>Ga0073932_1000003_pt1 | contig 690422 bp, 604 predicted proteins | sample DewCreD2012metaG_FD_76967 | JGI IMG/M metagenome (GOLD analysis project Ga0073932, IMG submission 76967) | Hot spring sediment bacterial and archeal communities from British Columbia, Canada, to study Microbial Dark Matter (Phase II) - Dewar... ... | reverse complement strand
GTCCACGTGCGCATAGTGGCGCTTCTCCGTCTCGTACTCTACGTGCGCAATGTTGATCGTGATGCCCCGCGCCTTCTCTTCCGGCGCATTGTCAATCGAGTCAAACGGCCGATATTCGCCCTTGCCTATCAAGGCACAATACTTGGTGATCGCCGCCGTTAGCGTCGTCTTCCCATGGTCGATGTGTCCCATCGTCCCTACATTCATGTGCGGCTTCGTCCGTTCGTACTTCTGCTTTGCCATGCAACTCTCCTTTGTCCGGTATATAAATCCTTATTCTCTCAAAGTTTATCTAACGTAATCTAAAATTGCCCGAGCGACATTTTCTGGCACTCGTGCATAATGATCGAATTCCATCGAAAAGACCCCTCGCCCTTGCGTTGCTGACCGTAAATCGGTAGCATAGCCAAACATTTCTGCTAACGGGACATAGGCTCTAACCGAGTGCGTATTGCCGGGACGGGGTTCCATACCCAGAATCTCACCTCGCCTGGCATTGAGTTGACCGATGATCTCACCTAAAAATTCTTCTGGCATGATGACTTCCACTTTCATAATCGGTTCCTGCAAGATCGGCTCGCCGCGCTGGACGCCATTCTTGAAAGCCAGAGAAGCTGCCATTTTGAAAGCCATCTCATTCGAGTCGACCTCATGGTAAGAGCCATCCACCAGGGTTACCACAATATCCGTTACCGGATAGCCGGCCAACACACCCGATTCGGCTGCTTCACGGACACCTTTCTCAACCGCCGGGATAAATTCAGCCGGGATAACACCGCCTTTGATCTCGTTAATGAAACGGATCCCGCTGCCCGGTTCAGCCGGTTCGAGATTTAATACCACATGTCCATACATGCCACGCCCACCCGTTTGCTTGACATACCGATATTCGGCACCCATTACCGGCACCGAGATCGACTCGCGGTAAGCAACTTGCGGTTTCCCAACCCGGGCTTGAACGCGGTATTCCCGTAACATGCGGTCAACCAGCACCTCCAGGTGCAATTCACCCATCCCTGAAATGATCGTCTGGCCTGTTTCTTCATCCGTCCGCACCCGAAATGTCGGGTCTTCTTCAGCCAGCTTCCGCAGGGCATCTGCCATTTTGTCTTGATCGGCGGTCGTTTTGGGCTCAATGGCAACCGAGATCACCGGCTCCGGAAAGGTAATTGTCTCTAATAATATCGGATGCGAGGCATCACATAGTGTGTCGCCAGTGAACGAATCGCGCAACCCGAGAACAGCGCCAATATCACCAGCGCACAGCTCATCAATGTCCTCGCGGCGGTCTGCATACATGCGCAACAACCGTCCGATACGCTCCCTTTTTTCTTTGGCAGAATTATAGACGGTACTGGCTTGAACCAGCTTGCCAGAATACACCCGCAGGTAAGCCAGTCTTCCCATGTAGGGGTCTGCTACGATTTTAAAGACCAGTGCGCTCAGGGGCTCGTCATCTCGAGCATGACGCTCGATCACCTCCCCGGTGCGCGGATGGGTTCCCTTTACAGGCGGAATATCCAAAGGTGAGGGGAGATACTCCACAATCCCATCCAAAAGGGGCTGAACACCCTTATTTCTTAAGGAACTACCGCAAAAAACCGCCGTGGCTTTGCCAGAGATGACTGCCCGCCGCAGAGCTGCTTTGAGATCTTGAGGTGTAATTTCGCTTCCTTCAAGATACTTAATGGTCAAATCATCATCCAGCTCTGCGATTTGCTCGACCATTCGCTCGCGTTCTACCCTTGCTTGCTCCATCAACTCTTCCGGAATTGGGACACGCAAGGGCTCCTTGCCGAGGTCGTCCTCCCATACAATCGCCACTTCCTCGATCAGGTCAACCACCCCACGAAAGTTCGCCTCGTCTCCAATGGGGAGTTGCACCGCAATAGGGTTTGCACCCAGCCTTTGGCGGATCATCCCGACGGATCGCTCATACGACGCTCCAACCCGATCCATCTTGTTGACAAAGCAAATCCGCGGCACCCCATAGCGGTCAGCCTGACGCCAGACGGTCTCGCTTTGCGGCTCTACACCCTGGACTGCATCGAAAATCACTACGCCTCCATCCAAAACCCGCAACGAACGTTGCACTTCAGCGGTAAAGTCGATGTGTCCAGGCGTATCTATAATGTTAATCTGCGTTCCGTTCCATTCAGCGGTAACCGCTGCGGAAACTATGGTTATACCTCGCTCGCGCTCCTGTTCCATCCAATCGGTAACGGTTGTTCCCTCGTCAACCGAGCCGATTCGATGGGTTTTGCCAGTATAGAACAGAATCCGCTCGGTCGTCGTTGTTTTGCCAGCGTCGATATGGGCAATAATGCCAATGTTGCGGACTCGTTCTAACGGCAATCGGCGAGACATAACCCAATCTCATCAATCAAAACTCACCCATCAACAATCCATCAAACGCGGTAATGAGAAAATGCGCGATTGGCTTCTGCCATCTTGTGCGTTTCTTCGCGTTTGCGTACTGCCGAACCGGTATTATTGGCTGCATCCATCAACTCGGCAGCCAGTTTCTCCGAGAAAGTTTTGCCACTCCGCGCTTTTGCTGCAGTGATGATCCAGCGCGTCGCCAGTGCAAATCGCCGATAAGGAGGCACTTCCATCGGCACCTGATAAGTGGCACCGCCAACCCGCCGCGGTTTCACTTCCATCAATGGGGCAACATTCTTGATCGCCGATTCGAAAACTTCCATCGGATCGCGCTTGGTTTTTTCCTGAATCATGTCAAAAGCATCGTAGACCAGGCGGGTTGCCAGACTTTTCTTGCCGCGTCGCATCACACGGTTGATGAACGACTGAACTTCCACACTGTGATAACGCACATCAGGCGGAATTTCAAATCGTTCGGGTTTATTTCGTCGAGCCATGCTATCTCTCCATCACCACAAATTAATCGTCTGCGCTTCTCATCCTCAGTCTAAGAGCGTTTATTTCGGCCGCTTCGAGCCATACTTTGAACGCCCTTGTTTGCGGTTATTGACGCCAGTGGTATCTAGCGAACCGCGCACAATATGATAACGAACACCCGGCAAATCTTTTACACGGCCGCCGCGCACCAAGACCACCGAGTGCTCCTGCAGGGTATGCCCTTCGCCAGGAATATAGGCCGTAACTTCGATGCCGTTGGTAAGGCGCACACGAGCAATCTTGCGCAAAGCCGAATTCGGCTTCTTCGGCGTCATCGTACGGACAACCGTACAAACCCCTCGTTTTTGAGGGGCGCCTTTCGCCTGGCGCTTGCGTTGCTGTTTCATTGAGTTCAGTGTATAGAGCAAAGCCGGCGCTTTGCTTTTCTCTTTTTTCGACTGGCGTCCTTTGCGCACAAGTTGATTAATTGTTGGCACGTTTGCCTCCAAGAAAACAATCTAATAAATCTATTCCATCAAGGGAGGCCATCCAACGTACGATGGCCTCGCCCTTGAAACCACATCGAAAGCCGCTTCAATTGTCTGGCAAATTCACCGTATTGAAACGGCGAACGGGGATTTTACCATGCAGAGAAAAGATCGTCAAGAATTTCGTAATAAATTTCTCAAACTTTCTGCTAAAATCCCTCGCCAATATCGAGCAGTCCTGTCGGCGGCTTGATCGGACGCGCCCTTTCCTCATCCTTCCCAAAGCGGATAATCTCACCCGTATCGGTAATCGCTTCAACCGACAAGGCTAAGCTCTGTAATTCCTTTACAAGAACCTTAAAGGAAGCCGGGATGCTTGGCTCTTCGATTGGCTCACCTTTAACGATTGACTCGTAGGTTTTCACCCGCCCCTGCACGTCATCGGACTTCACCGTTAACATTTCTTGCAAGGTGTAGGCAGCACCATAAGCCTCTAATGCCCAGACTTCCATTTCGCCAAACCGCTGACCACCAAATTGTGCCTTGCCACCCAGGGGTTGCTGGGAGACCAGGCTATAAGGGCCGGTAGACCGGGCATGAACTTTATCCTCAACCAGGTGGTGCAGTTTAAGCATGGTCATCACCCCAACAGTTACCGGTTGATCATAAGCCTCACCGGTTTTACCATCGCGCAGGATTTGCTTCCCTAAAATCGGCATCGGTATGCCGCTTTCCAGCATCTTATTTACAGCCTGCTCACGAATGTCCTCCGGCGTTTCAGCATTTACTTTTTCGCCCAGACTCTCCAACCACAATTGTAAACAAGTGGTCACCGCGTTCGTATCTAAGGTTTTACGTCGCTCGCTTGAAACCTCCGAGCGATCCTCGAAGAATAAAATATCCTCTGGATTAAACCCCTTGTCCTTGAGATACTCAGCAAATACAGCTCTACGGGCATACAGGGTGTCTGAGATGAGACGGTAGACGTCATAACCTCGTTCTCCAAGCCACTGCTCCATGTAATATCGGCGCACTTCTTCATCGTCTTCGATCATAGTTGGATCATATTCCTGGCTTTTTAACCACTCCCAGGCCTTCTCACCGGTTTCTTTCCAGGCCTGATCGATGATCCATGCCCTGGCTAATTCAGCTTCGATTTCGTCTTCTGAAGCACCGTCAAAGACCGGTGTAATGGCGCGGAAGCCTAAACGATGCGCCGCCCAGCCAAGATGGGTCTCCAACACCTGACCGATGTTCATCCGCCCGGGTACTCCCAAGGGGTTAAGAATGATATCTACCGGTTCCCCATTCTCCATGAAAGGCATATCTTCAACGGGAACCACCTTTGAGACTACGCCTTTATTTCCGTGTCGCCCAGCCATTTTATCGCCGGCGGTGATTTTGCGTCGCTGAGCCACCGAAACGCGCACCATTTTATCTACACCGGCTGAGAGATCCGAGTTTTCTTCGCGCGTAAAGACCTTTACTTCGACAACTTTCCCACGCTCGCCATGGGGCATTCGCAAAGAGGTATCTTTCACATCGCGCGATTTTTCCCCAAAGATAGCGCGCAACAAACGTTCTTCAGGGGTTAGCTCTTTTTCTCCCTTGGGAGAGATCTTACCAACCAGAATATCATTCGGCCCGACTTCGGCTCCTACCCGGATGATACCGGTCTCATCCAGGTCTTTGATCGCCTCTTCACCCACGTTGGGGATATCGCGCGTGATTTCCTCCGGGCCTAAGCGGGTATCCCGCGACTCCACTTCATATTTCTCAATGTGAACCGAGGTAAATTTATCCTCCTGAACCAGGCGCTCTGAAATCAGGATAGCATCTTCGTAATTGCCGCCCTCCCATGAAAGGAAAGCGACCACCACATTTTGACCCAGCGCCAGTTCACCGTTTTGCGTGGAAGAAGAATCGGCAATGACCTCACCAGCCTTAACGCGCTGCCCCTTAACCACCGCCGGCCTCTGGTCAATACAGGTGGATTGATTTGAACGCTGATACTTGCGCAAGGTATAACGGTGCACCTGACCATCCGCCGAACGAATGTCAATATGCCTGCCGGTAACCGAGATAACCTCACCATCTTCCTCAGCGATCACCACCTGCCCCGAGTCAATCGCCGCTGCCTTTTCCATTCCAGTTGATACCAGCGGCACCTCCGGTTGTAAGAGGGGCACTGCTTGCGCCTGCATATTCGAGCCCATTAACGCCCGGTTGGCATCGTCGTGTTCCAGGAAAGGAATCAAAGAGGCACTGATGCCGACAATCTGGTGTGGCGCCACATCCATGTAATCAACGCTCGTTGGCGAAGAGAAGATAAATGAGTTGTGATATCGGGAGGAGATGCGGGAACGGACAAACTCAGCATGCTCGGTTAACGGCGCATTGGCTTGCGCAATTACATAGCGATCTTCCACATCGGCAGAGAGATATTCTACGTCCTCGGTGACAAATGGAACAATGGCTATTTCTTTAGCGACGTTTGCCTTGCGAATCTTCTCTGCCAGTTCCTCCGTCACCCGCTCCCCGCTCCGGGCAATCACTTCTCCTGTCTGTGGATCAGTAACATCTTCGCGCAAGGCGCGCCCAACAAAGCGCGGGTCTTGCGGCGAGATAACCCGTAAGACTTTGCGATAGGGCGTTTCAATAAACCCATATTCATTCACCCGCGCAAAAGATGCCAGACGTCCGATCAGACCAATATTGGGGCCTTCTGGGGTCTCAATTGGACAGATACGTCCATAGTGCGAGTGGTGAACATCCCGCACGTCAAAGCCCGCCCGTTCACGACGCAATCCACCAGGTCCCAATGCTGATAAGGTGCGTTTATGCCGCAGCTCCGCCAGAGGGTTGGTTTGATCCATAAATTGAGAGAGTTGGCTTGAGCCAAAGAACTCCCGCAAAGCTGCTACCACGGGACGGATATTGACCAGGGTTACCGGGGAGACCTGATCCTGATCGCGAATCGACATGCGTTCTTTAATCACCCGTTCCATGCGGCGCAATCCGATGCGCAATTTGTTTTGAATCAGTTCACCCACGGTTTTCGCTCGCCGGTTCCCAAGATGGTCAATATCATCCGGGGCGACCATATTGTTGTTAATCATGATCATCCGCTCAACCAGACGAACGATGTCCCATTTGGTCACGGTACGGATTTGCATTGGGACAATCTCGCGCAAATCGAGCTTTTGGTTGAGCTTATAACGTCCCACGCGCTCGAGGTCGTAATGGCGTTGGTCAAAGAGTTGTTCTTCGAGAAATTCGCGGGCGTTATCTAACGTTGCCGGGTCGCCTGGCCTCATGCGCTTGAAAAATTCGAGCAAGGCTGCTTCGGCTATGGTCAAACCATGCGAGAGATCCCATTCAGGTTCCTGGGCAAAGGTCGAAGGGATATAGAGCCGATCCGGGTTATTATCCACATTTCCGAAGAGAGTCAGTAACTCCTCGTCAGTTCCTTTTTCGATCGGCGAAGGGTAACCACTGTTGGCATCTTTTACAGCTGCCAGGGCACGCAAGAAAATCGTTACCGGCACCGTCCGTTTGCGATTGAAGCGCAGAGTAAGATAATCCGATTTACGCGTCTCAAATTCCATCCATGCCCCGCGGTCCGGGATTAATTTCGCCATCGCCAGACGGCGACCGGTAGCGCGATCCTGGATCGCCTCGAAATAAACACCTGGCGAGCGGATCAACTGCGAAACTACAACCCGTTCCGTACCGTTGATGATAAACGTTCCCTTTTCGGTCATTTCGGGAAAGTCGCCCAGAAAGATATCCTGCTTGATCGGTTCGCGGACTTCCGGGCCTTCCAGCAAGACGCTGACATAGAGGGGGCTTGCGTAAGTCAGATCACGCTCAACACATTCTTCAATGGAATGCTTGGGTTCGCCAAACCAGTACTTTAATCCCCACTCAGCAGAGATCTTATTCCGACTGGGGAAATGCAAGCGCATTCCCTTGTTATAAGATTCAATCGGAGAAATCTCATTGAACAAATCCGCCAGACCCTCTTCCTTGAGGCGACGGAAGGAATCGAGCTGGACCTCGATTAACGTAGGCAGTTTCAATTTGACATCAATTCGGGCGTAAGATTTGCTGGGCAAAACAGCCATACACTACTCCTGACAGGATCAACAATTCTCACTTAAACGATAAAAGCCCCGCTTCTGGCAGGTTATCTCTTTGTAGAAGAGCCAAACCGTCTCTTGCCAGCCAAGGCGTACATGATATCCTATACTCATCCAATAGACGAATGAGTATTATATAGAATTATTTCATTTCAGTCAAGGATGATTTTTATTCACTTTTCAATAGGAGTTTTCCCTCTACGTTTTGCTCAATTTCCTTCCTTTCCCACAACATGGGGTGATACTCACCCCTGAGCCAGGGCTCAATCAAATCGTCATAGTGTCGGTTACCAATGTGTCCGGATTGTCCTGGAGGAGCAATCGTTACGGATTGGCTTAGATCGGTCAGATCGACCACTTGACGGAAAGAAGGCGCCCAGGCATTGTTGTAGTAGGGCTGATGAGGCAAATAGGCTGTCTGGCAGGGCGTATCTGCATCTCCTCCGATGGGGTAAGGTCCGCGATTAAAGGCTTGATCTAAGGGCTTTTGTAACCCCAGCGGGTGAGGGAAAACAGCTCCATGCAATTTGTCCCATTGCCAGTTGCGCCGCTCGCTCCCGAGGCGGCTTTCCAGTTCGCGCTGTGTATCCTGCAAACTTCTTTCCACCCATTTCTCCAATCCGCCAGCCTGTTCCACCCACCAATTTCGGGGATCATCCATCAGACGCAGGAGCAGGGTAATATCATGTCCATAAAACTCATGCAGGGTCATCAAAACCGGGCTGAAGGCTTTGCCCAACCACTGATCGGTAATCTCTTTTCCTAATTGTGGCTCTAACAGATTGCGCACCAGGTTCATCCGCAAAACCTCGTAGATACACCCACCCACGCTCTTCGCATCCAGCACTCCATCCCACTTTTCCAACTCTTCCACCAACTCCTTTACCCGTGGATCAGACACCTGGATCGCCTGGATTTTGCGCGCCAGTTCAATCCCCGGCAAAGTCGTAAAATCCACATGCAGCCGGCACAAGGTCTCCCGGCTGACTCTATCCTGAGCCTCCAGAACCTGGACAATCCGTCGGGCGCGGCTGCCGTTCATCCACACATTCCCTAAATAATACGGGTAATCGTCCGGCACGATTTTATTGTTGGTGTGGACAACATAGCCTTGTTGCGGGTTCAAAGCGTGCGGCATTTGCTCAAAAGGTACCTCCCCAACCCATTCATGCTCGCCATCCCAACCGGGTACCGGCAAACGGCCATCCCCTCGGGCGCGGATTGGCGTTCGCCCGGTCATCCAATAGCCGATGTTGCCCTCCACATCCGCATAACAGACGTTCAATTGAGGGGCTTCGATCTGGTTCATTGCCAGGACAAAATCATCCCAGGATTGCGCCCGATCGAGGGCTAACCAACCGCTTAAAGAACGGCTTGGGCGCAAAGCCATGGAACGCACGGCCAGACGCAGTTCGGGTTGCCCGATCACATCCGAGATCACGGGGCCGTGCCGCGTGACCAAAACTTTTTCCACATGCGCGGGCTTCCCCTTAATCGAAATGACTTCCTCAATTACCTCAGCCTGCACCCACTGGTCGCGAAAACGATACTGGGTCGGGTTTTCGGGATTCATTTGCTCGAGATATAAATCCTCACAATCGATAAAGGCAAGGGTCATTCCCCAGGCAATCCGGGCGTTATGCCCCACCAGTACCGCCGGGGCTCCAGGCAGTGATACACCCGTTACCTCATAACCGCCACCAACCAGATGATTTTGATACCACAAACCCGGCAACGAAAGGGCTAAGTGCATGTCGTTGAACAGATACGTATGCCCATCTTCGGTCTTTTGGCTGGATACCACCCAGGAATTGCTTCCCTGTCCACGCGCAAGGAAGGGCCCCTGTTCGGGAATCAGCACCCCATTTTCACCAAGGCGATGAAATTCAATCCCCTTTGGCAATGTGATGGGATGATGGGTAGGGTAATAGATCTCCAGGTCCCTGGCGTGTTCTTCACCCACTTTCTGTTGAACCAGCAGACGGACAATCTCTCCATGCCAGGCGTGAGAAAGCTGCCACATCATCACCCGCGCAAAAGCCGTGGTGTCTTGCGGCGTCCAGGGCTCGGGTTTGTGTCCCAGCAACTTGAATTCCACCGGCAGACGATCCCCTGCCCAATCTAAATACGCATTAACTCCCTGACAATAAGCTTCCACAGCTTCCTTCATCTCCGGAGATGCGCTTGCCCAATCCGTGCGTCCTAAACGGTTAAAACCAAAAGTACGCACGGCGCGGTCGGTATCCAGAGCGATCTCCCCAAACACCTCACTCAAACGACCTTGCGCCGTACGGCGATTTAACTCCATCTGGAAGAGTCGCTCCTGGGCATGGACAAACCCCTGGGCAAAGAACAGATCGTGCGCCGAAGAAGCGTAGATGTGAGGAACTCCCCAATGATCGCGCAGGATTTCCACTTGCTTTTCCAACCCATGCACGTCCAATTCCCCGTCAATTACTGGAGAATTCGAACGATCCAGCCAGCTAAAAATCCTACCGAGGATAGCGCCAAGGATTGTGGTCATCGGATATTCTCCCTTCATGAATAGGATCACCTGGTCGGTCTGAATGCAGCCATAAGTACTGAGACCGTCATATAGATTATAGCCTTAAGCCTTAATTAAACAGGTGCGCTGCCCGTCCGATTATCTGCAAAAGGGTTAAAATTAGTACCCTATTAGCAAAATCGTTCTATGAGGTATTCCCCGACAATATGCCATCTAAGAGGATTTTCCGCTCCTTGTTCAGTTTTCTAGTCTGGTCAACCCTCTTTAGTGTCGCCTATACGCAGTCCCCCCTGTACACCTCCAATCAAAACACCTACTTTTTGCATGGGGCCGCCTGTGCAGACGTGGGCTATTTAGCCCAGGATTGGCTGGCCAACACCCGCGACCCCACACCGCTTTTTTCTGGGCTCGTATGCCTTACCCTGCGTTCGTTAAATTTCCCCGCCCTGTTTTATGTCTATTATGCTTTCCTCATTGGGCTTTACGGTTCAACATTATATCAATTGGCAGCTCGGGAAATAGACTTGAGACCCCGTGCCCGACGCCTGGTTTTCCTGGCGTTGTTTTTCCTGATCCATTCCGCCGCCTTTCGTTTCGTCCTCTCACGCACGTTAGGGGCTGAATGGACTTACGCCTTCGAGGGTGGACTGGCAAACCAGCGTTTGTTGGGCGTTGTCCTTGAACCCAGCTCCTTTGGCGTCCTGCTTCTGGCAGCCATCCACCTGGCATTGCAGGAGAAAATCGCCCTGGCTCTCCTGACCTTCGCTCTGGCTGCCTGGTTCCATCCCACTTATCTGCTGGCAGTCATTTTCCTCTTTCTCGGCGTTATAAGCTGGAAATTTGCAGAGGCACTTCATTCAAACCAAAAAAACGTTGCCAGGCAGACTGCCAGACGACTCTTGCGTTATGCTCTCTTCTTCGGCATTTTAATCCTACCGGTTGTGCTTTATAGCCTGACCTTTGTGTTGGGCGTCTCGCCAGAGGTGCGAGAGCAGGGTCAGCGGATTTTGTTTCAGATGCGTATCCCCCACCACGCCGATCCGGCTGCCTGGTTCAATGTCAGCTCAATCTTTCAGCTCCTTCTCATGCTCGGCGGGCTTGTTCTGGCACGGCAAAAAGGATTGCGGTGGATGTTGGGTATTCCTCTCCTGCTCGGGGCGCTTTTAACCATAACCGTGCTCTTTACCCGTAACCCGGGTCTGGCGCTGATTTTCCCCTGGCGGGTTTCGGTGGTTTTGTTGCCTCTTTCGGTCACCATCCTGCTCAGCCATCTGGTTAAATGGATCCCCTCGGAAACCGAGCAACCCAACCGCGCGCTCTTCATTTGGATTTTGCCCTCGCTTGCTACGGCGTTGATTGCCGTCACCCTGCTGGTCGGCTGGGTGCGGATCAGCCTGGATTGGCAGCGAAAACGCTCCCAGCCAGAACGCCCCCTGATGGCGTTTGTTGCCCACCAAAAACAACCGCAGGATGTCTATCTGATCCCCCTGAAAATGCAGGACTTCCGTCTGGCAAGTGGTGCACCGATTTTTGTTGACTTCAAATCTACCCCCTATCATCCGCTGGAAGTGATCGAGTGGTACCGTCGCTACCAGCTTGCAGACGAGTTCTATCGTTCTCCATCCTGTACAAAACTCGAACAATTTCGCCAGAAGGGAGTCACCCACCTCGTCCTTTCCACCGAAGTCTCACTCGATTGCCCAAATCTCGATAGAATTTACGCGGATGACGCCTATCAATTGTTCAGGATCCTTCCTGGCGATTGATCGCGGAACCCCGCTCAGCACCTGACCCTCATTCGCGCATACCCTTTTGGATCAAACCCGCAAAATCCCGGATCGGTTGGATCAGGTTACGATGGAGTCTCAGGATGTCAAAAAGTGCAATCCATGAGCGGCGCACTTCCTTCGGAATGCTCTCGGAGCGCAGGTAAGAAAACAACAAAAAAGGCAGCCCATCATTCCTCTAAGAGGACTGGCTGCCATTCCCAGGCGGGGAGGACAGGATTCGAACCTGCGGCCGAGGTTCTCCCCCGGCAACCGCTTAGCAGGCGGCCCCAATCGACCACTCTGGCACCTCCCCTTTCATGATGAAAAAGTGCGCTTTCGCCCTCTTGTCCAATTTGCTGGATGTCAATCGGCGGTCAGGCGGAGGGAGAGGGATTCGAACCCACGATGGATTGCTCCATACCTGTTTTCAAGACAGGCGCCTTAAACCGCTCGGCCATCCCTCCGCAGAACAGAAGGGTGTTGAAATTTTACCATGAAACACTCACTTCGCAGAGAAGAACAGCGAATTTTTCTTACTTTTGGGTAAAATTGCTACCAGAATTCAAGCGAGATAGAAACTATCAAATAAATATCATCTCAAATGTGATTTCATAAAAACTGGGAGATCGTGCCTGCCTTAGCCGATGATAACACACGTTGCTAATGGTCATAGCGTGAGAGGTTGGAGATGACCTGGATTCGTCTCGAGGGTGAGAGAGAGTTTATCGATCTCTTGCATCTGGGCGAAAAGGAGGGTCTATTGCGGCTTGGGGAAAGTTATCTGGTGATGCTCCAATCCCATCCAAATCCGTGTAAGGTTTGCCGGAGTTTCTGCATTGATCTTCTGCAGGCCCTCGATAACACTGCCAGTCTCAAGGCAAATCTGCTCATTGCGGCTGATTCTCCCCTTCAAGGCATGCTACCAGAGCGACAAGAGATAATCCCGCTTCCCCCACGCTTGCCTTTTGCCAATCGCATCCAAAAAAGCCTGGCAGAATTTTCGTTTGACGTGAGCATTCTACTCTTTGATCCCTACGGTTCGTTATGGTTTGCCTGGGTTGGGGATGAATTGGACGCGCCTTCCCTCGCCAAAGAAACCGTCCAGTGGCTCTCCTATCTGGATATTCAGTGTCCGGAGTGAGGGGCGCCGGAATGGCCCGGTGGGTCATAAGTGCCATCAAATCTCTACCCCTTCTCTTCTCATCTGCAATTTATCTTAAGCTTTTATACATCGTGGTAAGATAAGAATCACGATGAACGCAAGAAGCTTTCTCAAAGATCAATTGGTCAGGCTGGAACAGCGCTTGAAAGCCTTCATTGAAGGCTCAACGACGCGCTTTATGGCTTCTGAGATGGATAGCCAGGAGATCGCCGCTCAACTACGCCAGATTTTACAGGAAAATCATCAGGTTTTAGAAGATGGACGTCTTCTGGCGCCAAATTATTTCCTGCTGGCGGCCTCTCCGCTCTACGCTGATAAATTGAGAAAAGAGCAACGACTGCTCAAAGAGCTGGAAGATGAATTGGAACGCCTGGCCAGAGAAGCTGGCTTGACCTTCGCTGCCCCTCCGGTCATTAAAATCGTTGAAGATGAAGAAATCCCCTACCATCAGATCAGTATTAGCGGCTATTTTTCGCAGGAGAACACCGCAACCCATGGAATCAGCGAACAAGAAGCAACCAATAGCCTTGAAATTCCCCAAAATGCCTTTTTGATTGTCAATGGTGTGCACATATTTCCGTTGGACAAAGCCATCATAAACATTGGCAGGCATCCGGATAATCATCTGGTTCTGGATGATCCACGCGTCTCGCGTCAACACGCCCAACTTCGAGCCGTGCGCGGGCAATATATGCTCTTCGACCTGGGTTCAGCAGGGGGTACAATGGTTAATAACCAGCGCGTTCGTCAGGCAATCCTCTCTTCTGGAGATGTAATTTCGTTGGCTGGAATACCTCTGGTTTACGGCCAGGATAGCCACCCCATCGGCAAGACGCAGAAACTTACGTTGACTTCTCATTAGAAAAATGAGCGCCATACTCCTGCTGGTGGTTCGCATCTTGATTGCAGCTGGCTTATACGCCTTCCTGGCATGGGCTTTTTGGACCCTGTATCAAGACCTGCTTTACCAGAGTCGGACACTATCCCTGCAAGCGCTTCCAAAGCTTTCCCTTTGGGTATCGAATGAGCCAGCACCTCGCACTTATCAACAGCTTGAGATTAACATCGGACGCAATGCAAGCTGTGACCTATGCCTGGCAGATACCACAGTAAGCGGCCATCATGCACGTATCCTTTATCGTCAGGGACAATGGTGGCTGGAGGATCTAGACTCGACCAACGGCACTTATCTCAATCAAATGCGCCTGAACGAGCCAATGGTCCTTACGATTGGGGATGAAATTCGTTGTGGACAGGTACGCATGGACATTGAAAATCTATCCTGAGCACGGGAGGCTCTATGAACAGAAAACCTTTCTTAGCCATCATCGGCGGGTCGGGAATTTACCAGATGCCTGACCTGGAAAATATCGAGGTTATCGATGTTTCGACGCCGTTTGGAAAACCCAGCGCTCCTATCGTCTGTGGCACCATCGAGGGTAAACCCATCGCCTTTTTAGCCCGCCACGGCGAGGGGCATCGCTTTTCGCCAAGCGAAGTCAATTACCGCGCCAATATCTACGCCCTGAAGAGCCTGGGAGTGGAACAGATTGTCAGCATTTCCGCCGTCGGTTCTCTGCGCGAAGACTTTGCGCCTGGGGAATTGGTTGTCCCCGACGGCATTTTTGACTTCACGCGCGACCGCAAGCGCACCTTTTTTGAGGGCAATTGTGTCGTACATATCAGCGTGGCCGATCCTTTCTGTAATCATCTTTCCGAACAACTCTTCCAGGCAATTCAGGCAACCGGAGCAGCCGTGCATCGAGGCGGCACAATGATTACCATCGAAGGTCCGCGTTTCTCAACCCGCAGCGAGTCGAACGTCTTCCGTTCATGGGGTATGTCCATCATCGGCATGACCACCTCTCCAGAAGCATTTTTAGCCCGTGAAGCTGAAATGTGCTATGCTGTGATGGCGCATGTGACCGATTACGATGTCTGGCATATCAGTGAAACACCTGTAACAGTGGAACAGGTGATTCAAGTCTTGAACCGCAATACGACAATCGCCCAACAGGCAGTGCGCAATTTGTTGCGCAACCTTCAAACCGAACGAACCTGCGGATGTGGATCTGCCCTTGCCAATGCTTTTATCACCCGTAAAGACATGGTGCCCCTCGAAACCCGGCAACGATTGGGTTTATTGATTGATAAATACTTCCAGGAACAATAGCCAAGAATTGGCAAGGAGGAGTATCTGGCATCTGCACATGAAACGATGGTTGAAACCATCCGCATTCCAGGGGAGAAGCGGATGGTTTTGGTTCTTTGAAGTTATTGATTGGGCTATTTATGAAAAGTGAAAGCTCATTCTTGCTTCATCGTGAACGTCCGTTGTTGGCGCTGGCATTTGGCATCGTTTTTCTCCTGTCACTTGCTTTTACCTTATCGTCGTTCGTCCGAACCGGGACGCTGTCGCTTGAGCGAGGCTGGCAATCTGGGTTGGGATTTTTGGTCTGGGCGGTTTGTTTGGGGGGAGTCTGGATCGTTGCTCAAAAGACAATCCCAGAACGTGATCCCTATCTCCTACCCGGCGCTTTCCTCTTAATCGGGTGGGGTTTAATGACCCTCTGGCGATTATCGCCCTACCATGCTCAACGACAAACCATCTGGTTAGTAGTGTCCAGTTCGATTCTGGTCTTAATCTTGAAAGCCCCCGGGGATTTATCTTACTTGAGGCGATTCAAGTATCTCTGGCTAACCGGCGGGCTATGCCTGGTGTTTGCAACTCTGATATTTGGTACAAACCCGGCAGGACCAGGATTGCCCGATCTATGGTTGGGTTGTTGCGGCGTTTACTTTCAACCTTCTGAGCCAACCAAGCTACTTCTAATCGTCTATCTGGCAGCTTACTTAGCAGGAAGTCAGCCTTTACTCCAACGAGCTGCCAGCCCAAAACAGCGCATAGCCTTACTGGCTCCCAGCTTTGGAATGAGCATCCTGGCAATGGGCTTACTGGTCGTACAGCGCGACCTGGGTACAGCCTCAATTTTCTTTTTCCTCTCTGCGGTTCTTTTTTATTTTGCAACCGAACAACGCCTGGTCTTGTTGTTTGGCATGATCGGCATCTTGCTGGGTTTGGGGATCGGGGTTTTCCTCTTTGACGTCGTCCGCTGGCGAGTGGAAGCCTGGCTCAATCCATATGCCGACCCCATTCATCGCTCCTATCAGATTGTTCAATCCCTAATCGCTGTGGCAAATGGAGGGTTGTTCGGGCGAGGATTGGGTTTGGGTTACCCTGAACAGGTACCGGTTCCCCATTCGGACTTTATCTTTGCCGCCATCGCTGAAGAGAATGGTCTGATCGGCAGTCTTGCCCTTCTGGGTTGTCTGGCGTTGCTCTCGCTGCGGACCATTGTCATTGCCATGCGCGCCGAAGACCGGTTTCAGCGCCTGCTAATGATTGGAATCGCAGCCTATTTTGGTGGTCAAAGCCTCTTAATCATCGGAGGCAATCTTCGCCTTTTACCTCTTACGGGAGTAACCTTGCCATTTGTTTCCTATGGAGGATCCTCATTGCTGGTATCCTGCATCATGTTGGGTTTGACCCTGCAGGTCAGTCAATCCGCGCAACCAAAACCCGGCATCCTCCCCAACCCAAGACCTTATCTTGCTTTCGGGGGGATTCTGTTAATCAGCTACTTTGCAGTAGCTTTGGCAAACGGGTGGTTCGCGCTTTATCGCGCCCCGGTTTTGCTGGCACGCACGGACAACGCCCGGCGCTATATCTACCAGCAGCTTGTCCAACGTGGAACCATCTACGACCGAGAATTGCAACCTTTAGCGATTTCCGAGCGCCAAAATGATGTCTTTATTCGCCAATACCTCTATCCACCTCTCAGCCCCTTGCTTGGCTATTCTCATCCCGTGTATGGTCAAAGCGGTTTGGAAAGAAGCCTGGACGAATGGTTGAGCGGCGAGAGAGGCTACCGCACATCTGAAATTCTATGGCATCGCCTGTTAACCGGCACACCTCCGCCAGGTATTGCGGTGCGCCTCACTCTTGACCTGGAACTGCAGAAAACGGTTGACCTGAACATGAACGATCAAGTCGGAGCAGTAGTGGTTGTCAACGCCCACAATGGCGACATTTTAGCCATCTCCTCCCAACCGGCTTTCGATACTAATCGCCTGACCGGGGAACTACAGACCTATCTGGCAGATCCAAATGCTCCTCTATTGAATCGAGCTTTTCAAGGGCGGTTTGCACTCGGCCCGCTCTATCAGGAACTCTTCCCAAAAGACATCGCAGTTTTGCGGCTCTCGGAGTTGCGTGCCATTGGCTTGCCAGCTGGTTTAATCGAGGGAACAGCACCAGAGAACGGCAAATGGGTTACCCCCTTGCAAGTTGCCTGTGCCGCAGCAACTCTAGCCAACGGTGGCACTCGCCTCCCGTTGCAAATGGTTGATGCCTTTGAGTTGCCCAACAGTGGATGGGTGACTCTACAGCCTGAAAATCCTCCTTTGACCGTTTATAGCGCCGGGGAAATCGAACCAGTCCTCAAGCAACACACTGACGACACGGGTTTAATCTGGACTTTGAGCAGAACAATCGACGCTGAGCAAGGTCAGCAAGTCAGCTGGTTTATCGGGGGAACAGCTTCGGGATGGGATGGCACTCCTCTGGCAGTGACGATCGTCCTGGAAGGAAGGGATGAATCTGTTGCGCGTCAAATTGGAGAAGCTATCCTGAAAGCGGCGCTTCTGGCGGCGGATTAACCTGTAAAGTCCGCTCCAGATGGCACAAGAAATCGGGCAGTTGCTCAAAGTGTTCGAGTTGGTAATATGACCCGTGCAGAAGTTCTCCGTTATGCTCCAGTTCATGCGCCCAGGTTAGTTCGTGGGGAATATAGATGGCAATTCCACCGATTTGAACTACTGGCAAGATATCCGAGCGCAAAGAGTTACCAATCATGACAAAGCGCTCAGGAGAGAGACGATATTTGGCAAGAATCTTTTGGTAAGTGGTTGTCGTCTTATCGTGGACGATCTCAATGAATTGGAAGTATGCCCCAATGCCCGAGCGGTAGATTTTTTGTTCCTGTTCGCTGGCGTCTCCTTTTGTGATGAGCATCAAAGGATAACGTTCAGCCAGGAGGGCAATGGTTTCGGCTACATGCGGAAAAAGCTCCACTTCAGCGTTAAGCACCGCCCGGCTGATGTCCAGGATCGCCCGAATCTCCCTGCCGCTGAGCTGTCCATCGCTTAGCGCCAGGGCAGCCTCGATCATGGAAAGGGTAAAGCTTTTCATCCCATAGCCATAAAGGGATAAATTCCCGAGTTCAATCTGGTCCAAAACCGCCGCGGCTCGTTCGGGTGGTTGAAAGGTTGACATCAGGTGCACAAATTCATTTTTGGCTGCCTGATAACGGCTTTCGTTGTGCCACAGGGTGTCATCAGCATCAAAGGCAAGGATATCAAACATGGAGGGCATACTTCGCTTATCAGAGGTTGGGATAGATTATAGCATGGACAAATCTATAACGGGGATTTCTCTAATCCTGAGCGACATCGAACCACAAGAGTGCTCATCGGGAATTTGCCAGCATCCAACGTCAGAGCAGTTGTTGGGAATTAACGAAGCTTGCAGGCAAATTTCCAGAGCGATAAACTGTGAAGTATTTCTACCCAGGCGAACAAGTGAACATACCAGAAGCAGTTTTCTACGGTATAATAGTAGAGTAAACCTATCCAAATACAGGGAAGGTGGCATGGCAATCGATCGCTTCGGCCGCAGACTTCATTACCTCCGCATCAGTTTAACCGACCATTGTAACTTGCGTTGCGTCTATTGTATGCCAGAAGAGATGACCTTTCGTCCTAATCGCGAGTTGATGCAAGACGAAGAAGTTCTATATCTGGCAAAGCTCTTTGTTCGTCTGGGCTTCGATAAGATACGCCTGACCGGTGGAGAACCAACGGTACGGATGAATGTGGTCGAATTGGTGCGCGAAATCGCTGCGATTGAAGGCTTGAAGACCCTGACGATGACCACCAACGGCATCTTATTGCCCAAATTGGCGCAAAAGCTAAAGGAAGCCGGTTTGCAACGCGTCAATATCAGTCTGGATACGCTGCAGGCAGATAAGTTTCAGACTCTTACCCGCTGGGGCAGGTTAGAGGATGTCTGGGCAGGAATTCGAGCGGCAGAAGAAGCCGGCCTCACTCCGGTGAAGATCAACGCCGTAGTTGTGCGCAATTACAACGAAGAAGATGTGATAGAAATTGCCCGTTTAACCCTGGACCACCCCTGGCAGGTGCGCTTTATCGAGATGATGCCTTTGGGTGGCGCAACCGAGTTCCAGCAACAGCAATTGGTCACAATGGATGAAGTCTATTCCATGGTTGAAAGCGCCTTTGGTCAGTTGGAACCAATGTACGATGGAGACCTGGATGGGGAAGCCCGCGTATTCCGCATCCCGGGCGCCAGGGGTGAAGTGGGTTTCATTGCCTCGGTCACCAAACCGTTTTGCGCTTTATGCACCCGGGCGCGCTTGACGGCGGATGGAAAATTGCGCCTTTGCCTGCTCCGAGAGGGAGAAGTCGATCTGCTCACCCCACTGCGACAAGGGGCAAGCCTGGATGACCTGAGAACCTTAATACTAAATGGCTTGTGGGAGAAACCCTGGGGACACGGATTGGCGGAGAACGAGATCGCTGTCAACCGGGTGATGAGCGAAATCGGCGGCTAATCGGTTTTTGCAGGATTTTTCCCGATTACATCCTTAATGTCATATTGATAGGCATCCAGCGATAGGTTGAGGTCCTGGATGAAGGCAACCAGAGAGCCAATTAATGAGAGCATGCAGGCAATAAATAGCCCGCTCAACAGGAAAGCCATCTCAAAGTGAAATAAGGCAGTTAAAAAGATAAGGATAACCAGGATGGCAGCCAGGAGAACGCTCAGCGATGCCAGGGTGATGGCACGGCGGATCAAAGCTGCTCGCCGATTAAGGATCATTAACTGATTGAGAATACGCTCTTGATTGGCGTTGGGATTGGTGCGATGTTCCTGGGCAAGGCTGCGTCCGCGGTCAATCACCCGTCCCAGGCGATTGGTCATGGTAAGCAACAGTAAACCAACTCCGGAAACCAAAATAACCGGTCCTACCGCAGTTTGGAGAATGGGGAGAATTTCAGCCACTGAAGGGGTGAGCACAAAAAAATTATAACATCTGGCAGGAGACTTACATCCCTTTTTCACTTCCTCTTCATAACTTCTTCACAACGCTTTGTTATTCTATAAGCAGTTCAAAACAAACAAATCTGTATTTGGAGGTAGATATGTTAAAGAACATTTTGTTGATAGCTTTAGGAGCAGGAATTGCAATTGTAGTACTGTTAGGCGCCGGAATTGCCTTTGCGCAAACCCAAACACCACCCAGCGGTTTTTCTCCAAACGGTGTTCCTTTTGGCGGGATGGGGCGTTGGAATGGAGGCGGTATGATGGGACGCTGGAATCAAAGCGGCCAATATGGCTTTATGCACCAGTACATGCTAGATGCCATTGCCCCAAAGTTGGGTCTATCCGTTGAGGCACTCCAAAACGAACTGGCAGCCGGTAAGACGTTATGGCAGGTTGCCGAAGCAAAAGGCTATACGGTGGAGCAATTCCAATCCATCATGCTCGAAGCCAAAAAAGAAGCCCTATCCAAAATGGTTGCCGATGGCGTGATTACACAAGCCCAGGCGGATTGGATGCTCTCGCGCATGAATTGGATGTTCCAGAATGGCGGCGGTTTTGGAAGCGGGCGAGGGCCTTGCCACGGTGGCAATTGGGGAGGGCAGCGTGGCCGCTGGGCGCCAACGCCCACCCCAGGCAGCGGTTCCTGATCGGTTGTCCCCTCACCCAAAACATATCTCCCCTGCCAGGGGAGATATGTTTTTCGGGTTGAGCATCCCCCCTATGTCGGTTATGTGCAGGGTTGCAAAAAAGGAATAGTTTGACAGGGACAATCGTACTGAAAACCTCAGAAAAGCCAGCCGGCCGTTGGAGCTCAAGACCTTAGCCCGTAGCATAGCCTTCAGGCTGTGATGTTCAGGAGACATGTCCACAGGCTAAAACCCGATGCTACGCTGCCCACTCAGCGGCTCGTAGCATAGCCTTCAGACGGCGGCGGTCAGGAGAGAGGTTCACAGGCTAAAGCACTGTGCCACGCAACACCGCTCATAGGCTCGTAAGCACAATGTTCAGACTGGGGCAGTCATGTAGAAAGTTCCCAAATGTATCTTCCTAAACCTCTCTCAGATCACAAAAAAAAACCGTCAGAAGAATGCTATAAACGAGCATGCAGATCATGTATAATTCGAGCCTATAAATCGCATTTGAGGGCAGTACGATGAAGAAGATACCTGTTTCTGTTCTTGGCGCAACTGGCACGGTGGGACAGAGATTTGTGCAATTGCTGGATGGTCATCCGTGGTTCGAGGTGGTTACCTTGACCGGCTCCGACCGGAGCGTAGGAATGACTTACGCTGAAGCCTGTCACTGGGTTTTAACCACACCCATGCCCGAATGGGCACGCACGATGACTCTGGTCGAAACCGATCCTAAAACGGTGCAAACGCCGATCGCTTTTTCAGCTCTGCCTACCCAATCAGCCTGGGAAGCGGAGGCACGCCTTGCCCAAAGCGGTGTTTTGGTTTGTTCCAATGCTTCTGCTTATCGCATGGAACCGGACGTCCCCATCCTTCTTCCAGAAGTGAACCCCGATCACCTCGCAATCCTGAAGGTTCAAAGGCAACAGCGCGGCTGGTCTGGTGGCATCATTACCAATTCAAATTGTACCTGTACCGGTATGACCATCGCTTTGAAAGCGCTAAACGATCGTTTCGGCGTGGAGCAGGTTTTTGCCGTTTCCATGCAGGCCATCTCTGGAGCAGGGTATCCAGGAGTTGCTTCCTTGGACATTTACGATAACATCCTGCCCTATATTGCCGGTGAGGACGAAAAAGTCGAGCAAGAGCCCTTAAAAATCTTAGGGACTCTGCAGAATGATCAAATTGAATTTGCCACGCTGACCATTTCTGCCCACACCAATCGAGTGCCTGTCACCGAAGGGCACACGGTTTGCCTGAGTGTGAAATTGCGGACAGCATCTACCATTGAGGCAGCCAAACAGGTCCTGAGCGCTTATCAAGCTCCACAGGTGTGTGAGGAACTACCTTCTACGCCACGTCCAATCATTCGCCTTCTGGAAGAACCAGACCGCCCCCAACCCCGTTTAGACCGTGATTTTGGCAACGGGATGGTTACCACGGTGGGAAAGGTGCGCCCAGATCCGATCTTTGATCTCAAGCTTACCGTGCTTTCGCACAACACCGTTCGAGGGGCAGCCGGCGGCTCACTCTACAACGCCGAACTGGCTGTTAAGCTGGGCTATGTGTAAATGGCAAAAATATTGATCATCGAAGATGAAGTTGAACTGGTAAAAGTGCTGCGCTCTTACCTGGAGCAAAGCGGTTACCAGGTGATGGATGCTCAGCGCGGCGATCGGGGGCTGGCGTTGTGGGAACAACATCAGCCCGATCTGGTCATCCTGGACTTGAATTTGCCGGGCATGGATGGTTTAGATGTCGCCCGACGCATTCGCCAAAAGGCAGACACACCAATTTTGATGCTTACTGCACGCGTAGAAGAGACCGATCAAATTGTTGGGCTGGAGGTCGGCGCAGATGATTATGTGACCAAACCGTTTTCGCCTAAGGTCGTGGTGGCGCGGGTCAGAGCGTTGTTGCGGCGCGCCTCGGCCGCGCAAAGTGCCGAATCGTTGATCCGGGTCGCCGACCTGGAGATCGACGTCCAGGCCCACAGCGTGCGGCGCGGTGAGGCAGAAATCGAGTTAACGCCTACGGAGTTTAACCTCCTGGTCGCCATGGCGAGTCAACCCGGGCGGGTATTCAGTCGTTTACAGTTGCTCGAAGCTGTCCAGGGGGTTGCCTATGAAGGCTATGAACGCACGATCGATGCCCACATCAAGAATTTGCGCGCAAAACTAGAAAAAGACCCGAAGCATCCGCAATACATTGAAACAGTCTTTGGGGTTGGCTACCGGTTTACCCGAACAATCGATTCATGACCAAAAAGTTTATTGCTGGATTTACCTTAATCGTCTTCGTCTCGGTGATCAGCGTGGTTTGGATTGCCCGTCAATCCACTGCCAGCGAAATACGCGCCTTTATGTTCCCTGGCGGCATGGTCAACCGTGATGAAATGCTGCAGACCCTGGCGGATTTTTATCGCACGCATCAATCATGGAGCGAAGTAGAAAGCCTGTTCACCCGTGGAAGCGGTGGCAGAGGATTTGGTTGGCAGAATCGGGGTGGGATGCAAGGGACAGGTGGCACGATGCACGGCATGATGATGAACCAGCGCATTCAGATCACGGATGATCAGGGCATGGTCGTCTATGACAGCTTCAACCAAAGTGTAGGGACAAAATGGACTACCGAATCGCTGCGCCTGGCTGATGCAATCCGCGTCGGGAATCAGATTGTTGGTTATCTGCTGATTGAAGGCGGAATGACCTTCAGCCGCGCCGACGAAAGTCGCCTGGTGCAAAGGTTGAACCGCGCTGCCATCGTGGCAGCGGCAATTGGCGGTGGCCTGGGACTGCTGGTTGCAGTTTTTTTATCCATCAGTCTGGGTCGTCCCATTCGAGATCTAACCCAGGCTGTGCGGCAGATTCGGGCAGGCAATCTCTCCCACAGGGTAAAAGTTCGCGGCAAAGATGAAATCAGCCTCCTTGCCGAGACGTTTAATCAAATGGCAGAGGCTTTGGAAAAAGCGGAACAGACGCGGCGCACAATGACCGCCGATATAGCTCATGAATTGCGCAATCCGCTCGCAGTTCAACGGGCACATCTTGAGGCGCTCATCGATGGCGTTTACCCCCTGACGGTCGATTCTTTACAGACGATCCTGGATCAAAACCAATTGCTCACCCGCCTGGTGGAGGATTTACGCACGTTAGCCCTAGCTGAGAGCGGACAGTTAACCCTCGAAAAAACCGTCGTGGAGGTCAAGCAACTGATTAACCGAATCAGCGACACATTTGAAGCCCAGGCTACGGAACGACAAATTCGGCTATCTCTTCCAGACTGGTCCAAACATGGAGTTGCTGATTTAGAGATCAGCGGTGATCCCATGCGCCTGGAACAAATTTTGGGCAATCTGCTCTCCAACGCGCTGAGATATACGCCCGCAGGAGGGGAGATTAAAATTGGCGTAGAGGATGCCGGCGAACAGGTAAAAATTTCGGTTATGGATAGCGGCCCGGGCATCCCAGAGGCAGACCTGCCATATATCTTTGAACGTTTCTATCGTGCAGATCGCTCGCGGAGTCGTTCAGAGGGAGGCAGCGGGCTGGGTTTAGCGATCGCGCGCAATTTAGCTCTTGCCCATGGAGGGTGGTTAGAGGCAGCAAATTCACCGCAAGGCGGTGCGATTTTTACCTTAACCCTACCCAAAGCCCATCAAGAGAGCAGGTTGTAACTGCCTGATTTTAGGCAATTTTGCGACTTTTTCGCCAGGCTAAACCTTTGCTTCAGTCGTGGAAAGCTTGCGGGCTAGCGCAAAGAGTCGGATTGACCTGAGTTTTTATGGTCTAAAAAGGGTTTCAGCCTGCCGAAACCTGGCAGGTAGGCAGTTACGTGGGTTAAAATTATAAGGATGAAAGCTGCAAATAACGTCATCCGTTTCCTCGAACAACGCAAAATCAACTTTCGCCGCTTTGACTTATCTCCAGAAAAGCGCGGCGCGGTCGAGACAGCCGTCTTGTTAGGTGTGCCACCCTCTATCGTTTATAAGACCATCGTTGTCACTCGCCTGGAGCGCGGCCGAAACATTTTAGCGATTGTGCCTGGAGATAAAGAAGTGGATCTCAAGGCGTTGGCCGCAACCTTGAATGAGAAAAAACTCCATATTCCTACCGAGAAGGATGCCGAACGACTAACCGGTTTACAAGCTGGCGGCATTTCGCCTCTGGCGCTCCTCAACCGCGGCTTCCAGATGGTGATTGACTCATCGGCCGAATCGTTGCCGGAAATCATCATCTCCGGCGGGCAGCGAGGGCTGATGCTTGCCATCTCTCCACAAGATTTAGCCAGCCTGACCAAAGCAAAGTTTGCACCAATCGTCCGCCGCATCCTATGGGAGGAATAATTTTGCCAGCCCAGGGTAAACTGACGTTATAATTTGTCTGCGAACTATCAGCAAGTTGAGTACCTGATCAGTTAATCCCGTCTTACAACTTCGGAGGAACGAGCGATGAGCGACCCGACCACAGTTGATCGATCGGTTCCGATCATCATTACCCGTGATGTGCATAAATGGTATGGCCATTTTCATGCCTTGAAGGGGATTAGCCTGGAGGTATATAAAGGCGAGGTGGTGGTGATTTTTGGGCCTTCGGGCTCGGGCAAATCCACATTTATCCGTACCATCAACCGTCTCGAGGAACACCAACAGGGTCAGATTATCGTGGATGGAATTGAGCTGACCAATGACATGCGCAATGTCGAACGGGTGCGCATGGAAACCGGCATGGTTTTTCAATCCTTTAACCTCTTCCCTCATTTGACCGTATTACAAAATATTACCCTTGCCCCCATCTGGGTGCGAAAGTGGAAAAAAGAAAAAGCGGAAGAGATTGGAATGCAATTACTTCAACGTGTCGGTATCCCTGAACAGGCTCACAAGTACCCGGCGCAGCTTTCCGGCGGGCAACAGCAGCGCGTCGCAATTGCGCGCGCTCTGGCAATGCAACCCAAAATCATGCTCTTCGATGAGCCAACTTCTGCGCTCGATCCGGAGATGATCAAGGAAGTTTTGGATGTGATGATCGAATTAGCCCGCAGTGGGATGACCATGGTGGTGGTCACCCACGAAATGGGCTTTGCGAAAGCTGTGGCACACCGCATGTTCTTCTTCGATGATGGCAAAGTGGTCGAAAGTGGCACACCAGAAGAGATCTTCAACCACCCTCAGCACGACCGCACCAAACTCTTCTTATCGCAAATCTTGACCCATTAAATCCCTTTCGCCCGGCTTAGCCTTTCACCACTGCGATTGGCACCAGGCGGGCAACTTTACGAGCTATGCCCGCGCCAACCACTGTTTGAACAACATCATCCACATCTTTGTAGGCTTCAGGGGCTTCTTCAGCCAGACCAGAGAGCGATCCCGCCCGAACGTGAATGCCTCGACTTTGTAAAGACTTGCGCAACTCTTCTCCCCAGATTTTCTTTTTTGCCTGGGCGCGGCTCATGGTGCGCCCTGCCCCATGACAGGTCGAAGCAAACGATCGTTGCGTACTTTCCTCGGTGCCGAGCAAAACCCACGAGGCGGTGCCCATGCTGCCGGGCACCAGCACCGGCTGTCCGATTGGCTTGTATTCCGGCGGAAGATCTTCAAAGCCAGGCCCAAAAGCGCGGGTTGCGCCTTTTCGATGCACACAAACCTTGATCTTCTGGCCGTCGATCTCATGCACTTCGATCTTTCCCATGTTATGGGCAATGTCATAGACCTGATGGAGTTGCCAGTTCTTGACCTTTCCTCCTAAGGCTTCCTCAAAGGCGCGGCGCGTGTAATGGGCGAGCACCTGACGGTTGGCAAAGGCATAATTGGCCGCGCAGCGCATCGCCTTGAGATAGCGTTGACCTTCCGGGGAAGTAAGTGGTGCGCAGACCAGTTCGCGATCGGGCAATTGGATGCCATAGCGCTTAACCGCTGCTTGAAATTCATCAACGTAATCGCTGCAAATCTGATGTCCAAAACCACGCGAACCGCAATGAATCTGAACGGCGATACACCCTTCTTTCAAGCCCATAATTTCAGCCGCTTGCGGATCGTAAATTTGTTCGATTAAGTCCACTTCAAGAAAATGATTCCCTGCGCCAAGGGTTCCCAACTGGTCTCGTCCACGTTCTCGGGCGCGTTTGCTGATCGTTTGAGGGTCTGCGCCGTCTACACAGCCGCTTTCTTCCGTTCGGGCAAGATCCGCTTGCAAGGCATAGCCATTTTTTAGAGCCCAGCGGCTGCCGTTGATGCAAACATTGTCCAGTTCTTTATCCGTCAGGCGGATATGGCCTTCTTTCCCGACTCCGCTGGGGCAGTTGCGATCCAGGGCAAGGGTAAGATCGTCTAGAAAAGGTGCCGCTTCATCAATGTCTATTTGAGAAGCCAGCAGGCGCACGCCACAATTGATGTCATAGCCAATCCCACCGGGAGAAATCACCCCTTCTGGATAGCGCGTGGCAGCCACGCCGCCGATTGGAAAACCATAACCCTGATGCATATCTGGCATCACCAGCACATGCCCGACCAGGCCTGGCAGCGTAGCCGAATTGACCGCCTGCTGCAGGGACTCATCCACCATTGCCATTTCCAGCAATCGGCGAGTGGCAAAGATGCGTACCGGCACCTGCATCTTGGGATTTACCGATTTAGGGATCTCCCATTCATAATCGCTGATCTTGATGAGATCAGATAGCTTCACCATGATTCGCCTCCTTCCTTACCTGTAACGCTCCCGCTTACCTCTCCACAAACATCGCACAGCCTGGCTCACTCGAACCAAACCAATATAGAAAACCGGGCTGTGTCTTAATATTAGCGAGTTTTATTATACTGGATTTTGGGTTTGTCTTTTGGAGATGCGATGATGCACCGATTCTCAATAAAAGCTCCTGCCCAAACAAGCGGGCAGGAGCCTGCATGGCAACGCGGCGCTGATAAATCAGGCAATCTCCAACAATTCTTTTTCTTTATGATTGGAATTTGACGGACTACCGTTGCTGTCGTTCAATCGAAATTCGGCAATAATGCGCTGAAGCGTGCGAGCCATCTCGGCCAGCGATTGCGCTGCAGCGTTGACTTCTTCGACCTGCGCGCTCATTTCTTCCGAGGAAGCGGATACTTCTTCGATTGCGGCGCTGTTTTCTTCGCTGACGCTGGCAATGGTCTCAATGGCCTGGGTGACCTGGGTTGAACTGGCAGCCATTTCTTCTGTCGCCGCAGTATTTTCTTCAACCACTGAGGAGACAGAATCCATGGCATCCACCAACTCATTGGCAGCGACTTCCATCTTTTGAGCAGCCTGGGCAGCCTGATTTGCCTGCTCCACTACCGATTGAATGGATTTTCGGATTTCCTGAAGGGCATAACCAGCATTGCCGGCTCGTGCAGCTTCCTGTTCAACCTCAGCAGAACTGTCTTGCATGGCTGTAACTGCCTCGGCAACCGTTCCCTGAATATCTTTGATAAGGGCTCCGATCTCCTTCGTGGCCTGGGCTGCCCGTTCAGCCAGCTTCCGCACCTCGTCGGCGACAACAGCAAAACCCTTGCCATGTTCACCCGCTCGGGCAGCTTCTATGGCTGCATTGAGAGCAAGCAAGTTGGTTTGGGAGGCAATGTCTTCGATCGTTTCGACAATCGCGCCAATTTGATTGGAACGTTCGCCCATGTTTTGCACTTTTTCGGCTGAGAAAGCCACTTTGTTTTTGATGTTTTCCATCCCTTGAATGGTTTGTTCAACCGTTAGACGGCCCTGTTCTGCAGCCTGAGAAGCAACGCTTGAGTCCTGGCTGACTTTTTGGGCATTTGCAGCCACCTGTTGAATCGCAGAGGTGATCTCATGAACCACCTGAGAAGCCTTACCGACCGCCTGGGCTTGCTCCTGGGCGCCGCGGGCAACGCCATTGATGGCGCGCGTCATTTGTTCCACCGAAGCAGCAGTCTGGTTGATCGATTCGGCTTCCTGTGCAGCGCCGCGGGCAACCTGTTGAATGGTAGCCGCAATCTGATTGGTTGCGCGCCCCGATTGGTCGGCTGAGGCAGCTAATTGATCCGAGGCGCTAAGCAGCGCGGTGGCTTGATGGGCAATCTCACCAATCGTCTGGCGTAAGATGGTCAGCATCTGAACCAGGCTATGACCTAAAACATCCTGAGCTGACTTTGGTTCGATAAAAACCGTCAGGTCTTTTGCCGCCAGACGTTGGGCAACCTGTGCCACATTGCGTTGATACTCGGCAAGGGTGCGGAAAGCATTTGCCAGTTCTCCAATTTCATCCTTGCTCTTTACTTCCAGGGATTGGCTGATATCTCCTAAAGCGAAAGCAGCAGCAAATTCTTTCATGCGCTGGATGGGTTGACTCAGCGATCTGGCAATCCAGAAAGCCAGCAGGATAATCAGAACTGCCGCAACGACCATGAGGAGCAAAGAAAAGTTCCGCAAGCTGTTTAACGATGCAAAAGCTTCAGCAGTATTCTGCTCGATGACGATCATCCAGGGCACCGACTTGAGCGGGATATAAGCACCCAACACTTCTTCCCCACGATAATCTCGATAGCGCCCCCAACCTTCGTTGCCAGCTTTGGCTTGTTGTGTGGCGTAAGTGTCGATCTTCAATTCGAGCTCCGCCCGTTCTTTGATCAACCCTTCCTGCTTTAGCTGTTCGGTAAATCTAGGAGGGGATAAGACAGTACCATCCTGGCTGACAAAATAGGCATCCCCGGTGTCGCCAAACCAACCCTTCTTAAGCAATTCATTCAGATAGGTGGTGGGTACGGTGACTCCCATAACGCCCACAACCTTTTGATCCTGGTAAACCGGTGCAGCAAAGACCACAATCGGATTGCCGGTAGCCCGCGAAATAAGTAATTCCGAAATCGTTGTTTTACCTTGAAGGGCTTCCTGGAAATAACCTCGATCTCCGACATTTACCGGCTTTCCATTATTGATGGCGATCGTATCGCCGTTTAAATTTGCCAGAAACACGGTTTCATAGATGCCCCACTGGCTGAAGTAAGTCTGGATAGCCTCATTTGCCTGTTGCGGGTCCATGGAGCGAATCCGGGTTAGAGAGGCAAGGGTTTCGACATCTTGCTTTCTCTCAGCAATCCAATTTTCGGTCTCGGTGGAAATTAAGGAAGCCGTGTTATAAAAATTTCCCCCGATTAAAGATGTAAGGTTCTTCTGAGTCTGGGTTGAGGCGATAATGGTAACGACAATGAGCGGAACGAGTGAGACCCCCAGAAAAGCACTGACCAGTTTCCCCCTAATGGAGTTGAAGAAGTTTAGGGAGAAAGATTTAGACATGTTCTTTTTTATCTCCTTATAAATAAAATGGCATGGTCCAGTTCATATGCGCAATGAATATAGCCTCTTTCGCTCTTTTTTTCCATGAACAAGGTGTAAAATGAGAGTAAAGAGGCCATTAATTCCGCGATTTTCCAAGAGAAAACCACCATGAACGATCAAAGTCCGATCAAGAAAATTGCCATCACCACGGGTGGTGGAGACGCACCCGGATTGAATGCAGTCATCAAAGCCGTGACCGTCTCTGCCCTGAATCGCGGTTGGGAGGTGGTTGGCATTCGGGATGCTTACAACGGCATTATGTTTCCAGAGGAATACCCCGAAGGCGGATTCATCCCTTTGACCCGTGAGGCCGTGCGCGGCATCACCCACCGCGGCGGAACGATTCTGGGCACCACCAACCGCAATAACCCCTTACGATTTCCGATAACCAGGCCGGATGGCAGTATAGAACTGGTTGATCGAACAGATGAAATCCTCGACGCCTTCCGCTCCCAGGGGATCGACGCCTTGATCACGGTCGGGGGCGATGGCTCGCTCGAAATCGCCAATGCCTTACACAAAAAGGGTTGCCGGGTAGTCGGGGTTCCCAAGACCATTGATAACGATCTGGAGAAAACCGTCATCACCTTCGGTTTTGACACAGCGGTTGCCTTTGCCACCGAGTGTCTCGACCGCCTGCATACCACGGCTGCCTCACACGGACGCATCATGGTGGTGGAGGTCATGGGGCGTTATGCCGGCTGGATTGCGCTCAATTGCGGCATTGCCGGTTCGGCAGATGTCATCTTAATTCCGGAGATTCCCTTCGATATCGAGGTGGTTGTGCGAAAAATTCAACAGCGCGATGCCCAGGGGCGTAATTTCAGCATCGTGGTCGTTTCGGAAGCGGCGCATCCTGTTGGGGGAAAAATTATCGCTCAGCCTCAATTTGGGCGTCAGGAGCGCCTGGGAGGCATTGGCGAGATTCTGGCTGCAGAGTTAGAAACACGCACCGGAAAGGAAACTCGCCTGGTGGTATTGGGACATCTGCTGCGCGGTGGCTCCCCTACCGCCTTTGACCGCCTCACAGCCCTGCGCTTTGGAGCGGCAGCGGTGCGCGCTCTCGCCGAAGGGCGCCATGGCGTTATGGTCGCTCTGGATCCACCGAATGTACGCTATGTTCCCCTCGAACAGGTCGCCAGGCGCACCAAAACAGTCCCACTGGAAAGCGATGTCATCCGAACCGCGCGGGATCTGGGCATCTGCCTGGGTGACCGGCTGGAGAACTAACTTTTTTGCGCTAAGAGGACCAGATTCGGGCTGGTTGTGGCATCAAAGGCATCCCCAGCCAGACTCCCAAACAATCGTAGAACTGAGAAGCCGGCTTGCTCGATCCAGCAGCTCAAATCCGTTGCCAGGAGGGGCTTTAAGAGCGAACTTTGCCAGTCCTGTTGCCAGTCCTGATCGCCGCGTCGAAAGAGAGTCAGGAAATTGAAGCGAATCAGCCCATCTTCCAGAAAGTCGTAAAAACGGATGAAAATCCATTCCTGCTCTCCCTGTCGGAACGATTGTGGCTCCTGCTCGCGTTGAAGGGTTTGTAAGACACGATCGAAATTTCGGTTCTGGATCAAAACCACTCCCTGGGGGCGCAAAAGGCGATAGAAATCCTTCAGGGCATTCAGCACCTCAGTTTCGTTCAACAAATGAGGCAGAGAATTTCCCAGGCAGAACACCGCATCGAAGCTCTCCTCGCCAAATTGGGCGGTCTGCTCGCCAAAACCAGCCACTTCAAATCGCACTTCAACTCCAGCCTGCCGGGCATTCTCGCGCGCCTGGTGGATCATGGACTGACTGACATCGCTGCCAACCGCCCGATAGCCACGCTGTGCCAGGGCAATCGCATGCATACCTGTCCCACAAGCCACATCCAGTACAGCTGTTTTCTCTCCCGCGCGAGAAGGTAGCGAATCTAAGATTTGTTCCAGAAACGGAAGCTCATAGGCTAAGCGACTATTCCAGTCAACAAAGCGGTCATAGGTCTGACTTAATGCATCGTACATAGGATAATTTGTAGAAAAGAGATTCATGCCAGAGGTTTGGTGCGCCGCAGGAGGAACCAGAAGAGCGCCGTTGCCAGCATCTCGAGAGAAAGCACAACCCAGGGCAAAGCACTCAGCCTGAATTGATAGAGCCACCCTAAAAGGCTGCCGCCGATGAACCACCCCGCCCCATAAATGGTGTTGAAGATACCATAACCGGTTGCCCGCTTGTGAAGATGAGCGAACTCTGCCACCGCAGCCCGCATGGTTGTCTCATGGATCGCCATTACCGTCCCCCAAAGCACAATGCTCACCCCAATGAAGACCATCGAGTTGGAAAAACCCGTGAGTGGGACAAGCAGCGTCAGAAAAGGCACAGCCAGTAAAGTTTTTAAACCAAACCGGTCGTAGAGCCTGCCAACTGCCAGGGCGACGAGGGCATCTACACCCATTGCCACAGCATACAGAGTAGGAATCCAGGCAACCTGGACAAGACCCTCTTTCATCCAATAGAGAGATAACAGGGGAAAACTGACAAACCCTGCAACGCCCGAAAAAGTGAAGGCAGCGTAAACCCAAAACGCCATGGGAAGAGAGGTTTTCTGCAAAGAATCAGTAGATTTTGCTTCCAACGTTTGCGGATTGGGCACCTTCCAACGGGCAATGAACAAGAAGACCAGCACCAGAATAGCGGGTAACCAGAGCCAATGAAAACCGCTGGCGTAATTTTTATTGACCAGAAATGCTAAAGATAGGACAAGCGGGCCAAGAATTGCCCCGATTTGATCGAGAAATTCATGCAGCGCAAAACCCCAGCCGCGCCCGGTTTGATGAGTTGCATGAGACAAAATGGTATCCCGAGCTGGCGAGCGGATGGCTTTGCCGATGCGCTCCAGAATTAACAATGCAGCCGCTACCTGCCAGCTGGTGGCGAATGCTAAAAAAGGAATGCACAGAATTAACCCATAGCCAAGAAAGGTGGCTGTCCAGTACGCTCGCGTTCGATCGGCGAGATAACCGGAGACCAGACGCAAACCATACCCCAGAAATTCTCCCAAACCAGACACCGATCCAACAACGACGGCACTGGCGCCAAGAAAAGCCAGATATGGACCGCTGATACTGCGCGCCGACTCATACACCACATCCCCCAACAGACTGACCAGCCCCATCATCAAGATCAAAGAATAAGCCCTGTTGCGTTGCGTATTCATTCAAGTCACCTCAGAAGGGTGGCAAGTTCCTGGATTTCTTCCCACAATTCCTGCGCCTTGAGATACGCTTCCTTCAGGGCAAGTTCACCCTTTTGGGTTGTGCGATAATACTTGCGCAGCTTGCCGCCAACAACCCTTTGTTCTACCTCTAAGAACCCCTCGCGCTGTAATTTGTGAAAGATCGGATAGAGCGTGCCCGGGCTGATTTGATATCCATGGCGACTCAACTCCTGCAGAAAATCCAACCCATAGAGCGGTTCTTTCAAAGCATGAAACAGGATATGGATGCGGATAAATCCCAAAAAGAAATCCCGAAACATCGCCTTTCTCGAATATCGTTATCGAATTTCGTTATAATATAGGGTGAATCATAAGTCTCCTAACGGAATCTGTCAAGGTTTTTCTCACAAACTTCTCGATATAGAAAGTTTCAAGTTAATTTTTCAGGAAGAAAATTTACTTCCTCATTAAAATCGCCATGTGCCTTCTCTGCCTGACCATCAAGCTTTATCAGGCATACGATCCCGTGTCAAGCCTAATGATAATGTTACCGAACGCGGATCCTTAATAATTTTCTGATTGCCTGTTATACTGGCATTCAGCCCAACAGGATACGGATGTGTTCTATGTTGGTGTATTCGATCCAGGTGGCAAAGCGAGGCGTGATTACGCTGCCGGCAAAGCTGCGCCCGGAAAAAAAGATTCAGGATGGACAACGTTTGACATTGATCGACCTGGATGGAACATTGATCCTTGTCCCCAAAGAACTCCAGACCGATCGGCTGGCAGACCGCCTGGAAAAAGCCTGGCAGGAACAGGGATTAGACCTGAAAACAATGCTGAAAACACTGCGCGAGGTACGCAGTGAGTATACCCCCTGATGTATTTCTAGACACCAGTGTGATCTTTGCCGCTATCTTTTCAACCCAAGAAGGGTGCGCGCACGATATTTCGTTTGGGAGAAAGCAACCTTATGTAGATCAACCCGCGCATTGGGAAAGAATACCAGTAAAAAAGACATCTTGATGAACGAGAGTTGTGTTATTTGAAAGCGCGGCGAAAGTGATCAAAGGCGCGCCGAATGGAATACCAGATGTAAAGCATCAGGTATGAGAGAGCAATGATGGCATTGACAAGCGCAAAAATAATTAACGCTTTCATTTTCTCTTGCTCCTCCAATGGCTTGCTGAAAAGCCACGTGTTTCCAACCAGAATTCCCCTGAAAGAAGCTAGCAGCTTCTTCGAGAAGGGGATAGTTTACAAGAAGGATTATAACAGACCTTTGTAAGAAAATGATAAGAACTCCTTCCTGCCCTCTTCTTGATGGGTAATTCTGCGAGCGGAGCAAGCCAATCCCCCGGCAACATTCTGCAGCCCCTCCGCCCGCAGAGGCGGTTTCTCTCTGTTGGTTCTAATCTCGATCAGTTCAGGAATTTCGCCAGCACGTCACTGCATTCCATCAGCAGATATTCTTCCCCATCAATTTTGAACTCCGTGCCGGTGTATTTCGGGAATAGAACTTTGTCGTTCACCTTTAAGCACACTTCCTCTGAGTCACCCACCGCCACCACAATACCGGTTTGGGGCTTCTCTTTGGCTGTTTCTGGGATATACAATCCAGACGCGGTTTTAGCCTCCTGGTCCAGGGGCTTGATCAGGACGCGCGTTCCCAGGGGTTGAATCTTTACCTCGCTCATTTTCTACCTCCAAGTCATAATGAAATTTACTTCAGACCTAAATACTGGTCAATTTTGGCACGATCAAATCCCACCACGATTTTGCCGCCAATATCAATGACCGGCACACCGCTCTGCCCGGAACGACGGATCATATCCCGCGCTGCGGCTGCATCGCGGCTGACATCAACGTCGCGGAACTTGATCCCCCGCTCTCGAAAATAACGCTTGGCGGCATTGCAAAAAGAACAGGTGGGGGTGGTAAAAATGATGACTTTAGGTTGTGGTTTTGCCTGATTTGCCATCTGTTTGCTTCTCCAACCGAGAGTTTCACAAAGTCATCGGTTTAGATGCACGGCAGCCAGAAAGGTTACATGTTTCTTCTGGGATTCGCAGGGCAAATGTGATTTTCGTGTGATACGATGGTCAGCTCCTCCCTCGCCTTGCCTGGATGCCAGCGGTTTGAGCAGTGAAGACTGAGCGGCGAAACCGATGAAGACTTCAGCGTAAATGCGATAAAATAAGGCGCAATGTTTAGCGGAATTTTCGCACATATCTTTGCCCCCAGCAGAAAGGAAATCATTTATGGCGAAATATCGCATTGCCTGGCTGCCAGGTGACGGAATTGGAAAAGATGTATTGGATGCAGCTCGCATCGTTCTCGACCGTCTTGATTTGGATGCAGAGATCATTCACGGAGACATCGGCTGGGAGTTCTGGCGAACCGAAGGCGATCCGCTTCCTCAGCGCACCATTGACCTCCTCCAAACGGTTGATGCCGCCTTGTTTGGAGCGATTACGTCGAAACCGAGCGATGCCGCCGAAGCAGAACTCGTCCCCGCATTGCAAGGGAAAGGATTGGTCTATCGTTCCCCGATTGTAAGACTGCGCCAGCTTTTCGACCTGTACATCTGCATGAGACCCTGTAAAGCCTACGCCGGCAACCCCCTCAACTACCGCGAGCAAATCGATCTGGTCGTCTTTCGTGAAAACACCGAGGATTTATACGCCGGAGTAGAATTTTCACCCGTCCCGACTGAGGTGCAGGCGGTACTGGCGAAACATGCCACCAACTTTGCGCCTTTCAAAGATCTGCCTGGCGATCGCTTTGCCATCTCCTGCAAGATCAACACGCAGCAAGCTTCCCAGCGCATCGTGCGCGCTGCTTTTGAATATGCACGCAAACACGGACGTAGAAAAGTGACCATCATCCATAAAGCCAATGTCGTGCGGGCTTCCGATGGTCTCTTTCTGCAAGCTGCCCGTGAAGTGGCAAGAGAATTCCCCGACATTCCATGGGAAGAAGCCAATGTCGATGCCATCTGCATGTGGCTTTTGAAGAACCCATTTAACTATGATGTGCTGGTAGCGCCAAATCTCTATGGCGACATCATCTCCGATCTCTGCGCCCAAATGGTCGGCGGGCTGGGCTTTGGTTGCTCAGGCAATATCGGCGAAAAGCTAGCTGTGTTCGAACCGACGCATGGCTCAGCACCCAAGTATGCCGGTCAATATAAGGTAAACCCGATTGCTACCATCCTATCGGCAAAAATGATGCTAGACTGGCTCGGTGAGACCGAGAAAGCCACCCAACTGGAGAAAGCCATTGCGCAAGTGATTGCCGAAGGGCATGTGCGCACCTATGATATGGGCGGAAGCCATTCCACTCTTGAGATGGCAACCGCCATTGCCGAAAAGTTGTGATCAATAGATAAACAAGGACGGGAAAGAAATGAAAAAATCAACCCTTCTGCGTAAAGCCATCCTGGAGCGCCGCGCCGTCGTTGTGCCAGGCTGCCATGATGCCCTCTCCGCAAAAATCATTCAAGAAGCGGGGTTTGAAGCCGTGCAGGTTTCTGGTTTCGGTTTAGCAGGCTCGTTCTTATGTAAACCAGATGTTGGTCTGATGCAAATGAAAGACATTCTTGACATTACCGCAAACATCGTCCAGGCAGTGGACATCCCGGTGATGGCGGATTTGGACACCGGAGGCGGTAATGCCATCAATACCGCCGAGAATGTCAAAAAAGTTATCCAGATGGGAGCTGCCGGCGCAAATATCGAGGATCAAGTCTTCCCCAAACGGTGCGGTCACCTTGCCGGGAAAGAAGTGATTCCCGTTGAAGAGATGGAAGGGAAGCTGCGCGCAGCAGTTGAAGTTCGTAACGCGCTCGATCCGGATTTTGTGCTGAATGCCCGCACCGATGCTTACGCAGTTGAGGGCTTTGAAGCCGCTCTGGAGCGCTGCAACCGGTACCTGGAGGCTGGCGCCGACCTTGCCTTTATTGATGGCATTCACTCTCGCGCCGAAATCGAAATCGCCGTTCAAAGGCTGCGCGGCCCGCTCTCAGTCAACCTGATGGATGGCATTACGGGAGTTAAAACGGAACTCATCCCGATCCCCGAGTTAGCCAGGATGGGAGTTGGCAGGGTATCGATCCCGATCGCCTCGATCCTGGTTGCCCATCGTGCCCTCACGGAATTTTTCACGGCTCTCAAAGCCTCTCCCTCAGGAGTTCTCGCTGGTCAAACCAGTTGGATTACTTCATTTGAAACATTTACCGACTTTGTGGGTTTAAGGGAATATCGGGCGCAAGAAGAAGCTTATTTGCCCTCCTGTACAATCGAAACCAAATACCGTGGTACATGGAATTAACTTGGAGGTAGACCAATGGGCATGACAATGGTAGAAAAAATTCTTGCCAGAGCCACCGATCGGGCGCAAGTTTTCCCCGGCGAGGTGCTCGAACCGCGCGTCGATCTGGCAATGTCGCATGAAAATTCTGCCCTGGTGATCAATCAATTCCAGGAAATCTTTAAAGGCACAGGATTGGAAGCCAGAGTTTGGGACCCGTCCAAACTGGCGATTATTTTCGATCACCGCGTCCCCGCCGAAAGCGCCAAAACTGCCACCAATCAGAAAAAGATTCGCCAGTTTGTTCGCCAGCAAGGCATCCAAAAATTTCACGATATTCGCGGCGACGAAGGAGGCATCTGTCATCAGGTGTTAGCCGAATCCGGGTATGTCTTGCCGGGTTATGTCGTTGTGGGAACCGATAGCCATACCACCACCCATGGCGCTTTAGGAGCATTTGCTTTCGGAATTGGCGCCACCGAAATGGCGAGTGTCTGGACTTTGGGGCGAGTGCTGAATGTCGAGGTACCGGCTACCATCAAAGTGATCCTGCGCGGCAAAATTCCCCCTTTTGTTGGCGCCAAAGATGTCATTTTAGCGCTGATCGGTAAAATCACCGCCCAGGGAGCAAATTTTAAAGTGTTGGAATTTCACGGCGATACCGTTCGGCGTCTGCCCACTTCTGGTAGATTAACTCTCTGCAACATGGCAATTGAAGCCGGCGCTACCAGTGGGATCGTCCCTCCGGATGAGGAAACCTGGCGGTATTTGCGCAGCGAATGTGGCATTACCGAACAGACGATGGATATCTCCCCCGATCCCGATGCCACCTATGCAGAAGTTGTCGAACTGGATGTCTCATCGCTAACGCCGATGGTGGCTTTCCCTCACACGGTGGACAACGTCAAGTCCATCGAAGATGCCTATGGGATTGCGGTGGATCAGATTATGATCGGCTCGTGCACCAATGGGCGATTGGACGATATCGAAATTGCGGCAAAGATTTTACGTGGCAAGAAAATTGCCCGCACGGTGCGTCTGCTCGTCTTTCCGGCTTCTTATCGCATTTATCATCAAGCCCTCGAGAAAGGCTTTATCAAAGATTTACTGGAGGCCGGCGCCGTGGTCATGAACCCCGGTTGTGGGCCATGTCTCGGTGTCCACGAAGGCGTGCTGGGGGATGGCGAGGTGGGCTTATCCACCACCAATCGCAATTTCAAGGGACGCATGGGCAACCCAAACGCCGAGGTCTACCTCTGCTCACCGGCTGTGGCGGCGGCCAGCGCCCTGAGCGGCGTGATCACCGACCCACGCCAGATTGACCTCCCTGCCCTGGAAAACACACCCTGAGGAGATACACATGGCAAAGGTTGTTCTCACCCTCGGAGATGACATCTCAACCGATCACATTTATCCCGGGCGCTACATGGCAACCGTCTTGCCCACTGAAACGCCCCAATATGCCTTCGCCGACTATCCGTTGAATAAAAAGCTCAATAGCGGTCAGATTGCCCCGCAAAGCATCATCGTGGCGGGCGAAAACTTCGGTTGCGGCTCCTCGCGCGAACAGGCGGTCTCCGCCCTGAAAGGCTGGGAACTGGTGATTATCGCCAGGAGCTTTGCGCGCATTTTCTTCCAAAACGCCATCAATCTCGGCTTGCGGGTAGTGATCTGTCCGCAGATCGAAGCAAACGAGGGAGATGAATTAGAAATCACCGAGTGCGAGTTAATCAATCACACCAGCGGGAGGCGTTTTGCGATCCTCCCCTTACCGCCGGCTCGCCAGGCGATCATCGAAGCCGGCGGCTTGATCGCCTACACACGCAAACGCCTTCTGGAAGAGCGGCAGGCGTAGTAAACCCTTAGCACTGGCTTCAGGAGGTTTCATCCTTGTCAGTGAAGATTAATTTTGGACTTCCCCAATCCAGTGCGCCCAATGCACGCTCTGATCCTTTAGGGCGTTAATCAGGCGCTGATCGGCGCTCCACAGCTCTGCTTGCAAACGCTCCGCCAAAGCCACATACTGGGCATTCAGTGCGTTACCCTGTCCCAGCCGCGCAGCCCAGCGCAGGGCAGCACGGTGGGTTGCAACGTCTGGAACAACCCGCTCGATCTGCAATGCCAGCAAATCCTCCATAAACTCTGCAGCTTCTTGAGGGCGGATCGCACCTAGCTGAACGGCCCGCTGAAAGCCGCTCAAACATTCGTACTCCCACAACATGGGTGCCCAGAGCACGTCGCGCCGCTCTAACAGGCGATCCATCAGCCGATGGGCTTGCTCAGAGTATGGCAGGCGCAAGAACAAAGCCAGGGCAAGATTGGCATCGATCACAACTGCCATACTCGATCCATCTCGTCATCCCGCTCTTGACGGTTTACATGGACTAAATCCAGTTCAATCACCGTAAAATTGTAGGACAGCCTTCAGGCTGTGACTATAAATATTTGGATTTTAGTGTTGCTCAAACGGTCTCTAGGAATTCACCAGGCTGAAAAACCTGTTCGATATTATTTTCTCTGATTAAGATTAATGTCTAAAAAACCTGACAAAATCAACAAGAAAAGGGGGATATTTTTGGATAAAAATGCACTTGACCTCCTCAGTTTCAAATCTATAATCACGACCAATATAATCGTATATTCAGGAAACTGCGATGAAGCTTTCCAAAAAGTGTGATTATGCTCTGCGTGCCCTGATGACTCTGGTTGAGAGTTATGGGCAAGACCCCATCTCCATTCGTGAGCTGGCACAGCGCAACGCCATTCCAAAACGCTTTCTGGAACACATCATGCTTGATCTGAAAGCCAAAGGTTGGGTCACCAGCCTGCCTGGTAAGAACGGCGGCTATGTTCTGGCCAAAAGCCCCGATCAGATTTCGATGGGTGAGGTGGTGCGCTACTTTGATGGACTCCTGGCACCGATTCACTGTGTTTCCATCCATCATTACCAGGCCTGTCCGCTCGAACCAACCTGCCGCTTTCGGCGCATCTTGCTCGTCATCCGTAATGAGATCGCTCATCTGCTCGACCAGACCAGCTTATCCATTGCCTATAGCGGTCAACCGGTCATGCGCCGCGAAGTCTTCGACGAGGCGCTGGTTGGCGGGGCGGGCATCTGACACTCACCCTTCCAGACAACTTATTCAAGAGGTAAACCTATGGCAAAAATAGCAAATGATGTCACAGAATTAATCGGCAACACCCCCCTCGTGCGTTTGAACCGCGTCACGGTCGGATGTCAGGCAGAAGTGGTCGCCAAGCTCGAATTTTATAACCCCGCCAAAAGTGTGAAGGACCGCATCGGGTTTTCGATGATCGAAGCTGCCGAAAAGGACGGCAGGCTAACGAAAGATAAGATCATTGTCGAACCAACCAGCGGCAATACCGGAATTGCTCTGGCGATGGTTGCGGCTGCCAAAGGCTATAAGCTCATCCTCTTCATGCCCGAAACAATGTCGAAAGAGCGACGCATTCTCTTACGCGCCTATGGGGCTGAACTGGTTTTGACCCCTGGTGCGGAAGGAATGGGGGGAGCGATTCAGCGCGCCGAAGAACTGGTTAACTCGGATCCTGAACGATATTTCCTGCCTCAACAGTTCAAGAACCCCGCCAATCCCGAAATCCATCGCAAGACCACCGCTGAGGAAATCTGGCGCGATACCGACGGACGAGTGGATGTCGTTGTGGCAGGGGTTGGCACAGGCGGCACCATTACCGGCGTCGGCGAGGTTTTGAAAGCCCGCAAACCTTCCGTGCGCATGGTGGCTGTCGAACCCGATGCTTCACCCGTACTTTCGGGAGGGGAAAAAGGGCCTCACCCCATTCAAGGCATTGGGGCAGGGTTTATTCCCGATGTCCTGAACACCCAGATATATGATGAAGTGATCCGCGTCCGAAATGAAGATGCCTTTGAGACAGCCCGCCGGGTTGCCCGCGAAGAGGGCTTGCTGATCGGCATTTCGGCTGGGGCAGCCACCTGGGCTGCTTTGCAGGTAGCGAAACGACCTCAAAACGTTGGCAAGCTAATCGTCGTGATCATCCCCTCCTTTGGCGAACGCTACCTTTCCACGGCTCTGTATGCTGACCTTGCTGATTGAATGTGATCTGGCTAAAATCCGCTTTCATCCAGGAGACCAACTATGACCACATCCCAACGCCTATTCGGTTTTACCACTCGCCAACTCCACGCTGGCTATTCCCCGGATCCAACCACCGGCAGCCGCGCGGTACCGATCTACCAGACCACCAGCTACCAGTTTAAGAGTACCGAACATGCTGCCAATCTCTTTGCCTTAAAAGAGCTGGGCAACATCTACACCCGCATCATGAATCCCACCACCGACGTATTGGAGAAACGCCTTGCCGATCTAGAAGGTGGGGTGGCTGGATTAGCCGCCAGCAGTGGTCATGCTGCTCAAATCCTAGCCATTCTTACGCTGGCCGAAAACGGCGACCATATCGTCTCCTCCAGCCGTCTCTATGGAGGCACCTATAATCAATTTCACTATACCTTACCCAAGATGGGCATCGAGGTCACTTTTGTCGATCCATCCAATCCGCAAAACTTCGCCGCTGCCATTCGCCCAAATACCAAAATCATCTATGGTGAAACGCTGGGCAATCCGGATATCAGTGTGTTCCCCTTTGAAGAGGTTGCCGAGATCGCCAGAAAGCATCATATCGTATTGATGATCGACAACACCCTGGCAACTCCATACCTCTTTCGTCCGATTGAGTGGGGAGCCAATGTCGTCACGCATAGTACGACGAAGTTCCTCGGCGGTCACGGAACCACCATCGGGGGCTTGATTGTGGATGGCGGCAATTTCGACTATCGACAAGGGCGCTATCCGAATTTCACCGAACCCGATCCATCCTATCATGGCTTGGTGTACGCCGATCTGGAACAGGCTGGCTTACCACCCTTTGCCATCAAAGCGCGCGTCCAGATGTTGCGCGATATCGGCGCCTGCCAGGCGCCGTTTAACTCCTGGCAAACTTTACAAGGCATCGAAACCCTCTCGCTGCGTATGGAACGCCATGTCCAAAACGCCCAGGCAGTTGCCGAATTTCTGGAACAGCATCCCAAAGTCAACTGGGTAACCTATCCTGGTCTTAAGAGCCATCCGGATTATGCGCGCGCCCAGCGCTACCTCCCCAAAGGGGCTGGGGCAATTCTTGGCTTTGGGATTAAAGGGGGATTGGAGGCTGGCAGAAGATTCATTGAGCGCTTACAACTCTTCAGCCACCTGGCAAACGTGGGCGATGCCAAATCCCTGGCGATCCATCCAGCAACCACTACCCACAGCCAGCTCTCGCCCGAAGAACAACTTTCTGCCGGCGTCAGCCCCGACTTCATTCGCCTGAGCATCGGCATCGAAGATATCGACGACATCCTGTGGGACTTAAATCAAGCCCTGGAAGCTTAAAGCAGACCAAAACGATCTCGCACCCCTGATACGGTTTATCTTCAACGGAAAGGCAGGTGAAACAATGCCCGTCATCATTCCCTCCACGCTTCCGGCGCGCGAAATTCTGCAAAAGGAGAATATCTTTGTCATGGGCGAAGAACGCGCTCTACATCAAGACATTCGCCCACTGGAACTGGCAATCTTGAATCTGATGCCCACCAAGGTCGCTACCGAAACGCAACTCTTGCGGCTGGTCGGGAACAGTCCCTTACAGGTGAAAATCACTCTGTTGCATACCGCAACTTACGAGAGTAAAAATACCTCTGCTGAACACCTGCTCAACCACTACAAGACCTTCTCGCAGATTCAGAAGCGTAAGTTCGATGGACTCATTATCACCGGTGCCCCGGTCGAGCAAATGGAGTTTGAAGAGGTGGACTATTGGGAAGAACTGAAAGACATTATGGATTGGGCTGAAGAAAGCGTCGAATCTACCTTCTATCTCTGCTGGGGCGCTCAAGCCGGGTTATATCACCGCTATGGGATTCCCAAGTATCCTCTACCGCGAAAGATGTTTGGCGTATTTGAGCATAAACCCTTAATCCGCACGGCTAAACTCTTGCGCGGCTTCGACGATGTCTTCTATGCCCCTCATTCCCGCCATACCGAAGTGCGCCGTGAGGATATCGAAAAGGTCAATGAAATCGAAATTCTTTCCGAATCGGATGAGGCCGGAATCTATATCGTAGCCAGCAAAGACGGTCGGCATATCTTTGTGACCGGGCATTCCGAGTATGACCCTTTAACTTTGAAAAGCGAATATGAACGCGATCTGGCGAAAGGTTTACCGATAGACATTCCAAAGAATTATTTCCCCAATGACGACCCTTCTCGTCCGCCGATCGTGCGCTGGCGTGGGCACTCCAACCTGCTCTACACGAACTGGTTGAATTATTACGTCTATCAGGTAACCCCCTACGATCTAAATCAAATCCCGAAGGGGATATACACAGATTTTTAGGGGTAGCACAGGCTTAAGCCTGATGGTACGCAACGAACACAGCCCTGGCATAGTGGCACAGTCTTAATGTAGCTTGAGAATTTAATTCGGCAATTTTTCTTCTTCGGCGTCGGGATCAATCCCCTGCCTCAGTCCAGAAAAGTCGGCTGGAAGCCGACTCTGAATACGCTTGAGCGGATTTTCATGTACTGAGCAGGGGCTTGAGCCCATTCAAATGGATACCGCTGCGCGCTTGACTCCCTCCAGCAGAGCTTTCTCCTCGCCGCTTGAAGTATTACACTAGGAAAAGGATGACGGAAATAATTTCTTGAACCTTATCAGCCTGTGGGGAGTAACATTTCGCACAGACTGAACGCCTGTGCTACGGGTTGGCTTTCAGCGTGGGGGGAGGCAGGGAGGAACGCCGACCTTCGGTCGGTAGAGTCGGACAGAGACCAGGCGTAGCTTGGCGGTACTCCTCAGCGCCGACCTGCGGTCGGTCAAAGGATACCAGGCGCAACCTAGCGGTGCGAGCTGAGGAGCAACGGGCTGAAGCCCATGCTACAAAAGCGGCGGTTAATAGGCGCCGCCTGGCGGTACGTTTCCTGACAAGCGTCATCATGTCTCTTCCGGGCGGGCAGCTTCTCAAAGTAAGTCAGACAGAAGCTCAATTTTGTTTTACAATTAGGGCATGAATGCCCAACACACTCAATGGATTAACGAGACCCTCGAACAACTTCAAAGAACACGGGTTATCCCGCGCCTTTGGGCTCACGATCACACGCTCTGGAGTTCAGAACCCACCGAAATCACCAACCGTCTGGGATGGTTGCACTGCACTGAATGGATGCCGAACCGCCTTCACCAACTCACCGCTCTGGTCAAGGGATTACAAAAAGAAAACTACCGTCAGGCGGTTTTATTGGGCATGGGGGGTTCCAGCCTTGCCCCTCAGGTTTTTCGCCAGGTTTTCGGTGTTCAGGAAGGCTTTCTCGATCTAAGGGTAATTGACACAACCGACCCGGATACCATTACCCGGGAGGCAGAGCACTTAGATTATCGCCGCACCATTTTTATCGTTTCAACAAAATCCGGCGGTACCGTCGAAACATTTTCCCTGTTTCGCTATTTCTATAACCGTTGCCTCAGCGAATTGCCCGAGAATGAAATTGGTGCTCACTTCCTTGCCATCACCGATCCTGGCAGCACCCTTGCAGAACTGGCCGAAAAACTGCGTTTCCGAGCCCTCTTTTTGAACGACCCGAACATTGGCGGGCGCTATTCTGCCCTTTCTCTTTTTGGGATGCTACCGGCTGCTCTGGTGGGGGTTGATTTGCATACTTTTTTAGAGCAAGCCGCTCAGGCGGTGCAGCAAAGCCAGGAGGAAACCCTTACCCCTGAATGTCAAAATCCAGCCGCAATGTTAGGCGCAGCTATCGGCGCAATGGCTTTGCATGGTAAGGATAAGATAACATTCCTGACGTCACCAAGCCTGGAAAGCTTTGGTGACTGGGTGGAACAACTGCTTGCAGAGAGCAGCGGCAAATCTGGCAAAGGCATCCTACCGGTTGTGCGCGAGCCAGTTGGCAATCCCGAAGAATATGGCTCAGATCGCTTTTTTGTTTATTTGCGCCTGAACGGTGAGGAAACCTATGACAATCTCACCCTTGCTCTCCAGGATAGAGGTCATCCGGTGCTGATTTTACCCCTGGCGGGTCGCTATAACCTTGCGGAACAATTCTTTTATTGGGAGATGGCAACCGCTATTGCCTGTCACCTGCTCGGTGTACATCCCTTTGATCAACCCAATGTAGAAGAGACCAAAGCCCTTACTCGCCAGCTTATTGCGGCATTCAGGGAGAAAGGCAAGCTTACGAGCACCAAGCCCGACTTTTATAACGAGAGCGTTGAGGTCTTTGGAATAACTGCCACCGCCAGTCCGGACGAAGCCTTGCAAAGGTTTTTAGCCCATGCTGCTCCCCCAGCCTACATTGCCATTCAGGCATTTTTACCTTACACCGCTGAAATCGATCAGGCACTTCAAACCTTGCGAGCAGCCCTGCGCCGGCAAACGAGGTGCGCAGTCACCCTGGGGTACGGCCCGCGCTATCTCCACTCAACGGGTCAACTCCACAAAGGCGATGCCGGCAATGGCACTTTTGTTCAATTCACCTGTGATCCGCAAGGAAACGATCTGCCCATTCCAGACGAGTTCGGATCGTCACACGCCAGTCTTTGTTTTGGCGACTTGAAGCTTGCCCAAGCCCTGGGCGATCAACAGGCATTGCTCAATCAAGGACGGCGCGTCCTGCGTTTTCATCTCAAAAAGGATTTGTCTCATAATATTCTCTCTCTTATCCCAAAGGATTTGCCTGAAAGCAATACCCCTCCGGCTGATCCTGCTGGAGGAAATTAGGCTTCGCGCAAAATGGGAGGCAAAATGGCGCTGACACCCGAACAAATTCACGAATTAATCAACGAGGACCACGAACACTGCTGCGACGGTTATGGACCAGAGCAGATCTGTGTACGAATTGTCGCCATTGCCGAATTGCCCAGTCGCTTTGGCAAATTTCACGTTGTGGCTTTTTACAACAACCGGGATGGCAAGGAACATGCTGCGCTGGTGCACGGGGATGTGCTGGGTGCGGAAAATGTGCCGGTCCGCATCCATTCAGAGTGCCTGACCGGAGATGTGTTTGGCTCTTTACGCTGTGATTGCCGCGACCAATTGGAGACCGCTCTGCAAACCATCGGGCAAATGGAAAACGGCATCCTGCTCTACTTGCGCCAGGAAGGTCGTGGCATCGGCTTTATCAACAAAATTCGCGCTTATAGTTTACAGGATCACGGTTTAGATACCGTGGAAGCCAATTTAGCGCTCGGTTTTCGGGATGACGAACGCGAATACTGGATTGCCGCGCACATGCTGGATTCCTTACGGGTGCGCTCCATCCGCCTGATGACCAATAACCCCCGCAAAATCGAGGAATTGAAACAGTATGGTATCCGTATCACCGAACGCATTCCCCTGATCATCCCCCCTAATCCATACAACGAGTTCTACCTGAAAACCAAAGCTGTGAAATCCGGACATTACATTGACCCAAATGGAAAACGGCACTTGCAAGAGCAGATTGATCTGCCCCTCATCAAAGGCATGCGGCTGGATTCGAGCGATTTTGGAGAGGAATAATGGAGAATCCACCAGTCATCGTGATTGCGGGTGCAACCAGCCCAACCGGGCAGGCAATTGCCCGCCGTTTTGCCCGCGAAAGTGCCTTTCTGGCACTCTTCTCGCGCGATATAGAGAAATTATCCCGCTTGAGCCAGGCAATTGGTTTGCCGTCAACGCATCTGTTGACTGCTGCGCTCGATTTCCGCATGGCTGAAGCAGCAAAACAAGCCGCCGCAATCGTGCAGGCGACCTTTGGAAGGTGTGATGTGTTGATCAACCTGGTTGGTGGCTGGCTCGGAGGAAAAACAATTGAAGAGTTTGATTCTGTTGATTATGCATCCATGCTAGATCAACACTTTTGGACAACCTTGCATCTGGTGCGGGCGTTCCTGCCCCTTTTGCGTCTGTCCCGGAGAGGACGCGTGTTGATTGTCAGCTCTCCTTCAGCCAGCCTGCCTCCTGCGCAAAGCGCTCCCTACGCCATCGCCAAAGCTGCGCAGGAAACCTTACTCCTGACCCTTGCCCAAGAAATCAAGGGCACTTCCTTAACCGCCAATATCCTGCGCGTTAACACCATTGATACCCAGGGCATTCGTCATAAAGAGCCCTCCCCCAAAACAGCCTCCTGGACAACACCCGAAGAGATTGCCGAAACAATTGCCTTTTTGTGCAGCGAATCGGCACAAATGATCAACGGCGCCCGCATCCCCTTATACGGTAGCCCTTAAGCCGCTTTCAGGTATAATGAGAAAAATACTATTCTGGAAGGATGTAATGAAATCGAAATCGCCCCAACGTCTGAGCTGGTTTGCTTTTCTGGCTATCTTAATAACCCTGCTGGCATGTTCGACCGCCAATCTGCTTCCGGCGGGTTCAACACCCACACCTGAACCTTCTGCAACAGTGGCAGAACCCCCTACCGCCACCGTTGATTTTGCTGCTCAAACAGCCGTCGCTCAGCAAACCCAGGCTGCCCTGGACGCTCAAGCCACCCAGGTGGCCGCTCAGCAAACCCAGCAAGCTGCGGAAATTCTCAAAGCAACCAAAGCCGCCCTTGAACCCTACGAGATCGCCCTTTCTGGTCTGGGGGTGATGCCGTCCGAAGGTCAAATCTATCTTGCCGACTCATCGGTGACGATTCAAGGTAACGGCTTCAAGAAATATTTCTATGCCGATCAATTTCCCGGTGTTATCGGGCGCAACATCGCCATTCAGGCGGATATCCAATGGGACTCACGGTATGGAGATGCCGGATGCGGTTTTGCCTTTCGCTCAAGTGGAAGCGGTGATAAACCGAATCAATACGCGGTAGTCGCCATGCGAGAATATGGCGGCTATGTCGCTTTTGAGGTTCATAATGAAGGTCTGGTCATCAACCGCAAAGAGGTCTATCCGGGCATCTATGATCCTCAATTTAGCTGGCAAAATGGGGTAACCAACCGTGTCTCGGCTGTACTCAAGGATAACAGTTTGCAGATCTTTACCCATGGGATTATCCTCGAGACTCTCGATGCAACCGCACCACCAAGACCGCCCGTCTTCCCCCCTCCACCGGCGCCACCCACCAGCAACGATCCAGATGAGATAGCTGAATATCAATATGAACTGGATGCCTATAACAAAATGAAACAGGAGGCGTTAGATAAATATAACCTCTACCGTTCCCGCTATAAAGAAGGCGCTGCGAATCTAACGGATGGCTTTATTTATTTGATCGCCTACACCGGTAGCGGTGACATCACCTGCCAGTTCAAGAATGCGTTTGTGTGGGTGGCGTCCACACCTTAGGGTTTGGAGTCACCTTCCATAACATATTGGGTCAATTCACCCACACTAAGGTCGCGAATGCCGAGCTTTTCGGTTATCCGGCCTCGCCGCCAGTAATCGGTGCGATGGATAATGCACGCCAGACGAATGATCGCATCAATCCCGCGCACTGAAACACCATATTGCTGACCCAGCGAGGCGATCGGCACCAGACTCATGGGGACATCTTCGGTGATATAGCGATGGTTCAATAGTGCCGGGGCTTTAATTCCGTAATAGCCGGGCTGATTATGAATCGCTTCATAGAGGTCATCGCCTGTAGCGTCATAAGCCATCTTCAACCACTCCAGAGCCGTACGCGCCCGGATACCCAGCGCGGAGGCAACCGTCACCCGCTCGCGATCCAACACTTCCAACACCCGCGCTACCGAGGGGGTAACGCCATCGATATAAAATTGAAAGTCACCCCGGGTGGATTCAATGCGCCCGGCGTTCAGAAGTGTCAGCGCCGGATGGAAGATGGCTCCCATATTGTTCAATCCGGTATGGAGAACGCTAACCCCATCAATGAATTGAGGGTACGCCGGTCGCAACGCTTCGAGCACTTCTTCCGTGCGTTTGGCCGGTAAAGCAGCCAGCGGAACCGTCTCTTTGATACTGAAGATTCTCGCTTGGGCTGGGCCATCTGAACGGCTGGCATAAATCAGGGTTTCGGTCTCGGCGATTAGAGGGCTGGTTTTACATCCTTCTTGCCGAATAATACGCTCAAACTCGATGGCTCCCAACGTCCGGCCCGGATTCAAGACCACGATATGGCAATCTTGCAAATGAGGCGCCGCCCGGCGGGCAATATCCGCGTGAGCTGAGGAGGGAACAACCACCATGACCACATCCGCAAATTCCAGCGCCTCCCGGATATCAGCCGTGACCAGAGCTAATTCACCAAAGCCAGACGGTAAACGCTCCGGGCTTTCCAGTTCAATTCCGCCCCTTTCTCTAATTACATGAATATTTTCAGGCGTTCGATTCCACAACGCGACTTCAAATCCCATCAAAGCCAGATGGGCAGCCATTGCCTTTCCACCATGACCTGCCCCCAGAACAACATAACGATTTGCCTGCATCATTGGTAATCCTCCTTAGGTCTTTGCCATAATTTTTTCGATCCTGCGCCGTTCATCCAGCGGTTTGCCATCCACCGCATCGATTTCAATACAAGCTCCGCGCCCATCGATCCGCGTCACCGCCTGACCCGCCGCGTAAGGATTGTTTCTCAGTTGCGGTGCATCTAAAATACCCACTTTGACTGCTTTTGCCAGCGTGGCAGGATCAATAAAGGCATCATCGACTCCAGGGGGCGCCAGGTCTCGAATGGCATCGAGGGTGACACCCGCTTGATCGATTAACTCGGCGACGCGTTCCTGAACGTGTGGGTCAGCGCTCGGTTCTGCCTGACCTCGCAGGGCAGTCTGGATCACCTGACGCGCCATTTTACAGGACGCAATCACCTCCTCAGCCGTAGCGGCGTGGTGGGCTTCACTATAACCCACCACATGAACGATGTGGGGCTTGAGCGCCATCTGCACATAAATGCTGGCAGCCAGATGTGCCTGAGCAGCGTCCATATCGAGGGGGTAACTCAATAGACCAGTGCGGGTTTGCTTCCAGATGCGAAAATTTTCATCCCGCAAAGGCTCAATCAGGGCAAGGATGGCAAGCATCTTTGCCAGATCCATCGCATCGGACAATCCAGGCGGACTGTTGAACATCATCTGAGCGATGTAATCTCGAACGCCAAACGCTTTTGCGTTATACGCCGAGAGGTATGCCGAGACCACAAACACCACATCGGAGGCATCCCGCATTCCCCAGTGATGGGGTTCGTTGAGTTCAACCGGCACACCGCGCTCGCCATACCAGCGCATCACCTCCTGATGCTGACGGATCGAGCCTTCTAAATCCCAGGGCCCCCGCCCATCCATCTGATTGAACCAAAATAAGGGAATGGCGCACCAGGCGTTGTGGATGGTTTCCAGGTAAACTTCTGCCAGGGCAATGAAATCATCGGTGCCCGAATAGGTGCGCATCAATGGGTAATTACCACAGCGGCTGGCTTGATAGAGGGAGCGGTAATCCTCGGCAGAACGCACCGGCACGCCGCCGGCGCCTTTGCGGCGTGGGTCCTGGCGTTCCGGGTGAAAGAAGTTCTCCTGCGCGTCCTGATCGATGCCAAGCGAAATCACATCCAACACTCTGGCTGCAGCAATCTTGCAAATCCCTTCGAGCGTGGCTTCCATGGTCGGTAAACCAAAATGATGACGCAAGAGCGGATAGGGCGATTTCCATAAAATCCGGGCAACCGTTTCCTGGGGATAATCTTCTTCAGTTGAAAGAGAGGGGGATGCACCTTTGAGATAGGCTAACGTTTCTTCCTCTGCTTCCCCCCCATAGAAGACCTTCTCAAAAAAACCAATTTTTGCCGCTCGTTCTGCCAGTGGCGGCGTCCCACCGAAGACAAAATGCACCCCTTTGGCACGCAAACCATCCGCTTGCTCGGCGAACTGAGCCAATAATCGTTCGCCGGTCTCTGGGGTAAGCCGATAGGAAACACCTACCAGATCAGCTTGCTCTGCTTCTGCAACCCGCAGCACCTCCTCTACCGAAACCGCCGGGCCTAAAAAGACCGTTCGCCAGCCTGCCTTCTCAGCCAGTTGTAAAAAGCGAGTCACCCCGGCAACATGCACACATTCTCCTAAAGCGCCTGCAACAACCGTCTTTTTCATCACGCTACCCTTCATTTGCGTCGGGATCCAAAAGCCTGCCAGATTTGCCAGTCTCTGTTGGAGGGAAATACCCCCTGGGAAGCCGTGCGGATTTCCTCCACAGCATAAAAAATTTTCGGATCAATCTGGTGAATCAAATCCACTACTTGTCTCAAATTCCGCCGCGGAATCAACGTGTAAAGAATATCAATCGAACCTTGCGTTCCCATCGCTGGCAATTTTGTCACCCCAAAGCCGTTTTCCTTCAATAAAGTCATCAGGCGATCACAGTCCTGTTTCAAGAAGACGCGCACCGCTACCATGCCCATCGCCAGTTTCTGCTCGATAAACAACCCCATATAGTTGCCGGCTGCAAAACCGGCTGCATAGGCAATATAGGTTAATGGGTTGGTCAAATTGCGCATAATCTGACTGATTGCCAGAATCCAGATCAGTACTTCGAAAAAACCCACAATTGGAGCGATCGAACGCCGCCCTTGAGCTGAAAACACAATTCGTAAGGTCATCAAAGTCACATCTGAGATGCGGGCAAAAAAGATTAACAAAGGCAATACCACCCACTGAAACCACCCTGACTGAAGAAATGTTTCCATGCCCATCAAAAAATCCTCCTTATAGGCTGAGCGCCCAATAGGGAAACCATAAAATTTTCAGCCGCTCCCCTGGTAAATAGATAGAGGCAAGCATTTGAGCCCGGTTCGCTGCTCTTGAAACGGATGCTTCCTGAAACGACACATGTATTTTACCCCACTCAAGCAATAATCCCAACCGAAGCCATCTTGCTGTATCAATCCAGGTGAATTCGTAACCTTGACCAATTTTTCTGGTTTAATTAACAAAAATTATCAAAGCGAATCCCTCGTTAAAGAAGCCAAAATGTCAAACTACTTCCAAAATAAAACTGCCTTAATCAGCGGCGCATCCAGCGGAATTGGCAAAGCCCTCACCCTTCAGCTTGCCCGCCAAGGTTGCAGGGTAGCTCTCCTCGCTCGAACGCAATCGCGTTTGGAAGAGGTGGCGGAACAAGTTCGTTCGGCAGGTGGTCAGGCATTGGTTCTCCCCACCGATTTAACCGACTCAAATGCCATCCACGCCGCCGTTCACACCGCCCTTGAAGCGTGGAAACACCTTGATTTCGTGTTCTCCAACGCTGGACAATATCACCGCTCGCCCATTATCGATCTGAATGTCGAACAATTGCGAAAATCAATGGAGATCAACTTCTACAGCCATGTTGAGTTGGTCCTGGCAGTCCTGCCTTCGATGCTGGAGCGAAAAAGCGGACATCTTGTGCTGGTCTCAACGATGGATGCGAAGAAAGGAATCCCGCCAGATACACCCTATGTGGCTGCAAAATGCGCTCTGGCAGGTTTTGGAGACATCTTACGCCAGGAACTACACGGCAGCGGCGTACAGGTAACCCTGGTCTTCCCCGGTCGGGTGGATACGCCGATGGTTGAGAACTTAGAGGTGCCGTGGATCTCGGCGAAGATTTCCGCCGAAGCCTGTGCCAAAGCCATTCTGAAGGGAGTTCAAAAGCGAAAAGCCGAGATTATCCTGCCACCCCAAACCCTGTTGCTCTATTATTTACAGGTATTTGCCCCTCGCCTGGCGGATTTTGCCGTGCGCTTTTTCCGTCTGGAGGGGTGGGAATCATCCGAGAGAGGTGTTTCATGACCGCAGCATTCCCCTTGCTTTCGATTCAAAAGCCAATTCATTCCTGGTTACGACCGATTCACATTGCCTGTTCCGATGGTGATGCCACGCCGCTCATCCAGCAATTTCACCAGGAACTGCTGGAAAGATTTGCCCGCCAGGGTCATATCGTGCAAACCCAACCAGACGCAAAGACCGATGTCCTGCTGACCAGCGCCCCTTTCGGTCAACCCTTAGACTGGCGTCAAGCCTACCTCTTTACCGCAAGGCGCAAGTTCAATCTTGCTCGCTTACCCATCCTGTTCACCACCCTTCACGCTACCCCGCAGGAATACGAGAAACTGCTTCAGCACTTTGCAGGAGCCCTTGCCAAACCTGCTCCTGACCCACAAGATTTCAATTTCGCAGGTCTGGCTCCCACAGCTTACCAAACGCTTTACGAGCAAGGTAAACGAGGAGGTCCGATTCTTTCCCTTCTGCGCCTGGTGCAGGCTCAGGTAAAATGTATCCGCATTATCTTGCTCATCGGAGAAAGCGAACCACTGGAAGCCTATACGTTCGACCTGGTTGGCGCTCATCCTCGAACGAGAGCTGAACAAAAAGAAATTTTTTACGAAGATCTGATGTTGCGAATCGTGACCGCCGCCTGCACGCAGGAGATCACCCACCACCAAGTGGTTGGCGAACTGATCCCCCATGAGTTGTGGCGCAGCCTGTCCACCCCGCCAGCAATGCTTCAGGCCGGTCAAGAATTGGGTAAACGCCACTTTTTTACCGATATGGTGCGCATCGCCGACCTCGTCAACGTGCCGGCCATTGCCGACTCAATCGCCAGTCAATACAGTGAAGGTTGTTTCGCAACCTGGGATTCTACCTTGCAAGCTTTAATCGCCACCATCACCGGTAGCGCTCGCCCGGTGGACAAAGACAACCTCAGCGAGGATGAACTGGCGGTCATTGTCGGTGTTCGCCCCGACGGTAAGGGTGCACTAGTCCGTCATGTCGAAGGCAAACGCAATGATCCTCCCTCCTCGGAAGCTGTTGAGCTGATCTTGATGGATCGGGATCTACCGCGCATCTCGCTCGGCGAGGCGTGGGGGTTGCCTTCACCCGTTGAAGTGCCGGTAACCCGCTCCAAATTACATGGACATCGCAGTATACGCGCCTTTAATCCGAATTTCGTGGAACATGTTCACCTTGCCCCAGCCTATTATGCCTATCCGGTCTCTTGCTCGACTGAAGCTCAAGCTCAGGCTATTCATCAGGCTTTTTCGCAATCAGAAGCCTTACGCAACCCTCAAGACCCCCGGCAAGTGGTCTTTACCATCATGCCCGGTCATGGAGTCGTGATCGTTGAAAAATGGGTGGAGGGGAAACAACCGTTTCAAGTGATTTGGGAATTCATGGACCAGGGTATCCTACAGATTGATCCACTAATTCCACAGGGCAGTTTTGAGTTCGAGACGATAGAGCCCAATCTGGCAGTCATTCATCCGCTGGAATAGCGTGAGCCTTAATTCCAGATCGGAGGGTGAGCATTCCATCCCTCTCCCGCAGTTGTCACCGGGCAGCTTGCACCTTTGGAGAAGCCATCCCTTCTAAAAGCAGTTTCACAACTGCCTGTGGAATCGTTCGCCATTCCAGGCCCTGGCGTTCCAAAGCTACCTGGAGCACCAAACCAACACCAAGGGACACCAGCGTTGCAGCCGCTGCCTCTGGATCAACAACTTTCAAGCTCCCTTGCTGTATGCCCTCCTCAATCCATCGGGCGAGGATCGAACGAAAACGTTGATAGGGTTCGACAGAAGCACTCCATGCCGTTGGGTCTTTGGTCGCCTGATACCAGAACTCCAGAAACATCGGCGCCTTTCCGGCTGCCTGTTCGAACACCTGTTGCAGCATCTCTGCCAGTCGCTCAAAGCGCTGCGGCACCCATTCCACCTCCTGAGAGATGGTTGTCAAACTTTGCTCCAATTCCTGCACCCAATCCTGCAAAAGGGCCAAGAACAGAGTTTGCTTGCTGGGAAAATGATGATAGAAAGCGCCTTTGCTGACATTCGCAGCGGCGCAAATTTCATCAACGCTGGTCGCCTCATATCCAAAACGGATAAATTGATCAACCGCCGAGTTGAGAATCCGCGCCCGGGTTTGAATACTGCGCAATTGATGTGCCATCGCTCACCTCTTAAAGTATTATAAGACCGTCCGGTCGGTTTTCGAAATAGAAAATCGACTATAATCCAAAACGAATGGAGGTACCTTCATGTTTCAAACAATCGTGTACCTTTGGGAACAATTCCTGAGTCTATTACCCAACCTGGCGTTTGCCTTGTTGATTCTCCTGGCAAGTATCTATCTCGCCAAACTGGTCAGCCGCCTGCTGGAAGGGGCATTAAAGCGTCGCGAAGCAAGCGTTGAAATCACCGCCCTGCTATCCATGATTACCCGCTGGACGCTGATCATTTTAGGGGTCATCACAGCCTTGCAACGTTTCTTTGATGTCACCGCTTTTCTGACCGGTTTGGGGATTATCGGCTTCAGCATCGGCTTTGCCTTGCAGGACATCCTCAAGAACTTCGCCGCCGGCGTCATCTTACTGCTTCAACAACCTTTCAAGGTGGGGGATTCGATTGAGGTCAGCAGCTTTAGCGGGGTCGTGCAAGCCATCAATATCCGCACAACCGAATTGCGCACTTTTGATGGGCGACTGGTCATCATCCCCAACGCAGATCTGCTTGCCAACACGATTGTTAACCTGACCCGCGCCGATCGACGGCGCATCGAAATCCAGGTTTGCGTCGAATATCAAAGCGATCTCCAACTGGCTCAGGAAGCCTTACGAACTGCCCTGCAAGGGGTACCCGGTTTTCTAGCCGATCCACCCCCGGCGATTATCTCCGAGACCTTTGGCGATTCGGGGATCAATCTGCGCCTTTATTTCTGGATCGATCTCTCAAGCACCGATCTTCTGCAAGCGCGCGATGCCGCAGTCAAAAACATCAAAGCCGAATTCGAGCGCCGCGGGCTTCACATCCCTTATCCTACCACTACTGTAATTCTGCACCCGTCAACAGGCTCACAGGCAAATTCTTGAAACCAACTTTCCAAAGGTTAGAGGAGGTATAGAAGAACATGGAAAGACATCTATCCTTTCGCCATCCGTTAGCCATTGTGTTAGGGGGAGGTGGGGCAAGAGGCGCTTTGCAAGTGGGTGCCTTACGAGCCCTCTTCGAACATGGCATTCAACCCGATCTCCTGGTTGGTACATCGATTGGAGCTGTCAACGCTGCCTATCTTGCGCTTCACGGCGTAAATTTGGAGGGATTGAGAGCGCTTGAACAGGCCTGGTTTGAAGCGGCAGAAGCCAACCTGTTACCGGCGAATTATCTCTGGTTAACCGTACAGGTCTTGTTTGAGCGGATCGGGCGGCGGATGGATCATCGGATGCGCGATTTCTTCGTGGCACATGGTTTGACCCCCGACTTAACCTTTGGAGATGTCCAGAATATTCGCCTGTACCTAGTGGCAGCCGATCTAAACTCAGGAGAGCCATTGATCTACGGGACAAGCCCTGAGCAATCCATCCTGGAAGGCCTGGAAGCCTCCACGGCTCTGCCTCCCTGGGTACATCCCCTGGATCAAGAAGGACATCTCCTGATCGATGGCGGGGTGGTCAGCAATTTGCCGATCGAGCCAGCCTACCGTCAAGGGGCGAAGGAAATCATTGCCTTAGATCTCCTCGATCCCCGCCTGGTAACCGCTCCTGCAACGCCCTCTTTTGGTCACTTTATCGCCAGGTTGATCAATACGGTGGAGCAACGCCAGGTAGAACTTGAGCTGGAACTAGCGGATGCTCATCAAATACCTGTCTGGCATATTCGCCTGCAGGGAGAAAAAGCTGTCCCAATTTGGGATTTCAGCCAGACAGGTGAGTTAATCGAACGCGGCTATCAGCTCGCTCAAGCCGAAATCCAAAAGAAGTTGGTCGAGCAGCCGCCACACTGGCTCTCATGGTTGCGCAAGCGCCTCAATCACCTCGTCGGGGCGCCGTCTTCATAGGCTCCAATCAACCTGTCATCTCAAATTCGTGACAACTATCACTATACGCCGCTGGCTTTCGGAATAAAATATTCAATAGTTTGAATATTTTATTCAGTGGAAAATGGCTTTTGGCTATTCTCCTGATTGGAGGTATTCGATGAACATTGCAGAGTGGCTTCTTCGCCTGTTGAACGGTGGATTAGGAAATCTTTCCGCCTACCTTGCAGCCCACGTTCTGTTATGTCTTGTACCGGCGTTTTATATTGCCGGTGCAATGACGGCTTTAATTCCGAAGGAGTCGGTAACCCGTTTTTTGGGTAGAAATGCCCCCAAGTACATTGCATACCCCGGGGCAGCCCTAGCCGGCTCGATCCTTGCCGTCTGTTCCTGCACCATCGTCCCCATTTTTGCTGGCATCTATAAAAAGGGAGCGGGTATCGGTCCGGCAATTACCTTCCTGTTTTTTGCACCCGCCGCCAACATATTAGCTCTCGTCTACACTGGCGGCGTGATCGGGCTTGATCTGGCGTTCGCGCGCCTGATCCTTTCCCTGACCTTTGGCATCGGCATTGGGATGATTATGGCACTGATCTTCTCCCGCCAGGACATCGCGCACGATAAAGAAACCGATGCCATGTTTGCCGGCAAGGGGAGCATGCGCCGCCCGGCTTTGATCTTCTTGCTCCTTCTGGTTGCCTTGCTGCTGGCTGGCACCTTCAAGATTGGTCTGTTGACCAACTCATACGCCCATCTCACCCTCCCCATCAGCGGGATGGATCGCTTCCAGGATTTTCTTTACCGTTTGGTTCCCTACGATCCAAGCAAGGGTGAAGAAGGGGTTACTGCTCAGGGCGCAATTCTCATTGGCTTGTTAATTCTGATCGGCATCTCTTCCTGGAAAGGATTAGAGAACATTTACGAGGGTTTCAATCGCTGGACCTGGGTCGCCATGGGATTGGTCGGGTTGACTTTGCTCACTGCCTCTTTAGGGATGACCCCTCATTCTGGCGGACTTGACCTTGCCTTTACCGGGCGTTTCTTCGGTGTCCTGTTGGCGTTGGCAGCCCTGACCTGGTTGATGTTCAAGCGCTTGAGCGAGGATGAATTGCGCGATTGGCTGTGGGAATCGTGGCGCTTTGTCAAGCAAATCTTTCCCTTACTTGTTGTCGGTGTATTTGCTGTTGGGGTCATTCGGGTGTTGATTAAACCCGAGTGGATTCAAACTCTTGCCGGTCACAACACCATTTTAGGCAACCTGGCGGGGGTAGTTTTTGGCGTCTTCATGTACTTCCCAACCCTGGTTGAAGTGCCCATTGCCAATATGTTTCTCAGCCTTGGGATGCACCGCGGACCGCTTCTGGCATACCTGATGGCAGACCCCGAACTGAGCCTGCAGAGCATCCTGATGATCTCCGCCATCATCGGGCGCCTGCGCGCCTGGACCTACGTGGCCTGGGTGGCGCTCTTTAGCACGTTAGCCGGACTGATTTACGGTGCCTGGGTGGATGGGGTCTCGGTCGGTCTGCTTTTCCTGTACCTGGTTGGTTTTATCGCCTTGCTTGCTTTTGCACTCTGGTGGATCGAACGTCAAAACAAAGCTCGCCTGAGTGAACCTGTCTCAGCCGATTAATTCTCGATTTGCCCTGCTCAACCGTCAGCCCGACCAGGCAAGCGATCAAGAACTCATCGACATGGCAAGGCAGTATAATTACATTCCTCGCAAAGCTTCTGTTGAGCAAGATTACGCGCGGGCGCTAAGGCAGGCCTATGCAGCTTATCTTGCCCGTCAGAAGTAGAGCCGGGAATTCAAATGCTGGCATCAGAGTAGGAAAAAAACATGACCCAACCCATTCTGAAAATCGAAAATCTCAGCCTGAAACGTGACGATCGGCTAATCCTCAATGAGGTTAATCTGGATATCTTTCCCGGTGAAGTCCATGCCCTTCTGGGTTTGAATGGTTCGGGGAAATCCTCGCTTGCCTACACCATTATGGGGTGCGAAGGCTATACCCCCGATCAAGGGTGCATCCTTTTCGAGGGAAAAGACATCACCCACCTCTCCATTACGGAACGGGCGCGCCTGGGCATCACGCTAGCCTGGCAAGAACCGGCTCGCTTCGAAGGCATCCCGGTTGGCAAATATGTCGGACTGGGTGTCAATCCGCCCAATCGCGAACGCGTCATCCAGGCTCTGGAAGCCGTTGCCTTACCTGCTAAAGTGTATGGCTACCGCTCGGCCGATAAAACCCTCTCCGGTGGAGAAAGAAAGCGGGTCGAGCTGGCAGCCGTTTACGCCATGCGCCCCAAGCTGGCGGTTCTCGATGAACCCGATTCAGGGATTGATATTCTCTCGCTGGGAGAGATCGCCAACCTGATCCGGCGCATGGCAATTGAAGGCGTGGCGGTTTTTCTCATCACGCATCGCGATGAACTGGTGGAAACCGCCGATCGTGTCTCGCTCATCTGCGCTGGCACAATTCTCTTTACCGGCAAACCACTCGAGGCAAGACGCTATTTTACCAGCCGCTGCATCCCGCACCTGGAAGCCTTAGGCTCACAGCCCTGGGATACCTCTAAGCCCGAAGTGCAGGAAGCCCTTGCCAGCAATGGACTGCTAAAACTGGCTGCCCAAGCCGCCAACCGCCAAACTGGGAAGGAGACATCCGCATGAGTGCTGTTGCTAAACCCAAACATGCTATTGAAAACCGCCCAGGCTGGGCAGACGAAATGGCCGCCATGCTGGAAGCCTACCAACAAGCGGGCGGCGAACCGGCTGCTTTACAGCTCCCCGAAGTCGCCACCCTGGTTGTCAGCGCAAATACGGTCTTGGTGTCTCATGAGATTCCCGGCATACACTTTCAAGCCGAACCCTTAGAACATGGGGTTAAGGCGGTCATCAAGGTAGAACCAAACGCAAAGATTGCAAATCCGGTCCATCTGTGTTTTGGGGTAATCCCGGCTGAGGGCATTCAACAGATCCTGGCAAACTACGAGATCGGCGAAGGGGCAGAAGTACAATTTCTTGCCCATTGTTCCTTTCCGAATGCCGTCAAAGTTCAACATCTCATGGAAGGCACCATCCACGTCGGTAAGAATGCCAGCCTGACCTACACCGAAGAGCATTTCCACGGGCAAACGGGCGGCGTTGAAGTCCTGCCTCGCGTCCGAGTAAAAGTGGAAGAAGGAGGACGTTTCAACACGACGTTTGTCCTGACGCGTGGCAGAATTGGCAAAATGGTCTTCGATTATGAAGTGGAAGCCGGCGATCGGGCAGTCGTTGAAATGACCACCAAAGCGTATGGTCATGTTGACGATGAAGTAGTTGTAAAGGAAGTTGTCCGGCTCAACGGCGAAAAAGCGCGCGGATTGACCCGCACACGGGTAGCCGTGCGCGACCAGGCCCGCAGCCAGGTTTTCACGACCATGGAAGGTAACGCGGCGGGAGCGCGCGGTCACATGGACTGCACGGAGATCGTGCGCGACCGGGCAGTGGCTCAAAACACGCCCCTAGTGATCGTACGCCACGATCAGGCTCAAGTGACCCATGAGGCAGCCATCGGAAGCGTCAACCGTAAAGAGCTGGAAGCCCTTCTCGCACGCGGTTTAGATGAAGACGAAGCGGTGGATCTGATTATTCGTGGCATGATCCGCTAAGCCATTGTGAAATGCCAAAGAAAAGTCTGGATGCGCATTCTACCCGTTTAATCTGTTGCTTCAACCAGACTATCGAGTAAACGAAGAGGTAGCCAGGAAGGATTTCTTATATCTTATGTTATGATTAGGCATCTCAATCAAGAAAGGATGTTTATTTTATGGATGGTAACTTTGAACAATCGTTTGCGGCTGATGAAAAGGCATTAAATGTCTTTGAAGCAAGCCGCGCCTTAGGGGAGGTACTGGTGCAAACCCCCCTTTATCAAAATTTCCTGAGCGCCTTGAGGGCAATCAACAACGATCCCGAAATTCAACGCATTGCAACGCAAATGCGCAGCCACCAGAATGCCCTTCAAATGGGGATCGACGGACATGAACACCATGCTGAATTATCTCGCTTGCAAGCCGAGCTAGAAGCTCTGCCCATTGTCCAGCAATACCGCCAAACCGAAATGGAGACACTTGACTTTTTCCGCGCCGTCGACGACCTGATCAGTGAATCCATCGGTTTCCCGTTTGCCCATAACGCTCACCGTAGCAGTTGCAGTTGTGGAGCCTGAGGAGATGAACATGGAACTCACCCCTGAAATCAAATTGGCTGCCCTTCACCTCGTTGAGGCAATGAAAAACGACGCCACGATTCAAATCTATCTCTCTGCTCAAGAAGCGGTGCAAAATGACCCCCAGGCAGAGGGTTTGGAAAAGCAATTAATCGAACTTTATGAAAATCTAATCCATCGTCAACAACAAGGGGAAAAGTTGAGCGAGGAAGAAATCGAGGCCTTCAATAGCTTAAGATACCAAGTCCGGGTTCATCCACTCATTGCGCAGCGAGAAAGCGCCCTGGCTCAGATCAAGCCCTACCTCGCTCAAATCGCAGATGAAATCAGCTATGTGCTTGGCATTGACTACACTACCCTTGCCGATGTTCACTGCAGTGGAGGATGTTAGCAAACTACAGGAGGAGTTAGGACATGAAAATTGCCGCTGTAACAGAAGATGGCATTACCATCAGCCAGCATTTCGGTCGTGCACCTTATTATGTGGTTGTGAAAGTCGAAGATGGCAAAGTGGTTTCAAAGGAATTGCGTGACAAGTTAGGGCACGCCCATTTTGCCGGCGAACATCAGGAAGGGCCTCATCATTCCCACCAGGAAAACGATCCGCGTGGCCACGGCTTTGATCCCGCTGCCCAGAGTCGCCACGCCCGAATGGCTGCGGCGATTCAAGATTGCGATATCCTGCTTGCACGTGGCATGGGAGCTGGTGCCTACGCCAGTATGCAAGCAGCTGGCATTCGCCCGATCGTAACGGATATCGCTTCGATTGATGAGGCCGTAGAGGCTGTCCTGCGCGGCGAGATCGTTGATCATCCGGAGCGATTGCACTGATGAAGCGCTTTTTTCATGTTGCCCCTCTTGCTCTCCTGATGCTTGCGGCAACCCTGGCAGGCTTATTCAACTTACCTCAACCCGCCGCCGCGCAAGATAAGCCGACACCGACCTATAAAATTTGCCATATTTGTGATCAGATGGTTGCCCAGGCGGTGGTGCGCGTGATCCTCTTTTGGATGGATGGCTGCCCGCATTGCCATGAGGTGATCGATAACGTCTTACCTCCCCTGCGCCAGCAGTATGGGCGACAGTTGGAAATCTGGATGATCGAGGTCTCCTCAATGGAAGACATCAATCGTCTTTATGAAATCGGGGAGGGATATGGACTCAAGCCAGAACAGATCGGTGTACCTTTTATGATCATCGGCGACAATGTGCTCATCGGTTCGCGACAAATTCCTGCCGAGTTACCCGGCTTGATCGAACGATACATCAAACTGGGTGGGGTGGATTACCCAGAAATTCCCCAACTGGCAAGTTTTGCCCCTCCCCTTTCTGCCTCCTCGGCTCCGGAAGCAAGCGGCGAGATCACTCCCCCGCCTCCGACCAGCGCAGTCCCTCAAATTGTGGCGGTAGAACCCCAGGCAGTTGAATCGGCTCAACCCCAGGCACCTGCACCGAAATCATCCGGGTTTACTCTGGCGATCATTATCCTGATCGGAATGGTGCTCGTTTTGCTGTACGGCATCATCGCCATCGCTTTGAATAAAGCCCTGCCGGTTTCTGAGCGCTTCCATCGTTACGCATTCCCATTTCTTTCGATCATCGGTTTAGGGGTTGCGCTCTACCTGGCTTATGTCGAAACCCAGGAAGTACCCGCTATCTGCGGTCCGGTCGGTGATTGTAACGCCGTGCAACAGAGCCCGTATGCCAGACTCTTCGGTATTCTGCCGGTGGGAGTTCTGGGGGCAATCGGTTATGTTGCCATCCTGTTCACCTGGCTTTGGGGTCGTCTACGTAAAGACTGGCTGGCGCAAAAAGCCCCTCTGATTGTGTTTGCCATGACGCTCTTTGGGCTATTGTTTTCCATCTACTTAACCTATCTTGAGCCTTTCGTGATCAAAGCCGTTTGCGCGTGGTGTCTGACCTCGGCGGTGATTATGGCCGCGCTCTATTTCCTGAGCGTTGAGCCTCTGGTCAGGCAGTGGCAACTGGATTTAGAAGTGGAAAGGTTGGAGTTCGAGATCGAGGAAAGGTAAAGGATGCTGATCGAGGAGTATGAGATCGAGGTATTCACGCCGCCCTGCGATCCCGGTGCAGAACGGTATGCTGCCCGCGCGCGTTTGAAAGTCGATATTTCTGAAGTCCTTCCCTACCTGAACGCCACTTTGCGCGGGGCTGTTTACCTCCCCGAAGCCAGAGCGTTGACCTGGAAAAAAGGCGGTCACAATGTCGCCTTTCATGCCTTTGAAGTTGCTATCAGTAATGTCGAAGACCGCCAGGCTGCGGAAAAAGAACTGAAAGGGGTGATCGATCTGGTCAACCGCACCTGGGAACGCCGCGCCGAGATCACCCCGGATACCTCTACCCGCCAGCGCCCTACCCCGATGGCGATCTATAAACTCTTACCCAACACAAACTGCAAAGGATGTGGTGAACCAACCTGCTACACTTTTGCCATTAAATTAGCAGCCGCGCAGAAAAAATTGAGCGACTGTCCAACGCTATCCCAACCCTCCTATCGCGAAAAACTGGCTGCTTTGCAAGAACTCGTCATTGACGCCCCGGCAATCAGCTAAACCTTCAGCAAAGATGGGGTGAAACCATGCTTCAAGTCAAAATTCTAGCCCTGAAAAAACCACAACGTTATGCTGTAAGACGCACTTTGCTGGCTGCCTATCAACAGTTGCAAAAGGAAGCGATGTTGCCTCCTCTCCAAATCGAGGAATATACCACTTCAACAGAAATCATGCGCTACACGCCAGTAACGGTCTATCCTTCCCTGGTCATTAACGAACGCCTGGTTTGTGTGGGCCGTTTCCCCAAAAAGGAAGAAGTACTTTCCTGGCTTAGAGAAGCCGTTGAAGCGTTAACCGCGACAATCCAACCGTTCCATCGATGAATGCCCCACCTTGCGGGCAGACACTGCATTCACTGAAGGAAAAGCAACGCTGGAGGCAATGATCTCATGACCCAACATCGCTACGCCTATGTTGACGAAGAAGGAAAAATCGTCTTACCACCAGAAATCGTCAAAGCCTGGCAGCTTTCACCGGGTGAAAGTCTGCGCCTGGACCCCAATGGGAATAGCTGGACTCTCCATCCTCCGATTAGCAGTTTGCGGCGCATTTACATTGAAGTCACCAATCAGTGCAATCTCAACTGTCGCACCTGTATGCGGAACGTGTGGGATGTCAAACCAGGCTGGTTAGCATGGGAAACCTATGAACGTATTCTCGACCAGGCAGCCCAGTGGCAACCTTTGCCAGAACTCTTCTTTGGTGGCTACGGAGAACCGCTCTCCCATCCTCGTTGCCTGGACATGATTGAGCAAGCCAAAGCCGTCGGTTTCACAGTCTCATTGATCACCAATGGCGTGCATCTCAGCGCCCAGGTGGCGCGCCGCCTGGTGGACGTTCATCTGGATCGCTTATGGGTTTCCCTGGATGGCGCCTATCCAGAATGTTACCAGGATGTCAGGTTAGGGAACGCCCTGCCTCAAATCATCGAAAATCTCAAACGCCTGCGGGCGTTTCAATTTCAAACGTTTGGCTTCACTCCATGGTTAATGACACCCAGGTTAGGCATCGCCTTTGTTGCCATGTTGCGCAATATCCATAGCCTTCCAGAGGTGATCCGCCTGGGCTTGCAGCTTGGGGCAACAGAGTTCTCGGTCAGCAATGTCCTTGCTCATGATGAACAACTTCAGACTGAGAGCCTGTATTTGCGTTCTCTTGACCAGATGACAGGCGGCGTACTCGGAGAAGCGCGCCCTTTGATCCATGTTCCCATGATGGATATCGAAGCCGCGACTGCTTCGGTGATGAGCCAGATTTTGGGCAGCACCCATCGTCTGGAGTTTATGGGTGCAACCCTTGGGCAGAACACCAGTCAATGCCCCTTCATCGAAAGAGGTAGCCTATCGATCCGTTGGGATGGCAAAGTCAGCCCATGTCTGCCCTTGCTGTATACCCATACCTATTATTTGGGAAAACGGCTGCGCACCTCCAGAGAGTACTTTGTGGGCGACATCCACCAAGCAAATTTAAGAGAGATCTGGATGGGAGAAGCGTATACGGCATTGCGCAAACGGTTGCTGGATTTCGATTTTCCTCCTTGCACTTCGTGTAACTCCTGCGAAATGGCGGATGAAAACCAGGAAGATTGCTACGGCAACCCTCCTCCAACCTGTGGCGGCTGCCTCTGGGCACAGGGCTTGATCCGCTGTCCGTAAAAAATTTAGACAAAACGGACTTTCAGGGAAGAAATTTTTCTCAATCATTTTGCAATCTCATTCGTAAAGCCAATTACCCACAATACTGAAACAATTTTCAGATAGTCTTACCCCGAACTCAATGAGCTCGGGGTAAGAAGGTTTGCAACTTGATAGAAGATTTACTGGGTTAAGAATTACTCAACGATACTGCCATCCCGGTTAATGCGAACAACCTCTTTACTTTGATACGCTACCGCCACCAAATCCGTCTCGATTACTTCGTTTGGCTTTAAGAACAATGCTGTACCATTTTTTATAGCGTTCTGGATGCCGGCTGGTGGATATCCTGTAAATGGTTCCAAAGCACAATTATAGGTGCGTCCATACCACGGATAGTCATCATGTCCGTTATACACTTGCCACATCCAGAGATACTTAAAGAGTTTGTGATCCCAAGCCATCCCAATTCCTACACCTTTTTCCAGATTTGTTAGACTATACCAGCCCTCTTCTAAATCTTTGAAGAAAACCACATCCACGGAGCGAACAGTTGGGGGAAGAACTTGACGGATATCCTGTAACTCACCTGTACGGCGATTCGGAACCATAGGAAAATCATAATCGCCACCGGGCTGCCATAGGCCGTTGGGATGAAAATCAAGTACCTCTACCTTTCTCGCTGGTGTATTAACCACACAATGCTCGTCTAAGAAAGGTTCACCAAAGGCGGGGTGATGTCCCCACATAACGGCAAATTCTATCGGCGACTCATTATACAAACGTTCGTGTATGAACAATGCTCCTATATCTCGCTTTAAAGTCATCATCCGTTCTAATTTTAGGGGGGATCGATAAGTGCGTGTCCAGGTGTGTAAACTAACCACTTCAGGTGAATCTTCCAATACTTTCGCTTCAAAAGGTAAGAGCGAAACCTCTCCATGCAATCCTTGATATGTCCCCAAATATGCATCCGTTGCCCACCCTGCCGAGGGTAAGACTTCTTGCCAGCCTCCATAAAAGTAATCATGGAATGCACCTTCAGGTAAAGCGCTGGTTGCGATAAATGGCTTACGCAGTTCAATGGGAGACTGCCACATGAAATCTAAATCCAAAGGTTTATAAGTTAACTCAAAGATATCTGCCCCTTTATCCAGGAGAATACCTACACGCAAAAGTTCATTCTCAAGGAACGCAACTCTCATCCCCCGATACGTATAATCAAGGCTAATCCGACAATGAGTTTTTCGTCCATATGTATACATCTAACTCCTCCTAGAGCATATCTACAGGTGTTTTTTTCCTTAAGTGGCGAATGCTTTGAAAAATGCGCGTTCGCCACATATCAAAACCAACTGCAATAACAATCACAATACCCAAAGTAATCTCTTGCCAAGAAGCTGGTACAGCCAATAAATTTAAACCATTCTGGACAATTGCCACTGTTAGCGCTCCGATCAAGGTGGCAAACATACTCCCATAACCACCAACGAGACTTGCGCCTCCAATGACCGCTGCTGCTATAGACTGCAAGCCTAATTCTTGTCCATAATTGGGTGAACCAGAATTGAGCCAAGCAGCCAATAGCACACCCCCTATAGCTGCCGTGACCCCAGAAAACGTAAAGGCAAGCATTCGGGTGCCATTCACCGATAAGCCCGTTAAACGCGCCGCTGATTCATTCCCACCTACTGCGTAAATAGCTCTTCCGGAGATTGTATTTCTCAAGTAAAGCGCTGCCAAGGAATACAGCACAACTACATAATAAAAAGGCAAAGGAATACCCAAAAATTTTCCGTAAAAAAGCGGTTCCAAAGCTGGCGAAACTGAAAAGATTGGTGTTCCGTTTGTAATTAAAAAGGCAACCCCGCGATAAATACTCATGGTTGCAAGGGTCACGATAAATGAAGGTATTTTGCCGTATGAACTAAAAAAACCATTTATGGCTCCACAAAACAACCCCAAGATCAAAACCAAGAAGATCCCGATAGGTAGAGGAAGACCCATGTTCTTAACCAAAATTGCAAGCGTACAAGTGACAAGGGCAACGGTTGAACCAGGTGAAAGATCAATTCCACCAGTCAGAATAACAAGAGTAGCACCAATTGCAACTACTGCTACCGTCGCCACTTGCAGAGAGACATTTGCTAAATTTTGAGGATGCAGAAAACGAGGGGTGGCAAAGCTCACGATAATAGCTACCAATAAAAACGCCCCTAAAGGCCCGATGAGAGTGGAGCGAGATATTTTCCGTAGAAAATCCATTGCAATTACTCCTAAATTTGTAGATTGGACTTAATTTTTCAATTCGGTTATTTCCAATTCACTTACCCCAGAAGCGATAGCCATCAGTCGATATTCGGTTAATTTATTTGCATCAGTGATCTCTACCACACGTCCATTACGGACAATTGCGATTCGATCACTCAACGCTAACAATTCTGGAAAGTCCGAACTGATCAAGAGAATGCTGATACCATTTGCGGTCAATTCATTAATCACTCGATAGATTTCCAACTTCGCTCCTATATCAATTCCTTGAGTGGGTTCATCCATAATTAACAATCGAGCCTTTGAAAACAACCAACGAGCTATAATCACTTTTTGCTGATTCCCACCTGACAGGTATTGGATTGAGCGTTCTAATGCTGTTGGAGTTACACTCATTCTCTTAATGTACATTTCCCCGTACTTTCGTTCCAATGATAAATCTAAAAAAGGGCCTCTTAGCAGCTCTACGAGTCGCGATATCGTGATGTTCTTCGTACCTTCAAAGTTAAAGAAACACCCATCACTCTTTCGATTTTCTGGGATCATCCCAATTCCCTGAGCAACGGCATCTTTAGGAGAACGGCATGTTATAGTCTTCCCATCTAAAATCAACTGCCCTGAGACAATCCGATCAGCTCCATAGATCGCTCTGGCAATTTCTGTTCGACCAGACCCTAACATACCACCCAAACCGAACACCTCTCCCACCTTGATATCAAAAGACACCTCCCTCACCCCATTTTCAGTACTAATCCGATCAACATAAAGTAGGGTCTCAGGACGAGCATTATGCTCTTTTGGATAGTGCTGGTCAATATCAAAGCCAATCATCATCCGCACCATATCGCTCATTTTCAAGGCGTTGATCGAAACTGTATCAATGCGTTTTCCATCCTTTAGGATGGTAACTCGATCTGCGATTTGGTAGACTTCGTCCAAACGATGAGAAATATAAATGATGGCTTTTTGTTGTTGTGTGAGGTGCCGGATTAATTCCATCAACCGCCTGGACTCCCGTAGTCCCAAAGCAGCAGTTGGTTCATCCATAATCAATAATTTAGCATCAAGAGATATCGCTTTTGCGATTTCAACCAACTGTTGTTCAGCAACCGATAAACTCCCCACGATCGAATCAGGCTCCAAAGTCAGGGACAGGCTCTCTAATACTGCCAAAGTATCACGCCGCATTTTTGCCCAATCCACAAACCCAGCCCGTGTTCGGGGATAGCGACCCAGATATATATTTTCTGCAACTGTCAAACTCGGGATCAAGGAAAATTCCTGATAGATCGTAGCAATCCCTGCTAAGCGAGCGTCAAGTGGAGAATGAAAATTAACTTGCTCCCCATTAAAAAAGATTTGTCCACTCTCTGGTTGATGTACTCCTGCTATGCACTTTGCAAGAGTAGACTTACCACTTCCGTTCTCCCCGACAAGTGCATGGATCTCACCAGCAAAAACATCTAACGAGACATTCGCTAATGCTTGAACGCCAGGGAAAGCTTTGGATAGTTTATATATTTGTAATAGAGGCTTTTTTATTTCACATGGACTACTCTCTGTTTGAATCTGAAGCTCAACACCCATAATTCACTCCAAAAATTGCCTTGACCTGAAATTAAAACTAATCTAAAATTTTTTGGCGTCCCAGCCCCAGGACAGAATTCTCGGTAGGACCTCCTGGGGCTGGGACTCGACAGATCACATCAACCTACTTTAGGGGCATGGATATTCTTTAGAGGGCTTCGGGTATAGTGCTTCGGGGTGGCAAAGAAACTCCAACACATTGTTCTTGTCTGTCGTAATAGAAGGCGTCTCGACCCATCCGCCGGGGAAAATTCCATTCAAGACATCCAAAGCAACCTGCAGTGCTACCTTCCCCATTACAAAGGGAGTTGTATTTTGGGTTGCAGTCCAACGGCCAGCGGCAATATCTTCCAAGCCAGTCGTATCGCCATCATTTCCAAAGATCAATATATCGGTGCGGCCCAAAGCTTCAGCAGCTTTGGCTGCTCCAATCGCAATGTAATCATTGGCACATACGACCAAATTAATTTCGGGATGGGCCTGGATCATATCCATCATCGCCTTATTCCCTGTCTCCACATTCCATTCGGTTGGCAGGCTTGCAACGATCTTCATCTCAGGATATTTAGCAAAGGCGTCCAAGAAACCGCCAATCCGTTCAGTGGAGTGATAGCCTGGTAATCCTTCCAATACACCCACATTAGCTTTGTAATTTACCATCTTCGCAGCATATTCACCCAAGTTATAGGTGCCTTTGCGCTGACCATAACCAACAACCGCATTGACGGGAGTGGGAAAAGAGGCAATATCAGAATTGACAATCACCACAGCAATCCCTTTGTCAATAGCTTGTTTAACTAATGGAGCAGCTGCATTTTCGTCGTGAGTGGACAGGATGATCGCATCTACACCCTGAGTAATTACATCAAGGAGCATCTTCATCTGGGTTGCGATATCCGCACCACTTTGAGGTGCAAGCATGAATGTCTCTACCCCTTTCTCAGCAGCTAGTGTCTTTATTCCCTCCCCGATTGCCATATAATAGTTATATTCAGTTGCCGGAGGCATGTAAGCAATCCGAATCGGATTGCCCGGTTTATAAGCAACCGGCGCGGTGGATTGTGAACCTTCCTTCAGGGGAGTAATGGACAAAGCACCCTCAGGAAGTTGATATTCGGGAGCTTGAGTAGGTGTTTCAGGCTGCTCCTCCTCAGGTTGAGTTGGTTCTGCTGGCGGCTGAGTGGGTTGCGCAGGTGCTTCAGTGACTTCCACAGGTGCTTCGGTGGGGGGCGGTGGTGCTTCTGTAGCCTTTGGCGCACAAGCTGCCAGTACTAATGTAACCAACACTATGATGTATAGTAAATTTTTCATCTTTTTCCTCCGTAAAAAGTTAGGTATTTCTAAACAAAATTCTACAATTGAATTTTATAGTTCTTCCCTTCTACCACCTCCTTTCTGGTCACATTTTCTGAGAAGCCTTTCGTCTTTCATTTACAACATCAACCACAACCGCAATGATAAGAATTAATCCCGTAACGAAGTTCTGCCAATACACATCTACACCCAACAAATTTAGGGCATTCGCCAACACAGCCATGAATAAAGCACCAAGAAAAGCTCCAAATACTGACCCTTCTCCGCCACTTAGACTTGCCCCTCCAATGATTGTGGCAGTAATTACTCGCAGTTCTACCCCTGAACCAACTGTTACCGAGGCAGAACCAAAGCGGGCTGTTATCATGATTCCCGCAATTCCTGCTAGAATTGCCACTAAACAGTAATTGAAAATCTTAACCCCATCTACATTAATTCCTGAAAGCCGCGCGGCTTTTTCATTCCCGCCAATGTAGTAAGATTGGCGAAAGAAGCGAGAATATCTCATCAGTAAATCTCCGACGATGACCAATAAGAGCATCACATAGATTGGATATTGAATACCGAACAGACGTCCTTGTCCGACAACGGTGAATGTTTCAGGAAGATTCAATACCGCTCTCCCCTCCGCTAACACAAGTAACAATCCTCGAACTGTTATCATCATCCCAAGGGTAGTTATAAAAGGATTAATCTTCAATTTTGATACCAGCAAACCATTTATCAACCCAACAGCTAAGGCAGCCAACAAGCCTAAGGTTATAGCAGGAAGAGGCGACAACCCCAACTTCATTAACGCCAAACCAGTAACCACCCCCGTTAATGCCAATGTCGAACCAACAGACAAATCCAATCCCCCTGAGATGAGTAATATAACCATCCCAACCGCTATGATTCCCTCAACGGATAAACCCAGCAAGATTGCTTCAAGATTGGCTTTGGTTAAAAACACATCTGATTGAATTGTCATGAATCCACCAAATAAAACCAACACCGCTATCAAAGAAAACTCTCTGAAAGAGACAATTAGCCGTAATAAACGAAGCAACCAAGTTCCAGATTTCATGAAAACATCTCCGTTTATTAATTACCTGCCAATCCAGCAGCGTAGGCAAGAATCAACTCTTCGGAAAAATCTTTTCGATTAACCTCTCCTTGAATTCTTCCTGCATGCATAACAAGAATGCGGTCACACATTCCGATCAACTCCGTTAAGTCGGATGAGATCAAGATTATCCCCACACCAGCATCTGCGAACTCACGCAATTTTTGATAAATTTCAGCTCTTGCCCCCACATCAACTCCGCGGGTAGGCTCATCAAATATAATCACTTCCGGCTCGATCCCCATCCACATTCCTACTAAACATTTCTGTTGATTACCCCCTGAGAGATACATCATCTTTTTCGCTAAAGATGGAGTCGATATAGCCAATCGTTGCACAACCTGTCTGGAAAAATCGTCGATTCTTGAACGATCCAAGATATCCAGAAACGAAACATATTTCCTTAAGGATGGGGCAACCAGATTTTCTCGCACACTCATTCCTAAAAAGAGACCTAATTCTTTTCGGTCTTCGGTAAGATAAGCGATCCTTTCTCTGATAGCATCTTGTGGTCTATTTATTCTCAAATTTTTACCACGTAGAATAATCCTTCCAGTATCTTTTGGTAAAACCCCAATAATTGCTTGGGCAACCTCCGTTCGCTTTGCTCCCACTAGCCCGGCGATTCCCAAAATCTCACCGGGTTTCAAGCCGAATGTTATGTTATAAAACATTCCCCGCCGGGTCAGGTTTTCAACCTTAAAGTATTCATCCCCATCGAATTGACACGTAGTGCTACCATAGAGATTGACGATCTGTCTACCCACCATCATACAAACCAGGTCGTTTTCGGTTACCTCTTTGATGGAACGATCACCGATATATCTCCCATCTCGCATTACCATAACTCGGTTAGCGATTTGAAAGATCTCAGATAGCTTATGGGTAATATAAATAATCGACATACCGCTTTCTTGTAACCTGCGGATGTTTTCAAAGAGGTATAAAATCTCGCTTTCTGTCAGGGAGGAAGTTGGTTCATCAAGGAGTAGGATTTTTGGATTTGCAGAAATGGCCTTTAAAATTTCTAAAATCTGCTGCTGCCCCATTGGTAGATGCTTAACTAAGCAACGTGGATCAATGTTTAAATTAAATCGGCGTAAAAAACACTCAGTTTCTTGATATAATTCCCGCCACTTAATGTTATTAAACCTACCGATCGGTTGTCTGTTTGCAAAAAGGTTTTCAGCAACCGATAGGCTCTTCACTAAGGAGAGCTCTTGAAAAACCATGCTTACACCAGCACGAATGGCATCCTGGGGTGAGTTAAATATTACTTCTTTCCCATCAATGACTAACCGACCGCTATCTGGTTTTAGGGCACCTCCCAAGATTTGCATCAAGGTGCTCTTCCCTGCTCCATTTTCACCTACCAGAGCAAGAACTTCACCCTTGCGAAGTTCCATACTTACATTGTCGACCGCAAGGACACCCGGAAACCGCTTGGTAATATTTTCAGCTTTCAGCACTATCGTCATGAGCAATCCAATTGAGTCATGGGAGGGGATGGAATTAAGATCAGCATCCCCTCCACTCCCAAATTATTGAGTATAGATTTCGTTTGCCTTCAAGAAGTAATCTACGTTTGTTTTGTCGATGTAATTCACCCACATAAAGATATTGGTGGGGCCCGTCAGAACTCCAGCAGCAGCATTATCTGAGGTTAGCGGAGCTTGATGATGGTTATAGTTATACAATACTAAGGCACACCAATATGCCATAGCTGCGTCATCTTGCGCCACCGTTCCTGTCAGCGTACCATCCTTAATTTTCTGGAGAATATCAGAGTTGCGGTCCATAGCCACCACTTTTACTTGTCCAACTTTACCAGCTTCCTCAACAGCCGTTGCTGCTCCAATTCCGCCAGTTGAATCTGTACCAACAAAGGCTGCCAGGTCTGGAAAACGTTGGAGAATATCTTTGGCAACATTGATCGAAGTAACCGTATCGGCCTTTGTATCTCCAACTTGAACAACCTCAATCTCCGGATACTCCTTAAAGGCATCCCGATAGCCCGCTTCACGATCGTCAAACATTTTTACGCCTGGGATGCTCAGGATGGCTACTTTGCCTTTTCCATTCAATGCTTCAGCAATCGCTTTTCCACCCGTAAAGCCAAGGTCATGTTGAGATGAACCAACGAAAGCTATCCGTTTTGATTCTGGTAGATCACCCAGGATCGTAGCAACTGGGATACCATTATCCGCTGCCTTGTTGATAGAAGGAATTAGGACTGGCTCAACTCCGAAGACACATATTCCCTTTGGCTGCATAGCAATTGCCTGGTCAAACGCCGCCACCATTGCGTTCATATCATAATCAGGTGGGCCTACATAGGTGGTCTTAACGCCCAATACCTCTCCAGCCCATTTCCAACCATACTTATGAGCATTGAAGAACTCCAAGTTTCCCATCGATGAAACGTAGATGTAATCTTCATCTGAAGTACTTGCCGGTGCCTGTTGAGAAGTCTCCTGCTCAGAAGCTGGTGCTGAAGGGGTTGATTGCTGCCCCCCACAAGCACCAATCAAAAGACTCATAACCAAAAAAACCGTAATGATAAACCACAAACGTTTCATGTTTCTCTCCTTTCCTGAAATGCTCTAGAATTGTTGGGATACAAAAGCTCATTTCATCAAGAGATCAACTGCTTTTCTGCCTTCACCTCCTCTGTGTTTCTATCTAGATACCCTTTTTCCTCCACCTTCTACATCCGCTTTGAGCAACGCCTGAACCTCGCTCTTGGTCACAATCGGAAGGTCAAACATCAAAGTCTGCTTAATCCGAGTTGCAGCATCTCCAACTAAAATGCCTTTCTCTAATCCTTGAGCATTAAAACCAGCGGTCAATAGACCGTAGTAAAAGCCGCCGTTCCACGTATCCCCCCCTCCGAGCCGGTCCATCAACACAATTGGTTTCACAGCGGGTGAGCGATAGAAGTTTCCGCTACTGTCCATGGCAGCGGATTCCCAGCGATGCTCTTCAAAGGAATCAGGATAACGAATTGTAATAGCCACAATTCTTGCATCAAATTTCTCTCCAACCTCTTCTGCAAAAGCTTTTATATCCTGATCGGTTAGTTCTCCTATATCACCCTTTTCGATTTGATCTGCACTATACTGTCCACACCCAATATTAAACAATTGAGCCATATCCTCTATGGTGGTGATAAGGATATCTACATGTTCGCGGATTAACTTTGTCGTCACCTCACGGCATTGGTCAGGAGACCATAACGTTGATCGATAATTAAAATCCATCCCCACCAAGCAATCTGTTGGCTTTACCGACACCGCTTCGTAAAATGCATCCAACAGGTAATTCCTTTCATATTTACTATGGTAAGCCAATCCGAATGTGATTCCCGAGGTGTGAAAGAGCCTGCACCCTGCCAGGGCAGATTGCCAATCCACCATTCCCTTTCCCAACTTACTCGCTGCAGAATACATCCGTTGATAGTAAGCCACACTTTGGCGCGGAGTTCGTCCCAGTTCGTATAATAGACGCCCAATAGGCTCTGTTTTAGGAGCCCAAACGAAATAATCGGTATTGATCCCTTGGCTACGAGCAGTATCCCGAACCAACCATCCATAGGGGTTATCTGGCACTCGCGTAATATAGGCACTGGGAATTCCAAATCGAGCTAGAACCATCGCTAAAGTCAGTTCACTCCCCGCCAATGAGATAAGTACGTTTCGCGTCATCTCCAACCTTTGGAAATCATTCGGCATATCCCGAATCATCGTCTCCCCAAAGGTTACAAATGCTGCTTTATCACGAGGGAATGAGCTTAGATCGTCTTTGGTGATGTCGTATTTCATAATCTGCATACTCATTCTATTCCTCTCTTCTCTTACCAACTCTCAAGTTGAGCGGTTAAGCCTCCGTCTACGAACAACTGAGTGCCAGTAATAAATGATGCTTCATCACTAGCTAAAAAGGCAGCCGCGTATCCAATATCCTCCGGGCGACCGATTCGTTTCATTACTTGTCGGTTTTCCACTAACCGCTGTTGTTCTGCCGGATCAGGATAGCTATCAAAAATACTCTGAATTAGAGGTGTTAGCACCCACCCAGGCGCTATTGAATTTACTCGGATAGTGGGACCATAATCAATCGCCATATTGCGGGTAAGAGCGGTAATGCCTCCTTTCGAAGCAGCATAAGGAGCTACACCATTTACGGTTGCATGAGAGTGTACGGAAGAGATATTGACAATTGCTCCCTTACCAACTTTTTGCATATGTGGGATTGCGTATTTCGAGCATAGGAACACTCCTTTGAGGTTTACTGCCAGACAACGATCCCAATCTTCGCTACTCGTTTCAAGAACAGGCTTATAAACCCCAATACCGGCATTGTTGACAAGCACATCAATCCGGCCGAAGGCCTCTATGACCTTATCAATCATAGAAATGACCTGGTCTTCATTGGACACATCGCATTGGATAAAAACACTCTCACCGCCCTGATCGCGAAGTTCTTGAGCAGTCTTTTCTCCTTCCAGTGCATCCCAATCGACAACTGCCACTTTTGCCCCTTTTTCACTAAAGACCTTCGCAATACCCTTGCCAATGCCTTTGGCAGCCCCCGTAACAATGACTACTTTATTTTGAAATTCCATCGTGACCTCCTATTCTAAACAAGTGTCAATTCCAAGGTTTTCTCGGCGTTGAAAGGAATATTGGGCCATCCTCCCCAACAGCGACATTATCTTCGATGCGAAAGCCACCAAAATCAGGGATATAAATTCCAGGCTCCACACTGCTAACCATCCCTTTTTCAAGTTTGCCTTGGGCACCTGGCATTAAGAATGGCACGAACTCATGGTAACGATAACCAACTCCATGTCCTGTGATATGAACAAAATATTCAGCAAGACCAACTTTTTCCAGAAGCTCTCGGGCAGCGCGATCCGGGTCGCTGTAAGAAGCTCCCGCTTTCATTTGTTGAGCTGCCGCTTGTTGTGCAGCCAAGAGATGGTTATAAAGCTCACACTGCCTATCGGTGGGTTCTCCAACAACCGCCATATAAGTGAGATCTGACCAATACCCATCTACAATCGTTGCCAGTTCGATCATCACAAGGTCGCCTTCTTTTGTTCTGTAATCGGTTGAAGGGATTAATAACGTAGCTTTGGTGCTTCCAACCGCTCCCGCAGCTACCTCCGCGTTTGCTCGCATTAGTTTAGCCCCTTTGTACCCCGGCCCATCCGCACGGATCTTATATTCGACCAAGGCACCGATCTGGGCTTCAGTCATTCCGGGCTCCAACTTCTCAATGGCGTAATTTATGCCCATCTCGGAAATCTCATTAGCTATCCGCATTTTCTCCAGTTCGTATTCACCCTTCACAGAGCGGGATACACTGATAAGGTCAAAAGCATCCTCCAATTCAGCATCAGCAAATATATCTGCCAATAACCCATTCCACGGGCCTGCTGGAACAACTGGTTCTGCAGATCGATAAGTAGGAGCGGTAACTTCAAAACTCTTTTCTACGCCCACTTTCATTCCTCTCAAAGAGAGTTTGTTGTGCATTTTAGTCAGCCAAAGGCGGTAATTTGCATAGAGATCTCCATCTTTTAACAATCCCCATCCAAATTCTTCTACTTCAGCCCACCCGCTCTTCGCATATTCAACTTCAACCTCAGGAACAAAAAGATAAGGATTGCCATCCTGAGGGAGAATTGCTACAGAAAATCCATGATGAGGCCAATAGTCCGTGAGGTAAACTACGTTCTCAGAAAGGCGGCAAATGATGGCTGCAAACCCCTGTTCCTTCATCAAATTTTGAATTCGTCTAATTCGGAAAAATTTATCGCTCATTTCTCATCTCCTCAATCATCAGTTTATCGATTACGTCTTCCCCCCTTAGAGCCTGCCAAACTCTGCTAAAAGTTCTTCAACTGTTTTCCCTTGCCGAATTTTGGCACGGGTTTGCTCCTCTTTCTCCGCTTGTTCTCGGGCTTTTCGTAAGACTTCAGCGGCCTCCTCAACCGGTACTACCACAACGCCAATTTCATCTCCCAAAACCAGATCACCCGGCCTGACAATCACTCCAGCGCATTGAATTGGCACATTAATTTCAATTGGTTCCATCCTGCCAGAGTAAGGAGTATGGGTTGAACGAGGCACAATTGCCTTTGAAAATATCGGGAACCCCAAATCATGGATTTCATCAATGTCTCGAATCGCTCCATCAACGACAGCTCCCACTACCCCCTTCATCTTACAGAGGCCAGCCATCAACCCCCCCCAAATTGAAGTTTCAGTTTCTCCTGCAGCATCAACAACAATGACATCTCCTTCTTGGGCAACTGAAAGAGCATCCAGGCAATCCACCTGGTTTCCAGCCTCTAACCGCACCGTTAAGGCAGGACCAACAAACCTCAGATTCGGTATCAAAGGTCTCATATAAGATCGCATTACCCCGGCCCTTTCTTGAGCATCAGCAATTACACAAGAAGGACTATAGATCTTCAACAACTCCTTGAATCCCTGAAGAATCTCTGGCGAAACTAAAGTCTCCCGTTTTAGAATAACCTTCCGCATCTTATTTCCTCTCTTCGTGATCTAAAAACAATCTAGATTTCTCGGGCTGAAATCCCAATTGGCGCGAAATGCTGAGCGAGGTCTGTAAGGCTTTTTGGATCATGTAAGTGTTTTTTTCAAGTGGCTCCATCCGTGCTTCTGGACCAGAAATACTCAAAGCAGCAACTGGTTTTGCAGAGATATCAAAAATTGGAGCAGCTATACACCGTACCTCCTGTTCATGCTCTCCTCGATCGAAGGCATAACCCCTTTGGCGGATGATTTCCAGTTCCTGCATTAGCTGCTCTATGTCAGTAACGGTTTGATTCGTATAAGGGATAAGGTTATGACGTGAAAAATACTCTCTCACAACCTCTGTTGGCTGATAGGCTAGTAAAACCTTGCCCACCCCCGTACAATAGGAGGGTGCACGCCCTCCCACTCGTGAGGACATGATCCCAATCGCGTGAAGGCCCGGCAACTTTTCAATATAGACAACCTCCATATTATCCAAGACACAGAGATGAACGGTCTCCTTTATTTCGTCCCTTAGAGCCTCTAATTCTGAAAGAGCCGCTCTTCGCAAACTATTGCTTGCCTGGTAAGCCGAAGCCAGTTCCAAACACGCCAACCCTAATTGATATTGATTCGTATGCTCGATCCGTTTTACGTAGTTGTAATAAGCAAGAGTTGAAAGAAGACGGAATGTGGTACTCGGACTCAGATTGATCTCTTGGCTAATCTCTTGCACCGAACGTGGTTTACCATCAGATAGCAATGACAAAACCCGAATGGCTCGGTCTAAAACTCGAATGTTGTAGCGAGCATCATTAACCTTTGTCATTAGCTTTCACGCAACAACGTCATACACTTCTAATTCACTTTCATAATATAAAGACTTTAAAGAGGGAGAGAGAGATTTGTGAAGATCTGAATTCCGCCAAGCAGCAGCTGTCTCTTCATTCGTAAAGCGAATAACCATCATATACCAGTTCGTTGACTGCTGGCGACAAAGCAGCTCTGCACTTACAAATCCTGGCATTGTTGACATCGCCGGTCTATACTGGGTCTTGAAAAAAGTCTCAAAATCTGCTGTTTTATCAGGTCTCACATGAAATAAAACGTGTCTTTCAATCATTCTCCTCTCCAATCAGCGAGAATCACTCCGCATTCTCATTACAAGAAACCATCTCACTAACGCCGCCCTTTCAAGACTTCCTCTCGAAAATTGCGAGCCCGCTCTGTAATTGTATCGAACGCTCTTGCATCAAGAAGTTTCTGATTGATTAACTCACCACCTACGCCGACAAAATCACAACCAGCCCGAATGAAATCTGCCGTATTGCTTAAATCAACTCCACCAACAGCTACCAACTTTACCTGAGGCAAGGGTGCCTTTATTGCTTTTATATAGGATGGACCGCCCACACTAGCAGGGAATACCTTAACCCAGGTAGCTCCCGCCTCCCACGCAGTGAGTATTTCTGTTGGCGTGTAAGCACCTGGTATTACCGGAATCGAATATCGATGACAGATTTCAATTGTCTTCAAATTTAAGGTTGGGCACACAATAAATTGAGCTCCAGCCAAAATTGCCACTCTAGCTGTCTCAGCATCCAATACCGTACCCGCCCCAAAAGTAACGTCATCACCAAGCGATTCTACAGCTTGACGTATTACCTCTATCGCCCCTGGCGTTGTCATCGTTACCTCAATTGCATTCACACCCCCAGCGAGAACCGCTTTAGCCGCATCCAACAATTGATGCGACGTATTCGCACGCATAATTGCAACTACCCCACTCTCATAAATCCTCTTTAACAAATTCTCATTATCCATTTATCACAACTCATCCAAAGACAATATGGGTTTGCAAATGAAGCGCTTATTTCATCTAGTGAAATATTAATTTACTATATGAAATTATAGCAAATTTATATTTCTTTGTCAATAGTTATGTATTTCGTTAGACATCGTGAGTTTTTTATATGCAGATTTCCCACAAAGGGATAGTAAACAACATAAATCATCTCAATCTCTAACTCGTACCGACTATTGCAGTTTATAACTACAGAACAAGATTACCTCTTGTTGCCTGATCTTATTCTCCTCGATATAATTAGTAATCCTTTTTCTGTTAGGTGATTATTACCTATGCACTAGAGAAGTCAGCTGAAATATCACATGCAAATTTTCAGCCCACTCACCTGGTTAGCTGTTTGAGAAATGCAATCCTTCTACCTATGTTAACTCTATTCACCCCATTCTTGCCGTCTGTACAAACCGACTTAAACGCCCTGCAGGATTCCTCATTGCTACCTGGTTGGGTAGTGCTCATCTTTGTGTCTCTGGCAACCCTTTACACCCTGATAGCGCTCTTCCGCCCTTCACTGTTCTCGCCTCCGATCTCATGGTTGAAATTTCTCTTTCCGGCGCTCACGCTGATTGGGTTGGCTGTTGCACTTTATATCGCCTATGTCCAGTTAGCTCAGGTACAGGCGATTTGTGGACCTCTTGAAGAGTGCAACACCGTCTTACAAAGTCGCTATGCCAGATTGTTGGGTTTTCTCCCCAACAGTGTTTTGGGGACAATGAGCTATCTGGCGATCCTGTTCTTGTGGGTATGGCGGATCCGCAGCCAGGATTGGCTTGCCCGACAGGCACCCCTTCTCATCGTTGCCCTCACCTTCTTGGGCAGCTTGCTCTCGATTTATCTGACGGTTTTACAGGTTCTCATCCTCAAAGCCTTATGCATCTGGTGTCTGAGTTCTGCGATCCTGATAACGTTGTTGTTCCTGCTCAGCACTCCCTTATACCATGAAAGTCATTCTCCATCGTCACCCGAAGACATCCAATAAATCATTATCTATTCCCCATCAATCAGGTACAGAACTCTGATACAATAACATCCGGTATAGAGAGTTAGAATCAAACGATGAGCGGTATGGAAAAGTCACACCAGATAGCGAAAGTTGTGCAGAAAACAAGAATTGGGGAGTCTAAATCCGATTTTGCTTACCGGCAAACCCAGCCGCCCATAGCCAGAATCGCCGCTCTTGAACAAATTCACCGACAACATCACAGCAGGCAAGCTGAAGCTTACCCAAGACTTCAGAGAGTTTATCGAATGATTGAACGCTCATAAGGTGCGTATCTTATGTGTGGCTGAGTAGGCAGCAGGACTTGTTGACTAAACTACTTGAAAAGGAAAAATGAAAAAATCACCTGATTTACCCTATTACCGGCGGGGGGAGGAAGTCGCCAACAGTATTACCCACGGCATTGGGGTTGCCCTATCGATTGCCGGTTTAGCCGTGCTGACCGCTTTTGCCACTCTATTGGGCAATGTCTGGCATATTGTCAGCGTCAGCATCTACGGAGCTACCCAAATATTGCTTTACATCGCTTCCACTCTGTATCATAGCATTCCAATTCCGCGCGCAAAACAACTCTTGCGGCGCCTTGACCATACAGCCATCTTTCTCTTGATCGCCGGTACCTATACCCCTTTTACGCTTGTCAACCTGCGCGGCCCCTGGGGTTGGTCACTGTTGGTGATCGTTTGGTGTCTGGCAATTGCCGGCATCATCCTGCAGGGCTTCTTGCTCCGTCAAAAATCCATCTGGAACGCCTTGATCTATATCGCCATGGGGTGGGTTGTGGTTATAGGGATCAAACCCTTGCTGGCAACCATGCCTTTGGGTGGTTTGATACTACTTCTGGCAGGCGGGCTTGCCTATAGCGGCGGAACAATCTTTTATGTCTGGAAACGCATCCCGTATAACCACGCCATCTGGCATCTCTTTGTCCTGTTGGGCAGTGTCTTTCATTACTTTGCAGTTCTCTTCTATGTGATTCCCTTAGCCTCAAAGTAGGATTCCCATGAAGTAATTCCAGACTGTGCCTGGTATCTGTCACTCTTTACCGACCGAAGGTCGGCGTACGTACCAACCGATGGCCGGCGGTACTGCCTGCCCTTTCACAGGCTGAAAACCTGTGCTACGTACCGCCAGGCTTGCCTGGTCAACTCTTCCATATCATCTATCGCCCCAGGCTTGTCTGGTAGCCAAAGTGTTGGGTTAAATCCCCTCGCTAATCGCATGATTCAGGTTGACGGACACCCGCTGCAAAGATACAATCTTCACATGCCGTATCTGGTCGATGGACACAATCTGATTGGGCAAATGGATGAGTTAAGCCTGCAAGACATAGACGACGAACAAAGCCTGATCGAGATATTGCAGGATTTTTGCCGTCGCGAGAAACGCCAGGTCGAAGTTTACTTTGACAATGCGCCTCCAGGGGGTCGCCGCGTGCAAAGTTTTGGACGTGTGACCGCCTTCTTCAGTCGCGCCGGTAAAAGCGCTGATCAAGCCATCTATGAGCGCCTGCAACGGCTGGGGAAGGATGCCCGCAACTGGACTGTCGTCAGCTCCGACCATCAAGTTCAGGCTATGGCAAAATCTCTAAATGCCAGAGTTATCCCCTCAAGCGAATTCGCTCATCTTATTCATGGTGGAACCTCCCAAACCCGCCCGCCAGGCAAAGAACCAGAAGAGAAGATTAATCCAGATGATCAGAACCTCGACGAATGGTTACGGTTATTTGGAGGGTGTTAACTCAAGTAATTCGGACAATTCTAATCTGATTTTAATGCAATTTTGACAAAATTAGTGTATATTATCATCATAAGACACCTGCCCTCCCTCTTACTGGTATTTCAGGTGTCCTTCCCCGGCAAGGGTTTCAGTATGTCCCCCCCATATTGAATCCCCCGGTGGACCTCCTTAGATCATCGAGCGTGCCCCCCCCACGCTCGATGATTTTAAAGCCTGGTCAACGGCGCGGGCGTGCCAAAGTCCCCAACAAGATCAAAGCCCCACCGGCAAAGAATAATCCCCCTATGAGCAAGGGAAAGAAATCGAACGTAGCACCCGTCATAGGTTGGGAAGATTGTTCAACTTTTTCATCCATAACCTGGCTGACATCACCAGTCTGCAGAACAACCGGCGTCGGAGTTGCTATAATTTGGTCTGGCGGAATCGATTTCAAAGTCGGCGTGTTGAGGAGAACGGTTGGCGTAGGTGTCGCAGTTGGCAGATCGGTTGCCTCAACGGTTGGAGACATTTCAGCTTTACGGATCAAGATTTTATCGCCTGGGTAGATGAAGGAATTTTCGGTAAGCCCGTTCAGTGTCAATAAGTCGGCTAAAGGGACTTTATAAATGGCAGCGATGTTCCAAAGCGCCTGACCCGCTTGAACCACGTGAACAACGCTGCCATCGGGGTTAGGGGTTGAGGTCACAATCGGGATATAGGGTATAGCTGTAGGAGCTTTGGTACCTCCCGAAGCAGGTGGAGCGACAGCACCGCTGCTTGGCGACCCAGCCACATAACCAACCAACAGCGTGTAATACACTCGTTCGCCACTTTGGGCAACACCGGCGCCGGCATCAGTTGCATTGGGATTGATCATGGTTTGTAAATGAATCCCATCCCCCGTCCACCAGTTGACTGCCTGACTCGGCGTGGCATTGTTCCCCCCATAAATGTTCTCGCTGACATATACTTTCGCGCCGTTGCCATAGCCAGCCGCCACAGCCCGCTGTAACGGCGTCGAACCGCCCTTGCCGCTGTGCGTGATTGACCCTATCGAAGCCTGGTAATCGCTATGACCCTGGGCGGCGGCCATCAGGGAACTGTGTGCCTGAAGGGCAGGTAATCCGTAAGACGCCCGCACCTGATTCACCAGAGCGATCACCTGGTAGGCATCTCCTTTGCCGGTGGCTTTCGCCGACCCGATAGGCAAGCGCCCAAAACCACCAAAGCACATCACCATCCAGGCAATCAAAACCAGTCGCCCGATCAGGCTGCGAGAAAACACCGCTTTCATTATCTCAGAATCATAACACATTCCCCCTGATATTCGTCCGTCAGTTATCGGGTATAATTCAAGCCAGCCAAAGGCATCCTCTCCATCATAAACGGTTTTTGGTTTTGGATGAGATTATCTCTACCCTTGATAGGGGATTTGTGATAGTACCTTCATCCCTTTGAATTTGATTGGTTGAGAACCTTGCATAAAAACAAATAATTCTCTCTTAAGGAGTAAAAACATGGAAATTGAAATCCTCTACCGTCCTTCTTATTCCTTAGGCATTGTCAGGCTAGCTCCAAACGAGCAAATTCGTGCCGAGGCTGGAGCAATGGTCAGTATGAGCCAGGGGGTTACGATTGAAACCAAAGCCGCCGGTGGGCTATTGAAGTCGCTCGGCAGAGCCGTTTTAGGTGGTGAGAGCTTCTTCCAAAACTTTTTCACGGCACCTCCCCAGGGTGGAGAGATCACCTTTGCGCCTCAGTTGCCCGGCGACTTACTTGTGCTAACGTTGAACAACCAAAAGTATTTTATCCAGAGCGGTTCTTATGTCGCCTCCGAGATCGGGATCGAACTTACTGCAAAAATCAGCACCAAAGCCTTTATGTCTACCGAAGGTTTCTCCATGCTGGAAGCCAGTGGCAGCGGGAAGATCCTGCTTTCTTCCTATGGGGCTATCCACGAAAAAGTCCTCAACCCTGGTGAAAAGTATGTAGTCGATTCCACACACCTGGTCGCCTTCGACGGCAACATGTCGGTGCAACCCAAAACCGTCGGCGGTCTGAAATCTACGTTTCTCAGTGGCGAAGGATTCGTGGTCGAAATCAGTGGACCGGGACGCCTGCTGATGCAAACCCGCTCACAACAAGCATTCCTGGGCTGGCTGCTCTCGAAACTGCCCCGCAAGGATTAACAGGAGGCGCCCATAATTTTAATTCAGGCTCTGGATAAATGCTTCCAACACCTCGGGGTCTGTTCCAGGACCGTATTCATACACCGCCCGCCAGGGAAGGTAATGGGTAACAAAACGGTCCTGGAAGTAAATTTGACCGTCTTTGTAAACGGTGCGCAGGATGGTGACATCTGCGCCCTCCGCTGACCAATCCACCTGACGGATCTCGTTAGGGGCTAACTCAGGATTCTCCTGGAAGAGGGGTTCAGGCGGTTCGACAACATTCTGCAAACCGCTGGTTTGCCATTCCACCACTCTTCCATCGGAGGTGGAATAGAATTTCCAGGTGAGCGTGCGGGCTGGCGCATTGACATAGGTCTCCATTAATAGCCAGTAAGGGGTATCATTCTTGAATTTGAAGTCCACCACCGGAACGAAGACAGTCGCATCCAGACCGGCTAAATCAGGGTCGCTGCCACCGGCGCGGGTTTGCTCGTAATAACCCACCCGATATGCGTGCGAATGGCGCTCGATGATCGGATAGCCACCAAAAAAAGCCGTCCGAAAGAGGGTGGTACTGACCTGACACACGCCCCCTCCAACGCCTTTGATAGTGCGATCACCATAGATAATCAGTGCTTCGGCGTACCCATTATCCAGGCTGACATCGCCAAGCATTTCAGCCATCGAAAAAGTTGCGCCGGGAGCGACCAACACCCCATGAAAGCGGGCAGCCGCGGTTTGGATGTTTTGAATGCGCTCCGCACTTGAGCCATAGAAATACGACGTGGTACTGCTGACCAGTTCGCGAATACCCAATTCTTCGGCGGTGACCCCATCGCCGATCTCAGGCGGTTGGGTGTCGATTACCAAATCAATGCGGTGTTCACCCTGCAATAGCTTTTGTGCGATCATTTGAAGCGATTTTTCGATATTTAAAGTGCGCCCAATCACCGCCGTCTGGATCACCTCTAACTGGCGAGTTTCGTCATTGAAAATGAAGCGGGCATTTTCGGGAGAGCGATTGATCTCTTGGGCAATCTTTTCTAAGCGGGCTTGCAGGGCATTATTCTGAACCCCAATTTGTAAAGTAGCACTGGAGATTGTCTTGACTCGCTCAATTTTCAGCATCCTTACCAACTCTGCGGGTTCAATGCGCCATTGAAGGTTCTCCTCACCCCCATCTGACGGCACCTGTAAAACAAGAGGAGAGTCCAAAATGCGCTGTAAAGTTTCTGCCTGGGAGGAGAGGTCCAAAATTTCAGGAGTTTGTTCTTTTACACTCAGTACGACAACGCCATCGGTGAGGGTCAGGAGTTGATTGCGCAGGGCGGTTAGAGAAGTTTCGTAATCGAGGCTGCGCCCAATTTTGCCAGGCAGAGCCTGAACCTCCAGATCACGGATCTGCAAGCTGGCTTCCACCACCGGGACATCGATCTCTGCGGCGATGGTTTGTAGGGCTGTCAGCGCTTTGCGCTCATCATAGGTCATGCGCGGGGAGAGGGAGACACCACCAAACCAAACCTCAATGGGGGTAAAGAGGCGCTGGCACAGGTTACCTTCTCGGCCAATTTTATATGCCACAACAGCCGACTGTTGGGCATCCAGAAAGAAGCCCAACTCGGAAGGGGTGTAAGTCCAAATACGCTCTCTGTCTTGAAGGACAATGCGCCCATTTTGCGGGTAGACCAGGTTTTGTTGAAGTGTTTGGCGAGCCTGTTCAAGGGTCATCCCCGAGAGATCAACTCCTCCGACGCGCACATTGGGATAGATGCGCCCGGCATAAAGCGTGCCAAGCACAATACTCCCGAATGTAAAAAGGAAAAAGCACAACCCAATCCCCCCAATCAGAGCAATCATCGCCTGGAGGAGAAAAGTTTGCCAGTTTATAGAGGCTTGCTGGATGCTGGCTGTACGTTTCATCATACGTTACTGAATTATATCGTATGTGTTCAAGCAAGCCTTTACCAATAGCGAAGCCTGACAAGGCGGGAGAACAAATTTTCATCTCAGTTTTTTCTAGTCTGAAAACCAAAAACCATTAATATATTTATAATTAAACCGTTAATTTTTGCATATTTAGCAATAAAACCAGATTAATTATATAAATTACGCATAAAATACTTGATTTAATTAACATTTTGGTATACAATCAACCTGTGAGCCTTAATGAATTTATGGAACACCTTCCCCTCGACAAAATAGACTTGTACATCATCCAACGCCTTAGGGAGGACGGACGAGCTCCCTTCAGCCAGATCGCCAAAGAATGTAAGGTTTCGCCCGGAATGATCCGTCTGCGTTATAACCGTCTGGTTGAAAACGGTTACTTACAGATCGTTGCAATTACAAATCCGCTCAATATCGGCTATCACGCCGTGGCTTTGATCGGTATTCGGGTTGAAGGGAACAAGCTCCTAAAAGTGGCAGAGGAAATTGCAAAACTGGATGAGGTGGATTACCTGATTATTACCAGCGGACGATTCGATATCTTTGCTGAAGTGATCTGTCGTGACCGGGATGAGTTGTTCGCTTTTCTCACCGAGAAACTTTACCAAATTGACGGAGTCCGAGAGAGCGAGACGTTCATGCATCTAAAGATCGTCAAAGAAATCTACATCTAAACATACCAAAGCCCGTTTGTGTCAATTCAGTTTGGGAGGAAGGAAGCATGAGCGAGTCAAGCGATAAGGCGCTCAAAATACATGCTGAACGCAAAAAACTTAAGCGTGAATTAACCGTCCTGCCCTTATTTGGCTTATTATACTTCACCGTCTGTGGCGGTGCCTTTGGCACAGAGGGAATCATCGGCTATTCCGGTCCAGGCATGGCGCTGATTTTACTTTCCGTCACTCCCATCGTATTCAGCATTCCAAGCATGTTAATGGTGCGTGAGATGTCGTCCATGATGCCTGCCGAAGGGGGGTTTTATCATTGGGTCAAACAGGCCTTTGGCCCATTTGCGGGCTTTCTTGTTGCCTGGATGAATCTTTTGACCTCGTGGCTGGATGTTTCCATTTACCCGGTCCTGGCAGCCTATTATATGGGCTTCTTTTTGCCGGCCCTACGCGTTGGAACGACAATCGGCGAACTTAACCTTTCTGGAAAAGCCTTATCCTGGCTATTTTCCATGATTCTGATTTGGGGTATCGTCTACCTGCAAATCAGAGGCGCTCGGCTAACTGGATTAACTGCCGACTGGCTTGGTCTATTGATGATGATCCCCTTGCTCATCATGTCCGTTTTCGGGATCGCCAACTGGATTCGTGATGGATTTGACTTTTCTCTGCCCCTGCTCCCCGAAGGCGAGACCATTTGGGGAGCTTTCAGTGTAGGTCTTTTTATCGCCATGTGGAATTACATGGGATGGGAATTACCCAGTTCCGCCGGTGGGGAGATTGTGAACCCACGACGCACTTATCCAATTGCAATGGCTCTGACCCTGCTAGCCACAATCTTTACCTACGCTTTACCCGTCTCGGCTGGCTTATTTGGCGGCGCCGGTGCGGACGGTAAATATCAATTGTGGGGTATTGAAGAAAATGAAGCCGGAGAAGGAATCGGACCTGCCTTAGAAGACTATGGTATCGAAACCGATCAATTGCAAGCCTGGGGAGTTGACCCTTCGCGATCGATCGGTTGGCAATACCCAGACATCGCTGAGGAAATCGGACGAGTTTTTGACCCCTCCAATCCAGCCCTCTCCCGTTATCTGGGTATTCTGGTTACTTTCTCGGCAGTATTAAGCATGACTGGTTTATTTATTGGAAACAGTTTGGGAGCCGGACGTCTTCCATATGCCTTAGCCGAAGACGGCATGATGCCACTGTGGCTCGTAAAAACCCATCCCAAATACGGAACTCCCTACGTAGCCATTCTGATTGCCGGCGTTTTGTTTAGTATATTTTCGCTAGGTACCTTTGCTTTTCTGGTCGTTGTAGATGTCTTCATGGATGCCTTAGCACTGCTGCTTCAATTCCTGGCTTTATGGAAACTACGTTTCAGCCATCCCAATTTACCCCGTGACAAAGTACCCGGTGGCTGGATTGGGCTTGTTTTGGTCACGCTCGGTCCGGCCTTCGTAATTTGCCTGGCAGTAGTCAGCCAAATCATCGAAGAAGGACTTTTCTCATTAGGGTTGGCTTTCTTAATGATTCTAGTTGGTGCAATTCTGTATCTACCTATCCGTAAATGGGTAAAACCGGGGGTGCCCGATGTAAACCCCTTCCAGGCAAGCGAAGCGGACGATGAAGAATAACCCATTGGAAAAGGAGAATTAATAATGAAGGTTTTGTTGATTGGCACTGGCGCCGTTGGAGAAGGCATTGCGCTCGTCTCTAAGAGCAAACCCTGGTTAGAATCCATGGTTTTAGCCGACTATCAGCTTGAAAGAGCCCAAAAAGTGCATCAAAAACTGGATCTATCGCCTCAATTTAGCGTTGAACAGGTGGATGCCTCCAATGTCGAACAAGTGGTCAAGCTAGCCCTCCAATACAAGGTTGATCTTATTTTGAATGCGGTAAGCTGTGAATATAGCGATCCGATCTTTGAGGCCGCCTATCAGGCAGGTTGCAATTACATGGATATGGCATTGAGCGGCTTAGGGGCAGAGATGGGCAAATTCCAGTTTGATCGAGCTCATCTGTGGAAAGAAAAAGGTCTACTTGCCCTGATTGGGATGGGAATGGATCCCGGCGTATCCGACATCTTTGCAAAATACGCTGCTAAGCATCTCTTTGACGAAATAGATGAGATCGGTATTCGCGATGGGGCTGCTCTCGATATCAAAGGCTATGAATTTGCTCCCACCTTTTCGATCTATGATGCTTTAGAAGAATGCACCGATCCGGCATTGGTTTGGGAAAAAGGGAAAGGTTGGTATGAAGTCGAAGCTTTTTCCGAACCAGAAATCTTTCCCTTTCCAGAAGGGATAGGAAGACTGGAAGTTGTGCATGTAGAGCATGAAGAAGTCGTTCTCATTCCACGCTGGATAAATTGCAATAAGGTTACTTTCAAATATGGTTTGGGCGAAAAGTTTATCAACGCCATCCGGGTAATTAAAATGCTGGGCTTGCATTCCAGAGAGCCAATTAATGTCAAGGGGGTCGAAGTAGCCCCGGCAGATGTTGTAGCTGCTCTCTTACCTGATCCAGCCACGTTAGGCCCCCTGATGAGTGGCAAAACTTGTGTGGGCACCTGGGTCACCGGTTGGAAGGATGGCAAACGGCGCAGTATCTACATCTATCAATCCACCGATAATCAAGAATCCATGCAAAAGTATGGTATCCAAGCCGTATCCCTCCAAACCGCTATTGGGCCAGTTATTGGTTTGGAGCTTCTGGCCAAAAAAGTTTGGCACGGGAAAGGGGTATTCGGGCCCGAAGCCTTTGACCCCGATCCATTCATGGAACGAATGCCAGAGTACGACTTTCCCTATGAAATTATAGAATTAGACGAAGAAAGTGTGAAACGGCTATAACATCTGCACAGGAAAGATACGCGGTACCATCGCCACAACCAAAGTTGTGGCGATGTACGAATCAATTTACTGCAAAAGTCTTATACCACAGCTTCTAAGTTTGCTACCTCATCTTTTTCGCTTACCGTCAACACCTTGGCTAAATCCAGCAAAATGATCAGGCGCTCACCAACTTTGGCAATACCGGTGATGAAGGCGCTATTGATCGTGGTCACCATCGGCGGTGGCGGTTCGATTGCCTCCTCCTGGACACGCAAGACTTCCGATACCGCGTCCACAATCATTCCGATCTTCATCCCATCCATCGAGACCACGACAATGCGCTTATCGTCTTGAGTGCTCTCACTGCTCTGGTCCCTGCCGCTAAGCCCAAACCGCTTGCGCAAATCCATCACGGGCAAGACGCTGCCACGCAGGTTGGTAATCCCTTCCACAAATGCAGGGGCTTGCGGTACAGCGGTAATCGGTTGCATTTTGATGATGCTTTCCACAGCAGCAATATCAACGCCATAATGCTCATTGGCTAATTCAAATACGACAAGTTGACGTTCCATTTTTTATCTCCTTATGAGTTCTAATTGTAGCCATTGCCACTCAAAGCCTGCTCACCCGACATTACCAGAGGGGTTGGAGAATGTCCTTTTGCGGGCGTGATGACCTTTTCCAGGGTTTGTCCACTCTCGAGTTGAAATTGGGCAACTACCCGGTTCAACTGACTGGCAAGCGCGGCCAGAGATTGTGCAGATGCAGCTACTTCTTCTACCTGGGCGGTCATCTCTTCAGACGAAGCAGAAACTTCTTCAATTGCTGCAGAGTTCTCTTCGGCGACCGAAGCAATGTTTTCAATTGCTTGCGTGACGATCTGAGCCGAATCTGACATCTGATCGGTAGCCAGGATATTCTGCTCTAAAACGGATGAAACGGCATCCATGGCGTTCACCATTTCCTCAGCCGCCTGCTGCATCTGGCCAGAAGCATTACTGGTGTTTGAAGCCCGTTTTTGAACCATTTCAGCCGCATCTAAGATACTTGAAAGAGAATGGCCGGATTCGTTTGCCAGTTTCATGCCGATTTGAACCTCATCGGTCGTTTCATTCATAGAAGTAACCGCCTCTTCCACTGTTGCTTGAATGCGTTTGACCAATTCACTGATTTCCTTGCTGGATGTCGCTGCCCGCTCTGCCAGTTTACGGACTTCATCGGCAACCACGGCAAAGCCCTTGCCATGTTCACCAGCCCGCGCCGCCTCGATCGCCGCGTTGAGAGCTAACAAGTTGGTCTGAGACGCTATATCTTGAATCGTCTCCACAATCGAATGGATCTCTGCAGAACGTTGTCCCATCTCGCGCACTTTTAACGCTGAGTTGTTCACTTTAGAGACAATATTTTGCATGCTGCGGATGGTTGCTTCGACGCTCTTGAACCCCTCTTGCGCAGCATTGGTTGCGTTAACCGCATTTTCGATGACAGTTTGAGCGTTGGCTGCTACCTGACGAATGATGCTCGAAATCTGATTCGCCAGGGTAGAGGCAGCCGCTATGGCTTTGGCCTGCTCCTGAGCGCCGCCGGAGACAGATTCAATCGCCTGGGATAACCGTTCGGTTGAAGCAGCCGTATGGGAAATTGACTCAGATTGCTGGCCAATCCCTTTCGCCACCTGCTGCACAGTGGCAGCAATTTGAGAGGTGGCCTGTCCAGCCTGGTTGGCTGAATGGGCAAGTTGTGCCGAGGCTTCGTTTAATAATTTACTGCTTTTCGCTACTTCTCCAATGGTTTGTTTGAGAGATAAGATCATTCTGGAGAAGGCCTGACCGAAAACATCCCGCTCAGAGCGGGGATTGGCTGCGACAGAGAGATTGCCCTGCGCAAGCTGATCGGCTAGAAAAGCCATCTCGCTTAGATACGCCTTCATCTCCTGGAAGGCTGTTGCCAGTGCCCCAATCTCATCACGTGATTGGGCTTTCACCTCTACATCAAGTTCGCCCTGCGCGATGCGTTGTGTGGCTTGCGTCAGGCGCGCAATTGGGGAGACCAGACGACTTGCCAACCGCCAGACGATCGTCAGAGCAACCACAATCAGGATGAACGAAATGACCGTGATATTGCGCAGGAAGAGATTGGCGCTTTCCAGAACCACTGCCTCGGGCACAAGTACCTTAACCGCCCATGGAGTGGGAGATGAGCCAAAACGAATGGGAGCATAAGCAACAAACTGACCGTCTTCCTTTTCAACCGCCTCAATCCCTTCCATCACATAGCGCGCATCATGTTCGTCATAGTGCGAATGGAACTCACCAAAGGGTTTTCCCACCCGTTCTGGATGCATTGAATCGCCTACAATTGTTCCGTTATTCGAGAGAAGTATTATGGCAAGATTCTGGCGGCCTGTCAGGGATTGTTCGAGCATGGATTGGAGAGTATCAACCCGAAAATCCACCCCTGCCATGCCATAAAATTTGCCTTCTTTGACGATAGGAACAATTACCGAGGTCAATAAGACATCAACACCCTCGATAGGATACAGATAGGGATCCAAAATAGTTTCTTGTTGGGTCCGTTTGGGGATTAAGTAATAGTCACCTATACCCTCCGTTTCGTAGTCCATCAAGGCTTCACAGATGATCCGATCGCCCGATCTCACCCAGTAGGGGACAAATCTGCCGCTGGAATCATGACAATCTTGATTGGCATATTGTTGATCTTTGCCATCAAAAGCATTTGGTTCCCAGGCAGTATATACGCCAAGGAAATTGGGATTTTTTTGCAAGGTTTGGTACAGCATCTGGTTGACCTGCTCACGGCTCAATTTGCTATCCTGAGAAGTTTTTTCTAAAACCACCGATAAAGCGTTCGCCAGGGCACGCGCTGTGTCTAAAGCGACCTCGATCTCTGCGTCTATCAGGCTTGCCTGGCTCCTTGCTGTGGCTAAGATTTCATTTTTTGAGGCTTGAATTGCCTGATTTCTTTGCGAAATCACAGCTACAATTGTCAGGATGATGGCTAATGAGACCAAACAAGTGCCGAACCATACGGTTAAGGTGCTTCTTAACGATCCTACTTTCGATTCCATCATCTAGGCTTGCTCCTTGAGTTAAAGTTACTCTCTGAACCTGACATTCCGTTAGGACGCAAAAAATAAGTTATTAACCATAAATTCTCGACCCGGTGTTCGATTCGCTACCGGGGTTACCCCTGGCTTTTTCTCAGCACAACACGCTGGCAAAAAGCCGTTTCAGGGACACTATCTGTATTACACAATATTTCTCTTGAGTTGGGAATAAAAGACAGATGAGTATCTTGTAAAAGTTGCGTAAAGGATGAGCAAACTTTACCCTACGATATTCAGCGCCTTGCGCATCGTTTCAACCCAGTGTAAACTTTGCAAATAAATATCCCGAATGAGTTCGTTATTTAGCTGCAGGAAATGGATCTTTTCCCATTCCGCTCTTTCATAGGCTAAGACGCATTGGAGTGCCTGCCCGATCATCCCTTTTCCCTCTAATAAACCTTCTTTTATGGCTGAAGACAGGCGAATACTCTCGAGTAATTCTTCCAGGGGGGTATCCATGATGGCGTCCAGGGCTGAAAGTAAGCCGGCAAGAAAATACGACTCGGGCTCACTGAGTTTGGCATTGAGGGCTAACAACTCACTCATCCGGGCTCGAATCATCGCCAGGATTGTCAACTCGCGGGGTTTATCCTGCTTCTCAGCCAGAAGGATCAAGGTAAGCCAGCTACGCAGTTTTTCTAACCCCAGCAGGGTCATTGCCTGTCGAATAGACTTAATCTCTGATCTTATACCATAATAAGCAGAATTCGTCAGTCTCAACAATTTATAGCCCAGAATTGCATCCTGAGAAATAATATGTTCTAGCTCATCAAAGCCAACTTCAGGGTCTTGCAATTTTGCCAGTAGTTGCATCAATACAAAACGGGAGGTTGGGACTTTTCGTCCGCTGATCAGCTTGGGCCGGCACAGGAAAAAACCTTGAAAGTAATCAAATCCGGCCTGCATGCACAAATCCAGTTGATCCTGTGTTTCAACTTTCTCGGCTAATAGTTTCGCCCGCTGGAATTGCAAACGGTAAGCCAGCGGTTGTATCTTCTCGGGAGGGATTAAAGTCAAGTCGAGCTTGAAAATATCGGCGATATTCAACAATGATCGGACGTTGGTAATCGAAACCACGTCATCCAACGCAATTTGATACCCTTTATGAGAGAACTCCTGAATGTGGTCAAGAATTTCTTTGTCTAAAATCAGGTTTTCTGGCACCTCGATGACCAATTGACGCGGGGAGAAAGGAATGGGATATTTCTCAAGGAAAAAGTTACGCGTCAGGTTAATAAAGGCTTTTTGGTGGCCAACGACATCTTCGAGCCCAATTTCAGCAAAGGTATTCAGGATTACCTGTGAAGTTGCTTCATCTCCGTTGAGAAACGTTGCAGTTTCACTTGCCTGATTGCGATAAAGTAGCTCATACCCAATGACCCTCAGGTAGCGGTCGAAAATGGGTTGGCGGCCAATAAAAACATTTGGCAATACTCCTGGTTGGAGTACGCGACTGGGAAAATTGGGTTCGATAGATGGCATCCTATCCCCCATGGGGACCTCCCTTGTTCCTGTCATTCGTTAAGTTTCTCGCCTGCTGCTAATCACATGCCTTTCCCTGCTCAGATGATAACCTGATAAGGATTTGTTTAAATTATACTTGCAAACTGATCGGGTTGCCAACATGACAGACCTTTTCTATCCGGTTTTGATAAGATCAATGGATTTCATCGTTACAATGTAAATCGATTGGCAACGACTGTGCTTCCCTGAGTGATTACCTTTTGGCTTCCTTCTCGCAGGGCAAGATGAATGGTCAATGAACCAATTTCACAATGCAAGGGCACAATCAGGCGAGCGAAGTCCAAAGTTGATATAATTGCTCCCTTTCCCATCAAGAAGGTGGGAGGAGAGATGACCGACTCGTAACCTGCCTGTGCTAAAAGCACACTTGCCCTGCCGGTAATCACATTTGCCAGTTCAGCAATGCTGCTCTGTGCCAGCGCGCTCAGCGATTTTAAATCTTCTTCCATCATGCGTGAAGCCAGAGCAATCGCAGTCTGATTGTTGAGACTATAAATTACATTCCCCATCACCTGACCGACCAGACTGATAATGATGGTGATGTCGTCCGTCGAATAGGGCTCCTTATCCAGGTTCAGTTCCCCGCGAGAAACGGTCAAGCGGGTTTCAGCCTGTAAGACCTGATAAGCTGCTTCAACAAAAGGATTTAGAAATTTAACGTTCATCCGTCCTCCGCATGAAAACCAGGGGTTATTTTTTCGCTGAATCTGGCACCATTACAGGAACAAAGTTCGCTGATGCGGCACCTGGAGGGGCTTCTCGTAGTGCTAAATGCACTGAAACTTCGCCTAACTCGGTCGTAAGAGGCACTACCACGCGGGCAAAGTCAAGGGTAGAGATGGTTACCCCTCTTCCATGAATCAGGGTTGGAGGCGAGATATTGGCTGAATAACCGGCTTTGGAAAGCCGAATGGTTGCCTGACCCGAAATGACATTGCCTAATTCAGCCACCCCACTTTGGGCTAAGTTGTCAAACTCTGGAAATTCTTGCCCCATAACACGGGAGACCAGAGCCAGCCCAGTTTTTTCGGATAGCCCATAGAGCACAACTCCTTGAACCTGCCCGACCAGACTGATGAGCACAGTCACATCATCAGTAGTCAGAGCAGATTTATGCAGTGTCAGGTTGCCGCGGGTTACCTCAACACCGCACTCTGCCTGTAACACTTCCGAAGCGGCTTCGACGAAAGGGTTCAAAAATTTTACATTCATGCCTTGAATCTCCTCGCACGAATAAACTCATCTGCTTCTTCGACAAATGGCAGGATTCGCTCAGATATCTCGTTGAATTTTTTATCATTCCAGTTCATTCTCTCAACTGCTACTGGATCTACAGTATATTGTAGACCATCTTTCCCCAATCCGATCCCAAGGCTCATGGCAACAGCATCTGCTAAATGTACTGCAGCAGCAAGAATGGCACCTTCATTTGCCTGGGAGGGATGATGATGATTTGCAATCGCATCGACCAACGGACCTGGCAACCGCCAGCGGCGCCCCAGTTCCGCGCCCAGGGCAGCGTGATCAATTCCAAAATGAGCGATTTCCAGCTCATTGAAGGGTTGTCCCTGCCAGTCGGGTTGCTCAGTGTTGGTATTCCGCAATAAAATCTCTAGAGCCAGCTTGCCGATATCACAAAGCAAACCAGCGTGGTAAGCTTCTTCAGAAACTTTTTGTCCAAAATCGGCAGCAATCAGGCGTGCTCCGGCTGCGACAGCAATCGAATGTCGCCAAAGTTCACCGCGTTCAAGGGCATAGCCAGGCGCAGGTCGTTCAAGAAATGAAGCCACCGAGGCAGCCAGAATCAAGCTATGTAAGGTGCGGTACCCCAAATAAGTAACTGCCTGATGAACGGTGGAGACTGGATATTTCAAACCATAATAAGCTGAGTTTGCCCAACGTAGGACCAGGCTGGTCATTGCCTCATCCATGGCCAATATTTTCGCCACATCCGCCATATCCGATTTCGGATCCCGGATGAGGTCCAATGCCCTTTGAGACACCTGGGGCATTGGGGGTAACTCACCAATTCGGCGAATGAGATCATCAATCGTGATTTGAGGCGACATACTCAAACCCTTTCATAGAACGAAATCCCCGCATTGCGTAAACCGTAGGTTTGTGGATGGGGGATAATTTCCGTCGCTCCGACGAATAGAACTCCCCCCGGACGCAAAGCATCCCGAAAAGCTTGATACAGTTTTTCTTTGGCAGCCGCTGTGAAATAGATTACCACGTTACGACAAACGATCAGGTCCAGGTCTTTGGGAAAAGGATCGGCAAACAGGTTATGTTCTTGAAAGGTGATCTTCTTGGTAAGGTTTGGGGTCACAAAATAGGGAGGCCCACCGGGTTGGAGATAGGCAGAACGTTGAGCAGGGGATAAATTTTGGATCTCATCGGCTGTATATGGCCCCCCCTGACGAGCTTTATTCAATGCGCCCAGGTCGTAATCGGTTGCCAGAATAGAATGACGCCGCCTGGGAGCAATTTCATCCAGTATGATTGCCAACGTGTACGGTTCCGCACCAATCGAACAACCTGCGCTCCAGATTCGCAAGCCATTTTCCAGCCCCGCCCGTCCGAAGCTCTCTTTTAGCAGTCTCGGAAGCACAACTTCAGTCAGACTTTTCCAGCGTTCAGGGTCACGGAAAAAGGCTGATACGTTGATCGTAATGTAATCCCGAAAGCGATTCCGTTCCTTCTCGTCAATCCGCACGCGATCAAAATAGGTCTTCCAGTCTGGTGCACCGCTGCGAACCAGCCAGGAATCCAAACGACGCCTCATCTGCTCGTCCTTGTAATGATCCAAGTCCAGATCAAGGAGACGCTTTACATTTCGTTTGACTTCCTGGTAAACTTCTAATTCCATTGAACAGCCCTCACAATAGCATTGGGAATTTCCCCCAGAGGGGCAACCTCATCTGCTGCGCCAGCTTCGACCACACTGCGCGGCATTCCCCACACCACACAACTTGATTCGTCTTCGGCGATCACTTTTCCGCCCAACGAATGGGTTAAGACAGCCCCATTCGCGCCATCCTTCCCCATACCGGTTAAAACTACCGCTACAGTCGCTTTTCCAAAATTCTGCGCTACCGAAATGAGGGTCACATCCACCGCCGGCCGAACGCCATGAACCGTTGGATTTTGATTCAGGCTAACTGTTCCATTTTTATCGAACACCAGGTGAAAGCCGCCCGGGGCTACCAGCGCTTTGCCTACTTCAAGCTGATCACCTGGTTCAGCTTCTTTGACCATTAATTCAGAAAGGCTATTTAATCGTTCAGCCAGAGAACGGGTGAACCCTACCGGCATGTGCTGCACAATAACAAACGCTGCCGGAAGGTTCGCAGATAGATGGGGAACAACTTGATTTAAAGCACGTGGGCCGCCAGTGGAAGCGCCAATGACCACCACCTTGTCTTTCTCGCCCAAGGGACGCACTTTTTTCGGCAATTGTTCCATTGGAGCGCGCCCGGGCTGGAGATTCGACGGTGTCAGCGCAACTACTCTTGCCTTGGCAGCCCGTCGAATTTTGGTAACCAGTTCTTCGATGATTAGTTCGATGTTGGCTTTGGATTCGGGTTTGGCAATGAAATCAACCGCCCCAAATGTAAGCGCTTGAATGGTCTCCCGCGCACCTTCCGTCGTCAGGCTACTCACCATAATCACCGGCGTTGGTCGGGTTGCCATGATCTGTTTGAGCGTTGTCAAGCCATCCATGTGGGGCATTTCCACATCCAGCGTGATTACATCCGGTTTCAGGCTTTCAAGCAGATGAAGCGCTTCTTTCCCATCGTGAGCAGCACCCACAATGGTCAAACCCGGCGTTTCCCCCAGGCGGCGTGTCAGGGTATAACGCATAAAGGCGGAGTCATCTACCACCAACACGCGAATGGTCGGATCGCCTCCTTCTCGGGACGGATTTATTGCGGCAGGCTTACTGGGCGGTGGAACAGCCATTAGGGAGTTTCGCTCATCCAACCAGTTTAGCAACCGCGCTCAAAACGCGCTCCTTCTCAAACGGTTTGACCACGAAGTCACGCGCCCCGGCCTTAATCGCCTCTAAAACAACCGACTCTTGCCCCAGAGCGGTTAGCATGACTACTTTCGCCGATGAATCATAGCTGCGAATCTCGCGCAAAGCCGCCAGACCATCCATTTCCGGCATCGTGATATCCATCAGGACCAGATCAGGACGGGCGCTTTTATAGGTTTCGACTGCTTTCAAGCCATTTTCCGCCTCAATGATCTCATGCCCTTCACTGCTGAGCATCTTCGAGATTCTAACCCGCAGAAATTCTGCATCGTCGACAACGAGTATTTTTGCCATTCAGTCTATCTCCTTTTTGCTTCAAGATTTTCCATCAACTTTTAGATCTCTCTCTCCTGGTTTCCAACGGTGCGAATGGTCATCCGACCATCACATACATAGAAACGAACCGTTCGTCCAATCGTGCCACCAACTTCCTCGCTCACCAGTCGCAACCTCAAGCGCTGAAGCATCTCGTGTGCAGCTTCGACATTTCGCGTACCTATGTTGAACGTTTTCGAAAACCCGGGTGCCGTGAGCATATTAGCCCCTCCCGCCATTCGCACAAGTATCCGGGAAGGGATCGCTCCAGCTTTGATCATTTCTTCCAGTAGAATCTCGATTCCGGAAGTGACATATTTCGCACTCCTTTCGGTGACGCCATTTGGACTGGCAGGCAATACCGCATGAAGTAGACCAGCCAGGCGAAGCTGCGGATCATACATGCCGATGCCAACACACGACCCCAATCCGTAAGCCACCAGCACTTCTTCGGTGTTGCGGCTGATTTTCCATTCGCCCAAGCCCACTGCCACACTATCCTGCATTGTTTGCCTCAATTTGCTTGGCGATCGTTTCAATAGTATGATGGTCCGGGATGAGCCAGAAATCCGCCTGCGCTTCTCTGCCATTGCGCAGGAATCTTGCCTGCACCATCAGCACCTCTTCGCTGAGCACATCTGCAGTGGCAAGGATAATATCCATGATTGCGCCAACCATATCAACAATCACCGCTGGTGGAGAGGGACGGGCAGCCAGACCTGCCTTATCGGCGATGGCATTGAGAAAAAAGGATCCGGTCAAATTGCCCAACTCTGCCAGCGCTGACCGCTCCATGGCGCCCAGGACTTTGGTAGTACCGGGCGGCTCCCCCATGGTCAAATCCACCAGTTCCAGGGCTTTTTGAAAGGGAATCACCATCATAATCTGCCCCGGAATTGACCCCTCCACCCGCAGATAGATGCCCACTGCCTCGGTTTCCGGTCCACCCAAGAGAGTAGGGATTTCATAAAATGGCACCGCTTTGACAACCGGTGCAGTGACCGTCAAGTCCTCGCCCACCATGGCAGACATGCCTCTTGCCGCATTGTGGATTCCAATATTCGCCATGTTGGCTAAGACACTTTGAAATTTTTTTGCATATTCCTCATCCATTTCAAACCCCTTCAAGGATCAAACTGGCAGCTTATCCACGCGACCGCTGCGCTCGCTCCAACTCGTTACTAATTTGATTAAACCTTGCACATCAATAATCAAGGCAACCTGTCCATCCCCCAGGATCGCTGCGTTTGAGATACCGATAACCTCTCCTATGACTGAACTCAGAGATTTGACCACAACTTCTTCTTCACCGATCAAGTCATCAACAATCAAACCCAATTGAGTCTTCCCTGAGCGAACGATAACCACATACTCATAATCTTCCTTCGCTTTCCCATTCTGATGTTCTTGCAAGGCAAATACTTCACCCAGGTTACAAACCGGCAAAACGTGTTCCCGAAGGCTGATGACCGGCCTTCCATTGACGGTCTGGATATCCTGGGTTTTGATGCGTAGGGTCTCGTTGACGGTAACCAGTGGAATGGCATACGTTGCCCCACAGACTTTGACCAACAAGGTCGGCACAATGGCAAGTGTCAAGGGAAGAATAATTGTAAACTGCGTCCCCTTGCCTGGCCAGGTTTCCACCTGAATATTCCCGTTCAATTGCTCGATATTTGCCCGTACGATATCCATTCCGACCCCTCGTCCTGAGACATCGCTGATTGCACGGGCTGTCGAAAGCCCAGAGACAAAGATTAACTCGATCGCCTCGTCACTGCTCATGGAGTCGGCTTCAGCTTGTGTGAGTTGACCCTTTTCTACCGCTTTTGCCTTGACGCGCTGGACATCGATGCCCCGTCCATCATCTTCGACTGTTATGTAAATCCTACCCTGTTCGTGGCGAGCAGTTAGCAAAATCACGCCTCGTTCTGGTTTACCAACCGCGCGCCTTTCTTCGGGTGACTCAATGCCATGGTCAACAGCATTCCGAATCAGGTGGATCAACGGATCGCTAATTACTTCGATCACCGACCGATCCAGTTCTGTATCCTCGCCGCGAATGACCAAATCGATTTGTTTATTCGCCTTGCGCGCTAAATCTCGCACCAGGCGGGGAAACTTATTAAAAACGTTTGAAATTGGCAACATTCGGATGGACATCACCTCGGATTGCAACATGTCCGTTATCCGCCCTACATGAATAATCGTGTCGGAGAGCGCTTCTACCTGCGCTGAGCCTCGATAGAGGGCTTCCAACTCGCGGCGCAATTGATACATGCGATTACGATCGGTAATCAACTCTCCAATCAAGTTCATCAAATTGTCCAATCGTTCCACGCTGGTGCGGACGGTTTTATCAACAACTTTTGCGCGACCCTTTTCAGGGGCTTCTCCCTCGCCGAGAGTCGGTGTGGGCGCTTTTTTGTGCGCCGACTGTTCAGCGATCATTTCATCGAGGATCTCCTGGGAGATCCAGCCCTTCCCTACCAGAATCTGCCCTAAAGGTTTTGAGGGGCCCTCACTTTCCTGCTGAATACGAAGTGCGGTCTGAAGTTGCTCTTTCGTGATCAGGCCATTCTGGACAAGTAACTCCCCTAAGGAAACTTTCGCCTGTTTCTCAGGGGTAGACTCACCTGGCGCCGGCTGGACATCCGGCGACTGAGCCTTGATTGACTCCCCCTCAATCGTCACTTCCTCTAACTCTGAAATCACCGAGAGCGATTTGCGGACTTCATAAAGAGGTTTCAGCGGTTGGATCTGAGCAGTCAGGATTGAAACTGGGGCAGCCGTTTCGATGACCGAGAGAGGTGGGTTCAATTCTAAAATCTCCCCTGACTCTTGCAGGGCTAAGACAACCTGTAAGGCGCGCGCTGCCGAGGCGATGCTATCCTGACTGATTTTTACCCGAATCGTCAGCGGCTGATCCGGGCGGCGAGCTTCGCTTGAGGAAAGACTTTTAGAGGACTGCTCTGAGGCAGTCGGGGCAATCTCCGCAGAAGTTGATGTGGACCCGCTCTGGACGCCGCTTAGACGTTGCAGTTGAGCAACGATCGAACTGACATTCACCGGGCTGATTTCGTCACTTCCCACTTCGTCAAGCAATTGATGCAAGCTATCCAATGACTCTAACATGACATCGATCAGTTCTGACGAAAGGTCAAGGGTCTGCTTGCGCACACCATCCAGCACTGTCTCCAGAGCATGGGTAAGATCCACCATGCGCTTATGCCCAATCATCCCCGCCGAACCCTTGAGGGTATGAGCAGCTCGAAAGAGGGCCTGGACTAACTCCTGGTCATACGCCTTGCGTTCCAGTTGCACCAAACCCTCTTCCAGAATCTGTAATTGGTCTTCGGCTTCAGCGTGAAAAATCGGGAGTTCCTCTTCGGTGATGTCAAAGCGAGTGTTCATAGGCAATTTACCAAGAAGTCCTTATTTTGAATGACAGAATAGCAAAACGCAATGCATCATCCTGCGCATCCTATCATGAATTGTTGTGTAGGGAAGTAAACTTGACATAAAAAAATGCCTTACAAAATTCTTAGGCAATTCCTGCGCTAAATATCGCCCCTTCAACGATCTAGGTCACTCCCTGGTTATTGAGATAGCGACTATATTGCTTGTCCGTCTGGAGAATGTGATTTGTAATCCAGGATTTTAGAAAGTTTAGCAACTGGACAGCGAGGCCGGTTGGATTTTGGCGATATTGACGCTGGAATTCCTGAACCTGACGGATCAGTTTGGCATGTTCGGCTTTATGATGGATATAGCCCGGATAGTTGTAGGCTTCCATCAGCCGCTCTTCGGTGGAAAAGTGGTAATCGGTATAGTCAATTAATCTTTGCAGAATGTCATTGAGAACATTCGCGCCCTTGCCTTCCTTCATCGCCCTTTGAAGCTGATTGACCATTTCAATCATCTGGCGATGTTGATTATCAATTTCCTTGATATTTACTGAGTATTCATCGGACCAGGTTAACAAACTCATCAGTACCTCCTATATCATTGTAAATGATGTCGGATCAATCGCTTGTCCGTTTTTTCTAACCTCATAATGTAAGTGCGGACCGGTCGAATTGCCGGTATTTCCCGAATAACCGATGATTGTTCCAGCCGTCACTTTTTCACCCAACTTGACCGGGATTTTGGAGAGATGGGCGAAATAGACTCGATATGGGCCATTTTCGATAATGACCAGATTGCCATACCCCTGGTCATTCCAGCCAGCGTACACCACTTTTCCATCCAGGGTAGCCTTGACCGGCGTGCCAACCGGCACGCCAAAATCGAGCGCGACATGCCCGGCATGCGATCCTTGCGTCAAGCGCCCTTTGACCGGCAAGCCGCGTGGACTATTCACCGATTCACTGGTTGTTTTGGGCGCCTTGGGAAGCTCAACAGTTTCAACCTGATCGGCAAGGAGCTTCTCGAACAGGCCAAGCATCAGTGGCGCCATCAAATTCCCCATCCCAAAAGTATCACTGTCCCCATTTGAAGTCCCCTGAGACATCATATTACTGAGCAAGATCAATGTCAGCAATTGACGAAAATCTGCTTTGTCAATCGAAGGCTCTTGCTTACCGGAATCTTTACTGGAATCAGAAGTTGTACTCAAGAGGGAAGCAAAACCGAAGAGAGGATTGATCAATGAGCTATCCATTTATCTTCCTTATATCTCGCCGAGATCGATACCTGATACAACCCTGATTGTAAGCAAGGATAGAAAATTGTTCCGTAAAAGTGGGATAAAAAATTTACCCCTTTATTCAACCTTTATGCGAATTTCAGATCGTTTTTATGCAATAAACCATAGAATTATTTTAGAGTTACAATTGGATTAACCCCGGATCGGAAGGAGATGTACCTTGGAGAATTCATCCTTAGAAACCTTACTCCTGAACGCCAATCAAGCGGTAACGGAGGGAAACTGGTCAGACGCCTTAAACTATCTATTGCAAGCAAGAGAGATACAACCCTATAATGCCGATCTCCTGACCGCCATCGGCGGCGTGCACATTCAAATGGGAAAAGCCGACGAAGCGCTGGAGTACTATCAGGAGGCGCTTCGCTTACAACCCTATTCTGCTCAAGCCCATCAAAACCTTGCCAACGCCTATGCGATTATGGGACAATACTCAGAAGCGGAATCATCCTACCGCCGCGCTCTGGAACTCGACGAGGATGATCGCTTTAGCTGGTTGGGATTAGCCCGCGTCTGCATTGTGCAAGAGAAATATCAAGAGGGAGTCGAAATCCTTGCCGCCCTGGTTAAAAGCGACCCGCAGGACTTCCAGGCAGTAACGCTTCTGGCTGAATGTTACGAACAAGCGGGTGACTCTGCTACAGCTCGCTGGCTATACCAGCAAGCGCTCGATGTAGAACAGGAATATTCCCCCGCCAAACAAGGCTTGCAGCGAATTCAATCTCAAGAAGGCTTCCTGGGAGAGATTGATAAACAGGCTCTCAGTCAAAAGTTAGCTGCATTAAAAAGTAAACTGCAGGCTCAACAAAAGCAAACTTTTCATACCCAAGCCACCTCCCCGAAAAGCATCCTGTTCTGTGGACCACCACTGGCAAGCAGTGAACTGCGTTTTGGCAGCCTGGCTCAAGAGTTGATGCGGCGCGGTTTTACCGTGCAGATTACCACTCGATTCGAAGGGGGTTTCAAGTCAGATGCCCAGCTCCTCCTGATCAGCCGCCCGCACGTCAGTCAAGACCTGACCGAAGCCGTCCTCCAGAGCAAAGAGAAAGGCGTAAAAGTCATCGTCGACCTTGACGAAGACTTCTTCAGCCTCCCTGCAGAATATTCCAATGCTTCAACCTTGAGTGCCACCCATCCTGAGGTAGCAAAACGCCTTAACCAGGTGCTCCAGGCTGCCGATCTGGTGACCGTACCAAGTGAACGCCTGGTAGAAGTATATGGCGATAAAACCAAACGGGTTGTCTTTCTGCCTTACGGATGGGATGCAACCAACCCAATGTGGACAAAGCCCACGCCTCCAAGAAAAGCCATCAAAATCGGATTTTTAGCCAATCACATCCATCCCGAGGACTTGAAGGTGCTGGGAGATAGTCTGCAGCACCTGTGCGATCAGAATCCGCAAGTGCTGGTCGGTGTTGTCGCCGGCATTGAGGTGTATGAGGCCCTCCAAACGATTGACGATGAGCGCAAATTCTTGGTCCCTCCTGGCCGGATCGAAGATTATCCTTACCTGCTGGCTGATTTCGACCTTTTGCTCTTCCCGCTAAGCGATATTCCTTATAACCGCTCAAAAAGCGATCTGGCTTTGTTAGAATGCGGCGCCCGCAAAGTCTGTTGGATTGCTTCCCCCATCGCTGCGTATCGAAGCTGGGAGAAAGGAGGCCTATTTGCCACAAACCCGGCAGAGTGGGAAGAAGCTCTCAAGACCTTGCTCGGCTCCCCGTCCCAACGCGCCTTGCTTGCCGAAGAAGGATACCAGAAAGCTCTCTCGCGGACGATCGCACAGCTATCCGATCAGTGGGTGGCTTTATTTACCTCGCTTTGATAACTCGCCCGAGATACCATGCACCTGGGCTGAACGAAGAACGGACTGCTCCCTTCCAAATATCTTCCGACAAATATCTGAATAGAGCAGGTCGGTGGCTAACCACTGACCTGCTCTCAGCTTGGTTTGATCATCCAAAACGCTGATTAAGATTAAAATAGAATTGTACAATCAAACTCAGCCCAATTGGGGCAATACGATTCCCATAATAAGACAGGTCATTGACCTGTCCGAGAGATAAAGACTCTCCATTTGCTCGGACTTTTTCTTACGCATACCATAGAAAGGCAATCCGAATGTCCAACCAACCGAACTGGGAACAGGCTACCCAGCAAACTGTTCAGCATCTTTCCAGATTAATTCAAGCCGAGACGGTCAATCCACCCGGCAATGAGTTGCCCGCCATTTTAGAGATCAAAGAAATCCTCGAGCAGGAAGGCTTTCGATCGCCCGATGATTTCGTGATCCTGGAATCTGCCCCGCAACGCGTCAACCTGATCGCCCGCCTGCGCGGTGACGGCTCGCAACGCCCTCTGCTCCTCTCAGGGCACGTTGACGTTGTACCCGTCGAGCGAGAAAAGTGGAGCCGCGACCCCTTTGGCGGTGAAGTGATCAACGGTGAAGTGTGGGGGCGCGGCGCAATGGACATGAAGGGTTTTCTGGCTATGTATTTACAAATCTTCCTCCAGGTACGCCGCACTGCCCTGCCGCTCAAACGCGACCTGATTCTTGCCGCAATTGCTGACGAGGAAGCCGGCTTTGACCACGGCTCAATCTTTCTGGTCAGGCAACATCGCGACCTGATCGACGCTGAATATGGCTTGACCGAAGGTGGCGCCTTTACGATCCCAATGGGCAAATTGCGCCTCTACCCCATCCAGGTCGCTGAGAAAGGAGTAACCTGGATGAAGATGATTGCCAGGGGCAAACCGGGTCATGCCTCTCTGCCCCATGATGAAAACGCCGTGTTCTATCTGGTTCGCGCCATTGAACAAATTCGCCGCGCCGGCCATCTTCCGGTGCACATAACTCCCACTTTTCAGGCGATGGTTACGGCTGCCGCCAGGCAGCTCAACTTCCCCGCCTCCCTGCTGGTGCGGATGTTGTCCCACGGCTGGGTCGTCAGCCTGCTTCTCAAAATCTTGAAAGGGCGACCCAAAACGCTGCTCACCGCCCTCACCACCAATACCTGCACCCCAACCGTCCTTCAAGCCGGTCAAAAAACCAATGTCATTCCGGCCGAGGCTTCTGTCCATCTCGATTGTCGCCGCCTGCCGGGTCAATCTCCCGAAGATGTGATTCGAGAAATAACCGCTTTGACCGGCACAGGTGTATCTTTCGAGCCCCTCGACACCTCACCGGGGGCTGCGTTCCCCACCGATTCGCCCCTGTACCGCATCCTTGAAGAGGAGACCCACAAGTTAGACCCGCAAGGGCTGGTCATCCCCATGATGATGACCGGTGCAACCGACGCTTGCGTCTATCGTCAAGCCGGGATTACAATGTATGGTTTCACTCCCGGACGCCTGCCACAAGACTTCCCAGTTCTATCTTTAGCGCATGGGCATGATGAACGCATCCCCATCTCGTTTATTGAAAGCGGTTTACCTGTGTTATGGGAGGTCGTGCGCAAATTCTGTGCAGCAGCCTGATCAGGCGCGTGGCAAGACAATGGCATCGATAGCTGCAATCAGTTGCGCCAGGGTGGCTGCGGGTAACACTTTATGACAATAAGGGAGATACTCCAGCATATCGGAATCTCCACTGCCCCACATCCAGGGTGGCTCTGGGTTTAGCCAGATCACCGTGCGCGCAAGCCGTCCAAAGCGTTCGATCAGGTCAGCCCGCGAGGGGTTAAAATTGTTCCGCCCATCTCCAACCAGAAGTAGCGTGGTGCGCCGATCGAGTGTATAAAGATAATGGCGCTCGAATTCACCCAAAACCTGTCCTAAATCGGTGTTGTAATAGCCAGGCGGCAGGCGATAGAGAACGCCCGCAATCGCCTGCTGCACCGGTTGCCGCTCAAAGTCGGGCGAGATGTATTCGAGGTGGTCAATGAAAGCAAAGGCATGGGTGTGCGTGATTTGATCCTGTAAAGAATATAACAAACTCAACATCAACTCAGAACAAAAACGCATGGACGTGCTGACATCGCACAGGACGACGATTTTCGGTTTCAGGGTGCGACTGGCAAAGTGCAATTCCATTGGCACATGGCCGCTTTTTAGCGAGGCGCGCAAGGTGGCTTTGACATCCAGTCTACCCTTTCGATCCCGCTGCAGGCGTAACGCCAGACGTGTACGCAGGGCTGCTGCCAGACGGCGCGTCTCCTGGCGAAGGATATCCATCTCCCGCGGCGTCAGGTGCTGTAAAGGGCGCTGCATCAAGTTTTCAAGGGCAGGCATTCGCCTGGATTGAGTGGCTTCCAGTCGCCAGCGTTCGCCGATTTGCTGGCGGATTTGCTCTTCGATGGCTTGCAGATTTTGTTGAATGCCCTCACGCAATTGTTCGATCTTCTGGCGGTTGAGACCTAACTCTTGTAAAGCCTGGAGCAACTCCTCAAACGCCTGGCGCACCTCATCGAATTGTAAGGCTTGCAGGTAGCGTTGTAAGAGTTTCTCCTGGTTGCGATCGAGAGGGGAAGGATGGGCATTTAACCATCGCTCTAGTTCAGCGAGTTCCTCTGCCGTAAGTTTTTCCCCACGCAAGAGCTTCTCCATACGTTGGCGCAATGCCTGAGCAAACTGGCGCAGGGCTTCTGCGAGTTGCGCTGCTTCCTCCGGGCTTAGGCTCTCCAGAAGGTTCTGCATGGGCGGCGGGGGCTCAGCCTGGAAGAAAAGGTCAAACAGGCGCTCAAAGGTGGGTAAATCTCGCTGGTCCTTAATCAAGGTAGCCCGCAGGCTTCCCCGAAAGCGCTGGCGGTCTTGAATGCCAAGCTCTTGCATTGCCAGAAAAGCATCGGCACTTTCGGCTAGACTAACCCGAACCCCCTGGGCTCTCAAAGCTGCGATGAATTGAAGCGTCCGTTCTTCCATGGAGCACCCTGAATAACTTCAAAGAAAAGACCTCAGTTTTGCCAACGGGGAGGCGGGCTTGGGCGCGGCAGGGTTCCGTCTTCTGCCCCCGACCTGGCAAGAGAGCGGCGCACGCGTTCCAAATCCGCTTCATGTTTTAAAAGCACACTTAACGTAGTCTGCAAAGTCTGATCATCCAGGGCACGCGCGTTGAGGGCAACCAGCGCTTTTGCCCAGTCCAGCGTTTCACTGATCGAAGGCGATTTGCGTAAATCCATGCGCCGCAAGCGCTGCACCAGTTCCACCGCCTGGCGGGCTAATTTTTGCGACAGGTCAGGTACTTTCAGGCGTACAACTGCGAGTTCCTGCTCCAGAATGGGGTAGTCGATGAAAAGGTACAGACAACGTCGCTTGAGGGCTTCGCTCAATTCGCGCGTGTTATTGCTGGTTAGAATCACCAGAGGTTGATGAACAGCCTTTATGGTTCCGATTTCGGGGATGCTGACCTGAAAGTCGCTCAAGATTTCAAGTAAAAAAGCTTCAAATTCAGCATCGGCACGGTCAATTTCGTCAATCAGCAGCACCGTCGGTGTTTCAGAAAGTATCGACTTCAATAGAGGACGGGCAAGCAAGAACCGCATCGAAAAGAAGACATCTTCCTCTTCGGCAATACGGTCGACAGCCTGGCGCAAGGACTCAGCTTCTGACAGCAGGTCTTGCAACTTATCGCGCAGCAATTGAGTATAGAGCATCTGTTTGGCATATTCCCACTCATATAGGGCTTTGGTCTCGTCCAGCCCCTCATAACATTGCAAGCGAATCAGCGGATAAGCACTCGCCCCAGCCAGCGCTTTTGCCAGCTCGGTTTTACCTACCCCGGCGGGTCCCTCGACCAAAACCGGCTTTCGCAAGGCATGGCTGAGAAAAAGCACGGTGACAATCTCATCGCTGGCTATATACTGCTGCGCCTGCAACGCAGCCTGTAAGGTTTTCGGCGAAGAAAAGATATCCATCGGCTTCCCTTTCTAGAATCCAAATATAACACATTTCGGGTGGAAATTGTATTAATAACCACTTTCTCCCAGAATAACCCCCCTACCCCACGTGCTAAGTGGCGCAGGCAACAGCCTGTACAGATAACAAAAGGTTCACAGGCATAGCCTGAATGGCTGTGTTACGATCTCATGCCCTGAGCCCCGATGTAACACAGGGCTTCAGCCTGTGCTGCTAACTGCCAATTCCCCAGGCACAGCCTGCAAGGTTGTGTTACAAGTTTAATTACGGTTCCACAAAGCCGGCACGTTCCCTCAACGAAAAACGTATCTCCTCTCGCACTGATCCGCAACCTTTAAGGTTGAAGCAATATTTCGATTGAAGGAACTTCCACATCCATCTGCTCGATAAAATCCTCCTCTTCAAAAGACGACAGCGCAGCCGGTTGCGAATTGTTCTGCCAGGTGAAGGTATTCGTCCATGGTCCCCCACTGAAAGTCCCACAGCCCTCGATATATAAATTAGTGATGCGGTCCGTCACCGTCGCTGTCGTTGTAGTATTGAAAGTGCCATTGCCATTCAAAGCGCCGCTGAAGGAGAATTGATTGTTCGTTATGGGCAAAGGACTGGTTTTCCAGACCCGATAAATATCTCCATCACAAGGTCCGCCGCTCAACTGAATGGTAATGGTATATAAATTGACATTTGCTTTATCAGGGCTGACATAAAAGTATCGGGAGCCACTGGAAGTTCGCCAATAACCCGCATCTGGACCCGGCTGAGGTTTCATAGTAACCGGCAGATAAATTTTGGATATCGAAGGGGCAGTCGGGCGATTCCAGCCCAGGTCTTGCAAGATACCAAGCGTGATTGAGCCTGGATAATGGGTAGACGCGCCGGGAGATATAGCAAAGACCATCAACCGATGCGGGGTGTTCTTGTACGTGTCGTAATCTAAATGTGCATAACTCGACCCGGGCAGCCAGGAACTGGGAGCATACATTTTGGGGCGAGATCCTCCATTGGCTGCTATGGCATAATTGCCATTGAAAAACAAGTTGTTACTCGTTAGTTGACTTCCCAAAGCAGCCGAAGGGTTTGGGAAAGAAGCTGTATTGAGTAAACTGGTTCCTGAGCCATTTTGCATAAATCGATCATACGCACCCGGGAATCCATAAGTGCTATCCCCCCAGCAACCATAATTCGAAGCACCACAGGAGGTAGTACCATACCGCATCCAACCCGAAAATCCCAATCCATGAGCGATTTCATGTAAAACGACGCTCACAAAGTCATATTTTCCAGAAGGCGTGTTTCCATCTGTTCCAAAATACCAGTCAAAGGTGCTACTGTAAGCGATGTAAATGTCGGCTTCGCCTGGTTTGAGGTCACTTCCATACAGGGAATTTGCCAGTGCAATCGGATACCAGGTATTCGATTGAGGTGCGTTCGTGAAATTAGCCCGGGAACTCAGCACACCACTGTGACCCAATACGCCCGTGGGCAGGTTGGTTGCCCAACAGGCGTCAATCACGATCGGGACGGGTGAACTCAGCAAAGAACCCCAGATATTGGCTGCATAGGTGAAAGCCGCTTTGGCGTCATTCGGCCAGGTTGTGCATTGATCGCTGTTATAGGTACCGGGTGAGAGGTAGTTGATTGTAAAGGTAGCCGTTGTAGCCTGCGCCTCCAGCAAACCTTGGGGAGGCAGAATCCTTGAGGGTCGGTAACTGGTATCCGCTCGAACCTCTACCCACCTTCCCCCGTTGATCATCTCTCCTTCAGGTTTTGGAGAATCGGCGTGGACAAACAAAGGGGTGAGCCATAAGGGGGCTAAGAGAAGACCAATCAAGACAAAAAGTGAATAAACGCGTTTCATCGTTTGCCTCCATCACACAAACCAGAAAACTCTTTCTTCTTTCTCGTTTTTCCAGTGGGTGATGCGTGAAGAAAGACAGTCAGTCGAGGGGGAGAAAGGAGAAAAAGGGGGAAATACCTAAATTGATTTTAACCTAAAAAACAACCTGGGCACTGAACCAATTCAGTAATTTCCTAGGATTGACTCCAGGTTAAATCAAGAAGGTGCTATGAGCCTTGATTGGATCTCCTTCCCTGATACCCCTGCAGGGTATAATCGAGCCTGAATAATCTCTTATTTGGCTTAACTTCACAGAATCAGCCAATGGGTATTCTAGCTGGGAACCGTTCAACTTTGCAGGACGTCTTGTACGATAAGGAGTTTTTATGGAAACAAATCAGAGTCTGATGCACACCTCGGGAAAGGGGCTGCTGATCGTCCTGCTCCTGTTTCTAGCCGCTTTTGCCTGTTCACTCCCTCGTATGAGCGGCACTGAAACTCCTTCCCCTATACCTGCTGAACCAACCGAGACACCGCTTCCGACCTCCACCCCCCAACCCCTTCCACCAACCGTGGTTGAAACGGTTCCTCTCCAAGGCGAAAAGCTCGCCCTGGATGGTGAAATAAAAATCTACTTTAGCCAGGCGATGGACACCGCTTCGGTTGAAGCATCATTATCGAGCGATCCAGCCATCCCCATCGAAAAAAAGTGGGAAAATGACTCTGTCCTCGTCCTTCGCCCGTTGCAACAGCTTCAACCCGAGGCGAGATTGCGTTTATCCCTCGCCAATACCGCCAAAGCTCAGAATGGACTCTCCTTGCCTGAAGCGATTGATTTGCAGTATGAGACCGCTTCTCTTCTCCGCCTCACTCAGCGCATCCCCGAAAGCAACTCTCAGGCTGTGCGCGCCGATTCCGCCATCATTGCTGCTTTCAACCAACCGGTGGTTGCCCTAGGCAGTGAGTCTACGGCTGTAGCAGCCTTTCGTATCCTCTCCGAGGAGGGGCAGCGCGTTGAGGGAGTGGGCGAATGGCTCAACACCAGCACCTACATTTTCCGCCCTCAACCCGCGTTGATGGGCGGCAAAAAGTATCGCGTTCTGTTTGATCCTGGCTTGAAGAGTTGGAACGGCGCGCCGCTCCAACTGCCCACCGATGAATGGACTTTTTCAGTAGCCCCGCCACAGATTCTCGATACCAAACCCGCCAACGGTGAAAACAACGTCCGTCTGGACAGTAAGATCATCCTTACTTTCAATCAACCCATGGAAAAAACGAGCGTTGAAGAGAACTTCTCTGTTCGGAACAGTTTCGGTAACGCTGTAGTCGGCAGGTTTGAATGGAACGAAGACGCCACCCAACTCACCTTTATCCCTGCCGGGCTGCTCCAACGCAACCAGTCTTACACCGTCCTGCTGAGCGGCAAAGCTCAGGCGCTTGGCGGAGCAACGCTCCAACAAGATACCCAGGCAAGCTGGCAAACCCACCCTTCTTTTGACCTGCTATCCACCAGTCCCGCGCAAAATGGTGAAAAGCCACCGTACGAATCGGTCTGGTTTTATTTCAGCAGCCCATTAGAAGGGAAAGGGTTAGAAAAATTCTTTCGCATCTCGCCTTCGGTGAGCAACCTCTCGGTCTGGTGGGACGATCAGAGCTGGGCGGCTATCCTTTCGGGAAATTTTGACCCCAGCCAGACATACACGATCGAGGTTTCTCCCAACTTACAGGATGTATATGGAGAAAAGCTTGGTCGTTCCATTCAACTAAGTTTTCGCACGGCTGAACTTCCTCCGAACCTGAGCCTCACTGTTCCAAGCAACGTGCTGTTTCTCTCCAGCGCTGAAACCAGTATCCCTGCCCAGGCAGTCAACCTGCCTCGCTTGCAACTGGCCGGCGGTAGCCTATCCTTAAGTGAGTTTATCCGCATGCAAGCCGCCGATAATTACCCCTTTTTCCGAGATTTTCGCGCTGCCAACCACCAATCCTGGCAACAGACTTTTGAACTCGCAACCAATCAGAATCAAAGAATTGAGCTCAATTTAAGTCCAGACGGGCAACCGCTTTCCCCAGGCTTATATTATCTGGATATCGAACTGCCGCTTGAACAACCGCAGCTCAGTCGCACCCTGATCGTGGTTAGCGATATTCATCTGACTTTCAAGCTTTCCCCGGAAGAAGTCTTCGTTTGGGCAGTCGAAAGCGAGAGTCTGGCGCCGTTGATCAACGCTCCAATTGTCATTTATGACGAAAACGGAGAGGTTCTAGCTCAAGGGCAGACTGACCACCAGGGACTCTTTCGGAAAAAAATCCAGACGGTAACCGACCCGTGGCGAAATTTCTATGCGGTTGTCTATCAACCAGACCATCCGCAATTTGGCTTGGCCATGCCAGGCTGGAGCGTTGGGGTAGATAGCTGGGAGTTTGGCATCCCCTTCCAGTTCTCTCCGCCTTCATTGAAACTTTATCTTTACACCGATCGTCCGATTTATCGGCCTGGGCAAACTGTCTATCTGCGCGCTATTGCCCGCCAGGCCTTTAATGCTCGCTACACTCTCCCAGATGTCGTCACCCTGCCCTTGCGGATTCAAAACCCCAATGGGCAGGAAATTGCCCGGCTTTCCCTGTCCCTTTCCGAGTTCGGTAGCGCCAGTGGCGAATTCTTGCTACCTGAAGATGCCCTTCCGGGAACGTACTCGATTGATTCACCTCTGGCAGAGTACCAAAGCGTATATTTTGAAGTCGCCGCCTATCGAAAACCCCAAATTGATTTGTCCTTCTCTGTTGAGAGCGAGCACCTTATAGCCGGTGAAAGCCTGAGAGCGCGCCTTTCTGCGCGTTACTTTTATGATGCTGCGGCTGCATATATTCCCATCCATTGGGCATTGTACTGGCAAGCAGAGCAAGAGACTCTTTCCGGCTACTCCACTGGCGAAGCGGAGAAGGATTGGCTTCAAAGCTCTAGCCAAACCCTTCGGTTCACTCAAATGGGTTTACTTACCAATCTGGTTGCTGAAGGCGATGCCCAAACCGACTCAAACGGTTTCCTGGATCTGGCTATCCCGACCGAGAAAACCACCCAGGCCAGGCGTTATATTCTAGAGGTTACGGCGATGGATGAAAGCGGACTACCGGTCAGCAGTCGCACAAGCGTTTTTGTTCATCCAGCCCCATTTATGATCGGCATCAAGCCCGATTCCTGGTTTGGAAGGGTCAACACACCCATTGAGGCAGAAGTTTTGGTTGCCGACTGGCAAGGACAGCCGTTGGGTGGCAAGTCGTTGCGTGCCGAATTTGCCACGCTGCGCTGGCTGCGCGATGAAACCCAGAGCGACCTTTTTGGAAATCCACTCTACCTACCCCAAACCGAAACCATTGGAAGCGCCGATCTGGTCAGCGGAGCTAATGGTCTCGCTCGGCTCGCCTTTACCCCTGAGAAAGCAGGCACCTACCTTTTATCGGTTGCTGGTGACGGAGCGCGCGCGAGCGTGATGCTCTGGGTTGGTGGAAGTGGCGAGGCGATATTTGCGCCACTCCCCAACCAACGACTGCAACTGGTAAGCGATCGAGAAACCTATCAGGTTGGTGATACAGCCAAAATTTTTATTCCCAATCCCTTCCCAAACTCAGCAACCGCCCTGATCGCGTTCGAGCGGAGCACGGTGATGAACTCGGAAATTCGCCAGATCCCACCTGGCGGTGTAGAGATTGAACATCCCCTCTCAGACAACGATGCACCCAATATCTATGTGAGCGTTACCCTCTTAGGGCATACAGAAAGCGGGCAGGTGGACTTCCGTCAGGGATACACCAGGCTACGCATCCTTCCAGAAGCACAAACCTTACGGGTGAACGCTACTCTACAACCTCCACGGGCTGGTCCTGGAGACCAGGTGACACTTGAGATTCAAGTTCGAGATGTCAGCGGACAGGCGGTACAGGGAGAATTCTCGATCGCCGTGGTTGACAAAGCCATCTACTCGCTGGCAGAGTCCAACGCATCTCCTATTCTCACCGCCTTCTATGGAGATCAACCTCTGGGCGTAAGGAGCGGTTTTGATCTGGCTGTGGCAGCCCGTCGGATGGTTGCGTTGGCAGGCGGCCTGGGAGGTGGCGGCGGAGAAGTGTCTCCCAGCGTTGTGCGCCAACGCTTTCCAGACACCGCCTATTGGAACGGGAGTATCTTTACCAATTCTGAAGGAAAAGCTACAGTAACTCTGAGGTTACCGGACAATTTGACCACCTGGAAGATTCTGGTGCGGGGCATCGATCAAGATACTCGCGTTGGTGAGACCGAAGTCGAACTGGTCGCCACAAAACCGCTTATCATCCAACCCGTTACCCCTCGCGTTTGGGTGGCAGGCGATCACCTCCTGCTGGCTGCGGTGTTACAGAACAACACAGCTCAACCTCTGGAAACCCAGGTTTCGCTCCAGAGCACCACCTTCCTGCTCGATGAAGGACAAAATGCCTCGCAAACGCTAACGATTCCAGCCAACGGACGCGCCCGGGTCGAATGGTGGGGCAAAGTCGCTCCGCAAGGCATGATGGATATCCTCCTGTCTACCCAGGCTGGAGATCTGACCGATCAGGTGCGCATCGGCGGCAGCCAGGCGGAGATTCAGCAGGCGGCTGCCAGGCAAACTTTCAGCAGTGTCGGAACGCTGGAAATCGCCTCTGCGCACCTGGAAGCAATCAGTTTGCCGAAGTCCATTACCCCTCAGGGCGGTTTTCTGCGAGTTGAATTAACGCCATCGCTGGCAGGAATGCTTTATGGTGGTATCAAAACGTTCGAACAGGCAGGCAATCTTAATACCGAGGCGCTCCTTTCCAGTATGTTACCCAACCTGGCTGCCTATCGTTTGTTGCAAGGTACAAACGTCCCCACGGCAGTCGATCGAAATGAACTTCAAGCGTCAATCCAGGAAAGCGTCTATCGACTGGTCGCTCGACAACGCTTCGAGGGCAGTTGGAGCTGGTGGGAGCAAGGTAACAGCGATCCGCTGATCACAGCTTATGTGCTCTTTGGATTGAGCCAGGCCAAGGCAGAGGGCTTTACCGTACCCAAAGAGAATCTCGATCGAGCAGTTCAATATCTGCTTGCCGGACTGATCCAACCGGCACAGGCTTCCGATGGCACAGCCTTAGACCGCCTGGCGTTTATCCATTTTGCGCTTGCTCAAAGCGGCGCTGCCGATCAGACTGCGCTCAGCCAACTCTTTGAACGGCGCGCCGAACTCAACCCGTGGGCAGAAGCTCTGCTGGCCTGGGCAATGGAAGCGGTGAGTCCAGGCAGTGAACAGGCTCAAACCCTGCGTGCGGATCTGGAGGGACAGGCTTTGCGCAGCGCCAGTGGGGCAGCCTGGCAAGAGAAAAGCCAGAGCTGGCGGATGGCATCGTATCAACTGACTGTGACTGCTATGGTCCTCTACGCCCTGGCAAGCTACGACGCTTCTACGCCTCTTGTCGCAGATGCCACTCGCTATTTGATCGCCCACCAAAAGCCAGAAGGCGGTTGGGGATCGAGCTTCAGCACCGCCTGGGCATATCTTGCCTTGCACGAAGTTCTAAAAAAGAATCAAGAACGGCAAAGTGACTATACTTTCGACGCCTCCATCAACGGTGCTCCTCTGGTAAGCGGTTCAGCAGAGGAAAACTGGATGACGACCGCAGTTGGCGAAATTCCCTTAGAACGGTTATACCGCGATTTGCCAAATGCCCTGGAAATTGAGCGTCAAGCCGGCTCGGGCATCCTCTATTATCTGGCAATCCTGCAGGCATTTGTACCCATCGAAGGGTTACAACCCATCCAGCGCGGTTTCTCCGTGTGGCGCACTTATCGGCCTTTGGGAGAAAACTGCGGCTTGAAGCGTTGTCCAACGGTATCTTCTGCCAGGACTGGGACGCGCATCGAAGTTCGCCTGAATATCACGGTCGAAAAAGACGCCTATTATGTGATGGTCAAAGATTTTATCCCGGCCGGCAGCGAGATTCTGGATACCCGCCTGTTATCCACCCAACTGGGCTTAAGCGAGGAAGAACTGGCAGAAAAAGAAATTGATCCAACTCAACCTTTCAAAGAAGGATGGGGATGGCAATGGTTCAACCAGCCGCTGATCTATGACGATCATCTGATCTGGTCAGCGGAATATTTACCGGCTGGCAGCTACGAATTGCGTTATATCCTGACCCTATACCAGCCCGGGGAATATCATCTTCGCCCGGCCGAAGCCTGGGAGCTCTACTTCCCTGAAGTGCAGGGCAGCAGCGCCGGCGGGATGTTTACCATCCTGCCTTAGCAGTCGTGACAGTCGTAAGAGGTACACGCCTGGGTGATGATTAAAGCCCTTTCCCTTTAGGACGCATCTCGATTCTTTTGCAGTTATCAGCATATAAAAAACTACCACCGAAGAGAAACGGCTCTTCGGTGGTAGTGATAACAGCCATCCTGATTAGCGACTGATCAGCGGCAGGAAGATTTGCCCTTCGATCTTCCAGGGTTTATCAATCGTGTATTTCCATTGGCGGTTCGTGCTGTCGTAATACAGGATGTGGGGGATCTGGGTGCTGGAATCGATCACCAGACTGCTCCACAGCCCGACATCGCCGCCAAAATCGACAATCTGGGTTGACCAGGTCGCCCCGTCGTAGAGGGCATATTTCAGATCGCGGTTGGCTTCGTCGTAATAACTGATATGATAGAAGCCATTTCCATCTACACCCAGCGAACAATACTGTCCAACCTGACCGTTATTATCCACGGTACTCACGGCAAAGCTGAAAGGTGGGATCGAGTTATTGGCAGCGGCAAACTTAAGGATTTTACTGTTCGCCTCATAATAAGCAATCACGGGCTTGCCGCTGGCATCCAGGGCTAATGCGTTGTGTCGCCCACTTTGCGGGGCAGCATCCACAGTTGAAAGCTCCAGACGTGAAAATCACTCGCGGGTGTATGCCCCAGCTTCAAGGATTGACTGCTGGCATCATAGAAGCTGACATAGATATCTTTGGTATTTGGATGAAGTACCAGCGAAGAGAAAGTGCCTGCCGCATTACCGACCGGCATCAGAACCTCGGTGCGCCATTGATTGCTGCTGTCTTTGAACGCCAGTTTAACCCGTTGGTTGGTCGCATCGTAATAGCTGATGTACGGTTTGTCCGCGCTATCCAGGGCTAAGGCAGGATTTTGTCCGACATCTCCCAGCGCGTCAAGGGTCTCAAAGCGCCACGCCAGTCCATCTTTGATGCCGTAAACCAGGTCTTGATTGAGTGGGTCGTAGTAGGCTAGATGGGAGCGTCCCTGACTATCGATCCGAAAAGCCACGCGTTGATCTGTGGAGAGACGGGAAGCGATCACCGTATCGGCTGTCCAGATTGGAGAGCGGCGGGCGATCTCCAGGCTTCCGAGTAGATTATTGTAATACAACACCTGTGGATTTCGGGCGGCATCCAGGCTGAGAGCCGCCGATCCAAGAGTATCGCTCAAATCGATTGGACGGAACTTCCAGGTAGTCGTGATCTGGTAAGCTTCATAGAGCATACCATCGCTGAAGTCAAAGTAAGTGATATGTGGCTTTTGATTGAAATCGAACACCAGTGAGGTGTAGCGACCTGCGCGGCTATTGGTTCCCGTAACGGTCTTGATATCCCAATTTCCACCACTACCCATGGCGAAGCGAAGGTCATCCCAGGATTCATCGAAGTAGCTGATTCCAAAATCTTTGCTATTCTTAATTGCCAGAGAAGCAAACAATCCTACATCTCCGCTGTTGTCAACTCGATAGGTGTTCCATGCATAGTTATTAATATCCGTTTTGTAGGTACCTTCCGCGATGGTGAGTGCGCCGCGGGTCTTGTCATAGAAAGCAATGTAGGGTTTATCCTGCGGTTCGCCTGGACGGAGAACCAGCGAATTCCAGCCGCCCAGATTGTCATACTGACCAATCCCGGCAGAAGTCGGGTAGCTGAAAGACCAGTTATTTTCGCGCGGCGAAAAGGCATAGCGCACTTTATCGTGGTCATCGTCGAGGAAAGCAATGTGAGGGCGATCGCGGCTATCGATGGCAAGAGAAGTGAACAACCCCTCATTTAGCGAAGCTACCCCAGAACCAACCTGCTTTACAAGGTAGATTTTCCAGGCAGGAATCGTGCGATCAAAGTATATATATTTGAGTTTATGATAAATCCGGTCAGAGCGGGGGTAAAACTTTGTGTAGCTGATATGCGGCTGTCCATAGGAATCGATGGCGATCGAAGTATATTTACCCGACCCGGAGGCTGGCTCAGCCTGAGGTGCAATTTCGCCCTGTATATCCATCGTTTCTTGGCGGAGTGGAAAGCCGCTGGTTTCGTCTGGAGAAACCAGAGTCGGCAGGATTTCCACTCCGTCATTCTCCGCCAGCCCAAGCGAAGTTTCGTCTTCAGAGACCGGCAGAAGGACATTGTCACAATCGAGGGTTTGAATCGTCCATACAACATCCTTGAAAGCATATTTCAAACAGCCGTTTGCCTTGTCATAGTAGGCAATATGAGGACGGTTGAGGTAATCCACCGCAATCGAAGCCCATTCCCCAACATCAGCTGCCGGGTCAACCACCTCACTCGTCCAGGCGCTCCAGGTTGGGCTGATCCAGGTCGTGGTCGCATAGTAGAGATTCTTCCCTCCATAAGCCAGATGGAGTTGTTGGAAGGTATGGTTTTTATCGGTATAATAAGCCAGGCTACGCCCGGTCATGTTAATGAAGGAACGACCGCTGGCCATCGGACTGTTAATGATCTCTGTCGGCCAGATGTGCGTCTGTTTGCTGTCGGAGAGAGAGCTATTTAGCACGCTCGCTCCCACTCGCGCAAGGCGGCTGAGCAGCAACCAGCCGCCGAAAGCCAAACCGATGGCAAGCAGCAGATACAACCACCGCCCGAATGCCTGCAGGTTTGGAAGAGAGAGGGTTTTGATCGAAATTGAGTCTTTCGTCTTATGCATTGCTTTATCTCCTTATCGTCTGCGGTTGAGAGATCGCGACCGCAAGATGGTTTTACTCTACCACAAAATTCTCATTTAGGTAGAGAATCGAAATGCGGAACGCCGCGGCTGAGAGAATTCAGCCCAGCCTCCCGCAATTCAAGCCAATCTAGAGCCTTTCGGATGGCATATCACGCCTAAGTATACCCGATTCAGGGTAGAATACAGATTATGGCAGGATTAAAAGATTTGTCCAATGTCTGGCAATCCATCAAAGAGATGGATTTACGCCCTATCCGTGACGAAGCCCTGCAAGAGGTTCATCTGGCAATTGTCGGCCGACCGGGCACCCCAAAACAAGAACTCGCCTGGCAAATGCGCCGTGATCCGCACCGCCTCGGCGAAGAAACCCTGAGCCCCATCTGGCTTCTCGATTATGAAGGTGATGATGCCGTCCTGAAGCCCGCCCTGGATGTTGATTTATTGATTCTGTTAGTCCCCGCCGAGCAAGAGGATACCCTGAGCGAACAAACATTAGCCCAGAAATGGGTAGATAGCGGGCGACGGTTGATTGCTATCCTCTATCCACCCACCTTATCCGAACCAAACGCGCCAACCCCTAGCCACAGTCTGTGGCTGGCGATGGGAAAACAACGGCTTTTGTTTGGCAATATAAATGACGATAATTTTCTCCTGCGCCAGTTCGTCCCCGCCGTTCTGGAAGCTATTCCCGACAAACACCTTGCCCTCGCCAGACAGTTTCCTTTATTTCGCGACCATGTCAGCCGTCAGTTGATCAGTGATGGTTGCCTGACCAATGCCACCTACGCTTTCAGCACCGGCTTAGCCGAAATTGTGCCGGGCTTGAACATCCCACTGAACGTCGCTGACGTGGTAGTCTTGACCAAAAATCAGGCTTTTATGGCTTACCGTTTAGGATTAGCCCTAGGATTATCAACACGCTGGCAGGATTATGTGACCGAATTCGGAGGCGTCTTAGGGAGTGGCTTTTTCTGGCGTCAGGTGGCGCGCCAGTTAATTGGCTTAATACCCGCCTGGGGGATCATCCCCAAAGTCGCTATTGCTTATGCCGGCACCTACGTGGTTGGTCGGGTCATCTGGCAGTGGTATCTTACCGGCAAGAAACTGACCCCTCAGCAGATGCGCCAGTTGTACGCCGAAGCCTTCCAAAAGGGCAAAGCCTGGGCAAAAGCCATGCTCGAAAAAGTTCCCAAACCACGTCTCATAAAACGCAAGTCACCGCTGCGAGAACTACCCCTCCCAACTGAACCGTTCGAAATGGCAAGAACCTGCCCGAATTGTGGGAGAAACAACGCTCAGGAAGCTCGCTTCTGCCAGTATTGTGGCACTCATCTAGACACTTAATCAAACGATTATCCGTACAGATCGAATTCGTCAAAGCTGACAGTTTCCTTACCGCTCAGCTTTTCGTAGATTTTGCTCAAAATCAGCTCGAAATGGGTGGGTTCAGCAAGGTAGTTGAAGTCGCTGGTTGAAATGGTCAGTACCGGGCAGAGCGTAAAAGAGGCAATCCACTCTTCATAGAGTGTATTCAACTGGCGCAGATAATCAGGGGTAATGCGTCGTTCATAGTCGCGGCCGCGCTGCAAAATGCGATCGTACAGGACCTTGACCGGTGCTCTCAGGTAGATCAATAAGTCAGGTGCCGGCAATGACTCGCACAAAACCTGATATAGCTCGTTATAGGTATCATAATCGCGTTGTTCAATAAAACCTTGTAAATAAAGATTGCGGGCAAAAACTTCCGCATCCTCATACACCGTGCGATCTTGCAACACCGAGCTGGGATAAAGCGCCAGCTGCCGATGGGCGCGCAACCGCTGGATTAGAAAGAAAATTTGGGAATGGAAAGCCCAGCGGCGCATGTCATTGTAAAAATCGGCCAGATATGGATTTTCGGCGACCGGTTCAAAAAAGGCTTTCCAGCCCAAGCGCTGGCTCAGTAAGCGCACCAGCGTAGATTTTCCTACCCCAATGTTTCCGGCAATCGCAATAAATTGCTTCATAACCTATCATCCCTCCTTGACCAAAAAAGCGATAGATTGCCCCTCCGATGTATCCATTACCAAAGCCAGATGGTGATTGGGTCGATAATCTTGCACGTCAATCAACCGCAAACAGCCGGGCAACTCCACCTGATGATCCAGAAAACGATGAATACAATTGGGAGTGTGATAAAAGAACGTTTTATTGAAAATGGTGTCAGGGTCTTTGAGATGAATCGCCAAAGGAAAAATCTGGGATTCCAGTAAATCCTGAAAGAAATGCGTGCCATAAGAAGGTTCTGGTTCTGCCCCAAAGCCTTCGCCGGTTAATTCGATCAAGGCGCGGGTGTGATAGATATCTCCATAACCAACCATTACCCCCAGGTCGGGTGTAGAAGTGCCCCAGCGACCAGGACCAACGCAAATAAAATTCTCACCTGCCAACGCTTCATTGACTCGGGAGATCGCCCAGCGCAGTTTGGCATGATCTGCAGACGAAGGTAGGGCAAAATATTCTCGCGGTGAAACGAAAAGAACATAGCGGATGTGATCCACGAAACCGCGTGGTGCCATCCGTGAAGTTAAGAAAACGATATCATCCGCTGGAATCGTTTCAGGAAGATAGGCAATTTCGTCCTTAATGGAGCTGTGCGGACGACACTGCAGGATGACAATCTGGGCATCCACCTGCCCTGAATCCTGTTCGCGAATATGGAGGGCAAATTCCAGATCGACCGCCGATTGATATTGTGCTTCTAAAATCTGTAACAGTCGCGTCATCCGCTGGGCAATCCGCGAGCGACGAAAAAGCTCATCAAACGTGATAACCAGCTTGTGGATCGGTAAATCGCGTAAAATGCTGCGCAAAGGAACCAGATACCCCCCCTCATCAAGCTGGGCAATACTTTTCAAGGGCGGATAATCATAACGAAGGACTTCCGTGATGGGTAGGCTTCGGAAACGGTTGTTCTCTAAATCGATCACATCAACGTACTTTTGTGAATATATTACCGTATCGTGCAGGTTGGATTCGGGGTGTAAGGTCGGATGGCTCAAGGCAACCAGGCGCGGGTAATCGTTCCCGATGCGATCGACCGCGCGCGTACCCAATCCCCACACCAGGCGCAAGAAACCATCTTCACGGCGAATTTGAGGTGACCAACGATAGAGATTCTGGCTATAGGCAACCCCTGCAGCATGGGGTAAATAATAGTCCCCAAAACGCTCTCCTTCAACTACTTGCAACAAAATCGCCATTCGTTCGTCATAGTCTTGTAGCCCTTTGGCGCGCCGATAGAGCAATGCGTCGGGGTTAAAGATCGAGGCATAAACCCGAAGGATAGCTTCGCAAAGCGCTTGCAGGTTTTCATCCAGGCTACCCTGATTCGGACAATAGTGGCTTTCATATTTGCCCGCAAAGGAGGTGCCAAAGTTGTCTTCCAGCAAACTGGAAGAGCGTACAATCAGCGGTCGCTTACCCAACTTTCGCAATATCGCCGTCAGACGTTCGATAATATCTGGCGGCAATTGCCCTTTCAGAAATTCCGCCTGCAAGCGCGGAAACTCGGTATAGATTTCCTGGTCACTCTTATATTTCTGATCCATCCAGCAGGTCAGATGGTTAAGGGAAAAGAAGTCATACATCACATTGGCGCCGATGTAATAGGAAATCGGCAGGCGGATATTTTGACGGATTTCCTCATCGCCAACTTCGTTCAAAATGCGCGCCGCCAGCAGCATTCCTGCCGCTTTACCCCCGATTTTTCCACCTCCAATTTTGCGCTTGCGGATCTCATCTAAATCCTGGATGGTAAACCATTTACGGGCAATTTTGACATAACCTAACTGATCGCTGATCAGGGTGCGGATCAGCACTGCTTTGATTTCAGACAAGCGCGCTTCATACGGCTCCCGCTCTTTGGGCGGCAGTTTTTCGATCGCATATCCCTGCTCAAAAAGCAAAGGTTGAGGGGTTAATTCCGGGTTGAAAGTCAACAGCGAGCTACCTTCCAGACGACCGCGTTCGGCCAGTGTCTGGCGAACAATTTGCTCGAAAAGGTCAAAAGGTAAGTTATAGGCAAAATAGAAATCCGTCAGATGATCGCGAAGTTGATTCAGGCGTTGCTCCCAGGTTTCATAAGGCTCTTCTACCAGGGGATCGTGCAACCCTTCAAGTTGCTGACTTTTAATCGCCTTATAGCGCACTTCACTCTCGAAAGCCTGAGGAGAGATAATGCCGCGCTGAAAGAGCTCAGCGCGCATGCGCTGGCGAATTAAGGCACTGAGGATCGGATATTGGGCTAATGCCAGGTAGATGCGTAGGGTCAGGTCAGAATGCGCTGACGGAAAAGTCATAGGATACGGTAAAAAACGAGGAATCGAACCCGCTTCTCCCCAGGGTTATCCTCCGAGGTGCATCGGCATCACCACATGAACAAAAGAGGCAGCCAATTTTTCATCTCCAACCGGTCGGATCACCCCCGGCGCTTTATCCGAGGTGGTTTCCAAAGCCACGCTAGGTGTCTTAAGGACATCGAGCACTTCGCGCAGAAAACTGACGTTAAAAGCGATCAACTGTGGTTGACCCTCCACCGTGGCATCGATCCGATTCTCGTTCGAGCCGGTCTCTTCGGATTGTCCCGAGATTTCGACCATGCCAGGTTGCAAGTCACCGCCAGGGGTGATGTTCAAACGGGCGATATTGGAACCTTCCCGGGCAAAAATTTCCACCCGTTTACAGGCTTTGAGAAATTCCTGCGTGGGTAAGACTGTGCGGGTGTTATAGCGGGTGGGGATCAACTGCTCCAGTTCAGGATAAGCCCCATCGATCAGTTGTGAAACCAGCTCTAAATCTTTGGTTCGAAAAACGATTTGCCCCCGGCCAGGAGGCAGGAACATGGTCAGGGTTTGATTGGCGTCGGAGACAATCCTGGCTAACTCTACCATCGCCCGGGCGGGGATGATTGCCGAAAGCGGCGACGACACCTCGCGTGGCAGATCTCCGCGACGGAGAGAAAGGCGAAAACCATCCGCAGCCGCCAGGGTAATCTGACGATCGCGAAGTGTCATCTGCACCCCGGTCAGCACCGGTCTGGCTTCATCTTTTGAGGCAGCGAAAGCCACCTGCTGAATCATTTCTTTGAAATCGGCCACATTCAATTCAATCCCGTCCTCCCAATCCAGAGCCGGCATGGGAGGAAACTCCTGGGCGTCGATGCACTTTAAGTTGGTGTCTGAGGTGCCACAACGTACATTGAGCGTCTGCGTGCGCAGGTTTAAAGCCATCTCGATCGTTTGGGCAGGCAAAGTGCTGACCAATTCGTTGAACGTGCGAGCCGGTACAGTGGTAGAACCTTCCTCTTCGATTTTCGCTCCGATCCAACAGGTAATTCCCAATTCGAGATTGGTCGCCGAAAGTCGCAAGCGCCCTTCATCGGTGGCAACCAGCACATTGCCCAAAACCGGCAAGGTGGTACGGGGTGAGACGGCACGCGAAACAATGCTCAGCCCATGAGCCAGGTTTTCTTGCAATACAGACACTTTCATAAGCGCAACTCCTTGTGTGGGATATATGGAGTATACCAAAAAGTGTTAAGTTTGTACGCTGTCCAGGCGATGTACCGCCAGGAGTGCCTGATCTCTTCTACCCCGCATTCTCACGTATCGCCAGGCTTGCCTGGTCTGACTAACGTAACGCAGATTTGCCGGGTATCCGTTGACCGACCAAATGTCGGCGTACTCCCAAAAAGTACCCCCCAGGCTTGCTTCGCATCTGTCATCTGACTTGACCGACCATGGTTGGCGTTACTGCCGAAAGGTTCGCCTCAGGTATTGACTCACAATAAAAAATCTGCTATGATATTGTTTAATCATTAAACATTATACATTAGACAATTTTTCTGCCTTCTTAACGTTTTGTATCTCCTGATGAACGACGAGCGCGCCAAACTCGAACTGTTCAACCAGAGTTTTCCCCCTTACCAGGACAATCTGGTAATTTTAACTGCCAATCGGATACGCGAAATGATCGAGAGCCGGGCAATTCCGCCCGGCTCGCGTTTACCCAACGAACTCGAACTGGCTGAAGCCATGGGAGTTAGCCGGGGCACGGTGCGGGCAGCGCTGAGCTTGCTTCAACAACAGGGCTTGCTCTGGCGTCGTCAGGGAATCGGCACTTTCGTCTCCGAAACACCTCTCCTTGAAAATCGGCTGGATCTCAACTTTAGCTACACCGCGCTGATCGAATCACTTGGGCATCGCCCAGGTTGTCGTCTCCTTGATTGCCATACCGGATCCGCAGAAAGTGATTTTGCCAGTCGTCTGGAGGTGGAACCTGGGACGGCGGTGGTCTTCATCCGCCGCGTTCGCACCGCCGATGATCAACCCGTCGTAGCCTCATTAGACATCTTTCGCGCCAGCTTACTCAACCAGGGAAATGCTCAGCTCAATTTAGAGGACCTCAAAGACCTGCTCTGTCAAAAAATCTCTCTCTACCGAATCTTTGAAGAAGACCTTCATCAACCGATTGATTATGGCATCACCCATTTACGACCAATTGTTGCTGATGCGCAATTGATTCGTCAGTTCGAGTTGGAGATATCCAAAGGGTCGCCCATGTTATATATGGAACAACTGGACTACAGCCGCAACCGTGAACCCTTGTTACTCTCTTACGAGTATCATCTGGCTGAATACAGTACCTTTACGATTTTCCGCCGGCGCTAGATCTGTAGCTTCTCAAAATGAAGATTTTATTTTTTGACTCCCCTGCAAAAAGCCTGTCTCATCAGCAAACCTGTAAAGCACACAGAGGAATTTTGATGATGGGCTTTACCCTGTCAGCGCTCGTCAAAGTTCATATTTGCAGTGGACTCATTTCTGCTAAGGAAAAGGAGGTGCGCTGAATTTGATTTATTTCTAGGAAAACCTTCAACTTAAACCGAATCATGATCAAACCTTTATTTACATATAAAGCTTAAGGAGGCAGAAAGATGTACCGTCAGGCAACCATTTGGTTTTCCATCTTCATCATCGGGTCCTTAATATTCGGCGCCTGTGCGCCAACTGCCACACCCACCCCCGAAGTCCAACCCGTCGAGACAGCAGCAGAACCAGTCGCCAGCGGTGAATGGTCTTTAGCCAAAGCTGCCGAACCCTGGCGCGGTCAGACCCTGCGCCTCATCGGCGAAGCCCTCCCCCCTCTGGAAGCCCTGGAACAACTGAAGGGTCAATTCGAAGAGATCACCGGCACCAAAGTGATCATCGAAGGACTCGGGCATGAAGAAGCCGTTGAAAAGGTGACCCTGGACTTTGCCGGTCAAACTGGAGTCTACGATGTCGTCCTTCAACCCCATCGCGCCTTAGGTAAACTGGTCAATAGCGGCTGGTTGCGTCCCATCGACGAATTTTATAACAACCCCGCCCTACGCGATCCCAATTTCAGCTACGAAGGATCGCTCCTGAACACCGTATGGTTCCGTGAGACGAACACCTATCAGGGTAAGGTCTATGGCTTGCCCTTCCACTTTATCAGCATGTACCTCTGGTATCGCTATGACTGGTTCGATCACCCGGACGAGCAGGTAGCTTTCAAGGAAAAATATGGGTATGATCTCCCCTCGCCGCCGGTGACCTGGGAAGAATACATGGATGTAGCCGAATTCTTCACCCGTAAGGCAGGAGAGACCCTGGCTGGTGAGACCCTGACCTATGACGTTTATGGGCATACCTGGGGTGGTGCCCGTCACGTAACCGCCTGGTATGATTTCCTTAATGTCATCTATTCGTTTGGCGGGCGAGATATTGCCTTGCCGGATAACCGCGGCGATTCCTACGGGCCAGTGGTTGTCAACTCGCCCGAAAACCTCGAGGCATTGAAGTTCATCATCGAGTCGCTGAAGTACGCCCCGCCCGGCGTCCTAAGCTCCACCTGGGATGAAAAACAAGCCGCTCAACAATCCGGGCTGGTTGCCATGGCTATTCAATGGGACGATGCAGCCTTTGCTGTAGAGGACCCAGAGCAATCCAAAGCAGCTGGAAAAATCGCTTATAGCGGCGTTCCCATCAAGAAAGACAAAATGACCCAGATTGAGGGATGGGATTATCTGATCCCCACCAGCTCTAAAAAGCCCGAACTGGCGTGGCTCTTCGTCCAGTGGGCGATGGGTAAGGAAATCCAGATTGCCCAAATGAAACTGGGTGGCCAATCGGCATTGATCACCACTTATGACGATCCCGAAGTGCTGGCTATTCCGTATGTGCCAACATCGGTGTACTTGAAGACCGGTGGACAAACCGTTTTGAGTGTGCGCAAAGTTGGTGACCCCAGCGGTGTAGGAGTCCCGGAACGCTATGTAAACGCCACCAACCCATTGACAGGTGATACCTCGGTCAGCATTATCGCCAAACCCACCTTCCCAGAAGAAGAGCGGGTCACGGAGGCGATCATCCTATGGGTTAATCGTGCGCTAACCGGCGAGGTCACGCCAGAGGTCGCCCTTCAAGAACTGGAGAAGGAATTGAAATCCATTCTCCCGGCTCAATAAGGAATTTGTTTTGGAAGGGACGCGCTTTTTATCCGGCGCGTCCCTCTCTACGGTTCGATTCATTTTACTTTGTGATCGAAAGGAGCCCGGCATGAACATAGGAGATAAAATTACCTGGGCGTATCGCTTGCTCTTTATTCTGATGTTGATCTGGCTACGTTTCATCGAACAGTACATTTCTATTTGGGGCGTTTGGGTTGTTTGGGCAATTATTGTCTTTTTCTGGTTATTCAATCCATTCAAAAAACGGAAGCCTCAATCACCAGCTTCTCAAACTGAGCAACCCCAACTCGTCGATGTCAAATAGGAGGCCCTCATGACCGTTATAACGATGAAAAACGTCTGGAAAATTTATGAAGGCAACGTGATTGGGGTTGAAGACTTAAGCATCCGCGTCGAAGATGGCGAGCTGTTTGCCTTGCTGGGTCCTTCTGGCTGCGGAAAGTCATCTACGTTGCGGATGATCGCCGGCCTGGAGAAGATTTCCAAAGGCGAACTCTGGTTCGATGACGTACTGGTCAATGAATTAGAGCCACGCGAAAGAAACGTGGCAATGGTGTTTGAAAACTACGCCCTCTATCCCTATCTGAGCGTATATGAAAATATCGCCTTTCCCTTACGTTTACGAGGGATGAGCCAGGCAGAAATCGATCGCAAGGTACGCTGGGCGGCAGATTTTCTAGGTATCGCTGACCTGCTTCCTATGCGGGTGCGCGGCTTGAGTGGCGGTCAGATGCAAGCTGTGGGTATTGGACGCGCCATTGTCCGCCAGCCGGCTGTCTTGTTGATGGATGAACCGATCTCTCACCTGGAAGCCCGCCAGCGAGCGCGCATGAGGGAAGAACTGGTGGATCTTCATAGCCAGCTTGGCACCACAACCATCTATGTGACTCACGATCAGGTTGAAGCCATGGCCATGGCTCATCGCATTGCTGTCATGAATCTGGGCAAGCTGCAACAGGTCGGCACACCAAAAGAGGTCTACAATCGACCCCATACCAAATTTGTAGGTGGTTTTATCGGCGAACCGCCTATGAATTTTGCCAACTGCGAATTGAGCCGTGAAAACGGCGACTTCTATGTCATATCCCCTTCCTTCAAAGTCAAGCTGTCGCCCCAGGCTGCGGAAAAACTCAAGGATTATCACGGGGATGCCCAGGTTCAACTAGGCATTCGGCCTGAAAACATTTCGGTCAGCATGACCCCAACTGCGGATTCGTTCGCTGCCAGAGTCTATGTAACCGAACCCCAGGGTGATCGAACGTTGCTCTCCGTCCTTCTGGATAGCAATGAACTCTTCCTGATTGAGGTCGCGCCGGAATTCTTTGCCAAGCCAGACGAGACGGTCTATCTCAAATTCAACGAACCGATCCACCTCTTTGACCGAGTGGAAGAAGTCAATTTGCTCTATTAAAGGCAGCTAAGGAACGAGGTTGAGAACCATGGCGAAAATAACCTTGCAGAATGTTTCCAAACAATATAAGGGGGGAGAGATACAAGCCTTGAAGAAAATCAACCTGGAGATCGAGGATGGAAAATTCTTCTGTCTCCTGGGACCGGCAGGAGCTGGAAAGACCACTACCATCAAGCTAATCGCCGGGGTGGAGCCGGTGGATGGCGGCAAAATTTATATGGACAACCAAGAAATCACCGATTTGTTGCCCAACCAGCGCGACGTAGCCGTTGCTTTTGAAACCTATGCCTTGTATCCGCAAAGGACAGTGCGCGAAAACCTTGCCTTTCCCCTGCGCGCCCCCTTGCGTAAAAAGGAATGGAGCGAGCAACAGATTCAAGCGCGGGTTGAGGAAGTGGCAAAACTATTGGGCATCGATGAATTACTCGACCGCCTGCCCCGGCAGTTATCGGGTGGACAACGCCAGCGAGTGGCATTAGGGCGGGCTTTGGTGCGGAAACCAAAAGCTTATCTCTTCGATGAACCTATTGCGCACCTGGATGCCAAATTGCGCCACCGGATGCGAGGAGAATTGCGCCGCATTCAACTTGAATTGGGCATTACAACTGTGTACACCACACCTGACCAGCTGGAAGCCCTGTCCCTGGCGGATCAGATGGCAATTTTGAACGAGGGCAAAATTGAGCAGGTGGGTTCTCCAACAGAGATCTACCAGCGACCGGCGAACATCTTTGTGGCGCGCTTTGTCGGTGATCCACCCATGAATATCCTGCGTTCAGAAGTAGAGGGAGAGGAAGTGAACCTGTTTGGGCTGACGAAATTAACGCTTCCGGCACAAATTCGCTCCAGGCTGGCGGCGGCTGCGATCGAAAGATCCTTAATGATCGGAGTTCGCCCAAGGGATATCAAGCTCGTATCGCCCTCAAGTGAGCAAGCCCTGTTGCGCGGGCATGTCAAGTACGTGCAGGTCTTGGGAGAAACCTCCATCCTGACCATCGTGATGGATTCTCACGAGGTACGCGTCAAGATGAATACCCAAGATGCACCCAACCGAGGCGAGGCTGTAGGGTTGAATTTTGCAGTTCAAGATTGTCATTTCTTTGATCCGCAAACCGAATTACGGATCGATTGATCGTTGGCATTGTCTCTACAAGGAGTTGAAACCATGAGTAGTCGTAGATACATTCTGTGGTGGGTACTACCGGCAGCAATTCTGTTCCTGGTGATCATTCTCATTCCCTTTATTACTGCCCTGACTTTTAGCTTTCGCTCCTTCAGTTTTACCTCTTCCGTCTCGACAGGGCAATACATCGGGGTTGACAACTACCGCAAACTGGTATTTGACAATGATTTCTACAATAGCTTCAAGGTAACTTTCTTATACCTTGTGCCGGCGATTCTATTGCAGGGCATCCTTGGGTTGGGCATGGCTCTGCTGATTTCCGGAGCTGTGCGCCGGGCACGCATCATCATCCCCATTATGCTCTTACCGACCCTGCTCACACCGGTTGTCATCGGCTTGATCGGGGTATTGACCCTAAACCCCGATTTTGGAGTTATCGGTCAATTGTTAAAGCGCTGGGGATTGGTGCAAGGTTCAGTATTAGGAAATGCCTCAACCGCCTTACCGGCAATCATTGCTGTTGACACCTACCAGTGGACACCCTTTATTGCTGTTATCCTCACGGCCGGCTTATTGGCCTTGCCCAAAGAACCTTATGAAGCGGCCCAGGTTGATGGCGCTAATCCCATTCAAACTTTCTTCCGCGTTACCATGCCCTTGCTTTGGCCCTACTTTGTGGTCGCCCTGTTGATTCGCGTCATTGATGCCTTCCGTATCTTTGACATCATTTGGGTAATGACGCGCGGTGGCCCTGGCACAGCAACCGAGACCGTGGCAGTCTATGCTTATCGCCATACTTTCCGTTACTGGGATTTTGGCTATGGCTCAGCCCTGATCATGGTGATTTTTGTCTTCATCTCAATCCTGGTTGAATATCTCTATAAAGCCCTGCAACGCTGGCAGGCTGCTCAATAGGAAAGGAGAAATCATGTCCGTCAATACTCAAACCTTTGCTCCAATTTCGTCAGGACGCAAAGCTGCCTTCCTGAGTTCAAGGCGATTGCTTACCTGGCTCTCTTATTTATTGACAGCTTTGCTGGTGGTATTGTTCTTGTTCCCGTGGTTGTGGGTGCTCAGCCTTGGATTCAAGACCCGGGCAGAGATTATGAGTCCCAACATTGTCTGGATTTGGACGCCTACCCTGAACAATTACATCGAAGTGCTCATCAATAAAGGTTACTGGCGCCTGATCATTAACTCACTGATCGTGGCTGTTTCGGCTGTGGCATTGTGCATTGTCATTGGAGTTCCAACAGCGTATGCGTTCTCGCGCTTTCCCATCCCAGGCAAAGAGAGCTGGTTCTATATGATCTTAACCTTCCGGATGGCACCGGCAGTCGTCCTGGCTTTACCGCTCTACGTTCTCTTTGCGCGTGCCAAACTCCTGGGCACCTTTGGGGCGCCTATTCTGGCTCATTGTACCTTCACTTTACCCTTCGTTATCTGGCTAATGCGCAGTTTCTTCGACGATATTCCCAAAGAGATCGACGCCGCCGCAATGACCGATGGTTATTCACGTTGGGAAACATTCTTTTATGCCGTTTTACCACTGGTCAAATCGGGTATTGTAGCTGTGGCGCTCTTTTCGATTATTTTTTCCTGGAATGAGTTTTTGTATGGTTTGATCCTGACCAGCGATGCCACGCGGCCGGTGGCTTCGCAAATTCCCTCTCTGATTCGTCCACACGGTACCTTGTGGGGAGAAGTTTGTGCGCTGGCGACAACCGCCTCATTGCCGGTGGCTTTCTTGATTTTCGCCCTGCAACGACAGTTAGTCCGCGGTCTGTCCTTCGGCGCTATCAAAGGCTAATCCATTGACCATCAACGAGGAGAAAATCCATGAAACCCGAACTCATTGTCATGCTAACCCATAACGATGTGACCGTCAGCAATGCAATCGAGCTATTCGAACAAAGCAAGCATTTACCTGTTCAGCATTGGGGGTTCAAAGATGTGGGTTTACCGCCCGAACAAATGAAAGACCTGGTGCGGCGCATGAAAGAAGCCGGAAAAGTTACCTACCTGGAGGTCGTCAGCTTATCCGAAGCCGAAGGGTTGCGCGGCGCTCAGATCGCTGTCGAAGCTGGCTTTGACATCCTGATGGGAACCGTCTATTTTGACTCGATCCATCAGTATCTCAAAGACAAGCCGGTCAAATATTATCCCTTCCCAGGACATGTCCATTCCCATCCTTCCATCCTGGACGGGACGATTGAGGAAATCGTCAGGCATGCCCAACAATTGCAAGCTAAGGGAGTGGATGGCATGGATTTACTTGCCTATCGCTATGTAGGCGATGCGCGCCAGTTGCTAAAAGAAGTGGTGGCAGCGACTCATGTGCCGATTGTCTCGGCGGGTAGTGTGGCAAGCTTTCAGCGCATTGCCGAGATTTGGGAAGCCGGTGCATGGGGCTTCACCATTGGCAGTGCGTTTTTTGAAGGAAAATTCGTACCCGGTGGAGATTTTACGCAGAATATCAAAGCAGTGAGCGACTGGTTAGCAAACACTGCCGAGAGCGAAGTAACGAAGTATCTATAAGATCATCCCCGGCCGGTCAACGAGGTTTTTATGCGCTATGTAATCGGGTGTGATGTAGGCTCTCAGTCGGTCAAGGCGATTTTGCTCTCTGAGGAGGGTGAGATCATCGCCGAAGCCAGCTCAGATTATCCTATCGAATACCCACAGCCCACCTGGGCGCAACAGGAGGCACGCTACTGGGAAAAGGCAACCAATGAAGCAATTGCCAAAATCGTCCAGGAGAACGGTGTCTCCAAAGAAGCCATTTTAGCCATTGGGATTGATGCTCAGGTCGATGGATTTGTCGCCGTCGATGCGGCAGGCACACCGCTCCACCCTGCCATCATCTGGATGGATCGGCGGGCTGTTGCCCAGACGGAAAGAGTGAGACAGGCCTTCGATGAAAAAGAGATCTTCGAGCTGAGCGGTCTAAATCTCGATCCTTATCATGTCGCCCCCAAAATCCGCTGGCTGGCAGATGAAACTCCACAGATCTTCAAGCAAGCGCATACCTTTCTCATGCCCGGCAGCTACATCGCCTGCTACCTGAGCGGCGAAATTGGGATTGATTACTCCAACGCCTCCTCCATGCTCTTGATGGACATTCGCCAACGGGAGTGGTCTTCGCGATTGTGCGAGATATTCGAAATACCGCCCGATCGGTTACCTCCCATTTACCCTGCCAATCACGTCCTGGGCACTCTGAAGAGAGAGTTAGCAGAGCAGATGGGATTATCTCCCAAAACGTTGATTGTTTTGGGCTGTGGAGATGAGCATGCCGCTTGTTTGGGAGCAGGTGTGATCCGTCCCGGCATGGTCTGTGACATCACAGGTACGGCTGAACCGGTCTGTGCTGTAGCGGAAAAACCCTTCTTTGATGAAAGTGGGCTGGTCGAAACCCACTGCCATGCCCACCCCGACTACTGGCTCCTGGAGAACCCCGGCTTTGTTTCCGGCGGCAATTACCGCTGGTTTCGCGATCATTTTGGGAGGGAAGAAATTGTATCCGCGCGCGCTCAGGCAGTGGAAGCCTATCAACTGCTTGATCGTCTGGCAGAGGATGTACCACCCGGCAGCGAAGGCTTGATTCTGCTGCCCTGCTTGATGGGTTCAGTTACCCCGACCTGGAATGCCGCCACCCGCGGCGTTTTCCTGGGCTTTTCGCTGACCCACACCCGCGCCCATTTTGCCAGGGCAGTCCTGGAGGGTTCGGCATATGGGTTGCGAGACATCGTTGATCGGATGAAGGAACTTGGTCTGGCGATTGAGCAAATTCGCGCTGTTGGAGGTGGAGCACGCAGCCCGTTGTGGCGCCAGATTAAAGCCGATGTCACTGGCTTACCTGTCTCCCTGACGCAGACCGTCGAGACAACTGCCTTAGGGGCAGCCATCCTGGCTTTGAATGGCGCAGGCTTGACCAAAACCCTGGATGAAGCCTGTGATTTATGCGTTAAAGTCATCGAGACTCGCTATCCACAAGCGCAGAACGCCGCGATTTACAACCAGCGTTATCAAACCTATCGAGCAGCTTATTTTGCCTTGCTGCCAGTCTTCGAAGAAGCAGCCAAAAACGCATGAGCCAGAAATCCCTTGCTTCCATTCGCTGCTTCCTCCTTGATATGGACGGCACGTTCTATTTGGGCAACCGCCTTTTGGATGGCGCTTTACATTTTATGGAAGTCATCCGACGGCAGGGACGCGATTTCGTCTTCCTGACCAATAACTCTTCGAATCGCGGTTCTGCCTATGCGCAAAAAATCTCAGCGATGGGTTTCCCTATCTCTCCTGAAAAAGTGTTCACTTCTGGCGAAGCTACGGCGCGCTTTCTGTTGCGTGAGTACCCCAACCAGCGTATTTATCTGGTCGGTACACCAGCTTTAGAAGAAGAGTTTCGCGAGTTTGGACTGACCCTGGTAGAAGATAAGGCCGACCTCGTTGTGGTCGGCTTCGATACTACCCTGACCTATCAGAAGCTTCACCGCCTGTGCGACTATGTGCGTGCCGGCCTGCCCTATATTGCCACCCACCCGGACTATAACTGTCCGACTGAAAATGGTTACCTGCCGGATATCGGCGCCATCATCGCCTTTGTCAAGGCCTCCACCGGGCGTGAACCAGATCGCATTATCGGGAAACCCCATCGTCAGATTATCGATGAATTGGCGATGAAACTCCATCTGCCGTTGCAAAATCTGGCGATGATTGGCGACCGCCTGTACACCGACATCGCTTTAGGACAGTCAGCCCAGATCACCACCATCCTGGTGCTCAGTGGTGAAACCAAACTCGAGGATGTGAGTGCTTCACCTTTCCAACCGGATTTCATCTTCGAAAACCTCGGTAAAGTTGCCGAAAACCTGTCGCTTCTTGAAACCCTGACCTAAACCACTTAAAAACGAGGTTAAGATGCCATTAGCTTATGACCCTACCGATAATGACCGCTTTTGGGACAAAGTCCGCCAGTTGCCGGGTTTCCCGCAAGGCGAAGAGATTTGCCTGCGCTATATGCTGATCGAGTCGAATGCCCTTTTCCGTCTGCAGGAAGTGCTTCGTACAATTGGGGTGGGTGTAGAGCAACCTCTTCTGGTAGTCATGGATACCACACCCATGCGACGCGGGGAGGATGATCTCAAACCTCTCGTTCTCTCGGTTCTGCAACAAGCCGGTTGGGAAGTCGAAACCTGCATCCTGGAACCTGACACCAGCGGACAGGTGCATACCGACATGCCCCACATATACCAGGTTAAGCAACACCTAAGCGATCAGAAAGCCGTCGTCTCGGTCGGCTCAGGAGTTGTTACCGACATCACCAAACATGCCTGTTACCTATTCGAACAGGAACACGGCACACATCTCCCTTACCTGGTTTATCAGACCGCCAACAGCGTCAGCGCCTACACTTCGAACATGGCGCCCACCTTAATTGAAGGGGTAAAACGCACCTTAACCTCTCGTTACCCAGATGCGTTGGTTTGCGATTTGGAAACGCTGCGGGATGCTCCACGTGAGATGACCATTGCCGGAGTCGGCGATCTGCTGGCAGTGTTTGTCAGCATGGCAGACTGGTATCTGGCATATCGTCTCGGGATGGATGAGACCTGGACTCCATTGCCTGAGCTGTTGATGGGGAATGTGGATGAATACCTTATTCAAAGCGCGGAGGGCATTCGTCAGGGTTCCCTCGAAGCGATGGCGTTGTTAGCCAAGTTGATCACGCTGGGTGGCATTGCCATGTCGCTTTCTCATGCTACTGCGCCGTTATCGGGTTTTGAACACATCCTATCGCACACGCTAGATTTACAAAACGAAGTGCGCGAAAAACCCTTGCCGCTACACGGCACTCAGATAGCGCTTGCCACCGTACTGGGAGCTGCAGCCTATCGCATCTTTCTCGACCGTTTCGAGCCTCAAAATCTCGATTGCCAACACTGCTACCCTGACCCCGAAACTATGCATAAGCTCGTCCTGCAAATCTTTCACCCCCTCGATCCCACCGATCGGGCTGGTGAAGAATGCTGGTCAGATTACCGTATCAAATTAGAACGATGGCATTCGGTGAAGGATAAGTTACAGCAGTTTATCCATCAGTGGGGAGACATCCGCCCACAGGTGAGTCAACGGATCCGTTCGCCGGAACAGATTCGCAACTTATTCGCCTCAGTCGGTGGTCCGACTCGCTTTGCAGACCTTGAGCCACCGTTTGAAGAAGTCGAAGTGCGTTTTGCCTTTCTCAATGCGCCTTATATTCGGAAACGCTTCACAATCGGGGATTTATTCATCTGGTTCAACTGGGATCGCGACGCTCTCTGGCGGGAGGTTTGGGATACCACGCAAACTCTCACCAGAATTGAAGAGCGACGCACTCGATAGAGAGATTCGCAGGCTCATCGCAGGCAAGATTTTCCCGCTCAGCTTGTCGGAGAGAGAAACCAGCCCCTATCCGGCATCCTCCTAGGCTCTATCCGCCCGCGTCAGAGGAGATACCGAAGTTTTAACCCGGCACTTTCATTTTTGACGAGAAGGTCAATCCGCCGTTTCATCCTGAAAAAGTCTGCTGCAAGCCGACCCAAACGCGCGCGCACAACAGCCTGAAGGCTATGTTACCAGTCAGTAGCTTGAGCCCCAGCGATTGGGCGGCGCTCGCTCACCACTCGGAGGTGACTTGTAAAGTCGGACGCCAGGTAGATCGGCTCGTATTAATTTCTCCAATGAAAACGCGTCCCAATCCTGAAGCGTTTTTTTATTCTTTCCTTGCCAAACCCTGCACCCCTCTGTATAATGCAGGCTATAACTGCCATCCCTCCCCAAGGAGATTCTCAATGGTTGCTCAGGATTTACTTGAACTGTTGCGTTGTCCGGTGTGTATCCATACGGTCGATCATCCCCTGGAGTATTATCGCGAAAGCTGGTTAATCTGCCCCGATTGTGGGCGAAAATACCCTATCAAGGAAGATATTCCCATTATGCTCATTGACGAAGGGGATAAATGGATTAATACACCCAAAGAACAACTCCCTGTTCCCCCTCCCGCTGAGTAGGATGAAGCTCGAACAACTTCTCGAGCAACTTAACAGCGGAGAAGACGAAAAGGCCGAAGAAGCGGCGCAGGCACTGGCTCAACTTGGCGAGCAAGCCATCCCTCCCCTTCTCGAACTGGCACACGCCTTCGATAGCGACCGGCGCTGGTGGGCGTTGCGTACTCTGGCGCTGATCCCTGCGCCACAAGCCAAAGCTGCGCTCATCCATGCTTTGGGAGACCCTGATATAACTGTCCGTCAGTGTGCTGCCCTGGGTCTCCGCTATCAACCGACCTTCGAAGCCGTCCCAGCCCTTCTGGAAGCGCTGGCAAGCCAGGATAAATTACTTGCCCGTCTGGCTGCAGATGCTTTGATTGCCATCGGACATCAAGCCGTGCCTGACCTGATCCTGACCGTCAAAAACGGCAACCAGACTGCACGCCTTGAAGCGGTACGCGCCCTCGCCTTAATCGGCGATCCGCGTGCGATACCCGTTTTATATAACGTACTCAGCGAAGAATCGACCTTTATGGAGTACTGGGCTACCGAAGGCTTAGACCGTATGGGGATCGGGATCACCTTTGTAAAGCCTTAGATCAGGTAATCTTTGATGGAGGGATGCGACGAGATTGATTGCGGGATTTCACACGCTCAAAGCCTCACTTACCCTTTCCATACCCACAACCACCACAACCCCATGATCGCTAATCCAATCGCAAAGCGCGCCAAAAAGCTCAAGCCCCAACCAACCGCGAGTCCCCGCAAGGCAGCCCAGGCTTTTTGCCAATCCCTCTGTCGCCAGTATTCATAAAGAAGGACGGCCAAAGGGGCAGCGATGAGGCCGCCAACTGGCGGAAACAACAACGTGCCAATCAAACCAGCCAACAACGCCACCCCAATTCCCATCCAGGAAGCCCCGCTTTTCTTCGCTCCTGCTCCCATCAGAATATTATCAATCACTGTACCGATCCCCATCAGGATCGTCATTAAGGCAAACACTGCCCATCCTAAGGCATTGAAGCCCTGCACAATTCCATATCCCAAGCCACCTAACCACATGACCACCAAACCAGGATAGATCGGCACTACCAGGCCAACTAAACCCAACAACATCACAATCTGAGTGACCCAGAACACCGATGTCTCAAGCCAGGTCGCCATGATTAAGTCTCTCCACGAATAACAGTTACATTGCCCATCCAGGGACGTAAGACCTCTGGAATGGTAATGCTGCCATCGGCTTGTTGATTGTTCTCCATGACCGCAATCAGGGTGCGCGGCAATCCCAAACCCGAGCCGTTCAAGGTGTGCAGAAAACGCGCTTTGCCTCCATCGGCGGGGCGGTACTTGATATTTGCACGCCGTGCCTGAAAATCGGTGACATTCGAGACGGATGAAACTTCTAACCACTCTCCACACCCGGCTGCCCATACTTCAATATCATAGGTGATGGCGGCGCCAAAACCCAGGTCTCCCGTACAAAGCTGCTTGACGCGATAAGGGAGACCCAAGAGGGCGCAAGTTTCCTCCGCGTCCTGGCGCATCTTTTCCAATTCACGGTCGGACTCTTCTGGCTTGCAAAAGATATACATTTCGACCTTGTCGAATTGATGCCCGCGCTTGATGCCACGCACATCCCGCCCGGCGCTCATCTTCTCTCGCCGAAAACAGGGCGTATAGGCTGTGTAACGACGGGGAAGTGTATTTTCTTCGAGAATCTCATCCATGTGCAAGCCGGTCAAAGGCACTTCTGCTGTCGGCACCATCCATAGATCCTCTTCATGATCGTGGTAGAGGTTCTCGGCAAACTTGGGCAGTTGCCCGGCGCCGAACAGTGTCTGCCCCTTGACCATGAATGGAGGATATTTCTCCAGATACCCCTGTCTGGCATGTAAATCGAGCATAAAGGCGATCAGGGCACGTTGTAACCGGGCGCCTAAACCGCTCAACACATAAAATCGCGAACCGGTGATCTTAATTCCCTGGTCAAAATTCAGGATGCCCAGCTTGACCCCCAAATCCCAATGGGGCAGGGGTTCAAAATCAAACTCAGGTAACACACCCACCGTTCTTAATACGACATTGTCGTTCTCATCTCTCCCCAATGGGGTACGTGGATCAGGCAGGTTGGGGATGGTCGCCAGGACATCCTGGAGTTGATCCTCTACCTGCCGCAAGTTTTCGTCCAGTCTGGCAATGCGGTCTCCCACCTCACGCATGGCTTGAATTCTGGCTTCGCGTTCTTTTTGGTCTTTGATTTTGCCAATTTCTTTAGAAGCGGCGTTTCTCTCGGCTTTTAGAACTTCCACCTCCTGTATTAAAGAGCGCCGCTGAGCATCGAGTCGAAGCACATCCTCAACAGGGGCAGGGTCTAATTGTCGATTGCGCATTGCCTCACGCACCACTTCAGGCTGCTCACGTAATAAATTTAGATCAATCATTTTTATCACTCCTCCGTTATCAAACTAATCAAAAGCACCCCCTCCACTGCAGGACGAGGGGGTGCTCGTGGTGCCACCTGCTTTTGCCGCCGCCTGTGAGATCGGGCTCAGGTTCGGCAGCCTCATTCAAAGCTGTAACGGGCTTCCCCGTTCCCTCTTACGAGATCAGCCAGGCTTATCCTGGATTCAGCAATCTCCCTGCGAGGGCAGCGGGTCTGGATTCAGACCAGCGGACTGGATTTCACAGGCACCCCTGGCTACCTTTCACCAACCGGTAACTCTCTGTACAGGGATATCCCGTTACTTGGTTCCGCGTTCGCCTTTGGCTGTGTTTGCAAGCATTATACACACGCTGCCGAGGCTGTCAAGCATTACTCGCCTTCGCGCTCGCGCAGATGAGGGAACAGGATCACCTCGCGAATATTTGGTGCATCGGTCAACAGCATCGTTAAGCGATCAATCCCCATCCCAAAACCGCCGTTGGGAGGCATTCCATAGCGCATTGCCCGCAGGTAATCTTCGTCCATGGGATGCCGTTGTTCATCTTCCGCCTCATAATCCCTGCCCATCTCCAGGAATCGTTGTTCCTGATCTAAGGGATCATTGAGTTCGGTAAAGGCATTACACAATTCCATGCCGGCGATAAAGCCTTCAAAGCGCTCAACCGTTTGGGGGTCGCCGGGTTTGCTTTTTGCCAGCGGTGAGATATCGCGTGGGTAATCGTATAAGAAAGTAGGTTGAATTAAGGTAGGCTCCAGATAATCGCCGATCAATCCATCGATCAGTTTGCCGCGTGGCGCATTGGGATCATAAGGCAAGCCTTTTTCCCGCATTGCACGCTGTAAATCGGCAGTCGTCGGACAGGCTTGAATATCAATACCGGTCACTTCCAACAATCCCTGGCGCAGTTCAAGGCGTCGCCAGGGTGGATTAACATCAATCGTATGCCCTTGATAAGTGAACTGACGTTTGCCCAACACTTTGTCGGCAACGTACGCGATCATCTCTTCGGTCATTTCCATGACCTTCAGATAATCAGCATAAGCGCAATAGAACTCCAGCTGGGTGAATTCGGGGTTGTGAGTGCGGTCAACTCCTTCATTGCGAAAATCCCGTCCGATTTCGTAAACGCGCTCCAGATTGCCTACCAACAAGCGCTTCAAATAAAGCTCAAAAGAGATGCGCAAATACAGGGTTTGTTTCAACTGATTATGATAGGTTGTGAATGGTCGAGCGGCTGCGCCGCCGTAGATCGGTTGTAAGATTGGGGTTTCGACCTCCAGAAAGCCCAATCCATCTAAATATTCTCGCAAGGCGCGGACAATTGCCGCCCGTTTGCGAAAGATCTCGCGAATTTCGGGGTTAATAGCCAGGTCTGCATACCGTTGACGATAGCGCATTTCGGGGTCTGCCAGAACGGTATGACGTACGACCTTGCCATCGATCATCTCATCTTTAGCAGCCGGCAAGGGCGTGATCGATTTGGCTAATAAACGGTATTCCTGGACTCTCAATGTCGCTTCGCCCGCTTTGGTGCGAAACATCTCCCCGCGCGCCTGTACAAAGTCGCCAATATCGAGATCGCGACTGAAGATTTCTAGGGCATCTTCACCAATCTCATCGGCCCGCAGGAACAATTGAATCCGCCCTTCCCCATCCTCGATGTGGGCAAAAGTGATCTTCCCCATCACCCGCATCGAACGAATGCGCCCCGCGACGATCGCCTGAACTGGCTGTGGTTCGCCTTTCCTTTCTGCCTCTTCAAATGTGGCAATGGCTTGACGGCTGGTGTGAGTGCGCTGGGCGCGGGTAGGGTAGGGTTCAATGCCCCGTTGTTTGAGAGCTTCTAGTTTCTCTAAACGAATCTTCTCTAAATTGGTATATTCAACAGGCATAATTGCACCTCGGTATGTGATAAAAAAAGCCCCGCGCCAAAACTTTAGACGCGGGGCATACGCTTTGCCCCAATGCTACTCCACCTTCAAGATTTTGACGGTGAAGGGCCCATCTGGCGCATCAACGCGCACTTCATCGCCGACCCGATGATCAATGAGCGCCCTTCCAAGCGGAGACTCGTTCGAGATGCGCCCTAAACGAGGATTGGCTTCCGCCGGACCTACAATGGTATATGTTTCCGGCTCGTTACTTCCTTCCTGAATAGTAACTTTTGCGCCAACCTGGACAATCTCGCTGCGGCTCAGACTGGGATCGATCACCCGCGCGTTTGCCAGGATGGTCTCTAACTCATGGATGCGGCCTTCAACAAAAGCCTGTTCATTTTTGGCAGCTTCATATTCGGCATCCTCGATGAGTTCCCCGCCTTCCATGGCTTCGTGCAGGCGCTCGGCGACCTCACGCCGTTTAACCGTCCGGAGGTACTCCAATTCCTCCTGGAGTTTATCGTAACCTTCGCGCGTCAAATATGTTACAGGCATGAGAATATCCTATCCCTTACAAAAATGATATTGTAATGATCCTCGTTTTGCATGATAGAAAACGAATAGCGGCGGTGGAAAGTCTGGGATTTTTCCGTTTCGCCGCGGGCGTATTTTAACACGACCTTTCTAGTTTGACAAGGATACGCATTCTCTCATAAAATGCGTCGTCCAGGTTTTATGAATGTCACCGCTAGATCCTAACTTCTCCAGCATTTTTTCTTTCAAGTAAACGATTGGCGCGAACACCTTCATCTGGTTCGACTCAGCATACCCAGACAGCGTTGAGCTTCTCAGCGCAGAAAATCCAGAATCCAGCGTACCACATTAATCGTAACCAGTAAAGCTCCTTCCCAGCGGGAGATTTGCCAGCCGGTGCGCATCAAAAAGACTACCACCAAAACCACCATTCCCACCAGAACCAGAATGCTGCTAACCGCACTGGCTTCTACCGTCATTGGACGGATTATTGCGGCCAGACCTAAAACCCCCAGCAAATTGAATAAATCACTGCCGATTAAATTTCCCGCCGAAACCCCATGCCGGCCTTTTAATACTGCTATTAAGGAGGTGGCAAATTCTGGCGCAGATGTGCCGGCAGCTACAATGGTTACCCCAATAACCCATTCAGAGACTCCAAACAAACGTGCCAGATGAACGGCGCTCTCGACCAAAAAATGACCGCTCCCGACAACCAATCCAATCCCGGCCAAAAGCTGAGGGATATCCAGCCAGCGAAACTCACCGGCTGGCAACCCATCTTCAATAGGTTCTTTTTTCCAGATCAGGTAGCCCAAATAGAGAACGAGTATAACGAACAGAATCCCTCCTTCCAGGCGACCCATCTGGTGATCCGCCAGGAAAAGATAAAGCAATAAAGAAGTCCCAATCAACATCCCGCCATCGCGTACGACCATCGTTCGGGTTGTACATATTGCCCGTACAAGGGCAACCCCTCCCAGAATAAAGCCCAAATTAAAGATATTAGAACCAACCACATTGCCAACAGAAATATCGCCGCGCCCCTCAAGAGCCGCTCCCACCGTCACGGCAAATTCCGGAGCCGAAGTGCCGATTGCCACTACGGTTAAACCAATAATAAGTTCAGAGAGCCCCAATCGTTTGGCAATTCTCACTGCCGACTCTACGATCCACACGGCTCCCCACCAGAGACCAATTATGCTTAACAACATGATCACCACATCAGTCAAGGCGTTCATCAACCAATCTCTCCTTCAGTAAGATTATCTTCTATCTTTTCATCACTGATCAGACGATGCGTGCGGCGATCATAGTGGCCGCGCAAGGCGTCGCTAAGGGTACCCTCCCACAAAGGCACCCCCGCAAAATAAGCTGCCCTTCCCAACATGTGGGCAGCGACTGGCGCCGTAAGGAACAAAAAGACAATGATTGCCACTGCCCGCATCGTCATACCGATTTCTCCGAAGTGAAAAGCAGCCCCTAACATGATTAACCCCACTCCTAAGGTCGCCGACTTTGTGCTGCTGTGCATCCGCGTAAATAGATCGGGCATGCGCGCAACACCCAGAGCAGCAATGAACATCAATAACGCCCCTAAAAACATTAAGAAAGCACTCAGGTTTTGCGCCATGGCATGCCTCCTTTTTCGATAAAATAGGCAAACGCCACGGTTCCAAGAAATGCAATGAGCGCTAAAACCATGGCAACATCAATGTAAATGATTTCACCGCTGACAACGGCATAGACCGCAATAAAGCCAACGGTCACCGATGAAAGCAAATCCAAACCGACCACCCGATCCGGCAAGCTCGGGCCGCTTGCAACCCGGTAAAGACATAAGAGCACAGCCGCAATCAGGAAAGCAATGGTCAATCCCAGAATCATTTCACTTTCTCCTCGATAGATGGCTTTTGACGCCAGATTGCCAGTAATCGGGCTTCCAGATTATCCTGAATATCTTTACGCACCGCTTCTTCATCCTCAGCAAACATGGCGTGAATGTAAAGAATCCGTTTGTCGGCGGAAACGTCCAGGCTGAGCGTACCAGGAGTCAGGGAAATCAAGATCGCCAAAGCCGAAATCTCAAAATCGGTGCGGGCTTGCAAAGGCAGAGCAATCACGCGCGGATGCATGTCGTGCCGAGGGGTAAGCACTTCATAAGCGACGCGTAAATTGGCTAAGATCAACTCATAGGCAAAAAAGAACCCAAACCGTACCAATCGCTCGACAACTCCAAAATAATTGCTGGGAGCAAACGCGCGGCGGGAAAGGAACAACACCAGATAGCCGATCACGTAGCCAAACGCAAGATTAGCGGGGCTAAACACTCCACTCAAGGAAACCCAAAGCAGAGCTAAAAGGATATTGGCCAGAAATAAATTCATCCCCCACCTCCGAAAACAGCCTGAATGTAAAGTTGCGGGTTCATCAGTTGATGACCAGCCTGGGATACGACTTGAAATATCGGCCCGATTCCAAAGCCCAACAACAAGGATACCCCCACTAAAAACCCGATGGGGAGAATCCAGCTCCAGTCTTGAGGAAAGTTAATTGTGACCTGTTCCTTCTTTTCCACTATCTGCGGTTCTTTCCAAAACGCTTCATTCCAGATTTTGATCATCGAGAACAGAGTCAAAAGACTCACAAACAAAGAAACAGCCACAATGAGAAACTGTCCCTGCTGTAAGCCAGCCTGTACCAGACTCAGCTTGGCAAAAAAGCCCGAGGAAGGAGGTAAGCCCGCCAGCGATAAGGCTGCGATCAAGAAGAAGACTGCCAACCAGCCTTCTTTTTTGTATAACCCACCCAATTTTTTTAGATCGAACACCCCACGTAAGCGGGCAATGAGTCCACTGATTAAGAAGAGGGTAGATTTTGCAATCGAAACATGAAAAACAAAATAGACTGCAGCCGCTAACCCTAGCGGGCTAAAAATCCCTAATCCCATCAAGGGATACCCGATTTGACTGATAATGTGAAAAGACAACAAGCGCCGCATCTCGTTTTGGGCAACAGCTCCCAGCACGCCGGTGATCATCGTTAAGGCAGCAATCCCCAGCAGAAGGGTATGGGTATAATCAAAATCCTGGATAAAGATCAGGGTAAAAACCCGTATCAAGGAATAGACGCCAACTTTGGTTAACAAGCCAGAAAATAAGGCAGTAACCGCAACCGGTGGGGTATGGTAGGACGCCGGCAGCCAGAAAAACAAAGGGAAGATTGCCGCTTTAATACCAAAAGCGCCCAGAAAGAGCATCGAAAGCGCGGTGACAATGGCGTTCGAAGGAGCGCTAGCCGTGCTGGCGAATTTACGCGCCAGATCAGCCATATTGAGCGTGCCGGCTAGCCCATAGAGCAAGCCCAAAGCAGCCAGAAAGATTGCCGAAGAGAGCAGGTTCAACGTCACATACTTGATTGCGCCTTCCATTTGTCCGCGCTCGCCCCCCAAAGCAAGCAAAACAAACGAGGACATTAACATCACTTCAAACCAGACATATAAGTTGAACAGGTCACCGGTCAGAAACGCGCCGCACACTCCCATTAGAAGAAAGTGCAGGAGAGGATAATATCCGAAAGCCTGGCGTTGAGAATCAATGCTGTCTAAAGAGTAAATCGCAACCGCGAATCCCAAAACACCGGCAAGGACAACCATCACTGCGCTAAAGAGGTCAGCAACCAGCGTAATGCCAAACGGCGCTTGCCAGTTTCCGATTTGTACAGCCTGAATGCCCTGATCCCAAACGAACTTTAACATCCACAGGGACACGATCAGTAAAACACCTGCGCCGCCCACCCCAATCCAGCGTTGCACTTTCGGTTTGCGGAAAAAGAGCAAACAGAGAACCGCAGTCAACAAAGGGATGGCAATGGGGAGGATGAGGTAGCGATTCATGATTCCATCTCCATCATGTGTCCGTCGTTTTCATCTGATCTAAATCATCGGTATTCACGCTGCGATAGGCACGAAATGCCAGCGCCAAAGCAAAAGCTGTTACCCCGAAGCTGATCACAATAGCCGTCAGGATCAAAGCCTGAGGTAATGGATCAGCATAAGGCGACTGTAACTGGTTGGCTGTGCCAGGGATCACCGGAGCTTTGAACCGCGTCAAACCGCCAGCAGTAAAGATCAAAAGGTTGCTGGCATGACTGAGCAATCCCAAACCGATCAATAGCTTCACCAAACTACGCCGTAACAACATATAGATCGCCATGGCGTATAAACTCCCAATGACAAAGGGTAAAACTACCTCCATGAGCTACCTTACCTCCTCCAGGGCAAAAATAATCGTCAGGGCGACTCCCCAGACAGTCAGGTAAACGCCGATATCGAAAAACAGCGGTGTGCCCAATTCCAATTTGCCCAACGATCCCAAAGGAACTTTAAACCACATGCCGGTCATAAAGGGTTGATTGAGCCATAAGGTGACCAAACCACTCGACAGGGCAAGCAATAACCCCACCCCAATCAAAGTATTTGGGTCTATGCGCAAGATACGCCGGGCTGTTTCCGAGCCAAAGGCAATCGAAAACAAAGCAAAACCGGTGGCAGCCATCAACCCTCCTACAAAGCCCCCACCCGGTTCGTTATGCCCTCGCAAGAGCAGAAATACCGAAAACATTAATAACAACGGCAGTAACAGGCGTACCATGGTGCGTAAAATCAGAGAGGTCATCTTTCACCTCCTCTGGCAACCCCTTCTCCCTCTTTTTTCGCTTTTGGGAGGCGTTGATCCAATCGCAACTTTAAGAGAGCAAAAACGCCAATTCCAGCAATTGCCAGGACAGTGATTTCCCCTAGGGTATCCAAACCGCGAAAGTCAACCAGGATTACATTGACGATGTTGCGCCCATGCGCCAGGAGCAGAGAATTCTCGACAAAGTATTGCGAAATCGAGGGGTGAATCTGGATTCCGCTGGCAACAAAGACAAAGACCGTCATTAATCCGCCCGTGACCAGAGCAATCAGCACATCCCGCAGGCGTTCTTTCCGGGGAGTCAAGCGAGCGAAGTGGGGCAGATGGTAAAAAGCCAGGACAAACAAGACAACCGTCAGCGATTCAATTAAAAATTGGGTCATGGCCAGATCGGGAGCGCCGAACAATAAATAAATGGACGCCACACCATAGCCAGCAACTCCCAACGCTGCTACTGCTCCCAAACGGGAACGCGAAAGAGTCGCCATACCACCGGCAATGATAATAATGAGCGCAATTCCTAACTCGTAGAAACGCAAATCCCAGGAGAGGTGAGGCAATGTTCCCCCGCCCCAACGCCATAAACCTCCACCAGTAATAGCAACTACCGCCACAATAATCGTTATCAGGTAATAGCGCAAATAGCCATGCTGAAGAAGGCGCGTTTGAAAAGCAGCCACGGCGAATAACAGCTCCAGAGAGCGTTTATAAAGCCCATCCAGGCCCCACCGTGGATTCAAATTTTCTGCCAGGCGTTGGATGTCTCTGCGCACAGCAAAAAGCCCAACACCCAGCCCTAAGGTAAGCAAACTGAGCAGAAAGATGTCATTCACACCATGCCAGGCTGCCAGCTTCACTTCAACCTGCTTGCCTGCTACCGCAGAGAGAGCTGTTGATACGAGGGTTTGGCTGAAGAGTTGTGGAAGAATCCCGATGAGGAAGCTCAATCCCCCCAGAATGAGCGGCCCGATCCTCATGCTCCAGGGCGCTTCATGGACTTTTTGGACCAGCCGGGTTTGCGCCTGAGCAGGCAACCAGAACGGCGCAATCCCAACCCGAAAAGCGATGAAGACATTCAATAAAGCGCCAAGTATGGTCAGGCTAACCCAGAATGCTCCAACGTTATAAGCCGCTTCATAAAGATACTCTTTAGCGACAAAACCGAAGAAGAAGGGAACGCCAGCCATCGATAGGGCAGCCAGACTGCTGCCTGCTGCGGTAAAAGGCATCCCTCGCCACAGCATTCCTAATTCTCTTACATCCCTGGTTCCGCTTTCATGATCCACCGCACCGCTAACCAGAAACAATGCGCCTTTATATAACCCGTGTGCCAGGAGAAATAAAACCATTGCCTTGAGAGCCGTTTCCGTTCCGATTCCAATTGCCAGTACCAGGCTACCCAAAGCACTGATCGTTGAATAGGCAAGCAGTCGTTTCAGGTCGGTTTGGCTTAAAGCCAAAACCCCTCCCAGGATCATCGTCACCGCTCCAATCCCACCCACTGCCCAAAACCAGAGTGAAGTTCCTCCCAATAGAGGAAATAAACGGGCAAGAAGATAGATGCCTGCCTTGACCATCGTGGCAGCATGAAGGTAGGTACTGACCGGGGTTGGAGCTTGCATGGCATTCGGTAACCAGAAGTGAAAAGGGAATTGAGCCGATTTGGTAAATGCCCCAATGAGAATCAAAACGACCACCACCAGATAAAGCGGGTGGGCACGGACCGGCTCGCCTTTCAGCAGCAACGTTGAAATTTCCCAACTTCCACCAATCTGCCCCAACAACACAAAACCAGCCAACATCACTAAACCGCCGCTGCCGGTAACCAGCAGGGCTTGAATAGCTGCCGTACGGGCTTCTTCACGTTCATGTTCAAAGCCAATGAGCATAAACGAACTCAAGCTGGTGAGTTCCCAAAAAATAAACAACAGGATCAGATGATCGGCAAACACAACCCCCAACATGGAAGCCATAAAAAAGAACAACCACAGATAAAAACGACCAAGCGGCGCTTTCGTCCCAAAGTAACCGCCGGCATATATCGCTACCAACGCCCCAATCCCGCTGACCAGGAGCGCAAAGGCTACACTGAGACCATCGGCTCTAAAGGCAAAAGTAAGACCTAGCTGCTGCGACCAGGGATAGGAAATCGCTTCAATCTGCCCGTTCTTCAAGCCCGGCAGCAAGGTCAGAAAGTAGACGGTGAGGACGATCGGCAAACTTGCCAGCCACCAGCCGCTTTTTTGTTTGCCCAATTGGCTGATTGGAGGAGCAAGAAAAGCTAACCCAAAACCAGAAAGGACTGCAAAGATCAACACGACCGTTTCTCCCTCGCTCTCTAGATACCCGAAAGAAATGTTGCGTTATTATACCCATTTTAATAAAAAGACTCTCATCTCTCACCAGACTGATTTGAGAAGTTGGCTAATGATCGGTAGACAATTCCTGATTCACCAACCACACACCACCTAAAATCAGCATCCCACCCAGAAGGGATGCCCAGTTAATCCTCTCCTCCAATAAAAACGCCGCAATGATCAGCGTAACCAACGGCTCAAAATATAAAAATGCACCGACCTGCACAACCGGGATAGCTTCCAGACCATCATACCAAAACAAGTAAGCAACGCCGGAGCAGAAGATCCCCAGGAAGAACAAGCTTATCCAACCGCCAGTCGAAAGTGATGAGAAAGATTGCCAGCCACCCTGAAGCCAGAGCCAGACAGATGTAAACACCCACCCCCACGCCAGGACCCAAAACATCATCTGCGTTGGTGGCAAGCGCTTTAGACCCGGTTTGGAAATGGTTGAAAAAACTGCCCAGTTTGCAGCACTGATGAGCATCAGTAGATCGCCTGTTCCACCAAAACGTCCATCCATCAATTTGCCCCATTCTCCCCGGCTAACGACCAAAACCAGACCAAGGCTGGCGAGCAAAATCCCGATGGCAGCCAACCAATCGAAGCGTTCGCGTAAAAAGATCCATCCCAGAAGTGCCATAAAGATTGGAGCGGTCGCCACAATCCAGGAGGAAGTCGAAGCCAGGCTGGTCTGCAAAGCAGTGGATTGCAACCACTGGTGGAAAGTGATCCCGATAAATCCCACCAGGGCTAAATAGGGCATCATTTTTCCAGGAGGAAGGCTAAGCTGGTGACGGAACAACATCGCTAAGCCCATTACGCAAACCCCCAGACAAAATCTCAACCATACCACCATGATTGGGGATAATTCCTGCAATGCAATCTTGGTGGCTACAAAAGAGGCTCCCCAAATCGTAATTGAACCGGTAAGTTCGAGATAGGGCAGCCAGTGAATGGATCGCCTTCTGTCCAAGTTTATTTTTCGGGAGGCAGGGCTCAATGCCTCCCCTCCTTAGTCAGGTTTCTCCAAGCAGCCGAAAGCCAACTATAACCCCCGCAGCAACGGGCGATCCCAGGGGATCATCGCCAGGACAAATAACAGCGCCAGGGAATACCAGATAACCGACCGTCGAAACTTGCCGGCATCATCGGCGGCTTTCTTGCTCAAAACGCTTCCTAAATGAGCAAAGATCACCGCTAACAACATCACAAAACCATGTTCAACAACAAAAAATCGCTGCGCCGCGTTTTGCATGGCTGCAGCAAAGTTCGAAAAGGCGCTGGTGGTCAACGGGCTGAAAACGAAATACAACAGCGCTCCAACCAACAGTTGCAAATCCATCGCAGAGGTGAAGATCAACCCCCATATTCTTTCTCTATTTCCCCAGGAATGCTTTCGCAGCCATCCGACCAGAGAAAAAGCCACGATCAATACACCGGCAATGACCACTGCCCACCGAAGCCAGTTGTGGGCGATCAAGAACACAGGGTACATTATTTACCTCCTCAATATAGACAATTTAACAGGGCAGAATGTATCAAAGAGCGGTATGCCTGTCAAGCCCTGAAGTATAAGAACTTTATCAATTATCGTGAAGCCGTTTGGCAACCTGTTATAATCTGCTTCTGGAGAAAAAATAACGTATTGCGCTCGTATTGAGGTATTGAGGCTGGCTATCTGGAGTTAAGCCCCAAAACGAGAATCGTTGTTCACCAATAACAAAGCCAGCCTCGCCTGAATAATCCCAACCCAAAAGAAGCTCTGCAGCAATGTTGGTCAGTGCAATCCGCAACGTCCTGCCTCAAATTCAATGGGGTAAAGCACTCTCAAATTGGGTGGCTCTCTGGCTGTGTGCCATTCTGCTCAGCGGTTCAACCCTTCACCTGGCAGATCCCATTGAACAGGTGCGTGCTTTCACCCGCCCGGTTGAATTCGACTATGTAAGCTGGATCGCTGACGCAACTTACCTGAAAATCGGTCAGTCTGCCTTGCGAACCGCTCAATTCCTGTCTCCTGCTGCTCGTAAGCAGATGGTTCTGGATTACCTGGAGCTCATCCGTCAGATCGAAGAGGCCGACCGGGAGCTCAACCGCATCTATGCCGACCCTGACATTCTCGACCCTTATCAGGCTTCTGATGAAATCCGGCAGCGGTTGACAGCGTTACGCAGCGAAGAAGCAAAGGTTGCCCCGATCGTAGAAGCCATTCTCGAGGATCAGCTTTCCACGGTTATCGCTCGCATGGATTTAGCTCTGGGTGGACAACCGCTACCCCCGGTCTCTTACCACGTTTCTCCTTTACCTTCCTCGCTGATTGTCTCCCCCCGCGAAGTCATTCGTCAGGATGCAAATATCTCCCTAAAGGTCGGCTTAACCACCGATCAAAAGGAAGCCCTGGAGGCTAAGGTGGACAAAGCCTTGAATGTCTCTTCGTTGGTTGTAGGGGTGGGTGGCATTGGAGTGTATCCCACCATGGTGATGCAAACCACCGACCTGAACTGGTTAAGCGAAGTTGTTGCCCATGAATGGATTCACAATTACTTGAGCTTCCGACCGCTGGGGATCAACTACGCCACCAGCGGTGAACTACGCACCATGAATGAGACGGCGGCTTCCATCGGCGGCAAAGAGTTGGGCAGAGCGCTGATTGAGGCTTACTATCCTGAACTTTCACCTCCTCCCCCGCAACCATCCCCTGCGCCACAGCCTTCCGAGTCTTCCCAACCGCCCCCGTTCGATTTCCGTAAGGAAATGCACGAGACCCGGTTGCGAGTGGATGAACTACTTGCTCAGGGGCGCATCGAGGAAGCCGAAGCTTACATGGAAGCGCGGCGGGTTTTCTTCTGGGAAAACGGCTATCAGATCCGCAAGCTCAACCAGGCATATTTTGCTTTCTACGGGGCGTATGCCGATGAACCGGTCGGGGCAGCCGGAGAGGACCCAATTGGGGCCGCGGTGCGGCAATTACGCGCCCAATCCCCTTCTCTGGCAGCCTTTCTCAAGCGCATCTCCTGGATGTGGTCACCACAACAATTGCTGGAGGCTGTCGGTGAATAGAGCGCTTTTCCTGGTTTTGTTCTGGTCGGCGGGCTGGATTCTGGCCGCCTGTCAAACCGACGTCTCACCAGTAACACCTTCTGTCTCACCGCCGCCGAATCTTACGCCTGTCTTCTCCACCCCGGATGGTTCTCCCCAACCAATGACCACCACCGATCTCGCTCGTCTGATCGCCGGAGGTTGCACTGCTAAAAGCCCGCGTCCTACCCCTGGTCCAACCGAGATTTCTCTCTTTCCAGCGGTTAGTGAACAGGACTACCAGCGTGGTGAGGCAAACGCTAAAGTAACCCTTCTGGTCTATTGTGATTTCCAAGCTCTGCCCTGTGCACAATTTTCCCCGCTCATGCAGCAAATCCTGCTCGATTTTCCCGGCCAGGTTCGCTGGGTCTATCGCTATTTCCCATTGGTTGAAGTGCATGACAAAGCCATTCTGGCAATTCAAGCTGCCGAAGCCGCAGCATTGCAAGGCAAATTTTGGGCCATGCACGACTGGCTTTATCGCAATCTCAACGCCTGGGTTGAACTGAGTCCTGAGCAATTCCAGAGCTGGTTGCTGGAGCAAGTCGATGAGCTTAATCTCGACCAGAACCGATTTGAGCAGGACTTTCATAATCCCGACTTAGCTGAGAAAGGTCAAGCGGCCTGGGAACGCAATCAAAGCATTGGCTTGCCGGGAGTGCCTTTTATCCTGCTCAACGGACAAATCTGGCCCAGCAATTTACCTCTCAATTATTACACGGTGCGGAATTATGTGCTGCTTGATCTGCTCGAAGAACGCCAATTCGAGAGTTGCCCACCGCCGTTGATCGATCTCTCCAGGCAGTACTCAGCCCGCCTCGAAACGGAGAAGGGCGAAATCTTCGTGCAACTGTTTGCCAGCCAGGCGCCCATCACGGTCAACAACTTTGTTTTCCTTGCGCGTCAGAGCTGGTTTGACGGGATCACCTTTCACCGCGTTCTGGAAGATTACATTGTCCAGAGCGGCGACCCCAGCGGAACAGGCTACGGTGGGCCAGGTTATGCTTTTGTCAATGAAACCTCTGCAGAGCTATCCTTCGATCAAGCAGGATTGCTAGCCATGGCAAACGCCGGTCGGGACACCAATGGTAGCCAGTTTTTCTTCACCTTGTCGCCAGCACCCCATTTGAACGGCGCATATACCATCTTCGGTCAGGTATTCCAGGGGATGGACGTTCTCCAAAAAATCACCCCTCGCGACCCAAGCCAGTTTCCTCCCCCACCGCCAGGCGATAAGCTGATTTCGGTAACTATAATAGAGGAATGAAACAATTATGACGATGACACCGTCTGGCTTTTCTTCAACCTCCGGGCAGCCAACGAGCGAACGGACAAAATGGATTTCCTTTAGCCAGGGATTGGTAACCTTGCTGGTTGCATTCCTGCTGTTCAATCTGGCTTTAGGCTTCGCCATTTATAGCATTTTGGAAGTCCTCAGTCCAGAGGGTGACTCCGAAAGCAGTTTCTCCTTATGGTTGCTGGCAAGTGGATACTTTACCGTTGGGCTTCTTCTCCTTCCACCCATCTTTCTAGCTTTTTACCGTTTCTTCGGTTGGAAACCGCCAGTTTGGCTTGTCTCTCTCCGCTTTCCACCGCTGGGAGTTCTTATCTTTATCTATCCATTGATTCTGCTGGGAGGTAACTGGCTCTCTACCCAAACTATCCTGGCTTATCTGCTCTTGCCATTCTTCCACATTGCCGCCATCGGCATTCCAGTTGCCATCACACTCAGCATCAGTCTGAAGGGTTTAACCTCCGTTTCCCTGCAACGGAAATGGGGAGCATTAAGCGTAGGGCTGACCTTGTCTCCATTCCTGATCTTTATTTTAGAAATCCTGGCTTTCATGATTCCCATGGTCTTGTTGGCGTTTTGGGTGTCTCGAGACCCTGAACGGCTGAGAGAACTGCTTCAACTCAATGAAACCCTGCGTCAACCTCTGGCAAACCCCCAGGCTGTGTTAAGCGAACTTCGCCCCTACTTGAACAACTCAGCCGTGATCCTTACAATTCTCTTCTTTGCCGCCCTGGTTGTGCCGTTAATCGAGGAAGCCGTCAAACCTTTAGGCGTTTGGTTGCTCTACGGACGCACGCGCGGGGCATTGGACGGCTTTGTCGGCGGCGCGCTCTGCGGGGCAGGTTACGCCTTGCTGGAAAGTTTTCTGCTAGGCAGCACGAAATCGGAATGGTTGTTTGCGGTTCTGGGACGGAGTGGTACGGCAGCCATTCACATCTTCACCTCTGCGGTCATTGGGGCTGCTCTGACCACTGCCTGGCAAAACCGCAGCTATCTGCATCTGATCCTCGCCTATCTGGTCGGTGTCTTTTTCCACGGTGTCTGGAATGGCTTTGCCGTTCTTTCCGCTTTGCACAGCGTTTCTGCATCTGAGGAAGGATTTTGGGGATTGCCTTACACCCAAAATCTAGCTACCATTGCCCCCTTAGCCATTTTGCTTCTCGCCTGTCTGGCGCTTCTCGGTCTCTGGTCTTTCAATCAAAAAATCTACAAAGCATGGAGTAAAATTGGCTTAATTTCAAATACAGGATAGTTAAGTTCTTATGGATACCTTATTGACATTCATTAACATCTTTCTCCATCTGGATAAATACCTGAGCTCGGTGATTCAAACTTACGGGGCATGGACATATTTGCTGCTCTTTTTGATCATTTTCATGGAAACCGGACTGGTTGTTACCCCCTTTTTACCCGGCGATTCGCTTCTATTTGCAGCCGGCACGTTCGCCGGTCTGGGAGCGATGAAGGTTGAAGTTCTCTATTTCCTTCTCGCAACCGCGGCTATTTTCGGAGATACCGTCAATTATTGGATTGGTCACCTGATCGGACCGCGTGCCTTTAGCGGGCGAGTCCGATTTCTAAAGCAAGAATACTTACAGCGCACACATGAATTCTATGAAAAACATGGTGGCAAGACGATTATTCTCGCCCGCTTTGTTCCCATTATCCGCACCTTTGCGCCTTTTGTGGCCGGCGTGGGTGAGATGACCTATTGGAAATTTCTGTCCTACAATATCTTCGGCGGATTGTTGTGGGTGGCTTTATTTGTCTTCGGTGGTTATTATTTCGGAAATTTGAGTATTGTGCGCGAAAACTTTACTCTGGTCGTTTTAGCTATTATTTTTATTTCCGTTCTACCTGGAGTGGTGGAATATCTTAAGGGACGCAGAGCTCAAAGGAGCGCACACACGCAAGTTTAACCGTCCAGACTGCGACCCAGGCGAAAGCCTAAGGCTGGAGAGGTGAATGTACACACAACCCCTTCGCGCACCGTCGTTCGCGCCAGTTTATGGCTGTAGTACCAGGAGCCACCACGAATAACAAAGCGCGCCTTTTCATCCCCCTGTTCCCGTCCATCCCTCGCGTCATACGGATATGGTTTCAAGATTGAACTGGTCCATTCCCAAACATTACCAGCCATATCCGCCACACCGAATGGGCTATCACCACTGGGGGAATACTCGCCAACTGGTGTTGTGCCTCGCTTGCCACTTTCGAGCGTATTACAACGCCAGGGGTCAAACTCGCTCCCCCACGGGTAGAGGCGGTCATCGCCGCCACGCGCTGCACACTCCCATTCCGCTTCGGTAGGAAGGCGAAAATTGCTCCCCAGCGTCTCATTCAACCAGCGACAATACGCCTCGGCATCTTGTTTGGAAACACCCACCACCGGATGGTTATCGGTCCCTTCGGCGTAACGGAAGCCGCTCCATTCTTTCGGCACCCGATAACCCGTTGACCAGATAAAGAGATAGTATTCTGCATTGGTCACCGGGTAACGACAAATTTCAAATGATTCAATGCGAATCAGATGCTGGGGTTGTTCAATTGCAAAGAGGTCTTTTTCTACCCACTCTTCTGCCCACAATTCTGTGCGGTAGAGATGCTCAATCTGATCATCGCTGATACCGATAATATACTCTCCGCCAGGAATGGTAATCATGCGCGGCGGAGTTACTTTTATTTTCTTTAGCGGTGATTTTCCCAGTTTGCTCTTCTCAAACATCCCTGCCGATTAGACCCTTCCTTCGCGGTGGTTTGTGGACAACTACTCAGGCGAACCGGATTAGACCGCAATCGGTTGTCCCAACACTTTTTCATAAATCTCAGCATATCTCTTCAAGGTTAAGTGGATGTTTTCATCGATGGATTTGCTGAGCCCAACCAGATAAGCTTCGCCGCTGGCTTCTTTTTTGTACGCTTCCCAATGGTCAACGACATCTAACAACACCCGCTGCCAGGCTTGAGCGGTGTTTTGTACCAACCATCCATAGGAGCGAAACTCCTCATACGGCGGTCCTTCGCTGGCAACCCAGGGGATTTTCATAATCATATATTCTAACACTTTTATCCAGCTTCGTCGCTGGTCGTATTCGCCAGCTAAGGGAGCAATTCCGATATCAAATTGAGACAGTACCGTTGCCCATTGGTTATGCGGCACCCACGGGACGTGAATCAGCTGGTCTTTGGGGAGATTCAATTGTTTGACAACGCGCACATCATTCCCACAGAACATGATCCGAACGTGAGGTCTTGCCCGGCACAACCGCTGCAACGCCGGGATCAATCCACTGTCCACAAAGCTCTGATAATGCGAAACACTGCCTCCCCAGCCGATGATGATGCCCTCATGTTCCTGAACGCTGGCATTTTGATACAGGTTCAGGTCAATGTAATTTGGAATATAGATCATTTCGGTATATGCCCGCCAATCATCGGCTAACCGCCGCGACGGGGTTGTTGCAGCATGAACAAGGCGCAGTCCCCACTTGAATTGGGTCAACGGCGGAGGTTCTACTTTTTGACCGTTATCGTGCCGCACCCCCTGAATCCAATAAGAATAGTTATGATTGCTGGGATGCATCAGGTGATAAGCATCATCGAAATCTGCCAGGACAACTTTGTCTCGCGCCTTCCAGTATTGAATGGCAGATAAAACTGGCCCGAACAGATTGCGCTCAACGACAATAATATCTGCCGCCTGACAAATCTCGTCTGCCTGTGGGTCATGATGCGCAAAATCTTCGATGCCAATCATGAAAGCCTGGTGTCGTCCATTGCGATTGATCGCCCGATAAGGCACTGCACAGCGCCACTCACTGCTGTTCCATTCTTCTTTGCTATCAGCATAGACAAAAACAATCTTCATCGCTTTTTCCCATGGATGGTTTCGCGCAGCAAATGATACCAGAGGCGGCTCTGCAGATTTAACGAGCGCAATTGCACCTGTCGTCCGCCGGCGTTGCCCAGACTGACTCGTAAATCGTTATCTAAGACCAGTTGACGTAAGTACGTATGCCACTCATCTAACGAGTGAGCGATCAATCCGCCACTTGCCCAATTCACCGCAGCAGGAGATGGGGAAGCCAACCACGGGATACCCCGTCCGCCAGCGTCCATCAATCGTTTCTCGGATAAAGAATTATTAAATGGCGTATTCCTCAAAGGCAATAAAAGCACATCCATTTGCTTGAGGGCATACCAGTAATCTTCGGCTTCAATTATAGGCAAGAAGATCCGCCGGCTCTCAGGCAGACTATCGAAGAGTTGATACACCTCAACATCGCCGGCAATGACCAGACGAACATGAGGAAACTCCCGTAAAACGCGCACGATCATGCGTTTGACCTGAAAAACATCTTCCAGTTCTCCGCCCAGCCCAATCCAACCGATATTTAACGTATGGCGCGGGCGCACAGGCTTCGAGTTGGAGAGGTCATCTGTATCCCAGGCTGGCGGAATTACCGTCACCTGGAAGTTGGCCTGGCGCAAGGTATTGGCAAAAGCTTCGCTGGGTACCACGATTCGGTCAGCCAGCCAACAGGCCGCCGAGTAGGCTTTGGCGCGTGCCGGATTGTTCAACCCTACCAGTTCGAATGCCGGGTGCTGAAGCGGAATCTGCTCAAAATCAGCTTCCAGGTATAGGAGGATGGGTAGTTTGGCGCCATGAGCAGCCGCCAGCCATTCCATGCTGCCGGGATCTCCATGTGGATGGACAGCCAGTACAACATCAAAGCCCTTTAAATCGGGCACCTGGTTTGGGCTTAGCCTGACAAACTGACAATCCAACTCACTCAATTTCGCAATGGGTACTTTTGGAGCGATCAACGGCAAATCCGGGAGAGGATCGATCCACAAAATCCGCAATGGTTCCTCTGCGAGCTCCGAAGTTGTTGCCGTCAAAGACTCAACGGCATCACCATGAACTTCTTTTTGAAGGTAGATATTCTGCAGCAAGTTCTCCAAACCAATCGCCAAATCTTCCCGGCCATCCTGCCGGGCTTGCCGGATGTTCAACTCTAAAAGGGCGGGAATCAATTCATCAATTTCATCCAACCGCTCGGCAACTTTCAAGGCGGGGTGAGGGCTATGCAGGATTTCTTCCAGTAATTTGGCAGCTCTCTGCACATCTGCTTCAGAAATCGCTGAAGGGCGATTGGCTAAGCGTTCCAAAAGGTCCGCCACCTGTTTCGAGCGCATCGCCAGGCTTGCCGAGGCAGTCATCTCAGCGGCAAGCGGCATCGTTTTGCCACCCTCCCCCAGGTTGACTTCGACTTGAGCAAGGTTAATCCGCCTCAACACCCTGGAATCTTGCGGATCCAGTTGCTGAGCCTGGGTATAAAAGGCAAGGGCAGTGTCGGGATCACCATCCGCCAGGTAGCAATCGCCTAAGATGAGGTAAGACTCGATATCTGCTGGATACTCGCGTAATATCTGGGCAAACACCTGGATTGCCTGCTCGATGCGATTGGCTTCCAGATGCTGCTTACCCACCGCTTTGCGTTGTGCCAGGTCCGCCGATTTTGTGTCCATACAAATCATTGCCCATGTTATAAAACGAAATGCCACAACCGTCTATAAAGGACAGATGAAGAACGCGTAAAGAGAAGCTAAAAGGTGAAAGCTGAGAGAAAATTTATTTCTTGTTTACCACCTTTTTATTCAACCTTTATGTATATTCGGTAGGGTTTAGACTACACTTTCGTTTGTAAAAATATTTGAAGATTGAATTGATCTAGCAACTGGCAGGGATAATACCATGAAAACCCATCTTCTTCCTACTCCTTTAGACGGAGTGCTGATAATAGAGATCGAATATTACCAGGACGAGCGGGGGTTTTTCATCGAGCCGTGGAACAAGCGGGACTTTGCGGCTGCGGACTTTACCGAAGAGTTCGTCCAAGAAGGGCATTCGCGCTCGCATTACGGCGTCCTGCGTGGTCTGCACTATCAAGACCTGTCCGCCCCAATGGGGAAACTGGTGCGCTGCACCCTGGGCAAGATTTATGATGTGGCCGTGGACTTGAGGGTCAGTTCCCCCACCTTTGGGAAGTACTTTGCCATCGAACTGAGCGCCGAAAACAAGAAGCAGCTCTACATTCCGCCTGGCTTTGGGCATGGGTTTGAAGCGCTGGACGAGTTTGTCGAAGTGCAATACAAGCAAACCGGCTATTACACCCCGGCTGCGGAAGGCACCATTGCCTGGAACGATCCCGACCTGGCCATTGACTGGCCGATTAAAAATCCCGTCCTTTCCAAACGCGATCAAAACGGCCTGACCCTGAAACAATATTTGCAGAACCCGGCTTTTCCCTAGGATGTGCTCATGAAAATCATGGTTATCGGCGCAAACGGTCAATTGGGCAGCGATCTGGTGCAGGTGCTGGGCGAGCGAGCGGCAGGCTATCAGGTCATTCCCCTCACCCATGCCGAACTTGAAGTGACCGATCCCCAGCAGGTTCAACAGGCTTTAGAACGATATCAGCCGGAGGTGGTGGTCAACACCGCCGCCTATCACAAAGTGGATGAAGTCGAGAGCCACCCCGAACGGGCTTTTGCGGTGAATGCCATTGCCCCGCTCACCCTTGCCCGATTGTGTCGCCAACAGGACATTGCCTTACTCTTTCTCAGCACCGACTATGTTTTTGGCGGTGAACTCAATCGTCAGAGGCCCTACACGGAAAGCGACTGCCCGGCTCCACTGAACGTGTACGGGGTAAGCAAACTGGCCGGGGAAAAATTCATCCAGGCTACCTGGTCGAAGCATTGGATTGTGCGCACTTCGGGTCTTTATGGCCTGCGCGGCGCTTCGGGCAAAGGCGGCAATTTTGTTGAGTTGATGTTGCGCCTGGCTGGGGAAGGCAAAGACATCCGCGTCGTGGATGACCAGCGTCTTTCTCCCACCTATACCTATGAACTGGCACATGGCTTGGTCAACCTGATCGAAAAAGCCCCTTACGGTCTCTATCACCTGACCTGTTCGGGGGCTTGTTCGTGGTATGAATTTGCACTCAAGATCTTTGAGTTGTCGAACCTGCAACCCAACCTGCAACCGACTACTTCGGCTGAATTCAAGACCGCCGCGCGCCGCCCGGGCTATTCCGTCCTGGCAAACCAGGCCATTCGAGATGCGGGCATTCCGCCCCTCAAAGCCTGGCAAGAGGCGCTGGCAGATTACCTTGCCAGGCGGGAGACGCGTTCTCTTCACCCGTCCCAAGGAGGTTCAAAATGATTCTGGTCACCGGTGGCGCCGGCTATGTTGGCAGTGTCTTAGTCCCCGAATTACTGGCTTTGGGAAAGCAAGTGCGGGTCGTCGACACGCTCTGGTTCGAGAACCCTCTACCCGATCATCCCAACCTGGAGGTGATCCGCGGTGATGTCCGTCAAGCCCGGGCAGACTGGTTGGATGGTGTGGAGGCAATCATCCATTTAGCCGGTCTATCCAATGACCCCACTGCCGATTTTGCCCCTCAATTGAATGCCGAGTGCAATGTGATGGCAACGCGGAAATTAGCCGAGTTAGCTGCCGAAAAGGGAAAGCGGGAAGGCAAACCCCTGCGCTTCGTGTTTGCTTCTTCGTGTTCGGTGTATTACACCGCCACCCCCGAAGCAGAATTGAACATGCACGGCAAAGACGAAGCCACTCCGGTTTCACCGACGGCCAATTACAGCAAGACCAAGCGCTTGGCCGAAATCGAGTTGTTGCGCATTGCCGAAGAAGTGCCTGAGTTTTGTCCGATTATCCTGCGTAAAGGCACGCTCTTTGGCTTATCGCCGCGCATGCGCTTCGACCTGGTCATCAATGTGTTTACCCTGAACGCCTGGAAGCACGGCAAACTGACCGTTTTCGGCAGTGGCGAAGCCTGGCGACCGCTTTTGCACATCCGGGATGCGGTGGATGCCTATATCTACATGCTCTCGGCGCCGCTTGAAAAAGTGCGCGGCGAGATTTTCAATGTGCTGCATAAGAATTATCGCATTCTGGAACTGGCTTTTTGGGTAACCGAAGTGTTGGAACAACAGCGCGGGGTATCGATTCAGGTGAAGCGCGACCGCAGTGTGCAGAGCGGAGAACGCAGTTACTATGTTTTGGGGGATAAGATTCAGCGTCAACTGGGTTTTCTGGCAGAGCGGGGGGCTGCCCAGGCGGTGCTGGAAATCTGGGATGCCCTGGAAGCCGGCACTTTCGGCGATGACCCGGCCAGTGACCCCCGCTTCTACAACATCCGCTGGTTTAAACAAGAACAACTTCTGCTCGAGAGAGTGTAAATTGCTCAGGAATCAGACACCCAATGACAAATCTTTATTCATCGATCATAATTTTAGATCCGATCGCTACCGCCGCTGAGCAAGACCTGCTGCAAAAATTGTCAGATTATGGGCTCAATCATCTTGAACCCATTGCTCATACGGGCTGGAATTATGCCTTAGATCAGGTATGGCTTTTGCGTGAAATTGAAGATTATCTCCAGCGATTCTCGCCTTCAAAACCTGTAATCGTCGAAGTCGGTTGTGGAAAATCTATTTTCCACAATTTTATCGAAGAATACTTTGGGTTGGATGTAATCGGAATAGACCGCCCTGAGGGTTTCTGCAATCCGGGAGAATTCAAGAACGTCGACTATTTTGTAGATTTTTTAGACTTTACTGCCTTTCAGGAAAATTCCGTTGATATTATCTTCTGGCTATCATCCATTGAGCATAACAAATTGCCCCAAATCAGAGATCTATTTTTAAAGAGTATTGGATTGTTAAGAGAAAATGGACTGTTCTTAGCAACATGCGCATTATCCGAAAACACAGGTTGGTTCGAACCATCGGAACAAACAAACTTAAGCGTTGTCGATAGCAAGAAATTATTTGATGCTACGATCGTAGAAAATGACTTCTACGAAATTCGCGAAAGGTACCGAAAGAATATCCTTTACCTGCGAGAGCGATATAAATCTCGATATGGCCACTTTTCAGATCGAAATCCGGAATTCATCGTTGGCGGAGTGAAAGCCTTGAAGATGACACAGAAAAATCCTGGCACCCAATTTACTTTCTACCCCACTACTGGTTCGTCCATGAACCAAAAACCTTCTATCAACATCCTCTTCTATATCGAGCCGATGAAGACCTTTCACCGGCCTTTGTTTCACTTACCCTGGTGGACATTTGCCTATCGAAAGATAGCCTCTTTAGTTGATGATCCATTTCACAAATATTCTTTTAGAGTGATCACCAGTAGCGCAATTAAGGAACAGATCAAAAATCAAGACCTTCCCGAAGATCTGCAAATTCTCGAGGTTGATGATGAGAAGTTATTGACTCATTTTGACGGCGATTATTTAAAGGCCAGTTTAGCCTGGTACCACCAGACATACTCAGACGAACAGATTTCTTATAATTCTGAGTTAATAAAAGGCGTGTTGGGCGACTGGCAACCGGACATAATGATCTCCTATTCACCGGCACCTTTTCTCCAAAGAGCGTATCCTCTTGCCTTGCTACTCCACTCCGAATATGGAATGACCTCCCGGCCGCCATTTTCGGAGAGTTTTTACTTTGACCCGCTGGGATATTATCAATACTCCTATCTCAGCCGCTATGCTGATAAGATCCGCTCAGTCAATTTCACAGAAAAAGAATATCAAGCTCTGGAGGAGTACCGCAGCTTTTTCGTAAACCTTATCGATCAACGCAATCCCTTCAAACCTCTAATCGAAGAACTTCGCAGCCGCTTTAAACACCTGATCCTGGTTCCACTTCAGGCTTCGAATAATTATTGGTTTGACGGAAATTGCAAATTCAAATCCCAGTTTCACATGATTGAGTGGATTTTAAGAAGCACACCTCAACATATTGGGGTGATATTTGTCCCTCACCCTGATTTCCCGGTTTTCACCCAAGACACCCTGAATTATCTCCGGTTTCGATACCCTCACTTTATTTACTATGATGAATTCGAACAGTATGGCTCGGTGTCCCAATACTTTCTGAGTTCTGTAGAGGCTGTAGCATCTGTATCCTCAATGGTCGGCTTACAAGCATTGATTTGGAATAAGAAAATCATTGCATTAGGAGATTCCCATCTAAACATTGTTGCCGATTCCACCTCTCTTGAGTCAATCGAGGCGTTGCTACACCAACCAACCCCCAATAAAGACCACATCTTATTATGGCTGCTCAGTCACTACTACATACCCCTATCTTACGTGCAAGACCCAATCTGGTTTGGAGATTTTTTGGAAAATGCCCTATACTCTTTTCGAAATAAAAAAGACCTCCAGGATTTTTACAAGCCAATTGATGATATACCCAATTTGATCAGGCGTATTCTGGAAAATGCAAGCCTTAACATTCCAATTCTGAAAAAACGAAACTCATCAGACAATCACTATTTGCAATTGTATGTTTCCTCCCATGAGGAATATCGAGAGGAAAATTCAATTACATCTACTATCCACTTAGAAAAATGGCATACCTACTACCTTTCACTCCAGATTCCGACAGGCACGGAAGAAATCCATTTACGACTCGATCCCTGCAATCATTCCGCCTTAATCGAAATCAGTCGTATTGTAATTTGCGCTTCTAAGACAAAACAAGTCATTTGGGAGGCTAGTGACTCAGCATCCCTTATGCAATTGAGTGTAAAGGGAACCGCAAAAAATTTTGTCTCAGCGCATGAGTCTTTATACCTCTTTAGTTTTGGAAACGATCCTCAAATCATCTTTCCGCCTTTGCCTCTGATTTCTGATACCGGAATCGAAATTGAGATCAGGATGAGAGTAAGCTCCGAATATCCCGAAGTTAACCAGTACATCTCTCTACTTGAAACTTCTTCTTATTCAGAAGATCAAACATTATCAAAAAGTAGAAACACCATATATGGCTCATACCTTCGCTCCCTCCTGGATTGGGCTGTACTCTGCATAGCGACCCATCATCTGGATAAAGCTAGAGAAGGCATAGCCAGCGTGCTTGCAAATGATCCAGATAACGTTGAAGCCCACACCCTTTTGGATTGTCTATCCCAGATGAGCGCTATAAATTCAAACCTTCAAAGCATGCCTGAGAATGGCCTCATTGCTTACACATTAGATTCACCTTCCGATGGAGAAAGAGTGCAAGGAATTATTGATATCTATGGATGGATCCTGTCTAACAAACCCAACCTCACCTGGGATATTCGAATTTTATTGGATAATAAAGATTGCAACCTAACTATCGAAAGAGGAGAAAGAGAGGACGTTTTATGTAATTATGAAATCTACCGAGACCACAATCCATATCCTGGCTTCGGCACAAAACTCGATACTACTCAATGGGAAGATGGAGAGCATCGACTTGTAGTAATAGCAATCAACAATTCCACCGTTTATCAAATTGGAAAAATAAAGCTATTCATTGCCAACCAAACTCCTCAATAGACATTATTAGAAACCACGCCCTATGAACAATATGTCAATGTTCACCTTATATACAAGCTCTTTAGGAAATTACTTTTTCAATGAAATAAGAGACCTGGTAAAAGAAGGTTTAAGCCAGATTGGCTTTTCTGTACAACTGGCAGATGAAACCCAGGGGTTTTTAAGTGATACGCTTTACCATGTAGTGATTGCACCCCATGAGTTCTTTTATCTGGGTCAAGGAGAAGCTCTGAGAGAGTCAAATTGGCCTGAAAAGGTGATATTGATCAACACTGAACAGCCATCGACAAAGTGGTTTGCATTGGCTTTCGATCTGTTCTCAAAAGCTTATCGCATCTGGGACATTAACCACTGGGCAGCAAAGGAAATTCAAGCACAAGGAATTCAAGCAGACTATCTACCGTTAGGATTCGTGCCTGATTTTCATTTATTCTGCGATGTAACTCCTTTACCGAAACATTTCGGCACGATCCCACTACCTGAATCCATCCGACAACGCTCTTACCTTAACGAGCCTTTTATAAAAAGACCAATAGACATATTATTTGTGGGAAATCTTTCACACAGGAGAGAAACTATCATTTCTTCTTTGGGATGGTTTTTGTCTCGCTATCATTGTTTCTTTCATTTCAGCGATTCCAGTAAACCTGTTTTAGCAAATGTAAACACCTATATGAATACATCTACGGTAATCGGGTTATCGCAAAGGACAAAAATTTTACTTAATCTTCACCGCGGCGAAGATTTGTACTTTGAGTGGCAACGGATTGTCATGCAAGGGATATGGCAGAGAACTCTTGTAATCAGCGAACCATGTGAACCCGCACCTCCCTTTGTAGCAAACAAGGATTATGTCGAAGCAGCAAACGATGAACTCCTTGAAAAACTCCATTTCTTTTTATCTACCCCTCAAGGTCAACTTGAAGCTCAGAAAATTATCGATCACGGTTATAAAACACTAACAGAAGACTGTCGGATCGATCGACACCTCCAAGGTTTGGTTGAAAAACTATAAAAAAGAACTTACACAAGCAAATAGAATGTAACATGAAAACTGAACAATCTCTTATCTTATCGACCAAATCTAATTTTGAAGTGCTATTCGAGCATATAAGACCCAGAGTTCCACTGGTCAGTGTCATTGTCAGCCTTTATAACTATCAGCATTTTATTGAGGAATGTCTTAATTCTGTTAAAGAACAGACACTACCTCATATAGATTTGATTGTGGTGGATGATTGCTCGAAAGACGACTCAATTGTTGTTGTAAAAAAGTGGATGCAAAAGAACAGTCATAGATTCGAACGATGTTCTCTTTTCCGCCACAACCATAACTCTGGACTGGCACAGACACGAAATACAGCTTTTGCGCAAGCGCGCACTCCCTATGTTTTTGTATTAGACGCTGATAATGTCTTATACCCACGGTGCCTGGAAAGACACCTGCAGGTGCTCAGTCAGTGCGATGCCAGCTTTGCCTATAGCTATCTAGAGGTGTTTGGTGCCAGACGGGGATTGCAGAATACAGTTAAGTGGGAGAAAGAAATCCTTCAATATGGAAACATGGTTGACGCGATGGTCCTGTTGCGTAAAAGTGCCTGGGAACAAGCTGGTGGATATTCCGTCATGGAAGTCATGGGGTGGGAGGATTATGACCTTTGGTTCAAGATAGGCAGGAATGGCGGATGGGGTATCTTGATCCCCGAAATTCTCGCTCGCTATAGAGTGCATTCGAAGTCTATGCTGCGCACAATTACGAATCCAAAATCGGACCGCCTGCGAGAGATTCTGCTCGACTCCTATCCCGAGTATTTTACCGACCATCGTATCCGCATGGATATCTTAACAAAAGCAAAAAGATGGGATGAAGCGATCTCAGCCTGCCAGGCAGCTTTGATGGAGGAAGACGAACCCTACCTATGGGATCATTTGCTATGGTTGTATTTACAAGCGAATAAACAAAACGAACTCAATGAAACAGCTATCCAGATATTAAGACGCCATCCAGAGCGAGCAACAGATCTGGTGAATAGGTTGGATCCCAAATTGGTCAAAGAGGTTCTTTATCAATTCCTACAGACTCAGTCACCAACCCCGGGAATTTATTTTGCATTGGCAAGGGCACATTTAGTGGAAGGGGAAATTGAAAAATGCTTGTATAACGCAAAAATTGCCCGAGATTTAGCGGAAAAGCGTAGATTTACAATAGAACAACTTCTCGATGATGGAAAATTGAATGAAGCCCAACAGATTATTGAACTATGGCACCGAGAAGATCCTGAAAATGTGGAAATCTTATTTTACAAAGCTCTGCTTGAAATGAGGCAACAGCGGGTGTATAGCGCCTTAGCAAAGTTTGACCAACTTATAAAGTGTGGCTATAAATCCTGTCAAGTCTTGGAAAATTATATTGATGCGGCTTTGCAAGCGAATAAAAAGGGAATCGCTCTGAAGCTGTTGCAGGATATGATCTTGCTAGAGCCAGATCAAAGCTGGATTGATGCAATGAGTCGCTTAGCTTCAAAGCATCCATCAGTTATGATCTTTAATGCACTCTACAAATCCACCCAACCTGATTCGGTGAGACAGGAGAAGTATGCCTCCGAGACGCTGAAATTACTACTTGATTCTCCTGATATAGTTGAAGCGTTTCAAAAATATTCTAATCGCTTTGACGATTATTTAGTGAAATATATCCGCAAAAAAGCCCAGGAAGAAAGCAACCAAACTGACCCGAAAATCGGGGAAGCATTATCCGAACTGGCTGATTATATAGAGCAATGGATCAATCAAGGTTGAGAAATCATAGAGTGAGAATCGCAGGGGAGCCAGCACCCTTTGAAATCATGCTACCCACACCACCTCGTTACGCCGCTTCAGCCACATGCCTGGCTGGGCAATTATCTTCTCCCATTCCCGAATCGTGTAAACCAACACATCCACTGGCACAGGCAACTCGGTTAAGTCCCACTCTGCTGCTCTTCTTGCAATGGGTAAATCGCTCTCGGAGACAATTAAGACCACATCTAAAACACTTCCCACACCCCAATCGCCCCGCGCATACGACCCAAAATAACCCACCCGCAGCAGAGATTTGTGTTGCGCCTTTGCATTTTCAGCCCATCGCCGTAAGGCTTCCAGCACTTGCCTCTCATCAGGCCAGATAAGAACGGACGAATTCAAAGATCTCACCGGCAAGTTACGTACCCCAATCACGGAGGTAAAGAAAGTCATATCCCACCGTGCGGTTCGTCAGTTTGGCAATCGGGGGAAGCACACGTTTGAAGTGATTGCGCCGCATCCGCTCGACCACTTTTTGGACAAACTCAGCAGAGAAGCCGGCTTCAATGCAGTCCTGTGGGCTGTAGCGTTGGTCAACCAGCAAGTAAAGCAGTTGATCCACCTCTGCATAGGTGAAACCCAGCTCACCTTCGTCGGTCTGTCCCTGCCATAAATCGGCTGTGGGAGGTTTGGCAACGATCACCTCAGGAACACCCATTGCCCGCGCCAGTTGACGTACCTGCGTTTTGTACAGATCGCCAAGCGGATTTAAAGCACAAGCCGAGTCACCATAGAGCGTTGTATAACCTAACAAAATCTCGGTCTTATTTCCTGTACCGACCACCAGGCCCTTGAAAACCTCCGATTGATCATACAAAACGATCATGCGCGCCCGCGCCATGATATTGCCGCGGCGCACGGCGTTCATTTGCGGATCGCGCCCAATCAAGGGATCAACCATCTCTGTAATTGGAATGATAACCGAGTGCACCCCTAAGGCATCAATGACCAGTTGGGCATGCTGGAGTGATTCGGGAGAGGAAGAACGATAGGGCATACAGACTGCTAAAACGTTCTCAGGCCCTAACGCTTCCGCAGCTAAGAAGCACGCTAAAGCCGAATCCACCCCTCCAGACAGCCCAACAACGGCATGATCAAAACCAACTCGCTGAATTTCGGAGCGAATAAATCCGCTCAAAATCGTGCGTGCCAGATCGGTATTAATGCTCAAATCAATCTTTACCATCGAGTCACCTATCGGTTTGCCTGTGAGGCGCGTTTCAAGATGCGCTCTAACTCACGCTGAACCAGGGCAGTGCGTTCATCGCGTAAGAGGGGCAAGCGTGCCCGCGTGCGATGCAATTGATTCAGGTCTACCTCAGCAAAAGTCAACCCTTCTTCAAAATACGGCGCTTTCGCCAGTAATACTCCATCGGGGTCAAAGAGCGTCGAACCGCCCCAAAAATGCAATCCATCCTCATAGCCCACCCGATTGGCATGGACGACAAAAGCGGTAAAGAGATTGGCATAAGCCTGAACAAGTTGTTCCACCCAGCGCGCCGATTCGAGCTTGGGTGCAGCACTCAGCCCGCGGCCCGGCGAGGCGGACATAAACAGGAAAAGATCTGCGCCATCCAGCCAGAGAAGGTAAGGAGGAGAAGCATGCCAGAAATCCTCACAGATCAACATCCCTACCCGACCAAAACGGGTATCAAAAGCCGAGATAGAATCACCCCAGGCAAAGAAGCGCCCTTCATCGAAGAGACCGTAGGTAGGCAAATAGAGCTTATGATGAATATGAAGCACCTGACCTTGAGACAGATAGGCAGCAGCGATGAAGAAGCGATGGCGTTTGTCCTCTTCGACAAAACCAACCGTAACATCGATTGCCTGACTGGCTTCCAGCAACGCTCCGAAGATCGGATCCTCTTTATAAGGTGAAAGCGCCACGGAAGAAACCAAATCTTGCAGAACATAACCCGTCAGCGATAGCTCGGGGAAGACAATCAACTCTGCCCCCTGCAACCTGGCTTGCTCGATAAGCGTCAGGTGCTTCTGTAAATTGCGTTGAAGGTCACCGAGGTGGGTGTTCAATTGTGCTAAAGCAACTTTGAATCTCATGCCTTTTATCATACCATAGCAAATTCTGGTTGGCGATACTCTCTGAAGAGTCCCGCCAGGATTGCCTGGTATCCGTTGCCTTGAGTTACTGACAAGAAGGTCGGCGATACTCCCGAAACGTACCGTCAGGCTTGCTTAATATTCTGTACCGCCAGGCTTGCCTGGTACCTGTCGCTCACCTTGACCGACCAGAAGGTCGGCGATACATTAGAAATGTACCGCAAGGCTTGCCAGGCGTCCTTCACTTAACGAACCGACCAGAAGCCCGGTGGTGCAGAAGAACATCTATACCACAACAACGAGGGGATAGAAACACTTATACCTTTCAATAAAAGTAAAGGTAAAATTCCTTTGACGTGGAAATGCAAAGTTAAGTGCCGGCAAGATTGGAACTCTCTCCTTAAACCAGCCAATCTAAACCAGGCTGTTTCCGGAAAGAAGCATTCCATCCATTTTGCAGAGAAAGTGGTCAAAAACCTTTCTTCCAAAGAATTTATTTTCAAAAACGAGATGGTCTAAACGATGAAAAAACCACTTCCCTTAGCAATTCTAGGTGCGATCGCACTTTTCCTTTTCCTCTTTGCATTCCACGGCTATGAAGCGACCTGGCAATTATGGAATATCCCAACCATGATGCCCCCTTTCGCAGACTTAAGATCAATAACGGGTTTATCCGTCACGGTGTCTCAAGGATATGACCCCACCCTTTATCATCCTGGCGACCCCTGGCAACGTCCCTTTAATTATCCACCGATCTGGAAAATGGCTGTCCCGCTTGGCGTAACCCCCGAACACACCCTCGCCCTTGGCATTCTTCTCATCGGTTTCTTTCTCATAGGTCTCTACCTTGTTTTCAGAGACTTATCTCTCACCGAAACCATTTTCGTAATGCTCGGCCTGTTATCCCCCGCCGTCCTGCTCGGCATAGAACGGGGGAACATTGATTTATTTATTTTCTTTCTTGTCGCTCTGGCAGTGTGGTTGGTTGGCAAATCGTTACCATGGGCAGCCTTTGTTCTTCAGATCGCTTATTTCTTGAAGTTATATCCAATTTTTGGTCTACCTACCCTGCTGCGTGGCAAACAAAAAACAGCCTTACTTCTCATTGCGCTTGTGCTCGGAATCTCTACCCTTTATTTTCTCAGTAATTACCAGGAATTGATCTCCATTTTAAGTCTCACTTCCCAGATCCCATAATCTCTCCTATGGCACGAATGTTTTCCCTTTGCGAATCCAAAAGTCTATCTATTCCGCCCATATCCCAACGGTACGCATCCTTACCAATCTGGCTGCTTTTGCAATCCTGATGATTGGCACAGGTTTGGGTAGCAAGATTGATCTCTCCTCCGATTATCGAGTAGCACTCTATCTGGATGCCTTCCGCGCCGGCAGCGCAATTTATATTGGCACCTTCCTTCTGGGAAACAATTTTGATTACCGGCTCATGTTTTTGTTGCTAACGATTCCCCAGTTGGTCGGGTGGTGGCAATCTACATCTTCGAGACTGCGCTGGATCGCAAAGATCACGGGTGTGGCTCTGTATTTCTCACTTTATCACCGCCTGATTCTGCGTGGCATTGAAGCCCTCTTGCCTCCAGATTTTCCGGGTTCGTATGCCCGCGCTCTGGCTTTCCTTCCAGATGAAACCGCCAATTGGACACTCTTTGCAGGGTTAATTTTCCTCCTCTCAGCTTCCCTACCGCACTGGCTGTTCGATTTTAGAAATTGGTTCCAAAAACATTTCCCCATCAGGTATAATGAAACCGAAAGAAACCCTTAAACGTATAATTTAGGGAGGAGGTCATCACTTCGAGTGATGCAGGTAGCTTAGTGAAATTTGACACGCTTTGTCCTCCCCCAAAAAGAGCGTTTTAGTTGAAACGGAAACAGAAATGATCGACTTTATCTTAGATCCCAACCTGGCTTATTTAGCCCTCGTGCTTACCACCATCCTGGCAGTTTTAGCTCTTCTCAGTCCGGGTTCGGGGATCATTGAAGCCAGCGCGGTCATCGCCGCTTTTTTTGCTGCCTATAGCATCTACCGTCTGCCCTTGAATGGATGGGCGCTGATCGTCCTGCTTTTTGGGGCCGGTTTCTTTCTGGTTGCTTTCTTCCGCAAAGATAGGCGCTGGATTCTCGGAGCCTCGATCGTTTGCCTTGTGGTCGGTTCTGCATTTCTATTTCGCACCGACCGCTGGTGGGAGCCGGCTGTGAATCCATTTCTGGCCGCCATTGTATCGGCTACCTCAGGAGGCTTTTTCTGGGTTGTTGGGCGCAAACTCCTGGAAGCCACCACAACCACACCCAGCCATGACCTGGATAAGTTGATTGGCGCCCTGGGCGAGGCAAAGACAGAAATTCACCAACACGGCAGTGTTCAGGTGGAGGGAGAATTGTGGAGTGCCACCAGTCGGACACCGATCCCGGCTGGTAGTCTGGTGCGCGTGGTGAAACGCGAAGGTTTTACCCTGGAAGTTGTCAAAGAAAAGGAGAGTTAAGCAACAAAGAAACAATGCGATCCGATTCATTCTGCACACCAAGGTTATCCTATACCTTGTTACTGGCTTAATCCAGATTAATTTCATTGTTCGATAAACACTCAGGAGGTTTCCATGTTTTTCACATCCCCTACTTTACAAATCGGTGGCACTGAATTCTTTGGCACATTAACCTGTCTGATCGGGGTGGTGGTTGTACTGGCAGTCCTGTTTCTCGCCAGTGCCATCCGCATTGTCCCCGAATATCAACGCCTGGTTGTCTTTCGGTTAGGTCGCTGTATTGGCTCACGCGGGCCAGGTATTGTCCTTTTGATCCCGGTTATCGATCGCGCCGTGCGCGTCGATCTGCGGGAACAGGTGCGAGAAATCCCCCACCAAACCGCCATCACCAAAGACAATGCGCCAATTTCGATCGATTTTCTGTGGTACTTTAAGGTGCTTGATCCAACCGAGAGCGTCCTGCAGGTAGGAAACTTTGAAGCAGCCGCGCAAGGTATGGCAACCACCACGTTGCGCGCCGTCATCGGCGGAATTGTGCTCGATGATGTTCTATCAGAACGGGAGCATATTAACAACATGCTACGCACTCGTCTCGACGAAGTAACCGAACGCTGGGGTGTCAAAGTAACCAATGTCGAAATCCGCGAGATCATTCCACCGCGTGAAGTGCAGGAAGCGATGAATCGGCAGATGTCGGCTGAGCGTATCCGCCGTGCAGTCGTCACCGAATCGACCGGCACGCGCGAAGCTGCCATCAACGTGGCAGAAGGAGAGAAACAGGCGGCCATCCTGCGCGCTGAAGGTGAGAAACAAGCCGCGATCTTACGCGCCGAAGGTGAGCGCCAGGCTCAGATGCTCCGGGCTGAAGGATTTTCTGTCGCTCTGAATAAAATCTTTGAAGTGGCAAAGACCATCGATCAAAAAACCATGACCCTGCAATACTTCGAAGCCTTGAAGAATATCGGCGCAAGCCCCTCCACCAAATATATCTTCCCGCTGGAATTTACCAGCATGTTGGAAAATTTCGTCAAAGGGAAGAGTGAGTAATCCTATCCTGTAGAGCATTTGCCTGAATGACTCTCAATGTTTTGCGGGTTACCAGAGCTGTCCGATAGATAAACTAAACGGGCAGCTCTGCTTTCCTCTAATGTTCACCAGGCGATCGATGGAATCTAGACAAGAGTACAGAAAAACAACCTACACCATCCAAAACGCTAACTGGCGCGATTTGAATGCCCTTCGCCAACTCGAACAAATCTGTTTTCCCAAAGACGGCTGGCCTCTTCTCGACTTAATTGGCGTCTTGACCTATCCGAATATTGTGCGCTTGAAAGCCGTCATAGATAGTAGAATGGTCGGCTTTATTGCTGGCGATCGTCGTGAGGAAGGATTTTTAGGTTGGATCGCGACCATTGGTGTATTGCCTGAATATCGGCGCCAGGGCATAGCGACTGCCTTAATTCTCGAATGCGAAAAACAGTTAAATACCGCTGTCGTTCGCCTCAATGTCCGCCGCTCGAATCTTGAGGCAATCTCACTCTATAAGCGACTTGGCTATGTTCAAATCTCCACCTGGCCAGGTTACTACTCAGATGGTGAAGAAGCCTTAATTTTAGAAAAGCAGAATCATCTCTAAGGTGGGTATAATAAGAGGCATGCCGAAAAGCACCATTGGTGTGCAACCAAATTTAATCCAGGATAGCTTGCATCTTCACGAGTGGGTTGACCGCCTGCTCGAGCAACCGCTCGTTGCAGTAGACACCGAGTCGAACAGCTTATATGCCTATCAGGAACGAGTCTGTTTGATTCAATTTTCCACCCCAGAAGATGACCTTCTGATTGACCCTCTGAGCCTTCCCGATCTGAGACGATTGAATGAGGTTTTTCGCAACCCCCAAATCCGCAAAGTCTTTCATGCAGCAGAATACGACCTGTTATGTTTGCAACGCGATTTCGGTTTTGAATTCCAGAACCTATTTGACACCATGATCGCCGCGCGCATCCTGGGTCGTCCTCAGGTTGGCTTAGGAAGTCTCTTAGAGGCGGAGTTTGGCGTTCACCTGGACAAACGCTTTCAACGGGCAAACTGGGGGCAAAGGCCCTTGCCCCCAGATTTACTCCTATACGCCCAAGAGGACACCCGCTATTTAATCCCCCTCTACCAGCGTTTAGAAAAAGAGTTGGTCGAAAAAGGTCTTGATGCCCTCGCCAGGGAAGATTTCCAACGACTACTTGCAATAAACGGCAAGGTCAAAGAGAGAAATGGACACAACGACTGCTGGCATATCCAGGGCGTGTATGACCTTCCGCAGGAAAAAATCCCCATCCTGCAAGAGCTTTGTGAGGTGCGAGATCAAATTGCCCGGCGGCTGGATCGTCCCTTATTCAAAGTCATTTCCGACCAAAAACTCATCGAAATTGCTTTAGCATCCCCAACCGATCTGGACCAACTCAAACGACTGGGCTGCCTGTCGAAACATCAACTCGAACGTCATGGCGCAGCGCTGCTTGCAGCCGTCCAACGGGGATTGCGGCGTCCCCCCATTTATCCGCCTCGTAATTGCCGACCGAGTGATGCCTATTTAGCCCGTTTGGAAGCTCTGCGGCAATGGCGGAAAACCACCGCCCAACAATTGGGTGTCCCATCGGATATTGTCTTACCTCGTGACATTATGCTACGGCTAACCGAATCTCCACCCACAACTCTGGCTGAATTGCGTCAAGCCATGGAAGATGTTCCATACCGTTTTGAGCATTTCGGAAAGCAAATTTTGACCCTTCTTCACTCTACCCTGTAACCTCCCATGCGAATTACTTTTTTTGGCGCTGCCCAAACCGTGACCGGTTCTCAACACCTGCTGGAAATCAACGGCTCAAGGTTACTGTTGGATTGCGGTTTGTTTCAGGGCAGGCGCGCCGAGTCCTATGAACGCAATTGGCGACTACCCTTTCCTGCTCACCAGGTGGAGGCCATGATCCTCTCCCACGCCCATATTGACCACAGTGGCAATATTCCCAATCTGGTTAAGAACGGCTTCAGCGGACGGATCTACGCCACCCCCGCCACCGCACATCTGACAAAGATTATGCTGTTGGATTCCGCCCATATTCAGGAAGATGATGCCGAATACCTCAATCGCAAACGACGAAAAAAAGGCGAACCGCCTATCGAACCGATCTATTCCAGCCTCGATGCTGCTCGAGTCGCTCCGCACTTTTCTGAGATTCCTTATGACGAACCTTTTGAGCCAGTTCCAGGCGTAACGGCACGTCTGATTGATGCCGGGCATATTCTCGGCTCAGCAGCCATCTGTCTGGATATCGAAGAGAAAAGGCAACGCTTTCGGCTCTGGTTCTCCGGTGATATCGGTCGTCCAGATCTCCCCATCATCCGCGACCCGGTCTTACCGGAGCATGCAGATTATTTAGTTATGGAATGCACTTACGGCGATAAATACCACGCTGACCCTCAACAGGCATATGATGAACTTCGCCAGACGGTTCATCGGACGATCAATCGAGGCGGAAAAGTGATCATTCCCGCCTTTGCTGTCGGCCGCACGCAAGAAATCGTCTATTCCTTACACCGAATGATCAATCAGGGAGAATTACCGCCCTTGCCCGTCTACGTCGACAGCCCACTGGCAGTCGATGTTTCTGAAATCTTTCGTCAACACCCGGAGTGTTTTGATGAGGAAACCCGTCAACTCATCCTCAACGACCGCCAACACGACCTGTTTGGTTTCCGTCGCTTAACTTATATCCGGAGTGTAGAAGAATCCAAGGCATTGAACGAGCGCCGCGAACCCATGGTGATCATTTCTGCTTCTGGTATGGCAGAAGCAGGTCGCATCTTGCATCACCTGAAGAACAACATCGAAGACCCGCGCAATACCATCCTGATTGTATCCTGGCAGGCTCCAAATACGTTGGGACGCCGCCTGGCAGAGCAAGAAACGAAAGTGCGCATTTTTGGCGAAGAATACACCCGCCAGGCAGAGGTAGTCACCATCGGGGGATATTCCGCCCATGCTGGACAACCTCACCTGCTTCAATATGCCCAAGCAACTGCCAGTCACGCAAAACGGATTTTCCTTGTGCACGGCGAACCGCGGGGCGCTTTGCCATTAATACAAAAACTAAAGGAAATCGGCATTCATCGGGTCGAGTATCCCACTCTCCAACAAACCTACAGCCTCTAAACCTTAAAAAACAATTTTAAGTTGACAAACCGTTTAGATTATGCTATGATTTTTATGAAAACGGTTGCGCAAACGTTTTTTAAGCACTTTCCGCTCGAGGTTGTTTCCAAACAGAAAGAAAGCATCTCAATGAACCGGGTCACGATTAAGGATGTTGCCAACCGAGCCGGCGTGTCAAAATCGACCGTATCACACGTCTTAAACAAAACACGGGTAGTCGAAGAAGCCACGCGGCAGAAAGTCCTGAATGCGGTTGAGGAACTGGGCTATCGCCCAAGCCAGGTTGCGCGGAGTTTGATCTCCAAGCGCACCAAAACGGCCGGGTTATTAATCTCCGATGTCAGTAATCCGTTTTATCCAGATGTTATCCTGGGTGTCGAAGAGATTGCATTCGCCAACGACTATTCGATTTTTTTGTGTAATACAAACTACGATTTAGATCGGGGATTGAAACTGGTGCAATCGCTGGTGGATAAATCGGTGGATGGGATTTTATTCATGTCCAGCAGCATGAGCTTGCAGATGGTTCAAGAAGCAGTCGAAAATCGTATTCACGCTGTTGTGCTGGACTGGGAAGAGAACAACCTGGATGAACTGGCATCCACCATCACCATCAATTTCGAAAGTGGAATCCAACAAGCCATTCGGCACCTGGTCGAAATTGGTCATCAGCAGATCGCTCATATCAGCGGTCCATTGAACTTGTGGACTGCGCAGGTGCGCAAGAACGCCTTTCTCAAGGCGTTAGAGCAAAACGGTTTAGATGCCCGCCAGGCTATCATTCTCGAAGGAGATCTGCGAATAGAAGGCGGACGCAAGGCCTTTGAGCAGCTCCATAAACTTAATCCTCGCCCCAGTGCGGTTTTGGCAGCCAATGACTTAATGGCTTTGGGTGTTCTCTGGGCAGCCCGCAACGCCGGCTTAGAATTACCGAAGGATTTATCGGTGGTGGGTTTAGATGACATCGATTTAGCCAGCAAAGTGTCCCCATCACTTTCAACCGTCGCCTTACCCAGGCGAGAAATCGGAAGAATAGCAATGCGACTGTTATTGGAGATGATCAGTGAGGGGAAAGAAGCCACCAAATCCCGCCTGACGGTCGATACAACCTTCGTTCTTCGTCAATCAACCCAACGTGTGGGGTGAGGCAGTTTTCGGAGAGAAAGGAGGTGAAGTTGAGGCATAGGAGAATCCAGACATCTCTACCCAACCCTGTGATCCACCTTTACATTCTCTAATTGGAGGAGAACCCATGAAAAAACTTTCAATCCTAATGCTGGTCGTCATGCTTGCCGGCGCTTTGTTAACCGCCTGCCAGCCAGCACCGGCTACCCCGGAGAAGATCGTCGAGACCGTGATCGTTGAAAAACCCGGCGAGACGATCATTCAGGTTGTCACTCCGACCCCAGAGCCGAAGCCGAAAAAGCTGGAGATCTTCCACTGGTGGACAGCGCCCGGCGAGCGTGAGGCAGCCGACGCCATGTTCGCTGCCTTCAAAGCAAAATATCCGGATGTCGAGATTGTTGAGAACCCCGTGCCGGGTGGTGGTGGCGTCAGCCATCGCGTTGTCTTGCAGTCTCGAATTATCGCTGGCATACCACCAGACACGTTCCAGACCCTTGGTGGTGCGGAGTTGAAGAACTACGTCGATAGCGGCGCCCTCCAACCGCTCGATGACCTGTGGGCAGAACTCGGCTATGCCGATGTGATCCCCGGGCCACTTGCCAAAGCGGTGACGGTTGATGGGCACCCCTACGTCGTGCCTTTGAACATGCACATTCAGAACATCCTCTACTATAACTTGAAGCTGTTTGAAGAATTGGGCCTCAGCGCGCCGACCAAATTCGACGAACTGCTGGCAGCCTGCGAAGCGATCAAAGCCGCCAAGCCAGACATGGTCTGCCTGGGACTCGGCTCGAAGGAGAAATGGGGCGACGCCTTTGTCTTCGACAGCATCCTGCTCGAAGAGGGTGGGCCTGAGTACTATGTCAAACTGTTCAAGGGCGAAATCGATGTTGCCAATGATCCTGTCTTCCGCGCCGCATTGGAGAAATTCCAGAAGTTGATCCCCTATATCAACACCGATCATGCTGGCCTGACCTGGGATCAATCGGTAGCCCTGGTCGGCTCGGAGAAAGCCGCCATGGTCATCATGGGCACCTGGGCGATCGGTGCCTTCGTCAAAGGCTCGAACTGGCAGCCGGGCGTTGACTTCGGCGCGGTTACCTTCCCGCAGGTGCCAGAGCGCATCTTGCTCTTCCACCCCGACTGCTATGGTCTGGCTACCAACGCCCCCGATCCGGAAGAGACCCTCAACTGGCTGCGGGTGGTTGCGTCGCCCGAACTGCAAATCCCGACCGATGTCACCCAGGGTGGTCTGTTCGCCCGCACTGACATCGCTCCCACCGAGTTCCCGGATCCCATCCGCCAGGAACTGCAGACATACGTCAGCCAGAATCCCGACAAGCTGATCCTTGACCAGCACGGCAGCATCCTGCCGGCTACCGCACAACCCATCTATTGGGACATCATCTCGGCTTTCCTCGCCCAACCCGACATCGAGAAAGCCATCACCGACACCGCCAATATGATGGTCACCTACGGAGTCAAGGAAGCTTCAGCGTGGTATCAATGGCCGTAATATCAAGGCGGGAAGCATAATCAGAGGTTCGGTAGGGATGCGTCCTTGCATCCCTACCGATTTCAACGTACAATAAAATCACCGCCTGGTCTCCACATCCAGTCGCTCCGCACGTAAGGAAGAGAAAATTGGCACTCCAAAAAACCAAAAAGTACAAGAGAAAACAATATACTTTTCTTGACCTGCTGGTTTTCCTCTTTCCAATGTTGGTCTTTCTGATCATCCTTTACGGTACGCTCTTCTGGACAATTTATGTTTCCTTCTCGGATTGGAAGACCATCACCCCCAATTATCAAATCGTTGGCTTCAAATGGTATCAATTCATCATTGCCCAACCCCGCTTTTGGGTAGATGTGCAGAATAACCTTAAGTGGTTAATTTTGGGCGTTTTTCCAACGGTTATTCTTGCCATCTTTCTCGCCTATCTCCTGGAGCTCTCCCCCTTTCCTGTGGTTGAATCTTATGTTCGCACCCTGATTCTCTATCCGGTTGCCATGTCTTTCATCGTCACCGGCACGATCTGGTCCTGGATGTACGAACCCAACCGCGGCGTATTTAACACCCTCTTGCGCCAAATTGGCATTAACAGTCAACTGCGTTTTACCACCGACCCAGAAACGGCGACGTATTGGTTAATTCTGATCTTTATCTGGCAGTACCTGGGATTTGCGGTTATTATCACCCAATCCTCCTTTCGCACTTCCGAACTCCAGGAGATGATCGAAGCAGCCACCGTCGATGGAGCAGGGAAATTACGCATCCTGTTCTCGATCGTCCTGCCGAATATTCGCTCCGGCTTAATGGTTCTGATCTCCCTGCTGCTCATCTCAACCCTGAAAGTCTTCGATATTGTCTACATTGTCACCTTTGGCGGACCGGGCATCCAGACGGATGTCCTGGCATTGAATATGTGGATCACCACCTTTCAACAGCGTTTGTTCTCGGCCGGCGCCGGCTTAGGGGTGATTATCTTTCTCATGGCATTTATCCTCATCATTCCCTACACCGTTTACGCCCTCAGGAAGTGGTTCGAATGAAAAGCAAAAATCGCACACTACAGGTTATCGTCTTCTTAACGCTGATCGTTCTCTCTCTGGCATATCTGCTGCCCATTTATGTCATGGTCACCACTTCCCTTAAGACCATCGAAGAAATCAACCGCGGCAACTACCTTTCGCTCAGCGGAAACCCTCAATTCAACAACTACCGTGAAGTTCTTTATGGAAGCGCCCAATTCCGCAGCCACATGCTGCCGCGCTTGATCAACTCGTGTATCATCTCCTTCTCCGTAACGTTTCTTTCTGCCCTCATCGGCGGTTTAGGAGGTTATTACCTGAGCCGTACGCGCACCACGTTTACACGCGTCTTATTTGTCCTGGTTGGTATTGCTTTATACCTGCCCTATCAGGCAGTTATCATCCCTCTGGTTATCTTCATGGCCAAAACCAAGCTTGCCCTCACCTACTGGGGATTGATCGGCGCCTACCTGATTCTCAACGTGCCGTTAGCGTCGGTGTTGATGGGAACTTTCTTTCTCTCCATCCCCCGTGAACTCGAAGAAGCCGCCGAAGTGGACGGTGCTTCAAAAATTCAGACTTTTTTCCGCGTGATCATGCCCATTTCTCTGCCGGCGTATGCCTCGGTAGCCATCATCGTCTTCACGCAGGTATGGAACGAATTTTTCCTTGCCCTATCGCTGTCCTCACCCAAGACACAAACCGTGCAGGTCGTGATGGCAGAGGCAAAAGGCACAACCATTGTCCTGTACAACCTGCAAATGGCAGCCGCCCTGATTGCCGTGGCAATCCCGCTGGTCTTCTTCCTGCTGCTTGGGCGCTATTTCATCCGCGGCATCCTGGCTGGGGCATTAAAAGGCTAATGACTTTTGTGTATGATAGATAAGAGCCGCATTCAGGGGAGTATGCAAACGTTTCAATCCTCACTTCACAGACGGTCTTGACGAGCGTTCTTATTCCCAACACTGGCTGCCTCCCCGTTCTATCCCAGGCGGATGCGCGGGTCAAGCAGCGCATACAAGATATCAGCAATCAAATTGGAAAGCGCAAAGCCCACCACCGCCACCATGGTCACAGCCTGCAAGAGAGGCAAATCGCGCCGATCAATGGCAAAGACCATCAGACGCCCCAAACCAGGATAGTTGAAGACGTTCTCGATCACAATCAGACCACTGATCAGCCATCCCATGCTAATGGCAATGACGGTAATGGTGGGAATCAGAGCATTGCGCAGCACATGCTTAAAGATTACCGTGTGATAGGGTAAGCCCTTTAAGTCCGCCGTGCGTACATATTGCTGTTTTAATTCCTCGATCACTCCCGCCCGTGTCAGGCGGGCAATATAGGCAAGCAAAACCAGCGTTGCGGTCAGGGCAGGCAAAATCAACATCGGCAACGCTTCAAGAAACGACGTGGTTGGACGAATGGTTGAGTTAGCCGGCAACCATTTCAATTGAAAGGCAAAAATCTGAATCAAAACCAAGCCGGTCACAAATTCTGGCAAACCGACCACCGCCAGCGAGCCGATACTGATCAGGTTATCAATCCAGCGGTTCTCATTCAAACCGGCGATCACCCCCAGGAAGATTGCCAAAGGCACCGAGATGACCAGAATCACCCCGGCCAGCATCAACGAGTTGCGCAAGCGCCCCAAAACCAGCGGGCGGATTTCGGATTTGGTGCTATAGGATTTGCCCCAATCGCCGCTGACAAAGCGGGTCAACCAACGTCCATACTGGACGGGTAAGGGGTCGTTTAAGCCCAATTCTTCGCGCAAGGCTTCCAGAGCTGCTTCTCCAGCTTCGCGCCCGAGAATCACCCGCGCCACATCGCCAGGCAGCAGTTGGGTGACAGCAAAAACCACCATCGAGGTGATCAACAAGGTCAATAGAAGAAAACTAAAGCGTCGTAGCAGGTATTTCAGCATCGTTTCTCTCAGGATTGAAGGACTCGAAGATCCGACTGGAGTTGAAGCAATTCCTCCAGCGTATAATGGCAATAAATCCGCTTCTGCGTGCGGATATCCTCGCGCCAGGGCGGCGGTTGGCGTTCGCAAATTTCGCCGATTTTGCGCGGGCAGCGCGAATGGAAGGGGCAGCCTTCGATGACCTCACTTGGGCTGGGCAAGTCCCCTTCCAAACGAATGGTTTGCCCTTTTTTCTCCAGGTCTACTGAGGGAACAGCAGATAACAGAGCCTCGGTATAGGGATGGTAGGGCGGCTGGAAAAGATCAGCCGCGCGGCAAAGTTGCATTAAGGCTCCCAAATAGATGACAGCAATCTGATCGGCAAGATATCCAACCACAGCCAGATCGTGAGAGATGAAGAGCAAACCATTCTTGAACGTGTCTTGCAGGCGATTGATTAAGTTCAAAATCGCCGCCTGCACCGAAACATCCAGTGACGAAACCGGCTCATCGGCAATCACAATATCGGGATGGGTAATAAACGCCCGTGCAATCGCAATGCGCTGCTTCTCGCCGCCGCTCAATTGGGTAGGACGGCGATTCAAGACATCAACAGGCAACTGAACCGCCCGCACCATCTCTTCAGCAGCACGCTGAGCCGCTTCCCCACGAATTCCCTGCAAGACAAACAACTGACGGCGCAACGATTCTCCCACCGTCATGTGCGGGTTCAGAGCTTCTTCCGGGTTTTGGAAAACCATCTGCAAGCGGCGCAACACTTCACGGTTGCGTCTCGAGAGTTTGGGAGAAGCCGATAAGCCATAGATGCGAATGGTGCCTGCTTCGGGTTCGTTAAGCCCGCTCAGAGCACGGGCTAAGCTGGTTTTGCCGCTGCCGCTCTCGCCAACCAAACCCAGCGTGTCTCCCGCCTGGATGCGAATACTGACATCTTTGACCGCCTTCACCTTACGGGATTGGCGTTGAGCCAGTGATTCAAGCAGCGAACGATGGGTGTCAAATTCCACAACAATCCCTTGCGCGTCCAGGGCAGCTTTTTCGCCGCTTCTTTCGAGCGCTGTCTGCGGGGTAACGATCTCCAGTTCGGTTTCAAACAGCCCGCTCAGGTCAACATCCCGCCGGGCGATCTCCTGCCAGCGATGGCATCGGGTGGCGCGCTGACCGTTAATCTGCTCTAGCGGCGGGCGTTCGACACATCTTTCCACAGCCAGCGGACAGCGCGAGCGAAAGATACAGCCACTCCCTCGCTCCGATAGAGCCGGGATCTGTCCAGGAATGGCACTCAGCGATTGGGCTCTTTTATTTTGCCCCAGTTTGGGCACACTTTTCAGCAACCCATAGGTGTAAGGGTGCAAAGGCTGCGAAAAGAGCTCTTCTAACGGTGCATCTTCTACCAGTTCGCCGGCATATAACACTGCCACACGCTGACAGAGCTCAACCACTACACCTAAGTTGTGGGTGACATATAGCACACCCATCGCCTGGCCGCGAATTAACTCTCTGATCAAATCCAGGATGGAGGCCTGCGTGGTCACATCCAGGCTGGTTGTTGGTTCATCGAGAATCAGGAGACGCGGCGAGGTTGCCAGGGCAATGGCAATCATCACCCGTTGCTGCATTCCGCCGCTAATTTGATGTGGGTAGGAACGGAAAACCCGTTCGGGCTCAGCCAGACGTACGCCTTCAAAAAGTTCGATCACCCGTCGTCGCGCTTCGGCTTCACCCATCTTCAAATGTAAACGCAGCACTTCCTGCACCTGCTCGCCAACTGTCAAGGTTGGGTTCAACGATGAGAGCGGATTTTGAGGCACCAGGGCGATCTTTCTCCCCCAGAAAGCGCGCATCTGTTCCTTAGAGAACCCCTGGATTTCCTCTCCCTCAAAAAGCACTTTTCCCTTGAGAATCTTCCCGTTCTCGCCCAGGTAATTCAAAATCGCCATTGCCAGCGTTGTTTTACCGGAGCCGCTTTCCCCGACCAGCCCGTAGATTTGTCCTACAGAAATCGATAGATGAATATCCCGGATCGCTTCAATCCATTGCTCGCCGATGCGATAGGCAACGGTTAAGTCTTTGACTTCCAGGACTGTTTCTTTCTCCGCCATGCGAAAGCATTCTCCCAAAATACCATCTCACTATTTTTGATTGAGCAGGACGCGTTTGATCCCATCGGCAAGCAGGTTGACCCCCACCACAATCAAAGCGATGGCAGCGGCCGGATAATACATTGCCCAGGGAACCTGATTGACATTATTGCGGGCTTCGCGCACCATGAGTCCCCAGTCTGGGCTGGGAGGTTGAACACCAACTCCCAGAAATCCCAACGAGGCGACCAGAAAAATGGCATACGAAAAGCGCAGGGCGGCTTCGACAGCCAGAGCCGGCAATACCGAAGGCAATATCTCCCGAAAAAGGATATAAGCCATGTTCTCGCCCCGCAAACGAGCCGCTTCAATGAAACCCCGCTGGCGCACCGAGAGGGTGACACTGCGCACCACCCGCGACACAATCGGGGTATAGACGATGATAATCACCAGCAATACACTGTTTTTTGAAGGCCCGAGCGTCCCCAGAAGCAGCAAAGCCAGCAGGAGCAGAGGCATGGCAAGCAAGCCGTCAAAGATACGCATCAGGATTTCATCGAACCACCCTCCGAGATAACCGCTTGCCAGACCCAGCGTCGTTCCAAAGAAAACTGCCACGAGGGTGCCAAACCCCGCCAGGCTCAGAATCTCGCGCGCTCCCAGCAAAACCCGACTGAAAACATCGCGCCCCAAATTATCGGTGCCAAACCAGTGCTTTGCCGAAGGCGGCTGACGCGCCTCGCTGGCGATCTGTTCGTTGACGCCATAGGGGGCGATCCAGGGAGCAAAAATTGCGATCAAAACAAACAGGACGAAGATGATCAATCCAAGCGCGGAGGCTGGTTTCTCCAGCAACGCTTTGAGAAAGGCAATCCCTTTTTGCCATATGGAACCCTGGCTGTAGAGAGCGGTGGAGGGCGAGGGTGTTTCTCCCTCGCCTCCCCGAACAGATTGACGTAAATCGGCTTGAAAGCTCATGCGCCCAGAACGTCCAGCTATTCAACCAGCGAAACCGGGCGAAGATCCGAACGACCTGAGAAAGACTTGAGGACAAATCCCTGGAAGCTCGAACGGATGGCAGCCAGTTGAGTGTAGAAATAGGGTACGATGATCGGGCCGCGTTCGATCAACAGCTTTTGAATGGCTTTATACGCCTGCACCCGCTCGGCTTCGTCCAGGGTGGTGCCGGCGGTAGTGGCAAGCTGGTCGAACTCTTCATCGCAGAAATGCGCCTCGTTCCATTTGGCGTTGCACTTCAACATCACATCCAGATAAAACTGAGGATACGGTCGCGAACCCCAGCCGGTGATGCCCAGATCGACTTCCAACCAGCCCTGGTCGCCATAGTAAACGCTCTCTGGCTCCACCATCACATTGACATCCACCCCAATATCCGCCCACTGGTTTTTGAGCACAACCGCCAGTTCGGGGCGATCGCCGGTATCGGGGGTGTGCAAATCGATCTTCAAGCCATTAGGGTATCCCGCTTCAGCCAGCAGAGCTTTGGCTTTTTCAACATCTCGCGCTGGCAAGGGAGTCTCTTCGCTGTAGTAGGCGGTGTACATCGGGCCAATCGGGCTATCGCGGCCGATGCGACCAAAGCCAGCCATGACCAGGTCATAAATTGCCTGCCGATCCAGCCCCATTTTCAGAGCCTGCATCACGCGCGGGTCATTGCCCGGAGCGCGGTCGGAGCGCAAACGGACGACGTCGAATTGATTGGTCGGCGCATCTAACAGGGTAATGCCACTCTCGCCTTGCAGGCTGCTGTACAGGTCGGTGGAAAGTGCCATCACCAGGTCAACCTGCCCACCGCGCAGGGCATCCACCATCGCCGTTTGGTCGGCAAAAAAGAGAATCTCAACCCCCGCCAGCATCGGCTGACCTTCGACAAAATAAGCCTCATTAGCTTCGAGCACCAGGCGGTCCTCCGGGCTGTATTCCACAACCTTAAAGGGACCTGTGCCGTTGAATTGGGTGGGATCGGCTGTGTTTTCTTTGAGAATCAGGGCATGGTTATCGCTGAGATCGAAGAGGAAGAAGGGATTGGATTGTTTCAGCTTGAAGGTCACCTCCAGTTCACCAGTGGCTTCGATGCTCTCGATGTTGGCGTACAGGTCAGCAGTCGGATAGCCTGACTCTGGATTGCGCAACCGATCGAAAGTCCAGACAACATCTTTTGCCGTGAAGGGTGATCCATCATGAAAAGTTACTCCCTCCTCCAGTTGGAAGGTGTACACCAGCCCATCCTCACTCACCGTCCAGCTTTTCGCCAGGCGCGGGGCGATGGTGTTTTCCGGCGTGACATCCACAAGATAATCGTAAATATGGTTCGCGGCAAACACTTCCGGGTCGGACGAAATCATCGCCGGATCGACCTGAACGAGCGGCTGGGTGGCGACGCGCAAAACACCGCGACGTTCAACTCCGGCGGGCGCCGGCGGTTCGGGGGCAGTGGTTTCGGCTGGGGGTTGGGGTTGGGCTGGGGCTTCTGTCGCCACGGGTTGGGCAGGCTGGGTCTCTTGCGGTGTTGAAGGTTGCCCCCCACATGCCTGCAAGAGAAAAGCGCTAAGAAGTACGAAAACAAAGATGATTTTCAAAATTCTACGAGTTGGCATGAAACTTCTCCTCATATGCTCATATTTTGGGTATGTAAATGGATAAAGTTCGACTTGATCTCTTGAACTTCACCTCCTTTCTATAGCGTAACCATTCAACTGACAGGAGCTATTTGGGTCAGACAGCCTCCCTTACCCATTGCATGGATCTTCATTGTGCCTCCTCAATCCGGTTTGATGCCCACAACGTCGCCCTTCAAACAGCCCAGTTTTACAACTCAAGCCCTGTACTGCAGAACAGAAACCTAATTCATAAAAAATTATACTATAATACCTCCTGGCAAAGGAAATCCCTTCCACATTAATAAATCGGGTGATTCAATTGATTGGTGAGCATTCCCTCTTTTCCTGGTTCAAATCTGTTCTCCCTTTTTCCCTGTTTCCTCTCACGCTTTCCTTTACCGACCCCCTCCAGGCAGGATCAAACGCAGACGAAGGTTGGCGAGAGAGCTTTCCACCTCCTTCTGAGGCAATGATCGGTGGACATCCTTATCGCACCGACTCACTTGGCAAAGTGAGCGGGCAGACCCGCTATGTCGAAGACCTGACCCCAGCAGATGCATGGAGTCTGCTGGTGGGTCGCAGCCCTCACTTTCACGCTCGCCTGCTTAAACTGGATACCCACCGAGCCGAGAGTGCCCCGGGGGTGCGCAAGATTCTCACCTGGCGCGACGTGCCAGGTGTCAATAGCTTTGTAGAATACAGCCTGGAAGAGCCTGTCCTCCCTGCAGTTGGGCAAACCCTGCGCATGAAAGGTGCCCCCATCTTCCTGGTGGTTGCCGAAACTGCCGAACAAGGCTACCAGGCATTGCAACAGGTCGAAGTAGAACTGGAGGTTTTACCCCATGTTCTTTCGATAGACGAGGCACTGGCACCCGAGGCCGTGCAAATTGCCGGCGACCATAACGTACTGGCGACGTTCGAGGTCCACTACGGCGACATCGAGGCAGCTTTTGCTCAATCCACCACCATTGTAGAAACCGAATATACTACCAGCTTCCTGGAACATGCCTACCTCGAACGCGAAAGCCTGTTGGGCTACGTGGACGAAATGGGGAGGATCACGGTCATCGGTGGCAACCACCAGCCCTACAACCAGAGGCGGTACATTGCCGAGGCGTTGGGATTACCCTACGAACAGGTGCGAGTGATCACTCCCCCTACAGGGGGCTCCTTTGGAGGCAAGCAAGACCCGTGGCCCTTCATCGCCACCGCCCTGGCAGTCTATCACGTGCGCCATCCCGTGCGCTTGATCTACAGCCGCGCCGAATCGTTCGAGGCCTCGCCCAAGCGTCACCCCTATCAAATGCGTTACCGAATCGGTGCCACTGCCGAAGGCGAACTTAAAGCCCTGTTTACCCGCATCTTTGCCGATACAGGCGGATACGATAGCGGCGGCCAGTATATCCCCAATTATGCGATCACCTCTGGGGGCGGCTGCTACCGCTGGAACGCGGTAGATGGCATCGCTCAGACCATCTACACCAATGGGCCCAAATCCGGGCAATTTCGCGGCTTTGGCACGGCGCAAGCAACATTCGGGATTGAATGCGCGCTCGATGAAGTAGCCGAAGCCCTGGCAATCGACCCGCTCGAACTGCGTCTGCGCAATTGTCTGCACGATGGCGATCCCCTGTACCTGGGGTATCCCTCCGCTGAGACCATTGGCTATCAACAAGTGCTGGAGGCGATTCGCCCCGCTTATCAGCAGTTACAGGCAGAAGTCCAGCAATTTCAAGAGCAAAACCCGAATTCATCCCTCCGCCAGGGGGTCGGGCTGGCGGGCATGTGGTACCGCTTCGGCAAGGCAGGCACGTTGTGCATCGAAGCTCACGCCGAGTTAGCCTTAGATGGGCGCGTTGTCGTTTATTGCGCTGCACCGGATTACGGGCAGGGCACCAACACCGTGATGTCCCAAATTGCAGCCGATAGCCTGGGGGTCAGCCGCCAGCAAATCCAGATCGTCAACGCCGATACGGCTCTGGTGCCGAACAGCGACATCCAGGGCGCCTCAAGAGCCACGTACTTTGTCGGGGGGGCGGTTCGCCAGGCTGTCCTCGCCCTGCGCCAGGAAATCTATGGCCTGGCCGCAGAAATGCTGGATGTCCCCGTGCATCATCTAATCCTCCAGGAGGATTGCATTCGGGTCAAAGACGCACTGGATCGCCGCTTAACTTTAAAGGAGCTGGCACAAGAGTTCGAGCGCATCGGCAAAGCGCGGCGGGTGATCGGTCAATTCGACCTGCGGACGGCGTTTCCTCGCCACCCGGATGCCGAATATGCTCCCTTTTTCGTCACCGGCGCCCACGTCGCCAAAGTTCAGGTTGACCTGGAGACCGGCTTTGTACAGGTTCTCAAGATGGTCGCCGCTCACGATGTGGGCAAGGTAGTCAACCCGATTGACGCCCGCGGACAGGTCGAAGGGGCGATCCTGATGGGGATCGGCGCAGCCCTCTCAGAAGCCTATTTACCTGGACTGACCAATGGCTTCAGCACCTATCTGTTGCCAATGATCGATCGCATGCCTGAAATCGAGGTGATTTTCGTCGAAGTTGGCAGCCGCTTTGGCCCTTATGGCGTGAAAGGGCTGGGGGAGACAGCCATGTTGCCCTCCACGCCAGCCATTATCAACGCCATCAGCCGCGCCATCGGGAAACGCATTCGTTCCATCCCTGCCACCCCCGAAAAGGTTTATTTCGCCCTGCAGCACAAACCCTGACTCCAGGTGCTGGAGAGCAATCCAGACAGTACCATTTCTATCTTACTCAGAGGAGACCTCCACCATGACCCTACGAAGCAATCAGACCGTGATCGAAGCCCCCCTGTTTCGCAAATTGTCCGATAATCAAATCGAGCGCATCCACAACGCCAGTCTCGAGATTCTCGAGCGCACCGGCATTCGCCTTTATGAGCCGCGCGCCATTGAATTACTCAAGAAAAAAGGCGTTTCCGTTGAGGACAACAACCGCGTCCGCATCCCGTCCGGATTGGTTGAATGGGCTCTCTCCATCGCCCCCAAGCGGGTGACACTCTATGACCGCATGGGGCGGCGGGTGATGCCGCTGGAAGGCTATAACACCTTCTTCGGGCCTGGCTCCGATTGTCCCAATGTCATTGATCTGCGCAGCGGAGAACGCCGTCCGGGCACCCTTCAGGACATCACCGAAGCCGTCACCGTCTGCGATGCCCTGCCCAACATTGACTTTTTGATGTCTTTTTGCATTGCCAACGATCTGCCAGCCGAGGTTTACGACCGCTATCAGATGCGCGCCATGTTGATGTACAGCACCAAACCCATTCTCTTCGTCACCCTGGATTTCGCAGGGTGTGTCGATGCGGTGCGCATGGCTGAGGCGGTCGCCGGTGGAGCCGAGCAACTGCGCCGCCAGCCCCTGTGCGCCTGCTACATCAACGTCAGCCACCCGCTGCGCCATAATCAGGAAGCCCTGGAGAAATTGCTCTTTATGGCAGAGAAAGGACTGCCCACCACTTATACCCCGGTGGTCTTGCGCGGCGCAACCGGTCCCGTCACCGCAGCGGGAGCAATTGCCCTGGCAAACGCCGGCGAACTGGCCGGTCTGGTGATTGCCCAACTGCAGCGCGAAGGCGCGCCGATCATCCTGACCGGAGGCGTGAATGATATGTTCGATATGCGCTCGACCATCGACTGTTATGCCGATCCCACCAATCGGGTCATGCTGGTAGAGGTGGCTCACCGCTATGGTTTGCCCATCTTTGGATTGACGGGCTGCAGCGATTCCAAACTGCCCGATGAACAGGCTGCCGCCGAAGCCGCCTTTTCCATTCTGCTGGAAACCCTGGCCGGCGCCCAGCTCGCCCACGACGTTGGCTATCTGGACAGCGGCATGACCAACTCTATCGAACAGATCGTCATCTGCGATGAACTGATCGCCTACGTCAAGCACTTTATGAAAGGGCTGGAAGTCAACGATGAAACGCTGGCTCTGGATGTCATCGAAAAAATCGGGCCCGATGGAGACTATCTGCGCGACCCACACACGCGCAAACATTTCAAAGAAGACTGGTATCCCACCCTGTTCGACCGCAACAATTATGATGGCTGGGTTGCAGGCGGCGCAAAATCGATGCGCCAACGAGCCAGAGAGAAAGCTCTCCAAATCCTGGAGAGCCATAAACCCGAACCCTTGCCGGCGGAGGTTCAGAAAAAACTCGACCGAATTATCGCTGAAGCGCACCGTTAGGGAAACGCCTTCCACATCAGGCATGCCCGACAAGGGAACAGGGCTTTTGTTCTAAAGCGAAGAACCCCGTCCCCCATATCTCGGCTTGCCTCCCGACCAAAACCTTCCCAGACGAAAGAACCGGCGAGGGCGAACTTTGGGTTCGGTTCGCCCTCGCCCACTGGTCAGTCAGAGCGGTGGGACGGGCAAGTTTTCGAGGGGAATAGCTGTACCCCACCCCGTCCTCCTATTTCACCACCAGACGAAATTCCTGTTGCGCCTCCAGTTCTCCCTGGCGGACCGAAACGGTAATCTTCCAGTTTCCGCTCATGCTGAAATTCGCCGTAATGGCGTAGACGCCACCCCCCTGTTCCGTTGCCGTCCCGCTCATCTCCATCCCCGTCATATCGATGTGATCGGCATGAGCTTCAACGCTCGCCCCCTGCAGGGGGTTGCCGTTTTGATCCAGGACGGTGAAACGCAACTCTACATCCCCCACCTGCGGCGGATCTGGGACGGTGGCAAGATTGACCTGGATGGGTTGAGCAACCGATGGAGTTGGCTCGGCTTGACTGGCACAGGCAGGCAGCGTCAAAAGCAGAGCGATCAAAAGAAATAAGCGGTAAATCTTTTTCATAAGCACTCCTCTGGTCGAGATTATTCGGTCACATGGATGACCAGCATCAAACCACCCGGTTCGACATTGTGATTGGTTGTATGATGCAAGATATGACAGTGCAACATCCACTCTCCCACTTCGCTTGCCACAAACTCAATGTCGTAACGCTCGCCAGGCGCAACGCTGATCGTATCCCTGGTCAACTGAGCTGCTTCGGGAACCGCGTGCCCATCGACAGCCACAACTTTGAAGGCAAAGCCGTGTAGATGCATCGGATGGATGAACTGTCCAATGCCGATCAAACGCAGGCGCACCACCTCCCCTTTCCTGACCGTAATGGTCTCTGTTGCCGGAAAAGCCTTGCCGTTGATCGTAAAGTAATTTGGCTCCATCCCGCTCATCGGCATGGCAGCGTAGGTCAATCCATCGCGCACCAACCATTCCGACAACATCAGAATCTTATCCACCGCTGGGGGGTTGGTTTCGGGCTCTTTGGGGTCAATAATGAAGGGTGCATACAAACCGACACTGACCTGGATATCCCCTTCGTAGTGGGAATGATACATAAAGGTGCCTGCCGGTCGGGCGATGAACTCATAGGTAAAGGTCTCGCCTGGCTGAATGGGCTCCTGGGTCATGCCCGGCACGCCATCCATGGCATTGGGGACTTCAATGCCGTGCCAGTGGATGGTCGTTGGAACCGGTAATTCGTTTTTGAGAATCACCCTTACCGCATCTCCCTCCGTCACCCGAATCAGCGGTCCCGGCACTGTGCCATTGTAGGTATAGGCAGTGACTTCCACCCCGTCCAGGATTTTCCATTTCACCACCTTCGCCGTCAACTCAAAGACCTTGACCCCGTTTTCGAGGCGAAAATTGAGCGGTTGGCCTCCCTGATCGGCACTGGCTGGCTCTATCTTGGGCGCGGTAATCGGCTGCATCATGTGAGCCGCTTCAGGGTTGTGTGCCATCATTGCGCCGGGAGTCGGTGTGGCATTCGCCCCCAATGAACCCTCAGCCGGGTTGTTCCCTGACAGACCGACCTGTTCATCCGAATCAGCGGAAGGCGAGAGACCCTCTCGATTCAGACCCGACAGCGGCGGCGTACAGGCTGCCGAAAGTACAAATAAGGCGAACACAAATACGAATCCTAATCTTCTCATTGCATAAATCTCCAAGCAGTCCTATAAGAGTATGCTCCAGGCGCGATCAGACAAGATATATCCTTACAAATTTGCCCGCAATACTCCTGATAGAATAACCGCACGGTCTGAGGCAGAGAACCGCCATCTACTCCGTACCTGCATAGGCAATTTTGCTCATCTGGTTTGGTATTTTGGGGGCAATGTCAAGCTTTTGCTTTTGAAGGTTAGGGGAACATCCTTTCTGAGATTGGTTTATTAAAGAGCTTTCGGAAGCGAGAAAACCCAGGTTTCCCCGCAAAGATTTTTAGTATAATTGGCTTAGAGTTTCGGGGGTTGAAAGGCGTGGATTTGGAGAGGTGCCGGAGTGGTTGAACGGGGCGGTCTCGAAAACCGTTGTGGGTCTTGTATCCACCGTGGGTTCGAATCCCACCCTCTCCGCTGCTCTAATTTAACGGTTGGTTCAGGCTCTTTCTGCAAGCATCCTCACTCGTTCAGGCAAATAAGGGTTTATCAACAACCTCTTTCTTTGCCTTTTCTCGTTATAGCCCAACCGCTTTGCAGGTCAGTCTTCGGCGGCAGGATTTGAATATGCTGACAGCCTGAGCTAAGCGCATTTCGGGATAGCTTGCCATTCAGGTAGGGCGAAATTAATTTTTGCCCTACGCTGGACAGCAAACACCATATTTTACGAGCTGAGCCAAGAAATTTTGTGTCTAACTTCCCCGCTGAGAATTGCTACCTGGGGCTCAGCCAATTCATAGCGAGAGAAGCCTCTATTTTTAAAAGCTCCCCTCCTCGGAAATATTTCTGAACAAAAGGATAGTCATCCAGAGCACCACCAGCGCCAGTCCGCCGAAGGTGGCAACCAGAGGCAGACTGTCTGCAGTTCCTACCCGTGCCATATTGACTCCCATCAGACTGACCGAAATCCCCAGCGTCATGAACTTAACCAACCCAACAGAGGTTAGCAAATATCCCCATGCACTTCTGCGCAATAAAAGAAACCCAGACAGCACACAGGCAGGCACAACAATTGCAAGATCCATCGCCTGAATAAACAGACTGGTGGTATTTTCAAGAGTGGGGACGCCCCGGATCCCACCCCGCTGCCAGCCAGCCGGGGATAAATCCAGGGTGGGTAGGATGCGCCCCAACCAGGCAAAAGTCAGGAAAGCCGCAGCAAAAAACAAAGTGCCGGCAATCCAACCGCGCGGCAAACCCTCTGAGAAATGAGCCGCCAGTTCCTGGAGATCAAAGGACATCAGCACCAGGACGAAAGCAAATAAGCTCAAGCTGAACAAGGCTACATACACCAAAAACAAAGCGTTGTACTGCGCCCCAAAGCACATGGTTATATAGGTGTACAGGATAAAACCCAGCACCCCACCCAGCATCAACCGCCCGCGTAAGGAACCACGCCAGGCCATGATGAATGAGACGGCAAGCATGGGTAACCCCAAGATGAGCATGACAAAATCATTTGCTTGCATCTGGGCGACCGAACTGACTGTATCCCAGGCATACAAACCGCGTCCATGAATGGTCACTGCTTCACCACGGAAAGTAACCAGCGGAAAGGAAGAGCCTTCAGCGGGCATCAGTCCGGCGACACAAGCGACTAGAGTAAGAAAAAATATCAACGGAACAATCCATTTTAAGGCAGGTTTCATCTCAAAGCTCCGATCCAGTTAATGGCTTCTATCTCAGGCTACATCCCTAAGCAAAAACGGCTTTTGCCCAATTTTGAATTTTGTCCCAATCGCGCTGATCGGACTCAACCGCCTTAACCATTTTGGCAATCAAGCGGTCAAGGAAAGATAAACGCGAAAAATCCATCTTTCCCGCAAAATAGACTTCTTCGGCATGGTTCAGCAGAGGCCGCACCTCTTGCAGGTAGGCAAATCGAGCTGCCCGGCTGGTTTCATCCTCAGCCAGATTCAGCATGTGCACCGTAAACAGGGCAATTGGCATTTGATTGAGGACGCGCTGATTCTCTTTGACAAAATCCACCGCCTCGGGAAGCCATTTTCCCATGCGGATAGCACTTCCAATCAGCACACAATCGTATCCGGTTAGAGACGGCTTCTCTTTGACAGGGACAACTTGAACGTTAAAACCACGCGCTGCCATCACTTCTCCCATTACAGCAGCAATTTCAGCCGTAGAGCCGGCGCGAGTGGCATAGGTAATCAGAACAGATTGATTCATTTGATTTTCCTTTCCAAAATTCAATTCAGGGGTGGAAACTGGCGGTGATAGGGTCGCCAGATAGCCTGCTCCGCAACAGGTAAACACAGCCGCACCCATCGTCAGGCTGCCCAGTTTTAGAAAATCCCGGCGTGAAAGGGTTGACTTCGTCATCAGACTGCTCCTAAATCAAAACCTGCTCAACCGGTCGGCGTAAAGATTTGGGCATCGGGTCAGCATAGCCGAAACGGACTAACAGTTGAGGTCGCATCTCAGCCAGGGATAAAGCGCTCTGGAATTGATCTCGGATCTCTGGAACTTCAATCGGTTGATTGAGAAGCGCACTTTTTATCCCAAGAGACGTCATCGTCAAGGCAAGTCGCTGATAGACCCGCCCAACCCGCACCCACGACGCCACATCTTCTGCCGCCGCAGTGATTACCACAACACCCGCAGAGCTACGCAACTTTCGCACATCACTTTCGGCTTGTTGCATCGGGCGACTTCTCGAGACGAACCATGAACCCAGCCAGCGAGGAACACTGGGATTACCCGAACATTTGGAATACAATCCATCCCGAGTTGAGAGAGCCTCTTTCTCGTTAAACCGCAACCAGGAAATCAGCTCGTTGAGAAAAGCGCGTTGAGAATATTGCGCCAGCGTCCCGGCAGTCACATATTCAATCACCGTCTCCATTTCCTCAGGCGTGACGACAAGTCTCAGTCCGATGCCAGGCTCAACTGTTATTGAGGTCAGTTGTTGCAAAGTGTTTATATCAACCTGCTTTCCGTTATACTCCGAGCGGGTACTCTGGCGAAAAGGGATTGCGTCAAAAGTCGAGCTTCTAACCGGGCTGTCTTTCAACAGACGAACCCGGATACAGGGCGCGTCGTTTTGCGGATAGGAAATCTCGGTTGCATAGCCATGAGCGCGGGCAGCCAGGACAAGATTCTCCAGGGCGCAACCTAAACTGATCCATAGAGATCGGTTTTCAGGGTCAGCCACAGGTAAAGTTCGCGTGAGATCAGGATGAATTTCGATCTGATCGGCGTGAATAGCAAATTTCCACGGCTGTGTGTTATGACTGTTCGCAGCCAGTGTGGCATAACGGATGATCGCGTAGATTTCTTCGCCTTTCTGAGATCGAAAAATACCCCGGTGCTGTTCAACCTGGCTGGCATCGGCAGTGGATTGCGAAGCCGCTCCAAAAGTAGCCCTTTCCTGGGAATTCGGGTCGATATTTATCATAAAATTTGCAGTCTCATCCTTTAATTGTTTTTGCGATTCCATTTTTTAGCTCCTGTTCAACTCTGGCTATTCGTCTGTAATGGATAATTCCATCAAAACACAGCCGTAATTGTGTAAGTAACGTAGTATTCCCAAAACACCTGCCTGATCGCTATACAAGTTAGATAGCACAAAGGTATCTTCGTCTGGGATCAGCCTAGTTCCAGCAGGACAATAATCTGCCAGAAAAGCCTCATCAATCGTGCCGCTGAATTTCAAAGTATATCTGTGGCTTTTCGATGCTTGAGTCATCGAGATTCTCCTTACATTGTCATTGTACGCTCCCATAAAGAAAAGCGGACTACATGATCATGTAGTCCGCTTACCTGGGAAAATGTAGTTCTGATCAAATCAACTTCAATTCACGTGCCCGTTGAACCGCCTGAGTCTGTTTTTCCACCCCCAACTTACTGTAGATGTTCTTAATGTGATGCCGGACAGTATTGATACTCACAAACAGACTCTGGGCAATTTCCGTATAGGTAAGCCCTTGGGCGAGCAGACGTAAAACTTCCAGTTCACGTTCACTCAGCGGTTCTACCAATTCCGAAGAAGAAGTAGAGATTAACTCACAACCTTCATCCAGGAAAATCCGTTGATAGCCTTCAGCGGCAGCCAGGGTCTTCGCCTGCTTTAACCACTCAACTCCTCCGCCTGCCTTTGCTCCTAACACCAGCGCGCGCAGCAATGTTCCGTTCCGCTTACCTGCCGATGCTTCCTTCACAATTCGCTCAGCCAGGTTGAGCGCTTCAGGATGACGATGGGCAATCATCCAACGCAACCAGGCTAAATGGATTCCTTCTGTTCGATACGTGACTTCGGACTCAGGCATGATTTTAGTTGAAATTAACAAGCTCTCTGCCTGCTGGAGTTTTCCTTGTGCAACGAGAAGACTGACCTGCTGAGCAACCCAGTCCAGGTAAGCCCAGGCAGGTCCGGCATGCGCAAGAATTTCATAAGCTTCAGCCAGGGATTGCTCTGCCGCTTCCAGATCACCCTCGCCCTGACATAAGCGCGCCATAGCAATTTTGCTATAAATCAAAGACGCTGGATGATTGGCAAGCGTCGCCAACCGTATCGCATGAGACAGGATGCTGCGTGCTTTTTCAAATTCTCCCCACTCGTAGTAAACCTCACCCAAAGCGGCATGGGCGTAACCGATCATGAGAGGAGCGACGCGGCTGATTTTCTCAGCCCGCTCAATCGCAACTTCGGCAACTGCTGCCAGGCGATGCAATTCGCCAAGCCGAAGGAAAATGAGGGAAAGGTGAGCCACAGCGACCATTGCAGTGATGTGATCTTCTAACTCATGACCAAACTGTATGGCTTCGTTAAGCGACTCGATTGCCTCCTCAAATCGCCCCAGCATACGACAGGCTACCCCGTATGCCAGGGCTGTCGATCCTTTCATGCGTATCTCTTCGGGCGGTACAAGAGATTTTGCCTTTTCAGCCAAAGCCAGGGCTTCTTCAACTTCTCCACGCGCCTGAGCAATGAACGATTGCAAGGCAAGTAACTCAGCTTCGATAATCTGGCGCTTTGGATGTTCTGGCGATAGGTTTTCTAAGGCTTCCTGGGCTTCAATCAGATCAGAGGCTGCCTGAGGATATTCCCCATGCAGGATTTTCCCCCACACAAGGCTGGTGTTAAGGATGGGGCTCAGGCGGCGCAATTCTGGAGGCAACTCCTCCACCCACATAATAAACCGTTGCGAATAACCGCGGGTAAGTAACTGCCAGCTATGTTTTTCCAGCAAGCCAACCAGGCTCGCATCCCGACCGGCGACTAAGGCGTGCTCAATGCTGTAGACAGGCATATCTTGTTCTTCAAACCAGCCACTGGCTCTCCGATGCAATTCAGCGATTAAGTGCGGAGCTCGGCGACGCAATTGAGACTGAAGCATTTCCGCAAAGAGAGGATGATAACGATACCATCCATCGCTTTCATCCAACAAAATCAAGAACAGGTTGGCGGAATATAACGTTTCTAATTGCTCAGCACTATCCGTCCTGCCAGTCACTGCGTCGCAAAGCTCTCCACATAATTGCGATAAGATCGAAGTTTGTAAAAGGAAATCCTGCACCTCAGCCGTTTGATGGTTCAGCACTTCCTCGGTCAAATAACTCAAAATAAAACGATGTCCGCCACTAAAAGCTCGAATAAAGGTGGAAGGGTCTTTGAGATCGCGCAGGATCAATCCCGCCAGTTGTAACCCGGCTGCCCACCCCTCCGTACGGCTGGTCAGGCTTTGAATGTCCGGCTGTGGAAGGTCGATCCCGATCACTTTCTGGAAGAATTGCCTGGATTCATCTGAGGAAAAACGTAAATCAAGGGTGCGAATCTCACTCATTTGTCCCCCTACCCGCAAGCGGGCTAGCGGGAGAGGGGGATCTTCCCGCGTCAGGATCATCAGATGCAACAAAGGCGGCTGCGATATTAGCAAGTGGTTCAACACATCCAGCACAGCGGGGTTATGAATGCAATGAAAATCATCCAGTACAACGATCCGCTTTTGTGTCCATTTCAACATGTCCTCTACCAGCGTTGTTACCAGCACATCAGGAGGCGGTACTTGATCAGCCTGAAGCACCGTGAAAAGATCCCCACAAAAATCTGGCTCTACCTGTTGAATTGAGGCAATCAAATACATCAGAAATCGCCCCAATTCATTATCTTTATCATCCAGGGTTAACCAGCTTGCAGATAGAGATTGTTGGGTCAGCCAGGTGTTAACCAGGGTGCTTTTTCCGTAGCCGGCTGGAGCCGAGACCAACGTCAGAATGCGATCACTTTGCAAATTCTGGTTGAGCCGCTCAAATAGAGCCTCCCGCTCCAACCATACCTTTCCCGGAAGCGGTCGAAAAAATTTCGTCCTGAGTAAGCCAACACCCATAGGATGATTATACCTGTCCTGGAACTACACTCGAACGTTTTCAGCCTGCTTTGCCTCAGAATGATGAGCGACTTAAGAACCTATCGGGCTGGATTAAAATTCAATCATCAAAGGCTGGAATTGGTTGACTTCATGCTATAATCCGCGCTAGAATGAACTTTCTGGTCACTGGGGCAGCAGGTTTTCTCGGCTCAGCTTTAGCCAATCAACTGGCGCGTGAAGGACATGAAGTGCGCGGCCTGGATGATCTCTCGACAGGCGATCCATCTGCGCTCTCACCCGATGTCCATTTCACACGTGGGGATGTCAACGATCGCCCCAAGCTCTGGACACTCTTACAAGATATCGATTGCGTCTACCATCTGGCAGCGCGAGTTTCAGTACAGGAATCCGTGCTTTATCCGCGGGAGTATAACGCGGTCAATGTGGGCGGGACTGTCAGCCTGATGGAGGCGATGCGCGATGTGGGCGTGCGCCGAGTCGTATTGATCTCTTCAGGAGCTGTCTACGGGGAACAGGAAATGCAACCCCTCCACGAAGAGGTTAAGCCCAAACCGCGCTCACCTTATGCAGTCTCCAAACTGGCAGCAGAATACTACGTACGCACGATTGGCGATCTGTGGGGTATCGAAACCGTCTGTTTGCGGGTCTTCAATGCATATGGGCCAGGTCAACGCCTGCCAGCCTCTCATCCACCGGTCATCCCTTATTTTTTACGTCAAGCTGTACGAAACGGAACGATTGTCATCCATGGAAAAGGGGATCAAACCCGAGATTATATCTATCTCGACGATGTCGTCCGAGCCATGATCGCCGCCTCCACTGCCCCCAACGTAAACCATCAGATTATCAACATCGGCAGCGGCCAGGAAATCAGCGTCCGCGAGCTTGCCCGATTGGTACTCAAAATCACCAATTCGGATGCTGAAGTCCTCTATAATCCCCGCAACGATCCGGGGGTTTCACGTATGTGCGCGGACATCAGCCTGGCAAAAGAAAAATTGACCTTTCAACCACGCGTTTCCCTTGAAGAAGGTCTGCGCCTCACCCTGGAGAAAGACCCTCTTTTCCGCAAAGAACCCATCCGCGTACGTGGTTAATTCCCCCTGGATGAGCAGCTTCCAGCCCCTCCCCAGAGCGTTCTTTGATCGCCCGACGCTATTGGTTGCCGAGCAACTGTTGGGAATGCGTCTGGTGCGGATCGAGAATCAACGGCGATTGAGCGGTTTTATCATTGAAACCGAAGCCTATATTGGCGAAGACGATCAAGGATGTCACGCCCGGGCTGGTTTGACTCCCAGGACAAAAGTAATGTATGGTCCGCCAGGTCATGCTTATGTTTACTTTACTTACGGGATGCATTGGCTGCTCAATTTCGTCACGGAGAGGGAAGGATTTCCAGCCGCGGTACTTATCCGGGCGGTCCAACTGGACGAGGGAGAAGAGCTTGTGGCTCAACGGCGCAATGGTCAACCACGCCATCTATGGACAAATGGACCTGCAAAGCTCTGTCAGGCCTTCAATATCGATGGCGGATGGAATGGTTACGATCTCTGTCAACCTAACGCTCTCCTGTATGTCGAGAGCCTCCCAGATGGAAGCCCATTTCTCCCTCTGAGCGTGACTACCACCCCGCGTGTGGGGTTATATAGTGTACAGGAACCCTGGCGCAGCATCCCGTGGAGGTTTGTCGGTTCACCCATTTCAACGTCTGCCATCGGTCAAAGGGAGGTTCCTGATACCTGATCAATTCGGAGGAAGCGATGGGTTACCTTAATGGAAAAGTAGCCTTAATTTTCGGCGTTGCCAATGATCGCTCTATTGCCTGGGGTATTGCCCAGGCCTTTGCGCGCGAAGGAGCGCAACTTGGCCTTAGTTATGCAGGGGAAGCTCTGGAAAGACGAGTTCGTCCGTTGGCAACCCAAATCGGCTGCGATTTTATCGAGCCTTGTGATGTTGCCTCTGACGAACAGATTCAAAACATCGCCCAGAAAGCAGCCCAACACTTTGGCAAGGTAGATATTTTGGTGCACGCCATCGCCTTTGCCAATCGCGAGGAGTTAAACGGCCCTTACTACAATACCTCGCGAGCGGGTTTTCACCTGGCAATGGACATCAGTGTGTATTCGTTCACTGCCCTGGCTCGAGCCTTTCAACCCTATATCCCCTCGGGTGGGGCATTACTTACCCTGACATATTATGGGGCAGAGAAAGTTGCTCCACATTACAACGTGATGGGCGTTGCCAAAGCAGCTTTGGAAGCCTCGGTGCGCTATCTGGCATATGATTTCGGGCGACAACAAGTGCGCGTCAATGCCATTTCTGCCGGACCAATTCGCACCCTTGCTGCCGCAGGAGTATCCGGTTTTAAAGACATGTACAAACGCTATGCCGAGCTTGCGCCGCTTCATTCCAATGTCACCATCGAAGATGTAGGCAATGCGGCCGTCTTTCTATGCTCAGATTTGGCTGCCAAAACAACCGGTGAAGTGCTTTTTGTCGATTCAGGGTACAATATTCTCGGAATTCCGGAAGCGATCGAATAACCAGCATGTTTCGTAAGCGAGAAGAACCATCACTGGCTGCGTTGCAACCTCAAGCGCCAATTGAGCGCATTAACTCGGTTTTAGGCGCAGGGATCAGTTGGAAAGGCGACTTGAGCGGTAGTGGCGGATTGCGCATCGAAGGCGCCTTCGACGGAGATATAGCTCTGCGCGGTATCGTCGTAGTCGGTGAAAGTGGGCGAGTCACCTGTGAACAAATCCGCGCCAATACGGTCATCATCGCCGGGATGGTCAAGGGAAATATCACCGCAGAAAAAGTGGAAATCCGCAGCACCGGCCGGGTATGGGGAGATGTTGTGACGGCAGCCTTTGCTACCGAAGAAGGAGCTTTCTTGCGTGGTCAAATCCGAATGGAAGAGAGCATTGACTTAGGGTTAGAATCTATTCCAGACCCCACGGCGGTTGCGGCAGAGAACCTTCCTCAAGCCCCTCCAAACAGGGGTGAATAAGTCAAGCCAGACGTTGCCCATCCTGATGGGAGAAAAGAGGCAAAAAATGACAAAGATATTGATCGTGGATGATGAACCCCTGATTGTCGAATCGCTCATCTATTCGCTGGAGCGAGAGGGCTTCCAGGTCAAAGGCATTGGGGACGGTTCACTCGTTCTCGAAACCGTTCGGGATTATCAGCCCGACCTGATTGTGCTGGATATCCTTTTGCCCGGTTTAAATGGCATTGAAGTGTGCAAACGATTGCGCGCTGAAAGCACCATTCCCATTATCATGCTTACGGCGCGCGGCGATGAGTTGGATCGGGTCTTGGGCTTAGAAGTTGGCGCAGACGACTATCTTCCCAAACCCTTTTCCTTTCGGGAACTCTTAGCCCGCATCCGCGCTATACTGCGCCGGGTGGAAATGGATCGCTACTATCCACCAATCACTGATATTGCCATCGGTGATCTTCACCTCGACCTTACAGCTCATCGTCTGCTCAAAAAAGGGGCAGAAATCGTGCTTTCTGCGCGAGAGTATGATTTATTATCCTTCTTGATGCGCAACGCAGGACAGGCAATCAGTCGCGAGACGATCCTGGCGCAGGTGTGGGGCGAAGAATGGATTGGGGATGAACGCACCCTGGATGTTCATGTCCGCTGGTTGCGCTTAAAGATAGAGGACGATCCCGCTTCTCCGCAATATATCCAAACCGTGCGTGGCTACGGATACCGCTTTATCGGAGCTGAGGAAATTGGATGATTCGATTTTTACCTCGTTCCTTGAGAAAACGCTGGCTTTGCTTGCTGGTATGTTCGGGTATCCTCAACATTGGAATTGCGCTTGGTTCGGAGCGTTTCTGGTCGCAGCATTTTTCGGTTGACCCGATCTCCGATTGGAGATTCTGGCTTGCCCTGATTGGTTTTCTTGCTCTGGTCGATACATCGGCTTTCTTGATCTCCCAGAAGTGGTTACAACAGCTCACCCAACTCCCCATCCAGACAATTGAAAGCCGTGACGGACAGCATGTATCCCAAGACTCTTCGCTGGAAGAAGCCAACTTCATTCGACAGGCTTTCGTTGCCCAACGAAAGCAAAATGAAGCGGAAATGATCGAACTGCGCAACTTTGTTGCGAACGCCAGCCACGAACTGCGCACCCCATTAACCACCCTTAAATTGCGCGTCGAAGCCCTGCGCAATGGCGCAATGGAAGATCAAGCTCTGGCGGATAAATTTCTCCGCGAAATGGAAAGCGAAATTGACCACCTGAGCCAGCTTGTAACCGATATGTTAGACCTTTCGCGCATTGAAGCGACCAAAGGCGGCGTTCCTTTTACAGAAATTGATTTAAGGAGTGTGATCTCCGAAGTTTGTACTGCTTTTCGTGTCCGGGCAGAGAAATCGAACATTCAAATACAAATAGAGGCGCAACCAGATCTGCCTTCGATCATAGGAGTCGAAGACCAGATACGCCGTTTGACCTATAACCTGGTGGATAACGCCATCAAATACACTCCCAACGGCGGCTGGATTAAGGTGCGCTTATTCCCTCAGACTAACAACAAGGCAGTGATTCTGGAAGTGGAAGATAACGGTTTTGGTATTCCACCCAATTATTTGCCCCATATCTTCGAACGCTTCTATCGCGCCGAAGCAACCCGTCCACGCTATGGAACAACCCGCGGCAGTGGGCTGGGTTTAGCCATCGTGAAAGCAATTGTCGACGCCCATGGGGGTAAAATCACCGCCCAAAGCGAGATAGGCAAAGGTAGCCTTTTTCGAGTCGAGTTCCCGATTTGTTCTTAGATTATTTTTACTTTAGAGCCGTCCTCTCCTGTGTCTTAAGTTCCCCGCCAGTTCGGTGGTCGCTTTTCCAGGAAAGCGCGCATCCCTTCTTTCTGATCCTGGCTGGCGAAGAGAAAATAAAAGCTGCGCCGTTCGTGTAGTAAACCATTGCTCAAGAAAGACTCAGCAGCAAAATTAATTGCCTCTTTGGCAAGGCGCACCGCCAGAGGGGCACGGGCAGCAATCTCCCCTGCCAGTTTGAGCGCCGTAGGTAGAACATCTTCAGGTGGTACGACATGATTGACCAAACCATATCGATTCGCCTCTTCAGCCGTCAGGGTTCGATTATTGAGGATCATTTCCATTGCCAGCGCTTTACCAACGGCGCGGGTCAAGCGCTGAGTTCCCCCCGCACCAGGGATAACGCCAATGGTGATTTCTGGCTGTCCAAAGCGGGCAGTTTCAGAAGCGACAATCATGTCACAGGACATGGCTAATTCGCATCCTCCACCCAGACACCAACCACTCACTGCAGCAATGACCGGCTTGCTTATCTGGCGAATGCGGTCAAATTGCCCGACCATATCGCGCTGGAACATCTCAATCGCGGAAGCATCCATCATCTCTTTGATATCCGCTCCGGCGGCAAATGCCCGTTCGTTGCCTGTGATCACCATTGCCCCTATTTCAGTATCGGCATCAAAGGCTTCCAATGCATCCATCAACTCTTGCAACAAGGTTAAGTTCAGGGCATTTAGGACTTGTGGGCGATTTAACTTCACCAACCCAACCTTATCGTGTTTCTCACACACAATGGTTTGATACTCGCTCATCGTTCCTCCTTTACAATGTAACCTGACAGGTTTTTACTTCCTATGGCTTATTCTATTGTACCCGCAGCTATTATTCTATGAAACATAGAACCCGGCCTGAGTTCAATAGAGAATGCGCAAATTCGCCTGTTGTTTCGGGAAAATTTGTGATAAACTCTCGCCCGATATGTTACCCATTTATAATCTCGAAACTGCCAAGCAGACAATCTTAAAGCGCACTCCGCTGGCGCTCCAAGAAGTGCCTGCCGAAATGCTCGATCGGATCGAAGCGCTGTTTGGGGAACGACTTACGCCCGCTCAGGCTGTGGCACACATTCTCGAAGATGTGCGCGTCCATAGAGACGAAGCTTTGAAGCGCTGGACGGAAAAATTAGATGGCGTTTCCCTGCCAGACATTCGAGTTTCTACCAAAACCATTCAGCAAGCTTTGCAAAATATCCCCTCCAAAACACTCCAGGCGCTGCAAGAAGCCGCCCAGCGGGTAGAGATATTCCACCGTCGGCAACCGCTTCACTCGTGGTTGAGCCAGGGAACTGAAGGAACCTTAGGGCAACTGGTGCGCCCTCTTGAGCGCGTTGGGGTGTATGTCCCCGGTGGAAGTGCTCCTTTACCCTCCACAGTCTTAATGACCGTTATTCCAGCGCGAGTCGCTGGCGTAGCACAAATTGCCATGGTTACACCGCCATCTCGCGCCAGTGGAGGAGTGCATCCTATCACCCTGGCAGCTGCAGCCATTGCAGGGGTTGACGAGGTTTACACGGTTGGCGGCGCCCAGGCGATTGCCGCTCTGGCTTTTGGTACCGAAAGTATCCCCTCTGTAGATAAGATTGTCGGACCAGGAAACCTCTTCGTCACCCTTGCCAAGCAGCAGGTCTATGGCACCGTTGGGATTGACGGACTAGCCGGGCCAACTGAGACAATGATCATCGCCGATGAGACAGCTAACCCCGAATGGGTAGCTGCCGACCTGCTTGCCCAGGCAGAACATGACCCTCTCGCCGCAGCCATCTTGCTGACTCCATCCTTGAAGGTCGCAGAAGCGGTGCAGCATCAGGTGGTCAGTCAAATGGAAGGCGATCTGCGTTTTCCGGCTTTATCCCGAGATCGGATTCTGGAAGTCTCGCTGAAAAACAGAAGCGGCATTGTCCTGACTCAAGACTTACACCAGGCATTCGAGATCGCCAACCGGTATGCCCCTGAGCATCTGGCACTGGCTGTAGCAAACCCCTGGCAGTGGATCGAGAAAATCCATTCAGCCGGTGCAGTCTTTGTTGGAGAACATTCCTATGAAGTGCTTGGCGATTACATCGCCGGTCCAAGCCATGTGCTGCCCACCGGCGGAACGGCCCGCTTTACCTCATCGCTGAGTTGCCTGGACTTCGTTCGCGTTATTGGTTTGGTTGCCTTACACCCTGAGACCAGCCGTAAACTTTCTCCTCTGGCAGCCGAGATCGCCTATCAAGAAGGCTTAGACGCACACGCTCAAGCTGCGTTACGTCGCCTGATTTGATTTTCCTGGTTACACGCTTCCTAAGGTTGCCGGGAATGTAAGTCCGCAGCGGTTTTTTCTAAAAGCTGCACCAACGAAGGCATTTGATCCAGGGTGAAATACCATGCCACTAATTGACGGCTGGAATCTCCAACCGCCCAACGCACTCTATCCCATGAAGCCCATAAAGGTTCATTGACGCCAAGGGGCAGATATTCAATCGCCGCGCGGTAGCCTGACGGTAAGCCCGTCTCTTTCTGCAAGGCTTCCCCTACATCGCGGCGGAGGGGCAAACCAAAGGTCTCTTCCGCCAAACGTTGCTGTGTTTCTTTTTCCAACAGCCAACGCACAAACAACCAGGCTGCCAACTCTTCTCGTTCTGAAGAGCGCAGCAGAACAAAATCCGTCCCATAGAGAACCGTTGAAGCCTCCCCGTTAACGGTCGGAAACGGCAAGACCGTCCAGCGGTCTCGGTTGGCAGCGTTTTCCATTGCCTGCTCAACCAGTTGAAGTTGGGCACTATTGCCTGGCACAATGAGTGCCCTCCGCTGGACGAAGGCGTTAATTGGGTCAAGGTCTGGATCGTTCAGGGTGCATTCTTGTTCAAAGAGCTTGCGTAAAAAAACCAATGCCTTTTCAACTTCTGCCGATTTGAACTGGTAACTTTCCTGTTCGTTTCCCGTGATTTGAGCGCCGAATGCCATAAACCATGCCAGGATGGTAGGATAATCATGGGTGAACAGATACCCTCTTGATCCGTTCGGATTAGTCTGATCCCCTTCTGAACGTACTGCACAGGCTTGTTGCTGAAGCTCTGTCGAAGAGTCAGGAGCAGCATTGAAGCCCAATTCATTTGCCCAGGAGGCATTATAAAGCAGAAGTTGAGCAACGCGTCGGGCAGGAATTCCCCATCGGTGACCTTCAAGGAAACTGGCTTCCCACATATTCGGATAGTACCACTGCCTGTCTGAAGATGAGATTCCCCAAATGACATCCTCGGTGTAAATCGACCAATCAACGAGAATGGGACGACTTTGATTCCACTGCAAGGCTTGATAGAGAGGCGCAATAACCAAATGCGGAACATTCCCTTCAGTCAGAGCAGTATTCATCCGTTCATCCAGCAAATCAATCCCATTGACTCTTTCGCTGACGACGGATAGATTCCACTGGTTCTGACGGGAAAATTCAACTGCCAATCGCTCAAAGGTTTCCCCAACCTCGCCAGAATAAGGATGCCAAAAACGGATGGTAACGCCCCGCAGTTGCTCGTCTTTCAGTTGGATAGCACTGGTCGGAGAGGGTGTTAGACTTGGCAGAGGCGAGGGTAAGGCAGTAAGGGTAAGAGAAGCCTTTGCTGTCGGTGTAACTGCGGGTAAATGTAGAGGTGTACAACTCAGGAATACACTAAAAAGCAGCAGAACACCAATGCCTCTGCTCAAGAGGACAATGTACCGTTGAAAGGGGATTGTCATTCTCATCTTTGCTATCTACAATAGAATTTGGTTTAGATGAACATACTCGGCTGGACATCTGATACCAGGGCTTAGACACAACGTTAACTTCTCTTGTTCATCTAATGCCAGATGATCCGCCAATTTCGTCCAAGTTTACCATAAACCCGTGCGCAAGCCTTGTTTGTAGTTTTCCTGTGCAAACAAAGTTGATCCCAATTTCACCCATAACTTCTATTCTGATATAATCAAATAGAGGATTGAAAAATGAGCTTTACGGTGCGTGATTATAAGGACTTAATTCAATTGCTCGCAGAACATCCAGAGTGGCGCGAGGAGTTACGTCGCGCCTTGCTCTCTGATGACTTTCTCGCTCTACCTCAAATTGTGCGCGAACTCGCCGAAGCTCAGAAGCGCACCGAGCAACGACTTGAGGAACTCGCCGAAGCTCAGAAGCGCACCGAGCAACGGCTCGATGAACTCGCCGAAGCTCAGAAACGCACCGAAGAACGCCTCGAAGCGCTGGCAAAACGCGTCGATGAACTCGCCGAAGCCCAGAAACGCACCGAGCAACGGCTCGATGAATTGGTCGAAGCCCAGAAACGTACCGAAGAACGCCTCGAAGCGCTGGCAAAACGCTTCGAAGAGCTTACCGAAGTTCAGAAGCTCCTGGCAGAAGATCTGGCTGCGCTCACTCGCAGAGTGGACGATATCGGATTCCGTCTTACTCAGGTGGAACGACGGCTTGCCAAGCTGGATGGGCGCACGCTTGAGATTGAATACGAACGAAAAGCAGGCAGCTATTTCAGACAAATCCTGAGCCGCACGCGCGTTGTCAACCTGGTTGAATTGGAGGACATGATCCCATCTGCGGAACTACAGGAGAAATACCAAGATTTATGGAACCTCGATATACTGATCCAGGGGCGTCTCCGCTGGGGTGACAAAGGCGAAGAGAAACCGGAAGCCTGGCTGGCGGTTGAGGTGTCTGTACTGATCGATCGCGAGGATGTGGAACGGGCAAAGCGGCGCGCCGATCTGTTACGCCAGGCCGGTTATTTAGCCCTGCCCGTTGTGGCGGGAGAAGATTTGACCGAAAGAGCCCTTCAATTGGCTGAGCAAGAGGGGGTGATTATGGTCACCGACGGACGAACGCGCCTTCTCGATCAGGCTATCCAGAAAGCTTTAACAAACAGCACGCATTCCAGCTAAACCGATCAACCCTGCTAGGGTGGAGGCAGATAATCCCAGGGATTGACTTTTGTGCCGTTGTACATCATTTCGAAATGCAAATGCGAGCCGGAGGAATTCCCGGTGCTACCAATTGCCCCGATGACGTTCCCCTGGTAAACACTTTGTCCACAAGTGACATTAATCGCGCTCAAGTGAGCATAAAGGGTCTGCCAACCATTTCCGTGATTGATCACAATTACATTGCCATAACCCCAATTGTTCCAACCGGCGTAAACAACCACCCCATTATCAACCGCATAGACCGCGTTGCCTGTTTCACCGTCAATATCAATGCCAAAATGATTGGTTGAGGGAGAGTAATCGAAGCCAGACAAAAAGTGACGATTCGCCGGCCAGATAAACAATCCCACCCCAATAGCCCCACTGGCAACCTCCTTACAGGCTCCGGGACCCAGCACCTGGGCAACGCCCGGATTATCACGGGGAATTTCTGGAGCCGACCAGCTGACAAATTCGCGTTTTCCTCCGGGAATAACTAACCAGGTACCTGGTTCGATATTCGGGTGAGCATAATCCCCGATCGTGTTGGGGTCTAAACCATTGCCGGGAAAGTTAATAATGTCTTCGGGCTTGACACCGAAAAACTCTGCCACACGGTTCAAACCATCGCCAGCCGACCATCGATAATACGTGCCATCCACCGGCAAGATATTCAGTTCCTGCCCAGGGCGCAGATTATGGGGATTATCTCCTAACGTATACTGATTTCCCCATAAAATCGTCTCCGGCTTTAAGCCAAATTTTTCAGCGATCCCAAACAACGTATCACCAGGTTTGACCGTATATTTGATGACTTCAAAGCGTGGTCGACTGGGTAGCGAAGTAAAAAGTTGCGTTTGGCGATTAATCCCGAACTCCACGACTGGAGTAACTGGTGGGGGTGATGCTGATTCATGAGACAACGGCGTTGGGGTCGGGACATCTACCGTACTTTCTTCAGCCGAGACAAACGCGAAGAAATCAACCGTGTAGAAACCTGGCATAACCCAAATTATCAACAAGACTGATACTGCCAGAATTAAATGGACTGCCCAACGCGAGAATGTCTCACCAAATCCCAATTCGGTGATGTCTTGCCAGAAGGCTTGCCACCGACCAGACGATTCCACTACCGGTGAGTCAGCTTTGTGAGGATATTCTTCTAACCGCCCATTACCTGAAATTCTGAGCGGTGTTTGTTCCGCCTGGTTTTCTTGATAATCTTCCATAACGACTTTGGAAAGTCATCATACCATTTCTGAGCGCGGTCTATATTAAAGCTAAATTAGGGCTTGCTTAGATTAGCAACTGCATCCTTGGCAGCCTGTTCAGGGGAAATGCGATCTTTGATTACCGCCAAAACTGCATTGCGCAGGGCTACTCCCAGCGGATCACTCAAAGAATCTGGAGGGATTGCCTGCGCCAGTTGAGAAATCGTATCGAGATCCTTGGTTAACTCATTTGCCTGCCAATACGAATATGCATCTGCACGGGTAGGTAAATATCTACCGGATTGTGTAAAAGCAGCCATGAATTCAGCCTCGCTGAGATAAGTCGCCAATTGAAAGCTGATTCCAATCTGGTCAGGAATCGGGCTAGTTGAAGCCCAAATCCAACCATTCGCCAACGTAAGAGATGTTTTGTTGGCTAAAAAACCCGCTGAAGCACGCCATTCTCGAAAGTCGTTCTTCAGAAAATTTGACCCCCACAGGTATCCACTGTCAATTTTTCCTTCAGCAAGCGATTGAGATACCAGCTGATCATTTTCGGCTTGAATCACCCATGCTGGCAATTTTCCTTGCCGATTGGCATAGGAGAGTTTTTCCAATACTTCTGTCAGAATTGTTTCATCTAACATTGGCTTTCCTTGCGCATTGCGCACCGCCCCTCCCGCCTGAAGATAAAGAGCAAGCATTACGGTAGCTTGGGGGTCAGCAGCAGCAAAGCCGAGCGTATAACGACTGACCAACCAATCGTTCCAATCCAGGGGCAACTCATTGGCTAAAGCTTTGGGATAAGCCAGTAAAAGGACATCCCCTACAAACGGTATCCCAAAGGGGGTATTCTCAACGGTAACAAGTTGACGCGCGTAAGGATACCATCTTTGGTCCTCTGCCAGGTCAAAATATCCATCTAGAGGATGAAGAATACCACTTTGGGCAAGAGGAGTGACTAATTTGCGTGGTAGAAGCACTAAATCCGGCAGGGCAAGTGGAGCTGCTTCACTTGCAGCCAATAGTGCATCGAGCATTCCACCAGGTCCCTCTTCAGCCTTAATCCGCACCTCGATAGGCAAATTCGAGAATTTTTCATGGAACACCTGTAGCCGATCCCGAAGGTACTGATTGGCAAGTTGATCACTGTCTGGATCAAATTGGGGTGGTAACCAGATCTGGATACCCCGTCGCGAATTCTGATTCAAAGGGGATAAGGGTGTATATGTTGCCGTAACTTGGGGTAAGGGATTGGGTGAAGGGCTAATGGAGGGTGACAAGCCACTGGCATCCCCACTACAAGCGATCAACAAAGATACTCCACAGAACAGGAATAATCCCATTCGTAAGCAGGACTTCATCGCTTTTAGAAATTCCATTGCTGATGCTTAGAGGTTGATTACCAGAAAGCAATTAATGGGCGTGATCAAGTCGAGGTGCACTCCGAAGTAAGTTGATGAGCAATTTGACTGCGTTCTCCACATCCTCCATATCCACCATTTCAGAGGGAGCATGCACATAACGACAGGGAATAGAAATCACACCAGCAGGAACGCCGCCGCGCGAAAGTTGGATAGCCCGAGCATCGGTGCCCCCAAATTCCAGGATTTCCCGCTGGTAGGGTATCCTGGCTTTTTCAGCCGTCTGAACCATCCACTGGATTAAGCGCGGATCAGCCAGCATCCCGGCGTCACGGATTTTGATGGCTGGTCCCTTTCCCAGGCAAACCTCCATTCGATGCCCCTTGGGAGTATCGCCTGTAGCAGTGACATCAATTGCCAATCCTAAGTCTGGTTCCACCCCAAAGGCAGCAACCGTTGCCCCTCTCACCCCAACTTCCTCCTGCACGCTAAAGACAAAATACATCTCAAAGGCACTTTTTTCTAACCGCCGCAAGGCCTCAATCAATACCGCAACTCCAACGCGATCATCCATTGCCTTGGAGACCACCCGTTTGCCGAAATCGACGAAGGATTGATCAAACACGGCCACATCCCCAATGCGAATCGGGCAGTCTTCGGCGCTGGAAGCGCCCACATCAATAAACATCTTCTCAAGGGAAGGAATTTCAGAAGAAGGCGGGTTCTTTTCCATTCCAATGACCCCTTGCACGCCGTTCAAGAATCGCACCCGCCCACCGACGCAATGGATTGGCATCACCCCCCCTAAAGCCACAAAACGGGCAAAACCCTGTTGATCAACATGGGTCACCATCAGACCAATTTCATCCATGTGAGCGACCAACATGATGCGCGGCGCGCCGGTTTGTTTGCGAACCGCGACCAGGTTCCCCAACGGATCCAACCGGACCTCATCAACCAAAGGTTCAACCCATTCCCGAATCTGTTTGCGCACCTGGCCTTCATACCCCGAAGGGGCAGGGATTTCGACTAGGGTTTTCAACAAGTCCTTCATTAGAAATTTCTCCACTTCTTTGTTATCTTAACGTTCGGTTTGCAAAACATCCGCCGAAAGTCGTTGTAAGGAATGATACACGAGGCGCAAGGTATTTTCCCAATCCGCAATCCGCACAAGACTAGCCGGCGTATGAAGATAACGACCCGGCACCGAAATAGAGATACTCGGAATGCCAGCGCGTTGCAGATGAATAGCACCGGCATCCGTGCCGCCACCACCTGCCTGACGAAATTGATAGGGAATACCCAGTTTTTCTGCCGTTTGAACAAAATGAGCGACCAATCGAGGGTCGGAGATCGTTGCTCGATCAGAGAGGTAGATTGCAGGTCCGTGTCCCAGGCGGGTGTTATATTTTTCGTTCTCTGGGGGGTAAAAACTATCTTCAATCTGCAAGGGCAGATCATAAGCTGGCGTGCAGTCAAGCACAATCGCAAGGTCTGGATTTAGTGCATGGGCGGCCACCTTTGCGCCTCGCAAGCCAACCTCCTCCTGGACAGTAAAAGCCACGAGCAAGTCGAGATCAGGATATTCATATTTCAATAATTCAATGGCGGTTGCCACCCCAATTCGATCGTCGAGAGCCTTGGCACGGATACTTCCCCCGATTTTCTGAAAAGGCGTCGCAAAGGTTCCCCAATCTCCAACTTTCGCTTTACCGCCTCCTCCCATATCAACCCGTAACCCATCAACGGTAAAGGGATTGCGACGTTCTTCGGCAGTAGTTAGATGAATGGCTTTGCAGCCAATAACCCCTTTGGCATGTTCTGCTCCTACCTGGACAGGCTTTCCTGCCAGCCATCGCGGATCAATGCCTCCCACCAGCTCAAAACGATAGATACCTTCTTCCCTATCCTCCTCGGAGGTAAGCATAAAACCGACTTCATCCAGATGGGCAGCAATCATGACCCTCAATGTTTTCCGAGACTCTTTCTTTTGGAAAGCAAGCAGATTTCCAAGCGCATCGGTGCGCATCTCTTCAACGTAGGGTTTAATTTGATCCATCACCAGGCGCCGCGCTTCCGTCTCATTGCCACTTACGGCAAGAGCATTACACAGTTTTTCCAGCACCCGCATTTGTTCGGGCATGATCGTTGGTTGGTTCAGGATTTCGGTGTTTCGTCCCATTGAATTTTATCCATAAAGTCAATATCTAAGGTAGCAGCAAACTCTGCCAGTAAGCGGGCTGCCCGCTGAATATCTTTTTTGGAAACCATCTCAACCGGAGTGTGCATATAGCGTAAAGGAAGGCTGATCACCATGGTTGGGATGCCCTCGGCAATGGTTTGTAAACGGTCTGCGTCTGTCCCAGAGTAACGCGGCATGGCTTCCATTTTGTAAGGAATTTCGAGCTTCTCGGCGAGATCCTTAAAAGCTTCATAGAGCCTGGGATGAACTGTAGGTCCCCAACCAAGGGTAATCCCCTTGCCCAAAGGATAGGCTTTATGCGATGGACTACCAGGCCCACTGGCGTGGGTAACATCAATCACCACCGCCAAATGAGGTTGGATTTGGAATGCAGACGTCGCTGCGCCGCCCAGGGTTTCTTCTTCCTGTGTGCTGGCAACCGCCCAAAGGTCCCAGGCGTGTTTCCTTCCCTGTAATTCCTGTAAGCAGAGGGTTAACGCACAAAGGGAAGCCCGGTTATCCAGGGAAGGAGAACAAACATAATCTGCCCCCAGTTCCAGATAGTTTCGGCTAAAAGAGACAGGATCACCAATTTGAACCCAGCGACGCACTTCTTTCTCATCTAAACCGGTATCAGCCCACAAATAAGATAAGGGCACACTGCCCTCCTGTGCTTCGGGTGGGAGCAAAAAGGAAGGCGGTTGCACAATGACGGCTGGCAAGGTGCGTTTTCCATGCACCTGAACCAGTTGACCCGGCAAAATTCGCTGATCAACGCCGCCAATTTCAGTCAGCCTTAAGAAACCTTCTTTGATTCCGCTGACCATTAAGCCAATGGCATCTTGATGGGCAACCATCATCAAACGCGGGCGCGGCGCTTCAGCACTTCCCGCTCGAAACCCCAAAACGCTACCCAGCCGGTTGCGGGAAAGATCATCAACCAGGGGTTTCCATAAAGATTCCACTTCCTGGGCAATAGACTCTTCGTAACCTGACAAACCAGGTGGTGAGGTCAATTTTTTCAATAGATTTGAGAGATGATTTGTCTTCATGGCGTAATTGTATCGGAAATCAAGCGTTTATGCCACCATCCAATCCAGAATGGTATGAATCTGGGAGGTTGAGGTTGATGTAGGAGTAGGCGAATCAAGCGGGATAACCGTTGGAGGCGGTGTGTCCGTTGGCGAAGGGAGCGGAAGCGGGGTGTTGGTTGAAGATGGAGATGGTATTGGCGTATCGGTTGGGGAGGGCTGTATGGTAGGGGTATCCGTGGGTGAGGGTGTAAGGGTGAGGGTTGGGGTAAATGTAGGAGTTGCTGTTGGAGTTGCCGTGGGTGTAACTGTATGGGTAATGATGTTAAAAAAAGGCGTAAAAGAAGGGGTTGGAAACTGAAACAAAGTCGGTGTAGCCGTAAAGGTCTTGCGGGTTGTGGGAGTCAAGGTTGGCGTTGCAGTGAGGCGTTGACCTGGCGCCTGGGCTGCCAGAAAGAATCCCAGACAGTAACAAGGCAAAGTGCTCAAAAGGATCATCACCAGGACAATGCGCAAACGACGGTTCGGTAAGGTTTCAGCCTCCATCATGTCCCTTTCAATATCTGCATGATAACATTAGCTGCCTGATGCGACAAGTGCTTTGGGCTTAGACTGTTTCACTTGCTGGAATAGCCTGCACCCCTTGAATGCAGTAAAATTTGACCATGCGCTGGATATTTCTTTCTCCACATTACGATGATGCGGTCTTTTCTTGCGGCGGCGGCATCTGGGAATTGCGCCAATCCGGGCAGGAAGTAGAGGTTTGGACGATCTGTGGTGGACAACCGCCTGAGCATGCCGGCTTCTCCCCTTATGTGCAGGAGTTACATCAACGCTGGGGGGCTGGACTGGAAGCTGTGGCATTGCGCAGAGCAGAGGACGACGAAGCTCTCAACCTGCTAGAGGTCAAGGGGGTTTCATTTTCGTTCCTGGATTGCATTTATCGCACCCACCCAAACGGACAATTCCTCTATACATCAGATGAGGCTCTCTTTGGGAAGCTTGATCCAAGCGAATACAAACTCATCGAAGGTCTGAGTGAGCAGATTATCCAAAGATTACCTGCTAATAGCCAGATCATCTGCCCTTTAGGCGTAGGCAATCATGTCGATCATCAACTTACCCGCCTGGCCGCCGAAAGGACTGGCCTGCCTTTGTGGTATTATGCAGAAATCCCCTATATCTTTTATCACCCTGATTGGCAAAATGATGCTGTAGACGCCAGCTTTCAGGTACAATACATCCCGATTTCGGAAGCTGGATTCGAGCATTGGCTGCAAGCGGTCTCAGCCTATCGTTCCCAACTCAGTACGTTTTGGGAGAGCCCCGCAGCTTTACAGAAGGCTTTTGCCACACATTGGCGCGCCAACCCGGTATTGCAGTTATGGCGCAGAAACGAATCAACTCTCTAATACAACATAGGGGCAAGCCAATGCCTTAAGAAAAAAGAAAGGTTTGCTTTAGAATACCAAAACATTCCTTGACACGCACCTTGCTTGCAGATATAATTTTGATTGCCTTTCCTCGATAGCTCAATTCGGCAGAGCGGGCGGCTGTTAACCGCTAGGTTCCAGGTTCGAGTCCTGGTCGAGGAGCCTTTTTTATGGTCATTCTCATCGTCTCTCTCCATGTAAAACCCGAATTTGTCGAGGCTTTCAAGGAAGCCACACTGGAGAATGCGCGCCACAGTCTGGAAGAACCGGGCGTAGTGCGTTTCGACGTACTCCAGCAAAGCGATGACCCGACTCGATTTTTACTCGTAGAGGTCTATCGCACTCCTGAAGACCCCGCCAAACACAAAGAAACCCCGCACTACAATAAATGGCGTGAAGTGGCTGAACCGATGCTGGCCGAACCTCGTACGCGGGCTTTATATACCAATGTCTTTCCAGCCGATTCAGACTGGTAAGACCTCTCCCGGATTGAACCTGCAGATATTCTCAAGGAGCGCATTCCTCTTCCAAACTTAAGCATAAGCTCAGAGTGGAACTATTCTCTGGCAGTTTATAAGAGACCCTGCTGTAGCGCAATCAACCTTTGAAAAATTCCATCCTTTTCCGAGTGACTCTCTTTTGCCTGCTTACGGCAGGAATTTTATTCCGCATCTGGAGCTTCCAGCAAAACACCCGCCTCTACGGGGACGTCAATCTGTTTGCCCTTACCGCTCGTCAGCTTGCCCTGCATGGCCGTCTGACCTACCCCATGAAATATGACTACACCTCTCAAGCACTTTACCTTACTTTAGAAAGCCCTGCCAGTCAACATCCTCCCCTCTGGCCTCTTTTCGGTGCCATTCTTGCCCGCTTGTGGGGTACTCCAGACACTTATTTGATGCTCAAATTGCTCACCTTCCTTACCGGTTTCTGTCTGTGGATCCTGTTCCTGCCCAAACCAGAGTCTACTTCGTTGATTAAGCTCCTTCTCTTTGGATTGATTGCCATCTCCCCCTGGTTGGTTGATTTCAGCACCAACGGCAGTCCATACATCTTCATATCCCTGATCTTGCTCCTTGCCGAATGGTTCTGGAGATCAAAACTCTTCACCCGCAAGTCCGCCCTACTCGGTTTCGGCGCGTTTTGCGCTCTGGCGATCCTCACGCACTATAATCTGATCCTTTTACCACTCTCCTTTGTTATCGGAATACTGACTCAGGAAGGTATCTCAACCCGAAAAAAAGTCCTTCACCTGGGGGTCTTTTTGACTGCGCTGCTGTTCTTCATCAGCCCCTGGCTGGTATGGAACTGGAATACCTTTGGACAATGGTTTCACAGCCCTTCATCAGTTTACATTCTTGAACAGCTAGGCATGGCGCACATTGAGCTGGCTCAAGGCGAGGTGGTCTGGACGGTTGAAGCGCTACCCATCGTCTCTGTCTTACAACGGTACAGCCTTCTGCTTGCCAAATCTGCCTGGGCAGGAGGGCGACAATTTATTGTTATGCTCACACCGCTCGGCTTTATTTGCCTGCTTGCCGCTCTGGCTTTGCGTTGGAGAAAAAACCAGCCACGTCTTTCAATGATTGGGATCATGGGTGGGCTGAGAATCTTAACATCACCCATGATGCTCTACCTGCTCACCATCTTCCTTTGGGCAACCACCAAAACGCGTTTCCTGATCCCCCTCTTACCGGTCTCCTATCTTCTCATCGAGGAGGGTGTCGAACACAGCTTAAAAACCATCAAAAGCCACTCCTGGCTGCTCTGGATGGGCATCGCACTTCTTTCCCTCTGGACGATGCTCCCCTATCGCCAGCAACCGTTTAATCTCTATTACGGTGCCGAAACAGCCTCTCATGCCCGACAATATGACCAGATGAAAGAACTGGCAAACCTTCTGGCAGAGAAACCGGGCGGCGTCGTTTTAGGGGTATCTTCCAGCCTGGATGGGGGCATTGAAACGATTTATTGGACAAAGCAGCCTTTTGTAGCGGGCAGAGGAATAAATGAATCCCTCTGGAATAAATTAGCCACCGACTTTCGAGTTCGTTATTTCTGGAGCGAATGTACCCAAAAGGAGAAGCTGGAGAGACTTTTTCCGAACTCGCGTCTTCTTCTCTCCAACGACCTTTATTGCGTTCTTGAACTTCCCTGATGCGCGTCCTCCGGTCTCAGGAACCGGTTGGAAGACGAAATTTCAAATAACCTTATAAAAATCCAACAAAGAACGCTTAACTTTGTAGATGCTTGCAATTTCCCGTAATCATGAGATAATATTAATACCATCAGACCCTGTCATAACTCATCGTAGTATCCATGAGCAGGACCTCCAGACCCATGCAGTTGCAGGAACAAGAACAGATTGAAAGCTATAGAAAAACACGCCTTGGAGCAATGACTCTATGAAGTATCCCGACCTTTCTCGCAAATATCCCTTCCGTTGGGAATTGCTCGGCGACCTGCGGCTAGGACGCCCTAACATGGGGCCAAATACCAGCTTAAATGCCTATCGTTTAATGCAATTCACGCTCCGGGATGCGCTGGAGCAAGCAGTCGGCGCAGAGCAAACCGATCAGATCTTCTATGAAGCCGGAAGGCTGGCAGGGCAACAGTTCTATCAAAATGCCCTGAAACCAATGCCTGAACTCAACCAATTCATCCGCGAACTGACCTTGACGTTGCGCGAGTGGGGAATTGGGATTCTACGGGTCGAGAAGTTAGACCTGGATCAGGGCGAAATTATCTTAACCGTGTCTGAAGACCTGGACTGTTCTGGTTTGCCCGAAATCGATACCGAGATTTGTGTCTACGACGAGGGATTTATCTGCGGGCTGCTCGAAAGCTTTACCGGCTTGAATTTTAAAGTCAAGGAAATCGACTGCTGGTGCACCGGCGACCGCACCTGCCGCTTTCGCGCAGAGGTTCTTTCTCCATCACAATAACGATCTCCTCCTGTTCTTCCGTAAGCTCTCATGGAAAAATCGTCTCCTGGTACGCACCCCTCTCTTCAACAGGCGCTCCAGCTTTTGGATCAGTTTCGCGCCTTGATCACCGATGCTCAAGAGGTAGCGTTGCAAACCAGCGGCGATTCCCAATGGGCAATCTACGAAGAAGCCCTGCGCGCCCTGTTGGAAATCCGTCGCCTGGCGATTGCGCTGGGCAAAGGTGAACTCTCCTACGAAATCAAAGCCAAAGGAACATTAGCCGGCGCCTTAAAATCACTCCAGGCAAACCTGCGCCACCTTAGCTGGCAAACCCAGCGGGTAAGCCAGGGGGATTTTACCCAACGGGTTGAGTTTATGGGTGAATTTGCGACCGCATTCAATGAGATGGTATCTCAATTGGATGCCATGGCAAGGGAGTTGCAAACTCAGCAGGATGAACTGGTGCGCCGTAACGACATCCTGATCCTGGAAGTCGCCGAGCGGGAACGCGCCGAGGCCGCTGAACGCGAACAACGTCAGTTAGCCGAAGCGCTACAAGCTGCGGCAATGGCATTAAACGCCACTTTAGATTACGAACAGGTTTTGGATATTATGTTAGATCGAATTGGTGACCTGATCGCTTACGACTCAGCGGTCATCATGGAGGTTGAGGGGATGCAAGCTCGCGTGCGCCGCGCGAAGAACTATCACCGCTATGGCGAGGAGGTCGAAAAACGCGTATTGGCATCCTGTTTTGACATTCCCAAAACGCCCAACCTGTTCACCATGTTTACCACCCTGAAACCATTGGTGATTTCTGATGTGGATCATTACCCAGGGTGGGACCGGCATAAAACCGGCAACCCGGTGCGCTCATGGATTGGCTCACCCATCTATGCGCATGGTCAGGTTCTGGCCTTCTTTTCATTGGATAAGCTAGAACCCAATTACTACCAGGAGAAACACGCTCATAAACTCGAGATGTTTGCCAATCATGCTGCGCTGGCAATGGTCAATGCGCGCCTCTTTCAGGAAATCCAACGCCTGGCAATCACCGACACGTTAACCGGACTGTATAACCGCCGCTACTTCTTCGAGCGCGCCTGCCATGAATTTACTCGATCTTGCCGCTATCATCATCCAATCACCCTGGTCATGCTCGACCTCGACCACTTCAAGTCGGTCAACGACACGTATGGGCATCCGGCTGGAGATCTGGTCTTGCAGACCATCAGTCGTCTGGTGCTTCAAACGGTGCGTAAAATCGATCTCGTTGCCCGCTTTGGTGGCGAGGAAATCATCTTGCTCCTGCCGGAAACTACTCCTCAGGCTGGCGAAAGACTTGCTGAACGCTTACGCCAAAAAATTGCCGCAACCCGCATTCCTGTCAACAACCATTCAATCTCGATCACAGCAAGCTTTGGCGTGTGCGGTGGTAACCCGACCGATTGCAATCTGGAACCGCAACGGGCGATTGAAACTTTAATCGAACTCGCCGATCAAGCCCTCTATCAAGCCAAACAGGGCGGGCGGAACCAGGTGTGTCTGATGCTTCCCAACTTCGCACCGACCACCTCTCAATAAGCTTCTACTACACTATCGCGTATCCTGTTTTAGCCGCACGAGGAGTAGAAGCGGATGTCTACCCCTTTGGCTATCGCCTTATACACCACCAATTGAACCTTTCTTAATTCCTCAATGCCTTCCCACCAAGTTCGAAACTGGCAAACTTTTCGTGGGCTTTCGGGTATCGCGTCAGTTCTGGACAGTGGTAAAATTTCAGCGTTCTGCAAGCACTTTTCCAGCCGATCTTTAATTTTTCTCAATTCCCAAGACCAAAAGGAGAAACGATCCATGTCTCATCCTCACTCCGAGTTCCTCGAACAAATGAAACGCATCCCCGAAGTCCTTGCCCCCAGCCTGGCAGAAGACTGGCCGAAACTGCCAGTGGTCAAAGCCGAGGGTGCGTACCTATATACTGCTGATGGCAGGCGCTACCTGGATTTCACTTCCGGGATCGCAGTCACCAATCTCGGCCATGGTCATCCCCGTGTTTTAGAAGCTGCCAGGCGCCAAATGGAGGAAATGGTTCATAGCGCAGTTGGCGTTACGATTCACAAATCTCTGCTCGATCTCTGCGAAGCTCTACCAAAAGTTCTACCGGGTGAGATGGACATGTTCTTCTTCGGCAATAGTGGCGCAGAAGCAGTAGAAGGCGCCATCAAACTCGCCCGTTATTTCAGTGGTCGACCGGGCATCATCGCTTTTGAAGGGGGTTTTCATGGGCGCACCTACGGAGCAGCTTCGGTTACCTCTGTCAAAGCCAAGTACCGCAATCATTACGAGCCTTTCGTCCCCAGCATTTATTTTGTCCCTTACCCGTATGCCTATCGCTGCCCACTTGGCTCTACGCCCGAAAAAGCGCTGGAATGGACATTGCTGAGCATTGAACGCCTGTTCCAACATCAGATTCCCCCTTCCCAGGTAGCAGCTTTCCTGGTCGAACCCATCCAGGGCGAAGGAGGTTACATCGTCCCACCGCGCGATTTCCTGCCAGCTCTGCGCAAAATCTGCGACCAACATGGTATCCTGTTAATCCTTGATGAAGTACAAACCGGCTTTGGACGCACGGGCGAGATGTTTGCCTGTCAACACAGCGGCATCGTGCCCGACATTCTGGCGATCGCCAAAGGTATCGCCAATGGCTTTCCGCTGAGCGCCACGGTTGCCAGCCGTAAACTGATGAGCCAGTGGTTGCCCGGCGCTCATGGAACAACCTATGGTGGCAATCCCATCGCCTGCGCGGCCGCCCTCGCAACCCTGCAAGTGATTCAAGAAGAAAACCTGCTCGAAAACGCTCGCCGAATGGGCAAGCGCTTCCTGGATGGTTTAAACGTTTTGAAGAAGAAATACCCCATCATCGGCGAGGTACGCGGTTTGGGACTGATGCTGGCAATGGAGTTTGTGTATCCCGATCGCGATAAGCAACCCAACCCCGAAGCGGCTTTCAACCTGCTGAATGCCATGCTAGAACAAGGTCTGGTGGCTTATATGGCTGGAACAGTTGGACAAGTCGTGCGCTACATTCCCCCTCTGATTGTCACCGCCGAGCAGGTTGATGAAGCGCTCGCCATCACCGAGAAAGGGTTAGCTACTTTGTAGGAAGCAAAGGAACAGTTGCAGCAGGCTGCCAGGCACTGAAGTCCCAGTCGGCTAAAGCCTGGCGCATTTCGCTCAGGTTTTGTAATTCCAATTTGTTCAGGGCGTTGCGTGCATGGGTCTTGACCGTGTCGTAGGAAACGATCAATTGATCGGCAACTTCGCGATAGCTGTATCCCAAACACAACAGGGCAACAACTTGCTGTTCACGCCGCGAGAGTCGCTGCCAGCGACGCAGGTATTCCTGAGCGGCGTAGCGCGCCGAAAGGGCATAGCGCAATAGATCCGCCGCAATTTGCTGGGCTGAGCGACCTTCTTGCTGCGCCAACTCTTCCAAAACGCTTCGGATTTCAGGATCGGCAATCACCACCTCCGTTGACGTGGCAGTGCGCCTTCCCTCTGGGCGCAACCGCTTCCAAAACGACATGGATACACCTCCTTAACAGCTTATCCCAAAAAGGCTTCCTGCCATTAATAGAACTTTTGTTCTATTATAAAGGCATTCGCTTATCTTGTCAATAGCCGATCAACGATCGCGCATCAGCGATGAAAAGTGGGTCAACTGGCGCATCTCCATTCATCCCTGTGAACTGGGAAAACAAGCCAAGAGGCCGAAAAGGGTTGGTATAATCGAAAAGAAAGTCAGTCAAGGTAATACCTTCCATGCCCGACTCACGATATGATGAATCCTTCGGAAAAGTCCTGAGCAATATCCCTTTCCAGGTTGACCGCGCCGTCCTGCGGCGAAATTTACGCCTCAAGCCCGGCAGCCATCACCTTGGCGAACTCGACCATCTTATCGATCAGGCTGAGCAAATCGGTAAACCCAAAGCCATGTTGCGCATGGTTTACATAGATGAAAAGGGGGAAAACTGGGTGCAATTGAATGGACGGCGTCTGATCAGCCGGGTATTGCGTGTCAATCTCGAAGAAGCTCAGCGCGCCTTTATCTTTGTCGCCACCGCCGGCGTAGAACTTGACGCCTGGTCTAGAACCATCTCAGACCTGCTGCATCGCTTTTGGGCAGACGCGATTCAAGAGGTTGCCCTGGAAACTGCCCGCAGGGCTTTACACCAATATCTCGTCCAACGCTTTCATCCAGGCTTGCTCTCGGAAATGCACCCCGGCTCTCTGGAAGACTGGCCGTTGAGCGCTCAAGACGATCTTTTCGCTCTACTCGGAGATGTAACAGGCAGTATTGGTGTGTCTATGACTGAAAGTAAATTAATGTCCCCCGTCAAGTCGGTTTCGGGCATTGCCTTTCCTACCCAGACTCATTTCACCAGTTGCCAGCTCTGTCCGCGTGAAAACTGCCGTGCCCGTCAGGCACCTTTTGATCGTACCTTATTCGAAAAACGCTACGGCCTGGCTTCCCTATAAACGATTCTCTATGTCCCCGAAGCAGGGATATAGCTCAACCCTACCGTTCCAGGGCCTGAATGAACAGCTAACGCTGGGGAAAGGGAGGTTGTCAGCGTTTCGACACAATTAAATTGGGAACAAACCTTTTCTCTCAGATGCTCCAGTTGGTCTGCAGCGGCGACGTGCATAAAGGCGACTTTTATATTGCGGATGCCGCTTAATCGTTCTTTCATCAGTTCGGCGATGCGCGCATAAGCCTTTGGACGCGTCCGCTCGGTAGCCAAAGCCACAATAACGCCATCCTGCATCCCGATGATGGGTTTGATATTGAGCAGAGAGCCAATTAAGTGCTGGGCGCGCCCAATCCGCCCTCCCATATAGAGATAGCGCAAGGTGTCGGCGGTCATCATCATCATGGACTGCCTCGCCACCTGGCGGGCTTTCTCAACCACTTCGCCAATCCCCAAACCCTGTTTGGCAGCCCGCGCCGCTTCAATCACTGCCCATCCCTGCGCCATTGCCACTGCTAACGTATCCACCACATCCACGCGTAGCTTCGGCATTTTCTCTTTGAGCATCTCAACCGCAGCCAGACAGGATTGATATGCTCCGCTTCCCTTTGAAGTCATCGTCAGGGCAACAATATTTAAGCTCCGTTCAGCCAAGCGTAAAATGGCATTGACATAGTCACCCGGACTGGGGTTTGAGGTGGTCGGCAAGGTCTGAGCTGTCAAGAGATACTGGGCGAATTCATCGGGTTTTACATCTACCATGTCGCGAAGAGTTTCCATGCCTCGCATGACATAGTAGGGAACTAATTCAATTCCTAATTCTTCTATCAGGGGAGCAGGGATGCTGGCGGTTGTATCCGTGAGAATGCCTACGCTCATTTTTTTAAAACTCCTTAATCTATATACTGAATGATAAAGCATGATGAATTTCCGTGCAAGTGCTTTTCAGGAAAATTCTAAAAATACCCCCCAAACAGAAAAACACAAGAGGGAATGATTTACCCGGCAAGCCATCAACCCAAAACCCGAAAATTAAAAAGGCTGTCCAAGAGGACAGCCTCATAAAGATGATCTTATCGGGCATTCAGGTGATCTATCCTACCAGCTGATCGACCAACCGTTCGGCTTCCTGGATTGTGCGCACTTCGGTTGCGGTATAGCCTACAGCGCGCGAGGTTCGCTGAAATTGATTGGCAGTAATGATGGTTTTATCTGAGATGACGCGTATTTCAGCACCCATTCCCCCATTAATAAGGGCTTGCATCGTCTTCTGCAATTCCAGACGACCCTCTTCTGGCAGCGGCTCCAGCTCGTGAATATCCGAAATCAAGATAAAACCCGCCTGTAATTTGCGAGCATTTTTCAACAAAGCATCGCACATGGTGCGGCATTCATTCCCATCCATTTTCCCTTTGGCAAGGAAAAGCAACTTATTTTCGAAAAAATTGGTGCGTACGTCGAACATCCTGACCTCAGCTTTCTTAACCAGAGTCCTATGCTCATTATAGCGACTTAACCTATAATCTCCAAGGAATTACCGGCTATTCTTACAAAATTATTAGGTTCCCATGAAACGGATATTTGGTTCTCTCCATAAATGGGCTTAAATCCCCGGCTGTGGCGAAAAAAAGCGCATTAACTCACGGCAACAGGTATTCCTTTCTTCCAGGATGGAGCAAAGCGTTGTTATGCCCCAGGAAGTGAGGAATCTTAATCCCCCTGATCAGAAAGATTTCTCAATATGATTGGGATTTCAAAGAATCAAATCAGCTTGCCCGCTACTCAGGGCAGCCACCCAGGTTCTGGATTCCGTTGTTGAATAATAGCCCCCAAGCCGTCACCTGGCTACAAGTTGCTGAAGGTTATAAGCTTAACTCAGTACTGTAAAACGCGGGGCAATTTTTTCGCCTGCTCGATCCAATCGGCTACCTGAGCTTGCACCGGCATTTTGCGCACCAGTTTTTTGGCATTGTTGACTTCCACCATTTTCTGGTAGAGATGCTCCGGGTTGCGCTGTGCCAATTCCACAACCGTATCCACGCCAGCTTCCTCGAGCAGGTCGGAATACTCAGAACCAACGCCTTTGATGCGATACAGGTCAAGGTGATTTGCCCACTCTAAAATCAACTTCTCATCGATGCCGCTCTTCTCAGCCAGTTCCTGCCGGCCTTTGGGAGTCGCAGCAAGTTTCAAGAAAGCATCCGTTGAACGCACGCCAGCCTGGCGCAGTTTCTCGGCATACGCCGCGCCAATTCCCTCAACATCCTCCAGTTTTGCCATCGTCTCACTCCTGCAAAAAAGATTGATACACCCTGGTTGGAAATTATTTCCAACGATAGGTTAAGAAAATTATACTCGAAAGTCGGAAATCTTTTTCTGTCTCTAGGTCAACTTCTTTAGATTGATTTCTTTTGACCGTTCTGGAAGGTAGAGCCTGCCAGTGGTTAAGTAACTCTGCAATTCTTCGACAAATTCCGTGAGTCTTAACCTGCCCAGGCGCAAGGTCAATTTTTCAGGTGGGCGGAAGAAGGGTTTTAGCGGTGCGGAGAGTGGTAGAAAGAAATCATCCCAGTGGATCGGAATTATCCAGCTTGGTTTTACCCTCTGGACAAGCTGTCCGAAGGCCGAAAAAGGAATTTCACTATCCACGATCAAAATCTGGGCCGGCACTGCGTCATTCGCTTCAACACTATGCCAGACTAAGATCGATGGTTCAGTATTCGAGATGAAAAAACTAAAGCAGCGGTCCATCTGATAATCCCACACCCGTCTCGGAGGCGAAATCACGGAAGGCAATTGGGTTGGCGCAAAGAACGGCACAGGCAGATGCTTCCCTTCAATGACCTCAATTTGAAACACGCCGATTTCAAGTCGATCGCCGCTATGGATGAGATGACAACTTTCTTGGGGAATTCCTGACGCCTGCAACAATTTGACGACATTCTCAGAGCCATAGGCAGAAGCATTTGTCTGACGGATGATTTCGGGTGTATCCAGAAGATGATCATAATGGGCATGGGTAATTAAGATGGCAAACGCCTCCGCAATCTCGCTGCGCAACAGTTCGGCATCTGCCTTTATCGGCTGCAATAGCACCTGCATAAGGGAAGGTCGGCTCAGAAAGGGATCGATCAGCAATACCTGCTCTCTCCAACGCAATTGAATGCCTCCGACCCCTAACCAGCGAAAGAACAGGTCATCCCTCTGATCCGGGAGTAAATTTTCTCCAACCATGCCCATCATTCTATCACTATACCATTTCTAAGAAATACTGCAAGAAATATTGCCATCTCGGTTACCTTATCTCAACATGATAAAAAATTGAACCTCCCACTGCTTATACCCCTGGCTACCACGATGCAGAAAATCCCGAAACCTATTCTCTCCAAAACCGTGGTATAAATACATCAGCTATGACCAGGCCATTGATCATTGAAAATTTGACCAAAGTATACACCGTGCGGCAACGCAAAGGGTTGTTTCGGTCGCAAAAGATGGAAGTGCGGGCATTAAACGACGTCTCCTTCGAAGTCGAAGAAGGAGAAATTTTCGGTTTGCTAGGTCCGAATGGAGCGGGCAAAACGACCCTCATCAAAATCATAACCACCCTTCTGCTGCCTACTGCGGGACGGGTAATTGTCAACGGCTTTGAACTGGAAAGGCAAGAGAATCAAGTCCGCGCCAGCGTGGGATGCATGTTGATGGGTGAGCGCGGCTTATATTGGAAACTGACCGGACGCGAGAACCTGGAATATTTTGCAGCCCTTTATCATTTTCCTCCGAAAAAACGCAAAGAGCGGGCAGCAGAAATCTTACGCCTTATCCAATTAGAAGAAATTGCCGATCGAACGGTTGAAACGTATTCTTCGGGACAGAAAATGAAGCTTGCATTTGGCAAAGCCCTAATCCAGGATGCCCCCCTGCTGGTATTGGATGAACCCACCAACACCCTGGATGTTCCTTCGGCAAGTGAATTGCGCGCCATCGTCCGCAAGCTAAATCAGCAGGGCAAAACGGTCATTTATACTACCCACATCATGGCAGAAGCAGAAGCCCTGTGTAACCGCCTGGCGATCATCGACCGCGGGGAGTTGCTGGCGCTCGGCAGCCCTGCTGAACTCAAAGCATCCTTGAATTCCAAGCGTGTCATCCACATCGAAGGCGTTATTTCTGCTCAGGCGGTGGAACAGGTGCGCCGTTTGCCGCAGGTCAGCCGTGCCACTCGCTCGGCACGCAACGGCGCAACTCTGTTAACGGTAGTCGGTGACCAGGGTTGTGAAATCTTACCCGATCTGATACGCGTCCTTATTGAACAGGGAGCACGAATACAAAAAGTCATCCCTGAAGAGCCCACCCTGGAAGATGTATTTATTGCCAAGACCGGACGCACTCTGGCTGAAGACACCCGTGTCGGCACATGAACCAACCCGGCTGGCAATCCATCTTGTCGATTGTTTTAGCAAGCGCCCGGATGCGCTTTCTGACCATCACCCGCTATCCCGGTCAGGTGATCCTGGATACGTTTATCCCCATCGTCTTCGCTGCCATGCCAATTTTGCTTGGCCGTGCCAGCGGGGCAGAAAATGCCGCAATTGCCTTTCAGCGAAACACAGGAACTGCAAACTATGTGGCTTATCTTTTAATCGGCTCCAGCGTTTTCACCATTGTCTCCTTCGCCTTCTGGCACATTGCGTATTGGCTGCGCTGGGAACAGGAATCTGGCACCCTGGAAGCCTTATATTTAGCTCCCGTACATCGAATTTGGATTGCGGCTGGCACCGCTCTCTATAGTTGTGGACGGGCGCTCTTTGCCGCCCTGACCGCTTATTTTCTGGGGGCATTGATTTTACGTTTTAATCCACTCCAGGGGGAACTGGGATTGGCTTTGCTCTTTATCCTGGTGGGTTTTATTCCTCTTTATGGCCTGACCCTGTTATACGGGGCGGTTATTCTAAAAGTAAAAGAAGCCAATGCTTTGGTCAACCTGATGCAATGGGCAGTCAGTTTCCTCATGGGAGTTTTCTTTCCCATTACGGTCTTTCCTCCCTTGCTCAAAGCAGTCGCTCTCCTCTTTCCGCCCACCTGGATGACCAATGGGGTTCGTTCTGCTTTGCTGGGTATCGGATTTTTCCTGGGCAAATGGTATCTTGACCTTGCCGTTTTATGGAGTTTTATGCTCATCACGCCTCTGCTTGGCTATTGGGTCTTTCGTCAGGTCGAAAATAACGTCAGGAGAAATGAAGGTGTGGGACAGTTCTAATAAAATTGCCCGGATGATTAACCGGTTTCAGATTCACTGGTATACCTTTTGGGCAATGGCGCGTAAGGAACTGATCATCCTGAGCCGCTACCCGGTAGAATTTGTGGCTTCTTTTGGACAAGTCTTCCTGATTGTTGCCATTTTCACCTTAGGTGGATTAATGTTTTCAGATTTTCAGGATTCCGCTCCTGTTTCAACCGCAAACAGGTACAGCAGCACCTCGGGTGTGGTTGTCTATGGCTTTGTGCTCTTCATGTTTTTAAGCGACACCCTTTGGACAATCGGTTACAACATCCGTCACGAGCAAGTTCAAGGTACCCTGGAACAACTCTATCTATCGCCGGCGAACAAGTTCCTCAACCTGATCGCCCGTGTGACCAATATCTTAATATGGACGAGTCTGTTGAGCATCGCCGCTGCAATTCTAATGAGTTCGATGATTGGTGACTTACCATTCAAGAATCCTCTCCTGGGATTCTATCTCCTGGTGATGTCTCTCAGCGGTACCTTTGGCATCGGCTTTGCTTTTGCAGCTTTGACCATTCGTATCAAGGAAGCCGCCCAAACCGCAGCAAATTTCTTACAGTTTATTTTCCTCATCCTGTGTGCTAATTTCTTCCCTTTTTCCGCTTTGCCGCCCTTTCTTCGCTTTTTTTCCCGCTTGCTACCCAATGCCTACTGTGTCGATGCTTTTCGTTCGGCGCTGATGGGCTTTCCGCCGGGTTATCCGGAACTCGCCCCCTTCGAGATCGAATTCCTGATTGTCAGTACTTTTGGGATTGTGATGCCAATGATCGGCTATCGCTTATATCGCGCCGCAGAACGCTATGCTCGCCAAACGGGAACACTTTCGGCATATTAAGGGCTGCTTTATGGGTAAGGCAAACCTTTCCTTCAGAGCCAGTCCACCCAAGCTCTGCTTCTTTTGCAAAGAAAAACAGGCTCAACCGGGCAACAGATAGATACGGACGTCTGCTCATTGACTCCACTGCGCTCTCGCCTATCCAACACCTCCTATGCATCTCACCATCTCTAATCCGCACGACTGGGATGTTACCATCGAAGAAGCTGAGCGAATTCAGAACGAATATCGCCATCAAGTCACTTTGTCTCCTCTCCCCACCGCAAAGCAAACCTCGCTTACAGCGGTTGTAGCTGCAGATCGAGAAAACAGGATTCTCGCTGTTGCCGTAACCGTTGACCTGTTGAAACATGTTTTGGAAGTAGCGGTTGGCTCAGCAAACACGACTTTTCCCTATCGCAGTGGTTATTTAGCCTTTCACCTGGCGCCGGCAATGTATCAGGCACTTGCGCGACTGAATTGGGTTGGAAACGTAATATTAGTGAGTGGACATGGCTTATCCCACCCACGCCGTTTCGGTCTGGCCAGTCATCTGGGCGTGCTGCTGGATCTGCCCACGATCGGCTGTGCGCGATCGCTTCTGGCAGGCAACGAACTCAAACCCAGCGAAGCCCCCTTAATCGACTGGGTTACCGATGCGGAAGGGATTGTGGGAATCGCCGTTTACACTCACAGGGCGAAAAAGCCTTGCATCCTCTCTATCGGTCATCGCTGCGATATAGAAAGTTTGTTTGCTTTCACTCGCCTTTGGATGAAAGATCACTGCCAACCCGCACCGATGAGACTGGCACGCAGTTTTTTGCGCCAACAAGTTTAATAAGGAGTAAATCAATGTCTCGTTTTTTATTGCGTCTGTTGATCAATGCGGTTGCTTTATATGTAGCCATTCGAATTGTGCCTGGCATCCATCCCCAAACCACGGGGTGGCTGGCAATTCTAATCCTGGCTTTGATTTTTGGAGTCGTCAACGCCTTTTTTGGCCCCCTCCTGAAGCTCTTAACCTGCCCCTTGATCCTGCTTACCTTAGGGTTATTTACCTTGCTGATTAATACCTTCTTATTCTGGCTTTCGGGGCGCATTGGAGATATTTTTGGCGTGGGCTTCACAGTCGACAACTTCTGGTCTGCATTTCTCGGCTCCCTGGTCGTTTCGATTGTGTCCGTTGCACTCAGTTTATTCCTGCGAGATGATCGCAGGTCTGGCTCGCACAAGAAGCGCTAGCCCTGTGAACCCATGAAGGATTAAGGATTGATGAATTTTTACTTTTTCGATTGACTTTCCGTTCATTCCCGTATATACTGGAGGGGAATGGAGCGATTGCCCAGAAATTTATTGGAGATCGTTTGGTGAGGCAGAAAAGCACGCGTACCCACGCGTGCTTTTGCGCATTTTTACCAGAGGAAAGGAGCCAAATTATGGATTATGGGATGATCGGGAAGATCGAAAAGGCAAAGCGGTATGCCGAGCAACGCGACCGCATTCGTTTCGAAGCCCTGACCGTCACATTCGAAGGTGAAAACAATCCCCATACCGTTCATCTTGAAAATGGTGTCTGGCGTTGTGATTGCGACTTTTTCCAATCGCGTGGGCGCTGTTCTCATACAATGGCACTGGAGATGATCCTGGACGGCATGTTGCCACAATCGGTTTTTGAAAGCTAGCCAAAATCGCTACCGCCTCCCCGCAATGGGGAGGCGATTTTTTTATTAAACCCATTTTCAAAAATGGTGCACCGAAACCGAAAAGCTCTTTTATAATAGCGCTCATCTATCTGCAATTATCCAGTTAATCAAACCCATTAAGGAGAACTACCCTATGAAAGTTGCCTATCAAGGCGCACCTGGCGCATACTCAGAAGCAGCCATTTTTGAGATCTTCGGCAAGCAAGCTCAGGCTATCCCTTGTGAAACCTTTGAGCAAGTTTTCCAAAAAGTTGAATCAGATGAAGCTCAACGAGGAATGTTGCCCATCGAAAATTCCGTCACCGGGAGCCTGCACCGGAACTACGACCTGTTGCTCGAACACCAATTGGTGATTGTGGGGGAATATCCTCTGCGCGTGCGCCACTGCCTGATCGGCTTACCCGATGCAGAGCTGAAAGACATTCACAAGGTCATCAGCCATCCTCAAGGCATAGCCCAATGTGAAAAATACCTGCGCTCTCTCAATGTCCAGACCGAGGCCGTCTACGATACAGCCGGCAGTGTTAAGATGGTCAAAGAAAGCGGCGATCGCAGTCTGGCAGCCATTGCCTCGAATTGGGCAGCACAAATCTATGGGATGAAAATCCTGCAAGAGGGCATCGAAGATAACCCCGCCAATTACACCCGCTTTCTGGTGTTAGGGCGCGAACCCATTCAACCTGAGGGAGAAGCCAAAACTTCGATTGTGTTCACACTGCGCAATATTCCCGGCGCGCTCTTTAAAGCGCTTAGCGTCTTTGCTCTGCGCGATATTGACCTGACGAAGATCGAATCACGTCCTCTGGTTGGCACTCCGTGGGAATACCTGTTTTATATTGATTTTCGCGGCGCAATCACGGAAGATAAAGTCCAACATGCGCTGGAGAATTTATCGGAATATGCCCTGAGTTTGCGCGTTCTCGGCTCTTACCCTCGTTTAGGCAGCCAGAAAGCAAGCGAAACCGCAGACAAAGGATAAGCCCTGCATTCCTTCGCCAAATCGAGAAGCGATCCGCCGCAGTGCCATCAGGTTGGAAGGACAATTTTTTAATAAGAGAGAGAAGGTAGAAAAGGCTCACAATCGAGCAGCCAAACTCGCTCTAGGTATAACCTAACCATTTGAGCATCGTTTCGTTCTTGCGCCAGTTCTTTTGCACCTTAACATGGAGATTGAGGTAGATTTTTCGACCACTCATCGCTTCAATCTCCTGGCGCGCCTGGATGCCAATTTTCTTGATCATATTTCCACCTGCGCCAATTACAATGGCTTTGTGCGTCTCTTTTTCAACAATGATGGTTGCATCAATGACAGCCAGGTTCTCATCTTTTTCCTGATATTGATCGATGCGCACTGCAATCCCGTGCGGCACTTCATCGCGCAGGATGTGCAGGGCAGCCTCCCGAATTAACTCGGCGGCAATTTCGCGCTCATAATAATCTGTAATTTGATCCGCAGGATAGAGGGGCTCGCTGAGCGGTAAGCAATCTACGAGCGCTGCGATCAGATAGTCGAGGTTATCGCCTCGCAGGCAAGAGATCTGCAGCACCTGAGCATTTGGAAAACGTTCGTTCACCAGGGTTTTGGCTGCCTCTACAAATTCCTCCTTGGCAATGTCAATTTTGTTGAAGGCAACCACCAGCGGTTTAGCGGGTTGAAACGGCTGTAAGCGTTCGGCAAGGTCAAGGTCTTCCTGGCTCAAAGGTTCACTGACATCCAGAAGGAAAAGCAACCCGTCTGCGTCCTCAATGGCTTTTAGCGCAGCTTTGACCATTCTTTCGCCCAATTTGTGCCGCGGCGTATGAAAACCTGGTGTGTCAACAAAAACAATCTGAGCCTGATCAGTCGTCAGGATACCCAATTGTTGTTTGCGAGTGGTCTGAGGGCGCGGTGAAACGGCGGCAATTTTCTGCTGAAGCAAGACATTCATCAGAGTGGATTTACCCACATTGGGTTTGCCGATCACGGCGATAAAACCAGCCCGATAATCGGGCTTAACTAAAGGCTCGGAGCTTTCCATTTACGGATAACCTCTTTGAAAGGGGGATCAATTTTTTGGGGATGAAAAGGAAACCAGCCCAGTTCTGCTCGCCGGGCTTGCTTTTTGAGTTCTGTTGCTCCCCAGGCACACGTAGCGCCCAACAGACCCAGCCAGGCCGACCCCCATGTGTTTTCCACAAACAACGACGCGATGGCAAGGAAGACGCCAAGCCCCAGCAGATAAGGCCACCACAGCCAACCCAGCCAGCGTTCAATCAAGATCACCAACGGGAACCCCAAGCCGATGGTGAGAAGGGTGAGAAAACCCAGCCAGACTCCAAAAGCCTCCATCTCGCCTTCCTCCTTAGCCGTCCAGGGAAGGAAACTCATCTCTTAATCGATCAACCGGCGTGGCGGACAGAGAAGGGTCGTCCAAAAAGCGACGATGGCGAGGGTTTCCAGGATTGGCTGGGGCATGACCACGCTGTACCCGTCTTTGCTGGCGGAACAACTCGATTGCATCCCAAAGAAGGGTCATTCCCCAGATTCCCAGCGAGATCTTAAGATATAGAGGGTTAACTGCCAGCGACAAACCTTCTAAAACAAAACCGCCCCAAACAAAGGCAAGAATAGCGAGCCACAATCGCTCAATATGAAACTCTAACCAGCGCACAACAACATGTCCGAATGCAATCCCAAGCAAGGCGCTTATTGCCGAGACCACACCAACTCCATTGATTTCCATGCCCGTGATTATATCCCAAGAAGGATTATCGGAAGAGCGCTCAGGGTGCAGAAATTCTGATCTTTCGTTCATAGTCTTAACCATTCCCTTTTTTCTATGGTAAGATATTCGGTTACCTGGAGAAAAATGATCGAGTACAAAATGGTTCATTGGTAGGTTTGTGAAGGCAATGACAAAACCGCTTGTTCTTTCTGATTATTTGGACGATCATTCTTTAATGCGCTTGGCTGGTTTTATAACTTTCGAACGCGGTCGCTCTTACTATTACAGCGAGCGTGTAAATTTGAAGCATATCTCCTCAGAGCGAGTCGAAGCCACAGTACAGGGTACATTAGTTTATCGGGTTAGCCTGACCTTCATGGGAGAAAAGCTGGGATATTCCTGTACCTGCCCGGTCGGTAGGGATGGTTTTTTTTGCAAACACCTGGTTGCCACAGCTATGGCAGCCCGTGGACGCGTGCCAATTCCAGCTGAAATTGCCTGGCAACGTCATCTGGAGCATTTGCTCCAGTTGGGCACCTCAGCCAACATAGAATCTCCAAAACAATCAATCGCGCGCCAGTATGTGATTGTGTTTGGTTTAGCCAAAACCCATACTTTAGGATGGACGCTCTTACCGCTCAGGCTTTATGTCGGAAAATCCTCTAAACAAGAATTGGGCTCAATCGATTGGAACGACCCTGAGCAACTGGATGCCTTTATTCAGAAATTGCCCGCTCGCAAAAGCGAAGTCGTGCGCTCATTAGGAGAGATGTCCTATTGTCTGAATGCAGACAGCGGGGCATATCTTCTGGCAAGTCTAATGATCAACAGCTATTCCAGTTCTCCTCATCGACTGGAGTGGTTTTGGCGCACCCCTCTGCTTCTCTACTTATCCAGTGACGACGGAAACCTCTATCGCCGCTTGAAATTGCATCCATTGGACGAAAAAGTAGCGCTGTTAATGCATCAAAATTCGACAGGTATCGACTTACAGTTTGCCTTGATGATGGGCGAGAAAATAGTCCCACTGAACAATAAACAGACTTCGCTGGTTCAAAACAAACCGCCGATATTCCTTGTTGAGGACACTCTGGTGCGCGTCTCCTATCCTACCAAATCGCTATTACTGGAGAAGTTATTACAAGAACCCCGAATCCATATCCCAGACAGTTCCGTCAGACAATTTATGGAAAAATATTTTCTCAGAGTAGCCGAAACGATCACGCTGGTCGGAGAAGGGATTCAATATTACGATGATGTTCAGCCCCGAGCGCGCCTCTACCTGTCCGAGAAAAATAAAGCGTTGGTCGCTGAATTAAGGTTTGATTACCTCGGTAAAGAAGTACCCTATGGGAACAATTCCTCCTGCGTTGTTATCCCCCAGACGGATCAGCAAGCCGCCATCTTCGTGCGTCGCAATTTAACATTTGAAGATACCATTGAAAATGAGCTGGCAGGTTCACAGTATGGCTTGAAACGAATTGTAGCGAATGAACCAGGTCGCTACACATTGCGCGCTAAAGTTCACATTCTGGATTTTCTGGTTAAGTATGTACCCCTTCTGATCAAAGAAGGGTATGAAATTTATGGCGAAGAACGGATCAAGTCGGTTCGGGTGAACCATGCCAGACCAAGCCTCGCGCTACAAATCTCGTCCGGAATAGACTGGTTTGATTTGTCCATCATCGTTACCTTTGGCGACCAGACGGCAGACTGGAAGGAAGTGCGCTCGGCGATTCTAAAAGGTCAGACCTACGTTAAACTGGCAGATGGATCAATAGGTCAAATCCCGGAGGACTGGCTCAAACGCTTCAAGAAGGTTTTTGCCTTAGGCAAGGCTACCGAACGGGGAATTGAGTTAAGTCAGGCACAACTGCCTCTGATCGATCTCCTGACCAGCGAAGCAGAACTGCACCAGGGCTTTGCGGAATTCGAGCAGCGCCGCAAACGCCTGCATGATTTCGAGCAAATCGAACCCCAACCCCTGCCGGCAGGTTTTAAGGGTGAACTGCGTCCCTATCAGAAAGCTGGCTACGATTGGTTGCATTTCCTGTATCGCTACAAGCTGGGTGGCTGTCTGGCAGATGACATGGGGCTAGGCAAAACCGTTCAAATGTTAGCCTTTTTGCAGTCCCTGAAAGAGACTCAGAAACCCGCCTCAGCTCATCTGCTGGTAGTCCCCAAATCTCTGCTGGTCAACTGGCAGCGCGAAGCAGAACGCTTTACGCCCCAGCTAAAATTTCTGGACTACAGTAAGGCTGACCGCCCCAAAGACCTCAAGGTTTTTGATGAAGTAGATGTTGTCTTAACCACCTATGGAATCGTCTTGCGCGACATCGAACGTTTGCGAAAATACCATTTTGACATTGTGATTTTAGACGAATCGCAAGCAGTTAAGAATCCCCTGGCCCAAAGCGCCAGGGCTGTGCGCCTGTTGAAAAGTAACCATCGCCTGGTCATGACGGGAACGCCGATTGAGAATAACACCTTTGAGCTCTGGTCGCAGTTTGCCTTTCTCCAACCCGGCTTGCTGGGTAGCCTGGAAGTCTTTCGGCGCGAATTTGCAGCTCCGATTGAAAGCGAGGGCAACGAAGAGACGGTTGAGACTTTGCGTAAACTGGTTCATCCCTTCATTCTGCGGCGCACCAAGAGCCAGGTGGCGCCGGAATTACCTCCCCGTGAAGAGCGCCTTGTCTATATAGATATGAGCGCCGAACAGGAAAAACTCTATCAGCAGGTGCGCGACTACTATCGTCAACTTTTACTGGGCATGATAGACTCCGAAATCAGCCAGGATCAGCGGATGAGGATATTAGAAGGACTGCTCCGCTTGCGTCAGATCAGCATTCATCCTGCTCTGGTTGAGGCAAATTTCCAGGGGGAAGCGCCCAAGTTTACCTGGGTGCTGGAAATGCTGGAAACCCTGCAGCAAGAGGGGCATAAAGCCCTGGTATTCTCTCAATTTGTCGAAGCGCTTCAACTCCTGCGCAAGGAACTGGATAGCCAGTCAATACCCTATACCTATCTGGACGGGCAAACTCACAATCGCCAGGCACAAGTGGATGCCTTTCAAAACGATCCCAACTTGCCGTTCTTTTTGATCAGCCTGAAAGCAGGTGGAGTGGGCTTGAATCTCACGGCTGCCGATTACGTTATCCACCTTGATCCGTGGTGGAACCCTGCCGTAGAACGTCAGGCTGCCGATCGAACACACCGCATCGGACAACAGAAGCCAGTTTTTATTTATAAGGTAATACTCCGCAATACGGTCGAGGAGAAAATTCTAACCCTCCAGGAAAAAAAGCGTCAACTGGTTGACCAACTCATTCATGCTGAAGGGAGCATTTTCAAATCACTGACGCGGCAGGACCTGGAGGTATTGTTTAGTTAAACTGGAGACGATCGCCTGATACAAATCGTCCGGCGCTGGCGTCGAAGAATTCATCCTCTCACCAATAAAAAAAGCCCTGCGATGGAGGATGACGATGAAACTGCAACGCTTTCGCAAGGCTATTGAACGCAACTATACTGCAAACGTTTTCAGATAAAAAGTGATTTTTATCATCTCATCTCACGCTGAATGACAGTCGAGCAAAGCGGCGAGGGCAGGCAGGAGTGACAAGAGAGCAAGACTTTTAAGCTTGCAATTAGAATTTCCTTTGCCAACCGTGGAGGAAGCGATCAGAGTTGCGCGTCGGCATGCGGTAAAGGTCGCCTTGAATCCTGCTCCTTTACAGGCTTTGCCCGATGAACTCCTGCGAGAGGTGGACGTTTTGATACCCAACCAAAGCGAATTACATCTCCTCAGCGGTGAAGGAGATATTGAAGCGTCAATTTACTCCTTGCAGCAGCGTGGAGTACAGAATCTGATCATCACCTTAGGGAATCAAGGCTGTCTGGTTGTTCAGGGCTCGGAGCGCTATCCCATCCCTGCTCATCGTTTAAACCTGTGGATACAACCGCAGCCGGGGATGCCTTTGTGGGAGCGTTTGCTGTCGCCTGGGCAGAAGGGTAATCCTTGCTGGAGGCTGCCAGGTGGGGCAATGCCGCCGGTGCCCTGGCAGTTACTCGCGCGGGTGCACAGCCTTCCCTACCACCTCGCCAGGAAGTTTTATCCCTGTTCTAGCTCAGGCGATGAGCTTTAGGCAGGTGGTTTTTGATGATTTTATCAACCACTCTTCCCCAACCCAGCGGATAACCGTCCACACAAATTGCCAGCCAACCTTTATCAGCCAGGACCTGGCGCTCATTTTCGGCAAGCATTCCTTCCTGCAATGCTTCACCAGTCAAATATTTCCTTACGGCTGGATGGTCAGCACTCAAGTTCAACCTATGGGCAATCTGTTTTCCCTCAAGGGCTAATAGAAGGGCATGGGAAGGCTCAATGCGCTCTTTTTTGATTTCGCCCAGGAACCAGCCTGGCAAAATGACCCGTAAACGTCCTAGATCAATCGCTGCAGGAGTGATGGCATAGAGGCGACGACCATATAGAGTCAGGCGCAGAGGATCAATATCGACCTGACCGAGGGAGGCAAGCCATTTTTGAATCTCTCGACGTTGGGCAAGGGGGATCAGGCGAATGGGAAAAGGACGCACTTCCTGCCATTCACCGCCGCTGCGCCGGCGTAAGACAGCAATGAAATGGCCTTCAGGGAATCCTTTGTGAGGTAAAAGGCGATACTGCCCGCCCCAATGCGGCAAATCGGCTTCAATACCCAGCCATTCCGGGTGAGCTGGCTCAAAGGTCACGCGCGTCTTGATCTCCACGGGCTCAAAATCAGGATGCCCTTTCAAAAAATTGCTAACCACCGCTTCGTTTTCTTCGGGAGAAAAGGTGCAGGTGGAATACACCAGACGCCCTCCGGGACGGACAAGACGGGCAGCCTGAGGCAGAAGACCACTCTGACGGACTGCACAAGCCCGCACGATCTCCGGCGACCAATCCAGGCGCGCTTCCAGACTTCTCCGAAACATCCCTTCTCCCGAACAGGGTGCATCCAGTAACACGCGATCAAAGAAAGCTCCCCATTGATCGGCAAGGCGGTGAGGGGGCTCATTGGTGACAACAATGTTGCGGGCACCCCAGCGCTCAAGATTTTTAACCAAATCCCATGCCCGTTGAGAATGGAGGTCGTTTGCGACCAGCATACCTTGTCCCTGGAGGCGGGCAGCAATATGAGTCGCCTTACCACCAGGCGCCGCAGCGAGATCGATGATGCGCTCGCCGGGTTGGGGATCCAGGAGTTCCACGACGGCCATTGCCGAGGGCTCTTGAAGGTAGTACAGCCCGGCTGCATGATAGGGGTGTTTTCCTGGACGGTCCTCTCCGCGGATAAAAAAGCCCTCCGGACACCACGGAATCGGACTTAAGACAAAGGGTGAGAGGTTCAAGAAATCGGCAATAGAAATTTTTAGCAAATTGAGGCGGAGACCGCTCTGCGGGGGCTGTTGCAACACAGAAACGAAGGCTGGGAATTCTGCCCCTAACCAATTCTGCATTCGTTCGAGAAAGCGCGGGGGAATTTCGATCGTGCTCATCATGAATGTTCGACCACCTCATCCGCAATGGACAAAGCCTGGTCGATGAGTGTAAAACCTTCTTCAAGCTGTTCTTCAGTAATGATTAGAGGTGGGATGATCAATAGGGTGTGCCAGTGGGTATAGAGAAATAACCCATGATCCAGCAGGTATTGACGAATGGCAATCATCTCTGGGCTACTGCCGTTAAATGGCGCCAGGGGCTCTCGCGTGCGGCGGTTACGCACCAGTTCAATTGCGCCGAACAATCCAATGGAACGCGTCTCCCCAACACTGGGATGTTTTTCACCGAGATCGTTCAACAAACGGTGCAGAACCTTTCCCATTTCGGCGGCATGTTCAACCAGATGGTCCTCCTGCATCACCTGGATGGTGGCAATTGCGGCTGCCAGTGAAATCGGGTGGGCGGTATAAGTTAGTCCACTGTGAAAGATTCGTTCGCGAAAGAACTCAGCAATCTCTTCCCGCATGGCAACCGCACCGAGCGGCGCATAGGCAGAGGTCAATCCTTTTGCCATGGTCATCAGATCCGGAACGACCTCCCAGTTCTGGACGGCGAACCATTTGCCAGTGCGCCCGAAACCACTCATCACTTCATCGGCTATGAGTAAAATACCATAACGATCACACAATTGGCGCACACCCTGTAAGTAGCCGGCTGGGGGAATAATGATCCCATTCGTTCCGGTGACAGTCTCAACGAGAATTGCAGCGATGGTTTGCGGTCCCTCATACTGAATGATCTCTTCCAGGTGGTTCAGGTAATCCAGGCAAAAATCTTCCTCAGAGATTTCAGGGTTGGTGCGGTGAAAGGTTGAACGGTAGCGATAGGGATCGAGGAAATGCACCACACCTCCCATCAAATTGGGCTCCCAGGCAAGACGCCGCGGATCTCCGGTGGCTGCCATAGCACCAGCCGTTGCACCATGATAGGAACGATAGCGAGCCAGAATTTTATGCCTGCCAGTAAAAGCGCGCGCGAGTTTTATCGCGTTCTCATTGGCATCGGCGCCACCCAGAGTGAAGAGAAAGCGGTTAAGGTCACCCGGGGTGATTTCTGCCAGTAATTTTCCCAACAGGGCACGCGGTTTCGACGCCATGGAAGGAGCGACATAAGGCAACTCTTGAGCTTGCTGGATGATCGCATCGATCACGCGTTGCTCGCCGTGTCCAACGTTAACACACATGGTCATGGAATTGAAATCCAGATAACGTTTTCCGTGAATATCCCAAAAATAGACCCCCTTTGCCTGTTTGACCGGAATGGGCGAAACGCGCCCCTGGGCAGACCACGTCCAGAAAGTGTGCTGGAGGCTCAAAGGAACAATGTCTTCATCGGCTAAATCAAGCATTCTAACTCCTTGGAAAATGCAGACAGTGTTTAGCTATAGATTAATCTTAACACAAAAGCAAATTCTTTCAGCGCCTGCCATAAACCCGGGCTATCCGATAGAACCTCCCCCCCAAAAATTCTTGACAATATCCCAAATTAATCTCAAAAAAACCTTGACAAATCAGAGTTTATTTGTATAATATACAATACATAGACAAAATCTAGATATTTTATAAAGGAGTTGAAAATGAAAAAGTTTGCTTCTCTTCTCGGTTCCCTGATTGTTCTAAGCCTCGTGTTGGCAGCCTGTGCTCCAGCAGCTACGCCGATGCCGGAGCCGACAGCCACCCCAATGCCGATGCCAACGGCAACCCCCATGCCCGAGCCGACCGAAGCCCCTCAGACCATTGTGGATATCGCCGTTGCCGACGGGCGCTTTAACACTCTGGTTCAGGCAGTTCAGGCAGCCGGTCTGGCTGAAACTCTGTCCGGTGAAGGACAATTCACCGTTTTTGCCCCAACCGATGATGCCTTCGCAAAGCTGCCTGCCGGCACCCTGGAAGCCCTTTTAGCCGATCCAGAGCAATTAAAGAATATTCTGCTCTACCACGTTGTAGCTGGGAAAGTGATGTCCGATCAAGCCAGTTCGCTCTCCGAAGCGGAGATGCTTAACGGTGAGAAAGTCTCTATCAAGGCAGAAATGGATAAGTTGATGATCAACGACAGCCAGGTAGTGCTTGCGGATATCGAAGCCTCCAATGGTGTCATCCACGTTATTGATACCGTCTTGCTCCCTCCTCAAAAGGCAACCATTGTTGACATCGCTAAGGAGGATGGTCGCTTTACCACCCTGTTGGCCGCCGTTGAAGCAGCCGGTCTGGTGGATACGCTGAATGGCGAAGGCCCCTTCACCGTCTTTGCCCCTACAGATGAGGCATTTGCCAAGTTACCTGCCGGCACAATCGATGCCTTACTGCAAGACATTCCTCAACTCTCCAGCATCCTGCTCTATCATGTCGTACCAGGTAAATTGATGGCAGCCGATGTAACCGCAGTGGATTATCTCAACACAGCGCAGGGCGAATCGGTGCGGATTAAAGTCGAAGATGGAAAAGCCTACATCAACGAAGCCCAAATTATTCTGACCGACATCGAAGCAGCCAATGGGGTAATCCACGTCATTGATACGGTTATTCTGCCGGGCAAGACGATCGTTGATGTAGCCGTCAATGATGGACGCTTCACAACTTTAGCTACTGCCTTACAAGCAGCCAATCTGGTCGAGACTCTGCAAGGGGATGGACCCTTCACCGTCTTTGCCCCGACCGATGATGCCTTCGCAAAGCTGCCTGCCGGTACGATTGAAGCACTCCTGAAAGACATTCCTGCTCTAACCAACATCCTGACCTATCATGTAGTTCCTGGAGCAGTCAAGTCCGATCAGGTGGTCAATTTGACCAGCGCAGATACGGTTGCGGGCAAGCCGGTCTCAATCAAAGTAGAAGACGGCAAGGTCTATATCAATGAATCTCAGGTAGTTATTGTCGATATCGTTGCCAAGAACGGGATTATTCACGTCATTGACACGGTTTTGCTGCCAGAATAATCCAATCCTCTCTCCTCCTTCTCCTCCTCCTGAACCCCGGCGCTCGATCTGAGCGCCGGGGGGATTTTCTACTCAAAGTAAGGCAAAAACTTATCGCCTGACCTCTTTAATATTCTTCTCTGAGCAGCGCCAAAAACGCATCAACAACGCGTGGATCAAAATGTTTGCCTTTTTGATCTTGTAAGTACCTGAGAGCCTGCTCGTTGCGCCATGCCCGGCGGTAGGGACGGTCGCTGGTCAGGGCATCCCAGACATCTACAACTGCGAATATGCGCGCCGCCAGGGGTATCTCTTCACCTTTCAAGCCGCGCGGGTAGCCGCTGCCATCCCACTTTTCGTGATGGCAATAGGGGATGTCCAGAGCAGATTGCAAGAAGGGAATGTCTTTGAGCATCTGGAAAGCAAACAGAGGGTGTTGGCGCATCAATTTCCATTCGTCTTCGTTCAAAGGACCAGGTTTTTGAAGAATGGCGTCCGGGATAGCCATCTTGCCAATGTCGTGGAGCAGAACTCCTCGCCGCAAATCCGGCAACTGCTGATCCTCCATACCCAAACGACGGGCAAGCTTCAAGCACATCTCAACTACTCGCCGGCTGTGCCCTTCGGTTTCCATATCGCGAAATTCCAACGCCTTTGCCCAGCCCTCAATGGTCGCATCGTAGGCTTGCAGGAGTTGCAGGTTCGTATTTTGCAAAGCATTAAAGAGGCGGATATTGTCGATGGCAATGGCCGCCTGCCCGGCTAAAGTTTCCAAAAACGTCATCCACTCCGGAGATGGATCGATCGGACGACGCTGATAAATTTCCAGAACACCGATGACCTCCCCTTTAGCGATCAAGGGCACACCCAGATAAGCCTGGAAACGTTCATCCTGAAAGTTCAGAGAACGATCAAACGCTTTAGCCAGTTTCTCAGCTTCGGTAACTGATACAATCCGGCGCTCCAGCGCTGCCACACCGGCAAAACCCTTTCCCAAGCGAATCTGGCTATGTTGAAGAGCCGAGGTTCTGAAACCCTGACCGGCAGTAAAGTGCAAACTCTGCGTCTCAGGATGATAGAGAAGCACAGCAGCAGCATCCACCTGGAGACGGGTCAAAACGTGGCTGAGAAGAATGTCGAGGATCAGGCGCAAATCAAGGCTACTGCTGATCGCCTGGTCAATCTGGCGCATCGAAGTCAAGCGCTCCAGCCTTTGCTGCGCTGAGCGGAACTGGTAGGCATTATCGATGGCAATCGCAGCCTGACTGGCAAAGGCGATCAAAAGCGGCTCCATCTGGCTGAAATTTGAAGGGCGTTTGCTGTATAGATGCAATACGCCTAAGTTATGCCCCTTAACCCTGAGCGGCAAGCTTATAAAGGAGCGAATCGCGGCTACCACCAGGGCTGGATTGACCGTTTGCGGTGCTCCTTCTCCAAGGGGTGGCTCGATGCGACCATCCGCCGAGACCGAATCCCCTCTTGCAATCCTCTGGTTGTTCAGCACCCAATGGGTGACACCATCCGGGCGGACGGTATAGCGCAGGGAGGAATAACCGATGTGGTCTTCTGCGTGCTGGCCAACTCGACCGACTTCGTTGACCAATACAATTCCTCCATAATCCGCCTGCGTGAGACGCTTGGCTAAGGTGACGATTTCCTGAAGCACCTGTTCGAGATCGAGGGAGGCAGTGACAATCTGACAGGCTCTGGAGAGAGCGTCTAATTGTTCCATCCTGAGTTGCAAATTCTTTTCGTAAGCAATTCGCTCGCTGATGTCGGTAATAAAACCCTCCAGGGCTATCACTGTTCCCGCCTCATCAAAGATGCCCTCGCCTTTCTCCCAAACCCACTTTTCCTTGCCGTCGGCGGTCAAAATTCGGTAAGTTATCTGGAAAGGCTTTCTTTCCGCCAGCGCTTTCTGCACCTCATCCCAAACCAGCGCTCGATCTTCAGGGTGGATCAGGCTGGCATAGGAGCGCTCCCGGTTGCCCGTCAATGCCTCAGCGGAGTAGCCGGTTAACTCCAGACAACCATCACTCACAAATTCCATCGTCCATTCAGGGTCGTTCTGGCAGCGATATGCCATGCCCGGCAAATTGTTCATCAGGGTTACCAGACGGCGGCGGCTCTCCCGAATCTGCTGTTCGGCGGCTCTTCTCTCCGTAATATCTCGGGCAACAATCAGAATCTCTGCGGCTTTCCCCTCGCGCTGTAACGGTGTGGAGTGCACTTCCATGAGTACCCGTTGCCCGATTTTATTGATGAATTCAATCTCATACTTAAAGGTTTGCAGCTTGCCAGCAGAACGCTCTTGATGTCGTTGCTCCAGATATGGCAGGAACTCTGGAGGAATGAACTCAGCTATCTTGCGTCCAATGACTTCCTCCGCTCGAAAACCGGCAAAATTCAATCCAGCCTGGTTAACATATTGAATCACGCCCTGCATATCGTGGACAATAATGATATCCGGGGTTGTCTCGGCGAGTAAACGATATTTTTCTTCGGACTCGGATAATACCTGCGCCAGCCGGGCTTGCTGTTCTTCCAGTTCCAGTTTATGCAACGCAAAACCCAGATCGGTTGCCACTTCTTTGAGAAGAGATTGTTCTTCTGCCTCAGCGGCTACCTCGTTGTAGAGCGTAACGGTTAAAACACCATAAAGCCGCTCACTATAACGGATCGAAACACTCATGGCAGCGTGTCCCTCGAAATGCTTTGCCAGAGGAGAGGCAGCAAAAACAGAGCAGGCATCCGCCACGAAGACCACTTCTTTCTGTTCCCTGGCTCGCTGCTCGATCACACTGAGTTCACCCCGTCGCGAGCGCGGGTGGATTTCAGCAAATGCTTCCCCACTGCCAGCTTCGAAAACTCGCTCTACTTGTCCCTCCGAGTCAAAAGTAACAATCCAGGCATTGAAATAACCGCTGTGTTCCGTTAGGATGTTGCAGGTCTTTTGCAACAGCGTCCCGCGGTCTTTTTCACGCACAATCAGTTGATTTACATTCCGGATAGCCCGTAATGCCCGATTGAGGTTGCTGGCTTTTTCCTCCAGGGCCTGGAGGTTGGCAAGCGCTTCGATGCGCGCGACGAATTCCCGCATGGGGGTCGAGCGCAGAATATAACTATCCGCCCCACATTCCAATCCACCGGCTTGCGTCTCAGAAGAAGTCTTATAGGTGCCCAATAAGATGATCAACGGACGTGTTGGGCTGGCTTCTGCCCTGAGGCGTTGTCCAAGCTGACCGCTTTGAGCTTGAAGGAGGCTATCGCTGAGCAGGATTAATTGCGGTCGGATGGTTTTGATTCGCTCAATGGCATTCTCAACGGTGGTTGTTTCAACTACCTCCATGGAGGCTTCGCGCAGCGTTTCAGCCAGACCACCGCGCAAAGAGGGGTCATCCTCGATAATGAGAATCTGATAAGGTGGATGCTTCAAATACCCTGCAGCCATAATCCTACCTGATAAATCATGTTAACCTAAGCAATAAGGGAATGCAGCTTACTTAGAATAATGGGACAGGGAGGCAAAAAGCATCACCTTAAAAGTTTAGGTTACAAGTATTTTAACCCAAAACCAGATTTGTGCCTTGTGATCTGTAGCAGAAGATGAGAGTGGGCGAAAAGGTTGCTTTCACCCACTTTGCGGTTCTTTAACGCACGATCTCAAGGGATTGCGCTGCAAGAAGGATAGGGAGTGCGGGAGTCTCTTGCCAGTAACGAGCAAAGGTTGTCGCCAGAGGGCTGGAAGCCGCAATGACATTTTTTGCCCACCGGTAACCGATTGTTTGATACAAAAATTCCCCTCGGAGCTGCAGGGGTAGTTCAGCCTGACTGACATCTACCTGTACGGTTAGTGAATCCCCACCCGCAACGAAGTTATTGTCATTCAAAGCCTCTCCAACAACCCGGATGTGGGCTGGCACACCGGCTTTATCAAAGCCTAGAGGCAATAAGCGGTTGTCTTTCAGGTATCCAGCCGCGTGAAGTTGTACCGTGGTCACTTCCTCCTGGACGTTGTGCATGATGTTCTCATAAATTTGAACTTCTTGAGGCGATGTGATGCGTTCATAATGAGGTTCAAAGCGGGCAGGGTCAAGATCGTTATCGTTTTCCAAAATCATCCCTTGCCTGTCAAACCCGCCTGACTCGAAAATTATCTTACCTTTCGCATCGGTGACGATAATATGAAGCCACGCCCTGCGGGAAGGAAAACCGGTTGGGAATTTATGTCCACTCAGGTTAGAGACCGAGAGTTCGAATGTAAGAATTCCATCCTGGATCTGAGGGTTCAGGATTTCGAGCCTGGCTGTGCGTGAGTTTAAAAAGTCCATTGTTTCCGCGATCACGTCGCGGAAATGGCTGGTATCTGTCTCGACGCCCAGTTCGCCAGCAAAGTTATTCAGCATCGTCAGCATATAAACATTACCACCCAGGAAATTATGCAAAGAAATGCCCTGGTAACGGTTTTGAGAGGTGATATGAGAGATCGGTAAGGCTTCCTCGGCTCTGGTGAGGTGACAATCCTGGCAAGACTGCTGATCTACATACTCAGAGTGCAACCATTCGCTATAGGGTGTTTGCTCGGGAAAGGTCTCTTCTCCCTGACTCAACGAGCCATCTGCTTGAACGAAATGAAGATACAAATCGTGACAGGTAGCACATAACGAAGACTGGCGTAAATGTTGACTTTCAACCGGTTCATATCCCGAACCTCCAGCCATGATCGAAATGCTCTGGCGAGACATCGGGAAAGGCCCGTATAACGGTCTGTTGCCGTAGGGGGTGGTTAAGTCGATTGCCAGATCACCGCTAACTCTTACATTTGCTTCTCTCAAGGGAGGAATCTGATGGCAAACTGTGCAAGAGACGCCGTCCATCGCCAGCAGGTGATCGGGATGTTGGGAGTCATAGATACTTTGATCTCCAACTAAGGAAATAGAATGCCCTCTGGCAAGCGCACTGTAGCGTGCCATTGGGGTATGGCAGGTAGCGCATTTTTCCTCGATCTCCCCGGCGTATTGGGGTGATTTTTCTAATTCAATTGCCAGACTTGCTCGAAAATAGGGGTCACGGGCAGAATTTGCCATCATCGAAGCACGCCATCGTCTGGCGGGAGCATATTCCATTCCTCTGGAGTCTTTGATATTCTGGTGACAGGGGACACAGGTGGCAGCCGTTGCAAACCATTCGTTGGTAGCTGAACTCAAGACAGTTTTTCGTTTGTCTTCTAGCAGGGAAAAGGGCAATGTTGCCCATTTGGCATTGTCCGCATCGTTTGCTGGTTGATCTGGTGAGGGTAACGTTTTCCTATCCGCACAAGCACCCAAATAGACACAAAGAAAAAGAAGAGATAATAAAGAGATTCCCTTCCTGAAAAGCCGTACGATTTCGACCATTTTCGGCAACCTTTGAGGCGTTTTCGGTTGATGCCAGGGATGGCTGGTGCTAAATGTCTACCTCTTTCAATCCAAATTGGGTGAGGATAACCGCGCCAAATCCGATCAACCCGACGCTAAAGGGGACAATCCAACCCACACACGGAACTAAAGCCGAAACCCCATTGATGACAAATACCAGGAGAAACGTACCAACGCCCGCAGTAATCGGCAACGACCAGGTTTGTCGCAGCGCTTCCGCCAAACGCCTGCCTGTCTCCAGCCCTACGGCAAGGATACCAAAAAACCAGCCCAGCACAGCCAGGATAAACCCCAGAAAGGCAATCGGTGACAGGATCAGGGTGATCGCCAACAAAATGATCCCGATAGAGATGACCACGACAGACACCAACCCAACAACCCAGGCAATGAACGCCTGACCGCGCACGACATTCGAGATTCTCTCTAACACTCGTGGGAACAATAGTCCGCCCAGGATCGCCAGAGCGCTCCAGGCAAAGACGCGGAACAAGAAGCCACTCCATTTCGTCCAACCACGGGTTAGCCAATCCAGATTCGGGAGTTCAAAGCGAAAGGGGTACACTGCACTAAAAGGACGCAGACTTTCAAACTGCAGCACCTGCCCTACAACCCTCGCGCCCTCTTCTTGCTGATAAGTCGATCCGTAGAGAAGGACATCGCCACCAACCTGCGCACTTTGTTGCAGGGCAATTTTGCCGCCAAAACCGACCACATCTCCCGTAACACTTCCAGAACAAGTTAACTCCCCACCAAAAAAGGCAATATTCCCCTGAACTTCTGAGCTTTCTCGAAGTTCTGCCTTCCCGCCAAAGACAACCAGATCTCCAGCAAGGACTTCATTCTCTTTCAGGATAAACTCCCCTCCAAAGACTACCTTGCTTTCCCTTACTCCACCCGCCAGAACCGCAAAGGGAATAAAAAGAGCAACAAACACAGCCATCAGGCAGGCAAACAAAACGATTCGTTTCATGGAGTTCTGACCCTTCCAAAGCTAAACTTGCGCAACATCGCCAACCAAAGCCCCATTAATGCCAGAAAAGCTATGCCAAAGGCGATTTCCATCGTAAGGGGAATCACCTGGACGATTGCTCTCCCCACCGTGGACAGGAAGGTCACCACACCCTCCACCACCGGGATGAGCGCGCTGAGGTTATACAAGGCGACCATTACCCGCAGCCAGAGCGGTTGCGCCGGAGAGGCAATGATCGCAAAAAAAGGAAAAGCAAACAAGGCTGCCAGAAGCGAAGTAACCAGAAAGACGCCCAACGCCCGACGCTGTTGCGCCACAGTTGTCCGGCGCAGATAGCGTTCTCGCCAACGCTGGCTAAACCCTTCTCGAGGAGCAACCCATTGGGTCAGCTTCAGTTCCACCTCCGTTTCCTGCCAGGCTGCCCGCAAAACCCGGCAACGTTCGCAGGATTGGATATGCTCCTCGACAAGAATTTGTTCCTCGAGCGGCAAGGGTTGATCGACAAACAATCGTTCTTCAAAAAACCGGTGATTCATATCCTTTCCTTTCTACCTCTCGAGACGCTGGCGGATATTTTTCCAGCCAGCCTTCCGCCAGGGTGCGCCGGGCACGATGCAAACGGCTCTTCACGGCGCTGACGGTCAGCGAGAGGCTTTGGGCAATTTCTTCGTAAGAAAAATCATACCAGTAATACAAAACAATCGCCGCCCGGTCGGTTTCCGAAAGCGTCTTGAGCAATTGCTGAAGCCGCTGCTGGTCTTCGCGCAGGCTGATTGTTGTTTCTGGATGTGGGTCGTGGCTGGCAAATTCGAGGTCGGGGTTATCCTCCAGCGAAAAGAGGGTCATTTTCCGCTTGCGAATCTGATCGATGCAATAATGCGCGGCGATTGATAGCAGCCAGGTAACAAATGAGCGCTGTTGATCGAATTTGCGTAGAGAGTGAAATGCCCGCAAAAACGTCTCCTGGGCGGCATCCTCTGCGTCTTCGGCATTGCCCAACATGCGGTAACAAAGATTATAGACAGACCGTTGATAGATTTCTATCAATTGCACAAAAGCTTCCGTATCACCCGCCAGGGCTTGTTGAACCCAGCGGAGTTCCTGTTCTCGAACGTCTTCACCTTGAACCGTCGGTTTCATCGTTTCTTTCCTACTTTCTATACGATCAAATATCCAAAATGTTTCGCTTTCCAGGTTCAAGACGAAGCAGATTGGGTTTTTATCCCTGAGCAGACTCCTGCTCAGGGTGTTCGCTCAATCAAAGACTTAAATCCTTCCCCAAACACTTCATTTGCCTGTCCAATCACCATAAACGCCTGTGGATCAGCAGCGCGCACCAGGGCTTTAATTTGAGCGATCTCGGAACGACTGACAACACAGTATAGCACCATTTTCGAGCGTCCGCTAAAGCCACCTTCGGCCGGGATCAAGGTCACGCCGCGTTCCATTTCATAGAGGATCTTCTGTCGAATTTCTTCGGGGTGTTCACTGATGATCATGGCTGTCCGGGTGACATTGGAGCCTTCGAGGGTTACTTCGGCAGCTACACCACTGATATACAACATGACAATTGCATATAAGGCATTTTCCCAGCTAAAGGAAATCCCCGCCAGGAACATAATCAGCGCATCGGTCAACATGTAAGATTGCGAGAGAGAAACTCCCCAGCGATGGTTGAGGATGCGCGCCAGGATGTCACTTCCTCCACTGGTGCCCTGCCCGCGATAAACCAGGCCAAAACCAATGCCACTGATCACGCCCCCATACAAAGCATTCAGGTTCAAGTCCTGGGTAATTCCTGCGGTCGGCAAGAAAAAGGTGAGTAGATCAACCAGGAGGGAAAAAGCCCCCACGGCGAGAACGGTTCGCAACGCAAAGCGCAACCCACCCAAATATCGCCAACCCAGGAGGAAGAGAGGGATGTTGCCGATGATAACCATCAATCCGATTGGCCATTGGGTGTAATAATTGATGATTTGAGCCAGCCCGGCAATTCCTCCAGAAGCCAGGCGGGCGGGGATTAAAAACAAACGCATGGCGAGGGCTTGCAAGAACACCCCCGCCAGGATGAATAACACATCGCGTCCATCTCCCCAAGAGATGGCAAACGGCAAATTACGCTTCTGTTCCGTCATTTTCATCCAATAGCCTGGCATTTGCCAGATGTTCAATCACACCGATCACAGCCGAATTGTCCAGCTCGCGCATCCCCATTTCTAACATCGCATGATACAGTTGGGTGTGAACGGCTGTGCTGGGTAAGGGAATACCATACTGACGGGCTGTCTCGATGACAATGTCCAGGTCTTTTGTCTGCATATACGCCTTAAAACCAGGCGCCCGATTGCCGGCAAACAAGCGTTGGGGTTTGACATCCAACGTCCAACACTGGGCCGCGCCACCTTTAATCGCCTCAACCACCTTTTGTGGATCGGCGCCGGCTTTCTTGGCAAAGATCAGCAATTCACCCATGGCAACCATCTGGGCTGCCACCATAATCTGATTGGCAGCCTTGGCAATCTGCCCGGCACCAGCTTCGCCCACATGGGTAATCGTCTTGCCCATTGCCTCAAAGATCGGGCGTACTTTTTCAAGAGCTTCAGTTGGCCCGCCCACCATGATCGCCAGGGTGCCCTGACGGGCGCCAATGTCCCCTCCACTGACCGGGGCATCCAGGGCTAATACGCCTCTTTCAGCCAAGCGCCTGGCGATCTCGCGCGCTGCAGCCGGCTTAATGGTCGAATTATCGACGTAGATCAAGCCCGCGTGGGCGCCTTCGATAATCCCATTGGCGCCAAGAACGACCGATTCAACATCTGGAGTATCGGGCAAATTGGTAAAAACCACATCTACCTGCTCGGCGACTTCCTTCGGAGTAAAGGCAGCCTTTGCCCCTTCGCCGACCAACTCTTCAACCGCTGCTCGACTCCGGTTGTGCACCACCAGGGGAAACCCTGCTTTAAGAATATTGCGGGCAATTGATTTGCCCATTAAACCCAAACCGATATAGCCAACACGTAGCTTTGTCATTGTTCCTCCTAGTGCTTTCGAATTTCGTTTGGGGTAATTGTATTACAGTTGCAAAGGTTTTGGGTCAATCCTCCTTCCTGACTACGCCTTTCTTTGCTAGAATAAGGCGGTTTGCTTATTCTCTAAAAATGGACAATGCTTTGCTCAACTCCGCTCTTCTTGGTGGAATCTTTGCCCTCAGTGCTGCCTTTCTCTGGGCGCTGGCTTCGCTCTGGTTCAGCCGTTTGGGAAAATATCTGCCCGTTGTGCAGATTAACCTTCTAAAGGGTTTTCTGGCTATCGCCATTCTCGGGGTCATTCTAGCCCTGAGCGGGGGCAGCCTGGCAGCTTTACCGCTTCAGCCCATGCTGATGCTGATCATCAGTGGCATCATCGGAATAACGATCGGAGACACTGCCTACCTGAAAACCTTGCAGTCGCTTGGGCCACGCCGTACCCTGCTACTTGCCAATCTTGCTCCTCCAATGGTGGGATTGATCGCCTGGGCATTCCTGGAGGAACGTCTGGTACTCCAGGCCTGGTTGGGTATCTTCCTGACCCTGGCAGGCATCACCTGGGTTATTTTAGAACGCACTCAGGAGGAAAATCGATTGACCAACCTGCGCAGAGGCTTATTCTTTGGCTTTCTGGCTGCCCTCTGTCAATCGGTTGCTGTGGTGTTATCCCGCGCTGCGCTGACTCGCAGCCCAATTGACGCCTTACAAAGCACCATCGTGCGTCTTGGCGCGGCGATTCTGGTGCTTGCCCTATGGTCGCTGGCGAAACGGCAACCGCTGGTGGCCTGGCGTCCGTTGGTCACCCAGCCGCGCCTGGCAATCTGGTTGATAACTGCTACCATTCTAGGTACCGTCCTGGCGATGTGGTTACAACAAATTGCCATTGACCTGACGCCGGTTGGCATCGTTCAAACCTTGCTCTCCACCAGCCCGCTATTTATCCTGCCCATTGTTGCTCTCCAGGGTGAACAAATCTCGCCCCGTGCCGTGGCAGGCGCCCTGGTCGCTCTGCTGGGCGTTGCTTTGCTTTATCTCTAGTCATCTCCCTTTGCGTTGTACCTGCGGTCCCTGCGGTGTGTCTTGAACCAGCCAGCCCAAGGACTCAATCTGGCTGCGCAAGGCATCCGCAGTCGACCAGTCTTGCTTCTCCCGAGCAGCCTGCCGTGCCTGAACCAACTCTTGCACTTCAGGAGGCGGGAAATCTTCCTCAGGCAATTGGGATACCTGTTGAAGGGCGCGACTCCAGATGGTTGCAGGAATCCCAAATCCTGGCTCTGGCATGGAGAAGGGGCAACAGATATCCAAAGGAAAAACGGCTCCGCTTTGAAAGTAGTGAACATGGCTGCCCATCTGGTGGGCTAAGGCATTTAACTCTTGATCGGCGAGGCTCTGTCCATAAGCCGATTCGTGAGGATCACCATGATGAATCAAGGTTACTCCACCATTGCCGAAGACACGCGCAGTCATGCTGCCTAAATCCAGAAACAGGGCAGTTTTCTCGTCAATCCCGATCACCAGACAGGGTTCGGGCAAAAGTTCGACCAATTGGGCAAACCTTTCTCTCCCCATAAAACAGCGCGAGGTGTCTAACTCTGCCCCACCCTCGTTGTTGTTCCAATGAGGGATGAACACCATCGAGAGGTCATATAAGCCAAAGAAGTTCAAACCCTCTTTCCAGTGCAAATCTTCACCCACTTTATAAATCTCGTACACAGGCAAGGCAAAGCGACTGATGGCGATGGTGGCCGCGCTGGCGAGCACCAGGTCGGCTCCCAGGTAATGGCGGGCAAGGATCACCTGCCAGGCCAGGCTATCACGAAGCTGACGGACAGCATAGGTGGGGCTGCCCGGACCCATGAAAATCACCTCTGCCCGCCAGAGCGGCGCAATGACATCTTCCAAGTCGGGCGAAAAAGGGCTGCCCCGCCTGCGCGCCGGCACAATTTCGATCTGTGGCTGATAATTCTGGAGGTGATGTTGGAGGAATTCCGCCACCCTGCCGATCACCCGCGCTGAATTCAACTCAAACCCCGCTGGCGTTTCTAAAAGCGCCAGACGCGGTGGATGATCAAAGCGCCGAAAAACTTCTTCAAAAGCCTTGCGACCACTGGGTGAGGTCTCCCCTGAACCCAACATCACCACTCGACCCGGACGAAAAACACCAGTAAACGAATCAACCATGTTGAATCTATTTTCCCTGATAGCGCTGAGTAATATTTGGCACCAGATAATCCTTGAAAGAACGCTCCAGATTATATTCGGGCTGCCACCCCCAATCGCGTCTGGCATCGTTATCGTTCATATCTTCGGGCCAGCTATCCACAATTGCCTGGCGGCGCAGGTCAGGCACAAATGTGATCTCCGCCTTGGGGAAGGACTGAAGTACCCAATCCCGAAATTCACCAGCGGAAAGGCTAAAGCTGGTGACGTTATACACTCGCCGGGTCAGTTTTTCCGCGGGTGCAGCCGCCAATTTCAGTAGCGCTGTAATGGCATCCGGCATTGCCATAAAGGGAATGCGCGTGTCTGCCCGCACAAAACAGGCATAAGGTTTCCCCTGCGCAGCAGCGTGCAGCATCTCCGGTCCGTAATCCGAGGTGCCACCGCTCGGGACCGTAAAGGCGCTAATCAGACCCGGAAAGCGCACTGAACGAAAATCCACCATCACCGGTCGCTCAACCGCCAATTGGCGATAATACTTGGAGTAATACACGCCTAACATTTCACAATAGAGTTTATTGCTGCCGTACATCGTGCGCGGATAGTTCCATTCCCATTCGCGCACGCGCGGAAACTGGGCTTTGGTTGCTAAATCAGGAAGACCGTAGATCGCTACCGAGCTTGGAAAAATAAATAAAACTGGTTTACCGCGCCAATCAGATTGATCGGAGGCAATTTGCAATAAACCCAACGTCCCTTCGACATTGACACGATGAGCTGCTTCAGGGGTGAATTCAGCCCGAGTCGAAAGCAAAGCCGCCAGATGGTAAATCGTATCAATCTCATATTCCGAGACCAGCCGCTCAAGCAAGGCGCGATCGCAAATATCGCCAATGGTATGAATCACTTTCGACTGCAATGTTTCGGGCAATGGCCGGATATCTAAGGATAAGATATCGCTTACCCCCTGCCTTAACAATTGCTCAATCAAAGCTGTCCCAATCTCACCGGCTGCCCCGGTGACCAGGATGACTTTTTTACGCATTCAGTTCTCCTTTCTTATGATTGCCTGCCCACTGGAGGGTCAATGTTATAATCAAGGCAGATGACATTGAGCATCTGTACCTATTGTACATGATATTGTTAAATTCGAGGTCACCATGCCACTAGATATTATTGTCGGAACGCAATGGGGGGATGAAGGGAAGGGGCGGATCGTGGACCTGCTGGCTGCCAAAGCGGACGCGGTTGCACGCTACAGCGGAGGTGACAATGCGGGCCATACGGTCACCGTCGCAGACAAAATCTTCAAGCTACACCTGATTCCCTCTGGAATTGTACATCCGCACACGCAGGCTTTCATTGGAAATGGGGTCGTCGTCAATCCAGCCACTTTGCTATCCGAGATCGAACAACTTCGCCAGGCGGGCATCGAGGTCCATCCCGGGCGTCTTTTTATTTCCTATGCTGCTCACATCATCACCGCTGGACATTTAGCACTCGATCGGGCGCAGGAAGCCGCCCGTGGCGCCTCAAAAATCGGCACCACTTTACGCGGCATCGGACCCGCTTATACGGACAAGGTTGCCCGACAGGGACTGCGCATGGAATTGATGAGCGATGAAAAGCGGTTTGCCGAAGCCTTGCGGGAACACTTCGACCGAATCAACTATACTCTCCAGCATCTTTATCATGCAGAGACCCTTTCTGTTGAGCCATTGATAGAAGAGTATCTCGGCTATGCCCGCTCCTTGAAGCCTTACCTTGCAGATGTGTCGGCTCTCCTTAGTGATGCCCTCTCAAAGGGGAAACGAGTGCTGGCAGAAGGTGCCCAGGGCACATTGCTGGATCTCGATCATGGCACTTATCCATTCGTGACCAGTTCCAGCCCCACCGCCCCTGGCGCATTACTGGGCTTAGGTTTGGGAGCCGCCTGCGTCGATCGTGTCATCGGCGTCACCAAAGCTTTCCAAACGCGAGTTGGCTCCGGACCTTTCCCTACCGAGGTTTTCGACCAGACAGCTGAGCATTTGCGTGGCACCGGCGCAAACCCGTGGGATGAATTCGGCACCACCACCGGTCGTCCTCGTCGCGTGGGCTGGCTGGATCTGGTGCTGTTGCGCTATGCCATTCGGGTAAACGGCATCAGCGAACTTGCAGTCACCAAGCTGGATATTCTCAGTGGGTTGGACGAGCTCAAACTCTGTATTGCCTATCAAGCCAACGGACAGCGTTTCGAAATACCACCCTTCGGACCCACCCAACTCGAATCCTTTACCCCTCTCTATAAGTCCCTGCCGGTTTGGAAAGAGTCCATTCGTTCCTGCCGACGTTGGGAGGATTTACCCGCCAGTGCGCGTTCGTATATTCAACAGATCGAACAGCTTTGCCAGGTGCCCGTTTCACGCATATCGGTTGGGCCGGAACGAGGTGATGTGATTGAAATCGGCTAAGTGGCGGCAACAGAATGCATCAAAAAGCTTTTTGACCCTTCGCAAGACCCTCGTCCCTTGGGGCTGCAAACGTATTGCGCTCTTTTTGAGCCTTTTCAGTCTCTTTGCTCTGACAGCCTGTTCTGCTCCTTCAGAAGCTGCGCTTTTGCCATCCCCGCTGCCGCCAACCCTGACTCCCTCGCCCACTGCAACCATCGTCTGGTTCCCTCCAACCGCCACTCCCACCCTCGTCCCGACCCAGGTGCTCACTCCAACCGCCGATTTAAGCACGGCGATTGGTAGTCTGATCTTTGAGGACCGCTTCGAAGAGAGCAGGGATTGGTCACTGGCTCAGACCGACTCCTCGAGCATTGCGCTGGGTAAAAACGAAATTACCCTGGCGATTGCCCAGCCCAAGCTCTACCTCTATACGTTGCGCCAGTCACCTCAGCTTAGCGCCTTTTACCTGGAGTTGATCGCCTGGCCCAATCTCTGCCGCGGCGAGGACGAATATGGCATACTTTTCCGCGTTACCCCCCAAATGGATTTTTATCGCCTGGCTCTGACGTGTAATGGTCAACTGCGCTTAGACCGATTCTATCAAGGCAAAGCGTCTGTCCCGTTTCCAAAAACCTTTAGCGGCGCCGTTCCGCCTGGCGCGCCCAGTTCTGTCCCGATCGCCATCTGGGCTTCCCAGAAAGAGATTACGGTCTTCGTCAACGATCAGTTTCAGTTCACCTTACCGGAGGCGGTCATTAAGGCCGGCGCTCTTGGTCTATTCGCCCGTTCGGTCTCCAGCGCAGCCGTGACGGTGAATTTCTCTGATCTGAAAGTTTATGAAATTGTGCCCTGACTCCTCCTGTATTTCGAACGCCAGCGGGCGCACCTTCGCCCAGGCTATCAACGAAACTTCTAAAGTGATTCACTCCTTCAGGCTTACAGGAGATCGCTATGCCAGAGCATGCAATCAAACAAGCCGCCGCTCGCCGTAAGATCGTTAACCGCCTGAACAACCTCTCAGCAAAGGAATGGCTTAAGTTCCAGAAATCCTGGTTTGTTCACAACCCACCTCCCCGGAGAAAGGACGTACTCCGCCATCCAGCAAAATTCCCCGAAACCCTTGCCCAGGAGTTTATCGAATTTTTCACCAAGCGAGGACAGGTTGTTTTTGACCCTCTGGCGGGGACGGCTTCAACCCTGGTTGCCGCGTTGCGCGCTGGACGGCACGCTTACGGGATCGAACTCAACCCTCACTACGTGAAGATCGCCCAACGGTGGCTCGAAGAAGAAAAGGCGCTTCTCTCTTCCTCAACGATCCCGGACGTCCGCATCTTTCAAGGGGATGCCTTCCAGGCGGCTGAAATCCTCACGGTAAACGGCGTACCGCCGATTGATTATCTGCTCACCAGTCCGCCCTATTGGAACATGCTCCACGCGCCTGGATTTGAAACGCAGAAAGAACGGCGTAGCTCGCCTGAAATGGATGTTGTATACTCGGATGACCCCGCCGATTTAGGGAACATTGATTCTTATGACGCCTTTTTGGATCGCCTGTGTGAGTTGTTTGCCGCTTTGAAGCCCTTTTTACGTCCAAAAGCCTATCTAACAATCATCGTCAAGAACATCAAGAAAAAAGAGCGCATTTACCCTCTTGCCTGGGATTTGGGACGCCGCTTAGGAGAAATCTACGCTCTTAAAGACGAAAAAATCTGGGTGCAAGATAACCAGCGGCTTGCACCTTATGGTTACGGAAACGCCTGGGTTAGCAATACCTTTCACCATTATTGCCTGCAATTCCGCAATGAGTAAAAAAGACAGAAAAGCCTGTTCTTTGAATTCACCTAATCCTCTCCCACCCATTCGTAAACGGTTGTGCCGATGATCTCTTTCAAAGCGCGCGTTGTGAGAGATAAATTGTCCGCGTTTGGGATCAGGTTCAGCACCACATTCACCCAGGTGGGTCTTGTCATGGTCTGCCAGCCAATTTGGGTGACCGTATAATCGGTTGGGGCGGGGATGACCTCCAATCCTTGCCGCTCGAAAACCCTGACCGAACGCGGCATGTGCATCGCTGAAGTAACCAGCAACACGCGCCGCACGCCCATTTGTGCCAGAATGGCGCTGGTATACTGGGCGTTCTGGAGGGTGTTTTGGGAGCGATCTTCGAGAATCATGGCTTCGGCAGGGACACCCAGCATTTCTAAAAGGTCTGCCATTTCGGCGGCTGGATTGGCACTGGCGGGCGTATACCACTCGATTCCTCCCCCACTCAGGAGCAATTTTTCGGCTTTCCCCTCCCGATACAACCTGGCAGCATAAATCAGTCGATCGCCAGCGCCGTTGATTTCCGCCATGAGGCGCGGCGGGTTGGCTGCTAATGTTCCGCCTCCTAACACTACCATGACCTCGACTTTGGGGACTTCCTTCAACGGCAAATATTGCCACTCCAGGCTTTTCGCCAACTGATAAGCCACCAGGCGATTGCCGCCCAACCAGAGCAATAGAAAACTGACCAGGATGGCAATCCGTCCCAGGCGGGGTCTTTGATAGAAAACCAGCGCTACAATCAGGAAAACACATGCCAGCCCCACCGGGTAAATTAAGGGAGGCAAAATTTTAGAAAGAAAGACAAACATACTTTGCTCCTCTGCGGCTGTTGGGCTTATTTCCCCTCGAGTTCAACTCTTAGCAGTCGATCCTGACCGCTCAGGTCTTGCAATACTGTGACGTTAGCCTTCGGAAAGGCGCTGTGGGCAAGAGCAATCATCTCGGACGATTGATCTGCATCCATCTCACAGGTAATGAGAGCGGTTTGAGGCGTGAAACGCGGTAAAACGGCAAACAGGTGGCGATACAACGTCAACCCATCTATGCCTCCATCCAAAGCCAGGGTGGGTTCTTTGCCGTAGATGGGTAAGGTTTTCAGGCGCTCGGAGGGGATGTAAGGAAGATTGGCACAAATGACGTCAAATCGTCTTGCTAAGGGGGGACACAGGTTTGCTACACTTAAAACGACCCGCCCTTGCAGGTGATATTTTTCGATATTTCTCTTCGCCACCTGCAGGGCAGGGAAAGACAGATCGCTTGCCACCACCTGCACCCTGTCACACGAAAGGGCAATCGAAATCCCCACACAGCCCGTTCCGGTGCCAACGTCCAACACCTGCACTGCCTGAGGATGCCCGTCTAACCAGGCCAAGACCGTTTCCACCATCAACTCGGTTTCCGGGCGAGGAATCAACGTGGCCTGGCTGACAAAAAATTCGCGCCCAAAAAATTCCCACCGCCCCAGCAAGTAAGGAAGCGGCACACCTTGCTGATAAAGGCGCAAATTTACTTCGAGCAGCTGAATCTGCTCTGGAGAGAGTTCGCTTTCCCCATGGCTCAGCACCCACGCTCGTGAGCGACCGAACAAATGAGCAATTAACACAGAGACATCCAATTCGGAGGTCTCGGTTACCCCTTTCCACTGCGGAGCAGTTTTGCGTAAAAATTCATTCAGTTTCACAAACTGCTACAGGGTTATGGCTCAACTTCAATCGCCGCCAGCCGTTCGGCTTCGTCCCGCAAAGCTAATTCCTCGATGAAATCGTCAATTTCCCCTTCCATGACTGCCGGCAGGTTATAACTGGAATAATTAATCCGGTGATCGGTGACCCGCGATTGAGGGTAGTTATACGTGCGGATCTTCTCAGCCCGTTCGCCGGTGCCCACCTGCGAGCGACGCGCCTGGTCAATACTCTGGCGCTGCTTTTCCATCTCAATCTCGTACAGACGCGCCCGCAAAATGCTCATTGCCCGCAATTTGTTCTGCAATTGTGAGCGTTCATCCTGGCATTGGACAACAATCCCCGTCGGCAGGTGAGTAATGCGGATCGCCGTAGCGTTCTTTTGCACGTTTTGTCCACCTGCCCCGGCTGACTTATAGACGTCGATGCGCAAGTCCGATTCGGGAATATCCACTTCGACTTCATCCGCTTCTGCCAAAACAGCCACCGTTGCGGTTGAGGTATGAATGCGCCCGGAGGCTTCGGTAATCGGGACGCGTTGAACCCGATGCACGCCTGACTCATACTTCAGCCGCGAATATGCGCCACGTCCCTTCACCATGAAGATAATTTCTTTATAGCCACCAATGCCGATCTCGTTGGCTGACAAGACGTCAATTTCCCAGCCTTTTTTCTCGGCATAGCGGCTGTACATGCGGAACAGATCGGCTGCAAAGAGCGCTGCTTCATCGCCGCCCGTCCCGGCGCGAATCTCCATGATGACATTGCGCGTATCGCGCTTATCTCGAGGCAACAACATACTCTTGATTTCTCTTTCCAGCCGCTCGATTTGCTGATCAAGTTCTTCGATTTCCATTTCCGCCAGCTGGTGCAACTCTTCGTCTCCACTGTCCAGCAGTGAACGCGCTTCTTCTCTTCTTTCCAACGCCTGGCGATACTGGCGGGCTTTTTCCACCAAAGGTTCCAGTTCGCTGCGTTCCATGTTCAGTTCAGCAGCGCGTTGATAGTCGCTCCCCACTTCCAGGAGGGCGCGATTTAACTCTTCGTATTTCTCTTCGATCCCACGCAGTTTATCTAACATCCTCTACCACGTTCCAATAGAATTTTTCGTGTTTTCTAGATTGTCATCCTGACCGATATGTCGAATAACCGAACAATCATTATACCACGCTGGAACTTCATCCCTGGACAGAACGTCTAGTCTGCAGAAGCAGGCAACAAAACCTGTAACCATTCGCCAAAGAAAATAATATGAAACACATCCTTTTGTTTCTGATCGTCTTAACCCTCTGGCTGAGTACTCCGTTTGGACAGGTCGCCCGCGCCGATGGCATCATCATCCCCGAACCACCCGATTGTCCGATGCCCATCTGCATTGATCCTCCCTGCCCACCGCCACCTTGCCCGCCAACGCCGATCGCCCAACTGGTCATTCGCTACCATCATGTCAATGTGACCATCGAGGATCAGCTTGCCATTACCCGAGTCGATCAGGTCTTTTACAACCCGAACGACTGGGCAATTGAAGGTACATACATTTTTCCCATCCCTGTGGACGCAACGCTAACCTCTTTCAAGCTCTGGGTAGATGGCAAAGCGGTACAGGGAGAAGTGTTGGAAGCCGAAAAAGCGCGCCAGAAATACGAACAAATCGTCGCAACCTTACGCGATCCTGCCCTCCTGGAATATGTTGATCGCAGCGCGGTGCAGGCGCGCATTTTCCCTATCCCTCCCCGCGCTGAACGACAAATCACTCTGGAATACGCCCAGGTGCTGACCAGGGAGGGAAATCTTCTTCAATACCTCTATCCTCTCAGCACCGAGAAGTTTTCTGCTCAGCCGATCGAATCGGTTGTGGTGAACGTCAGCCTGAGATCTACCACGCCCATCCGCGCGATTTATTCCCCGACCCATTCGGTCTCGGTTGTGCAGAAATCCGCCACAGAAGCACAGGTCGGTTACGAGGCAAGTCTCATCCGTCCCGACCAGGACTTTTCGCTGTTAATTTCGCTGGGAGAAAGCGAAGCCATTCACCTCTTCACCTTTCGCGACGCTCACGATCCTTCCGAGCGGGACGGTACGTTTCTGTTGCTCTTAGCTCCTTCCCCTGAAACCTCATCCAGGGCGATCCCGAAAGACATCCTGCTGGTGCTCGACCGCTCCGGCAGCATGGATGGCGAAAAGTTTCAACAAGCCCTTCAGGCAGCTCACTATGTTCTCGATCACCTGAATCAGGAGGATCGCTTTAATATCCTGGCTTTCAGCACCGATGTGCTCCAATATCGTCCTTCCCTGCGCCAGGCATCCGAAGCTGCCGAAGCCAAAAGCTGGCTTAATAGCCTGACAGCCGAGGGGAGCACGGATATACACAATGCTCTGCTTCAGGCAATCCAGATGATTTCCTCTGATCGCCCTACCTACCTCCTTTTTCTCACCGATGGTTTACCCACGGTCGGGATTCAAGATAGCGCTACGATCCTGCAAGCGGTGCGTCAGAATGCCCCGCCTAACCTGCGTCTCTTTCCCTTTGGAGTTGGTTACGATGTAGATACCTTCTTGCTGGATTCTCTCGCCCAGGAGAATCACGGTCAGAGCAGTTACATCCAACCGGGTGAAGACCTCAGTCGGGCAGTTTCCGCCTTTTATGAGCGTATCCAGACTCCGTTGCTCACCAATCTTTCCCTGGACTTTGGCGCAATCGAAACCTATGATGTTTACCCGTCACCGCTTCCTGACCTGTTTGCCGGCACACAGATTCTGGTTGTTGGTCGCTATAAAGGAGGTGGGCAGACGGAGATTCGCCTGAGCGGTGAAATGAACGGGAACACCCAAACCTTCATCTTCCGAGACCAGGTTTTCAACCTCGAAGAGACGTTGAATCCTTCTGCAACCCAGGCTGTTATTCCGCGTCTGTGGGCAACGCGCAAGATCGGGCATTTACTGACCCAGATTCGTCTCAAGGGCGCTGACCGAGAAACCATCGCGCAAATCGTGCACCTCAGCATCCGCTATGGAATTGTGACCCCCTACACATCCTATCTGGTCACCGAAGAGCAGCCCATCAGCAGCAGCGAACAGGAACGGATTGTTGGTGAGCAATGGCAAACCTATCAGAGCGCGCCGATGATGGAAGTCAGCGGCATGGGCGCAGTGGAAAAAGCGGCTGACCAGGCAGCTCTATCTGTAGCCGAAGCTCCCCTGCCCATCGAAGGCGAAATACAGCAAAAGGTAAAGGTTATCGCCGGACGGACATTCATCTACGCAAACGGAGTCTGGATGGACACCGCCTTTGACCCCGACACGATGAAACCTCTGGCGGTCGCCTTCCTCTCCGAGGATTATTTTCATCTTTTACGCGCTTATCCATCTCTTGGCGCAGCCTTTTCGCTTGGCGAACGGGTGATCGCCCTGGCGGATGGCGTTGCCTATGAAGTTGTCGCTGCAGATAGCCATGTGCCAGCCCTGTCACTCACCCAACCTCCTACGGACACACCCACCCCTGCAGCTCAGCCCACCCCTCAACCAGAAGAGCCGCAGCCGCCAGCAAACTTTCCCTGTCTTTCGGGGGCTCTGCTGCTCACTTTTCTGATCTGGAGCAAACTTTGGAAATAAAGCCCAAATCCGGAAAAACTCTTGCCAAAATCCGAGAATTATGGTGTATAATATAAACGCTGGGGACGATATCCGAGATAACGGGATTTCTCCACTTTGAGCAGGTTTATTCTTTGCGTGAGTATTTCTTTACGAGGTATTTACGAAAGCGTTGATCAATTCCAACTCGATTAGGGAAATTTGCAGGTAAATTCAGTTCTTCTATAATCATCCAATTAACCAGGCTGTTGGTCGCCTCGTATGGAGTTTCCCAGCCTCTATATCGCCCTAGCACGGAAGCAATGTACCAAATTTCTGTTTATGACACCCATTTTCAGCCATAACTACATGGAATGACGCCTGCCCTCAGGGAGAGCAGAACGTTTTGTATTACTATCGAAAATCACCTGTGAAGAGAAGAAGCGATGAAAGTTGTTGAATTGGAAAATGTTCCCTTATCGGAATTACGCCAGATGGCAATGGAATTGAATATTCCCAATGCCAACCGCATGAAAAAAGAAGACCTCATCCTGCATATTCGTCAGGCGGAAGGTGAGCAGGAGGGGATGGAAGTCCGAGGGGGAATATTGGAAATCATGAGCGAGGGAATTGGCTTTCTGCGGTCGGGTCATTACACCCCTGGTCCCTTCGACGTTTACGTTTCGCAATCCCAAATTCGCCGTTACAACCTGAAAACCGGCGATCTGGTGATCGGTCAGGTGCGACCACCGCGCGAATCCGAGCGTCACTATGGTCTGCTGAAGGTGGAAACCATCAACGGCATTGATGCAGAGGAAGCGCGCAATCGCCCGAATTTCGAGTCGCTTACCCCGATATTCCCGGACACACGCTTTGACCTGGAAACCGACCGCCACACCCTTTCCACCCGCCTGATCAATCTGGTCACCCCGATCGGACGCGGGCAGCGGGGACTGATCGTTTCACCGCCCAAAGCCGGTAAAACGACCATCTTGAAGCAAATTGCCAATGCTATTTCCACCAAGTACCCCGACGTTCATCTGATGGTAGCGTTGATCGGCGAGCGTCCTGAAGAGGTTACCGACATGGATCGCTCTGTTGATGCCGAAGTGATCTCCTCGACCTTTGACGAACCGGTAACCTCGCATGTGCGGATTGCCGAAATGGCTCTGGAACGCGCCAAACGTCTGGTCGAAATTGGTCGCCATGTGGTCATCCTGATGGATTCGATTACCCGTTTAGCCCGCGCCTACAATCTCGTGGTCACGCCATCCGGACGCACCTTATCGGGTGGTATTGATCCTTCAGCGCTTTACCCACCGAAACGCTTTTTCGGCGCAGCGCGCAATCTGGAAGAAGGCGGCTCCTTGACGATTATTGCCACCTGTCTGGTTGACACCGGCTCCCGCATGGATGATGTTGTTTATGAAGAGTTCAAGGGCACCGGCAACATGGAGTTGCACCTCTCGCGGCGCTTACAAGAACGGCGCATCTTCCCTGCCATTGATATCGAGCGCTCTTCGACCCGCCGCGAAGAGTTATTATTAGGTCCAGACATCACCCAAAGGGTCTGGTTGATGCGGCGCATGTATGACGCCATGATCACACCTCCACCGCATGGCGCCGGAATGGACCCAACGACCGCCACCGAAGCGATTTTGCAACGGCTGGCGCGCACGGCCAACAATCAGGAATTCCTCGAGACCCTGAGCGAAGACCTGGACTAAAAACTTTCCAACGGAGGAAACTATGCCCAAAGACCTGCCCGATCCTGAAACCGAAGTCCTGGCTGAAACCGACAATTATCTTGCCTGGCAAGCTCAGGAACCCGATGGCGAGACCACCTACCATCTCGAATTAAACAATGTAACCTTGCATTTTTTCGAGGAAGAATGGCAGGAATTTCTCGCTTTGATCAAAATGTTGATTTAGTCTGAATCTCAGTCTGCCTATTTCGCCCTGATTTTCTCTAAGGAGGGGTTTTGGCTGTGGAGGGGCTGCCTTGGACATGATCAAGGCAGCCCTTCCCTTACAATCGCTGATCACAAATGGCGGCATAACCACAACCCCGACAGCGAGCGATTTCGTCATGCGAGCGGGGTGCCTCACCGCGTTGTTCTACTTGATGCATCTGGTTCAAAATTTCCACCACCCTGGTTTTCATCCGGTCGTTAAATTCAATCTGATACGTGAAATTGCGTTGTTCATGAGGAGAACGGCTGCGATACTGCAAATAACCGAAGCGAGGCTGTACACCAAAGTGTTCTTCCACCAGCAAACAATAGGCGAACAATTGAAAAATATGCCCTTCAAAGGGCTGGCGAAACTCGCTTACCGTTTTCACTTCGACCGGGATCCATTCTCTACCCCGCCGCAGGAGATAATCGGGGCGACCGGTCAGAAGATAACGCCTGGAAAACAAAGGTTGCTGAGGGCGGAGGCCATCGTGAAAATCTATAGAAACGATTTTCCCGCCCGGTATGCCGCTTGTCCGCCTCTGGCTATTACCCCACCAGAACAGGATCAGCGCCAGTACCATCAGCAGGAATGCAACAGCCAGCATGCGTTTCTCCTGCTCAGGCAAGCAAGTGCCATGCCACCAGGATAGCTACCAATAGCATCAAAAACCAGGCAAGTCTCACTGCCCAGATCGCCTGGCGCAGGCGCAGCGCCTGAACCTGATGAGCGAATTCGCCTGCCTCCATCTCAGCTTGATTCTCACCTGGAATCCCCTGCAAGCGATACCACCACGCCCGTTGACAGTAGAGAAAAGCATTGATCTCCGAAGCTCGCAGAATGCGCATTGCCAGTTCGCTATTCTTTTTCAGGTGACGGCGCCTCCGTTCAGTTTTTCTTCCAGATTGCGCAGACTCTGCTCCAGTTTTTCATGGCGCAAACTGATCGTTAAATCGCCGCGCGTGCGCTCGATCAGGCTGCGGGCAATATCGGTCAGACGCCGCAAGCCGCCCGTGATCGCCTCCGGGTAATCCATCGTCACCAGAATGGCAAAAATATCGTCCATGTAGGAAAGCATTCTTTCAGCTTCCTGGGTGTCTGAAAGACGTAACGAATCCAGGCAGCGCCGTCGTAATTCACCCACAGCTTCGGCCATCCCTTTGAGATAGGTCGCATATTCTAAACCCAACTGTTCCGGAGTCGGTAGATGCCCATTGTCGGTCAACGCAAAGACAATCATTGCTTCGGCATATTCCTTCAAGGCATCCTGGGTATAGCCCTCAAAATAAATTTCGGGAAAGAGGGCCGAGTTTTGGCGCAATTCCTTTACCAGGCTGGCTGCCTGATCCATTTCCGCGCGGGCTGCCTGACGTTCTTCCCGATGGATGGCGCGAATGGCATTGGCGCAATGACGGGTTAGACTGCGGGCTTGAGCGAGCGCTTTCTCGCGCGCTTCAGTTCGCGAAGCAAAGGCAGTGTGAATCGTTTCTGCGATACTATCCAGGTTATCCATGCCTCCACCTCAGCACAAGCCTCAGGATGGCGGGGTAGATGGACGAAAGAGCTGGTCGGCTAAAGAGGTGTTGCCAGGCAGGCGGATTTCCCCATAGGTAGCTTCGTAGCGAGTAATGTTTTCCGCCAACGCCTGATAGAACAGTTTTGCGCCTAGAGGGGACATGACAATGCGAGATTGCACCCGCGGGCGCGCCAGCCCGGGCAACATTTGGGCAAAATCGAAGATCATCTCCGATGGCGAGTGAGCAATGCGCGCCAGGTTGACATACTCAACCTCCAAACCCGCGGGCATCTCAAAATCCAGCAAGGAGGGTGTTGGCGGTTTGGTTTCTTCGCTCATTTGCTTTCCTTCGGCTGCAAATCAAAAGGGAATATCGTCTTCAGAACCGCTGTCAAGCTCTGTGATGTCCGTCATCGTTTCCGCAGCTTCCGTCTCGGCGCGGGTAGACAGGAAGCGGAGGGTACGCGCGCTCACTTCAAAAGAGGCGCCTGGGGTACCATCCTGGCGATTCCAGATTCGTGGCCCGCCGGTATTGGCATCTACCACCAAACGCCCCTCAACCAGCACCTTCGAGCCCTTTTTCAGGTATTGGTTGGCAATTTCCGCCTGTTTGCCCCATACAGAGACACGGAACCAAATCGTGCGGGGGATGCGCTCGCCGGTGTTGGAGGTATAACTGTCATTGACTGCCACAGAGAAAGATGTCACCGCCTGACCGGTGGGAGTATAACGCATCTCAGGATCGCGCCCGAGATTGCCGATAAAGATGATTGTGTGATACATGATCTACTCCTTTGGGGGTATGAATGCTTCTGCTATATCAATGGATACTCTTCAATCCATTATAATACACCCCCTTCAAAAAGATTTTCCCGATTCACCAGGTATTCCCTTTTATTATCCATGGAAGATACCGCTGAAATGTCTCGAAGGTTACACAAAGCGCCATTCTGGCAACAAAACCAAACCACCGGGTCGCGCTTCGTTCTGTGCTTACCAAACTGAGGTCGAATTCGGCGCTTCGGAAAGGAAAAGAGCATGTAAAATTAACCTATGGGAAACATCCTTTCCGGCAAGCGCATTTTATTAGGGGTAAGCGGTTCGATCGCCTGCTATAAGGCAGCCGACCTGGCTTCCAAATTGACTCAACAAGGCGCAGTCGTCACCTGTGTTTTGACTTCTGCGGCAAGAGAATTTATCACCCCGCTCACCTTTCAATCGGTTACCGGGCAACCGGCTTACACCGACCAGGACCTATGGGGGAGCGAAGGGCATATCCAGCACGTTGGTTTGGGTCATCAGGCCGATCTCATTGTAATTGCGCCGGCCTCGGCAAACACGATCGCCAAACTTGCGCACGGGATTTGCGATAATCTCTTAACATTAGCCTGCCTGGCTGCAACCTGCCCCATTCTCCTTGCTCCGGCGATGGATAGCGGCATGTACACCCATCCCGCCACGCAGGCCAACGTGCAAACCCTCAGAGAACGGGGGGTGTATATTGCCGGGCCCGGCATTGGGCGTATGGCTTCAGGGCTGAGCGGTCTGGGGCGCATGCTCGAACCGCCGGAAATCATTGGTCACATGCGCCACCTGCTGGGACGGCAGGAAGGCAAATTGCGCGGGAAGCGAGTGGTGGTTACTGCCGGCGGCACCGCCGAGCCAATCGACGCGGTGCGTACCCTCACCAATCGTTCCTCGGGTAAGCAAGGCTTTGCAATTGCCCAGGCTGCCATAGACCAGGGCGCAGAAGTCACCCTGATCGCCGGACCGACTTCCCTCCCGACGCCGGTGGGAGCCAAACGCATTGACATCCAAACGGCTCAGGAGATGTTAAACGCCGTATTGGAGTCGGTCTCAGACGCTGACGCATTGATTATGGCTGCCGCAGTCGCCGACTATCGCCCGGAAAGGCCTGTGGCACAGAAATTATCCAAAGAACAGGGTATTCCCCAAATCCAGCTTACCCTCACGCCGGATATCCTTAGCGCAGTTGCTCAATTGCGGGCTCACAGCGGTTTCCCGCGCGCGGTGATTGGCTTTGCTGCCGAAAGCAGTGACCTCATCGAGCATGCCCGTCAAAAACTCACTCGAAAAAAGCTGGACTTAATCGTCGCCAATGATATTACTGCACCGGATGCCGGCTTCGGGACGGATACCAACCGGGTTACGCTGATCGACCCAGGAGGAAATGTGCAGACTTTCCCCTTGATGACCAAAGACGAGGTTGCCGAACTCATCTTACACAGACTGATTGCTCTTCTGGAGGCTGCGCCATGACCCAATTCGATCAATTCAAGCTTCAAACCATCCTGAACGACACTGCCCTGAGTATTGGAGATCTTGAACCGGATATCAACAAATGGTCTTATAGCATTGTGGTTTTGCTACAAAACCTGGAAAAGCAAGCCGAGTTGATGCACAAACGTGATGAATACGAAGCCATGCTGAGGCGTTTCAAAGTGTATCTGACCATGCGAATTGATGGCGGGCGTTGGTAGCCTCTTCATAGGCATACCCGGCTCTGAGCAGGCTATCCTCTTTCCAATAGTTAGCGACCAACTGAAGACCAATGGGTAGCCCTTCGGTACTCATTGCGCAAGGGATAGAAAGGGCAGGTAAGCCGGTCAAATTAAAAGGCGCAGTAAAGCGCGTCAAGATTCTGGCTGCTTCGATCGAATCTCGCCCGGCAATGGGTGGAGCGGTAATGGGGGTAGTGGGAGTCAGCAGAAGGTCATAGCGTTTGAAAAATTCCTGATACTGCTTCCGAAGGACAGTTTGGGTGCGGCGGGCATGAATATACTGCGCAAGGGTCACCGCTGCCCCATTCCGCAAGCGCTGGTAGACATCTTCACCAAATAAACCAGCCTGTTCCGCAAGCTGTTTTTCGTAAATCACAGCGGCATCGCTGATCACCATCAAGCCGTTCGTTTGGGCAGCTAACCATCCATCGGGAATCTGGACTTCTTCAACTTGCGCGCCCAACTCATGGAAAACCGCGGCAGCGGTGCGCACGGCTTGTAAAATCTCCTCCTCCGCTTGCGTGAAAAAGTCGTCTTGCGCCAACCCAATTCGGAATCCTTTGACTCCCTCGCGCAGATGCGCCAGAGGATTGGGGAGGTTTTTCTGGGCGCTGGCGACATCTTGCGGATCGTAACCGGCAATCAGGCGATATAAAAGGGCAACATCTTCAACACAGCGCCCCAGCGGTCCTACATGATCCAGATTCCAACTGAGCGGTAAGACGCCGCGTAAACTAACCCGCCCAAAGGTGGGTTTCAAGCCGACTGCACCACATAAGCTGGCGGGAATGCGAATCGAGCCACCCGTATCGGTGCCGATTGCCCCCAAACATAACCCGCTGACCACTGCAACTGCCGAACCACCTGAAGAACCGCCTGAGATGCAATCCGTCCGCCAGGGGTTGCGCACTGCCCCAAAATGTGGATTGAGGTTTGTCACCCCCAAAGCAATCTCGTGCATATTGTGATAGCCGATGAAGATCGCCCCGCTACGCCGCAGGCGCTCGACGACACGGGCATCCTGAGCGGGAGTGTACCCATCCCAAACCTTTGAACCTGCTCGCAGAGGATGATTGCGGATGGCGATGAGATCCTTGATCCCAATCGGGATACCATAGAGTGGGTTTAGATTGCGGCGATCCTTGAGCGATTTGCTCAGGCGTTCCGCCCTGGCAAGTGCTTCTTCCTGAAAGACCGATAAATAACAATTCAAAGTTGGGTTTAGGCGTTCAATGCGCTCTAAAATCGTTTGGGTTAACTCAAGTGGTGAAAGATCGCCCGCCTGAATCAAACGTTTTGCTTCGGTCAGGGTTAGTGGCTGCATGTTCAGGATCCTTCCTCGAGAAGATGTTGCAAATCGTTATGGGTTTGCAGGGTTGACCGAAAATGGATTGCTTTCATCCCCGCTTCCTGGGCAGCCTGGACGTTGACAAGCAGGTCGTCGATGAAGACCGCTTCATGTGGTGGTACCCTGAACTTTTGAGCAGCGATTTCATAGATGCGCCGATCCGGCTTCATCACCCCCACCTCCGCCGAGATGATCACCTCATCGAAAATATCGAGAATACGCAGTTGCTCGGTCAAGATCGTGCGCAAATCATCCCAGGCATTGCTGAGTAACCCGATGCGGTGGGTTTTGCGATAGGAACGAATCAATTGCACCAGCCCCTCATCCAAACGATCTCCGCCATAGAATTGCTCGATGAGAGAGGGAATCTGCTCGTTAGAAGCCCCAAGGGCTTTTGCCACTTGCTGCCAGTGTTGCTCAGCGGTGATCTCCCCCACCGAAGCGCTCAACGCCGATGGGCTGCCAAACACCAGGCGGACAAGCTCATCCTCACTCAGGCCATATCTGGCAGCCAGAGTCTGGCGCGGTTGATGGTCTTCCGTGCGCAATAGCACGCCACCAAAATCAAACAGGATGGTGCTAATCGTCATCAGCGCGGCTTCCTTTCCGAGAACAGAATGGCAATATTTTACCTCAACGTCAGCCGGCATAAGCAAGACAGGAATCCTGAAGTTTGGGCTTGATTGCCAAAACCGTGCTCTGGAAAATCCTTCGGGACGATTCGTTCGACTATGCGCAATCCTTGCTTTGATCGTTCGCCTCAGCCTTCCCCTGGGTAACCGATGTAGCCAACCCGGTCATTTCCTTGCGATAGGTCGTAAACTGCCTGACCACCCGGTAGCCTAAACTCTCATAAAGGTGCAGAGCACCGCTCGGGTTTTGCGTGTCCACCCCCAGGGCAGCTTCTTCCATACCCCGTTCTTTCAACATCCGCAAGCTGTTGGCGATCAATGCCCTCGCAATGCCGCGCCTGCGCCACGGGCGGCGGACAGCGATATTTTCGGTGTAGCCGCGTTTGCGCTGATAGATTCGGTTTTCATGGGCATCAATAAAGTTCAACACCATGCCTACCACTTCATTTCCTTCCCAGGCCACACACCACAGACTGGGGTCAAAATTGGGGTCATCCAGCCAGGCTTGCAAGGGCGGTTCATCATCAGGACAACTGCCCCAGTGATCGCGAAAAGCCTCCAGATTTGCAGCGTAGATTTTCTCATAATGCTCGGGTAAAACAGGGCGAATCTCAATTCCAGCCGGCAAAGCGTAAGTGGGAATGGCTTCTAAATTCGGGCGCACCATCAGGCAAAAATAGCGCACCGCCTGGTATCCCTGCTGTTCAAAGAGCACTCGGGCGCCAATCTGGGTCTCGACGGCGCCTACCTCCAGATAGTGCGGGCGTTGGCTCGGATTTTCTCCTGCAAGCTGATAAGCTCTCTTTTCCAACCAGGCAAGCAACCACCTTCCAATCCCTTTACGGCGCCATTGGGGGTGAACATGGCCAATCAATGCGTAAATCCGATTGCCTTCGATTTCATCACGCCATTCAACGCGACCATAAGCGACCGTTTTATCTGCCGTTTCAACGAAGATCATATCCTGATGGGGATCACAATGGATCAGGTATTGATACTGGTGACGGATCGACTCCTCGTTAACCGCCATCTCACTGCAATCTTCCAGAGAGCAGGCCTGCAGGATTGCCACCATCTTGGGGTAATCGCTCTCGCCTTGAAAAGGTCGGCTGTTAAATCCTTCAAGAACAGGCTGAGAAGTAGTTAATGGGGATTTTTGGTTGTAATTTATCGTTGTATTCATCTCAAATTCCTTTGCCTTCGTTTTTCAATTTTTCTTTTTGGCTCTCAACTTTCATCGTCATGTTCTATACCCAAATCGCAGGAGATAGAGGCTCATCCAGATTTGACGAGCCCCTATCGATTCCCGCCATCCTTTCTATTTTGCATGGAACTGGTCAACAACCGCCACGCCCGACCAATCCAGGTGGGGTTCTGCGCGGCTGGCAACCGTTCCTTCCCGCCCCGTTCTTCTGCTCCTTCGCCGAATCGTTCGTTCAGCGCCAACTCTGCGGCGGGATGGAGTTCAAAGCGAGACAGGTCAGCTTTGCGCCGCTGCTTAATCTCAGAATTGGGTGCATCGATCCGATCAATGGTAATCATCTTCAACGCTCCAAAAACACGGGCAACCTGCATTGGGGTCAGACTATACCCAGGCAAGCCTGCCAGGGACAATAGCCTTATCCGTTGCCCGATAACCCTTCGTCTTTTGAGCATGGGCGGATTGCCCACGCCCCAACGGGAACACCCTCCAGGAGACCACCCTTTGTCCTGCCGATGCAAAACCAGATGACCTCCACAGGCAGCTCATGCGGGGGGATAAACCAGCAGACCAGCGAGAACCGACACCCGCGTGGACATTCGAGGGTGGAGTATCCCAGCCCTGCAACCACTGGCGAATTGACTGTATGTTCCATCTCGGCCTCCTTAGAGAGAATATTCTAAAAAAACAAAAAGCCACGGGTTTGCCCATGGCTGGAGAATAAGCAGGAGAAACAAAACAGCCACGGGCGGGAGTGCACCGTGGCTGCCAGGCGTGTTGTTTAGGATCTATCCGTCAGCAGGCGCACTCCGAGAAGGCAAAAAGCTGCTGGAGCCACCAGCAGTCACCTTCTGAGAGAGTATTTCAACCTGATAGATCATCGAAACAATCCTTTCCTTAGATTGACATTAATTCTGGGTTAATATATCATGAGAAACACCAATCTGTCAAGGTCAAAATCGAAACCCGCGCCGAGAACGGCGGCGTAGCAGCCGCGCGGCGATCCACACCGCGCTAAGGGTAAACAGCCAGACCATTATCGGGGGAGGCGGATCGTTGCGTGCGGATAGGGAGCGCAAGGCAATCACCGTTGGACCTTGGGTTGTTGGATCACCCAATGTCCAGTTACATAACTGCCTTTTCACCCTCACCCCCTGCCCTTTTGCAATGGGAGAAAACCGCAATGAATTTCTATCTATCAGGTAACTGCCTACCCCCTTTTATGGAAAATGCGCTAAACTGTGACCGATTTTCTTTATCTCACCCAAAGACACGGAGACACAGAGCCATGCATCTTTGTGTTGCTCTGTGTCTCCGTGTGGGAATCGGACCGAAAAAGTCTGCCCTGTAGTCTCTTCGGGATAGGGTAAGTAGATACTCTATCAGAGAGAAAATCCGTTTTGCGCGGCCGTCTCCGATTTTCACCAGGATAGAAATTGAGGGCGGGTGGATAGCTATACTTCCGAAATATTATTGTCAAAGTACCTATCCTAACCGACCAGTTGGAGAGGGGCAGCCTCCCCTGCGTACAGGGATGGCTGCCACCACGCCGCAGGGAGAGGGCTGCCAGAAGCGCTCATGGTTTTCAGGGAAAGAGCTTCAGCACCAGGGGGAGATAGATGGCTGCGATCTCATCGGCACCGATGTCGAAACCAGAACCGGTTGGGCGAACACCTCCATCGATGTCTGATGTCAAATCTGTCAGGACACCGGCATCAATGGCAGGCGAACTGAGGCTGAGGTGATAGTTTCCATTGTTGGGATCGAGAAAGGCTGGATCTTTCCATAAGTTCACCGCACCCGTGTTGATACTTCCACCACCACCCGTATCCGTCCCATTCGCCCAGGCATCACTCCCCCACAGGGTGCCCTCCAGATTTGCCGTGCTGCCGCCATCTACATAAATGCCAACCGTGTGGCTGACTACGATGTTGTTGGTCAGCGAGATATTAGATGATTGGTGAACCAGGATGCCGTAAGCCTCACCAACATTCGATCCGGAGAAATTTCGGTTGCGCGCAAGGGTGTTATGTAAGAATTCACCGCTGCTACCCTTAACCTCGATGGCAGGTACAGAGAACGAATAGGCTGTCGTCTGGTTATCCACAACTATATTGTTTGCCATTATAAGGGGATCTGTGTACCAAAAGGCCAGCGCTGAGACCTCATAAGATTCGTTGCGAGTAATCAGATTGCGCAGCAGCACTATCTCAGAGTTCATGACTCGCATGGCACCATACTCGTTTGCGCCATAATTCCGATCCATCGTATTTCCTTCGATGTGTGCCGTTGCATTTACGATTTCCATAGCGCCACTATAACCACCAGATGCAGTGCCCTTGCTATAACCCCATCCATTGTCTCTAAAGGTGCTAGCGAAAACCTGAACAGGTGGCTTGCTGCTGTTGCCAGTGAAAAAGAGCCCGCTCCCGATCCAGGCATCATTTCGCTCGAACAACACCTCTCTGACGGTTGCCGTCAGCGTGTCGGAGATTGCCAGCCCTCCCCCATACGGTAAAGCTTGTGACTTAACGGAATTCCACTTAAAGCTGGATTTCTCGATTGACAGGCTACCTCCCTTGACCATCATGCCACCGCCATAGGCAATGTTTGCATTTATATCTACGACATTGCTATAAAAACGGGTATGACGCACGGTTAAGTCCGCATCTGCGGCGAAGAGACCCGCCCCATACATGCCAGTTGGATTTTGGAGATCCATTTTTCCATTCATTATGGTAAGTCCATCCAGGATAACGGTGGTTCCACTCTGGATCAAAACGACGCACCGTTGCTCTTCACCGTCCAGGATCGTAGGGTAGGCAAGCGGATCCCGCACTGGAGGCGAGGTCGTAGTGCCATTCCAACCCCCATAAAAGGTAAGGTTTTTCGTAACTTTGAGCACCTCCGGATCGCTGCTGGTGTAGGTGCCCTGCGCCAGATAAATCTCATCGCCATTGTTAGAACTGCTGAGCGCCGTCTGTAAATTACAAGGATTGGACTGGGAACAGTCGCCGCTACCCCCTGGCGTCACAAACAGTTGTCCTGGGCTGGCGCGGACTTCCTGCGCAGTCTGGCTCAGAACCAGAAACAAACCAACCACCAACAAGCCACTCAAGGCCAGACAAAATAGAATAGCTTCGATTTTTCTCCTTTTCATCTTGATCTCCTTTTCGTTCGCGCCAGGTCCCAGAACCAGGGGGAGCGAGAGAAAATAGGGTAAGTTTGTGAGGCAGAGGTCTAGAGGCCTGAAAGAGCCAATCAGGACGCTCTAAACAAATTGGGAGTAAACGTATCTATTTTATACAAAAAGTGGTTCAGGAGTCAATACTTTTTAAGAAAACTTAACTATGAGTTAAGGAGAAAAAGTCCTGACTCCTTTCTGAGTCAGTCCGTAAGCCTTCCACGAAGCGAAGCAGGGCTTAGGAGGTTAGAGAAATGATTCCCGTATGCCTTTCTCTCATGAAAAACCTCTAAGCCCAGCCCTGCTTGAGGGAGTTAAGAGCGCGCGGGGTTTTGCTAGTCCTGAAGCCCCTGCTCAGGACATGAAAATCCGCTCAAGCGGATTCAGAGTCAGCTTCCAGCCGACTTCCATGGATTGAGCGAGAGATTGATCCCGCTGCGCAATGGGGGTCGATCAGAAGACGCCAGGGTTGAAACCCTGCCTCAATTCATGGAAGCCCTTGCAGGGCTGAAGAAGACGAACGAGTCGGCTTCCAGCCGATTTACCTCGACTGAGGAGGGAGATTAACCCCCCAGCCGCATAAGGGAAATCGGCAAATCAATTTCAAAAATATTCTCAGCCCGCAGAAAATATACTGATGCCTTTCAATCACAGGACAGAAAATACAGCCGCAGCATCGATTGAGGAGATGAGAACCCAACAACAAACACTCAACCGGCGATAGATTGAGCAGCGCGACGCCAAAAAGCCCCAGGACCAGCGCGGTCATTGAAATTTTTCAGGTTTGCACGATTGGTAAAAATAGCCGCTGAGGGAAATAGAATCTTTCTGACACCTTCCGCAGCACTTCCCAGCGGTCGGCATTCGCCTCATCGTAGCGCTCCTGGTGCAACCAGGCAAGGTAGTTGTCCGCAACCTGACGGAAGCAATACCAGCCCAGACCTTTGAGTTGTCCTGCGCGTTCCTGGAGAAACACCGAAGCAAACGCCTCCATCTCTTCGGCGGAGGGCATCCGATTCCACAGGTCGGGATATTCACGGTCTACAAAGGTTTGAATCAAAACAATCGCCTGGGGTCTGCGTCCCGTTGCAGCGGGAGGCGCAGAGGCATAGCGGCGCAGCCGCTCGTCCAGGCAGGCAAGTTCCGCCTGGATTGTGGCGGCGCGATCGTTGGTCGGCTGGGCATAGTAATTATTAACGACATCAAAGGGACGATAACGACCTTCTGGAGTGCTGACAAAGGGATACACCAGGTGATTTTCGTAATCGAGCACCCCTGTCAGGCACTCGTCGGACTGTTCCCAGCCCATGGTGATGTCTTCGCCGTAAACACGAAGGTTGCCGCCAGGGAAGATTTCTTCGGTGATCTGACGATAAAAAACCTTCAGGCGTTCAGGGCCCGTTTTATCGGGCTGCCAGAGCGGTTCATGGAAAGAGTAGATTGCAAAGGTATGCGCCAGATAGTCGGGATGATCCTTCAAAAAGCCCAGAAAAGCAGCCCCAACCGCATCTGGATAGCGGTTGCGATCCAACTGCCATTCATTTCTCTGGATGTCCCATCGCCAGATGGATTGTGCGGCCTCTTGATCCCAAATGAGCGGAATCAGGCGCAAGCCGTACTGTATGGCTGCCTGATAAGTGATCTGCCAGTCGTCCCTGTTTGGGTCGAGATCGACCAGAACCGTGTTGACACCCAGTTGTGCCATCAGGGCAAAGTCCTCAATTTCTGGATAACACACCAGATGAATCAGGGCTTTGTCCTCAGAACGCCCGGACGCGCCTTCTGGGATGGAAGGGTTCGACCTATCCGCAGGCAATGGTGCTGCGCTGGAGGCTGGCGTTGACGACGGCGCGAGTTTAGGCAAACAGGCAAGTAGACCCAATCCTGATCCCGACACGCCAATCAGCTTGAGGAACTCTCGCCGGCTAAACTTTTTGAAATGATACCTCTTCATCACAGTCTCCAACTCTGTTTGCCAGCTTCACTCACCCCTGCCATGTTTTCCCTCTGTGACTTCAGCCTCGCTCGCATCGCACCAGGCTGGACGTTGGGCCACCGCATCAGCTTTGGCTGAACCCGCCCGCTGCCCTCCGCCTTCACCACACCTGGATTTGCTCCCCCCGCAGGTTTGCGCTTACACCTGCGGGGGAACTTCTCTTACGGCGTGTTTTTAATCACCAGCGGCAGGTAGATCAAATACCATCTGACCTGATATACTTCACCATTTGTATAGGGCAGGCCCGCCAGGGGATTACCCCACCCATCCGTGATGCTGGCAGTGTTGGGGATATCCAGGCGCAGGGTGCCAGCACCGCTGCCCGTGCCCACCGTAACGGTGTACACCGCCCCAGAACCCACCACACCCGTCACGCCCGCACCGCTAACGCCTGTTGTGGTCAGGCTGAAGTCGCCTGCCCCCACACCGGTCACGGCCTCAGAGAAGGTGACGCGGAAGCGCACGCTCCCGGCACCGGTGGGATTCGGATCGGCGCGGCCGATGGAAGAGACGGTGGGAGCGGTGATATCCGTCTCGTATGCACCCATGTCCACGATTGCCGTACTGTCGCCATTCCCATCTTGAATGCGCATCTTACCGTCCAGGTCGGTGGTCACGCCGGAGGGGACGGCAGTGTTGTTTCCGGTGTCAATCGCTGGCGAGGTCGGTTGCAGGCGCAGGTTGTCATCCGCCGTGCCATAGGTGCCATCGTCACCGTCGCCATCCACAAAGGACGGGTTGGCATCCAGATTGCCGCCGCCGTCTGTACCGCAGGCAGGATTCCAGCCGCTGCCGGAGCCGCCACAGCCCTGCACGTCGCTGTAAGAGATGATCGGCGCGCTGCTGTTGATGTTGTAGATGCTGCCATTGGTGTTGCCCCAGAGAATGACGTTGGTCAGGGTCGGGCTGCTTTGGAAGTAGTTGAACATCCCGCCGCCGTAGTAGGTTACTGTGTTGCCGGAGAAGGTAACGTTCGTCAGGGTCGGGCTGCTTTGAGAGTAGTTGGACATCCCGCCGCCCTCAGCTGCATGGTTGCCGGAGAAGGTGGCATTCGTCAGGGTCGGGCTGCTAAAAAGGTTGAACATCCCGCCGCCGTAATCAGATGCCGTGTTGCCGGAGAAGGTCACGTCCGTCAGCTTCGGGCTGCTCTTATAGTTGTACATCCCGCCGCCATCGGAGGATGCCGTGTTGTCGGAGAAGATCACGTCCGTCAGCCTCGGGCTGCTGTAGTCGTTATACATCCCGCCACCATCGGAGGATGCGTGGTTGCCGGAGAAGGTCAGGTTCGCCAGCGTCGGACTGCTGTTGTCGTTGTACATCCCGCCACCATCGGAGGATGCCGTGTTGCCGGAGAAGGTCAGGTTCGCCACCGTCGGGCTGCCGGAGTTGTTGTACATCCCGCCACCGAAAGAATTCGGAGAACTGCCACTGTTTGCCTGCCCGGCGGTGATGATGAAGCCATCCAGCACGGCGGTGTTGTCAGTGCCGCTGCCGGTGACGACGTGGTAAGCATTATTCCCCTGAATCTGAGAGGCGTTTTCGTTGATGAAGTCGCCACCGTGAGCGTCGGGGGATGATGCGTTGTCAATGTCACCGCTGAGAATGGTCTTGTTCACCCTCCAGTTGCGCTGACTGCGCTGCGTCTCCGTCCCGGCAAAGCCACCGTAGATTGCTACGCCACTTTTCAGGGTGAAGGTGGCGCTGCGGTTGCCGGCCGCGCCGGGGTAATGCACGCCAGCCTTGACCCAGATTTCATCGCCGTTGCGCGCAATGGTTATGGCGGTCTGCAGGGTGCAGGCGTCTGCCCATGAGGAGCAGTCGCCGTTGCCTTGGGCTGTTGGCGCAGCATAGCGCACGACGGCAGCACGGACGCTGCCCCTAGGCAAAAAACCCATTGCCAGTGCCAATCCAATCATCAGCGACCTCAGCACTGCACTCAAGGAATAGGCTTTCCGCTTCATCTTGTCCTCCAAGAAATGATCAAAAATGGATCAGGGTGTACGGCTGATGCCCATTTGCGGCCTCTTATCAATTACTCAAGCCTGTCCCCCTTTCCACCCCCATGACGTGTTTGCCCACCGCGTGCGCACATGATGGACAACCAAGCGCAAATCTGAATGACCGCCGGTAAGAACGCAATGCCAGACTCGATTGAAGCACTCCCACCCCTTCTTACAGTCTGTTTCACGAAGGACGCCTCCGCTCTTGCCCCATTAGCCAATGGCAGCGCCAACGACCCTGCGGCTGCCCAGCCGCCGGCCGTCTCACGCCACCCGCTCCGCGCAGTTCTCACCGCTATCCAACCACACATGCTCGATTCCTTCCAGGCCATCCCCTCCACCGCCCCTCGCAGGCTACCAACCAATCATCTGCCGCTTCGCCTCCTGCTCGGCTGACAACCAGGCTGCCCATGCGACTGCCAGCCTTGACGATAGCAACGCTTAGCAACCAGCGTTCCAGAACCAATAACCAGCCGGTCTCTGCTTTCTTGTCAACCTCCTTATCACCGCTGGCATAGGGGCCCTGCGCCAGGTAAATCTGATTGCCATCGTTAAGATTGATGAGCGCCATCTGTAAATTGCAAGGATTGGACTGAGAACAGTCGCCGCTACCCCCTGGCGTCACAAACAATTGTCCTGGGCTGGCGCGAACTCCCTGCGCAGTCTGGCTCAGAACCAGAAACAAACCGATTACCAACAAGCCACTCAATGCAAGACAAAATAAAATAGCTCCGATTTTTCTCCTTTTCATCTTGATCTCCTTTTCATTTGCGCCAGGTCCCAGAACCAGGGGGAGCGAGGGAAGAGAGGGTAGTCTGTGGATCAGAGGACTAGAGGCCTGAAAGTGATAATCAGGAAACTATTGACTATTTGGAGTAATCGGAGTAATTATATAATATATGCAACTTGGGAGTCAATCCTTCTTAAGAAAATTCAACCCTATATCCGGATGAGAAAAAGTCTGAAGCGCTTTCTGAGCCAATCCGTTAGGCTTCCACGAAGGGAGGCAGGCTTAGGAGGTTAGAAAAATGATTCCCGTAAGCCTTTCCCTCATGAAAAACCTCTAAGCCCAATAAGTGCATTTAGAGAGCACGCGTTCTTCTGCGCCAGAAATGATGAGGTTTAAGAAATTATTTCCGTAATCCTTTCCTTTGGGGAATCCCTTCAAGCGGCGAAGAGAAAGCCCTGCTTGAGGGAGTTATGAGCGCGCGGGGTTTTGCTAGTCCTGAAGCCCCTGCTCAGGACATGAAAATCCGCTCAAGCGGATTCCGAGTCGGCTTCCAGCCGACTTCCATGGATTGAGCGAGGGATTGATCCCGATGCGCAATGGGGGTCGGTCAGAAGACGGCAAGGGTTGAAACCCTGCCTGAATTCATGGAAGCCCTTGCAGGGCTGAGGAAGGCGAACGAGTCGGCTTCCAGCCAACTTACCTGGACTGAGGCGGGGGATTAATCCCCTAGCCGCATAACGGAAAAAGGCAAATCAATTTCAAAAATATTCTCAGCCCGCGGAAAAATTTTGATGCCTATCGATTGCAGTACAGAAAAAACAGCCGCAGCATCGGTTGACGAGCTGAACGAACCCAACAACAAACACTCAACCAGCGATAGATTGAGCAACCCGACGCCAAAAAACCCCAGGACCAGCGCGGTCATTGAAACCCCCATCGGTGACAGGATCAAACCCTCACTCACCATGGGCAAATTTGGATCGATTCTGCATCCAGACCCCCGAAAACAGGATCAGAACTAAAAAGACCGGTTTGAGAACGCCCCGAATTCTATTGTTTTTGCCATGGGTTTATCTACCCGATAGAACCCCATTGCCCTGAATTGCCCTTAGCCAAACATACTATCCCCACTTTTTCGATAGGTTCAATGACGACATCACTCACCCTCCCTATTTGCATCGTTTGCCACTTTCATTAGTTACCCGAAGATTATTCCAAATCATTTATGATTTTGGCTCTATAATATATCCCTGCGTATCCTCGAGAAGGCGGAAAAACGAGACCGTCAAACCAATTGCGAAAGCGCCCATCACAATCCAGGCGCCAATCAAACCGATGTAGACCTGGGGCGGAAAGACCAGCCCAACCCATGTCTGGGCAATTGTCTGCCCAATGACCACGGCACCGATCAGTGCGCACAGGATGAGAAGCGGCGCAGCCAGCAGGTACCCTAGCGGATTGCGCCGTAACAGGCATACGCCCGCAATAACCGCCGCCGGGCTGATGACTGCCGAGTCGAACCCGTGTGTAAACAGGGTCGTGTAAGTTCCCAGGATTTGCGGCGCGCCGCCCTCTAGAATGGGAGGAATGACTTCGCTCAGCCAGATAAGCAGTGTGCCAAGTCCGGCAATTAACAGGAAAATCGCTACACTACGATGGGGGAAGCCCGGCTGGACGCGCTTTGCCAGCGAAGCAAGGTCAAAGGTCGTCATGGTGATGATGACAGCAAACAAACTCGTCGAAAAAAGAGCGGTATAGACCAGAAAGAGCGCATTGAAGGCTGCCGAAAAAGTTAACGATGCGCCTTTGTAGAGAAAGTAGAACTGCACGCCAAGCAAGGCAAGCCGGGCATTTTGACCCCCGCGCTGTGCCTTCCAGAAGAAATACATCAAGAGGGGCAGACTGATGAGCAGGGTGACAGCGTCAGTGCCGCGCAACGCTGCCCCGACCAACAGGGTATCGTACTGGTACAGCCCGCGCCCGAACATTTGCACTTCATAGCCGCGCAGGCTGGTAAAGGTGAAGGGCCCCGTCCCGCCAGGCAGGAACAGTCCAGCCAGGGCAGAAACGAACGCCAGCACAGCGATAAGGGGCACAAGCCAGGTGAGTGTTTTATGCACGGTTCTTTCTCCTATTCTTAACGAAACAGTGCTCTGTGGGCGGTCAGTCAAGCCAGAAGACTGAAAATAATCCTCGTGGTCAGTCTTCGACTCGGGTTGATAGAATTTTCAAAAGTTGCGGAGTGAGCCGATACGGCACAGCCCCCGCGCTGACTTCATCGACACTGCCTGTTAAATACATCTTCATTTCCGGACACCAGAACAGCCAGCAACCCGTTGAGCCCGTGTGACCGATAACCGCCGGAAGCCGTTTCAGTCCGGTGAACAGGCGCGGCAGTTGGAAACGCATTAGCCCCAATGCATACTCAATCGGCCAGCCAGGAGAGCGCAGAGCAGCGCGGTCAAGTGGAAAGCCGAAACGGTTCCAGGGCGATTGCATCTGGGCGAAAGTCTGCGGGTTTTCGAAGACTTCACCCTGGGTCAATTTCCGCAGGAAGACAATCATATCCCTGGCCGTGCTGTAGATGCCGCGCAGGGAAGCTATCAGTTTGGGAAGCTGGATAAACTGTCCTCCAGCGCGCAGGGGTATTGGGTCAGGGGTTGCCGAGAGAGGCATGGATGCACCGGGGAAGCATGTATGATTCAGCCCGAGAGGGGTATAGAGCATTTCAACGTGCACCCTGTGCAGGGGAGATGCGCAAATCGTCTCGATGAGGGCGATGAGCAGGATAAAGTTGGTATCCGAATAACGCGCTTTTAACCTGGTGGCAGACAAGTCCTGGGGTGGGAAGTGCGGCTTAAGACTGCGCACGCGCTCGGCTATCTCAGCAAAGGTCAGAGCACAATCGCCCTGTTCCAACACCTGCTCAACCAGGCTCTGGCCGTTCTTGGGGGCATCTTCCAGCCAGTCTGCCAGCCCGGAGGTATGGGAGAGCAGGTGGCGGATCGTGATATTCGCCACCTGGTCGCGTCCGTTCAAAGTGTGGATGCCGCTTACCAGCTCGGCGGGCAGGTAGGCGGTAATGGGATCATCCAGCTTCAGTTTACCCTGTTCAGCCAGTTTCAGCACGATGACGGCGTTGAAGAGTTTGTCGATGCTGGCGATGAAGAAAGGCGATTCGGGGGTGACATTCACACCGCGCGCCCCAAACCAGCAGAGCGAACCATCTTCGCTTTCGACTGCCAGGATGGCTTGCTGAATCGGTTTTTGGGAAACCAGTTTGTCGAGTAAGATTTGCAATTCGACCATCACATCAGCTTCCATCGGTTCAGCCTGTTCTGCCACGCGGGCGGATGGTTGCCTCCGCCAGCACTCTGAACGAACCAATCTTCGCTCTGAATTCTACCCACTCCCGAAAGGCAGCCTCCAAACGGGAGTATTCTGCCGCTTGGTCAGCCAGTGCCTGCTCTCGCTGGCTTTCTGTCTCCCACAACTCGATGGTCAGAAAGCGGTGCCGATCTTTGGTGTCACGCAGCAGGCTGAGGCCGCGGAAGCCTGGACTGTGTGCGAACAACCGACTCCACGCCCCACCCGGGCCGTAGAGTAACTCGAAGTGACCCTGACAATCTTCCTTGACGACGTACTCATGGATAATCTCGATCATGCCTGAAACACCTTTCTCTGAACTGATCTTTCCCGGGCAGCACCCCTGGCTGAGTTCGTGAACTGGTGAACTAAACGACCTGCACATCAGCGGTAGCGATTTGGGCGCAGCGAGACGAAGCCGGCAGGTGTTGCGCCTGTCCGATGCCGACACTGTCGCCCACACGCTGCCTTGCCTTTCTAATCTGTATCATCGCCAGATTAACACCTCAATTGTTATAGCTCGACGGCAGGCAGCAGGCAATGCCCTAAAAAGCCGTCAACTCTTTCACCGTTTTCCCAGGCAAGGACACGCCAGAAAACCGCTTCAGCCGCCTGCCGGGCCCAATGCGGACTGCGTTGCTCCATCGCTTTGCTGGGGGCGCTAACTGGTCACTGCATTGCGTACTCCATCAAGTGGCCCAATGTCGAGGACTAAGAAAGTGAACTGCGAGCTTACGCGCCGCCCGTTCAAAGACATAGAACGCTCTCTAATCACCGCCACATGGTTTTAACTTTGCCAGCCACATCTTTACACATTCATCTTGTAGCTCAATAACAACCACTCTTGCTATTGATTTCGACAGCTCTTTGTTCTGTTCCCAATATTTGCACCACCTGAAAACACCAACTCAGGGGATACACACTTATGCAGGAGTCCATTTCTGGTTGTCTGTTTTCCATTAGTAGTTAAGTAGCCAGCTTCATGGCTGGTAGGTGTTTAAGTTCCATACGAAGAATTTTTAAACTCTTCACTCATTAAGATCATACCACTACTTTCTCCCCGGCAACCAAAGGCTTTGTTACAGGTAAAGGAGAATTAGGCAAGACAAAATCCGAGCATAGAAAAAACTCTGCGTTGAACCAGATAGTTTTCGAAATAGCCACAATCGAGGCAAAAATTTGTAAAACCAATTCATATCAAATCAATGATATTGGCTGTTGAAATCGAGGGAGCATCTGCCCAATGGTTTGGCTCAGCAGCGCGAGCGAAACGAGCATCTGCTGCAGCCAATAGTCAGGAAACTTCAACCTAATACATTTCGCAGATAGTTTCCAGTTTCCTCATCCTCACAGAAGAGGAGAGTTCCTTTGATGCCTCTTGTCAGGAAAATGCGATAACGATTCAAAACCAATTGCTCTGCCCCTTCGCTCCAGGAGTGGTTTCTCCCTCTTTTGATGATCAAACGATCTATCCAGTCATAACACACATTTGGATCGCCTAACTGCCACATTCCATAGCGGTAAACCAGGTCCCTCCCCCAGATAATACCAACATAGTCACTTTCAAATCCCTGAGCACCATAGATAGAAGCTACTTTATCCAGGTTGTTGCTTTGCCCGCCCAACCAGTAAGCCTGGTATTCACTTGGCCTCATCAGCCATGGTACGTGGAGGTGTGAATTTTTATACAGGTTAAAGCCACTGGTGAGAGGATAGCCGACACGCAAATTATCAGGATGAGACGAACTGGAAGAATTCCCGGGCGATTCTGTAAAGCTTGCGACCAGGGCAACCCGATTTTCTCCTGAGCGGAGTTCCTTCAACCTTGCCAGCATCTCTTCCATGGTAGCAAACGATTCAAACAGGTACTTTTCCTGCCAGGTTCGCATTGAGGCACGGAGTTCTGGAATCCGTCCTGGCTCCGAAAGAAGCATCTCAACCCAATTTTGGTAGGATACACCGCCCCTACACCGGACCATCGCGTCAAGGACATATGTCTGCGTATCACGCCCCAAGGCTCTGGCGGTATCTTTGAAGTTTTGTATGGTACCTTGTTCAGGTGGATTCAAACGCTGAGTTTCGTCAAGGAAAATCACACTCAGGCGAGCTTTGCTTAGTACGTCAGGCATGATCCGTTTTTCCATACGTTGACCTTCATCAATGATCAATACATCTTCATAACCGTCATATTGAGCAATGCCTCTCCCGCCTCGAGGTTCAAAATACATCATGCAACCAGAAGCGCCGGGATAGACTTCATCCAGTACCTGACGCAATACAGCCTGTAGACGATTGTTCCGAAGAGCAAGGATTGTATGCTTTCTTCGTTCCAATGCCATAAGTAAAAGCGAAACAGCCAGCAACGTTTTGCCAGAACCTGGTGCTCCCTGAACTATGAAGGTTACCTCCTTATTACCATCCAATGCTTTAAGTACAGCATCCTTGATTTGACTTTGCTGATCTGTCAGTCCCATACCTGTTGCTGCCAGGGCCTTTTCGGCATTTCTGGCTATCTGTTGCCCGTGATTACGGATCAGGTCAAACAAATGCTGAGATTGCTGATAAGGTGCCTGGCAAATACGAAAGCACTCATCCCCAGGAAGTTGCGAAGGAAGAAGGTATCTGCGGATGAATTGCCTGAATGCATCTCTGTCGGCCGGATCTCCAGAGAAAATCAATGCCTCTTCCACACAATCAGGAGCTAATGCTTCCAGTTGTTCTTTTTCTGCCGCACCGGCATTATGCAAAAAAACAGATGACTTTAAGTCGTAGCTGTGCATAGCAGCATTGAAATAGAAAAGCTTCCCTCTGTAATTAAGTACTTGCAAAGAGGGATGACGCTGAACACCCAATCCTCCTACTTCAACTTCACAGGTTTGGGGTATGACCGAGAAAGATGACCATTGCTTCAGTTCAACTATCAACCCTCTCGGAGCATCGGGGGTCCCCCCAAGCAGCACAATATCTGCCCGTTCAGCTCCCACAGGCATTTGAAGTTCAATGATGACCTGTAAATTGTCAAATGCATCGTCATCCACTACTTCCAATATTGCTGGAAGCGACTGTTCCCAAGACGCTCGCTCTGTATCTGTAGAATGTGTACCAAAATTCTTTAGATATCCCTCAGATATTACGTCTACCAATTCGCCATTGTTCTGAATTTGGCGGAGATCAGAAATCGTTCCACACCAGGCACAATTCATCGTAATCTCCTTAAAGTGAAATAACAAAGAATGCCTGAAGACTCTCGCATCACCTGCAGCGAGCAGCGAAGCGAGAAAGTCGTCAGGTGAAAGCGCGTGTTGGGCGGTGTAATCGATTCCTGAATAGCCGTAACCAAATAAACACGCAGACGATGATTAGCCCCAAGGCTAGTGTATCTAGCAGCAGAGCGTTTCCCAGCCAATCTGTCGAAGAAGGCCCAACCAGCCTTGTCATAAAGCCAACAACATGCGGATTTGACATATCCCCACTCAAATTGAGCAGATCGTTTTCTACGAAATCTCAGGCGAAATGAATACCTGTTGGCAGCCACAGAAAACCCGTGCGCAAGTAAACCCAACCGAACATCACACCAAACGCAGCCATCATCAGAAGCGCATAAGCAATGGTGAAAGGTGGGTATCCTTCCAGAGCTGGAGCATGCATAAAACTGAAGGTAACCGCCATGACTGCTAATCCGATAGACTTCCCCCATGTCTCTTTCAAACCCGTCAGTAAATAAGCTCGGAAGGCGATTTCTTCGACGATGGCTACCAGAGCATTGATGAGTAACGATACCCATAGTTTACCAAGCAGTACATCGGAGGGTTGTGATTGCCAGATCCATCCTTCGATCACCGACCACCCCGCCTTGATTGCCACGAGAAAGATCACTGAGATTGCCAGTGAGGATATTCCGATCCCGACGAGTAGATCTTGCCACCAACCATGGCGAAATTGAAAAGCCATCTCCCATAAACGGCGCTTGAGTACCATGCGCGTAATGGGTATCCATATCACCCCTCGTATAACAGCGATACCGAGCAATGACAATGTGCTGATTACCGCATCGTTGAGACCAAGAGACCTGCCGAATTGTGTCGCTGCTATACCCCAGATTGCTCCGGCAATCCATGCGACGGCAAAAGCAAGTAAAAAAACACCGAATACTATCCAACCTTGATATTTACTATCTGTGGTTTTCATTATATAAGCCAATTCCTGCCTCACTCGTGCAGTCTTATACAAAATCCATCACCGCCTAACGACTGGTGTTGGTGGCGTTGGGGTGGACGGCCAAACGCCATCCAATGGATATCGATTACATTGCAGATTCCTCTACAAGATGGTCACCATGATAGCAACTCTTGAGCAAGTCAAGATCACTTTTCTCAAAGTCGAAATAGGCGATTTTCCAGCCAGTTCCCGCCACAAAAGGACCGTTGATAAAAACTCCTTTTTCCTTCAGTTCCTCAACGCGTTTCGGAAGATCCTTCATGGCAAAACCAACATGATGCAAACCCGGACCATGCTCCTCGAGAAACTGTGCAAGTGCTGGATGGTTGATTGGGCGTAACACTTCAATAAGCGTGGGTCCGCAACGAAATGCTACCATTTCGACAGTGGTTTCTCCTTCAACCACACGACGGTCACTCAGCTCAAGTTCGAAAGTGTCACGAAAGATACGCAAGGCATCATCCATGTCACTGACAACATATGCAACGTGGTGAATATATTCGAACATGCTCTCCTCTTGAACAACTTAAACCTGTCGCCCGCCCAAGTTGATGTGTCCAAGCTACGCTCGTTTTTTACTCCTTGTTCAGCGGTGCGCCAAAACTCAGCAAACCCAGCTGCCGCGACCGAGGAAATCGAGGAAGCAGTGGGCGGGAATGAGAGTTAAGCAAGGGGTGGCAGCCTGTACAATGGCTGATGGTTCATTGCAAGCGTCCAAAGTTCCATTTGGTGTTGGGAAGCCCATTCGACAACCAAATGTACGAATATCAACCACAGTTCAGTATTCCTCATACTCTGCATAAGAATGAGACAATGAGTGATCTCCAAAGCTCATTTTTATACGAATGCCAAAGAGGCGATAGATCTCAGGCATGCTGACCTGTCAGCTCTTGGAGCTTAGGAAAGATGTCCTCAGGCTTCTTTCCCGTCAATTTCAGGTAAACCGCATCCGGACATAGCTCAATGTCTTGATTCCTTGCAATTTCACCTCCAACCCCAAGATAAACTTTTTGAAATTCTCGATAATCCTGCCAGACAGCAAAAACACCCTTTCCAACCAGTTCTGATAAATCAAAATCACCTTCGACACCATCCGAGAATTTGACCCAAATGCGATAGTTTTCTTGGGTTCTGACTTCCAGTAGTTTTGGCACAGTTCCACTTCAAGTCATTTGTTTACTCCTGTACTGCGGCTCGCCAGGCAGCATGGGCTAGTGCCTCACGGATATCTTCTTCGCCGAAAAACCATCAACTCATATCCATCCTTTGGTGTACTTGCAGTAATTATATTCGTCTATCGCTTTCAATGGATTCCGGCCGATGGCCTGCTCGCCGCCAATTCTCTGAACTTGCTCCTTCACAATGCGCATAAACTGACAGTATCTTTTCGCATTCCTGCCGATTTGCCTCAGTGGAAGATCATAGGCTTCTGCTATGGCACGATCCCAGAGAGGGAAGAAACGCGGTGCCAGAAGATGCAGACACTTTGCCGCCCCCACAGGGCCGAGAACCTCTTCGAAGGCCTTGAAAACACGCTCTACCTCGCTCTCATCCTCTTGATGAAAAGTCTCTATCGATCGCCACCTCAGATTGGCCAATCCTGAACGATGTTGATCAATCCGTCGCTCTAGAGCGGCAAAATGCTGGCTGTCAAATTTCCGGTATTGATAAAACATCCTGTTCCAGGTCTGCAGAAGTACGGTTAAGGCTTCGGCGACGTTCAGCGAGCTCTTTCCCTCCAGTGCTAGCGTTACCAATTCCGTCGCGGCACGATAAAAAAGGTCACGCGGATCACTGGCTTCAAAAGCTTGCCGGGCTGATGCAAGGTCTTGCAGGGTTGGTGTATGAACCATTTGTCCCTCTTGGTTCAAGGCGGGCTAACGCCAGACCTGAGCTGCGGCTGGAAGTGGAAGCGAGATTGGAGCAAACCCAGTAAGCCGTCCGCTCCAGCTCCTTGTTCGGCACGGACTCCGACAGGGGGTACATAGAGTTTTTCTGAGATTGCCCCAGGATTGTCAGTTCAGGCTCTGGACAAACTCAATTACCGCCTGGTTGAACTTCTCCGGCTCCTCATAAAACGGCATGTGCCCACTGTGTTCAAAATACACCGTCCTGGCGCCAGCTATGTGCTCACCTACATAGGCGCTGCCCTGCCACGGGAAGACCTTCGACTGACGCCCTACGCACACCAGCACTGGCAACTTGATCTGGGGGAATAAGTCCCGCCAATCCATATGGGTATGGTCGGCCATAATGTCCGCCCGCACTTTGGGTGGGCATTTGTCAATCTCGCAGGCTAGCGCCTCGATTTCTTCGGGTGTCGGATGGTAGGTCTCGCCAAAACATGCGGCTACCAGTCCCCGGGCAACGTTTCGTGCATCATATTCGAGCCGCACCGTGAGAATCGCCAGAGCCTCGGCATCATAGCAGCCCGGCTGTCCCCAGCGCCATGTTTCGCTGTAGTACTGGCGCGGCGACTGGTCTACGCTCACGTGACCCGCGAGATGTTCGTTTCCGAAAAGCTCCAGGTAACTCCAGCAAATGGCAGCTCCCATGGACCACCCGAGCAACGTGACATGTTCCAGACGGAGGGCCTCGATCAGATCTTTGACATCCTTGGCATACCGGGCGATGCGGTGACCCCAGGTTACCTTCTCAGAGTCGCCATGTGCACGCATGTCTGGGGCAATAACGCGGCAGAACCGGGCGAGTGGGGCGATGTTCTTCTGAAAGAAGTTGTGGGTACAAGTCCATCCAGGAATCAGGAGTAGAGGGCGCCCTGCGCCGACATCCTCGTAATAGAGTTCGACCCCGTCATTGGTCTTGATCGTTGGCATCTCGATTTTCTCCTTTCATAAAAAAAATTAAAAATGAAGCCAAACGGTTTGCTTTAGCAGCAGGCGGGACTTGGCAGGGTAAACTTCGAGTGTAGAAAAAAGCCCCAAAGGGTAGACTCCGACCAGACGACGAGCATACCCGCCCGTCCGCTGCACCCCATCATGATGGCGAGGCTATCATTTTCCCTGGGGGAAAAGTGAGCGTTGTTTCCCAAAATGCAGTGGTGGGCGGCTTTTGTTATACGGGCAATAGGTGGTCAAGAGTTAGTTTTGTAATTTGCAAACCAAGCGCGCTAAACTCCGGCTCTGCCTTTTGATGTAATTCTATCTCAAGTTGTCCTTTCATCCCCAGAATATGGTTTTTATTCGGTACTGTAAGATTTGCTACTGCTTCGTCAAAAACTGTGGTTAGAATAGAACGAACCTGCTCAATTTCAGCAGGATTAGAAATGGATTGTTCCAATACTTCTGGATTTGTTACTTTGACCGAGAACTTGCCTGCTCCGCGAACCGTTACAGGCATGCCTGCTATTATGGTCATTGCGCTCGCGTGAAACCAAGTCAGGTCATTGAATTCTTGCTGTAAAGTGTAAACGCTCATTTCTCTCCTTTGCGTGTGCTAACCGCCTGAATGACTTGCGCCAATCTCTTGTAAATATTTTTCAAAAGCCATCGCGTCACCGATAGACGCGAATTGCCAGTGAGACCACCAAATCTCTTTGGCGTTTATATGTTGTGTTGCAAGGATTGTGTTAATCCAAACTTCTTGCTCTGGATATTGTGGGCGTCCTTCTGCGTCACGGGCGGGTATTTCAGGGATGTGCAAATAAATTTCTTGTTTTCCTTCGGGGTAAATGTAATCTAAATGCCCAATTTCAAAGACGTAAATCTTTTGAGAAGTTTCGGAAATATCGGGTAATCCTTTCAGTTGCCAGGAATGTGGCAATGTAAATTTCCAGTTAGACAATTTACACTTTCTACCTTCAATAGGCTATCGCCCAACTATTGATCTGATTGATAAAATCCTCATAACCGCGCAGGTCTTGCCGATGTCAGAAACAAGGTTATCCTCTTGCATTATTCTGTCAATAATTAGAGAACCGCTTTGTGATGTTCTTAGAAAATTGAATTTTACCCTTAAAGTGAAGCATCTATGGAAAAAAACTCATCGATAACTCCGTGAGGCTGTCCGTCTCAAACACTATTCCAACCACACCGAAGAAGCCACGGGGGATTGGGTGCAGCGTTTGTTCCTCTTTCACAACCAACGCCATCCGGCTGAGATGGGCGCCCTTGAAATCCACGCCTTTCTGATCCACCTTGCTCAGGAATGGTCTATCTCTGAATTCACCCACCGGCACCGACCCCCTCGCTGCGGCCGAGGCAAGCAAAGCGAGCCGAGGGAGCAGCTGGCTGGATGCCGATGTTGGGTGGGTTTTTGAAATTATTCATAACAACTTCAAGAAATCATCCAGGTCCAATCGCGCTTGTTTCAAAATGTGTGATAAGGTAGTGCGTTTGACTGGACGGTGCGCTGGCACCGTTATTTTGAGCACCTCACTCCCTACGCGTTTCTGCAATCGAATGTGACTACCCCGTTGACGTACCACTGTCCAACCATCTCTCTGAAGGGCACGGATAATGTGCTGGTACGGCAGACTGGGCACTTTCACAATTCGATCTCCTTCACCAGTGCAGTTTCTTCTAAAACCAGATCATCTTCCACTGGCTCAAGATATAATTCGATCGCTTCCTGGATGTTCTTCAAGGCTTCTTCGATTGTATCGCCTTCACTGATACAACCAGGTAATGAGGGTACGTAAACTGTGTAGCCACCTTCATCGCTTGCTTCGAGTACAACTTTAAGACGCATCGTGTTCTCTCCTTACGAATGATCTTCCGAAGCTATATCACGAAAAAAAGAGTTTCCCACCAGTTATCAAGCCTGCCCAGAATTTTCCCCATCATTATACTTCTGGTTTCGCACCCGTGCCCGCCCAACGGTTTACGCCTCACCTGCGCCGCATAGCCAAGCGGAGCAGGGTCAGGTGGAAGCGCCTGTTGGGCGCACGTGCCCATTGTCATAACGAGTAGACGGGCACAAGAACTTCGCGTTCTGCTTTTCGACGACCGCGTAGGCTCTCTTCGATTGTCTTTAGAACGTTCGCTGCATAGTAGCGCATACCGCACTGAGTGCATACGCCAGCAGGCACATTCTCAATCAGAACATACTGCCCACGTACTTTACGATGCAGCGTAACGCGTCTCTCGACAATCGACCCGCCACAGTATTCACAAGTCTCACCTTCCCAGAAACTCATCGTTCTTCCTTTCATCTCATCATTTCGGTTTGTCTTCATAGACTGTAATTACGCGCACCTTACCGCCCGGGGTAAGGCGGCAAACTATCCCTATGCGACGCCCATCCAGTGCTGAACCTACCACTTCGTATTTGCCTTCTTTCGGCCATATTTTTCGAATGTTTCCCGTGAGAATACCTTGCTCTACATCATAAATATCAAAGCCGTCTGTGACTGCTTCTTCATCTGCGTGTTCGGTTAGATAGTACAGACCATTTCGGACAAGCGCTTGGATCTGTTTGATTCGGCTCAAGAATTTTTTTCTCCAACATTCTGCCACAATATTATCCGCCGCTATTGTAACCCGAAATTGCTTCAATTGTTTGCCCAACGGCATGCGTATCAGCCGCACGCGGAGCAAAGCGAAGCATATCGGCTGAGGCACTTGTTAGCCTGCCGTCTTGGGTTGAAATAAAATCATCCTTTCCAGAACGCCATGTACACCCACTTCGGAAAGTCGTCAGGACTCGTTACGGGTTTCCAGTGCTTTAGCGTGCTTGGCAATGATTCTACGACTTTGCTCCACTCTCGTGAATCAGGCGCAGGATAGACAAAAGCGATGACCCATTTGCGGTGCCTTGCAATCTCATCCAACTTCTTGAAATCTCTGATCAGTCCAACTTGGTTATCCCGAAAGTAGAAGAAAAGATCGCGCGGCGTTCCAGCGGCTTGGCTTATGCACAATGCTTTCAATTCGCAAAGATGTTCTTGCCCTTGAATTTGTATCCTAAAGTCAACCTGCTTCCGCTTGCCATCTATTGGTGATCGAACACTGGCTTCACGATCAAACTTTTCAATCACTCGGCTTGCTACAAGTCGGTTAAATAAGACGAGCAACTCGGCTTTGAACCACCCTTCAATACGGCTATCCGCTTTTGCAAAAGCCGTGAAATGCTCTTGCTTGTCTCGGAACCACTGTGATATGTGAGGAAGCAAGACTTCCATTGCTGTTCACAGTTCAAGTTGCGAAAGGCAGGCCAACGTATTGCGCCTCACCTGCGCCGCAAAGCCCAGCGGAAAAGCGCCTGGTGTAAGTGCGCCTTAGCCCGCCGCTCTGCTTGATGGAGACATTAAACTATTGTTTCGATCATACGCCCAAATTGCGAGGTCAACTTCCTGCACCGTCCATCCTAACTCACGCGCCAATCGGCGAATCTCACGCAGGTATCGTTTGTAATCCGCCACAGAGAACGTCGTTCGCTCTTCATCGAATACCTGTCTCCACACTCTGAAATCAACGACCGCGTAGCTTTCAGGAAATACCAGGGCAAGAATTGCGGAAGCTACTGGCACCCCAACCCCACGAAGTGAGCACAGGATTCCAAGCCGCAATTCAATCTCATACTCCTCATCGGGATGAGTCAAGGATAGGGCTGCTGCTGTAACCGTACGGATCACTTCCTCCGTATTTGCTTTGAATCGTTCTCGTAATCTTTCATATTGACCGAGCAGTTTCCAACGTAGTATCTCATCAAACTCTTCAAGTGTCAAATACAGTGGAACGCGTTTCTGCGGCAGTGTTGCAAACTTCTCTTTGAGACGCTTGGTCTCGGCAAAGTCATCGCTGGAAGTTCTATATGGAATGAGTTGAGCGGCTTCAATCATCGTCTACTTTCCTCCACTCCATGCTGAAGGCGGGCTATCAGAACCGAGCTCAGATGCACGCGGATCAAGCGGAGCGGCGTCGACTGGATGCAGTGTTGGGCAGCATTTCAAGGAATCACTATCTTCTCTGCAATCTCAGCAGGCAGATCATCATCAAGTTCGATCACCAGCTTCAATTGACCATCTTGTGATCTTAGAAAGAGTTGCCCTACTGGGACCTCCGCGATAAACTTGCCTTCCTGACACTCGTAGTAACCTACCTTGACAACTACATTTTGGTCGTTATGTTTTTCCAGAATAAAATCACCGTGAAGGTACACTATTTCAGCCTCAATGCTGGTGGGGGGTTCTTGGTGAGGAAGATAGACTGCAATGTGTGAACGATGTAATCCCGACCCCCAGGAGTAAGCGTATGTCAATTCAGGGTTTCCATCAGCATCCAAATCGGTTACGTGCATATGGATTACGCCGTATCCGCCGAAGGAGGCTCCCAAAATACTAGCCTGCCCATTGGTAATGGCATACATTTCGGGAAAGCCACCTTGAAGTCTGAAAACTTGGGTGTGTAACCTCCGCCAGATCTCATCAGTGGTGATTTCTTCAAGTGGAAACTGCAATGAGGGGTTCATATCGGGATTTAAGTCAAACATCATATCCCGCACCAACACTTCGGCCTCAGCCACCGAAATGCGCTCTGCCGGTAAACTATCTGCCAGGTCTGATTCGCAGTCGCAGAGTAGTACAGAAGCAAGCAATATTAATGCCAATGCCGTCCTACTCTTCATAAGCCAATTTGCTATCTGCCGCCCAACTATTGTTTGGATCGACATTCTCTTTATAACTGTTTATACCCTGCAACAGTCAAATAAGCATTATTATCGTGTAACAATCCATCATTACAGGAATATATTTGTTTTATAACCAACTCTCCCTCAACAGTCAAGAACCAAACAGTCTCCAAATCAGCCTCCCCAACCCCCTCCGTGAATCCTCATCCTCCCATTCGCAACGCTTAAGGTACAATAACAGCAAATCTCAACGCCGAAAGGGTTGCCGTTGTTCGAAATCGTCTTCCTTGGCACGTCTGCCTCCGCCCCATCCATCCATCGCGGCCTGTCCTCGCAGGTGGTCATCCACGATGAGTACCGCTTTCTGATCGATTGTGGAGAAGGGACGCAGAGGCAGATTCTGATCTCCGGTTTGGGTTTTAAGCGCCTCAACCGCATTTTGATCACCCACAGCCACCTTGACCACATTCTGGGCCTGGCTGGCCTGCTCTCGACCTTTATGCGCTGGGAGACAATCGAAAGCCTGGAAATCTACGGCGGTCGGGCAGCCCTGGAGCGAGTTTCCGACCTGCTCTTCGGCGTTGTTCTGCGCGGCAACCGCCCTCCGATGGACCTCAACCTGATCCCCATCGAGCCCGGCGTGTTCTTCGAGACCGATACTTTCACCATCACCGCCATCCCCACCCAACACCGCGGGGCGGATTGCTTCGGTTATCTCTTCGAAGAAAAAGCCCGCCGGCCCTTCCTCAACGAAAAAGCCGAAGCGCTCGGCGTTCCGCCCGGACCCTGGCGGCGCGAACTGGTGCAGGGCAAGAGCATTACCCTGGCTGATGGCAGAGTCATCCATCCCAATCAGGTGTTGGGTGAGGAGAAGCGCGGCACGCGCCTGATCCATATTGGCGATGTCGGCCGCACCGACAACCTGCTCGAAGTCTGCCGCGAAGCCGACGCGCTGATTATCGAAGCCACCTATCTCGAATCGGAAGCCGAGATGGCTTCCCAATTCGCTCATCTGACCGCCGCCCAGGCCGCTCAACTGGCAGCGTCGGTCAATGTCAGCCATCTCATCCTGACCCATATCTCGCGCCGCTATCGCGAGCGAGATGTGCTGCAGGAAGCCCTGGCTGTCTTTCCCAATACGGTTGTGGCGCGCGATTTCGATTGGTTTCAAATCCGCCACGGAAATTCGCTCAAACGACAAAATCTGTTGAAAAACCCCCTGCCCTTCGACCTCGAAGCAGAAGCGGAAGCCTAGTATGGTCAAAATCCTGCACTTTGCCGACGCCCATATCGACCTGGCAAATTTTGGTCGGCATGACCCGCAGACCAACCTGCCGTTGCGGGTTCTGGACTTCCTGCGCTCGCTGGATGAGATCGTGGATACTGCCATCAGCGAGCGGGTTGACCTGGTTTTGTTCGCCGGCGACGCCTTCAAAGATCGCAATCCCTCGCCCACCTTTCAGCGCGAATGGGGCAAACGAATCATGCGCCTCTCGCGTGCCAACATCCCCACCGTTCTGCTGGTGGGCAACCACGATATGACCCCCGCCCTCGGCCGCGCCCATGCTCTGGACGCCTTTGAGACCTTAGAGGTGCCCTTTGTGCATGTGATCGATCAGCCCCGCCTGCTCCTGCCCGACCAACTGGAGGGCGTGCCGCTGCAAATCCTGGCTTTACCCTGGCTCTCCCGCTCCCGCTTGATGGCTGCGCTGAACCTCAGCCCCGCAGAATTGAAAGATATTGACGAAGCTATTGACGCCCGCCTGCGCATGGTTCTGGAGGATTGGTTCAGCCAGCTTGACCCAAGCCTGCCCACCCTGTTTGCCGCCCATGCCACCGTGGAAGGCGCAACATACGGCGCCGAGCGTTCGGTGATGCTCGGCAATGACCTGCGCCTGGGTCTCAGCCTGTTGCGCGATCAGCGCCTGGATTATGTCGCTCTGGGGCACATCCATCTCGCCCAGGACCTGAACGCCGGTCGCCATCCTCCCATCATCTACCCCGGCTCGATCGAACGCGTGGACTTTGGCGAAGCAAAGGACGACAAATTCTTTGTCGTTGCCGAGGTTGAGCGCGGTCAGACCCAGGTGCACTGGCGCAGGCTGACCCATATCCGCCCCTTTATCGATCTGCGCTGTCGGATTGATTCACCAGTCTCCGCCATGGAACGCATTCTGGCAACCCTGCCGCCCCCCGAACAGTTGCAAGATGCCATCGTGCGCCTGCTGGTTGAATACCCGGCTGAAATGAACCCCCTGATCGATGAAGCAACGATTCGCCAGTTAACCCTCAACACGTTCGAATTTCACCTCGTTCGCCGTCCGCTCTTCAACAGCCGCGCCCGCCTGCCCGATCATTTGCTGATCAGCAACCTGAGCCCGAAGGAGTTGCTCGAACTGTATCTGCAAGCCAATCACAGCCAGACGGAAGACATCCAGGCGTTACTCACCTTAGCCGATTCGATCTTTTCGTCCGACGAACAGAGGGAAGGATGATTCCGGTTCTCTTATCGATTCGCGGTTTTCTCTCCTACCACCAACTGACCGAGATAGACTTTTCCACCATCGATGTCGCCTGCATCTCCGGCGCAAACGGCGCCGGCAAATCCAGCATTTTCGACGCCATCACCTGGGCGCTTTTCGGCATGGCCCGCAAAACCGATGAGACCATCATTCACTCTCATCCAGAGGTCGAGGCTGCCGAAGTGGCGTTGATCTTCGAATACGAAAACGCCCTCTACCGCGTCCAGCGCACTCGCCCCAAAAACGCCGCCACCCGCCTGGAGTTTCAAATCGCTCAACCGGAAACCGTCCCGGAGTTTCTGGACAGCGCCTCCCTGCAGCAAATTCGCTGGCGCAGTCTGAGCGAACGCACGCTTCGCGATACCCAGGCCATCATCCGCAAGATTCTGCGCCTGGATTACGATACGTTTATCAATGCCTCTTTCTTTTTACAGGGCAAAGCCGATCAATTCACCACCCAAACCCCCACCAAACGCAAAGAAATCCTGAGCAGTATCCTGGGATTGGAAATCTGGGAGGAATACCGTCAACGCGCCATCGAGCAGCGCAAAAACGTTGAGCGTCAAATCGAGCTCATCGACCAGACCTTACAGGAAATCGAAAGCGAACTCAGTGAAGAAGAAGCCCGGCGGGCGCGACTCAAAAAAATCGAAAACCAGCTCAGCGAAGTTCAACAACAACGCCAGGAACAGGCTGAACGGGTAGCCCTCTATCGCCAGCAGCTTGCCACGCTGGCGGAACAAAAGCGCAGTCTGGAAGCTCTCCAGAAACAGGTCGAAATGACCGAGCAAGCCGCCCAGGAGGTCAGTGAAAGATACCAGACCCGCCAAGCGGAACTGGCAAGCTATCAGGAACTGCTCGACCGCGCCGCTCAAATCGAAGCCCGCTATCAACAATACCAGAGCGTAAAAGCACAACTCGAAGCCTTTGAGCGCACCCTGTTATCCTTTGCAGAGCTGGAGAAACAGCTTCAATCGTTGCAAGCCGAGCTGAACGCCCAGCGCGCTCTCCTGCAGCAAGAGCAGAGCCATCTCGAAGAAAAGGGGCAACGCGCTGCCACCGCCCGTCAAAACCTGCTCGCCTTCCAACAAGAGATTGCCAGTCTGCAAGCGCAGCAGGAAACGCTGGAGGCTGAACTAGCCCGCTGCCTCCAGGCAGAAGAGGAAAGCCAGCAACTGAGCACGCAGATCAACGATCTGAAGGGACAAAACAAACACCTTTACGATGAGATGAAAAAACTACGCAACCGCATCGACACCCTGCAAGCCGAAACGGTCAGCGCCACCTGTCCACTCTGCGGACAGCCGCTTTCCCCGCCTGAGCGTCAAAAGCTGATCGAATCTCTGGAAGTGGAAGGCAGGCAACGCAAAGAGCAATACCTCGCCAACCAGACCCAAATCCAGCAGTGGGAAGAGGCTCTGACTGCCCTGCAAAAGCAGAGCCAACTGCGCCCCCAACTCGAGAAGTCCCTGCGCCATATCGAAGGCGAACGGGAAAAATGGGCGACAAAGTTAAAGAGCGAAGAGGAAGTGCTGCAAGACTGGCAGCAGAACGGTCTGCCTCGCCTGCAAACCATCCAGGCTGAACTGCAGAGCGACTCCTTCCTGCCCGAGGTGCGCCAAAAAGTGCAGGAGATCGAAGCGCAAATCCAGGGGCTCGGCTACGACCGTCAGGCGCATGCTCAGGCGCGCCAGGCGGAAGAAGAACTGCGCAGCGCCGTTGAGGAATATCAAACCCTGTTGCAAGCCCGCGCCGTCCTGCCTCCCTTGCGCCGCGAACTGGAAGAACTGGAAAAACAACAGCAAAGCCTGCAAGAACAACGCGCAAACCTGTTGCAGGCATGGCGTTCCGCTCAGAGCCTGGTCGAACAGGCAGAGAAAACCGCCCCAGACCTCGCCTCAGCCGAGCAAGAACTGCGGCGGCTGGAAGAACTGGAAAGCGAGTGCAACCGTCAACTGGGCGCTGTCCGCCAACTGGTGGAGGTGTTGAAAGACCTGAAAAAGCGTGCCCAAAAACTGCGCACCGAGCGCACCGAGAAAGCCACCCTGGTCGCGCGCTATAAAATCCTCGAGCGCGCCTTTGGCAAAGATGGCGTTCCAGCCCTGCTCATCGAACAGGCACTGCCGCAAATTGAAGAACGCGCCAATCAGATTCTCTACCGTCTGAGCGACGGGAAGATGAGCCTGCGGTTCAACACCCAGGCGCGCTATAAAGACACGCGCCGCCAGGATTTGCGCGAGACGCTGGAGATTCAAATCAGCGACTCGAACGGCACGCGGGATTATGAACTGTTCTCCGGCGGCGAAGCCTTTCGGATCAACTTTGCCATCCGCCTGGCGATCTCCGAACTGCTTGCCCACCGCGCCGGAGCGCGTTTGCAAACGCTGGTCATCGACGAAGGCTTTGGCTCTCAAGATGCGCAGGGACGCCAACAACTGATCGAAGCCATCAACCGCGTGCGCGATCAATTTGCCAAAATCCTGATCATCAGCCACCTCGATGAGCTGAAAGACGCCTTTCCCAACCGCCTGGAAGTGGAAAAAACACCCCAGGGTTCGACGGTTCGATGGATATAAGGAGGCTGCAATGTTGTCCTTTGATCAAGCCGATCGAAAGCTGACCCAATGGATGGCTCGCAATGGGATTCTCCTCCTCCGCCTCAGTGTGGGCATCGTCTTCCTTTGGTTCGGCGTCCTTAAATTCTTTCCCGGTCTCAGCCCGGCAGAGGATCTGGCTGCCAGGACGATTGTCACCCTCTCGTTCGGTCTCCTCTTTTCAAGAACCGCCGTGTTGATTTTAGCGGTCTGGGAGTGTCTGATCGGTCTCGGTCTGATCAGCGGGGTTTTCCTGCGCGGCACGCTCTTTCTGCTCTGGATGCAAATGGCGGGCACGATTACCCCGCTCTTCCTCTTCCCGAATGAATGCTTTACGGTCATCCCCATTGCCCCAACGCTGGAAGGACAGTATATCATCAAGAACATCGTTCTGATTTCGGCTGGCATTGTCATTGGAGCAACCGTGCGCGGCGGTCGTCTGACCGCCGAACCGTCGTGAAGGTTTAGATGATCCTCTTTAGGTAAATTAATGGGAGAAATTTCTCATTGTTAAGGTTGATGCCTGTCCTTTTCAATTTGTGATTGCTGAGGAAAAGAGTTATCAAAGGATAGCGCAAGCGCAATCCCGGTCAGGGCGTCAAGGCCAGAGGAGTGCCCCCAGCTTAGGAGGTAATCAGCACAAGCCGATAAATCTGGATCGCCACACAGGATGCCATCCAACGCAAGGATGAGACGTTCATCCGCCTGCCCCTTGAGAGCAAGCTGAATAAAGTTGGCGCCCAACGTAGTTGTCATCCCAAAATCTAATTTGCCTACGGTGTGGCGAAGAACTTCAAGGCGAAAAGAGGGCATCACTATTTTGCCCCACCGACAGAAAGTAAGGATTAGCCCTGTACATAAATCATCCCCAGAAGGTGTTAATCCTGATCCTTTTCCCAGTACCTCACTTAGCGCCTTCGCAATCAGAGAAGATTTTTGGGCTTGAAGGGCCAGCTTGATATTTTCCAACAGGTAGAAGAACTCACCGTTAGGGGTGGAACATCCCTGCTGAAGGCCCAAGAGATGCGGAATGAATTGAGCTAGTTGGTGAGACGGTCGCCTATCTAGCACAAGTTGTGTGAGGTTTTTTAAGTTGGAAAAAAGGTCAGAAGCGGGGAGCGGCTCTTTAACGGGTGGTGAAACCCGCCAAATTAAGGCTTCCTCCCAACGGATACCCAGAGCAAGATCTGGAAAATAGAGCTTACCAGGATAAACGAAGGCATGTGTTCCAATTTGCAATTCATCCAAGTTTTCGTTATGGCGAGCCAGGTTGAGGGTGAGCGGGCCTCGAAACTTACCTTTGGATAGAAAGATGACTTTTTGGGATGAAAGCAATAGGTAAACCCCTCCAGTGACATTCCCTAGTACCGTTGCTTCCTTCACTTGGGTTAACCAACGTCGCGCAAAATACCCTATCTCAGAGACGGCTATCGTTGATCGAACAGGGAAATCCATCATTCAACTCTCTCTTGAGGTGCTGACCCGTATCTTCGCAATAACAATTTCTCGTTAGATTATAAAAGCGGTCACAAGAGAAGAGTAAGAAAGCTGGAAAAGGGACAAAACAAAAAAATAATTTAAACCCTTCATCGCTCACCTGATACTTCGTAAAGTGAGACAGTGGGGGACATGCTTTTGTGAAAGTAGTCATAGAGAGGTGTCTGGTAAAGAGTTATGACGAAAATCATATTAGAACATGATAATATTCACTTGGATTTATATTGCATTTATCTCCATAATGTATACATAAAAGTATACAAATCGTGTGACTGGGGTAGTCAATAGAAAGGAGGTAAACGGAGAGGCAGAAACAAGAGGAGTTTTTACATCTCTACAAACTTCCAGTCTAAAAGCTTAAATTTAGCGAATCAAGGAGCTTCCTACTCGATGAAAGTCAGGAGAGTTTGTCAATTTCGAGAGTATCTCCGTGAGACCTCAAACCAACAGACCTTGATTCCAGGGGATTATCTGTGCTCGTTTCCTGCTCCCATGTCTCTTGTCCCAATTTAGTTATTTTGTAAGGAGGAAAAAAACAAAAGATAGACTCGGCTGGCAAACTCCTTGTATATCCTCAAGGTCTCTTAAAGCTTTCTGAGACTTTCCAGAAGGCAGAACCTAAATTCAGGACAGGCTCAAATTCATGTCGCAGTTATTTATTTTGATAAGGAGATGACTATGACCACAGGAGCTATTGCCGAAAAGCAGCAATATGTTGGATACTTGCCCAATGACGCCCCACCCTTCGGCGCTATGGTTGGGCTGGCGTTTCAACATGTTCTGACAATGTTTCCTGCAACCGTTCTGGTTGCCATCCTGACCACCTTTGATGTGGGAGTAACCCTGTTCGCCTCAGGTCTGGCTACGATTGTCGCTTTGATTGTATCATCTCGTCTGACAAAATCATACATTCCCTTATACTATGGTTCAAGTTTTTCCTACATTGCACCGGTTGTAGCGATTACCGTCACCAACATCTACAACATCGATGATCCTGTCATGCGCATTCGCATTGCTCAGGGCGGCATTGTGGCGACTGGTATAGTTAATATACTTGTTGGTGTGTTAATCCGCTTTATCGGGAAAGAGACCATTGACAAAATCTTGCCTCCCGAAGTGACGGGTTCCGTGGCAACTGTGATTGGAATCGCCCTGGCATTCGCGGCTTTGAACATGGCCTCTGCCCATTGGGGAGTAGCATTAATCACTTTGTTGGTGACGATCGTGTTCTCGGTCTACCTGCGCGGGCGGGGATTTATCGGGATGATCCCGATTTTGCTAGGGGCGATTGTCGGTTATATCGTCTCGATCCCGTTAGGGCTGGTGGACTTCAAACCCGTTGCTGAAGCAGCCTGGATACGAATTCCCAATTTCACCCTGCCCGTTTTCATGGGAAGCGCTATCCTGGCTATTGCTCCCATCGCCATCGCTACTATCCCAGAGAGCACAGCACATCTTTATCAGATCAGCCTGTATGTGGACCAACTGGCTGCCGAATTGGGCCGACCGCCCCTCAAACTGAGTCGTTTCCTGGGGATTAACCTGATCTGCGATGGAATTGGGGATAGCATTAACGGTCTTTTGGGCGGATGCGCTGGCACAAATTATGGAGAGAACAACTCCCTAATGGCAATTACACGCAATTACTCTGGACCAGCGCTCATCACGGCCGGGGTGATTTCGATGTTATTGGGCTTCATCGGAAAACTGGCAGCCCTGGTGGGCACTCTGCCGGTTGCTGTAACGGGCGGCCTGGCCATTTATCTCTTCGGTGTCATTGGCGCTCAAGGGATCGCCTTGCAGATTGCTCGTAAGGTAAATATGTTTGATCCCCGCAAACTGGCCGTCATTGCAACCGTTCTGGTGATCGGAATCGGGGGTGCTATTGGCTACGAAGGGGGGATGATCCCCTTCAAAGTTGGCCCCATTGATTGGCAGTTGCCCTCGATAGCCACCTCCGCCGTGGTGGGCATAATCCTCAATCTGATCTTCATGTTGTTCCCAGCCCGTCAAATCGACAAAGAGTTTGAAGAACTGCCCATTGAGAAACTTGAATTAGAGGTGTAGAACGGTTTTGAGCGAAGGCCTCCCCCCGAATGGAAGATACTTTGCGACTGAGAAAAATTCTCCGTACAACCCCATAAAATTCCCCTTCGGGGGGAGGGCGCCCCAAGTATAGATGTTTATAAAGGAGATTCGAGCATGATCACAGCCCTGTCGGGTTTACCCGAATTCGAATATGTCAAACCCTCGAACCTACTCGAAGCGAGCCGTTTTCTCGCCGATCACGCTGGTGAGGCGCGTCCCTTTGCTGGGGGTACGGATGTTTTTGTTCGTATGCGAGATGGTTTCTGGAAAGAAAAGTATCTGGTAGACATCAAAGGGTTAGATGGAACCAATGAGTTGAGGTTTGATCCGCAAAATGGGTTGAAAATCGGTGCAGGCGTTAATATGAATCGGGTCATGCAAAACCCGGACGTGCGTCAACATTACCCCCTCCTAGTGGAGGCTTGCCGCACCGTAGCCAGTTATCAGTTGCGCACGCGAGCAACCATCGTGGGAAATATCTGCAACGCTTCCCCTGCCGGGGATACCATTGGCGCCTGCATGGTTTTCGGAGGAGAGTTACGCGTTCATGGGGTAGATGGATGGCGTAATGAACCGCTCTCGACCTTCTTTTTAGGCCCTGGAAAGACTCGTCTATTGCCTGGTGATATAGTGACCTCCCTGAATCTCCCGCTACCACCACCAGGATGTAAAGGTACCTACATCAAGCTTGGACGCAATCAAATGAGTGATCTAGCTATCGTCGGGGTGACCGTTTTGGGATTTCCACAAGCCGATCTCCCATCTGGCTATCGCTTCCGAATCGCGTTGGCTGCTGTTGCGCCTACACCCTTAGAAGCACAGGCAGCCGAGGATTACCTCGCCAACCACCCCATCACCGACGAGACACTTCGCCAGGCAGCCCAACTGGCTCAGGAAGCCTGTTCACCCATTGACGATGTGCGCGGCAGCGCGCGCTACCGCCGCGCTATGGTGAGGAATCTGACTCTGAAAGCTCTGACCCTGGTTTGGGAGTCGTTGCAAACAGAACAATCTTAGAAAGGACTCGACTTATGGGTATCCATCGAATTTCACTCACAATCAACGGCGACTTCCACCAAGTCGACGTTCCCTCTAATATGACCCTGCTACAAATGCTGAGGGAAAAGTTAGCCCTAACTGGCACGAAGAACGGCTGTATGGCCGGTGAATGTGGAGCATGTACGGTGATTCTAAATGGGGAGCCTGTGAACAGTTGCATGGTGCTGGCTGCAGAATGTGATGGTTCGGATGTAATCACCATTGAAGGGCTGGCGAAAAACGGCAGGCTTGATCCACTCCAGGAGGCGATCATCGCCCATAGCGGAGTGCAATGCGGCTTCTGCACACCGGGCATCATCATCTCAGCGCGTGCTTTACTCGACCGTAACCCCTCCCCCAGCTTAGAGGATGTAAAAGAAGCCTTAGTGGGCAACCTGTGTCGCTGTACTGGTTATCACAGTATCTTTTCAGCAATTCTTGAGGTAGCTCAATCACAGCATAAATAAGCCTCGATTTAGGAAAGGACTGATGGTATGGTACTGGAAAAACACGATCTGAAAACGGCTTCCTCACCCATTGGGAAGAGTGTGCCTCGGGTAGATGCTTACGAGAAAGTGACTGGTTCTGCTGTTTTTGCAGATGACATCCAATTCGGGCCAGCATTGCTATATGCTCGCATTAAGCGTAGTCCTCTGCCGCACGCCTTGATCAAGCGGATAGACGTTAGCAAAGCACGGCAGTTGCCTGGCGTTAAAGCAGTTGTTACCGGACAGGATTTTCCCGGCTATATCGGTTTATACCTACAAGATCGGCATATTTTCTGTCGCGACCGGGTTCGCTATGTGGGCGATCCTGTAGCTGGAGTGGCAGCGATCACGGAGGAGATTGCCGAGAAGGCATTAGAGCTAATCGAAGTTGAGTATGAACCTTTACCGGCAGTCTTTGATCCGGAATACGGGGCTAGTCCTGAAGCGCCTTTAATTCATCCGGATCTTGGACAGTATAAAGTAGCCCCATTCATCTTTCCCAAGCCTGGCACGAATATTTCCAATCATTTTAAGATACGCAAAGGTGATGTTGATGCAGCTTGGAAAGATTGCGCCGCCATCGTCGAGCGTGTCTACCGCATTCCTCATGTCCAACACGTTCCCCTTGAGCCTCACATTGCTGTCGCCAAGGTCGATGAAAAAGGGCATGTAACCCTGTGGGGCAGTTCCCAATCACCTTTTGCGCAGCGAAATTTGATCGCCATGGCGCTGGGCAAATCCCAGAGCGATGTGCAGGTTATTGCTCCATACGTTGGGGGAGGCTTTGGGTGCAAAGCGGGGGTGACGATGGAGGCACTAGCCGTGGCAATTGCCAGTAAAGTGCCCGGCCATCCCGTGAAGTTACGCCTTACCCGCGAAGAGGAATTTCATACCGCCTTTGTGCGCCAGGGTGTGGTGCTTCACATCAAGATGGGTTGTGATCGCAATGGCAAACTGTTGGCGATGGAAAATCGCTTTTATTGGGATGGCGGGGCTTACACCGAGTACGGCGTGAATGTGACTCGAGCAGCCGGTTACAGCAGCAGCGGGCCCTATGAAATCCCCAATATCAAGACGGATAGCTATTGCGTATACACCAACCACCCCGTAGGTGGGCCAATGCGCGGCTTTGGTCACCCAGAAATTCACGCCGGAATTGAACAGTGCATTGATGAACTTGCCCATGAAATCGGGATGAACCCGGTAGAAATTCGGCGAATAAACTGCTTGAAAGAAAACAGCATTTTGGTGACTGGGGGTAAGATGCATAAGACGGGGTTACTGGAATGCATTGACAAAGTCGCCAAAGCGATCGATTGGGGTACCAAAACCACTCCGCGGGAGCCGAATAAGCGACGAGGGAAAGGGATCGCCGCCATGTGGAAGGCGCCGGCTATGCCTCCCAATGCTGGATCGAGTGCTGTAGTCAAACTGACGGAAGATGGTAAAGTGATTGTCGAAGTAGGGGGGCAAGAAATCGGACAAGGGTCCTTCACTGTCGCTGCTCAGATTGCGGCGGCAGCCCTGGGAGTGCCCTTTGAATGGGTACGAGTAGCAGGTCCTGTTGATACCAAGTATAGCCCCTATGAATGGCAAACGGTTGCCAGCCGGATCACCTGGAGTATGGGTAACGCTATCATCGCTGCCGCCTCTGATGCGCGCAAACAAATCCTGGAATTGGTGGCTCAAGCCTGGAACGAGAACGTCGAAGACCTCGATATTGTGGATGGCAACGTGATCTCCTATAAGAGTGAAGAATCTCGCTCTTTGAAGGATTTAGTGATCTATGGATTGCCTCGACCAGATGGCAAGGGCTGGATGGGCGGTCCAATTGTTGGGCGGGGCAGCTTTATGCCCACTTACATCACCGGCTTAGACCCAGAAACCGGTCAGGGAGAACGAGCAGTGGTGCACTACACTACAGGTGCCCAGGCAGTGGAAGTGGAGGTGGACATGGACACCGGCCGGGTGACGGTGTTACGTGCGGTGGCTGCTTTCGATGTCGGGCGAGCGATCAATCCAGACGCAGTCAAAGCTCAGATGGAAGGAGGGATGATTCAGGGCATCAGTACCGCCCTCTTTGAGTCACTGAGACTTAAAGATGGCATTCCTCAAAACTCTAGCTTTGTCGATTATCGAATCGCTACGAGTACGGATGTTCCACTGGAGCTTGAGACCATAATTGTAGAAGTGCCTCAGGATGATGGCCCATGGGGAGCGCGCGGAGTAGGAGAACATGCGATGGTGCCCACCATTCCAGCGATTGCCAATGCAATCTACGATGCGATTGGAATCCGAGTCTCCGAGCCTCCTTTCACTTCAGAAAAGGTCTATCTGGCAATGCAAGAAGCGGGTTTGGTGCCGTGAAATGATAGGAATACAAAAGTCTATATTGAGTACATTGAGCTTATGCCTTGAAGAAGCAATACTATGAAAAACCATAAAGGGACTGTGCTGAGTAGTGAAGTTTTCAATGTCTTGAAGGAACGCATAATTTGCTGGAAATATCCGCCCGGCTACCGCTTCCTTGAGGAAGAACTATGCGCAGAATTTGGCGTCAGCCGGAGTCCGATTCGGGAAACTTTGCAAATGTTGGCAGAGAATGGGCTGGTCATTAAAGAACCCCACCGTGGTTATACAGTGCGCCAGCCTGACATGGACGAAATTAATCAACTCTATGATATCCGCATCGCGCTAGAAAGCTTTGTGGTGGAATGGCTAGCCATCCATGGGATGCCAGAAGAGGTATTGGAGGAATTATACACCTTCTGGCAAAATGTGTTGCAGAACACCCCTCCCCTGCTAGCCGATTTTGCTGAAAAAGATGAAGCTTTTCACGAAACTTTGGCAGAATGCACTGGGAATCGCATCCTACTAAGCTATTTGCAAAGCGTCAATGAACGCTTGCATTTTATCCGGATGACGGATATTACAAATATCGATCGTCTGCGGGTGACCTGTGATCAGCATCTACAAGTTTTGGAGCGTATAAAAAATGGAGATGTTCAGGGGGCGCAACAGGCAATTCGCCTGAACATCGAAGGCGGGCGTCAAAAGGTAGCTCAAGCATATAAGGAAGCCCTTTCCCAGGCATTTCTGAACTACTCCAACTCGATCCGAGATAAAAAAGGGTACTCTCCCTTGAAGTGAAAGCGTTGAGAAGAAGAAAATTTTCGTCACAATCGCTATGATTTGACAATTCCGGTGGTGCCCTGTATAAGGAGTGTGTCGATACGAGGAGGTGAACTTGGCAGTAAAGTCTATTATTAAGCCCAGTGCATATTACGACTCGGTCACCTTGATGCTGGTGGCTAGAGAGTTAGTCCATCTGCCAGGAGTGATGGACGCTGCGGCTGTGATGGCAACTGAGGCCAATAAAGCCGTTTTGCTCCAGGCAGGGTTACTGACTCCCGAAGCTCAAGCTGCTAGCCCAAATGATCTGGTCATCATAGTTTCGGCTACGGATGAAACCATCGAGGGTGCTCTTTCCCAGGCGGAGAAATTACTCCAAAAGAAGCAACCGCAGGTCGTTTCCGAAGCACCAGGTCAGGTCTTTGCTCAAGGGTATCGTCCTCGCACCCTGACTGCTGCCGCAAAGGCAAACCCTCAAGCAAACTTAGCCCTGATTTCAGTTGCCGGGCGATACGCTGCGGATGAAGCCTGGGAAGCGCTCCACCGCGGGTTACATGTCTTCCTTTTCAGTGACAATGTATCCATCGACGACGAGATACTGCTGAAGCGATATGCCGCTGAAAAGGGGCTGTTAGTCATGGGCCCTGGCGCAGGTACGGCGATCATCAACGGCGTGGCGTTGGGTTTCGCCAATGTCGTTCCAAAAGGGACTGTCGGGTTGGTCTCTGCTGCGGGAACAGGCTTGCAGGAGGTTACCAGCCTGTTGGCAAGACATGGGGTAGGGATAACCCAAGCGATAGGCACAGGGGGAAGGGATACCAGTCAGGCAGTTGGGGGGATCACGATGCTGATGGGCTTGCAGGCTTTGCAGGAGGATAACAATACTGAGGTGATTGTCTTGATCAGCAAACCTGCCGCCAAAACAGTTACCCAAAAGGTACTGGATCAGGTCAACCGCAGCCAAAAGCCAACCGTTGTATGCTTTTTGGGGGAAGACGCTCGAAGTCTTGGAGTTGAAAATAAAAACAATGTGTGGGCAGTCCGCACTCTCGAGGAAGCCGCCTTACAGAGTGTTGCCATTCTATCCGGCAAGAAGGATTTTGACTTCTCGGCAGAAGATCACTCCGAGAAGATTACAGAACTTCGGCGACAGTTGCAACCTGAACAACGTTACCTCCGTGCTCTATTTTCAGGCGGTACATTATGTTATGAAGCGCAGTTGATTTGGCGCGATCACCTGAAAGAGCCTGTGTTGTCGAATGCCCCACTTGATGAAAGCAATAAACTGGCGGACTCCAGTCATAGCCAAGGTCATACCGCCATAGACCTGGGGGAGGAGGAGTTTACAGTCGGTCGTCCGCACCCGATGATTGACAACGATTTACGCATACGGCGCCTGTTGCAAGAAGTGCAACAACCAGAAGTAGGAGTAGTGCTGTTGGATGTTGTGCTTGGCTATGGAGCTCATCCCGATCCTGCCTCCGAATTGGCAGAAGCAATCCGTAAGGCCCAAGAAACGACAAACAAAGCGGGTCGCAGAGTGATCTTCGTGGCTTCCATTACCGGCACCGATGGCGATCCGCAAAACTATAGCCGCCAGGAGCAATTGCTGAGGGACAGTGGTGTCATCCTTTGTCCCAGTAACGCTTCAGCAGCGCGATTAACTGCACGCATTTTGGAGGAATATGGATAGACCTGCACTCAGTCAATCCCTCTTCGGTCAACCGCTCACAATCTTAAATCTCGGTCTGGAGATTTTTAGCCGCTCCCTTCAAATGCAGCAGGTGCCAGTGGTCGAAGTGGACTGGCGACCGCCGCAAGTTGCTCATTTGCGCTTTACCCGCCAGGGAATCGATATTGATTTAGCCAATCAAGAGGTTTGCCGGCGTATCAAAGCGGGTCGCCCTGTTCTGGTTGGGATGGGGATTGCCAAACAGGTAATCCCGAATATGCACGAACGGATGATCTTGCATGCCGGCCCGCCGATCTCGTGGGAGCGCATGTGTGGCCCGCAACGTGGTGCAGTGATGGGAGCGTTGATTTATGAAGGTCTCGCCAAGAACGAAGCCGAAGCTGCATCGCTAGCCGCCTCAGGCGAGATTGAGTTTGCCCCCTGTCACCATCACCATGCCGTGGGCCCAATGGCAGGGATCATCTCCCCTTCTATGCCTGTTTTCATTGTCGAAAACAAGACCTTCGGCAATCACGCCTATTGTACGTTAAATGAAGGGCTGGGAAAAGTGCTTCGCTATGGAGGAATGGGAGAGGAAGTTTATGCTCGTTTGAGATGGATGGAAAAAGTGCTTTATCCAGCCTTAGACCGGGCGCTCAATAAGATACCCGACGGGATTGACCTGAAGAGCCTGATCGCTCAAGCGTTGCACATGGGCGATGAATGTCATAACCGTAATCGAGCAGCCACCTCCCTCTTTATCCGAGCAATTACTCCAGCCTTGATGAGAACCAACCAAGACAATGAAACGCTGGCAAAGGTGATCGAGTTCATCGATCAAAACGATCACTTCTTTCTCAATCTGAGTATGCCAGCCGCCAAAGCCATGTTGGAAGCAGCAGAGGGGGTAGAGGGGAGTAGTATTGTAACCGTAATGGCTCGCAATGGCACCGATTTCGGCATCCGCCTGGCGAGTATGCCCGAGCGGTGGTTTATAGCTCCATCTGGTCGCGTTCAGGGCTTATACCTACCAGGTTTTAAAGAAGAGGAAGCTAACCCAGACATCGGCGATAGCACGATTACCGAAACCGCTGGCTATGGAGGGATGGCAATGGCTGCCGCGCCTGCGATAACGAAATTTGTGGGTGGCACCCCTGACATGGCTTTCCAAACCACCCTGGAGATGTACGAGATTACTCAAGACGAACACGACGCCTTTACCATCCCTGCCTTGAACTTCCGCGGCACCCCGTTAGGGATCGATGTGCGAAAGGTCATGGAAACGGGTATCTTGCCTCAAATTAACACAGGCATTGCTCATAAAGAACCAGGGATAGGCATGGTTGGCGCCGGGATTTTGCGCGCTCCAAAAGAATGTTTCGAAGAAGCCTTTGCAGCACTGCAATCGCTTTAAAGAAATTAGGAAATACTAACAAATAGGAGAGTGAAAAATGAAATTCATTGATTTGACCATACCTTTAGGAGTTGCTACTCCCCCTTGGCCTACCTATGAACCGTTACAGGTGAAGTATTTCAAGCGTTTAGCCCCGAATGGTGCAAATGGCCAGATTGTGACTCATTCCAATCATTTAGGCACCCACCTCGATGGGGAAATTCACTTTCACACGCCTGGCAGAGACATCGCTTCTCTGGATCTTGATTTTCTGATTCACGAAGCTGCCATCGTGGACTTGAGCGATGTGTGCGGCGATTATGACGTATACACAAGCCAAATGGTAGAAGAACGAGTGGAAGTAAGAGAAGGGGACATTCTGATTATCCATACCGGATATCATCATTTCGGATGGGATATGCCCACTGCGGACGAGGTGCGATATATGGTTAAGCACCCTGGCCCCGATCGAGAGTTTGCTGAATGGGCTCGGTCAAAGAAGCTGCGCTGGATTGGTGTGGATTGCGGCAGCGCCGATCATCCTATGAACACCATTATTCGCGATTGGATGCCTCGTCAGGCCCGGCAAGCGGAAAAAGTTTTCAAAAAGAAATTTGGGAAGACCCTCGCAGAATTCTTTGACGACACTAAGTATCAACTAATGCACCTGGAGATGTTCCCTTATGGGATCATTCACGCAGAGTGTTTGGGAGGCGAAATCGATCTCCTGCTTAATCAGCGAGTCACTGTCGGATTCTTCCCCTGGCGATTTGTGGATGGCGAATCCAGCATTGGTCGTTGTGTTGCGATTGTCGATGAAGAAACCTACGCGACTCTCATGCAGAAAAAAGCCTCTTGGCCAAAAACTCGCTTTGGAGATGCTTACGACCCAAGCCACGTAGAGCGTATTAATCAACTGAGTTTAGCCAATTTAGCGGAGTAACTTTGCTCCAGAAAGATGTTGGTCTGGGAGCTGAAAACTTTACACTGAAGGAGTTCTGAAGATGGCAATAGACATGGAATTAGAAATGGTATTAAGACCACACCAATACGATATGCCACCTTATCCGCCAAAAGTAATCACTTTGGCAAACGGCAAAAAAATGGTGGTTCGCCAGGCTGCGCGGGAGGATGTACCTGTCATTCTCAAGTCAGTCCATCCTTGCCTTTTCATTGAACGGGATTACTATGACCTCGTTGCTGCTCGCTTATATGGTGAACTGCTCGCCTGGTATCGATATCGGGTAAAAAGTGAATATTGCATAATCGGTCAGGTCGATGGTTATCTGGTTGGGATTGTAAATGGACGGATGGAGACCGAGAAGGTAGGTATGAGTTACCACACCTTGGCCATTGACCGTGGTCTGCGGATCGGGGCGCATCTATTTGCTGCCAAAATGGAATACCATATGGAATACCTGGGCCAGGAGGAAGTTTTGATTGTGGCTGAGAGCCCGATTGGATTTCGACGCTGGATGATCGAATACCCCCTTGAAAAGACCAACATTCCTCACGAATTAGGGGGCGGGGATTCCTATCGCTTGACCCGAGAGATATATTTCAAGGCGAAACCACGCCTTGTGGTGGGTGATCGGCCTGTGCCACCGGAGTTGTTGGAGGAAGCGATGAGAGAAATCAAATTCGCCGATGAACAGACAATTCGCGAACGCATTGCGGGCTTGAAAGGGAGGTGAGAGATGAGAGACGTAGCAGTCATCGGGGTGGGAATGATCCCATTCGGGCGTCGTGATGAAGACAGCCTGATGGATATGCTCGCCATGGCTTCTTTGAAGGCGCTGGACGATGCTGGCTTAGGCGATAAAGAAAAAGCTGTGGATGCGGTCTATGTAGGGAATATGGGGGCGGGAATTCTTCAACATCAAACGGCTCTGGCAAGCTCTTTGGTAGATCGTTTGAGCCTGTTGCCGGCTGCCGCAGAAACTGTCGAAAACGGCCCTGCTTCTGGCGGCTCGGCGGTGAAAAATGGCATCCTGGCGGTAGCTTCCGGCTATTACGACTATGTACTGGTGGTCGGTGGTGAAAAAATGCGCGAAGTAACGGGGTGGAGGGCAACTGATTTTGTCGCCACCATGACTCATCCGCTGGCTGAATACATCTATGGGGTTACCCTGCCCGGTTTAGCTGGAATGTTCACGCGGCTTTATATGGAAAAGTATGGGGTTACCCCCGAAATGCTTGTGGAGGTGGCGATTAAGAATCAGAGTATGGGCGCCCTTAACCCTTATGCGCACGTTGAAATGGCAATCAGCCGCGAAGGGATCTACGAATCATGGCATTCAATTGTAAACAACCCTCCAGTTGCGGATCCGCTTCGACTATACGACGCCTGTCCAGTGAGTGACGGAGCAGCAGCCATCGTACTATGTCCGCTGGAGCTGGCAAAGAAACATCAAAAGACGCCGATCTTGATTGCCGGCTTTGGGCAGGCAACGGATACGCAGACCCTCCAAGAGCGCGATGATCCGACCGATCTCAAAGCCGTTACCCTCGCCGCGCAAAAGGCGTTTGAGATGGCGAAAATGAAACCCTCTGACATCCATGTTGCAGAACTCCATGATGCCTTTACAATCCTTGAAATCGCCGAAAGCGAACACGTAGGCTTTTTCAAGAAAGGCGAGGGAGGTAAGGCAGTCTTACAGGGTAAAACACGACTGGGAGGACAGATACCCATCAATGTGTCGGGTGGGTTAAAGGCTAGAGGACACCCTGTAGGCGCCACCGGCGTTGCCCAGATCGTCGAAATCGTTTTTCAGTTGCGCCACGAACTGCCAAAAGAGAGACAGGTGCGCAACGCTCAAAACGGTCTGACGGTGAACTTCGGCGGATTTGGCAACAATGTGCTGGTTTTTATCCTGCGGAGGGTTGAACAATGATAAAGAAAGAATTCGAAATAACAGCCTATAAGTGTACTAAATGCGGAAGGATTCATTACCCTTACCATGACCGATGCCTGACCTGTAAAAATCGCCAGTTCGACATTATGAAGCCGCAAGGGGATTGTCGATTAATCACATTTACCAAAATTTATAATCTTCCATGGGGATTTGACCAACGCTACCTGATCATTGGGGTGGTTGAATTCGAGAACAAAATTCGCGCCTTAGGACAAATCGCCGTGGACGAGACCTATGACTTGAAGCTTGGGATGACGCTTCGTCCTTATTGGGAACCAGTACGCGTTCAATACGGCGAGAATGTCTATGGACTGGTGCTTAGACCTCTCGATAAGCAGCCGTTACAATAGCCGCCATGTCATCGAACCGTGTTATGAGAAATGTGGGTCTCTCACGGGAGTAAATAGGCGAGGTTAATTCTGGCGATTAAGACCCTCTTTTTCGATGCGAGCGAAGCAGGGAAGTCGTACCCTTGAGGGCATCAAGCGCAAGCTCATCCTTGCTTCGCTCGTCCGTTCCTGGAAGCATTAATCTGGCAGCACAGCCATGACGGTTAGCCAAGCTTGAACGCCTGGGGTACCTAATCAAAGAAAGTCAGTCAGGGAGATATTTGTCTAAACCCTTGTGATCAAAAAGATACTTTCAAAGGAGCTTTGCTGCTCCTTTTCTCTAATCCTCCGTTAACACTCGCCCTTTATAATGTTTTTCATTATAACCAGTATCAACCAGAAATATAGTATTGTCGCAGAAGAGAGATGAGCTTTAATTTACCAAACGACCCGGTCTTACGCACCGAAAACCTGACCAAAATCTATCGCATGGGGGAGGTTGAGGTGGTGGCTTTGAAAGAGGTCAATTTCGCCGTGCAGCGCGGCGAATTTGTTGCCATCATGGGCGCTTCCGGGTCGGGCAAGTCCACCCTGCTTCATCTGCTCGGCGGTCTGGATACCCCAACCCATGGCGAAGTGTATTTCGACGGGCAGGCGCTCTCCAAACTGAACGACGACCAGATCACCCTGCTGCGCCGCCAGAAGATTGGCTTCATTTTCCAGTTCTACAATCTCCTGCCCACCCTCAACGCAGTCGAGAACGTTGCCCTGCCCCTGATGATCGATGGGCAACCGCTCCCTCAATACCAGGCGAAGGTGCAGGAACTGCTTCATCTGGTCAAATTACAGGGTCGCGAAAACCACCGCCCAGACCAGCTTTCCGGCGGACAGCAACAGCGCGTGGCGATTGCGCGCGCCTTTGTCAACCAGCCTCAGGTCGTCTTAGCCGATGAACCAACCGGCAACCTGGACTCACGCTCTGGCAAAGCGATTCTGGAACTGCTTCAAAGGGTCTGCAAAGAGTTCTGTACCACCATTGTCATGGTCACCCACGATCCGAAGGCAGCCTCCTACGCCGATCGCGTCATCTTCCTGAAAGATGGCGAGATCGTCAACGAAATCATCAGCCAGAACGGCAACGTACCCATCGATCAGATCATGGCGATCATGGCGCAATTGGAAAACTGAGCTAACCAAGGGAACGATGAGAGCATTGTGGTTCATTGCCCTGCGAAATATCTCCAGCCGCAAGTTCCGCACCTTGCTGACAGCGGTGGGGGTCTTGCTGGGCGTTTCGGTGGTACTGGCGATTCAAGTAACCAACCAGACCACCATCGACTCGTTGCGCCGCATCTTCGACCGCGCCGCCGGTCAAGCCAGCTTGCTCATCATCCCTGGCAGTCAAAAGAATGAAAACCTCAAACAGAGTTTGCTCCCCACCGTCCAATCGGTCAGAGGTGTCGAGGTCGCTGCTCCCTCCATCCGCGTCAATACCCTGCCCGCCGATGAAGCCACCGATTGGCAGATCAATCTCAACATCAACGGTGTGGCAGCCGGCAATTTCTTTTTGCTCTATGGCATCGATCCCGTCCTCGATCCGCAGGTACGCGTCTATGTGCTGGCAGAGGGAAAGATGCCTCAACCAGGGCGATACGAAATCGTCTTGACGCGCAAATATGCCGATGAGAAGAAATTGCGAGTCGGAAACTGGTTCATCTTGTTGACTCCCAATGGGACGGTGAGGCTCAAAATCAGCGGTCTTCTGGCTAGCGAGGGTGTGGCATTGATCAATGACAGCGTGGTTGGCTTCGCTCCTTTGAAAGTCGTGCAAGATTCTTTCAACCTGCAGGATCAACTGGACGAGATCGCCATCCGCACTCCGGAAGCGATCAGCAGCAAGCCGCAGCTCTTGGAAAACTTAAAACAAACCCTGCAACAGCGGGTGGGGAAAAACGCCGATGTGGTCTATCCGGATTCGCGAGGAGCGGTTGTGGGGCAAATGTTAGCCACCTATCAATTAGGCTTGAGTTTCTTTTCCATCATCGCCATCTTTGTCGGTTCTTTTCTGGTGTACAACACCTTTTCGATGACCGTCTCAGAGCGCATCCGCGAAATCGGCATGCTGCGCGCCATCGGCATGAATCGCAAACAGGTGCTGCTCACGGTTTTGATGGAAGCCTTCATCGTTGCCCTGTTCGGTTCGCTGGCGGGCATTCCCCTGGGCTTGATCCTGGCGCGCGGCTTGATTCGCATGACCGATGCGGTGATTACCCCCTCGGAAGAGATCTTTAGCGTCTCTGTTCCGATCTTCCTCGAAGCCCTCGCCGTGGGGATTGGGGTCGCTTTGCTGTCTGCCTTACAACCTGCCCTGCGAGCAGCCAACATCAGCCCGCTCGATGCCTTACGCGTGCGGGCGCGTTCGGACACCAAACCTGCCAGAATCATCTGGATCAGCGGCTTTTTCTTAATTGCCTTCGGTTATATCATTATTTACGGCACAGACTGGCCGGAAAGCTGGATGTTCACCATCGGCAGCATGGCTGTCCTGACCATCTTTCTCGGCGCAACCCTGACAGTCACCCTTGCCATTCAATATCTGGAAGCGATCCCGCGCCGTCTGGCAACCAGATTTTACGGCAATGAAGGGCGCTTAGGTTCGGCGAATGTACGCCGTACCATTGGTCGAACAACGCTGACGGTGGCTTCCCTGATGGTCTCCCTGACCATGATCATTTCGATCAACTCGGTCGCTACCTCTTTCAAGAAAGACATGGGCGCCTGGATCGATTCGGCTTTGGGTGGCGATCTGTATGTCCGCTCGGCAGTGACCATGCGTCAATCCTTTGGAAGTCAGTTGAAAAGCGTGCCAGGGGTTGCTGTGGTCACGCCGACCCGCGTGCTGGAAGTGCGCCTTGACCCCGCTTCGCTGCCCAAAAACACCGTCCAAAACGAATTCTATCTTTACGCTATCGACCCAGATACCTTTCGGCAAATTGCCGATCTGCAATTCACAGAAAAACAAAGCGACCCCGAAGCCAGTTGGGCACGCCTGAAGCGCGGCAGCGCGGTGTTCATCTCCAATGTCACTGCCGATCGCTATCACCTGAAAAAAGGCGACCGCATCACCATCCTGACCTCGCGCGGCAAGCATTCCTTTACCGTTGCCGGCGTCGTCCTCGATTTCACCGGGCAGCGAGGGGTGCTTTATACCACCTATCAGGATTTGCAAACCTATTTCGGCGAGAGCGGCGCAGATCGTTTTACGCTTAAGGTCGCCCAGGGTTACTCGGTCGAGCAGGTGGCGGAAGAAATCGAGGAACGCTATCAAAAGCGCCGTCACATCAGCTTACAATCCACGCAGGAGTTCAAACAAAGCGTGCTCGATTTAGTCGCCAGCGCCTTCCGCCTCTTCGATGTCTTGGGATTGATCGGGATTCTGATTGGCGCATTGGGGGTGGTGAACACACTGACGATGAACGTGATCGAAAGACAGCGCGAAATCGGCGCCTTGCGCTCGATGGGCATGACGCGCCGCCAGGTGATGCGCATGATTCTCGCCGAAGCCCTGGCACACGGAACCATGGGCGGCATTTACGGGCTGGTGTTCGGTTTTCTGATTGCCCAGGTGATGATCCTTGCCATGAATCTGATGATCGGATATAATTTATCTTATAAGTTCAGTTTGCAACCGTTCCTGATCGGCGTCTTTATTGCCTTCCTTGTCGCTCAAATCGCTGCCTTAGGGCCTGCCCGGCGAGCCGCCAAAGTGAATATCATCGAAGCCATCAAGCACGAATAAGCCTCATTTCTCTACAAAACAGCTGATTTCCCAAGCCCGCCGTTTGATTGCTTTTGGGTTTATCCATGTTTTTGTCGAAAACCCTTCCTTGTGTGATAAAAGTCACATTCAATTTTAGACTTTTTCTGTAGAATTTGAAAAAGATTGATCAAAGTGCAGAAGAGGCATAGCCATGACCAAGTGGATTCTACTTGTCCCCCTCCTGTCGCTTCTTGCGGTCGTGGGAGTCGGGCTTTATGTGACCGATTTTACGGCCTACCTCGGCAACAATCCCACAACCTGCAACAACTGTCATGTCATGGATGCGGTGTATGAAAGCTGGTATCACGCTGCGCACAAGCCCTGGGCAACCTGTGCCGATTGTCACACCCCCCATGCGTTGATTCCAAAATACTGGGTTAAAGCCGAGTCAGGCTACCACCATGTGACAGCTTTTGTCTTGGGGGATATTCCAGCGGCGATCCGGGCCAAAGAGTCATCCCGAAAAATTGTGCAAGAAAACTGTGTTCGCTGTCACCAGACAACGGTCTCCACGATGTTTGAAAGCCCACAACCTCTGGATCGGTATTGCTTCGATTGTCATCGAGACGTGGCTCATGGTGAACGCGGCATTTCGTTATTACCCTATCAACACACGGAGGAATACAGATGAAAAAGACACCCATCGTATTAATCTTGGTCGGCACAACCTTAATCCTTGCGGCAGTTCTGATCGGTGTGCTAATCTATATGCGCAACCAGCCCTCTCCGCAGCGCGGCATTCAACCTCTGATCGAAATTGCCCGGTATGAACCAGACTCATCCAAATGGGGATTGAACTTCCCCAATCAGTACTCGACATTTTTACTGACCAAAGACAACAAAGCCAGAACCACCTTTGGCGGCTCTGAACCCTACTCCAAACTGGAAAGCGATCCCCGCCTGGTCACCCTTTTTGCCGGTATGCCCTTCAGCATTGACTATAACGAGGAACGAGGCCACATGAACAGCCTCACCGATGTCCGCGAGACCAAACGGGTTAACGAAAAGACGCCGGGAACCTGTTATTCCTGCAAAACTGCTAACAGCCCCGGTTTATGGGATCAAATGGGGGCAGAGGAATTTTTCAAGACTCCCTTTGCAAAGCTGGGTGAGAAAATCGATCAACCCATCGGTTGCGCCAACTGCCACGAGGCAAATACCATGCGCCTGATCGTGACCAACCCGGCGTTAGAAGAAGCGCTCGCCGACATGGGGAAGGACTGGCGGACATTTACCCGTCAGGAGATGCGCTCCATCGTGTGTGCCAACTGCCATGTGGAATACTACTTCAAAGGCGAAGGGAAATATCTGACCTTTCCATGGGATCGAGGCCTGAGCGCCGATAATATCGCCGAGTATTACAACGAAATCGGATTTAAAGATTGGGATCATGCCATGACCGGCGCGCCCATGATCAAGATTCAACATCCAGAATATGAACTCTATACCAATAACAGCACCCACTATCGGGCGGGGGTTGCCTGTGCCGATTGTCACATGCCCTATATCCGCGATGGGGCAGCCAAGTTCTCCAGCCACGATGTCAAAAGCCCCTTATTTACTCCTGAACAGTCCTGCGGTGCATGCCATACCGACGTTACCTACGTTGTCGAGCGGGTCAATCAAATCCAGCAACAGGTACGTGAGGTAATGGATGTGGCAACGGACGCCCTGGTCGAAGCCATTCAGGCAATCGAAAAAGCCAGCCAGGACCCGAACGCCAATGCAGACCTTCTTGAAGAAGCCCGTCAACTGCACCGTGAAGCCCAGCTTCGAGTGGATTTTATCAACGCCGAAAACAGCATGGGCTTTCACAACCCAGAGGAAGCGCTGCGGGTGCTGGCAAAAGCCACTGACCTTGCCAGGCAAGCCCAGCTCAAAGCCATTCAGGCATCTGCGCTGGTCCTTCAGGCTAGCAAGTAATTCACAATTCATCAAAGAGTCAATCCGCCTTGTTAATTTCAATCGAACCAGGGCGGATTTCTATTTCAAGGAAGAGTAAAAATTATCCTGCCTTATCATCTCTCAGGGCGTTTCGATCCATTGCTTCAAAATCGTCTCATCCAGCACCTCGATCTTACCCCGGCTAACTCGAATGGCGCCTGATTGCTCTAAATCCTTCAAGGCACGGGCAAGCACCTCGCGCACCGTACCCAATTGAGCAGCGAGCTGCACTTGCGTGATCTTTTTTACCTTTTTTCCACTGATCGGGTCCGCTGGCAGATCTACCAGACGGCGCGCCAGGCGTCGCGGCACCTGCGAAAGGGATAGATCATTGACCAACTCGACAAACATGCGCAAATTTCTGGCAAGATTTACGATCACGGCAGCGCCCATCTGAGGATAACGCGACAACATGGCGCGCGTCAACGTGGGAGAAACCACCCAAATCTGACATCGACCCAAGGCGGTCGCATTAACCGCATGAGGACCACCATCAAACACCGGCACCTCATTAAACGTTGCTCCGGGATTGAGTGTCCTGAGGATCATTTCCCGGCCGGATGGTGATAATTTCGATAATTTCACCTCCCCTTCCTGCAGAATGAACAGTCCTGCACATGGCTCACCTTCCAGAAAAATCACTTCGTCTTTGTCGTAGCGACGCAGTTGAGTCTCACCAGCCAATTCTCTTAGCGCCGCTTCGGGAAGGGTAGAAAAATATGAATTGGTGCGGAGAACCTCAACCCTCTGCTCGATGGGGCTATAAAGATTACGCATGTTTTAGGTTAATGGATAATTGACCTTAATTGGACGGATTTAACTTGCCCTCCAGGAACATCTTATCTGGTCCACCCCGATCGATCTCCCAGGGATAAAGGATGCGGGCATCAGTAATCGCAGCATAGTAATCCGGTCGAACTGAACCAAAGAGATTTCGGTAAGGGTTAAAATGTAAAACACAGGTATAGGGAATGCCCCCAGCCGACGAAACGCGGTTTTTGACGGCAGTGATCGTCCGCCCAGCTCCCCACACATCATCCACAACCAGTGTTCTGCGGGCGCGTAACAGGCGATCTTCAGGAAACTGGATAAATTCTGGCCAGGCATAGAGGCGCGCTTTCTCCATCGCAATTTGGGCAGGGAAGTCCACCGCAGCCGTCAAAACATGGGTAATATCCATTGCCTCAGCCAGCAGCCCACCAGGGATAATGCCGCCCCGGGTGATCATGAGAATTGCATCGAATTCGAATTCAAATTGAGGCAACAAATGATCAATTAATAAATCAACATCATGCCAAGTCAGGATTTCAGTACGTCGTTCCATTCATCCTCTCCCAAAACACTCATGATAAAACGGCAGCCAGAGGTACGGGGGGTTTCACAGCCATTTCTTCCTGACCCTCCTGGCGCGCTCGTTCAACATCCCTTGCCCAGAGATATAAACAGGTATGATAAGCCGTGGTCGTATAGGCGCTGATTACAACCGCAACCAGAATGAAGAGCGCGGCGATGATAGTTCCAAAGGAGAGACCACTTACCACTCCCCAGGCCGCCCGACCGCTGAGACTCACCAGGCCGATCCCAACCCCTAAACCAAGCGCTATTCCTGTACCCCCGATCAGAAAGCTGATGATTCCGGTCACAACGCGTACCCCAACCATGCTGATGCCAATCAAGAGCAGATTTTCTTTGACGATTTGGGTTGCCCGACGCAATCCACTCTTTAAGTTCAAATCGTCAATGACCATGGCCGGTAGTACCAGATAGGTAGCCTGCGTCCATACCGCATCAATCAGGGAGGCCAGAGCATTGCGGACGCCAGATTCCCCTTTACCTTTGACAAATCTTTGAAGCAGACTGACCACCATGGAGGCGGCTGCCAGACTAAGGATATTCAACCATTTGCGCTGAGCCATCTGCCAGGCTTTTGCCATCACGCCATCCCCCTCGGCAAGATAACTGTAAATCAGGTAGATGGTCATGGCCGAGAACCAATAGCTAACCGTGTACTGGGCGAAAATCAGGATCGCTCCGAATAGATAACCGAATATCCTGCCTACGCCTTGATCACCAAATACAATTAAGGAAAATACCATCGGAATCGAAAAGATAAGCGTAACCACTATTCCGGCAATCAAGGCATAAATCGAGGGCTTGATTAAATCCGGATCCTTAACCGCCATTTGCCAGGCCTGTTTTAGAAAAGCAAAACCTCGTCTCAAGCTATCCATATCAACCTTCTTTCTATTGCACTCTAATTATAGCAAGCTTATCGGATTAATTTCAACCTGCCACCCCTTCCGTAAGGAGTGGTTGCGCAAGAAATTTTGCGGATGTTCACCGATGAGCAGAATTTGCCAGCGATACCACCCTCCAAGGCGCGCATAATAACAAGGTAGTGGTCCACTTATGCGCAGATGAGTGATTTGCTCCTTTGCCAACCGCTCTTCTAATTCCTGGTATTGGCGCTCAGCTTCTCTTTGAGCCTGTTCCCTGGACAAATGGCGGTATTCCAATCGAACGATTTGCGCAAAAGGAGGATATTGGATTTCCCTCCGCAGTTGGATTTCCTGCTGATAAAACAGTTCATAATCCTGCGCTGCAGCGGCCCGAATGGCATAGTGGTCAGGCTGGTAAGTCTGAATGATCACGTCTCCTCCTAAGGTGCTTCGTCCAGCCCGTCCGGCTACCTGAGTGAGCAACTGAAAGGTGCGTTCAGCAGCTCGAAAATCGGGCAAATTCAACCCCACTTCAGCCAGAATCACCCCAACCAAGGTTACGAGTGGGAAATCCAACCCCTTGGCAAGCATTTGCGTACCGATCAGAATGTCGGCTGCACGACGAGAAAACTGCTCCAAAATTCGATCATGTGTGCCTTTCTGTCTGGTTGTGTCAGCATCCCAGCGGAAAACCCGCGCCTCAGGAAACAAACGCCTGACCTCTTCTTCCACCCTCTGCGTGCCAATGCCCATCTGGCGGATGTGGAGACTGCCGCAGTTGGGACACCTTTGCGGGCTCATCCTTCGATATCCACAGCGGTGACAAAGCAAGGGCATTGATTCTTGCCTGTTCCCGGCAGTATGAGCAGTCAGGGGGATTTGACAACGGGGGCACTTGACGACAAATCCGCAATCGCGGCAGAAGACATACGTAGCCAGGCCACGCCGATTGAGAAACAGAATCGCCTGCTGCCCAGAGGTTAAAACCTGATGCAACCGCTCGCTCAGCAAACGGCTAAAAATTGAACGATTCCCTTGTTTTAACTCAGCCCGCATATCGACGATTTTGACCGGTGAGAGCTTTCTTTCGTCAGAAATCGGGGAAGGTTGCGAAGAACTGAGCGACGTTTGGGCGGAAAGATATTGGCTGGAGCTTTGCGCCGGAGACAAAATTCGCCTGGTCAGCGTTATACCCTGCCAGGTGCCCTGGCGCACAAAATAAGATTGTTCAATACTTGGGGTTGCTGAACCGAACAGACAGGCTCCGGCGGCAATTTGCATATACGCAATGGCAGCCTGAATGGTGTGATAATTGGGTCGCGCCTCCTGGTAGTAACTGGGGTCATGGCATTCATCAACAACCACCAGGCCGGGCTGGGCGAATGGCATAAACAACGCGCTGCGCGGTCCTACAATCACCGAGAGTTGTCCCAGGCGGCAGCGTTGCCACATGTCGAATCGCTCACCGGGCGATAAGCGAGAATGGTAAATCCCTACTTTGCCAACAAAACGGGCTGCAAAACGCTCAATTGTCTGCGGTGTCAGTGAAATCTCTGGCACAAGGACAATCGCCTGCCTGCCACTCTTGAGCGCCTCATCAACCGCTCGCAGGTATAACTCGGTTTTCCCCGACCCGGTCACTCCCTGCAACAACATCGGTTTCGGGGCTTCCCCGCGCCAGGCCTGGTGCAAGAGAGGCAGGATCGTTTCCCATGCGAAAGCCTGCTCTTCCGTCAGCTCAAAGGGTGGATAAGAAATCACCGTTTTAGATGCCAGAGGATCGCGCCATTGGAGACTTTCTTCAAAACGGATTGCCCCCAGGTCGGATAGGGATCTTAAGTCAGCGGCATTCGCTCCGCATTCCGCATAGACCCAGGCAACTTCAACGGCTTTTCCTTCGCGTGCCAGAAATTCCAACACCTTTCTCCTTCTTTCAAAAGCTTTTCCCCACCTTGAGGCATGCTTTTTCAGGAATGCCTCAAACTCAGAAGGTTGCAAAGTCAGGGAAACTAGCCTGGCGCGCTTTGTGCCTACCCTGGGAGCAACCAGGAGAGGTTCGATTTCGACAAAACCCTTTCGGATCAATGGCTGGATAGCCTTCCGCCAATCGCGATGGTTAAAACGATGATCGAGTTGCGTCCCCCGTAAAGCACCTTTTTCTTGAATTGCAGCCACGATTTGCTTTTGGAGAGGTGTCCAATCCATGACCGCCCGATCGCCTTTCCAACGATACAGCCAATCGCTGCGTTGTTTGTATCCTTCAGGGAGTAAAAAGCCAATCCACTCACCTAACGGTGTCAGCGTCTCTTCAGCAAGTCGTTGAGCAAGTTTCAAGAGCAATGGCGTCAAGACAGAGCGGTTTTCCAAAATCCGTTCTATCGGGCGAGTGGAGGCTACTGAAGGCGAATCCACTTCTCTCCAGATAACCCCTTGAACTCGCTGTGAGCCAAATGGCACCAGGACCAATGCACCGACTTCTACAACTGCGCGCTCATCTTTCTCAGGTAGATGATAGTCATAGACCTCAGTCGCCTGAGGGATATTCAACGCAACTTGAAAAAAACGTGGCATCTCAGGAAATGCGTTCCAACACAAGGCGGGCAATCCGCAGGCCATCCATGGCATCCACCCGGATACGCACGCCATTACTTTCTACTGTATCATTTACCTGGGGAATCCTCCCCAATTTACCCAATACAAAGCCGGCTATCGTATCGTAATGCGGATCAGATAAATCCAAACCTAACCTTTCATTTACATCTTCGATCAAGGTCATGCCATCGATCAGGATTGAACCATCTGGCTGAACGAGGAATGCCGGGGCGGTATGGTCAAAAGGATCGCTGACCTCGCCAACGATTTCTTCCATCAAATCCTCTAATGTGACCAACCCACCCGTTCCGCCAAATTCATCCATGACGATGGCGATATGCTGGCGAGCAGTGCGAAAGCGTTTAAGCAAATCCCGCACGGTGAGGGTTTCCGGGACAAAGAGAGCCTCCCTTGCCAGCATTCTGGCAGTCAAGTTCTGGCTCTCTGAGGAAAGCATTGCCCTCAAGAGATCCTTGAGATGCACAATACCGATAATTTGATCCAGGCTGTCATCATAGACCGGAAATTTAGTATAGCCACTCTCGCTGGTCAATTGAATGATTTGCGGCAGTTTTGTTTCAGCTTCTACAGCCACCATTTCAGTGCGTGGGATCATTACCTGACGCACCAATTGTTGGCCCAAGTCAAAAATTGCCTCGAGCATCTCCCCCTGTTCTTCTTGAAAGACACCCTGCTCGGTGCTGGCTGCTACCATCATGCGCAATTCTTCTACAGATAAGACATTTTCTTTCTGTTCCCCCACCCGCAAGCCCAGAAAATTGAGAAAAAAATTAGCCGCGCCATTTAATATCCACACAAGAGGTTGAAAAGCCTTTTGCAGGTACACCAGCGGAGCTGCCAGAGCTAAAGCCGCCTGCTCAGCATATCGCAGGGCGACTGCTTTTGGCACCAACTCACCAAAAACAACCAGTAGAAATGTGATCGATCCAAATGCCAATCCACTCGCCAGACTGCTTAACAGGCGTTTCTCGATCGAAGGGATGAAATTTCCAAAGAGTTGACCCAAAAGATCCGCCAGCGCCGGCTCACCAATCCAGCCCAAAGCCAACCCTGAAAGTGTGACCCCCAACTGCACGGTTGCGATCAGGCGAACCGGGTCCATTATGGCTCGTTTCGCCCAACGGGCTGCCTGAACACCCTGTTGATCGAGCTCTTCCAGGCGAGTTTTACGAACCGTTATCAGCGCATATTCGGCAATTACAAAGAAGGCATTGGTTAAGATAAAGAAGAAAACGATCAGGACTTCAAGAAGATCAGACAATCAAATCTCCACACAGCAGGTTAAGATTGCGGAGCACGTAAGATCACCGCCGCGCCATATCCAACGACTTCGTGATAATCCCCCGTTACATCTCCCGAAGTTGCATAGTGCAATACGCGGATGCGATCTGCACCCAACGCTTTGGCTGCCCACATGGTCGCCGCCACCGCAGAACGTCCACACGCAAAACCTTTGCCTTCGATCTCAGCCTGTAAAAAACGCAGTGGATCAAATTCTTCCATCCGTCTGAGCATTTCGCGATCCAGTTTTTCGGCAAGGGGCTGAGGATAGAAATGAGACAGATCCGTGCTGGCAACCAATAACGCCCGACGGCCTTGTAAGACTTCCGCCAGAGCAACGCCCAGCGCTTTCAATCGGCGGGGCTCATCGACACCGATCATCATTGGCAGTAAACGGAAAGAGCCCAGCACCCTCTGGAGAAAGGGGAGATGGATTTCCAACGAATGCTCTTCATCTGCCCACACCCGCTTAATGGTTTCACCCACCTCACGCTGCAGACGTTTTTCCAAATCACTCAACGCCTCTCGATCAATTGGGACAACGCCCAGAGGGGTTTCATAAGCCTGGTGAGCGCTGGTGACATAAGCAGCAAAATACGGGCGATGTTGAGGAGAGAGAATCGCAACCAAATCAAAGTTTTGTCCTTGCAGCAGGGTATAAGCATAAGCAGCCACCGGTCCTGAATATTGATGACCGGCGTGAGGCGCAATGATCCCCACTATCTCCCCCTCAACAGCGGGCGGTAAAGCAGAAGAAAGATATTCATCGATACGTTGCGCTAAGACCTGGGGGTTTGCAGGATACCAACGCCCTGCCAAAGGAGAAGGACGAATATCTAACCTTTCATCCATACCCAACTCTCCTGAACCAATGAACCCAATTGGAAACCATCCACTTTACTTACATTTTAACATAACTATTGCCCCTCTATATTATTAAACTACCGTCCGTATTCTTACAAACGTCTTGAGTTCAAGGTAAAATCAAGCTGTCAGAGTAAGTATGGACGAACGGTTCTTATTTCCCGAATTCCACCTGTTACGACAGTTGACCAGACAACTCCATTTCGAATTTCCCTTCACGAACAAAGGGAATTTGAAGGAAATCTTTGATGCACTGGACGACATTATCGTTATCGTGGATAAGGAAACGGTCATCCATTATGCCAATCAGGCTGCGATTCGGCGATTTGGAGTCCCGCCCGATCAACTTATCGGCAACAACTTATACAGGCTTATGCCCTTTCCTGAAGTCAAACGCCGCTGGCAAACCATTCTTATGGGGCTAAAGCAATCTGAGCACTTTTCTTTTATTGATCGTGGGCACGGAAAATATGCGCTGAGTCATGTCATTCCTTTTCGAGACAGAAATCTAACCAATGAATACTACCTGATTTTCACGATCGAGAGTAATAGCTCAGCCCTATCATCTCCGACAATTCAACCTTCTGCCGGCACAGCCTTTGAAGAAAGCATCAAAGCATTACACGAAACGTCTGCCGAATACAACACCGCGCATCGCCTCGAGTATCAATTGCGCATCTCACTGGCACTTGCCAATGCTGCAACCGGTGTCAGTCTCGCTGAAGACCTGTCATCTGCGCTAAACACCTTATGCACCCAGGCCTGCCTCGCCCTCGAAGCTCCCGCTGCGGTCGTTCGACTATACAATCAACATCAAAACACATTGGAAATTGCCGGCTCTTATGGCTTATCCGAAGAGCATCTTCGCCGGAACTTCGCCATTCCTTATCCTCCTCTGGCTCACCTCGCTTCGGAAGCAGCCCCAAGAGTGATCGTCGCCGATCTGGATCAAAGCCCTCCCACTCCTGCCGACCAACTCTCCTATCGCAGCCAATTAAGCACTTCGGTAATCGCAAATATTGTCCGTCAGAATCGCTTTCTAGGTGTACTGGTCATTCTGATCCCCAAAGTCCATCCTCCGCTGACCAAAGAAGATCTGTTATTTGTCCAGGCAATTGCTGAGCAAGCCTCCATTGCGATCGATCGATTCCGTTTGCTGAAAATTCAAGAAAGACGCACCAGGGAACTGGAAAATCTGGTGCGTCTGGGAATTGAACTGAGAGAAGTGCTGACCAAAAGGGAGGTGATGGAGACCTTATTAGAGAAGCTATCGGAAGACATATATATCGAATTAGGAGCAGGTTACCTCCTGGAGGATCAACATTATGTTCTGGTCTCTTATCAAAGTAAGGATTACCAACCTCCTGAGTGGTTAGCTATGCCTCCCAATCCTGACTGGCGGGAGGGCAGACCCATCTTCTTCGATCATTTCTGCCTCTCGAGCACCTTGCTTATGGAAGGCAGGCAAGACCCAATTTCCTGGGATAACATTCGTGGTCTGGCGATCCCGCTCCATACTCCATCGCCAGGCTCGGGTGTCCTCCTGTTATTCTTCCCTCACCCTATCCACTTATCCAGCGACGACCGACATAAGATCTATCTCCTGCAGGAAATCGGCAATGCAGCTTTACACCGCGCCGAGGCTCTCGAACATCTCGAACAATTGGTTCTAGAGCGCACCCGCGAACTCAGCATCCTCTACGAAATCACTGCCTTGTTGAATGCTCCCTCGGACGTGCATAGTTCCATCGATCAGGTACTGGAAAACGTCCTGAGCATTACGAAATCTAAGCTGGTAGCCGTGCATCTTTACGATCCTAAAACGAAACAATTAACGGTTTACCATGAAAAAAGCTCCCTACCCGCTGACTATCATATGCACTTAATTTCCTTGCAATCCGAACCTCCGTGGGAAACTGTCTTTCACCGAAATACCACTTATTACCTGGAAAAGCCCCTTGAATGGACCGCAGAGGCCAGTGATCCCATAGGGACGATCCCATTAACCTATCTGGGACTGCCCATTCGCAGCAAAGGTGAAGTCTTGGGGGTTCTGAGTCTCTTTAGCAACCATGATGGAAATTACTCACTCAACGATCAGATCATTCTGACCGCCATAGCCGACCAGCTCGGATTGGCCATCGAGCGGGCTAGATTGACCGCCCAGGGAGAAGAAATTGCCAAGCTGGAAGAAAGACAACGCCTTGCCCGCGATCTCCATGACGCCTTGACTCAATCTCTCTATAGCCTGACTTTGCTGACCTCTGGATACAAACGCTCGCTCCATCATGCCACCCTGGAAGAGATCCACCAATGGATGGACGAACTCAACGACATTGCCCAAAACGCCCTCGCCGAACTGCGTCTGTTGCTATACGAACTGCGTCCCACAGCTTTAGAACAGGACGGTTTGCATGGAGCCTTGAAACGACGCCTGGATGCGGTTGAAAAGCGCGCCGGCATTCAGACGTTCTTTGAAGTGCACGGCAGCTTCCGCCTGCCGGCAGAAGATGAGGAACATTTCTACCGAATTGCCCAGGAAGCGCTCAATAATGCTCTGCAACATGCTCGCCATCAATCCATCTGGGTAAAGCTCGAATCGCTACCCGAACATTTCAAAATGACCATCGCAGATGATGGAATCGGTTTTGATTTCGATCGGGTCGTGCAACAGTATCCTCACTCGGGCTTGAACAACATGATTAGCCGGGCGAGGCAGATTGAAGCACAACTTTCCTTTGATACCACCCCTGGCAAAGGGACAAAGCTGATGGTCTCGAAAGAGTATAACCATGTCTAATCCGATAACCATCCTCATCGTTGACGATCATCCCATTGTTCGCAAAGGTTTGCGCACATTGCTGTTGAGTGAAGCCGACATTCAGACGGTATATGAGGCAGAAAATGGCCTTCAAGCAATCCAGATCGTTCAACAGCATCATCCTCAGATAATCTTGATGGACCTGGTCATGGCTCCCATCAACGGGGTTGAAGCCATTGGGCGGATCAAAGCCATCCAACCTACGGCGCGCATTCTGGTTTTGACCGCTTATGCAGACGATGATAAAGTCTTCCCAGCCATCAAAGCCGGGGCATCCGGCTATGTGCTCAAAGACATACCTCCTGAAGAACTCCTTCAAGCGGTTCGGGATGTCGCCAATGGCGAATCCTTTTTGCACCCAACCATTGCAGCGCGCTTGATGCGCGAAATTACCCAGACCGGTACACCGTCGGAACATAGCGAAGCCCTGACCGAGCGCGAGCTGGAAGTGCTGCGCTGGATCGCGCGCGGCTTAAGCAATCAAGAGATTGCAGTTAAGCTGCATGTGTCCGAGCGCACGATTACAACCCATATCAGCAACATTCTGGATAAACTCCACCTGGCAAATCGAACCCAGGCAACCCTGTATGCCCTGCGCAAAGGGATTGCCAGCCTTTATGATGACCAGAACCCCACTACGTAAAAATACGTACAAAAAATCCGACGATAATCGGATGTCAGCGAGTTCATTTTGGAGTAAATTAATTGTGAAGAAATAAACAAAGCGGGGAATCTTGACGAAAAAACCAGATTCTTCGCAGATCGCAATGGGGTGCTGAAAGGGGAGCGATCTAGACTGATGGAGCGGCAAGACAGGGTGTCGCTCCATCAGCTTTAAAATTTCTCTTGTAGCCGTTCAGAAGAATATTCGCATTGTTTTACAAGTCATAACGATCATAAAATTTCGAAAACCCTTCTACGCTCGCTATTCAAGACCCAACCCACTCGTGGTATACTTGGGATCGGAAAAAGATATCAGTAAAAGACGATGAAGAGAAAAAGTACCCGCCAGGCGAGTGGCACAGAGAGCGATCGGGGCTGAGAAGATCGTCCACGCAGCAGCGGGGAATGGGTCTCAGAGTTGCGCAGTGAACCGGAGAAGAATCCTCAGTAGCTGTCGCCGGCAGTGTCACCGTTAGCTTGACACGGGTGCGCTTTGAGTGTCAGTCAACTCAGCGATACCCCATCCGTGAGGCTGGCTCACTTCCCCGTCGGTTCACCGGCGGGTTTTTGGTTAATCCTAAATATTTACTGGAGGTTGAGCGATGTTGAAAATTCAAATCGAGTATTGTGCCGTCTGACACTATACCGAGCGAGCCATTGGTGCAATGGCAGAGATTCTTCGTGAGTTCGAATCTGATATTGACTCCATCACTGTAATTCCCTCCGATGGTGGACGTTTTGAGGTTACCGTGAACGGTAAATTGATTTACTCGAAACTTCAAACCGGCCGCCATGTCAATCAAGGTGAACTGATACAATTAATTCGCGCATTTCAGAAAGGAGGCTAAATGACAGAGAAAAAAGGGCGGGTATTCTCCGGCGCCCGGCCCACCGGACGACAACATCTCGGCAATTACCTTGGCGCAATCAAAAACTACGTTGCCTTGCAGGACGAGTATGAGTGCATCTACTGCATTGTTGACTTACACGCCCTGACCACCCTCGAAACCACCGAGAACCTCCGTCAAAACAGCTACGAGATGGCATTGGATTTTCTGGCAGCAGGGATTCGTCCTGAGGAAACCATCATCTTCATTCAATCCCACGTCCCAGAGGTAACCGAACTCCACACCATTCTTTCTATGGTTACCCCGCTGGGCAAGCTGACCGATTTGCCAACTTTCAAAGAGAAAGCCCGTCAACAACCCCACAATGTTAATTACGGTCTGGTGGGTTATCCGGTGCTAATGACAGCCGATATTACCCTCTATAAAGCCAATGTCGTCCCGGTCGGCATCGACCAGGCTCCACATCTGGAGTTTGCTCGCGAGGTGGTCAGGTCTTTTAACTACCGCTATCAGACGAACGTTCTCATTGAACCCGAAATGAAAAGCACCGAACTCCCCAAAGTGCTTGGCATTGACGGCGTTCAAAAGATGAGCAAGAGTCTGAACAACCACATTGAGCTGGCTGCTACTCCTGAAGAGACCCTCCAAAGGGTTATGCAGATGGTTACCGATCCCCAACGGCAACGGCGGACAGACCCGGGTCGACCGGAAGTATGTAATGTCTTCACCTTTCATAAAGTCTTCTCACCCGCAGATATGGTTGCAGAGATCGATGTAGAATGCCGCCGCGCCGGAATTGGCTGTGTGGAATGTAAACAACGCATGGCTGTAAACCTGAACAAACATCTCGAACCTTTCCGCCAAAAACGCAGCGAATACGCGCGTGACCCCAACTACGTCTGGGATGTCCTTAGAGACGGTAAGGAACGCGCCGCAAAGATCGCCCGCCAAACCATGGTCGAAGTTCGCCAGGCGGTTGGTTTACCCTAAGTCCAGGCGGAATTCAGGACGGTCATGCGTCTGGTCATTCAACGCGTTCGCAGAGGCAGCGTCTCGGTTGAAGGAAAGCCGATTGCCCAGATCCGCCAGGGTTTGGTCATCCTGGTTGGAGTTGGTCAGCAAGACAATGAGGATACCGCGCGATTCCTCGCCGAAAAAACCGCCCACCTTCGAATTTTCGAAGATCAAGATGGTAAAATGAATCGCTCATTGTTAGACATCGGAGGTGAAGCGCTGGTGGTTTCCCAATTCACCCTGTATGCTGATACCCGCAAAGGACGGCGACCCTCATTCACCGAGGCTGCCCTGCCAGAGCAAGCCAAACCCCTGGTCGATTGCTTTGCTGATCATTTGCAAAGCCTGGGGGTTCCCACCCAAAGCGGTCAATTTGGCGCCCATATGCTGGTCAGCATCGAAAATGACGGGCCGGTAACCATTCTGCTAGAACAGTAGCAAAATGCAAGCATGACCCCCTTTCTGCAACTCACCTTTGCGCTCGCCATCATCATCAGCCTAGCAAAGATTGGAGGCTATCTCAGCTTTCGACTTGGTCAACCGGCCGTATTGGGTGAGTTACTGGTCGGCATTTTGCTCGGGCCTTCCATTCTCGATTTTCTTCATCTATCTATCTTCACGGATCAACACCTGCACGAAGTTATCCAGGAACTCGCCGAGGTGGGGGTGATGTTGCTGATGTTTTTAGCCGGATTGGAATTACATATTTCTGAATTACTTAAATCCACGAAAGTAGCAATCCTAGCAGGCGTTCTGGGAGTGGTACTCCCTTTATTGATGGGGGCAGGCGGTGGTGCTTTATTTAACCTTGCTCCAAAAAACGCCATCTTTCTTGGTTTGACTCTGGCAGCAACCAGCGTGAGTATCTCCGCTCAAACCTTAATGGAATTGAACCGCTTGCGTTCCAAAATCGGCTTTGGTCTGCTCGGCGCGGCAGTCTTCGATGATGTTCTGGTCGTCTTAGGACTATCGGTTTTCACGGCGCTTGCCATGCCTGACTCTGGTGGGCAATCTGGCTTTGCAATGATCCTGAACACCATCGTCCGTATGGCTCTTTTTCTGACCATTTCCTCGGTCATCGGCTACTTTCTCCTACCCATCCTAAGTCTAAAAATTTTCTCTCTGGAAATCAGCCAGGGGTTAATTTCCTTTGTTTTTGTGAGTATTCTTCTCTTTGGCTGGCTGGCAGATGTCTTGGGTCAGATGGCTGCCATCACCGGCGCTTTTCTTGCCGGACTATGGTTTGCCCGCACCAGTCTGAGAGATCGCATTCTGAGCGGCATCTCGACGATCGCTTATGGTATCTTCGTCCCGGTCTTCTTTGTTGATGTCGGATTGAACGCCGACGTCAAAACCTTAATGGGCGGTAATTTTCTCCTCTTTCTAACCCTCCTCGCCATCGCAGTGATCGGCAAAGTGCTCGGCGCCGGATTAGGCGCATTCTTCAGTGGCTATTCTCTACAAGAAGCCCTACAATTAGGGGTAGGCATGATGTCGCGGGGCGAGGTTGGCTTAATTGTTGCCAGTGTTGGCATTTCAGATGGCTACTTGACCACAGCCTCATTTTCTGCTATTGTAGGGGTTGTGATCGCAACAACCCTGATTACACCACCCATATTACGGTATCTTATCCAACGCGAGTCTTTTGTGGCGAAAACCCTCGCCGAAAGTGAATAACGATGTTCTACCTGGTTATTTTGATCGTCAATCAAATCGAGCATGTCCCTGAAATCCTTGCCAAGTGGGAGGATTTGGGCATAATGGGGATTACCATCCTTGAGAGCACCGGACATGGAAAATTAAAACGCGCCGGCCTTCTGGATAACCTCCCCCTCCTTTTTTCACTGGAAACCCTTCAAGAATTACAGGAAATCCATCACCGGACATTACTCTCTGTGGTCGATAGTGAAGATTTAGTTGAAAAAATGATCACAACCGCGCAGGAAGTCATCGGCAATATTGAAGAGGAACACACCGGTTTCTTATTTGTCTTACCGGTGCTAAAAGCCATTGGTATCCAAAAATCGAAATTATCTCGCGCCGATTCGGAGGAAAAAATTCAATGAATGTCGCCATCGTATTACAAGGTATTGTAGGTATTCTATGGTTAGCCGTAGTTGCGCTCGTTGCGGTTGCCATCGTACGCGCCTCACGAGGCAAAAAAGTAACCACTTTTACGACAGCCATCCTCGGCACAGCAATAGCAGCCATCTTACTGACATCTATCAGCGCCGGTCTGGTCTTTATTCAACCGGAAGAAAGGGGGGTGGTTATTTCTGCTCTACAACCCAAAGGGTATCGGGAACAGGTTTTGGAACCCGGCTTACGTTGGGTCATTCCGTATTTTGAGAGTGTCGTAGTCTATTCGATTGCCCGCCAGACCTATACGATGTCCATCGCTCCCCTTGAAGGAGAAGTTCAAGGCGATGACTCGGTTGCAGCTCGAACTGCGGATGGACAGGAAGTCTTTTTAGATGCCTCGGTAATCTTTCAGGCAGACCCAACTCAGATTATCCAGTTGCATATCAACTGGCAGAAACGTTATGCGCAAGAACTGGTTCGTCCGTTAGCTCGGGGAATCATGCGTGATGCGGTGGCAAAATATCGGGTCGAAGAAGTCTATAGCACCCGCCGCGCAGAGATTACTCAGGAAATCACAGATAGAATGCGCGAGAAGCTGGCTGAAAATGGGATTATCCTGGTTGATTTTGTGCTGAGAAATATCACCTTCTCCGAAGAGTATGCCAAGTCGGTTGAACAAAAACAGATCGCCGAGCAGCAAGCCCAACAAGCGCGCTTTGTCGTAGAGCAGAAGAAACAAGAAGCCCAACAGGCGATTGAAACAGCACGTGGGCAGGCAGAGTCGGCTCGTATTCGCGCTCAGGGCGAAGCCGATGCGCGTATCATTCAAGCCAAAGCGGAGGCTGAAGCCCTGCAACTCATCGCTCAAGCCTTACGCGAAAACCCCGATTTGCTTACCTACCAATACATCACCAAGCTCGCTCCCAATATCCAGGTGATGTTGGTGCCGAACAATATGCCCTACCTGTTGCCGTTACCTTCGATGGGACCCAACTCTGTAATAACTTCAACCCTGCCAACGGTGATTCCTACACCAACGACTACACCTTGACTCTAATGAGAGGATGAACGATCACGATCCTTCCGGCAAGCAAATTCGTCTGACCAGCCTTTCCAGTTGCGCGGGTTGAGCATCCAAGCTAAGCGCGGAAGCGCTGGCGCAGGTGCTGCGCCCGATCCAGGATTTGTTTCAGGCATCTGATTTTCCAAACCTGCTGGTTGGGTTGGACGAGCCAGATGACGCAGCCGTCTGGCAGTTAGACGATGAGAAAGCGATTGTCGTAACGACCGACTTCTTCACGCCTGTTGTCGATGATCCGTTCGATTACGGGGCTATTGCGGCGGCAAACGCTCTCTCGGATGTGTATGCCATGGGCGGAAAGCCGTTTCTGGCATTGAATATCGCTGCCTTACCGCCCGATCTGCCCCCCGAAATCCTGAGCGAGATCCTGCGCGGCGGTGCCGAAAAAGCGCGTGAAGCCGGAGTGGTGATTGCCGGTGGACATACCATCCAGGATAAAGAACCCAAATATGGATTGGTCGTAATCGGTCTAGTCCATCCCCAAAAATTCTTCCGCAAGAGCGGCGCCAAGCCCGGAGATTTTCTCATTCTCACCAAGCCACTTGGCTTCGGCACAACCACCACAGCCCTCAAGCGCGGGTTGGCAAAAAGTGAGCATGTTTTCGAAGCAGTACAATGGATGAAAAAGCTCAACCGACAGGCGTCCGAAATTGGTCAACAAGTCGGGTTAACCACGGCAACCGATATCACCGGCTTCAGTCTGCTCGGGCATGCCTGGGAGATTGCTTCTTTATCCGGGGTTGGTTTGCGGCTCTCCTTTGCGGATATGCCCTTTATCGAAGGCGCCAAAGAATACGCTGCTCAGTATATTTTCCCTGGCGGCGCCTTTGACAACCGTCTCTTTTTCCAGGAACATGTGCGCTTTGACTCCCGCCTGGCTGAAGCTGAAATGATGTTGCTCTTCGATCCCCAAACCAGCGGAGGGTTGCTTTTGGCTGCCTCCCCTGACAAACGGCAAGCCTTTGAGCAAGCTGCCCAAACCGCCCAACAACCCTGTTGGGTCATCGGCGAGGTCACTTCCAGCGGCAGGATTGAAGTCGAGTAGAGGTGCTAAGCCTCAGATTCCACCCTTTCAATTTGAGGGAAAAACTGTTTTACCGTACCTTCTACCCACCCATGCAAGGTGGTCGGCAGAAGCGGGCATCCCAAACAGGCACCTCCCAGGCGCACCTTGAGAACTTTGCCGTCAAAAGAAAGAAAGGTGACCGAGCCCCCGTGATATTGTTCAATATAAGCACTTAATCGCTCCAGCAAATCCTTCAGTTGTTGCTCTACGGATGCTTCCACCATCCAATACCTCCTATGGCTCACAGACGCTGGCGATCAAACCCTGTCTCAACAGGGTAACGACCTCATTGCGCGTGCTGTGCAATCGTTCGGCTATCACATCTGCCAGCCGCTCTAAGACGATAATGCCCGTGTCGGGATACTGGCTGCACAGACGACGGAGATCGGCGCCTCGCACACACAATAACTCTGAGTCGGCGCTGCAAATTGCCCCCGAAGTATAGTGGCGGCTACCCAATGCAGCCGACCAGCCGACAATTCCGCCGGGCTTGACGCGGGCGACAATAATTTCCGGGCCGTCGTCTGGTTTATAGCGCACAATCACCTCACCACGCACCACCAGATAGAGGACATCTGCAACATCACCCTGCTCAAACAATAAATCACCTTCTTTACAGCGACAAGGCATAAAGAGCGGCTTGAGCAAAGCAAGCTGCCTGGGGGATAAATTCGCAAAAAAGGGTGAACGTTGAAAAATGTCGTCGTCGTTCATTGCTACCAACCAAGCCTACCTTATCTCTATAATTATCCCAAATTTACCTGATAAGTTGGCTTCTCTCATAGTGGCAAATGTCACTTTCGAGACGATGATTTTCCATAAATCATGCCTCCAGGAGATGATCCTGGAGGCATGACATTTTACCCTCAAAAATGAAAGCAGGAGCGTTAAATCGTAACGGGGCTTTCTTGCTCAATGGAAAGACTGGCTTGTTCTTTGAGCGAAAACGTCAACTGTTGCGAGTTTTCGTCCACATCGACCAGGATATGGTTGCCAGCTTTGAATTCTCCTGCCAGGAGACGCAGGGATAAGGGGCTTTCGACATATTTCTGAATCGCCCGTTTAAGCGGTCGCGCCCCAAAGGACGGATCATAACCCACATCGGCAAGCCAGTTCCGGGCAGCTTCACTTAACTCGACTGTGATGCCGTGCTCACCCAATCGCTCCTGGACTTCTTTCATTTGGAGATCAACGATCTCTCGCATTTGCTCCAGGGAGAGCGGCGAGAAGGTGATAATCTCATCAATGCGGTTGAGAAATTCAGGGCGGAAGGTGCTCTTGAGTGCTTTTTCGATTTTCTCCTGTGCCTGGCGTTCTTCATTGCTATCCGTCCGTTGCAAAAAGCCCAGGCTGCCCGATTTGCGCACGAACTCCGTGCCGAGGTTGCTGGTCATAATCAAGACCGTGTTACGGAAATCGACAACATTCCCCTGCCCGTCGGTCAGGCGCCCATCATCCAAAATTTGCAGGAGAGCATTCCAGACTTCGGGGTGAGCTTTCTCGATTTCGTCAAACAAAATCACCCGATACGGACGGCGCCGCACAGCTTCCGTCAGTTGACCGCCTTCCTCGTAACCAACATAGCCCGGCGGAGCGCCGAACAGACGCGAGACGGTATGCTGCTCCCGATATTCACTCATATCAATCCGTACCAGTGCATCCTCATTGTCGAAGAGAAACTCCGCCAGGGCTTTGGCAAGTTCGGTCTTACCTACCCCCGAAGGGCCAATGAAGATAAACGATCCTATTGGACGACGGGGGTCTTTCAAGCCGGAGCGCGCCCGCCGGATAGCATCGGAGATCGCTTTGATGGCTTCATCCTGACCCTTGATGCGCTCGTGCAGGCGTTCTTCCATGTTCAACAATTTCTCAGCTTCGGTTTCCATCATTTGATTCACCGGAATGCCCGTCCACTGGGCGACAACTTCGGCGATATCCTGCACATCAACAACCTCATCCAGTTGATGTTCAGCTTCCCATTGATCGCGTTGGACGTTAAATTGTGCTTCCAGGCGCAAACGCTCGGACTTCTTTTGGGCTGCCCGTTCGTAATCGCGTTCTATCCCGGCCTGTTCTTCTTCAGCAGCCAGACGATCGATCTCGCTTTTGAGGGCTTTCAACTCTGGCGGAAGCGAATACAGGGCAACCCGCAATTTCGCCGCCGCTTCATCCATCAGATCAATCGCTTTGTCGGGCAAGCGGCGGTCAGTGACATAGCGGGCGGATAAGCGTGCCGCAGCAACCAGAGCTTCGTCCGAGAAGTGAACTTTGTGATGGGCTTCATATCGATCACGTAAACCCCGCAGCATTTGGATGGTGTCTTCTACGCTGGGTTCTTCGACGAAGACCGGTGCAAAACGGCGCTCGAGGGCAGCATCTTTCTCGATATATTTATGGTATTCATCCAGGGTGGTAGCGCCAATGCATTGCAGTTCGCCCCGCGCCAGAGCCGGCTTGAGCATATTCGAAGCATCCATTGCCCCTTGCGCTGCGCCTGCGCCAACCACGGTGTGTAGTTCATCGATAAACATGATAATCTCACCCTGGGCGCGTTGGGTCTCCTCAATGACCGCTTTCAACCGTTCTTCAAACTCGCCGCGAAAACGAGAACCAGCGATCATGCTCCCCAAATCCAATGCCAGAACCCGTTTGCCACTCAAGATTTCCGGCACATCGTTATTGGCAATTTTCTGGGCCAGACCTTCCACAATGGCCGTTTTGCCAACGCCAGCTTCACCGATCAGAACCGGGTTGTTTTTTGTTCGGCGGGATAAAATCTGGATCAGGCGTAAAATTTCGACATCCCGACCGATCACAGGGTCTAATTTTCCTTCCCGCGCGGCCTGGGTAAGATCGCGGGAATATTTTTCCAAAGTGCGGTAACGGCTCTCAGCCTGTGGATCGGTGACCCGCTGTCCACCCCGTAGTTGTTGGATCGCTTCATACACCCGCTCGCGGGTCACACCCGCGCCTTCCAGTAAGCGCGCCGCTGGCGTGCTGCGTTCGCTTAAGATTGCCAGGAAAATATGTTCGGTTGAGATATATTCATCCCGTAAACGGTTGGCTTCTTCGTTCGCCAGGTCAACAATCCGTTTCACCCGCGGGGTAATAAAGATTTGCCCCGCCCCACCACCAAAAATATTTGCCTTGGGACTGGTGCGTAAAATGTAATCCAGGCGCTCCATCAAGGCGTTGGTATCAACCTTGAGGATCTCCAGAATCTGAGGAATAACCCCTTGAGGTTGTTCGATCAACGCCAATAAGATATGCTCGGTATCAATTTGATTATGGCCGTAGCGCTGAATGATCTCCGCCGCGCGTTGGGCGGCTTCCTGCGCTCGTTCCGTAAAACGATCAAATCGCATCATTTCTGCTAATCCTTCCTTAAAGCATTCCTTTCCTTTGAAAGGAAATCTCGTCTGGTTGGTATCTCAGGTATTTCGATACCATCCATCTGGTTTCTACCAAGGATTATACCCTCGGTTTCATTATCATTTTCTCAGACTGTTGTTAACATTACATAAGACCGCACCAGATCAGGGAGATAATGAAAGCCGGGTCTCTGGAATAGCTGCACTTATTCGCAATTAGATTGAACAACTTGCTCGCCATACCCGACGGCTTTAACGTTCCTATGTCTCATCCTCTTCGTCATCCAGTAGAACCTCTCGATCCCGGCTACCTGCAAGAAGCGGGCCAACCACTCCCATTTCTTCTAATTCGTCCATTAATCGTGCCGCCCGAGGATAGCCAATTCGCAAGCGCCTTTGCAATAACGAGGCGCTGGCTCGGCGGGTCTTGCGCACAATTTGAATCGCCTGTTCGATCAGGGCATCATGATCTTCCAAAAACGAACTTTCTTTCAGATACTCTTCCCACGGAGGCGCTTCCTCCTGCACAGGGAAGCTGGATTGCCAAAACGTAATCATCCGCTCGATTTCCACATCGTTGACCATCACCCCCTGACAACGCAGAGGTGCCATCGCTTCGGGTGGCAAGAAGAGCATATCCCCATGCCCTAATAAGGTTTCCGCTCCGACAGTATCTAAAATCACGCGCGAATCCACCGCCGAAGCTACTGCGAAGGCAATGCGAGCAGGAAAATTGGCTTTGATTAAGCCGGTGACCACATCGGTGCTTGGACGTTGGGTTGCAATAATTAAGTGAATACCGGTCGCCCGTGCCATTTGCGCCAAACGGATTAAGGCATGTTCAGTTTGTTCGGCAGCGGTCATCATCAGATCAGCCAGCTCATCAATGATAACGACCAGATAAGGGAGAGGCGACAAATCTTTGTGACGCCGGGCTTTCTTGTTGTAGGTATCCAGGTTACGCGAGTGAGTCGCTTCGAGGAGCTTATAACGACGGTCCATCTCGCTTACCGTCCATTGTAAGACCCCCAGGATGCGTTCTAATTTCGTTTCAACCTTGCCCATCAGGTGCGGCAGACCGTTGAAGCGCACCAGTTCAACCATTTTGGGATCAATCATGATCAATCGCAAATCCTGGGGAGTGTTATTCATGGCCAAACAGGTCGTAATTGCCGCAATGCACACCGATTTCCCCGAACCGGTCGTGCCGGCAATCAACAAGTGGGGCATGCGCGTCAGGTCGCCCACCACCGGGTTGCCCGACACATCCCTACCGAGGGCAATGGCTAAGGGAGAGTTCACTTTGGCAAACGCTTCACTCTCCAGGAGCGGTCGCAAGCGCACAACCGAAGCGCGCGGATTGGGCACTTCAATCCCGATATAAGGGCGACCTGGCACCGGTGCTTCAATGCGCAGACGCTCAGCCGCCAGCGCCAAAGCCAGATCGCGACTCAACGCTGAAATCTGCGCCACGCGCACCTTCTGCTTTGCGACTTCCCCTTCAACGCCATTTTTCTCCAGGAAGCCCGGCTCCACAGCAAACTGGGTTACCGTTGGGCCGACGCGCACGCCAATTACTTTGGCCGGAATTCCAAATTCACTCAATGTCTTTTCGATCAAGCCGGCTGTCATATTTACATTGCGTTCATCGGGGCGATAGGCGGTTTCGTTCACCAACAAATCCAGCGGCGGCAAGCGCTCATCGCGCGGTAAAGGGGTGCTTGTTTTTTGAGCCTCGCTTTCTTCAGATAAGCGAAACTTCTTACGCCACTCTTTTGGCAGACGTTCACTGCCTGTTGATGGGGTTGCTGGCTTGTTATTTGAGATTGGCGAAAGGCTCACTGCCGGCTCGAACGGCGGTGGAGCAGGCGGCTCATCTTCCTTCAACTGGCGTAAAACCCGTCCAAACCAGCCGGAGGCAACCAGGATACCCATAACCAGTAGAATTGTCACCAGTAAACCATGCAATATCTGCCCCACCAGACCAAGCGGGATAAACCACCCGCCGCTCAGCCTTGCCAATCCCCACCCAACTCGACCGCCATCCAGACCGGCTTCTGCGCGGCGAAAATCCATTCCTCCCAGAATGCTAAAAAGAGCCAGGGAGGTAAATGCAACCACCTCCCAGACGACAAACTTCCCCAGAATAGAAGGAAGATTTAGATTGTCCCGATAAAAAAGCACGATCCCCAACCACACCAATCCGGCTACAAGCCAGAGACTTCCCCACCCAAACCAAAGCCGCAGCAATCGAACCCATATCGCCAAAAGACCGCCGGAAAGATCAGGAAAGAGGATACCGAAAAAGGTCATTGCCGCCAGAGCAAGAGCGATGATACCGCCAACATCTCGCCCAAAACGACGGAAGCGGGCAAGAATAGCGAGTACCCGGTCAACACTCCCCTGGTTCGGCTGAGGAACGCCCTTATCTTCAGGTTTCGCCTTTGGCTCGTTTTTCACCATAGGTCCAATGGGTTTCACCAACGGATTGATTGCCTTTCACGACGATTCTACCCCATAAATTGCCCAAAATGAGCGCGTGGACAACCGGGCAAGGAAGCAAGGAAAACGAAGGGTCGAAGAACGAACCCATGGTTGGAGATTCAAACCTCTGGATCACACCGATCGAATCCCACTTTCACTTCCACCCCTTACCCTGCTATGCTGGAGAAATCAATTCTCAACCCAAATTCTCCTTCTGATACAGCGATGCAATCACCAACCCACTGAGAATCAAGGCTCCTCCAATAAGCTGCAATCCATCGGGGGTTTCATTGAGAAAAAGATAAGCCAGCAAAGTCGAGCCCAAGGGTTCCCCCAAGAGTGCAATCGAAACCAGCGCCGTCGGGACATAGCGTAACGCCCAGTTAAAGGTGGAATGCCCCAACAACTGGGGTACGATGGCAAGGGCAAGAAACCAACCAAACGCCGGCCGTGGGTAAGAGAGAAGTGGAAGCTCTGTTACGGCCACCCACCCCAGTAATACCAGTGCAGCGACTCCATAGACACTAAAGATATAAGTGAATAAGGATTGGTGGGCACGTAATGATCGGCCTAACAGAAGATAACAGGCTGCCAGAAAACCGCCCACCAGGGCAAGAAAATCTCCCCATAAGGCTTGGGCACCAAAAAACTCACCCCAGGCTGGACACCGCAGCCCACCGACCTCCCAACGGCAGCTCTCACTTATCCCCACCAAAATGGTGCCTCCCAAAGCCAAGAGCATCCCGACCACCGTCCCCTTGCGAATACTCTCCCGTAATAAGAGGGGGGCAAGCAGAGCCACCCACAAAGGCGCCGTTGAAACCAGCACGACCGAACTGGCAACAGTTGTGTACATCAAGGATGAAATCCAGGTGGCGAAATGAAAGGCAAGAAATATACCTGCCAGAATTGTTAAGATTAAGGCTTTGCCTCGCAGGGCGAGAATTTGGCTTCGGTGGCGCAGTAAGACTACCGGCAGGAGAATTAAAGTGGCTATGCTCAGGCGATAAGCCGAAACCACCAAAGGGGAGGCGTACGCCAGAGCATAACGGGCTAAAATTGAGCCGCTGGATACAGCAAGGATGCCAAAGACGAAAGCAACCCCAGGGGGGAAAGGAGGGCGGGACGATGCGTCGTTCAAGGTTGAGAAAGATGGAGTACGACTTTGCCGAGAACTTCGTTTGGGTAGACAGCTCCAAAAATACGGCTATCCAGGCTGTCGGGATGAGTGCCTCGAACCCAAAAAGTATTCTTCCCCTCCGGGCAATCTTCAACCCGCTTGATCAAAATGCCATAAGCTGGCTTTTGAAAGACGATCAGATCGCCAGTTCGAATGGGGAAAAAGATAGGGAGCTTCAACGCCAGCACAAAATCCCCATCTTTTATCTCAGGTGAGAGACTTTGACCCCGGACGCGCAGGAGACGGATCATTCGATAACGGGATAGACCAGTTCCAGGTTCGGCGCATACGGCGCTTTGGCGCGTCTGGTTGCAATTCCTTTGGTCTCCCAAAAGATTTGGGCAAATTGATTGATGGCTTCGACCAGTTGTTCGCCGACCGCCCGATCCGCGCTCTGGCGCGCTTTTGAGCCGAGAGCCATGATTTGGTGAACAAGCTGGTGAAGATGAGGGTATTTCTCAAGATGATGATCCTTGAAGTAATCGCCCCAGATGATGCGCACTTCTTGTTTGGCTTTTTCGGCATGTTCTTCTTTGATAGCAATATATCGAGACATGCTGTTATGGTAGTCTAACTTGGAGACTGCTTCGCGACCTTCGAGGTCTTTCATCAGGTCGATCATGCGCACAACCGTCAGGGCTGCAATCTGAGCAGTGATCGGATCATAAATCCCACACGGAATGTCACAATGGGCTTTCGCTCTGGTCAGGGGAAAACGTTGATCAATCCAATCCAAAATTTGATAAAACATGTGGACCTCCTTTCTTCCTTCCTCAAGCCATTTCGAGGTTTAACTCTTCCGCATCATACTGACAGGGAGAAAAAATGTCAAGATAGCAAATCATTAACATTTTTCTTATCAAAATTGTCTTGCAACCTGGACAATATATAGTATAATTATCTTAATAATCCGATTAATTATCACCCTTTATGGGTGGGAAAAATCACCTGAGAGGAAAGGATAAGATTTATGGCAAACCAATTCGTACTCCCGGAGTTAGGCTACGCTTTCAACGCCCTTGAACCCGTCATCGATGCACGCACGATGGAAATCCATCACGACAAGCATCATGGGGCTTATGTGACCAACCTGAACAAAGCCCTCGAAAGTGCTCCCGAATTCTTTGAAAAGCCCATTGAAGAAATTCTCCGCAACATCCAAAGCGTGCCGGAGAACATTCGCACTGCTGTGCGCAATCACGGTGGCGGACATGCCAACCATACCTTGTTCTGGAAGGTTATTGCTCCAGGTGGGGCAAAGGCCCCCTCGGGCGCATTAGCAAAAGAAATTGACAGCGCCTTTGGTTCTTTTGACGCTTTTGTTGAAAAGTTCAGCTCGGTTTCGGTCGCTCACTTTGGGTCAGGCTGGGGCTGGCTGGTGATCGACGGCGCAGGCAAATTGCAGGTCTATTCGCTTCCCAATCAAGATAGCCCCTATATGCAAGGTCATGTACCGATCCTGGGATTAGATGTCTGGGAACACGCCTATTACCTAAATTACCAGAATCGCCGTCCCGATTACGTCAAAGCCTTCTGGCAAATTGTCAACTGGACCCAGGTAGAAGAAAACTTTAGCAACGCGAAATAATTAGCTTATAATTGCAAAATTCGCCTCCAAGTGGGTTCTGTCCTCCCTCCTTTGAAGTCCCTCTACATTCAGGTGAAAGAGGGACTTCTCTTTTTATAATTTCGTCAATTTTATCTAAACATTCTTTATGATTTTTGTCTTAATAGATTGTGACTGAATCTTAATCTGAATCGTCGAAATACGGGGTAAATTGGAGTAAAATATAAATAACCTCAACCATCCTAATCGGTTTGATTCCCAATTTACAGGAGGAAAATCCCATGACCCACATTATCACCAGTTTATGTTTGCGGGATGCAGGCTGCGTGGAGGTCTGTCCGGTGGAATGTATTGTGCCAGGCAAGCCCATTGAAGAGTGGCCGTGGTACTATATTGACCCCGACACCTGTATTGATTGCGGCGCATGTGTCCCTGAATGCCCTTACGAGGCAATCTTCCCCGAAGATGAGGTTCCTTCCGCATATGTCGCCAAAGGTGGAGAATACCAGAACAAGGTCGGCTTCACCGGCCATTACGAAGGCACCAATCATCATGGTGAGAAAGTCGTTCTCGACACCGTCCGTCAACTCGAAAAAGGTGAGACGGTTGATCTAACCCCCGATATCAAAGAAAACTATCGCTACTTCCAAGAGGGCCCTGGCTACAAAGCCCTTGAGATGTAATCGAAACAAAGAGAGCCAGATGCCCATTGTTTGTCTGGCTCTCTTTCAAACACTTTGTAACCTCGGACATCCAGAAATTTTTGCGCTTCATCCAGCCTATCTCTTCAGCCAGGGGAGGTGGTTATGCAGATCACACATGCTGAAGTTGTGCCGGTTGAATTAACCTTACGAGAGGCAGTTCAATTAGCCCATCTAGCCCCAATCCAAAAGGTAACGGCAATTTTCGTCCGCCTGGAAACCCGTCAGGGGCAGAGCGCGTGGGGATGCACGATTGCCCACCCTCAACTCAACGGTTATCATCCTGAAAAAGTCAAGAAGGTATGCCAGGATTGCGCGGTCAGGGCGGTCGATCTTCATCCTCTCAACCTGGAAAATGCCCTTGCCGAACTTGCCCCAATATGCGCAGATTGTCCTCCTGCACTGTGCGCCTTCGATCTCGCTTTTCATGATCTTCTTGGTCTGGCTGCCGACTTACCGCTCTATCGTTTATTAGGAGGTTATCGCAACCGCATACAAACCTCTATCACCATTCCGATTGCGTCGATCGATGAAAGTGTCGAACTCGCTCGCCAGTACGCGGCGCAGGGATTTCGGATTTTCAAAGTAAAAGGCGGTTTAGATGCCGCTGATGATGTGCAACGGGTGCAAGCCATTCATCGCGCCTGTCCAGAATTTACCCTTCGGCTGGATGCTGATGGCGGGTATACTGCCCAGGAGGCAATCGAGGTTGCCCGCGCCCTGGAGGGTTTGATTGAGTTTTTTGAACAGCCCACCGCCCCTGACGATTTGCAAACCTTACGCGAGATCACCCAATTGAGTCCAGTCCCCATCCTGGCAGACCAGAGCGCATGTGGGGCTGAGTCGGCTCTGCAAATCGCTGCCCAACGGGCAGCGCACGGAATTTCGGTAAAACTGGCTGCCTGCGGTGGCATCCGCGCGGCCTATCAAGTCGACGCCATTGCTCGCGCCGGGCGTCTATCCACCATGGTAAGCTGTCTGATCGAACCAGCCCTGCTGATTGCGGCTGGCCTCAGCCTGGCACTTGCCAGCCCCAACGTCCAATATGGGGATCTGGATGGACACCTGGTGCTGAAGGACGATCCTACCCAGGCTGGATTTATTCTCAAAGATGGTTGGCTGATCGCCTCCGAAGTGCCCGGTCTCGGATATTCGGTAAACCTGTAACCAGCTAACCAGCCATTCATTTTTCAAGTACAATTAGGGTATGGCAATGCTGATTCTGATCCGCGGCGCCGGCGAGATGGCAAGCGGCATTGCTTACCGCTTGCAGCGCGCCGGCTTAAAAGTTATTATGACCGAGTTACCTCAACCCCTGGCGGTCAGGCGCTGGGTTTGCTTTTCAGAAGCCGTTTACGATGGGCAATGCTCGGTCGAAGGCATTGAGGCACGGCGGATCAAAGATCCCACCGACACCCTCAAAATCTTGCAGGTAATGGCAAAAGGGATCATCCCCGTCCTGATCGACCCCGAAGGCGAGTCGATCTCTGCCTTACATCCCACCGTGGTCATCGATGCCCGGATGCTAAAAAAGCCCGTAGAATTAATTCCGCAACGGGTGAATCTGATCATCGGTTTAGGGCCAGGTTTTACGGCAGGGAAAAACTGCCATGCCGCGATTGAAACCAATCGCGGGCATACCCTGGGACGGGTTTACTGGGAAGGCTCTCCACAAGCCGATACCGGCATCCCGGACGCCGTGGGCGCAGTGCGCGAGAAGCGGGTTCTTCGAGCGCCAACCAATGGCGTCTTTCAGCCCAAAGCCTCCATTGGCGATCACATCGAGGAAGGCCAGGTGATCGCTGAAGTAAACGGTCAACCCATCCTTGCGCCTTTTAAAGGTGTCCTGCGCGGCTTATTGCGGGAAGGGCTGGAAGTACCCCAAAACCTGAAAGTTGGCGATTTGGATCCGCGCGACGACCCCACTTACTGCAAGCTCGTCTCGGATAAAGCCCTTGCGGTTGGCGGCGCAGCCCTGGAAGCAATCCTATCCAAACCGAACCTGCGCCCTCATTTATGGAGTTGAGCGAAACGGTGGTCATAACATTCCAGGCACACAATTCAGCCAGACTTCGATGAATCTCGATCTGCGGCGCGCCTTACGTTTATCCTTTCCATCCAGCATTGCCCTTGTTGGAGCTGGGGGCAAAACCACAACGCTATACCAACTGGCGAGAGAATACCAATCAGAATATCCGTTGGTCATCCTGACAACCAGCACCCACCTGGGCAGGGAACAGGTTCGCGCCGCCGATTTCCACCTGATCCATCACGGCGAACTTAAGCAGACGTGGGAGCAAATTCGCGCTCGTCAGGGCAGATTGTGTTTGACCGCAGAGTGGGATAGCCAGACCCAGCGCTGGCAGGGTCTGGACTCAGAGACATTGCAATCTCTCGCGCAGATTGCCCAGGAAAACGACGTTCCACTGATCATCGAAGCCGACGGAGCACGCCGCCGTCCCCTGAAAGCCCCTGCCGACCACGAACCGGCGCTTCCTCCTTTCTGCGACACGGTTATCGTTGTTGCCGGTCTGGCTGCCCTTGGCAAACCATTGACCGAAGAATGGGTACACCGACCACAGCGGTTTGCGGAACTGAGCGGATGTCCCATCGCTGAAACTATCACCAGCGAGGCGATTTTGCGAGTCCTCAGCCATCCATTAGGCGGGCGAAAAGGCATCCCTGCCACTGCCAAAAGCTATGTGTTGCTCACGCAAGCTGAAACCCCCGAAGCCCAGGCAACCGCCAAACGCATGAGCAGTTTCCTCCTGAGAGATTTCAACGCTGTAGTTGTCGCCGCCAAAGGACAGACTTTGCCCTCTACTGCTGAGCCCGGCAACCTTCCGTGTAGCGATGACGATTTCCTGCTCCCCTATCGCCTGCTCGCCGTCCATGAAACGATTGCCGGGGTAGTCCTGGCCGCTGGCGCTTCGTCGCGCTTTGGCAAACCCAAGCCGTTGCTGATCTGGCGCGGAGAGACCCTTGTCCATCGCGCCGCACGTCTGGCTCTGGAAGCTGGCCTGCAACCGGTGATCGTCGTATGCGGTGCAGAGGGCAACGCGGTCGCTGAGGCCGTTGCCGATTTACCCGTCGCTGTGGTTCAAAACCCGGATTGGTCAGGCGGACAAAGCACTTCGATCAAGGCTGCCCTGCACACCCTTGGAGAAAAAAGCGGAGGAGCGATTTTCTTGCTGGTTGATCAACCTTTCATCTCGCTTCCCTTGCTCCAGGCATTATTGGAAAACCATGCCCAAAGCCTCGCCCCCGTCATTGCCCCTCTGGTCGGTGACCGGCGCACCAATCCAGTCCTCTTCGACCGGCTAACCTTTCCCGATTTACTGCGCCTGGAGGGAGATGTAGGAGGCCGGGCTATCTTCGGGCGCTATCCGCCGCAATGGCTAATCTGGCAGGATGAAAGGCTGCCTTTTGACCTAGATACCCCCGACGATTATCGTAAACTATTGACGCTGGATGAAGATTCAAACTAACTCGACCTCGCTAAAACCTGTCGAAGCAATCATCTTAGCTGCCGGGCAATCGCAACGCATGGGAGAACCCAAACTGGCTCTACCCTGGGGTAAGACAACCGTGATCGGAGCGGTCATTCAAGCCCTGGTGGAAGGCGGAGCAGAGGCTGGCTTACAAGGGATTCTGGTTGTCACCGGCGGTCATCAACCTTTGGTAGAAGACCTTTTGCGCCAAATCTCTTCTCGCATTCCGCTGCGCTGGACATTTAACCCGCGCTATACCGGTGAAATGTTTCTCTCCCTGCAAGAGGGCTTGAAGCACACCTTACCCACCACGCAAGCTGCTTTGGTTGTACTCGGAGACCAACCTCAAATTTTAGCCACTACCGTACGCCTGATTCTGCAACGTTATCAGACAGAACATCAGCCCCTGATTGCGCCAAGCTACCAGATGCGGCGCGGTCACCCCTGGTTGGTTGATCGCTCGTTATGGAATGACCTGCTTGCCCTATCTGCGCCACAAACGCTGCGCGATTTCTTTCTGAGACATTCTGACAAGGTAGACTATCTCGTTGTCGACACGCCAAGTGTGCTGAAGGATATTGACACTCCTCAGGACTATCAGCGCGAGAAACCTCTCGAATAAAATGACCGACGAAAAAAAATACTGGAAAAGTGCGGAAAGCGTTTATAATTAAGCAACGATTGTACGAAATTAACGTAGATGATAACGAAATCGGATTCTGAAAAAATTGCTCTGATTGTCGAAGACGAGACTGATACAGCGGAGATGCTGGCAGAGATGATCCGCCTTTGCGGATACAAAGCCCAACATGCCTATTCTGCCCAGCCAGTTCTTAATCTTTTGGTTCAGCAAAAGCCGCATTTGCTGCTGTTGGATATCATCCTTCCGGACACCAATGGGATCGAGTTGCTGCGCGCCATCCGCGCCGAAAGGCAATTTGACGACTTACCGGTGATCCTGATCTCCGGCAATTGCCAGCCCAGCGATATCGAGAAAGGACTGTTGGCAGGAGCATCTGCATACCTGACCAAGCCGGTCGCCTTTTGGGAGTTAAGAGAAACCATCGAAAAACTGCTCCAGCATCAAACCACCTCTCTATGAACCAAGTCCTGCGCGCCTTTATCGCCATTGAACTTCCCTCCGAAGTGCAGAAGAAACTGAGTCAGGTCATCCAGCGCCTACAAGAACAACTCCGCGATGTTTCGATTCGCTGGGTAAAGCCGCACAACATCCACCTGACCCTGAAGTTCTTAGGCGAGGTATCGCTCAATAATCTCGAAACCATCAAGCAAATTCTGGTCAAAGAGGCTGCCGAGGTTTCGCCTTTTGAGTTTAGCATAGGAGAACTCGGCGCGTTTCCCAATGTAAAGCGCCCGCGTGTGCTCTGGTTACATGTAGCCGCCCCGCCGGAACTCTTCGCTCTGCAACGCTCCATCGATACGCAAACCGAAAGGCTTGGCTACGTGTCCGAAGAGCGTACTTATTCTCCCCATATTACGGTGGGGAGGGTAAACCGCCAGGTCACTCCGGAAGATATTCACCGCATCTCAACCCTTCTCCAAAAAACGCATATCGGACTTGTCGAGGTTGTGAGCGTATCAACCGTTACCCTATTTCGAAGCGATCTCCATCCCGATGGGTCTGTTTATACTCCCCTTGCTGTCGTTTCGCTAAAAAACTCCATCCTTGATAAGAGGTGAACTCTGGACGCCTTACAAATCGCCCGAGAATTGGTTAATGTGCTGGAAAACAAAAAAGGGGAAGATATCCTGCTTTTGGATTTGCGAGAGATTGCTCCCTTTACCGATTTCTTCATCCTGTGTAGTGGCACCAGTGACCGTATGCTTCAAGCCCTGGCAGACGCTGCGGTGGAATGGATCCGTGACCACTACCACTTCAAGGGTCGCCTGGAGGGTGAAGGGATTGATGGCTGGATTCTGGTGGACTTTGGGGATGTCACTTTACACCTCTTCGCCCCCGAGAAGCGATCATACTATAACCTGGAAGAGCTGTGGAGCGCCGGCAAGGTGCTTTTGCACCTGCAATAGGGCAATCGGTTATATACTCCTAACCCATTTTCGTCTCAATTAGCCAGGCAGTCTGTTTTCTGCCGCCGCTAAAATGCGCCTAATCTCGCCTTGAAGTTCTTTGGGTAAGCTTACCTCAGGAACTGTATTTAAAATCCTCATCAGGTGCTGATTTAAGCGCTCATCAAACGATTTCTTCCCGTTCTTTTCCCAGATAGCATAAGCGTTTCGGTCACCAAGTTTTGGTACCCAGATTTCCGATTTACACAAGGCAACGGCGCGCGGTTGCGAGAGAAAATGAGAACCTGGTCCTACCTGCTCAATTAAGTCCAGCATCAACGTATGTTGATTGACCTCCACCCCCCTCAAGATCCGCCTTGCCATTCCAATCGCCTCATCTGTCAGGATTAGCAACTCCAGCGATCCAATATCAGCGCAATCGAGGAAGCCGACATCATGCACCAAATCCGCCCCACTCAGAGCGGAAAGCAAAACCTGGAGGGTGATCTCCATGCTGGCTTGAGCATCGACACTTTTACTTTCCGAAGCCCCACCAGTGCCCATGAATGGTAAATTCAAATAATGGGCAAGCTCAGCCGCCGCGGCTGTATAGAGACTCAATTCTGGTGATCCGTAAGCCGGCCGAGCAGTGCGTAAATCCATTGCGCCGAGAGCCGCTCCGATCATCATCGGCGCACCTGGTGTCTGCAACTGCACGATCGTCAAGGCAGCCAGAGCAGACGCCAGATACAAGACCAGCGCGCTGGCGCCGGTTGGAGGCGATTCCAACCCCACTGTTGGACCTCCTAAACAGATGAGTGGAATATGATGTTCTGCTCCCCATAAGAGACAACCCAGTTGGCCATCTGCCAGCCGTAAGGGTGACTCGTAAGTGGCAAAGAAAGCAAAGTTGGGTTTTTCTCGAAATGCATTTTCTCCACCGGCGACGGCGCAGGCGACTTGAAAAATTTCTGCCAGAACATTCGGTTCGGTCGCCCAGGCTACAACCGGTTTATGCGTAGCCGCGATCATTTCGGCAAACTCATATAATGGCGAAAGAGCAGGGGAGACATCGTCAAAGATGCTCAAACTCATCACATAATCCATATTTTCCAATCCCTCACACACTCGCGCCACATAGGCAGCATCCCCGCGACGGGAACGCCTTCTTTCGCCCGTGTAGGGATCGATAAAATAGGTGCAGGTGGGGCCAGGACCAAAATGCACTCGCCCAGGCTGGATACAAATAGAATCTTTCTCATCCCTTCCCCAAATCGTGAAATGGCGTGGAGCAGTCGAGAGCGCCTTTTGCACCAAAGCAGGGGAGACAAAAAAACGTGTCCCATCTGCTACGCAGCCAGCCTTCCGCAGAAGCTGTTGGGCTTTGTCATTCAGCACCAAAACGCCGGTGCGCTCAAGAACCTGATAGGCTCCTTCAACGATCTTTTGACAACTTGTTTCATCCAGAATTCGCCATTGGGGAGTGCTGTTTTGATGAATGATCATATCTCCTCCTGGAGGGTTAGACATGCCCGTAGTAATCACGATGGACAACGACCGAGTAAGCATAATCCAGCAATGTCCCCCAACTAAAGATCGGGATTTCAATTTCGCGTTGCAAAGCCCGTGCAAAAGGGGGAAAGCCAGTGCACTCTAAAACCATCGCTCCCATATTCGGGTGATTACGATAGAAGTCAATCGCCACTTGAAGAAATTCCCGCTCTGCCTTCTCGTAATCAGCTTCGGGCAACGCCGGGCGGATGCCTGCAGTCCACAAGCGATCAAACTCCTCACAGCGTCCATCGTCCATGGCACCACCAATAACATAATTTGTACCCGGCTGGATGCCAACGGATGACAAATGGCGATCAGTTAAGTAGTGTGAATTTGCTACCAGGATGCCCACCACCTGATTAGACGAAATGATTTGCTGGGCAAATGGCACCTGCAACAGGCTAGAAAGGAATACCGGCACATTGACCGCTTCAGCGACTTCGCGTTGAAAATATGCAAAATAACCGCATTCGGCGAGAATGGCGCGGCATCCCAGCCTCTCTAAGCGCTGTGCGGCGCGCAGTAATGGAGTTAAACAGGGACTCTTATCTTCCTCATGTACCAATCGATAGATATCCACCCCCTCGGCAATCTCATACTGGATCGGAAAGGGATACGCGCTGGCATTCCGCACATCACCCGGAAAGGCTGGATAAACATCATCCAACAAGATCACTCCCAAGCCCATCCCATAACAGCAGCGGTTTGGTCTGGCCCGGATCTTACGAATGCCCATGTCTCTATGGGTGTTCAGCATCGTTCAGCACCTCACAAAACAATTTGGGATCAATATTTCCACCACTCAGGATACAGGCAGCTTTGCGAAAACGATGGCGATTCTTCCAGGCGGCAGCCAGACTAACCGCTCCAGCCCCCTCGACCACGAGATGGCAGGCATGGTATAACCAGCGCATGGCTTGACGTACTTCAGATAAACTCACGACGACTGTTTCGGCGACCAATTTTCGAACATATTCCCACATTTGAGGAAAAACGAAAGGCGCGCCCATGCCAGAAATAAAACTGGGAGTATAGGACGTTTCCACTGGTCTGCCTGCCTTTAATGAGACCGTCAGTGGGGTGGCTGTCTCGACCTCGCAGGCAATGACCTTCGTGGTCGGACTGGAATAGCGCGCCGCCTGCGCTACTCCAACACAGAGTCCCCCTCCTCCACAAGGAAGGAAAATCGCTTCGAGATCAGGATTCGCTTCAACGATCTCCAAGCCCAACACCGCATGAGCGGTTATCACCGCCCGATTTGCAAATGGATGCACCATTTTTCCCTTCATGGCAGGATGTTCTCCCCGCACCTGAATTTGTTGATATTCTTCAAAAGGCACTTTGATTAAGCGGGCGCCATATTGAGTAATAGCATCTTGCTTCACGCGCGGCACGTCGTGTGGGACGATGACCGAACAATGGATTCGTTTCTGTCTGGCAGCCCAAGCCAGAGCTTTGCCCATATTTCCTGCGCTGGCTGTCCAGACCCCATTTTCATTGAGTTGACTTTCTAACGCTTCCAGGGCAAAAATGGCTGCCCGGGCTTTGAACGATCCGGTCACCTGCAGGGATTCGACCCGTGCCAGGATTTCACCACCTGCCTCCGAGTCATTCTCCCTCATTGAGAGATGCAGGGTGGGCATATCCTGCAAACAGCCGTTGAGTTTTTGGCGAGCGCGCTGGATGTCTTCAAAACTCAACCAAAATGCGTGTTCCATTCACCCGTTTCTTCCCAAAAACTGCTCAGGGAAACCCAGTCTCATAACCTGGCGAGAGCCTGGTCAAGGTCGGCGATGATGTCCTCGACATTCTCTAAACCAACCGAGAGGCGGATCAGACCATCATCGATGCCGGCTGCATCGCGCTCTTCCTGGGTCATGTGCTCATGGGTGATCGTGCGCGGGTGCATACAGATCGTGCGACTGGTGCCAAATGTGACAGCATGGGTAATCAGGCGAAAACTGTTCATCACTCTGGCAGCTCCCTCCATGCCGTTGGGGACAACAAATGAAAGTAAGCCACCGTTTGCCCTCATCTGGCGCCGTGCCAGCTCCGCCTGGGGGTGGTTGGGCAAGCCTGGATAATTGACCTGGCGGACTTTGGGGTGCTGAGATAAAAATTCAGCCACGCGCTGTGCATTCTGGCTATGGCGTTCCATGCGCAACGAAAGGGTTTCTAAATATTGCAGCATCAACCAGGCTTCAAAGGGTTGGAGGATCGCACCGACAAACTCGGTGGTATTCCAACGAATGTCTTCGATTAAACCCTCCGGTCCAATCACAGCTCCGCCCAACACGGTTGCATTACCGCATAAAAATTTGGTCAGCGAAAGCAGAATAATATCGGCCCCTAATTCAATTGGTTTCTGTAAAGCGGGTGTTGCCGTTGTGTTATCTACCACCAAAGGCACACCGCGCCGATGGGCTACTTCCGCAACTCCCTGAATGTCGGTTACCTGGAGACAGGGATTGCTTGGCGTCTCCACCCAAACCAATTTCGTCCGCCCGTCAATCGCCTGATCCCAGGCTTCGAGGCTGGTAAAATCGCGCACAAAGCGGAACTCCACATTACACCGCTCTGGAAAGATCGAAGCCGCCTGTTTATACCCTTCGCCAAAAGTGTTTAAGGTTGTCACCACATTATCCCCCGGGCGAGCCAGGGTAAAGATCAATTGAAAAAGGGCTTGAGAACCCGAACAAGCAGTCACACAGGCTTCTCCACCTTCTAAGGCAGCTAATCGCTTTTCCAAAACGCTCACCGTCGGGGTCTTGCTGCGTCCATAGATGTAATTCGGGAACTTCTCAAAACATTCGTAAGGGTACGTCATCGATTGGACAATTGGCACTGCAAAGGAACGAAATTCCTCCACATCTTCCAGCGGGCGGAAACCGCTATGCAAAGCGCGGGTATCAAAACCCAGTTCCTGGTCGGGAGCAGAAAGCTTTCGTCCATTGGGCTCATATTTCCAGGGATCACGGAGAAAAAATGGCTTGTCGGTGTGCATACAGAAGATCCTTTCTGGGGTTGAGGTGTTCTGTCTAGCTTTTAGGGAGTAATGCGGTAGAGTTCATCTGGAGGCAAATGACAGAGAATGCGATGTCCACCTCCAAAATCGCGCTCAGGAGGTTCTTCGCGCTCACAAACCTCCCCAACTTTAAAGGGACAGCGGGTGTGAAAACGGCAACCAGTGGGAGGATTCACCGCACTCGGGACTCGACCGCTAAGACGCACACGGGAAACTTGCAACTCTGGATTTGGGCGCGGTACAGCAGCCAGCAAGGCCGCGGTATACGGATGATGAGGAGGCGTGTAAATAGCTTCACAAGGACCAATTTCAACGATTTTGCCTAAATACATCACTGCGACCTCATCTGAGAAAAAGCGCACCGCGCTGAGATCGTGTGAGATCAAAATCATGGTCGTCTTTTGACTGTTTTGAATTTCCAAAAGCAAATTCAATACGGCGGCCTGGACAGATACGTCAAGAGCTGAAACAGGCTCATCGCAAATCAATAGCGCCGGTTGGGAGGCAATAGCCCGAGCAATACCAATGCGTTGTTTTTCTCCTCCGCTGAGTTGGCGCGGCATGCGATAATAATAGCTTTCATCCAATTTGACCGCCCGTAGTAAGCGGCATACTTCTTCCTGAATTTGACCTTTCGAGACCGTGCGAAAGCGCCGCAGGGTAAAGGCGATTTGATCCCCAACACAATAAGAAGGATTCAGAACGCTGTTGGGATCCTGGAAGACCATTTGCATTTGCTGAATGATTTCCAAAGAACGCTTATGAACAGGGACAGAAATATCCAGTCCGATAAATTCAATTTTTCCATCAAATAAAGGCTCTAAACCGACAATTGCGCGCGCCACAGTGCTTTTCCCGCAACCCGACTCGCCAACGATGCCCAAAGTTCGCCCGCGTTGAATATGGAAATCTATCCCATCCGCGGCGCGCACATAGCGGCGTTTTTCCAAACCAAAATACCCTCCAACGGTTTGAAAGGGCACCGGATAATAGACCTTAACTCCTTCTAAGTTAAGCAGGCGGGGCGGATTCTCATCCCAGCGCTCAGGGCATGGTTCCACCTCTTCCTCAAAACACTCGCTTTTCAATGTTTCGTGGACCCACTCTGTTGCCCGCCAACACCGCACATAATGTCGGGGTTGAATCTCTTCTTGCACAGGATGATTGTGGAAACAATGCTCTTGTGCAAATTCACAGCGAGGTGAAAAGATGCATCCTTGGGGCAGTTGGTGGGGTGAGGGTACTCTACCCGGGATCGGTACCAACCGTCGCGTGCCTTTAGGCGCATCTACATCGGGCAAACACCGCATCAGTCCCATTGTGTAGGGATGCAAAGGATGGTGAAAAATATCACCTGCATCGGCCAGTTCAACGATTTCACCAGCATACATCACGGCGACTTTGTGCGAGACGCGCGCCACCACTCCCATATTGTGGGAGATGTACAAGGTTGCCGTTTGATATTGATCCTGTAATTCGGCGATCAAATCCAGAACTGCTGCTTCAACCGTTACATCCAAAGCAGTGGTCGGTTCGTCCATAATCAGTAAGGAAGGATTATTCAGCAAGGCCATGGCAATCAAGACGCGCTGTTGTTGGCCTCCCGATAACTGATGCGGATAACGACGCATTGTCCCCTCAGCATCTGGCATATAGACACGCTTTAATGCCTCCAACACCTGATCATAGGCATCCTTTTTACTCAGGCCGCGGTGGGTCATCAATGTCTCTGCCATCTGGTCCTGTATGCGCATGGTCGGATTAAGGGCTGACATCGGCTCTTGATAGACCATCGAGATTTCCGCTCCGCGCAAACCTTGCAACTCGGTCTCGGTTCGATTCCGCAACGATTGACCTCGAAACAGAATTTCGCCTTGGCGAATGAACCCATTGGCACCCAGAAAATTAACAATCGAATAAGCCACCGTGCTTTTGCCACAACCCGACTCGCCCACCAATCCCAGATTCTCACCGCGCCAAATCTCAAAACTGACATCTCGCACGGCATCCACGATCCGCCTGCGAGTTTTATAACTGACGGCTAAGTTTTGAACCCTTAAGATCGGGATGCTTTCTTCCATGTACCAATCATCCTCATTGATAACGCATGCTTTCTTCCCGCAAGCCATCCGCAAACAAATTCAGGCCGATAACGAGACTGATAATCGAGAGCGTTGCGGTTAGAACCGGCCAGACATTTACGGTCATGCGGGTATGTCCTTCCTGAACCATCCCACCCCAATCGGGTGTGGGTGGCGGCAGACCCAAACCGAGAAAACCGAGCGTTCCGATATAGAAGGCAGCATAACCGACACGCATCAGGAAGTCAACGATGAGGGGACCACGACAGTTTGGCAGTATCTCCCGTAACATAATCACTGCATCTGAGTCGCCACGCAACTTGGCTGCAGCCACATATTCTCGGGTGCGGATATCCATGGTTAAAGCGCGGACCAAACGAGCTATACCGGGCGTACCTCCAATCGCTATGGCAATTACCACATTCAAGGCAGATGGACCTAAAGCAGAGATAATGATCATGTAAAGCAAAATGGTCGGAAACGCCATAAAGGCATCCAGAACGCGCATAATCGTTTCATCGATCCAACCGCCATAATAGCCGGCCGGCAGACCTAAGGCAATCCCTACCAGAAAAGCAACGAAAACCGAAGCTGGCCCGAGCAGCAAAATCGTGCGCGCCCCAAACAACAGACGCGCCAACACATCACGTCCCAAATGATCCGTACCAAGAAAATGCTGACCGGAGGGAGGCTTATTGATTTGGGTATAGTCCTGTTCGTAAGGCGTATAGTGGCTGATTTGGGGGGCAAAAACAGCCAGGATCACCCAAATCAAAACGATGAACAGACCAACCATTGCCGTCGGTGAAGCCCAAATCAAAGCCAGAAAATCCTGCAATCTCCGTCCAAGGCTGGGTGGACGAATCTCTTCAGAAGCAGAGCCACCTCCAGACGAGGATTTTCGCATTAATGTAAAGCTATGTGCCATCCTTTTGCTCTCCCTAGGTGTAACGGATACGCGGGTTGATCGCGGCGTAGATCACATCGGCGATCAACTGTGTTCCCACAGCCAGAGCGATCAGGATCATGGAACAAGCTTCGATGGTATATACATCCTTGTACAAAGCTGCGTTGAGGATGAGATTTCCCAGCCCAGGATAACCAAAGACCGACTCAACCACAACCAGACCTCCGATAAACCAGTTGACATGCAACATGATCACCGTAATCGGAGCCATCATGGCATTACGCAACACATGCCTGAAGATAATACGACTTCTACTCAAACCCTTCAAAATGGCTGTACGCACGTATGCACTGTTCATTACCTCAACCACACTGGCACGCGTCATCCGCACCACATAGCCAATCTCTACCAGACTTGCCGTTAGCACCGGGAGAACCAGCAATTTCGGTTGTTTCAGGACAGCCAATTCTTCCATGAACACGGTTGCTCCAGGCAAGAGTTTCAACCACAGGGCAAAGATCATAATCAAGAGAATGCCGGTCGCAAAATCTGGCGAAGCCGCGGTCACCAGGCTGGATACCGAAATAAAACGATCGAGGAATTTTCCCTCGTTCAATCCGGCTATTAAACCCAGCAAAACCGCCACAGGGATCGAGAAGGCAATCGCCAGAGCAGCTAAAATAAGAGAATTGACAAAACGCCTGGCAATCACTTCAGAAACAGGTCGTTTGTAACGCAGGGAAATCCCTGCATCGCCGCGGATCAATCCCTTACTGAGAGGGATATAATCCAGTGGCGAATCGGTTTGGGCAATCCATCCCGAATATTCATAGCGATATTCAATTCCTCCCTCACCTTCCACCCAGAGAGCAGCTCGATTGGCATTGTCAATCCCCCAAAAGTAGCGTTGCCCATTTTCGTTTACCTTCCAACTGGCATTATCATCGACTTTTAATACACTGCCATCCTCCTGACGGATCAGGCGGAATAATTGTCCGTTCTCAACATCCCATTGCACCAAATTTCCCTGAGGGTCAACTGCCCACCATTGTCGGTATTTCTGTACCGTTCCTTCACTAATCGTGATCTCCTTCAGGGAATATCCCACCAGTCGTTCAGCCTGCCAATCCGAACCAAAAAGCCATGAAATATAGCGAATGAACACCGGGCGATCAAGACCCAATTGATTTTGCATCGATTGCTCTTGCTCTGGAGTAGCATAAGCCCCGAGGATATTGCGGGCTACATTTCCAGGGGCGATCTCGACAATGGCAAAAACCAGAATCGAGACCAGCATCATCGTCAGTAACATTGTAAATAAGCGCCGCAAGCTGTATCGTGCCATCTAATCATCCTTTATTCGGACGCTATTTATGATGGATGCACGCCAGACAACGATTAAACTAGACACCATGTGCATTGATCCACGCTTGTTCGCGCTCAACGACCTTGCGGAGATCCTTTTGAATGCTCGGCGGGAGTGGTTCAACCTGGTGGCTTTGTAAGATTTCATCGACCATTTGAGCAGCCCGAGCTTCCATCGAGGTACCACCCCGCTTCAGCCACACCGAGTGTGGATTCTTGTCGATCAATTTGGAGTAAAACGGTTCTTTGTAATGCCGCAATGTATGAGGATGGCTCAGATAACTTCCGGTAGGTCCCAGTTCCTCAATCACATCAATGGCTAAGGTTTCGTCATCGACGACAACGCCCTTGGTTGCCGCGCGCAGGAAGCCCAAAAATTCGTTGCACAAGACAATCAATTGCAGTGACCCCTGTAACCCTGCATCCATGAAGCCCACATCGTGAACAATATTTGCTCCATGTAACAATGCTGTGACTAAACTGATGGTCGCTTCGAAAGCACATTGCTGATCAAGCACTTTCGAGTCGGTGCTGCCTCCCAAACCGAACACCGGTAGATCGTAATATTTGCCCATCGAAGTCGCCACACCCTGCTCATCTGCCAGGACATAGTTGCCGACCATCGTCTTGAGGTTATAGGGACCTCCATTCCAACCCGGCACAGCTACGGCCGCGCCTTCGCGCACCAGTTGAGATAAAGTAATTCCCAGCAACGTTCCGGCATTCATTGAAGCCAGACAGCCTGCAGTGGTTACCGGTGAGTTCACGCCGCCAGCATTGAGTGGAATATACAGTTGGGGCAACCCCTTTTCAGCCAGATACATACACTTTTGCGTAGCTTCGATGTTTGCCACCAAACCTGAGGTCACATTAATATAGCAGGTTGCAAACGGCTTGCGTTGAAAAGCTTCAGCGCCACCGGCTACAATTTCGCACATTTCTACTGCCGCAACACAGCCCTCGAAATCCGGGGTCACAAAGACAATCGGCTTGGTTGTGTTATTCAGCATCACTTCCATCTGATAGCGATCGTAAATCCGCTGATCAACTTCCTCAGGAAGAAATGCCGACATCACAAAGTCGATTTCCGGCAGGGCATCCATCAAGATTGTAGCTTCTTTTACGTCCTGAAGGGTTGGCTTACGTCTCTGACCGGTGCGGTGATCCAGGATGTTCAAACAATCCGACCCACCGCCAAAATAGGAGCTATAGCCTCCCGCCCGCATGGCAACCTTACCGTTGCGGTCATACAGGGTGATTCGTTTTGGCACCGTCAATAACGCTTTTTCCACCAGATGCTCCGGCAAACGGACACGAATGCCATCAACCTTTGCTCCGGCTTTGGCGAGCAGGGTGCGGGCTTTCTCATCATGGACATCTACCCCCACTCGCCAGAGAATTTCCAGACTGGCAAGATGAATGCGTTCGCATTCTTCATGACCCATCCGAGCGTAATGAGCGCTGGTCATCTGCGTACCATGTGTCTCAATCATAGCGTTACCTTCACCAATTAGATTTCAAGAGAGAGTTCCGTGCCGTTTGCTATTCGAACAAACGGCACGGAAGGAGGAGAATATGATCAGGCTTCCTTCCAGGTTTCGTGGAAGATGGCAAACTCTTCGGGGGAAGGAACAATGCCGTGGAATTTCTTGTCATAAATTTTCCATACGTTCATAAAGAACGGGATACAAACAGAACCGCGTTCTTTCTGAATGACTTCCAATTTGCCCACAATCTCCCGTCGCTTTTCCAGATCGACGGTTTTCATGGCTTCCTTGAGCAACTGGCTAAACTCTTCATCCACCCAGCGGGTCTCATTCCACGGCACCGGATTTCCTTCGTCATCAGCAATATAAGCCAAAGGCAACAACATGGGTGCCAGAGTGCGGTGTGCCCACCAGGTGATACCGAGGTTCCATTCCGTCCAACCATCCCAATACTGGCTGGCGGGCATTGGCTTCAGGTTGATTGTGAAACCACCTGCGGCCGCATCTTCTTTGAGGATCTGGGCGTAAGCCATCGACTCGGGCCAGTCGCTGGCTACCACCAGTTCTACGGTGACCCCATCAGGATAGCCGGCTTCGGCTAACAAAGCTTTGGACTTTTCGGTATCGAAGGGATAGGGTGGAACATCGACATATTCGGGTTGGGCAGGAGCAACATGGCTGTCATTGCCAATCGTGCCTTCCCCTTGAAGGGCGATGGCCAGGATCTTCTCCCGATTATGGCAATGCTTGAGAGCCTGACGCACCAGATTATTCGTCCAGGGTTCCTGATCGACTCGCATCCGCAACACGCGGGTCGCAGCCGTTGGCGTAGAGAGCACCACAAACCGATCATCTCCCCTGGCAGCTTCCCAAATTGCCACCGTTGGTTCGATAATCGTGTCAACCTGCCCGCTCTGCAAAGCCGCGATATCGGCGGTGCGATCCTCACCCAATTGCACCATGACGATCTCATCCAGGTAGGGCAAGGGAGAGCCATCGGCGCCCATACGCCAGTAATCTGGGCGGCGTTTCATGCGACAGCGTTCACCAGGAACATATTCCTCCATTGTGAAGGCACCCGTCCCAATCGGCTCACGCGTGATGTCACCTCCGAATTCTTTGGGAAGCACACAGGCTGCATAGTGGAAAAGATGCTCCGGAACGAAGATCGATGGCTCGTTGAGATTCAACACCACGGTGTAGTCATCTTTTTTCTGCACTCCCTCCTTTGAAAGATAGCTCATAGATCCAAGGATGGAAGAGCCGACATCCTTATCCAGCCATTGATTGAAATTGAAAACAACATCATCGGCAGTAAAGTCTTTCCCGTTACTAAACTTCACCCCTTGTCGAACATATAAAGTCCAGGTCATTAAATCTTGACTGACTTCCCACTTTTCAAGCAAGTAAGGATGGGTAATGCCTTTTTCATCTGTATAAGTAAGATAATCAAAAACATGTCGCCAGGCGTGAGATTGGCTGACCAGGGAGAACCGCGCCGGGTGATCCACCCGTTCAACACGCGTGGCACATCGCAGAATTCCTCCCCGGACAATTCCGCTTGTTGGCGCCTCGGTCATTGCCAGCGTAGGGGTTGGCGGGACACTGGTTGGCGGCACGGTAGTGGGGGCAGGGGTGGGGGTAGGTTGCGCGCAGGCTGCCAGGTACCTGGCGCTGGCAAGAGACAGACCTAAGAGCGTTGACAGGCGCAAGAATTCGCGGCGAGAAATTTGGTTCTTGCGCAGCATCTCCTGGGCTTCCGGAATAAGAGGGTGAATTTTCTTCGGTTGCATGGGTATGGTCTCCTTCTATTTCTATTTTATGGTAATATCCTTGTGGAATACTTCTGCCGGTTGAGAAATTGACAGCGAGGAACGCGCCTCATAAAGGGATTGGGAGAAAACACCATACAGAACATTTGACGAGGTGCACCTCCGAGGAAGGTTTAACAAATTAATACATCATAAAAGACTATTGACATTTTTTATCATATCATCTAATATATCTATTGTCAAGTTAAGACCTATCTGATATATCAGTTAAATGATTAGATATTTGGTTAAGCAAATGCTGGCATGGAAAACGATTCAGGCACCACCAAACTAAAAATTTATAAAGAAATCCGTCGTTCAATTATCATGGGACATCGTCAGCCAGGTGAACGTTTGGATGTTGAAGAAATCGCCCGCCAATATAACACCAGTATCACCCCCATTCGGGATGCCCTGCAGATGCTGACTCAAGAAGGTCTGGTGAGCATTAAACCACGGTCGGGCTATTTTGTAACGCGGATGACCCTTAAGCAATTGCGCGATATGATGGAATTGCGCAAAATTCTGGAACTGGCAGCTATCGAGCGCGCGGCTATGCGCATCACACCAGCTCAAATACAGGAACTACGCTCCGTTCACGCCGGATACACCGGTGACGACGATGTATCCTATGACCGCTATACAGACGAGAATCGCAAATTCCATGTCACCATTGCCATCGCCTCAGGAAACCTTGAGTTAGCAGAGATGATCGGTCGATTACATGATCGCCTTGCCCGCTTCATGGTTTTACGCCATGCCGGACAATCGCAGGAATTTACGCACGCCCGGATTGTCGATGCGCTGGAAAAACACGATCCCGAAGCTGCAAAACGAGCTTTATTGGATGATATTGAAGTCTCGCATGATGAAATCATCGATGAAATCATCGAAGAAAAAGCCGATAGCTGGCATGTAGATACGAGCCGCTAATTTTATCCAACTTTTATCTTAGCGGGATCTACCTCCGCCTCTGGAGTCTTTATTCTCTAAACTTCTTTAACTCATACCCTTATTCCACCTATCAAGGAGCCTGTCATGAATCTGGAGACAATTTATCAACACGTCATAAATGGAGAGATGGATGAAACTGCCGAGAGTGTTGCCACAGCTCTGGCAGAAGGATTCAGCCCCAATGACATCCTGAATAAAGCGCTGATTGCAGCCATGGACGAAGTCGGACGACGTTATGAAGAGGGTGATTTTTTCGTCCCTGAAATGTTGATTGCCGCCCGCGCCATGCAGAGTGGTCTGCATGTCCTGAAACCTCATCTCGTTCAAGGCAGCGTGGGATCGGCTGGCAAGATCGTCATCGGCACGGTAAAGGGAGACTTACACGATATTGGCAAAAATCTGGTGGCAATGATGCTGGAAGGCGCCGGGTTCGAGGTCATCGATCTGGGCACCGATGTTGACCCACAAAAATTTGTCCAGTCTGCTAAAGAAGGCGCTCAGGTCATTGGGCTTTCTGCTCTCCTGACCACTACAATGAGCAATATGGCAGGTACCATCGATGCCCTCAAACAAGCCGGTGTCCGTGATCAGGTCAAGGTCATCGTCGGCGGCGCACCGGTCACTGCTGAATTTGCCAGACAAATCGGCGCCGATGGATTTGCCCCCGATGCATCCACCGCCGCGCGAGTTGTGCGCCAGTTATTAGAATAACGAGGTTCGCCATGCTCTTGAGTGACCTCCGAGCCTAAACTCGGAGGTCACTTTCGTTAAACCGCATCGAAACTATCTGATTTGGGTTTAAAATAGCAAGATGTCTAGTATAGTCATTCGGGCATTTGAGCTACGGAAAGATTCTCCCGCTCCTTATCCCCAGTGGCTGATGGAAAAACTATAAAACAATCGAGAGAGAGGTAGGCTGGATGAGTGAGATCCAATCTGAAAAACCCATTAAGTTCTATGACCGTCCGAATGTTGAGATGGAGACACTTCCCTATGGGGACGGTATTCCACTTGGTATCGAACAGGTGCAAAATCCCAGAGTTGGTATTGGCGGTGCCTATGCAGGTTGGGGGATTGCAGTAGATAACCAATCTTTACCCCAACGATTAGAGGAACGTTTGGGAGAAAAGGTTGCTAACAGTGAAGTCGGTGATCTTGACGAACTGGGATTTTACAGCCGTCACCACTTACCCGAACTTAGCCCGCAAGAGCATCGGGAATTAGAAATCGAAGTGGGGGCGAAATTACTCCAAAAGGCTGCTGAGGCAAATGGCTGGCATCCCAATGAGGTTCAAGGTGTGTTGATTGGGATGAGCAGTCCGGTTTGCGAGGATTATTTAGAACAAATCTGCCAAAAAGCCGGGATTTCTTATCAGGCACTGAAAGTCAGTGTTCACAAAGCCTGCGATGGTTCAGTTGGTAGTTTGCATCTTGCCCTTAATCCCTTTATCTCTTTACCGGCAAAAGTCAATATCGCTGAAGAACTGCGGGGAAAGAAAGTCCTGGTCGGTGGCATCGAGGGGTTGAGCCGCTTCCTCTATGCTTCACGAGACGTGAACGCCCTACAACTTTTCGGCAACGGCGCTGGGGTGATCGGCATCATCCCAGGTGAGACAATCCAATTTCTCAGCGGCGCAACCCGCGAAGCCTACGATGAAGAAGGGGTTTTACAGGTCAAAATGACCTATCCTCATTCGCGCCAAAATATGCTGGAGGTGACCCAGGATGGTCAGTCCCACCTGCGCGTGGCCGGTTTGATGCACGAACCCGAAGGAGATGCGCCGATTGCCATGGCTGGAATGATGGGCATGGTAAAGTTGTTCATCCGCAATGGGGTTCAGGTCGTTGTGGAAGTTTATCGCGCCTATCAGCAACTGATGGACAAACTTGGCGAGCCAGGCAAACAGCTTGCCGTAGCGATTGCTCATCACGCCAACTATAAAATCAACAAACTCAAAGAGAAGCAAGTCCATAGCGCCGGCATTCCCCTGAATTTTCCCTGGCTGCTGCACGATTTTGGCAATGTCAGCGCCGCCTCGAATATGATCGCTTTCCTACGCTACCTTCCCAATCTCAACCCGGGGGATCATGTTCTCATTGATGGTTTTGGCGCCGGCACCTATTACGATTCCCTGACGGTAGCGCTCCCTTAAGGAACCAGCCTGCACGAATTGCGGGAGGGTTCGCCAGGCTTGCCTGGTCTCTCGTATCGCTGGATTTGCCTGGTTTCCATCACCCGACCTGACCGACCTCAAGGTCGGCGGTACTCCCAAATGGATCGCCAGGCTTGTCTGGTATTCGTCGCTCGACCTGACCGACCAAAGTCAACGGTACCCCCGAAAAGTACCGCCGGGCTTGCCCGATTTCCTTCACCCGGACAGTTGAAATATGGAGAAGTCTCGCAGTTTATGGTAAAACATAAGTATGGATTTTCCAGATCAACTGATCCAGACCCTGCGGAAAGCACAACGGGTCGTTGCTCTCAGTGGGGCAGGCATCTCGCAAGAAAGCGGCTTGCGTACTTTTCGGGATGCTCAGGATGGCTTGTGGGCTCAGTATCGTCCCGAAGACTTAGCCACACCGCAGGCTTTTCAACGCAATCCCAGGCTGGTTTGGGATTGGTATGCCTGGCGGCGCGAGAAGGTCTATCAGGCAAAGCCAAACCCGGCGCATTATGCCCTGGCCGAAATGGCAAAATTCATTCCCCACTTTACGCTCATTACCCAAAATGTAGATGGTTTGCACCAGGCGGCCGGCAGTTCCAATGTGATCGAACTGCACGGCAACATCCGCCGTGTACGCTGTTCGGTATGCGGCCAGGTGCACTCACAATGGCATCAAACCTCTCATGAAGTACCGCGCTGCTCAGCTTGCAACGGCCTGTTACGCCCCGATGTCGTCTGGTTTGGTGAAAACCTCCCCCATGCCGAATTAGAAACCGCCCTTGAAGCTGCTCGATCCTGTGAGCTTTTCTTTTCGATTGGCACTTCTGGTCTGGTTCAACCGGCTGCGTCACTTGCCTACCTCGCTCAGCAGAGCGGTGCATGCATAGTTGAGATCAATGCTGAAGCAACCCCTCTAACCCCCCATGCCGATTTTTCTTTACAGGGCAAGGCGGGAGAAATTCTTCCTGCTTTGGTTAAAGCAACCTTCTACAGCCTGTAATCCAAATATATTGACTGAAGGAGTTCACAATGAGCTTTAAATTTGTCCTCGACCTTTTTCGCAGCCTGGGCGTTTTATTTGGTAGCCTGTTGCTAGGGCGCGCCTTTCGCTCCACCAAAACTTCAGGCAAATTGTTAAGTTTCAGCCTGGGGAGCTTGTTGATTGGCGGAAGTGGCTTGCTCAATTACTGGATGCTGAGAAAAAATCGCGCCAATTTCCCGCGTGGCTTAACTTTGCAGTCCTGGCCGGTCGTCAAAGATGGCTGGCATAATTCGAACGCAGACATGATCTTCTGGCGCGATCATTTCTACCTAATTCACGCCGCTTCTCCTTATCATTTTGGCAGTTCCCGCTGTCATCTCAAGCTTTGGCGTTCTAAAGATGCCATGCAGTGGGAAAAAATTGCCCATTTCAGCAATGCTCCAGAAGATATTCGCGACCCAAAGTTTGCCGTAATTAACGATCGCTTATTCCTGTATGTGCTTCTCAATCGGGATTTCAACCCCGAACCCTACACCACCGCATATTCATTCAGCGAAGATGGCGAAAACTGGACACCTCTAAAGCTGGTCGAACCCACCGGCTGGCTTTTCTGGCGACCTAAAACTCTCGATGGCAAAACCTGGTATGTTCCAGCCTACTGGTGGGAACATGGGCGATCCATCTTGTTACGCTCTTCGGACGGTGAGAATTGGGAAACCGTCTCCACAATTTATAGCGGCGATCGAAATGACGAAACCGACATCGAATTTCTACCTGACGGGCGATTGCTCGCCGTTGCCCGCTTAGAATTTAGCGAAGACTTTATTCAGGGCGACCCTCAGGGTTCAACGCTCATCGCGATTGCTGAGCCACCTTATACTGACTGGAAAGTCAGCGCAAAATCCTCACTGACCCGCCTGGACGGACCCTGCCTCTTCTCTTATCACGGAAGGATTTACGCAGTAGGACGGTATCAACCTCTCAAGGATCGTCCCTTCTCCTATCCCGGCAGCATCTTCAGCCGAAAACGCACTGCCTTGTTTGCGGTCCTCGAAGATCGGTTGGTTTATCTGGGCGATTTTCCCTCCGCCGGTGACACTTCGTATGGGGCAGTTGTGCAGCATAACGAGGAATTGTACATTGCGTACTATACCAGCGATATTCGCCGCGACTACCCCTGGATCGTGGGAATGCTTTGTCCGTCTGAAGTGCGGATGGTCTGCCTTTCCCTGCCCGAATTGGAAAGTTGGGCAAGCCATCGTCTTCAAGAAAGCGACGAACAGGTCTGATCCTGCAACAGCCTTGCAATGGTGATCTGGCTAAGGTGAACACTGCAAAGCACCCTGCACACTATTCAGGATAGCTTGAGGTGGTTGATTCCTCACTGCCAGATCTCCCCAAATTTCACACAGGTAGTGCACATACCGCTTTGCCGTGCGGGCTATTTGGGAGGTCGTTTGGAGGGCTGCCTGCCAGTTTCCTTGAAACGCATAAGCCTGTAAGAGAGGCACTGTTTCATCTGCTCGATTGGGCGAATCTCCCCATTCTGAAGCCGTTTCATACCAGAAGATCACTTCCTGCCATCGTTCCTGTTGACGGGCTAAGTCTGCTCTCTGATAGGCATAACACCATACCTCTTGCCTTTCAAGGATGGTAATCGGGAAAGTGGGTCGAATCTCTTTGGGTTCAACCTTAATGATCTGCAAATTGGATAAGGGAGCAAGCTGGCGGGTTTCTCTACTCAACCAGGGATTGGCGCGATCATAGACAGGATGAATGACCCGCAAGCAAGCCGGTGGGTTGAAGTCAACGACCAGAATCCGCTCTGGATTGCCGTGGAAGATAAATCGACCATACCGTCGTTCGAGTCTCGCGCCTCGTTCAAGCTGTTGAAGAGAAGCACCTGTCCTTTCGGAAGGATAGAAGAAGAGCAAGGGAAGTTGCTCCCCCGCAAAGCGGTCGAAATAAAACCAGTTCAGAGCAGCCGTCAGCGAGTTGTCACTGGAATGTGTCTGCTCAACAATATTACTCAGGATCAGGGTATTGGGCTGGATGCCTGGAACGCGCCAGGACAATTGCTGAAAAAAAGCCCTTTGATACGCCCAATCGCGCTGAAAATCGGTCGCATTTTGAAAGTGAGAGCCGATGGCTAAGGCGCAAATGCCACTTAACATCAAGACCTGCAGGGACTTCTTTGGCAAAAGGAGTTCGATCAAAGAGATCAGCAACAGGCTTGCACCAAATGCCTGAGGCAAAGTAAGCCGATTGGCGGGGAAGGAAATATCCACACGCAGACCAGCCGCCAGAAAGGGCAAGCCTGCCAGAACCAATGAGCATATTCCCAACAGCAAGCCGGATTTGCCCGGAAAAGCCAGGTCTCTGGGGAGAGTCTTGCTGAGATAAAAATATACCCCAGTTCCCCCTGCTATCCCCAAAAAGCTATAAAGTACCGTTTTTCGCGCTCCAAATGTCGCTGGATGGGGAAATTCAAAGAGTTTCGTCCAGGCAGAGATCATTCCAACCTTAAGCTGTTCTCCCCATAGACGCAAGAGCAGCATCCCATTCGTTGCGGAAAGTGGGTCGGAATCCTCCTGCCAGAGCAGGGCATAGTTGGTGTAATCGGGACGGCGAGTCGTTGCAAACCGCCAGGCAACCAGACCCACCAACAATCCAAAATAAGGCATCCCCTGCTTCATCATCTGAGTAACTGCCTCTCTGCCCCCCAAACGCTGCTTCAGGACAGTGAAAATGACAAAAGGACGCACACATTCCAGACCATAATAGTATTCCGTCGCAAGCATCTCGCTAAGCTGGAATGCGAGAGCAAGACCATGAAAGAACCACGCTCGCTTCTCGCGCCGCACAGCCTGGATCATAAAGAATAGGGAGAGGAAATAAAACGAAAAAGGCAAGAGGTGACGACTGCTATTGACCGCCACGAACTGATGCTGATAAGCCGGAAAGAGCAAAAAGAGCAACGCGCCACCGAGAGCAGTGAACGTTTGCCTGGGGAAGAGAGCTTTGAGAACCAGAAAACAGGTGAGACTGCTGAACCAGCGCAACAAGAGGTTGGTCAGTTGCCAGAGAAAAGGTTGCTCCCCGGCAAAGAGGCTGATAAGAAACAAAATGACTCCCGAAAGAGGGCGAAAGGCACGATCAATCTGCAACATCCCCTGTTTACCATCCAGATGTTGCAGCCAGATCCATGGCCAGTCATCCCAATAAAAGCCCATCTGGGGCAGCAGAATGCTGTACGCCAGGAGAGTTACCGCCAACAAGAAAAGCGGCACCTCAAATGGCAAAAAGCGATTTCTTATTCTCTGAGAAACTTTTTGAACTGCCGCCATGGCTCACTCCCCTGTTTGATCGTTCTTCAAGCTTCCCATGGCCAGACTCACCCGAACTTAAATATTGCGGAGGAATGTACCGATTGTAGCATAATCCACTCCATTTACTCCTCTCATCATAAACAGGAAGATTAGAAATCCAGTATTTCTGATAAAACGTTAACAAAGAGCGGGTAGAATGAAGATGAATTTATCTCCTGATTGAGATGTACTCAAGCTAAACTTTATATAGCCATTTAAAAGATAACACAACCTGCGTTCCCGAGATGGGCTTCTACCGACAATCGAATTTTTGCAGAAAGAGGAGGTTTTATGAAATCCGCAAAAATAGAGAGTCAGAACGCGCATCTCCAAAGGGTTGCCTTTATCGGCAATTATCTTCCCCGTCAATGTGGTTTAGCGACGTTTACAACCGATCTTTGTGAAAACTTTGCTGCCCAGTTCCCCCATATCGACTGTTATGCGCTGGCAATGAACGACGTTCCAGGCGGTTATGATTATCCGCCGCGCGTCCGCTATGCCCTCAATGCCGATCGCCTGTCCTCATATCGTCAGGCAGCCGAATTTTTGAATTTAAACGGCGTTGATCTCGTCTGCCTGCAACATGAATACGGAATATTTGGTGGTGAGGACGGTAACTATATCTTAACTCTATTAAACGAGCTAAACGCTCCGATTGTAACCACGTTACACACCGTCCTGCGCCAGCCCACTGCCAATCAGTATCGAGTGCTACGAGAGATTGTCGCGATTTCAGACCGCGTAATCGTCATGAGCAAGACGGCAAAACAATTCCTTCAAGAGGTGTATAACGCTCCGCTGGACAAAATCGAAATCATTCCTCATGGCATTCCCGAGGTGGCATTTGTCGATCCCAACTTTTACAAAGATCAATTTGGGGTAAGCGGCAAAATTGTTCTTCTGACCTTTGGCTTGCTTTCGCGCAACAAAGGCATCGAGAATGTCATTCAGGCTTTACCAAAGATCCTCGAGCGGTATCCAAATCTGGTTTATCTGGTGGTGGGGGTTACTCATCCTCATGTCGTCCGTCATGAGGGAGAAACCTATCGAGAACAGTTAAAACAACTCACACACAAGCTGGATGTTCAAGAACACGTACTCTTTTTCAATCAATTTGTCGATCTCCCCAGGCTGATTCAATTTATTGGGGCAGCCGATATTTATATCACCCCCTATCTCAACCAAGAGCAGATTGTCTCTGGAACCCTGGCTTACACCCTGGGGGCTGGAAAAGCGGTTATCTCCACCCCGTACTACTACGCCGAAGAGCTACTAAGCGATGGGCGAGGCATTATCGTCCCCTTTAACGATCCTCAAGCGATTGCAGAGCAAGTTGTCTGGCTCCTGGAACATGAAGCGGAGCGTCATGCCATGCGCAAGCAGGCATATCTCTTCGGTCAGGAGATGGTTTGGGAAAAAGTTGCTCGTCGATATGCAGCCACCTTTGAAAAAACCATGGCTCAAAGGTTAACTGCCCCGCGTCTTCTTGCTCTACCGACCATCACGCTTCATCAAGAGTTGGTTACGATGCCAGAAATCCGCCTCGACCACTTACAGCGCATGACCGACGATACGGGCTTACTGCAGCATGCGGTCTATAGCGTGCCCAACTACCACTTTGGCTACACAACCGACGATAATGCCCGGGGCTTACTCTTGACAGTCCTGCTCGAAGAGTTAAACGGTGAGTTGTCTCCAGAGGTAGAGCGATTGGCTCACCGTTATTTAGCATTCCTGACCTACGCCTACAATCCCGAAACCCGGCGTTTCCGGAATGAGTTGAGTTACCAACGCCAATGGTTAGACGAAAACGGAACAGACGATTGCTATGGCAGAGCTATATGGGCTCTAGGGTCGGTTTATCGACGTTCTAACCATGATGGGCTGAAGCAAAGCGCCTTGCATCTCTTGCAGTGTGCTTTACCGGCAGCGGTTGCCATTGAGAGTCCGCGTGCGGTTGCTTATCTGATTCTCGGTTTAGCAGAGGTTTTACAATCTCAACCCGGCGATCGTCTAGCCCAAACCATTCTGCAAAGCAAAACCGAATATCTCTTCAAGCTCTATCAACTGAATCGAACCTCTGACTGGCACTGGTTTGAAGAGGTTGTTGCGTATGACAACGCTGTATTACCGCGCGCTTTGTTAATTGCCGGGGAAGCACTTGAAAAGCCTGAATTGATCGGAACAGCCCTCCAAATCCTGAAATGGCTTCTCACTATCCAACAAGCCGAACAAGGTCATTTCACGCCAATTGGTAATCTCGGTTTCTTCCGCAAAGATGGCACAAAAGCTCGTTACGATCAGCAACCCATTGAGGCTTATGCCATGGTAGCAGCCTGTCTGGATGCTTATCGCATCAGCAATGACCAGGTATGGTACCAAGAAGCACGCCGCGCTTTCGAGTGGTTCCTGGGCAAAAATGACCTCCATTTGCCGCTGGTCGATTGCACCACTGGTGGTTGTCGAGACGGTTTACAGCCAGCCCGCCTGAATCAGAACCAGGGCGCCGAATCGACCCTATCCTATCTCTTAGCGCTGGTTGAGATGCACAAGGTTGCCCAGATGTTGGAGCAGAGCCAGGCGGTTGCCAAGAGTTACCACTCCAATAACGGACACAGGATAAAGCGCTAATGCGAATTGCTATGTTAGCCCCCATTTCCTGGCGGGTGCCCCCGCGCCATTACGGGCCGTGGGAACGGGTCGTTTCCCTTTTGACTGAGGGTCTGGTCGAACGCAATGTGGATGTAACCCTGTTCGCTACGGCCGATTCTATTACTCGTGCCCGTTTGGTGGGAGTCTGCCCTCGTCCTTATTCTGAAGATCCCAACCTGGATGCAAAGGTATGGGAATGTTTGCACATTGCAGCCGCTTTTGAACGCTATGCAGAGTTCGACCTGATTCACAACCATTTCGACTTCCTGCCACTTTCTTATAGCCGTCTGGTGCCTGTTCCGGTTGTAACCACCATCCACGGCTTTTCTTCCGAGCGTATTTTGCCGGTTTATCAAGCCTATCAGGACCACGCTTATTATGTCTCGATCAGCAATGCCGATCGTCACCCCAGTCTGCGTTATATTGCTACCATCTATCATGGGATTGATTTAGACGAATTCACCCTGCAAACCCAACCAGGGGATTATTTACTCTTTTTCGGGCGGATTCATCCAGACAAAGGCACCGCCGAAGCCATCGAAGTGGCAAAGCGTAGCCACCGGCGCTTAATCATTGCAGGCATTATCCACGATCGGACATACTTCGAACAGGAGGTAGCACCGCACCTGGATGGAGACCAAATTCGCTATGTAGGCTCAGTTGGACCGCCGGAGCGGGACACTCTGCTAGGTGGTGCATTTGCCCTCCTGCACATGGTCAATTTTGCTGAACCATTCGGCTTGAGCCTGATTGAAGCGATGGCTTGTGGTACACCCGTGATCGCTCGCCCGCTGGGCGCCATAACGGAAATCGTCAAACCAGGCTTGAACGGATTCTTTGCCTGGGATATAGACGAAGCCATCCAGGCTCTGCGTGCCATTCCCCAGTTGGATCGCAAGCTAATCCGCGCCGACGTGGCTGTCCGCTTCTCGCGAGAACGAATGGTCAACGAGTATCTAACCGTCTATCAGCAAGTCCTTGAGCTATATCGTCAAAAAAACACTCCTGCCAGAAGGTGAGAATCTATGCTTCAGGTACAGCGCACCGGAATCGTCCTTCAACCCAATCAACGGCGGGTTCTTTTCCGCCCGTTCACACCGACCAGTGAAGAACGCATCATCCATATCATCGGGCGTATTCTAAGCCTCTCGGAGGCAGAGGTGGAAAATCAACTTGCTCAGGTGTGCGCCGAGTTTGGAGAACGGCACCACAACCTGGGTAAATTCTTTCTCAAACGTTACGAGCAACTGCGTAAGTACGCTTTGACCGACCAACCTCTCAGCCAGGCACGCCGCATGCTGATCGGCGCCTATTTCACCCAGGAATATGCCCTTGAATCGGCTGGCTTATTGAATCCCTCCATTGTGTGGCATCCTGACCAAAGCGATTTACCAGAAGGGTGTCGTCGTTTCATTCTCAGCTTACGCGCAATTGGTGAGGGTCATATCTCCTCGGTAACCTTTCGCTCCGGCATGATTGATGCCGAAAATCATATTACCCTTTATCAACCAACCCGCTTCGTGACATTGCCCGAAATTGCTCATAATCCTCTGTATGACAAACAGCTTTTTCAGAAAAAGCTGGTCGAGTTGGGGTTGTATAACGACTTTTCCCGGCTTGTTTTGGAAGAGCTATCGGATTTCTTCACTTATTCCGAACTCGAAACCCGCCTCCGATATTCTCTGGAACATGGCATCAACCTGCGCAGTCATCGCACAACAGCCAGAGGCATGCTTTCTCTCGCCACTTCAAATTATGAAATTCGCTTCTCGCCTGATCAACAACTCTCTGAGCGCATTATCTATCCTTCTACACCGGCTGAGATAAAGGGCATCGAAGATGCTCGCTTTGTTGAATTTCACGATGAAGATGGTTCAACGACCTACTACGCCACCTATACAGCGTATGATGGCACGGTGATTCTCCCCCAATTATTAGAAACCAAAGATTTCCTGCATTTCAAGATCAGCACATTAAACGGCCCCGCTATCCAAAACAAAGGAATGGCTCTCTTTCCTCGCAAAATCAGAGGTAAATACGTCATGTTGGGGCGGCAGGACAACGAAAATCTATATTTGATGGTTTCCGATCATATCCATTTCTGGTATACACATGAGATTCTCCTACATCCAACGTATCCCTGGGAATTTGTCCAAATCGGTAATTGTGGTTCCCCTCTCGAAACCGAAGCTGGCTGGTTGGTATTAACCCACGGCGTAGGCGCAATGCGCAAATACTCGATTGGAGCCGTGCTGCTAGATTTGGAAGACCCCAGCAAAGTCATCGGCCGCTTAAAAGAACCCCTGCTGGGACCCAATGAGAACGAACGGGAAGGATACGTTCCCAATGTAGTTTACAGTTGTGGGAGTGTAATCCACAATCGCCACTTAATCCTGCCCTACGCGATGTCAGATTACGCCAGCACCTTTGCCATCATTCCACTCGATGATCTGCTGTCAGCCATGCAGTAAAGCACAAGTAGTTTTCTCTTCCTGTTTCTCTGACGGGTGTAAAGTGCAAAGCGAGAACTGTTCCATTCGCCCAACGAGGGAGTGATCGGGGTGAGAGGAGCTTCTCTCACCCCGTTGGAGCAAAGCCAGGATTGTGACTTATCCGTCCGCCCTCCGCTCTAAACAGCAGGTAATTTCCTACGCCCGTATCAGATTGTGGCTGAATGCGTGCGCTCTATTTAGAAGCTCGTATGCTCGGTGCGGGCGATGATCTCGTCCTGCAAGGTTTTGCTCAAATCGCAGAAATAGTCGCTATAGCCTGCCACCCGCACGATGAGATCCCGATATTGCTCTGGATTGGCCTGAGCTGCCCGCAAGGTAGCTGCATCGACAACGTTGAACTGAATGTGATGACCGTCCAGTTTGAAGTAAGTGCGAATCAGGTGGGTCAACCGCGTTAATCCTTCCTCATCCTGCAACAATTGAGGGGTAAACTTCTGGTTCAGCAAGGTGCCACCGGTGCGGGCGTGGTCCATCTTCGCTGCTGACTTGACCACTGCGGTAGGTCCGCGGCGGTCGGCGCCCTGTACCGGTGAGATTCCCTCTGAAAGCGGCATTCCCGCTTTCCGACCGTCGGGTGTGGCGCCGGTGACCGATCCGAAATAAACATGAACGGTCGTTGGCAACAGATTGATGTGATATTCACCGCCTTTGGTGTTCTTGCGCCCTTCGATTGCCTGATAATAAATCTCGAAGACGGCGCGCATCAGGCTATCTGCATAGTCATCGTCGTTCCCGTAGCGAGGGGTGCGATTGACCAGCATCAATCGCTCTCGTTCGGCGCCTTCAAAGTTCGTTCGCAACAGGTGTAATAACTGCCCCATGCTCAACGTTTGCTGATCAAAGACATGATATTTAATTGCCGAGAGGGAGTCGGTGATGGTGCCCAGGCCTACTCCCATGATATACGTTGTGTTATATCGTGCGCCACCGTTATGATAGTCTTTGCCGCGCAAAATGCAATCGTCGATCAGCAAGGAAAGGAATGGCGCCGGCATGTAGTTGGCATATAAACGTTCCACCACCTGATTGCCGCGCACTTTAACATCGATAAAGTAATTCATCTGGCGGCGAAAGGCTTCAAACAGTTCTTCAAAGGTCTGAAACTGAGTAGGGTCTCCCGTTTGCAGACCGATCTGTTTGCCGCTGCGTGGATCAACGCCGTTATTCAGGGTTAGTTCCAGAATCTTGGGTATGTTAAAGTAGCCGGTTAAGTTGTAATTTTCCTTTCCAAAAGCACCCACTTCCACACAACCAGAAGAACCGCCACAGCGGGCATCGATGACCGACTTCCCCTGCCGCACCAGCTCTTGCACAATCAGATCGCTGTTAAAGACCGAAGGTTGCCCAAAACCGGTGCGGATAATCTTGCCGGCGCGCTGGATAAACGCATCCGGATTCTTTTTGGAGACCTGAATGGAGGAACTGGGTTGCAGGAGTCGCATCTCTTCGATCACATCCAACAAGAGATACGTCACTTCATTCACCCCATCTGAGCCATCGGGCTTCACTCCGCCAAGGTTGATTTGGGCAAAATCGGTATAAGTACCGCTTTCTGCAGCAGTCACGCCTACTTTAGGTGGAGCTGGTTGGTTGTTGAACTTAATCCAAAAGCACTGCAGCAATTCTTCCGCTTTTTCACGCGTCAGGCTGCCCTCAGCCAATCCCTTCTCGTAGAAGGGAACCAAATGGTGATCGAGTTTACCAGGACAGAAAGAATCCCACGTGTTTAATTCAATTGTCACACCCAGGTGAACAAACCAGTAATACTGCAAGGCTTCCCAAAAGGTGCGCGGCGCGTGGGCAGGCACCCACGAACAGATTTCAGCGATTTGCTCTAATTCCGCTTTGCGTTGAGGATCGTCGGTCTGGGCTGCCAGTTGACGGGCTTTTTCGGCATGGCGTTCAGCAAAGCGAATTAAAGCCCGGGCAACGATCTCCATGGCGCGCAATTCTTCCTGTTTATCATAAGCCTCGGGGTCGTTATAAAAATCCAGGCTGGCAAGGCTACGCTGAATATCTTCGATAAAATCTAACATGCCCTTGTGATAGATTTTGTCATCTAAAACGGTATGACCGGGGGCGCGTTGTTCCATAAACTCGGTGAAGATACCAGCCTCGTAGGCATCCTTCCACTCCGGCGTCATTTCTCGGAAGAGTAAATCTCGGATCGATTTGCCTTTCCAGAAGGGAATGATTCGTTCTTCATAGACTTTTCGCGCTTCTGGACTGACTTTGTAGGGAATCTTCTCGCGCGAATCGAGAATATCTAAATCTTCCAACGAGTGACAACACAACTCAGGGTAAGTAGGCGTGGCTTTCGGAGCAGGTCCTTTCTCGCCTACGATCAATTCTCCCTCCCCGATGTAAATGGACTTGTGCTCCAAGAGGTATTGGAAAGCCAGCGCGCGGCGCACCGGCTCAGAGATAAATCCATGATTTTGGGCATAAAATTCGGTGATCAATTCTGCCCGTTCGGTGGAAATGGTTGGAACAGCGTCGAGGCTTTGTTGGCGTAAGCGAGCAACACGGTCGGTCATGGTCATAGGATTACCCTCCGATACGAACATTGAATTCATAGCTTTCGAAATACTTTTTAATTGCATTGAGATGTTCTTGTTCAGGCGCAGGGGTTTCGAGCAAGCGATATTCTACACCCAAGCCATTATATTTATGCAGAGCAGAAGCATGGTAGGGCAATAGATCAACGGGATATTTTTGAGGTAAGGATAAAAGAAATTCAACCATCTGACGTAAATTTATCTCATCGTCGTTAATATATGGGATCACGGGAAAACGCACCAGTAAGGAATGCCCTAAAGCGCTCAGACGACGTAAATTTTCCAGGATGGGTTGGTTGGATACCCCCGTGAACTGGCGGTGGCGATCTTCATCGATGAGTTTGAGATCATAGAGGAATAGATCAACGTCAGGACGCAGGCGGTTCAACGTCTCCCAAGAAGCATAGCCGCAGGTATCCAGAGCAGTGTGGATGCCCTGGCTTCGACAGGCTTGCAACAGGGCAGCCAGAAAGGCGGGTTGAAAGAGCGGTTCACCGCCCGAAAACGTCACACCTCCTCCCGATTGCTCATAGAACGGGCGATCGCGTTCGATTTCTTCCATGACCTCGCCAACACTCATCCGTTTACCGACCAGTTCACGCGCTTCTGCATAACACTCCTCCACGCAAGCCCCACACAAGTTGCATAACTGACGGTCGGTCTCAAAGGAATCATTCCGTTGATAAATCGCTCCCACCTCACACACTTGCAAACACGCGCCACAGCGGATACAGCGGTTCTCGCGTTGAAAAATTTCGATGTCCGGCGACTTCCCTTCGGGATTGTGGCACCACCAGCAATTCAGCGGACAGCCTTTAAAGAAGACCGTCGTACGAATGCCCGGGCCATCATGGACCGAATATCTGCGGATGTCGAAGAGAATACCGCTAAGTTGAACTTCGCTCATTATTTAACCTATAAATCAAAACGTTTTCTATTGTGATCAACTCGATGCTCTGAATGATCCGTTTCAGAGATCAGCGACTTTCCATCAAAATCTTGAAGTAAAGCATCAAAATTGCCCCTGATAAAACATAACCCGGCGCTATCCTGAACCTGCGCCAAAAGGCCTGCAAAAGCTCGACCCGCCTCGATTTTGATGCGCTTGCTCTCCTCTTTCCTGATCATCGTATAAACGATCTCTCATGTTGATTCACACGTCAATTGTACATCCAACGATTCTATCTGGTCAAGCAGCGCAACGCAGAGGTTCATTGTTCACACCGCTTATTTCGAGATCTTCACCACCAGCTCTTTCGGGAAATCACATAAATTTATCCCTTTACCGTCTTGACCGATCCAGATTACATCCTCGAGACGTACGCCAAAGCCGCGTTCGGGATAATAAACACCCGGCTCACAAGTAAAGACATGCCCCGGTTGGATCACGGTATTATCAACCGCAGAAAGAGAGAAGAAAGGTTGCTCGTGAACCGCCAGGCCAATCCCATGCCCCAGTCCGGTGGCAAAGCCATTTTCGTTTTTCGTATCTCTCCCCAGGGTGGGATGACCGCGGCTTTCTAAAAAGTTACAAGCCATTTGCATATAGTTGCGAGTCTCAGCACCAGCTTTATAAGCCCCGCTGAGAAGGTTGATACAATCATAGACATCCTGATAGGCCTTTTCCACTTCTTTGGGAGCATATTCCAGGCAAAAGGTGCGGGTCATGTCGAAATAATAGCCACCGCCAGCTTCGCGAGTACCAAAATCGAAGATGATACTCTTACCCAGCTCAACAACGTCATTCGGGTTACCTTTGTTATGCGGAACCCCGGCATCTCTGCCAATGGAAAAAATGACTCCTTCCGGAACATCTAACTGGCATTCAGCCAGAAAATGATGGATTTGTCGATGTACCTGCCCAATGGTAAGGGGTTTATCGTCCTTGTCAATCAGATAGTTATTCCTTATCGAATGGGATTTCAAAAATTCAAGCGTATTTCCCATGACTGCGCTGCTTCGCTTTCCCACGTCAATAATTTTCTTGACTTCATCAGAGTCTTTCGTTGCGCGGGCGATATCGATCATATTGGGTTCGGATTCGCCGAAGACTTCCACACCTAATCTATCCTGGATGGTAGAGATCAACTTATATGCCATCCCTTGATCCAGATAGCCATAAAAACCCACCCTGCCTTTGATATTAAGGGCCTCAAACACTTTGCGCAGCAATTCCACCTCTGCGGAGAGAAGATCAGAGGTTTTGCGTAAAATCCCCTCGTAATCAAAATGGTTGGTGGTGATGACTTTCAAACCACTTAGCGCGGCTTCTTCGCGATCAATGGGCGCGCAAATTAATACGGGAGGCTCTCCGTGCTTCTTTATTACTCTGGCGCGGATGATTTTTGCTCCGTTCGTCATATAGAGTAAGGGAGGATTACCATTCATCCTACCCATGACAATCATGGCATCCAGATTACGTTCTTTCATTAATCGATCTAAATCCTGTTTCATAAAGTTTCTCCACTTGGAAAAGAAATTCGACAAGAGAATGTTGGCACTTATTCTCTTCCTCTCAAGGTTGGATCAAAAGCATCCCGCAATCCGTCCCCCAAAAAATTAAATGCAAACATCAAAATAAACAAAGCTAAGGCTGGAAAAATGGCGTGATTTGGATAAGCCTGAATCCGTACCACCCCATCAGCAATCATTCCGCCCCAACTCGGCGTTGGAGGATTTACACCCAAACCGATAAAGCTCAAAAATGCCTCATAAGCGATATAACTTGGAATAGCCAGTGTTTCTGCAATGATGAGGGGCCCGATGATATTCGGCAACACATGGCGAAAGATGATGCGCGAGTTCGGCGCACCGATAGCAATCGCGGCAACGATATATTCATTCTCTCGAACCGATAGAACCTGTCCTCTTGCAAGACGGGCTTCATTCATCCAGGATGTCAGCCCTATGCCGATAAAGATAAACAGCAGTCCTCCCATAGAAGCGTCTAAGCGACTAAAGAAATAGCCAAAAGAACCTGGTTCGAGCTTACTTGCTCCCAGGCGAAACACCGACATCAGCAAAATAATCAGCAGATAAGTTGGAAAAGCGTACATAATATCAACGAAGCGCATGATAACGTTATCAAGCCATCCACCACGATAACCGGAAAGCAGTCCGATCAGCAGCCCCAAAGTGAGGTTAATAAAAGGAGTAATGATTCCAACCGTCAGGGATATTCTGGCGCCATAGATAATCCGGCTGAGTAAATCTCTTCCTAAATTATCTGCTCCGAGGAGAAAACCCTCACGAATTTTCACATAGCCGCCCTGTTCAATCGGTTTCATACCCGGAAAGATTTTTGTCACCCAGGTGGGTGTGCCATTGATATCTTTGAAAAACACTGTATCGTAATCATACGGAGCAATAAAGGGAGCGAAAATAGCCACCAATAGATTGACAGCGATGATCATCGCCCCAATCATGGCGGCTTTATTCCTGCGCAAACGGCGAAACGCATCCGCGGTCAGACTGGTAGGTTTGGCTTTTTCTAAGCGATAAGACTGATTGGGATCGAAAAAAGTGCTTTTTTCTGCCATGACAAATTCTTTCTAATCTGTCCGAATGCGAGGATCGAGGAAGGTGTAAAGAATATCTACAATGGTATTGGCAAGCACTAAAAACATCGCCAATAATAGAACCGTACCCATAATGACCTGATAATCTCGCCCGGTCACACTGGTCACAAAGAACTTCCCCATTCCTGGAATACCAAAGATCGTTTCGACTACAAATGTCCCACATAGCATGTAAGCCAGCGTAGGGCCCAGCACAGTAACGATCGGTATGAGAGCATTTCTTAAGGCATGTCTCAGGATCACCAACCGCTCGATCAATCCCTTTGCCCTGGCAGTCCGGATATAGTCTTGACCAAGAACCTGTAGCAAACTGGCACGCGTCAGGCGGGCAATCAAGGCCGTATTGGATGCTCCAAGCGCTATCACCGGTAGGATCATCTGGTTTGGTTTGCCCCAACCGCTTACCGGTACGAGCTTCAACTGCACACCAAAAAAATACTGGAGGATTGGCGCCATAATAATCACCGGCACCGAAATTCCCAACACCGCTATCGCCATTGCCAGATAATCAATATAGGTATTCCTTTTAAGAGCCGAGATAATTCCTAAAGGAACCCCGATGAAAATAGATAAGGTAAAAGCCAAAAAGCCCAGTTGCATGGAAATGGGCAAATTATCGCGAAAAATATCACTCACCGTACGTCCGATACTGTTATAAGAAGGACCAAAGTTCATCCATCGGAAGGTTGCTCGATCTCCAAAAGGCAGCCGCAGATTAATCAAATATTCATGATCCAGATAATTCGATTGTTTGCCGGTCGTAATTTTCGGGACGATGACTCCTTCGAGAAAGCTCAAATATTGAATATATAAAGGCTGGTCCAGACGGTACTTGGCATTCAGTTGAGCCAGGGTGGCAGCAGGGAGACGTTTTTCTCCAGTAAAGGGGCCACCAGGAATAATCCGCATGAGAATAAACGTAATCAGCGAAACGACAAACAGGACAAGAGTCATCCATAACAGGCGCCGGATAATAAACTTACCCATAACTTCCCTTCACCATTAGAGGAAACCAGGGATGTGCATACTCTCTATGCACATCCCTTCATGATTATGCTCAGATTCCTTATTGGGTTATATCCCACTCCCAGTAATAATCCACGCCGGTAACCGAATAGCTACGAACGATATTCGATTTGGTCACCGTCGGAACCACAGGGTAGTACAGGGTCATCGTGCCGGCATCCTCGATGTTCAATAATTTTTCTGCTTCGACATATAGACTCAAACGCGTAGCGGGGTCAGTCTCGACACGAGCCTGATCAACAAGGGCATCGAATTGGGGATTGCTCCATTTCCCATAGTTGTAAATCGAATCGGAGCGGTAGACATCCCGCAGGAAATTGTTGGCGTCGTTATAATCGGGGCACCAGCCAGCCCGGAAAATTTGACCCGCATCTGTCTCTTGCTTACCCCAGTAAACTTTAACATCGATCTGGGATAGAGTAACTTCAACACCCAAGGTTTCTTTCCACATTGCCTGAAGTGCTTGAGCCACAGCAGTCAGTTCGGTGCTTGTGCCATATTCAACTGTAATACTGGGGAGTTGATCGGCAGACGCAAGCCCCAATTCTTGCAAACCCAATGCCAGCTCTTCTTTGGCTTTTTCAGGGTCATGGAATGTAGCCCCGATATCAGCATATTCCTCCATTGCAGATGGAGCAAAGGCAAGGCTTGGTGGGGTGAAGAACACAGCCGGAATTTGACCGCCAGCCAATACATCTGTTACCAGGGTTACCCGGTCTACTGCGTAGTTGAAAGCGCGGCGAATATGTACGTTATCAAACGGCGCTTTGGTCGTATTGAAACCCCAGGCTTGCGTGCATTGTCCAGGAACGATCTTTAATTGGGATCCCAGTGTGGGATCGGCCTGGATACGAACAACCTGATCAGAAGGAATCTGGGTAGCATCCAGGCTACCAGCTTCAAACTCACTCAGAGCTGTAGCCGCATCAATAAATCGGAATGTTACCTGATCCAATTTTGCCTGACCAATGCCGCTCGAACCGGGCCAGAAGGGGTTTTTGACCATTACCATATTGTTTTCGTGTTCCCAGGCTTTCAAAGCAAATGGCCCATAGGTATTGATGTTTTGGGGTTCAGTCCAGGCATCTCCACTTTCCTCGATTGCCCACTGAGGAGTCGCTTTGGCATTGATGATACCGTAGATGCCAAGCGTATAACCCAGTTTTTCTGGAGCAGTAACCTGAAACGTATACTCATCGAGGGCTTTTACACCTAAATCTTCTGCGCTCCCGCTTCCAGCGTTAAAGTCCTCGCCCCCCACGATATAAGGAGCCAGGATATATGCGGCCGGAGAAGCAGTGTTTGGATCCAAAGCGCGCCGAAAGCCGTAAACAAAATCCTGGGCAGTCAGATAACGCGGATTCCCTGCTTCATCTTTTACGACCTCCACCTGCTCGGTAGCAGGATTGTAGCGCACCCAAGGGATTTCTGGAACGAGGTGAAAGGTAAAAACAGTTCCATCTTCTGACACTTCCCAACTCTCAGCAACGCCTGGCATCAGTTCATTGGTTTCCACATTAGGAACAACCAGCCCGGGGAACAGTTGGGTAGAGAGTTCCGAGTCACGCGCATCTACTGCGCGTTGTGGGTCAATGCTCTTTGGATCGTTTGCCCCCCGGCCAACAACAATCGCTTTTGGTGGCGCTGCCGGTTCTTCTTGTGGCTGAACTTCCGACGTTTCCACCACAGAAGGCTGGTTTTGTTCTGCCGTGGTTGTGGTAGCGGGCTCTATTGGCGTTGGAGTAGCACAACTTGCCAACAGCATCCCCAACAGGACCAAGTATCCCACCCAGTGTTTTATACGTTCCATTGCAATTTCTCCTTTTCTCGAAATTTGTCTAACTTAAACGGGTTGTGGGAAAAAGACGTTCTTTTTTGGTGAGCCTCCTTTCAAATCGCAATCTTGCTGTGAACCAGGTGTAAATTTCTAGAGAAAATTACGAACCCCACCAGTAATCAGAGATATAATTAACACCGTTACCCATACTTTCAGGTACCTCATTCCCCTACTATCATAATTAGCTATCATTATTGGATCATTAATAAACACGCACATTTGCATTAACCTCACAGATCAGTCTGGGACTTATTCCAGGTAAAAATGGGATACCGTTTTTTGTTTTTGACCATTTTGCAAAGTTTCGCCAGGGGATCATCATGCCTTCATTGAGACTTTATTTCCTAGGTCAACCCAAAATAGAACACAACGGTATCCCTGCAAAGGTGCCGCTTCAAAAAGCTCTGGCACTGCTGGCATACCTGGCGCTCAACAACGAGAGATTCACCCGAAATTACCTGGCTACCTTTTTATGGCCGGAAAATTCCCCTGAGGCCTCCCTCAACAATTTGCGAGTAACCCTCCACAGCTTGAGAAAAACCTTTGGGGATGAGTGGTTTTTCATCGATCGTAACTCTGTAGGTATAGCCCGAAAAGCTCATCTCTGGGTCGATGTGTCACAATTCAGTGAACTCGTTGCCAGTCTTCAATCTCATTACCATTCCAGCACAGCGATTTGTGCGGATTGCATCCCAACTTTAGCAGAGGCAATCCAGCTTTACCGCGGCAATTTTTTGGAAGGATTTACCCTCAAAGATAGCGATTTGTTTGATGAGTGGCAAAGGTTTCAACAAACAACATTGCTTCAAATGGCTTTAGATGTCCTGAATAAATTAGTTAATGGGTACATTGCTCAAGGAGATTATCCACAAGCGATCTTATACGCCCAACAATGGCTCAGCCTCGATCCAATCAACGAAACCATCCACCAAACCTTGATGAAACTATATAGCTGGACTCATCAGTACCATGCCGCAATCAAACAATATCAAGAATGTACTCAGATACTCGAAAAAGAGTTAGGCGAAGCACCCCAGCACACCACCACCCAAATCTACCAAGCGATAAAAGAACACCGCCTACCTCCTCCCCTTGCTCATGTGAATCTGATTGACCTGAATCCTCGTCCCATCAGTCAACCCGCTTCGGCTTCTCCGTTCCTGGGTAGAGAAAGAGAACTGGCTGAGATAACCGAAAGGTTGAAAGAACCCGCCTGCAGAATACTGACTCTCATCGGGCCAAGCGGAATTGGCAAAACCCGTTTAGCCCTCCAGGCTGCCAGGGAAAACGCCTCATTCTTCCCTAATGGTGTCTGGTACATCCCCCTCGTAGCGGTGCCTTCCCCAGAAGGATTAGCTACAACTATGGTTGAATCCCTGGGAATCTCCCTGGAAGGGCAGCGGGATATCCACTCCCAGTTGTTTAATTACCTCAAGAACAGAAAAGCACTTCTGATCTTAGATAATTTCGAACATCTGATCGAAGGGGTAAGCCTTATCGAAGACCTGCTTAAAAGAGCGCCAAGCATTAAAATGATGGTCACCTCCTGCGAACGCTTGAATCTCCAGTTAGAATGGCTCTATCACGTTCAAGGACTGGAATATCCTTCTCACGAAGATGAACCTATAGAAGAATACAGTGCGATTCAACTCTTTCTCCACAGTGCAAAGCGGGTGAACCCGAGTTTCTCGCTTCAGAAAACCGATCGTCCTTATGTTGTCCAGATCTGCCGCTTTCTGGACGGAATGCCGCTAGGGATTGAACTGGCTGCCTCCTGGACGCATCTCCTCTCCTGTCAGGAGATCGCCAGAGAAATCGAACAAGATTTAGATTTTCTAACGGTCTCAACCCGAGATATTCCCTCCAGACACCGCAGCCTTAGAGCAGTGTTCGAAAGCTCATGGAAACTTCTCTCCGAAGAAGAAAGAAAGACCATCAAGTCTCTCTCTGTATTTCGAGGCGGCTTTCAACGTCATGCAGCCGAGCAAATAGCAGGAGCGAACTTAGGCTTGCTATCCAGCCTCACCAACAAATCCTTCCTTCATCGCTCACCAACAGGACGCTATGAAATCCTCGAAACTTCGCGCAAGTTTATCGAGGAAAGACTCCAGGAAAAGCCTGTCGAATACCTGGACACCATGGATCGCCATGCCCGGTACTACGGCAGGTACCTTAAAGAGAGAGAAGCTCAATTGAAAGGAGGAAGACAGTTTGAGGCTCTCCAAGAAATTTCGGCAGAGATCGAAAATATTCGCCTGGCGTGGCACTGGATGGTGAACCGAGAACAAGTGCTGGAGATCGATCAAGCCCAGGAGTGTCTGCATCTATTCTATAACATGCGCTCCTGGCTCCATGAAGGAGTCAAAATCTTCAGCGAAGCAGTTGCCAAACTTCGCGAACTTACAGAGAGGGAAAAAATTCCTGCCCAACAAAACCGGGTAACTCTAGCCCGCCTCCTTGCCAGACAAGGCTATTTTTATGATCGCATTGGGAATTACGAAAAAGCAAGAGAGGTCTTGCAGGAAAGTTTATCGATTTTAAGAGAATTAAATCTAACAACCGAGATGGCGATACCCTTGCGAGGGCTTGCCCGGTTATCTTTAGATCTGGAAAACTATTCTGAAGCAAGGGAACTTTATCAAACCTGCTTAAAAATCTGCGAAGAGAACAATGATACCTGGGGCACGGTGCGGTGTTTAGACAGTCTTGGTTTTATCGCTCTCTATTTCGATGAGGATGCCAAGGCTAGAAAATACCTGGAAAGGGGTGTTACCCTCGCAAAACAGAATGGCGATCATTGGGGGACAACCTGGTGTTTAATGGATTTGGGTTTTATTGCCCTTCTCGAGCAATCCTACTCTGAGGCAGAACAGTTGCTCCAGGAATGTCTAACCACCACGAAATTAATCGGCGATTGGCAAGGAATTGCCACCACCTTGAGTTATTTAGCGCTCCTGGCAGTTGGCAAAGGGAACTATGAGGAGGCACGGCAGATTTATCAGCATGAGATTTCCAGCTGGCAGGAACTTGGCTATCAAGTAGGGCTTGCCTATGCTCACATGCACTATGGCTTCTTCCTTTTCATGATTGAGGAGTATCCTGAGGCAAAAAGCAACTTACTGGAAGCACTGGAGCTTGCCTTGAGCATCTCTTCTGCTCCAACCATCGAGCGCTCCCTGGTGGGAATTGTAAGCCTATTGGTCAAAGAAAAAAACAGAAATGAAGCCACTGAATTAATCGAGCGGACGATTTATCACCCGGCTATCTTTGGCAAAATTAGAGATATCCGCCCCCATTTATTCTCCTCAGCCGACATGAGTCTGAAATTCTACGCCAGATACAGTCCCAAACTCTACAATGAATTTCTGGAAGGAATTCACGAGATCAATAAAATTGCCCAGTCAATTGTTAAGGCGCAAACGCCGTAATCCGTTTCAGGTTTTCCTGTCCAGATGGCAGCCCGGCAGACTCAAACCGGTAAAAAAAATTGTAAATTCCACTATCGACTTAACATCTATAGTAAGATATACTATCAGCAAGGAGTGATTTATGAGATATGGTAGAGGTTGTGGCAAAGGTTTTGGAGGTGGGCGGCGGAAAATGTTTTTCCTGGAATCCTGCTTGTTGGTCTTGCTTCACCAGTCGCCCAGCTATGGCTATGCTCTGATGGAAAATTTACGCCCCTTTGGTTTCCAACCGGAGCAAATGGACATCAGCATTCTCTATCGCGCCCTGCGCGATTTAGAAGAAATGGGGCTGGTAACCAGCAGGTGGAGCGATGAAAGCCTTGGACCTCAACGCCGCATTTACACCATCACTCCGGATGGCGAGGCGGTTCTGGCTGAATGGATGGAAAACTTACGCCAGCAACGCCAGGAACTCGAGGCTCTGGAAGCTGCCTATCAATCCGTTCGCCAAAAGGCAGAACAAACCTTTCCTGTGGAAGAGCAAATTGCCAGCCAGAACGATGATTAAATTCAAGTCCAAAAAGGAGATCACATCATGCAACGTGTGATTGCGTCTGCTCCCATTGCGGTTATTGTCAAAGGCACGTTGCTGGACAAGGATGGTTTGAGTTCTCCTCTCCAAAATCCGCAACCTAAATGGTGGGGAAGCAACAACAGCCTCTCCTTTCAGCAAACGCGTGCGCATCTCTTATGAACTACGTCTTCGGTCCGGTACCCTCGCGGCGGCTGGGACGATCGCTCGGGATCGACACCATTCCGCTCAAAACCTGCAACTGGAACTGCGTCTATTGCCAACTGGGGCGTAGTGTTCCACTCCAGCATGAACGGAAAGCCTATTTTCCCTCGCAGGCTATTCTCGCCGAGGTGGAACAATTCCTGTGTCAGCCTCAACCACCACCGTTGGATTGGATTACCTTTGTCGGATCAGGCGAGCCAACGCTGCACAGCGAGATCGGCTGGCTAATCCGCAAGGTCAAAACTCTGAGCGACAAGCCTGTTGCTGTGATTACAAATGGCTCTTTGCTCTATCTGCCCGAAGTGCGGCAAGAACTCTCCGTCGCAGATGCCATTCTGCCCTCTCTGGACGCCGGCAATCCAGCTTTATATCGCAAGATCAACCGTCCCCATCCTGAAATCTCCTTTGAACGCCTGGTAGAGGGGTTGATTGCCTTCCGCAAGGAATTTTGCGGCAAATACTGGGTGGAGGTAATGCTGGTGAGGGGACTCAATGATACAGAACCTGCCCTCAGGGAGATTGCAACAATCCTGGCGCAAATCCAACCCGATGAAGTGCACTTACTTCTGCCTGACCGTCCGCCAGCAGAGAAGTGGGTGAAACCGAGCGATGAAGACGGGTTGTTACGGGCAATGGCAATTTTAGGGGAACGTGCTCATGTCGTTCACCCCGCTCAAAGCCGCTGGACGATTGATCCAAAACAAAACGTGATCGAGGCAATCCTCGGGGTTATCACCCGCCACCCCCTGCGTGAGGATGATTTGTTGAAAGCCCTGAGCGAAATCCCTTCCGCCCAGGTAGCAACGATTCTAAGCGAGCTGGAAAAAAGCGGTCAGGCACAGGTCATCGAGCGCTATGGGACGCGCTTCTGGTGTTCAGCTTCCAGCCGTTACCCGCCTTGATATGAAACCAAATTGGATGGGTTGTCTCCGAATTCAATCGCTCTCGCTTATAAAATAAAATACACCGCCTAGTCAATCCCTTGTAGCCGTTCAATAAACTCAATCATCCTTGCAGGTATCTCGCCAAACGCTTCCTCATTTTCCGCCACCCATAGCGTTGAGTTTGGCAAAAGGCGATGCAACTCCTCCGCCGTTTCCACCGGATGGACGGGATCGTCCGACCAGGTAAGAATGAGCGTAGGGATGTGAGCCAGGGCGCGAATCCGGTCTTTCGGGGGCAGGTTGCTCAGCGCAGCGCCGCGGAAAATTGCCCACAGAGTCAAGCGGCGATAACGATAGAGCAGAGGCAGGGTGCGTTTCACTTTCTCTCTTTGGGAATATCCCATCCAACCCGGCAGCGAACGCTGCAAGTCACGTGCCGCCAGCCAGGCAATTCCTCTACCGCCTAAGAGGAGAGCAAGCCAGGCTGAGCGAAGATATTGACTTGCTTGCTGACTGCGCCTGTGCCAGGCTGTGGGTGGTGAAACCAGCACCAAACCCTTTACCCGCTGAGGAGCGCGTAAAGCAGCATATAGGGCAGTGCTTGCTCCCATCGAAGCACCACCAGCAAGGAGATTACCCAAGCCAAGTTGATCGGCAAGCTGTAACAGGTCGAGTGCCAGACTTTGCCAGCAAAAATCCGTCGCCCGAATCGAGGCGTAACCATTGCCATGTCCACGCGCATTATAGCGAATCAATTTGATCGAAGGAGGGAAATCGCTCCAACCGAACCAGTCCAGAATATCCTCCGCCTGCATATTGGTCAGCAAGCCATGCCCCCACAGAAAGGGAATGCCGTTTTCCTCCCCTTGAACTCGCACTTCAAAGCGCGTGGATGTCCTGTGCCGCCAGGTGGTCGCCAATTCAGATGCGGGTGGTATTTCTCAAAGCGCGGTTAACGCACCACCAAAACCGGGCAGGTTGCCCGCTGGATCACCTCCTGGCTTTGACTGCCAAGCAACAAGCTCGCCAGGGCGCCCAACCCCCGTGAGCCAACGACGATTAAGTCCACACTGCGTACTTCTGCCACCCGCAAGATCACATCTGCCGCAGAACCTTCCAGGGCTTCTGTCTCCACCACTTTGGAGGTAAAACCCACCTCTTGTAAGGCGCGTTGCAGCACCTCATCTGCCTCGCGTAACCTCTCGGAAATTGCCTCTTGTAAATTTGGCTCTCCCAACCCTGCAGGGATGGGAGCATAGGCGTGCACAATTACCAGATCAGCATTGCAGGTGCGCGCTAACTCTCCAGCAAATCGGACAGCTTTTAGAGCGTGCTCCGAGCCATCCACACCCACTAAAATTTTATTGAACATCTTCCACCTCCAGTGTAGGCTTTGCGATGATAGACAAAGGATTGGAGCAGGCATTCTCTCCCATTAGATGCGGAACTCATACCCGCCCAGGAATCCCCGTCAGATTGTATCACATTGGTTGCTTCGCTAATGAAATTATCTGGCTATGAAAGGAAAGTAGGTATGATAGTTAAATCCCTGCGGCAGGTAGAGATGAAAACTGACAATCCCATCCATCACATTACTATCGATATTCAGGGTCACCTCTCCCCAGGTCTCCGGGTGTCCCCCTGTGTACTGGCGTAATCTTTGCCGATCCTTCCACAAGTCATTGGACAGTCTGGAAACATCCCACACCGTCGCCTGGGGGTTATAGAATGTATCCATCCAATGGGCTGCCCAGATTACGGGCGGCGGATTGGGCAAATCGGCGAACTGGCTCAACGGTCCGCCGCTACTATAAACGCCGCCAATCATGCCCAATTCATTCATGCGCTCTACCCAGCCGTTAATAAAGGCACGGGCTGCCTGGTTGCATTCTTCATTGCTAATGTCGTAATGTTCCAGATCGTAATAGATCACGCTGCCCGTGCCGGCTACTTTGGTCAACCCCAATTCGCGGGCTGCCTCGGTAGCCAGGTCTGCCTCATTCCGCCCCTCCAGATAGGCTTTGGGAGGATATTTGCTCATGCGGTACGTGTAGGTCGTGCAACGGGCCTGTAATCCTACCCAGGTTGGGATCAACCCCCAGCCCTGCTGGCGTAATTGAACGATATACTCGGGCGACAACGCTTTGTTGTCGCAGGCGCGATGGATTCCGCCAATATACAAATTGACTGCTCGATAGGGGCTGGTTTGCCGCCAGACAGCGAGTTTATCCAATGAGGGGATTTCACATTTATCAAAAGCATGTCCCTGCATGACGGCGATTAAGGGTGACTCTGGCGTATCCTCCCCCAATGGTTGGGAAGCGGTTGGGCTGGCAAACCAGCTTGTGCTGATGATTTCCTCTCTAGTCAAAGAAGTTTGCCCGTTGGGTAAAGGGAGCGTTGCCCAACTTCGACCACCGTCATTGGTTGACCATAAACGTTCCACCGTCCTGCACCGCAATTCTTGCCTGCCACTGCTATCAGGGGATGGGTGGCTGGTTTGGGACTCACAATTCCCTTTTCGCTCCAGCTTCCAGTCCATTGCCTCCGAGTTCATGCCCGGTTCCCATCCTTCCTCATGATCCGAATGGGACTGAGGCATAACCTTTGTGACTTTTACCCAGGTCGTACCTCCATCGGATGATTGATAAACCTCATCCCCCCCGGCTCCGCCTTGCAACCACAAGTTCGAGGCGCCTTCAGCCTTAATTGGAGCAGCGATCGGGAGTTCTAAACGTTGCCAGGATTTCCCACCATCAAGCGTTCGGTAGAGGAACCCCCGATTGAAATTGGCGCTGCTAATGATCTTCTGCACCACCCACAAAGTGTTTTCATCCCAGACAGTAAGGTAGGATTGAGCAACAGGCACGAAACGATCTTCTTCTGCCAGAGGAATGGGGTCAATCTGCCAGCTTCGGCCGCCGTTGGAGGTGTGGGCAATGAACCAGGCGTTGTCCCCCACCAGCGCGTTGTTCGCCAGCACAGCCCAGCCATACTCTGCGTTTCGAAAGTCTATCGAGGCAAGCGCCAGCCCACCAGACAAAGGTGGAGTAATGTCCTGCCAGGAGGCACCTCCATCGCTAGTTCGATATAAACGCTCCTCTAACCAGATCCACCCTTCGTTCGCGCCTAAACGTTCAAAACCGCGAATGGCGGGGTTTGACAAGTTATCACCCTGGGCATTGGCAGGAAGTCCAGCAAGACCTGAAGAAAGAATCCAGGCAACCAGAACAAATCCCCCTACGATCCATGGATGAATCACGCCCATCAGCGACCAGCGCAAGTGCCTCATTTCTCGAATTTTACCCTGAACCACACGATCAAGCAGGCACAAAAGCTTGCAGCTTTGTCAGGCAGCTCGTTTAATGCGCCTTTCCAAATCATGAGATAGGAGCTACTGGGAAAACGCCAATCGCCCAAAACGATAACCTGACCGAACAAAAAAGCAATGGGCACCATTACAAATGTCATGGTATATTTAGTGACATTCTACGTGTATCGCAAACCCTCTCAATCACCTATAATTAAAATAGTTTAATCTTTGCAATGCCTTCAGCATCATCCTCGTCCTACCATTCTCTGAGGCAGGTCAGCAAAATTTTCTCTCAGGAGGTGCAGATCGATTAAGTTAACCCAACTACTCAATACTCTAAAAAACTAATACATCTTTCTATTGACAGTAATAATCAGTATGAAAAAGGAGAAGGAACATGAAGGTATCTCTACGAGTTGGTATCTTGCTGATCCTTATGGCAATCGGGCTTGCAGCCTGTCAAACAGCAACGCCCGCTCCTGCCACAGAAGCAGTCGCTGAGCAACCGCCAGCCTGTCCTACGGCTGTGCCCTGTCCACCAGTTGTCGAACCGGTCGTCAAACAGGTGCCCTATGAAGCCCAATGGGCAGCTTCGGGTCACAATAAAGCCGATGCAGAAGCCTTTACCCACTGGGACGAAAGCGAGGAAAAAGCCATTCCGGTTGAATGCGCCAAATGCCATAGCGAGACCGGTTTCCTGGATTTTCTGGGCGAAGATGGCACTGCAGCCGCAACAGTGGACAACCCTGCCCCGCTCGGCACGACCGTGACCTGTATAACCTGCCATAACGCTTCGACCGCCCAGATGACCAGTGTCACCTTCCCCTCTGGGGCTGAAATCAGCGGGCTGGGTGGTGAGGCGGTTTGTATGCAATGTCACCAGGGGAGAGCTTCCAAAGTCAGTGTGGATCAGGCTTTGGAAAAGGTTGGCTTAACGGCAGACCTGGATACACCGAACGCCGAGCTCGGTTTCGTCAACATTCACTATTATGCAGCGGCTGCCACCCTGTATGGCAAACAAACCCAGGGCGGCTATGAGTATGAGGGCAAACAATACGATGCAAAGAACGATCATGTCGAAGGCTTCGACACTTGCATCGGTTGCCATAACTCTCATACCCTCGAACTGAAACTGGAAGCCTGCGCCACCTGCCATCAAGGGGTAGCCAGTGTGGAAGACGTGCGGAAAATCCGCATGGCTGGTTCCGAGGCGGATTACGACGGCGATGGTGATATCCAGGAAGGCATTGCTTTCGAGATTGAGGGCTTGCAAGAAAAACTGTATAGCGCCATCCAGGCGTATGCCAGCGAGGTTGCCGGTCAGGCGATCGGTTACAACGATCTGGCGTATCCCTACTTCTTCGCCGATTCAAACGGCGATGGAACCATTGACGAAAGCGAAGCCGTCTTCGATAACCGCTATCAAAACTGGACCGGGCGCTTGCTCAAAGCGGCCTATAATTATCAGACGTCCAAGAAAGATCCCGGCGCCTACGCTCACGGCGGTAAATATATCATCCAGCTTCTCTACGATTCGATCGAGGATCTTAACACCAAATTAGCCTCGCCCATCAGCCTGGAGAGCGCTCGGCGGCTCGACCCCGGTCACTTTGCCGGTTCCGAAGAAGCCTTCCGCCACTGGGATGCAGAGGGCGAGGTGCCAGGCAGTTGCGCCCGCTGCCACAGCGCTTCGGGGCTGCCAACCTACCTGAAGAACGGCGTCAACATCGCCGTTGCCCCCTCGAACGGCTTGAACTGCGCCACCTGTCACAACGACCTGGCTACCTTCACTCGCTTTGAAGTCGGAGCTGTCACCTTCCCCAGCGGCGCCAAGCTGGACTTTGGCGACCCGGATGCCAATCTATGCTTGAATTGTCACCAGGGTCGTGAGTCTACCGTCAGCTTAGACAATGCTATCCGAGCGGCAGGGGTGCAAAACGACCAGACCTCAGAAGCGCTCCGCTTCCGCAATCCGCACTATTTCGCTGCTGGCGCAACGTTGTTCGGCGATGAAGCCAAAGGCGCCTACCAGTTCAGCGGCAAGGAATATGCCGGACGCTTCGTACATGTGGAGAAATTCAGCACCTGCATCCAATGCCACAACGCCCATGCCTTAGAGGTAAACGTCCAGGAGTGCAGCGATTGCCACACCAACGTGAACTCTATGGCTGACCTGCGTGCCCTGCGCATGAACACGCAAGGCGATTTTGACGGCGATGGTGACGAAACCGAAGGTCTCGCCGGCGAGGTTGAAACCATGATGGAGAAGCTCTATGCTGCCATTCAAGAATACGCCAGCACCCGCCTGCAGACACCCATCGTCTATGACCCGCATGTGTATCCATACTACTTCAATGACACCAATGCCAATGGACAGGTAGACGAAGGGGAAGCCGCATTCCCCAATGCCTATGCCAACTGGTCACCCAACCTCCTGCGGGCAGCCTACAACTATCAGTGGGCTCAAAAAGACCCAGGCGCTTACGCTCACAATGCGCGCTATATCTTACAGGTTCTATACGACAGCATTCAAGCTGTCGGTGGCAGCGTGAGCGGAATGAAGCGACCGTAAAGTAAGGACACGCTCATCGAAAAGCAGGTCGAAAGCACTTTCGACCTGCTTTTCCTTTTGGAGACCTCTTGTCTTAACCAAGAAAACGGCGTAGAGCAGCGGCTCTCAAGATCATATCTTGCAGATTCTCAAAGCGATTCTGGCGAATGGCTGCCCCAATCTCTCGACTGAGACGCAAATGCTCTTCATGAGGTTGATAGTCAATCTGCAAACGCTCCACAACCTGACCGAGGCGCGGCGGCAAGAAGGGACTATCCAGATCAACATACTGCAAGGCGGCCTGCAAATCGTGGTCAAAACCTGAGATCGTCTGCCGTAAAAAGGCAAGCTCATCGCTCGTGAGAACATGCAGCCCTAACAATTCTGGTGGTATGCCGATCGAATATAACGCACAGGTAAATGAGATCGCGCGCGGCAGGGAAACCCCACTCACATTGCGGAAATACCCGAACAAACCCGAATGCGATTTCCGTTTCCGGCGCCGCGGCACATATTTGGCAATCGTGCTGATCAGCGATGCCAGTTGCATGACCAGTTCCCGGTAGGCCTGCGTGGTTTTCTCCATGATGGGCAAACAGCGCTGGCGCTCGATTTCAGTTGCCGGGCGACGCGGAAGCTGCTTAAGGCGCTCAATTGCAGCGATAACCTCCAATGGCGGATAATCGTACTTGAATGCCGATTGAACCGTGAATGTCTGTACGGAAGGAAATTCAGCCGCAACCTGTTCAACGGTCGCCGGTTTGAGGTGCCCTCGAAAGGGAGCCGACCCCGCTCCCAGAATGGGGTAAAGTTCAATTCCTCTTCGTTTGGATAACTGGTCCAGTTCATACAAGGCAATCTTATTGGCTAACACCGTGCTGACCAGCCCCGAATTCATGGCCGGGTCGGAGCGCGCCAGGAACACTCGCTGATATTCCAGGTCTTTATCTTGCAGGTACTCTTCCATCACCTGAGCGGCGTTCAGTAAATTTTCCACGCCCTCGAAAAGGGGGATCACGTTGATCCTTTGCGGCATAAAATTTCCCAACCATTCTCCAATGGTGATCGTGTCACCCGGTATCCGCTGCGTGTCCTTCGCCGCAATATAATGCACATAATAGTTATAAATTCGATTGATATCGGTAGCCGAAACCGTCATCGGCAGAATCACTTCAAAGATCGGCGGTGGATTCTGAGGGTTGAACAGAACCGCCGCATCATACGAGCGGGGAATGCTTCCCAGGGTTTCGAGCAGAATTTTGGCTTCCGTCTTTTCCACTGCTGGATTGGGAACTCGCGGCGTGATAAAAACATGTTCGCCCAGGATCGTCTGACGGAAAAAAGGTTCATAGGTCGAGAGCAGTTTTTTGACGACGAAATTGTCCACCTCTTTGCCCTCATAATCCCACATCTGCTCATCGCAACCGAGGTGGGAGAAGACATAATAAGCCTCCTGAACTTCGTCTTCCCCCTGTAGTTCTGCCTCTGAGGCAAAAAAGGGAATCTGAACATTATCGGGATGCTGGGTACTCATACAGCGCGGGATATGGGGCATCGCACACCTCACCAAAGGGATATTAGCGGGGAATTATATCAGAAGTTTGTTCTCCCCCTCTTTCAAATGCGTCATGTTTAAGAGTTCAACAAACAATCAGCGGGAGCGCTATCTTCCCAGCGGTTGCTGCTGGGTGATGCAATGAATATTGCCACCCCCCAACAGGATCTCGCGCGCCGGCACACCAACCACGCGGCGCTCGGGCAGATAGCGTTGCAGGGTCTCGAGGGCAGGTTGATCGTGGGGATCGTTGAAGGTGGGGACGATGGCACCACCATTGCAGAAGTAAAAGTTGATGTAAGAAGCTGCCATGCGATCGCCTGCCTGACGGGGGAGGGTGCCTTCAACCGCATCCACTCCTTCGGCTTCCTCAGCCGTGATCAGCACCGGATCAGGTTGATGGACTTTCACAATCTCAAAGGAGCGTCCTCTGGCATCGGTGGTGTGGCACAAGCGCTCATAAGCATCTTGCGAAATCGGGTATTGCGGGTCGTTGTGATCGTCCGTCCAGGTCAAAGCGACCACACCGGGGCGCAAGAAGCAAGCCAGATTATCGACATGACCATTGGTTTCATCGTTATAGACTCCTTCCCCCAGCCAGATCACTTTCTCCGCACCGGTGTACTCTTTGAGATAGGTTTCGATCTCCGCTTTGCTCAATTCGGGATTGCGATTGGGATTGAGCAGACATTGTTCGGTCGTCAGCAAGGTGCCCTCGCCATCGACATGGATCGAGCCACCTTCGAGAACCAACGGTGCCCGATAACGATCCACCCCTTCAATCTCAGCCACCTTGCGTGCCACCAGGTCATCCAGATCCCAGGGGAAATACAGCCCTTCCTTCAGTCCCCCCCAGGCGTTGAACTGCCAGTCCACGAGGCGAATTTGCCCCTTGCCGTTGACGACAAAGGTCGGACCAACATCCCGCATCCAGGAGTCGTTGTTAGAAAGCTCAACCACGCGGATGTGAGGCGGAAGCATGGCGCGCGCATTGAGGAACTGACGCTGATTTACGCCCATCACCACCGCTTCAAACTGGGCGATAGCCGTTGCCACGGCGGCAAACGCTCTTTGGGCGGGCTTGGCACCTAACCGCCAGTTATCGGGGCGCTCTGGCCAGAGCATCCAGGTCTGCTTATGCAGAGCGTATTCACCCGGCATATAGAAGCCATCCTGGCGCGGGGTTGTAGCTAAGGTGTGTACCATCCTGTGCCTCCTTATGTACAAACTCACTGCTCCTCTCACCCCTTAGCAGGGGACGGGGGTGAGGGCTTCTCCCCTCGCCCCTTGGGAGAGGGGACGGGGGTGAGGGCTGATCCCCACCGCCAACGCCTCTTGACGCCTGGACTCTTATCCCTCATCCCCAACCCTTCTCCCTAAGGGAGAAGGGAGTCGACCTCCCCTCGCCCTGTGGGAGAGGGGTCGGGGGTGAGGGCTTCTCCCCTCGCCCGCTAGGAGAGGGGTGAGGGGCTCACACAATGCGATTCAGAAAAGCCTCAATCTGCCCGCGATGGTACGCCTGGAGTTCCGCCGAAGGACGCTTTAAGCGTGGGTAGAGCAGATAAACCAGCAATCCCTTCTCGGTGTGCAGGCGATTTTCCGATTGGTCAAAGATGATCGAACGCGGATGATCCATCACCTCATCGGTCGCCTCTACCCCTCGGGAAGCTGGCAAACAGTGCATGAATTGACAATGCGCAGGGGCTTTGTTGAAAAGGTCGAGATTGACCTGATACTTCGGCATGAAAGCCGCCCGCCGTTCAGGGATTTCATCCTCCTGACCAACCCACCACCACAGATCGGTGTAAATAAAATCCGCTTCCCGCACAGCCTCGATTGGGTCTTCGGTGATGGTCAGGCTGCCGCCCGATTCGGCGCAATTGGCACGCGCAATCTGCAACCAGGCTTCGGGTGGCTGGTATTTGCGCGGCGCGGCATGGGTGAAATGCATTCCTAAGCGGGTGCAGATAAACATTAAAGAGGATAAGACATTGGTGGCATCACCGATGAAGGTGACGTGCAGGTCTTCTAACTGTTTGCCCGCCGGCATGTGTTCCATCATGGTCAAGACATCACAAACGACCTGCGTGGGGTGGTTGTAATCGGTGAGTCCATTGATCACCGGCACTTCGGCGTATTTTGCCAGCTCGGTAATGGTTTGATGCTTGAGGGTGCGGGCGAAAATGGCATCGCACATGCGCGAGAGCACCTTCGCTGTATCGTACATCGATTCTCGCACACCCAGGTGAATCTCACCTGGCTTCAGGTAGAGCGCGTGACCGCCCAATTCGGTCATCGCCACCTCGAAGGAGACGCGTGTACGCGTCGACGGCTCTTCAAAGATCATCGCTAAAGAAGCATCTTGCAGCAGCTTCGGTGTGCAGCCTTGCTTATCGGCAGCTTTGATCTTCCGCGTCAGTTCGATAATGTCTAAGAGTTCTTGTTTTGTGTAATCTTGCGTGTCGATAAAATGTCGTAGGGTCATCCTTAACGCTCCTGTTTAGTGGTATTTACGAGTATCTTCCCAAGCGCGGACAAAAGTGACCGCCAATTCACCAAGCCGACTGAGGTTATAACCACCCTCTAAAACGATCAGGGTGGGTAAGCCCAAACGGGCTATCCTTCTTGCCATTTCGGCATACGTAGAAGTGTTCAGGGCAAAATTTGCCAGCGGGTCTTCGGCGTGGGTATCCAAACCCAGAGAGAGGACGAGAAAGCGCGGCGACATCTCTCCCAACGCCTCCAGGGCAAGCTGTAGGGTATCCAGGTAAGTTTTGCCATCGGTCTGAGGTGGCAAGGGGAAATTGCGATTAAACCCTTTCCCCTTTCCCTCGCCAAGTTCATCCGGGTAGCCACTGAAGTAGGGGTAAGTGGTCGCCGGATCGCCGTGCAGCGAGATATAGCCCACCTGGTCAGAATCGTAAAAGATCTCCTGCGTGCCGTTGCCATGATGGAAATCCACATCCAGGATGACAACTCGACCGGCAGAAGACAAATAGCGGGCAGAAATGGCGGCGTTGTTCAAATAACAATAGCCACCGCATTGCTGGCGCGTGGCATGATGCCCGGGTGGACGACAGGCTGCAAAGACCGCCGTCTCTCCACGCAACAAAGCTTCTGCCCCGCTTAGCGCACACTCAGCCGCCAGACGGGCAATTTCAAAGACCTGTGAGGTGATCGGCGTATAGGTGTCAAAACAAAAGCGGCTGACCAGCGACATCACTGCCGCTGCGCGCGCCTGCCAGCGATCGGAATAGGGGAAGACGGTGGGGAAGATCACTTCAAAAGGCTTCCCGTTCGACTCGGGGTCGAGGAAGGGCATCTGATTGGCCTGCTGTAAAAATGCCACATACTCTGGGGTATGGACAGCTTCGATGGCTGTAAGCGGAAAGCGGTGCGGTTCTTCTACTTCTGCCAACCCCGCTTGCTGAAGGGCTTCCACAACCCGCTGCGCTCTGCCTGCTACCTCTGAGGCTTCAACCGTTTGACCAAAGTGAATCTGGTAAGGCGGTTGAAAATTTTCCAAACGCGGAGTATAAAAGACCTTCATGCGCCACCTTAAGAAATGGGAGAAGTTTTCCGTTTGAGAAAGGCTTCGATCCGCTGTTCAAGAACGTTCAAAAACTGAATTACGCCCCCCGGGTAAAACAGGATAATGGTGCAGATCAACGCTCCCAACAGGGTCAGGCGTAAAGTACCTGCCAGGCGCAAGAACTCGTTGCCAAAGACGATCACAAACGCGCCGAGAATCGGGCCTAAAAAGGTGCCTACCCCTCCCAACTCAATCATGGCAATGGTCAACAAGAAAGGTTCAATCCCCAGGGTAGTAGGAGAGATGTCACCCAGGGCATGCACATACACACCGCCAGCCGCGCCGGTCAAGAGGGAGGAGAGAGCAAACACTTTGAGTCGTTCCCTAAACTTGTTAACCCCCAAACAATAGGCAAAATTCTCGGAGTCTCGCAGGGCAACAAATGCCATGCCCGTGGAAGAGTGAATGACCCGATAGATAATAACTAAGACGATCAGAAAGAAGACAAAGCAAACGTAATAGGCGCCCGTTTTATCCATACCCGGATAGAATGGTGGGATTTCATGCAAACCCATGGCACCACCGGTGATCTCCCGCGTTTGAGTCAGTACCGAAGGCAACGAATCGGCAAAGATCAGGGTGAGCAAGGCAATATAGATGCCACTCAAACGCAAAGCCGGCAACCCCAATGCCACCGTTACTACCAGCGAGGTGACCACGCCAGCGATGGGAACGGTTAAGAAGGCGGGTATTCCAAAGGATTTTGCCAGGATGCCGGCGGTATAACCGCCGATTGCCATAAACCCGATGTTGCCCAGTGAATTGATACCGGCATAGCCCATCATCAGGTTCCAGTTTGCCGCCACAATCGACCAGATGAAGAAAAGAATAAATAAGTGTTTGTTATAACTGGATGCCCCCAACCAGGGATAAAGCAGGATCAGAGCAATCACCAGGATATACAGTGTAGATTTCCAGTTCAAGTTCTTCATTGCTGACCTTCTCCCTTACGCTCTGCCACCCAGAATTCCTTGCGGACGCAACAATAGCACAACCAGGAACAACACAAACCAGATCGGCCAGACCCAAATTGCGCCAAGATAAAGGGTGGCAATTGCTTCAACCAGACCCAGGATCAAAGCAGCAACCACGGCTCCACTGGTGCTGCCCAAACCGCCAAAGGTCACAATCACAAAGCCTTTGACCATCCACTCCCAGCCGATATGGGGATTGAGATAATATTTGGTGCCCAACAGGATGCCACTGAAGCCGGTGACGACAAAGGCGAGGGCAAAGGTCATCCCAAAAATCTGCTCGATATGGATGCCAACCACCTGGGCGCCGGGGATGGATTGCGCAACAGCGCGCATGGCTTGACCGGTGCGACTGTATTTGAAGAAGGCGCTCAGGGCTAAGATGGCAATCACTACGATAGCAATCAGCACCAGTTCATGCCAGTTAATCTGGATAAAGCCGGCTTTGAACGCTCCCTCGACCAACAAGGGAATAGATTTAACCCGCGGCCCAAACACTTGCAAGACAACGTTTTCCAGTAAAATCCCCGCTCCTAACATAAACAAGACGGTTGAAAACTCCCAATTAGGCTTTTTGAGCAGAGGGTTGATCGTGAAACGATAAAGCACCCAACCAAATAAAGCCATAAAGACCATGGAGAGCAAGGTTGCCAGAAAGAAAGGAACGCCCAAGGCAGAAAGCAAATACCAGGTGAGGTATGCCCCAATAACTGCAATCACGCCATGTCCAAAATTAAAGACGCGGCTGACGCCATAGATGATCGTCAATCCCAGAGCCATCGCAGCGTAAAGGGAACCGGAGATTAAACCACTGATCAAGGCATTTACGAAGTTTTCCATGTTCCTCTCTCCTAAAAATATGCCTTCTCGATCTCTTCTACCTGAATTTCATCCCCTTTCCGCTCAAAGGCAATTTGGCCCTTTTTCATCAGGTAGATGCGATGGGACATTTCGAGGGCGTGCTGGATTTCTTGCTCGACGATTAAGATGGTCATCCCCCGTTCCTGGTGGATTTGGCGAATTGCATCGAAAACCGCCATCTTCATGCCGGGCGAAAGCCCGATGGAGGGTTCATCGACCATCAAGAGAGAGGTCTCGCTCATCAAACCGCGCCCAATCGCCACCATGCGCGCTTCACCACCACTCAGGGTAGAACAGAGTTGATTGCGCCGCTCTGCCAGGCGGGGAAAGATGTGGAAGACAAATTCCAGGTTTTTCTTCACGGCAGGGCGGGCATGACGGGGATAAGCGCCCAGATAGAGATTTTCCAAGACCGTCATATCGGTGAAGAGGTGGCGTTCTTCGGGAATATAGGCTAAGCCGCGCTCTACAATTTGATGAGCGGGCAAGCCGCCGATCTCTTCACCTTTGAATTGGATGGAGCCGCTCTTGGGTGGCTGTAAACCGCAGATTGCTTTGAGCAAGGTGCTTTTGCCGTGCCCGTTCGGGCCAAAGAGAGCAACCACTTCGCCTTCTTCGACATGTAAGCTAACCTGACGCAGGACCTGCAAATCACCATAGTAGCATACCAAATCTCTAACGTTGAGCATGGTTGCCTCCTTTGCCACCCAGATAGACTTCGACCACGCGGCGGTCTTCGGCCACCCCGCTGGAGGGGCCCAGGTACAGAACCTGCCCATCACTGAGGATCAACATGCGTTTGGTCAGACTGATGAGGATGTCTAATAAATGCTCGATGATGATGATGGTGATGCCCTTTTCCTGGTTAATCCGCCGCACGATCTTCAAAAAGTTTTGGATTTCGACCATCGAAAGCCCTGCCATCGGCTCATCCAACATCAACAGTTTACAATCTGTCGCCAGGGCGGCCCCCAGCATGACCAGCTTGGTGGTATAGAGGTCAAGATTGCGAGCAGGTCGGTCGCGCACCTGCTCCAAGCCCAGGAGTTCGAGCACCTCATCGGCACTGTGCGGACGGCGCGCCCCGAAGATCGCTCCGACGCGCAGGTTATCGTAGACGCTCAGGGTGTGGAAAGCAGTGGGAATCTGGAAAGTGCGGGCAATGCCCAAATGGCAGATCTGATCGGGTTTGTAATTGGTAATCTCTCTACCCTCAAAGAAAATCTGTCCCGAGGTTGGCGGGTAAATGCCCGTAATCACATTGAATAGTGTGGATTTGCCAGCTCCATTGGGTCCGGCAATACCGAAGATTTCTTTCTCTTCAACCTCGAAGGAGACTTTAGAGAGAGCAGCCAGCTTACCGAAACTCTTCGAAATGTCTTTGGTGGCAAACATAAGCACTCCTGAAGGTAGAGTTCCGTCGCAGGTTAACCTGTCCACCAGGCAAGAGCTTTATCCCTCACCCTGGCCCTCTCCCTAAGGGAGAGGGAATCCACCTCCCCTCGCCCTGTGGGCGAGGGGTCGGGGGTGAGGGCCTCCCCTCGCTCATCCGGAGAGCAGGCGCAGGTGAGGGTCACGGGCAGCATGAGAGCTTTATCCCTCACCCTAGCCCTCTCCCTAAGGGAGAGGGGACTCCATCTCCCCTCTCCCCCGTGGGGGAGAGGGGCCGGGGGTGAGGGTCTCCCTCGCCCATCCGGAGGGGGGTTGAGGGTGAGGGCTTCCCCTCGCCCTGTGGGCGAGGGAAGAGAGGTTGGACGATAACTCATTTCACCCACGGCGGCAGTTGCGGCTGAGCCTTCTGGAAACGACTCGGACCAACAATCAAATTTTCCCCGCCCCAGATCTGATACCACAGCGTGGGAATGAAATCAACCCCATATTTCGATTGCTGATCGCTGGTCGTGAACACGTGAACGCCAGCCAGTCCAGAGTAGGTCGTATTGCGGATATTCTGGATTACTTTATCGTAGCAATCAACACAACCCGCTTTTTCAACTGCCGTCACCCAGATGTCAAACCCATCTCGGGTCACATACGCATAGATCGATTTTGGCTCTTCGTTATACTTGGCGATCCAACGCTGTTTGTAGTCCTCTACGCCGGCGCCAATTGGGTTGATGCTCGCTGTCCACAACAACCCTTCGGCGGCTTCACCTGCCAGTTCCAAAAACTCCGGGATCGAGGGCGTAAACTGCATGAAGACCAGCGCGTTCAAGCCCTTTTCGCCGAATTTCTCGGAGAACTGCACCATAAAGCGAGCTGCATCGGTGGGATCCAGATTCCAAAAGGTGACATACGCCGGTTGTGCTTCATCGATCTTTGAGAGAATCGGGCCCCACTCAACCACCCCAAATTGAGTCACCTCATCGACCACAATTTCATACCCCTGGGCTTTGACCAGTTCGGCAAATTTATCGGCAGCCAGAATGTTGTAGCTGTAATCCACCTTGACAATGGCAATCTTCTTGTTTGGCTCCTGCCAGCCCATTTGCTCCCCCATTTGGAACAGGTTTGCGGCGGCATCGATGCCGTAGGAGACCTCACTGGGACAATACTGAAAGACATTACCATATTTCTCCGGGTCCTGGGCAACCACTTCGGTGTCCAGTGTCATCGCATCGGCATGCAGGAAGGGCATATCATACTCGCCAAAAACCCGCGCATCGACGCCTGAGTCGGCATAACCCGTGATGACCACGTCAACCCCTTCACCGATCAAGCGCTCACCAACCGCTTTGATCTTTTCGGCTTCCAGGGCGCCCACATCTCCGGTCACCAGCTTGAGCTGCCGACCGAGCAAGCCACCCTTGGCATTTTGTTCATCTACTGCCATCTGCAGAGCCTTGAGCATTTGCTCCCCATCGCTGGCGTAGGGGCCGGTCAGGGGCAGAGGAGCACCGATTTTGATCTCCGCTTTGCCGCCGCCGCAAGCCGACAGCAATAAGCTGAGAACGATCAGAATGGGAACCAAAAACCAGAAGGGGGATTGTTTTGAGTTCATCTTTCTCTCCTTTCTCGAAAGTCATAGATAGAACAAGGACAATAGAAGGGCAAAGGTGGGGTAGATGGGCAGGTCTCTCTCGAAGCGATGGCACTCCTTTCTAAAAAGCTAACTGTAGCCGCCAAGATTAAAATCCTCTGGCGGTGGCAACCATTCATCGATATTGCGCAGGATGCGCGGCACCAGGGTATAACGGGTAACGGAGACGCCCGGCAGTGATGGCAGCACATGACGAATGAACTCACGCAGGGCGTCGTTATCTTTGAATCGGGCTTCAATAGAGATTTCCTGCGTGCCCTGCCCAAAAGCCACATACGTGACCATGGGCATTGCCATCAACGCCTGCAGCACCTGTTCTTCGTGTTGAGGCTGGACTTCGAGAAATATGTCGGCGGCGGTGATATATCCGAACGCAGAAGGCTCAAGGATAGCGGTCAGGCGCATGGCGCCGCTTTGGACGAGGTGTTCGATCCGCTTGCGGACGGTGCGTTCGTTGGCGCCAATCTGACGCGCAATCTCGGAGGCGCTGGCACGCGCGTTTTTATGCAGAGCGAGGATGATCTGGTAATCGAGGCGGTCAAAAGAAGAAAGACGAGGGGGCATTTCTATTCCGTTTCGGAATTATTCATTGCCGACTATGATAATTTTATATCCCAAATCGGAACTTTTGTCAAGAGACAATTTGCTCCATGCTCTAAAAATAATAAGGACTACCTCCGCAGAAATGGATAAAGGGCATTTCTAGATTCTTGATTGAGCGGGAGGGACGATTGTAAAGCATCAGCGCTAAGCGGAAATTATGCCAATCCCACCTGGTCCAGCAACGCCTGTGCCATGGCTTCCGAAAAAGCGGGATCGTTGATATGCGCTTCGACTTCGATCAGGGGTATCGAGGAATTCAGATTCTCCTTGAGGGCTTCTAACAGGCGCAAATCCGCCTCTGGATGCCAGAAGGGTCCGCCGCGCCTGTCCAGTTGAGAGAAACCACCTTTGGGGAACCACAAGGCGCATTTTCCGCTGGAACGGTTTAGTTTTGCGGCGATCTCGCGCCCAAGTTGCTCATTCTCAGCCGGAGTGGTGCGCATCAATGTCGTCTCCGGATTCCAGCGATAGAATAAACGCGACCGATAGCGTTCGGGAATGGTCTCCGGGCGGGCAAAAATGGCAAAATCCAGACAGCCGACCGAGACCACCTGAGGAATCCCTTTTTGCGCTGCGGCGGTCAAACGCTGCTGACCGGCTGAATATGCGCTTGAACCAACCAGCTCCGAAGCCAACTCTACGGTGGTTAAGTCGAACACTGCCGCAATCCATCCGCCCTGGATGAGGCTTTCCATCGTGCGTCCGCCGTTGCCAACGGCATGGAATACCAATACCTCATAGCCAGCCGCTTCAAAAACGCGCCGCGCCTGCTCGACGGCCGGCGTGGTATTGCCCAGCATGGTTGCAGCCAGGATCGGCCTGTCCTCAAGATTTTCAGCCTCGCCCCCCTCCACCATCCCACAGATCGCATGGGCAGCGTTGCCGATCACCCGCCGGCTGATGCGGTTCAAGCCGGCAATATCCACCACAGATGGCACCAACACAAAATCGTGAATGGCAAGCGGATCACCGCTGGCAGGATTGGCAAGGGTGGAAACCAGCACTTTGGGGAAACCCAGCGGTAAATGCCGGGCGACTTCAAGAAAGACCGCCGTTCCTCCAGAGCCACCCATCGCGATCAAGCCGTCAATTTTACCTTGTTGGAATAACTCACTCACTACCTGCGCAGCTCCCCTCGCCATCACCTGCATCGCTTCGCCGCGCTCACCTTTGCGACGCAATTCCAACAGAGAAACACCCGCCGCTTCGGCAACCTGCGCCGCCGATATTTCCACCCTAAAAGGCGGGTCTTTCAAGACACCGAAGTTAATTCGCACCACCTGATGGCAACGGTTTTCGATCAGGCGGATGAGATAAAGGAATTCGCTGGCTTTGGTATCAAAGGCGCCTAAAACGGCGATCCTTGCCATTTGCATACCTTCCACATTGGAAAATGAGGTTCTATGGTATAATTATAATCGATAATTGATTATCGATGATTTAAAAAGTTAACTGGCATAGTTTGTCCTTTGATCCCACCCTATCCCGAAGGAGGTTTACATGAAATTACTCGATCAAAAAGTGGCGGTTGTGACCGGCAGCGCACGCGGTCTCGGCACGCAAGTCGCTCTGGCATTTGCAAAGGCTGGCGCCGACGTGGTGATTGCCGACCTGATGACCGAACCTCTTCAAGACCTGAAAGCCCAGATCGAAGCGCTTGGGCAAAAAGCTTTACCTCTTCAAATGGACGTTTCCGACGAAGCCAGCGTGTCAGCCTGCGCCCAACAAACCCTGGCTGAATTTGGACGGGTGGATATCCTGGCAAACGTAGCCGGCATCACCGGTCCTTCCGCCCCTCTGTGGCAAATCGACCTCAAAGACTGGAAACAAACCCTGGATGTGAACACCACCGGTGTCTTCCTGTGTTGCAAAGCCTTCCTGCCACCGATGATCGAGCGCAGATCGGGCTCCATCATCATTATCGGCTCAATGACCGGCAAGCGTCCTTTACTCAACCGCACTCCATACGCCGTCTCCAAAATTGCGTTGGTTGGCTTAGCCCGCACGCTGGCTTGGGAAGTGGGACCTTACAATATTCGCGTCAACGTCATTTCACCGGGCCCAATGGAAGGTGAACGCTTGAAGTGGATTTTCGAGACGCAGGCGAAAGAGCAAGGCATTACAGTGGAAGAAGCGCGTGAGCGAATGAAAGCCAACTCACCGCTCCACCGCTTCATTCCACCCGAAGAAGTGGCTGCCACAGCCGTCTTCTTGTGTTCAGATTGGGCAAACTCCATTACCGGTGAAGACGTGAACGTGTCAGCAGGAATCGCCATGTATTAGATCAGATTAGAGGTGAACAATGACCAAGGAATACGACGTCGAACAACTGCTTCATTTTTACCAGCAAATGTTTCGCATTCGCGCCTTTGAAGAGAAAACCAATGAACTCTACCAGCGCGCCATCATGCCCGGCCTGGCTCATCTCTATATCGGGGAAGAGGCTGTCGCTGTGGGTGTTTGTGAGGCGTTACGAAAAGACGATTACATCACCAGCACCCACCGTGGTCACGGACATTGCCTCGCCAAAGGGGCAAGTTTCGACCGCATGTTCGCCGAATTGTTGGGCAAACAGCCCGGTTACTGTCGCGGTAAAGGTGGTTCAATGCACATCGCCGATCCCGATAGCGGCAACCTGGGCGCCAATGCAATTGTCGGCGGCAGTGCCGGGATTGCCACCGGCGCAGCGCTCTCAATGAAGATGCAGGGCATCGATCGCGTGGTGGTTTGCTTTTTCGGCGAGGGAGCCCTGAACGAGGGCCTGGTCTACGAATCGATGAATATGGCCGAGCTATGGAAATTGCCGGTGATCTTCTGTTGCGAAAACAACCTGTACAACGAATACACCCCCTATCAGGAAACCACCGCCGGCACCTTTATGGGCAGGGCGGCTGCTTTCGGCATGAACGCCGTGGAAGTGGACGGTCAGGATGTGCTGGCAGTTCATCAAGCGGCCCAACAGGTGGTCGAACGCGCTCGCAAAGGGGAAGGGCCTTCCTTCCTGCTGTGTAACACCTATCGCTTTTATGGGCATCATGTGGGCGATATTGATCGCAGCTACTATCGTTCAAAAGAAGAAGAAAGTTACTGGATGACCGAGCGTGATCCCCTTAAGTTGCTTGCCAACTGGATGTTGGAGCGTAATTTGACCGAAGCCAGCGTGTTTGGTCAGATCGAAAAAGAGATTCGCGCCGAAGTCGAAGCGGCGGTTGAGTTTGCTATCCATGCGCCTTATCCCCCTAAAGAAGAGGTGGATCAACATGTCTACGCCTAATGCTGTTCGAGAAATTACTTATGGTCAGGCAGTCAACGAAGCGATTGCCGAAGAAATGCGCCGTGATCCGCGTATCTTCATGATTGGGGAAGATATCGCTGAAGCCGGTACGACGTTCAAGGTATTGAAAGGATTGGTCGAGGAGTTTGGCAAAGAACGAATTATCGATTCGCCAATTTCGGAAGCCGGTATCACCGGCATTGGGGTAGGCGCCGCCATGACCGGCATGCGTCCGATTGTGGATATCATGTTCGGCGATTTCATCACTCTCGCCATGGATCAATTGGTCAATCAGGCAGCCAAAATCCACTATATGTCGGGAGGAAAATGGAGCGTGCCAATGGTTCTGCGCACCACGCTGGGGGCGACGCGGCGCTCGGCAGCTCAGCACTCCCAATCCCTGCACGCCTGGATGTGCCACATTCCCGGCTTGAAGGTGATCGCTCCTTCTACTCCCTATGATGTAAAAGGTTTGCTGAAATCCGCCATTCGGGATAACAGCCCGGTCGTCACCTTCGAAGACAAGATGATGTTCCAGCTCAAGGGCCCCGTACCGGAGGGAGACTATACGATCCCCCTCGGCGTAGCCGATATTAAGCGCGAAGGCAAAGATATAACCCTCGTCGGCACCAGCAGCATGGTGCATGTGGCTCTCGAAGCAGCCAAAATCCTGGCGGAGATCGGGATTGAAGCCGAAGTGGTCGATCCGCGCACGCTGAAACCTTTGGACACCGAAACTCTGATTAACTCTGCTAAGAAAACCAGCCGAGCCATTGTCATCGATGAGGGCTACCATTCTTATGGGGTAACGGCTGAGATCGCTTCCATTATTGCCGATGGCGCCTTTTATTATCTGGATGCCCCAGTTAAACGGATGGGAGCGATGGACGTGCCGATTCCCTTCTCGCCCGCCTTAGAGGATTTGACCGTCCCTACCCCGGCAGCGGTGGTGGAGATGGCAAAAACATTGTGCGGCAAAGTCTAAGTTGGTTGGTAACGGGAGAACGAAGATGGCGACCGAAGTCTTTATGCCCGCCCTGGGCATTGCCCAGGACACTGGAAAACTGCTGGAATGGCTGGTTCAGGAGGGACAAACCGTCCAAAAAGGACAGCCGCTCATGGTCATCGAGACCGATAAAACCACGGTCGAGATCGAGGCGCCGGCTTCAGGAATTTTAGCCAATGTGCGCGCCCGGCCCGGGGAGGACATCCCGGTAGGGCAGGTGATCGCACATATTTTAGAGGCTGGTGAATCCGTTGCGACGGCACAGGCAAGGGTTTCCCCATCGTCTGGACCTGCCAAAGCTGCCAGCCCGGTAGCCGCCCGTCTGGCGGCTGAAAAAGGGCTCGATCTCAGCCAGGTGCCCAGCCACGGCGAGCGCGTGACCAAAGAGGATGTTCTGGCTTATCTGGCGGCGCAGGCTCAAACCGCCGCTCCCGCCCAGCGAGTTTTAGCCTCCCCCAAAGCGCGGCGTCTGGCGCGAGAAAGTGGAATTGCGCTTGAAGCCTTAAAAGGGAGCGGACCTCAAGGCGCTGTGCTCGCCGCCGACGTTCTCCAGGCGGTTGAAAGCCGTCCACCGCTTGTACCATCTGTTAACACGTCTGGTATCGAACAGCCCGCAATGGTCAGCCGCATGTGGCGGACAATGGCAAAACGGATGAGCGAAAGCTGGCGAACTGTGCCGCACTTCTTTTTAGAAATCGAGGTGAATGCCTCTGCTCTGCTGAAATGGAAAGAACACCTGCGCGCCCGGGGACAGGCAGAGGTGACGATTACCGATCTCTTGATCAAGTTAACCGCTCTTGCGCTGCACGAACATCCGCGCTTGAACGCCAGCTGGATTGATGAGGACCTGGTCTTGCACGAGGAGATCAATATCGGCCTAGCAGTGATGGTAGAAGAAGGGTTGCTGGTGCCGGTCATTCACCATGCCGATCGCCTGGGGGTGCTGGAAATCGCTGCCCGGCGCAAAAAGCTGATCGCCGGGGCGCAGGCTAACCGCCTGAGCCTGGAAGAGATGAGTGGTGGGACATTCACGTTGAGCAATCTGGGCATGTTTGGGGTGAGCGCCTTTAGCGCCATTATCAATCCTCCTGAGGCAGGTATCCTGGCGGTGGGAGGTATTGAAGAAAAAGTCCTGGCGCGACAGGGTGAAATGGTGATTCAACCCCGCATGCGCCTGACGCTCTCGCTAGATCACCGGGTGGTCGATGGGGCACGCGGCGCGCAATTTTTACAGACTTTGAAGGGGTTGATCGAAGAACCCCTGCGTGCGCTGGAATGAGATTTTTCTTGCTTACCGGGCATGTCCTAACCCCCTTCCCATCTTCCACAGGGCGAGGGGAGAAGCCCTCACCTCCGTCCCCTCTCCCACAGGGCGAGGGGAGATAGATTCCCTCTCCATTATTGAGAGGGTTAGGGATAGCGGCAAAGTGTCCAGATGCGAGGGGTAACATTGTCGGCGGGCTAAAGCCCTACCTCAATCCGTGAAAGCCTTGCAGGCTAACCTGGGCGAGGGGGGATGCTTTCACCCTCAGCCCCTCGCCCACAGGACGAGGGGAGTTGGATTACTGGCTCAGGTAGAGGAAGTGATTCGTCAGTGTGTAATTGATATAGTTCTGCCAGAGACGGATAATGTCATCCCGCACGTAATCATGGGTAGCAAAGGTTTGTAACAGGAACCGTCCCTCAAAGCACTCGGTCAGTAAGCCATGGTTGGTTTTATCGGTGCCGCTCGTGCCTAAGAGGAGGGTGGCTTTGGGAGGTTCACCGCCAATGGTCTGGGAGACCTTCATCAGGTCGCCGATATCCCCTCGCCAGTAATTGGCCGTGCCGATCGTGCGGATTTGATTCGGTTGCTGAAACAAAGGATGATCGGGAACAAGGAACGATAATTTGCGCAGGCCGGGGTTGTTCCAGTCCTTATAGAACTCAACCCCGCATTTCTTGAGCAACGACGCCATCTTACCCTGATGCAAACTATCCACTTCCCACATTTCGAGGACAACGGCTGCGCCCCGCTCAAGGTGTTGTTCGAGATAGACAAAATATTCGCCCTGAATTTTGCCATAGGCTTCAGAAGATACAATTATCAAGTCCCAATCCGAGGAACCCAACAACTGGTCTTTCAGCCAGCCCTGAGCCGAACCAACGTCCACGTAGGTGTAATCGGCTTCATCCAGAGCGCTTTTGACATACCGTTCCATACCCAGGCGGTGACCCGAGGTGTCTTCAAAAAGCAAAATCTTTGCGGCCTGGATTTGGGCATCCAGATTTCCCGGGGTTGGTTGGACATCCGCTGAGGGCGGCTCGGTCGGTTCCAGAGGTAGAGCTTCTGTCGGAGGTGGCGGCGGGGAAATCTCCGGCAAAGCCATGGCTGTAGCCTGGATATCCAGGGCTTGTTGGGTAGCCTGAGCGGCGATCTGGGTGCCTTGTTCGGCAAGGGCTTGAATGGTCGCCTGCAACGGATCTGCCTGCCCGCCAGCGGCGAGGGTGGCCTGCAAAGCCAGCGCCGCAACGGTCGCCTGCTGAGAAGTATCCTGGGCAGAAAACTGGCTCAAGTCACAAGCCAAGACAGCGATCATTAAAGCGGTAATAGCGACCAGAGCAAACCGACTTCGCTTTCGGAAGTTTGAGAGAGCGTTCATCGGACCTCCTTTTTCTTTAAGAGTATTCCACTGCCAGGGTCTTTTTACGGGGGAAAAGGAAACAGAAGGTAAAAGACCTGATTTGAGTATATCCCAATTTGACGGGAAATCAATGAGATTCTTTCCGTAATCCCAAATTATAATGGAGGCATAGGTTTTGATTGGGGTTGGTGATGAAAGAGTACGAAGACTCTATAACATTAACCACAATCTCCAATACGGATTAATCACGATTCGCTATCCCCGCCATCCCATCAATGGATTGATACCAGAGAGCTATCTCGTCGGCAACCTGCGCAGGCTCACGGTAGCGGGCTTCATTGACAAACCACTCCCATGCTGGGCGAGTTTCCTGGAGAATAGACAGATTGCGAATCAAGAGGGGAGAGATGTCCGTCTGCAGAATCGGTTGACGATACACAGTCAAATAATACATTCGCTCAGTAGGTTGAGTCTGGATCAGATAGGAATTCATGAAGCAATAATAAGCCAACTCAGATTGATCGGTTGATTGAAGAACTGAACCAATCAAAGACAACAAAAGCGCATCTTCTATCTTTGCAAGCTGATTTCGATCAAGGAATGCCAGTTCATAGGCGTATTGTGCAGCTAAGTCTTTTTGATTATTCTTCTGTAATGCATAGCTAAGATAAGCGTAATAAGATGGCCATTTGCGGGGAAAACGATCCGCAGAGGCTTGGAAGCTGCTCAGAGCACTCTGGATCTCTCCTAAACCAAGTAAAATAACTGCTTTATGAAAATCTGTGTCGACAATTTCATAACTGTACCAGCTATCCCACTCTTCCTCGGCTTCCAACCATTCTTTCAATTGTTGAGAAGTAAGGGAAAAAAGGGACGAAAATTGATTAAAAGTAGAATCGATCAATAGGGGGTTGAGTCGAACCACGCGCTCGTAGGCTTCGAGAGCTTTTTGCTGATCGTTTATTTGCTCTTCCATCCAGCCATAATTCAGCCATAATAACGCATTGTATGGCGTCCGATAGGCTGCCTGTCTCATCTGCTCAACAGCCAAAAGTCGCTCACCCTTGATCCAGTAAATACCGGCCAGATTAGCCTGTTGGGGAGGCCAGTGTGGGTCTAAGGCTAGACCTCTTTGCTGATACTCTATCGCCCGGGCTGCTTCCTCAAGGTTTGATGGGGATGATGCAGAGAAAAGTTGTTCCACTAACGCACGACTGCATTCAAAATGATACAAGGCATTTTGAGGGTATCGATCTGCCAGAGCACACAGCTCTGATTCTATGGCGTTTGAATTGGAGGGGGTAAAAGCACTCATGTATGATTGAGAAGGCGCAATTTTTGAAATCATCGAAAAATACGATAGAGAAACAGCCAGCAGGCAAAATATCCCCCCAAAAAAGAAGGTCTTGCGCCCGATTAACCAATCCTTGACTCGAAGAGTGTACCGGATAAGAAAAAGGCTGATGACAAGAAGAAAAGCGAGATAATTTGAAACCCACAGCATAGAATCAAAGACATGTTGCCCTAAGAAGGCAAGCCCGCTCGCCAGATAAGCATCTGAAAAGCGGAGCGACTTATCCTTCATATCGTACACATATTGGACTGCCTTAAGAATCATAATGATGAGCACCACGAGGAAACCTGCCAGACCCGTGACTCCATATTCGACCATCGTGTTGAGCCAGAGATTATGGGCAGAGGTTGCCAGAAAACCCGGTGGCAATTGGGCAGCCTGCACGTACGCAATTAAAAATCCCCCATTGCCATGCCCAAACCATGGCTTTTGGAGAAAGGCATCCCACGCATCTTGCCATAAACTCCCCCGTCCAGAAGAAAGGCTGTCAAGTATGGTAATCCAGCGATTTCCTTGAAGTCCACTCAGAGAAAATTGTCCACTCTGAATTGCTCGCCCTATGACTCCAAGCAAAAGAAGGATAATGAAACCACCCCCTATTGCCACAGGTAAGAGAGGGTATCGAAGTTTACGAGCAGTATTGGTTGTCCGCTTGATGGCATAACTGAAATGGGGATAAAAATAGCGGTAGGCTAGAAAAAGCACTCCCAGAATAGCCCCTACCAGTGCGCCGCGAGAGATCGTGTAATAAAACATCAGCCCAAAAAGCAGTAATGCAAGAAGCCACAATCCCTTTTCAGTTTTCTTTTCAGCCTTCACCAGCCGAATGAAGACGATTGGCCAAACCAGATTCAAAAAGCCAGCCAGTACGTTAGGATGAATAAACAAAATTCCGGACAGCCGAAAATTTATTGTTAAGTTGCGTAGTAAAGTGAGCTGTGCTATGGTAGATAAGCGATTCTGGTAATGAGAGACGATCTCTATGAGTTCAAGAAGTGAGATAGCCAATGCTGAAATTATCAAACTATTCTCCCAGCTTGTAGGAGTTTTCTCTTTATCTAAAGTTGCATCGACCATGATCATAAACCAGACAAAGAGGAAGACCTGGAAGATTGTGTAATCGTTAGCTGGAATTTGATAAGAAAATGGCTTCATGAGCAAGGTATATAAACCAAACACTATCGCAATTCCTGTTCCCTTGGACAGCATGATTGTTGAGCGCCGAAAATATATAAGAACAAACCACAGAACAGCCAGACCAATCAGAACGGCGCCCCCCTCATAAGGGAAAGCAAAAAATACCCCCATATTCAATAATACCAATGAATACAAAAGGACAATAAAAGAGTTTTTTATTTTAGCCATGAAGACTCCCCAGCAAACCCATCTTTGGCTTGTTGAAAGATATAGTTGTATTATACGCCAGGTCATTTTTCAATCTCATAACGGTTTTGTAAGGTGTGGGCATGCAAGAAAAATTCTTTGCTATACTTGCACTGATTTGACAATTTTGATTTGATCGCCTTCCGCACAGGAGAAGCGTTTGATGAAAAACGGGCTGTCCAACTCCAAACGATACCCTTTTCAGGGGCTTTCGGCGAGGGAATGGCTGAATTTAGCTCTCCTGGCTATAGCTGTTTATTACCTGATCAAAATCGTAATGGAGATCTTCTTTCGGAATATCTACATGTTCCTGGGAGGCGATTTTCTCTCTTTCTGGAGCACCGGCTGGCTGGCAAATCAGCGCGGCTATCTGGCAGCCTATGATCCCGTCCAGTTGGCTGAGGTTCAGTATCCCTACATCCCAAAACCAGCAGATGTTTCCCAGTACCAGTTTTTTCCCGTCATCACCTTTTTTCTGCCCGTTTTTCTCCTGCCGTTTCAGGCGCTGGCAAAGCTCCCCCTCACTCCTTCTTTCTTTCTCTGGTCGTTCCTGAATCTGGTTGGTTGTATCCTCTACCTGATCTTTTTCGCGCGCTCGCAGAATCTGACTTTTGGAGGGCGGCAAATTGTCCTGGCATGCCTGTTCTGGCCCTTTTTTCATTCCATCTATTGGGGTCAAATCGGATTGATTCTGGTCATCGCCACCGGGGAATTTTTGCGAGCGTTCCTCCATTCCAAGCCCTACCAGGCCGGTTTCTGGCTGGCGGTTCTGATGATCAAACCCCAAACTTTGGTACTACTCCCGTTGATCTTGTTCTTACAGAGGCAGTGGAAAACGATCCTGGCTTTTGGGGGGAGTGCGGTGATTCTGGTTTTGGTGTCTTTGGGAATGATTGGCCTTCAAGGCTTGGGAGAATTTTCAAAGTTAGTTGATGAATTATTCAAGGGCTATCCAACCATTGCCCCTACCAATATGCTCAATTGGAGAATGATCAGCGAAAATCTTACGCAATTGGGAATGCCCGCGCTGGGGTGGGGATTGACGGTGTCAGGCATTCTGCTGACATTGGTGTTTCTGGCTGATTCCTTGTGGGGTAGGAAAATCAACGCTCAGAATGCCCCACTGGCGTTATTGGGAATTTTTGCTGCCACCGGTCTGGTTTCCTGGCATTATCATGTCCATAGTGCTATCGTTTTGCTGCCTTTTTACATCTACCTGCTCGCTAAATCGCAGATTCCCGAAAAATGGATACTGAGTTGGATCGTCTTTCCGGGGATGATCATGCTGATCATCGATATTCTGGGGCTGATTTGGCGCTATACCCATTGGGAATTTTATCGATACTACCCTGTTTTTCTTGAGGGAAGTACAGGGTTAGCCTTGAGCGCCTGGACAGCTTACAGGGCTTTACGCTTATTCAAGCAATTCCCCGAACAGGAAGCAGATATTGCCTGATGGGCACATTTCTTTCTTAGATTCCACTGGCGAAGCGCCAGCCCTTAGGTTATTAGCTGCGTGGTCAGAACCAATCTCTGCGAATAAAGATGATGATGACAACCACCGATAAGATCACCGAAAGCAGTAAAGTGAAGACAAACGCCAGCGGGTGTTCCTGTAACGGCAGTTGGACGTTCATGCCATAAAAACTGGAGACAATCACCGGCAGGTTCAGCACGATGGTGATGGCAGCCAGGAATTTCATGATTGCATTCAGGTTGTTCGAGATAATCGAGGCAAAAGCGTCCATCATACCACTCAGGATGTTGCTGGTGATACTGGTCACTTCGATTGCCTGCTGGTTCTCGGTGATCACGTCGTCCAGTAAATCTTCGTCATCGGGATAGGCTTTAAATAATTGGCTGCGATCCAGCCTTTCGAGCATCAACTCGTTGGCTTTGAGGGCAGTGGTGAAGTAGGTGAGGCTTTTCTGGTATTTGAGCAATTCCAGTACTTCGCGGTTGCGGGTGGATTTTTGCAACTGGTCTTCGAGATAATCGACGGTTTTGGTGATGGTGCGCAGGTGAGTCAAATAATTGGTAGCGCTGGCAAGCAAGATGCGCAGGAGGAAGCGATTGCGCTTGCCGGTTGAAAGGTTGCGAACCCTTCCGCTGCAAAAATCGCGCAAGATATCGTTTTCAAATTTGCACACCGTGATCAGATATTTCTCGGTGAGGATGATTCCTAATGGGATGGTAATATAGGGGACATCGGCCTGGCTCCCCTGGTAAAAGGGGATGCGCAGGATGACCAGCAAGATACCGTCTTCCCGTTCGGTACGGGCACGCTCGTCTAAGTCAAGGGGATAGGTCAGGAAATCGCGCGGAATTCCCAAATCGCTGACGGTTTGTATTTCCTGGGGTGTTGGATCAAGCAGGTGTATCCAACACCCACTGACCGGTTCGGTGAGGATTGACAGTCCATCTTCATAGTTTTTATAGATGGTGAGCATGTCCTTCTCCTTCAGCTTAAGATCAACGAGAAAAACTCGTCGTCCTCAGTGCCCAACCACTCAGGGCTGAGCAGCTAACCTCCTGGACTGGAGGACAACCTATTTCTGTTGGCTTCCAGTCCTGGCATAACGCTTTGCCGTTCCACCCTTCAAGTATACCTTTGTCCCCTACCTCTCCTGCAGGCAGCGAACAAACCGGGCAAGGATCAATCTTCGCTCAGCGGCGGTCTCTGCCCCAAATCAGTGCAGCAGGCAGAGACCGCCAGCGCTCATTTATGCAGTTAGGAGATGACGGCGCTCCGCTCGCCGCAGGAAGAACTTGGTGATTTCTTCTGAGATTGCCGGAATCAATGCCAGGCCCAACACCACTGCCCATTCACGCCCTGACATGAAGTGTGTGTTGAAAATGGGTTGCAGGAATGGCACCGAGATCACCAGCGCCAGAACCGAGAGGGAGAAAGCCATGGCATATTGCATGGAACGGTTGGAGAAAACCCCAATGCGAAAGATCGATTGGCGTTCTGAACGCACTGTGTAAGCGCGGAACAATTCACACAAAGACAGGGTGACAAATGCCATCGTCTCGGCGGTTTGCACGTCTACGCCTCGCCAGTTGTAATTGAGAATGAAGGCAAGCGGATTGACACCGGGCGGCAGAATATCTCCTTCGGCCAGATGCCACAGCAACCCGATGGCAAATGCAGTCAGGGTTGCCCCGGTCTGGGTGATCGTTTGAATCAGGATGCCTAATTGCATGGACTTATTGATGATCGGCTCATTCTTCGGGCGGGGAGGGCGTTCCATAACATCCGGGTCACCTTTTTCCATTGCCAGCGCCAGCGCCGGAGCGCCATCGGTGATCAGGTTGAGCATCAAAAGTTGAATGACGGTGAGGGGCGTCGGCACACCGGCCAGCGTTGCCAGAAAGATAATCATGATTTCGGCAACGTTGGAGGAGAGGAGGAAGAAGACAAACTTGCGAATGTTGGCATAGATGATCCGCCCCTGTTCGACCGCAGCCACAATGCTGGCGTAATTATCGTCGGTCAGCACCATATCGGCGCTTTCCTTGGCAACATCGGTGCCGGTAATGCCCATGGCAATCCCAATATCAGCGCGTTTGATGGCCGGGGCGTCGTTGACTCCATCGCCAGTCATGGCGACCACCTCATCATCAGCGCGCAAAGCCTCGACAATGCGCAACTTATGCTCTGGTGAGACGCGGGCGAAGACATCCGTAAAGCGAATTTGTTTTTGCAGCTCCGCGTCATCCATCTCATTGACCTGATTGCCGGTCAGCACCTGGTGACCGGGCAAAAGCAGCTTGATCGTTTCGGCAATTGCCCGCGCCGTATTGGGGTAGTCGCCGGTGATCATGATGGTGCGGATGCCGGCGCGGCGGGCTTTTTCCAGGGCCGGCACGACCTCCGGGCGAGGCGGATCGATCATGCCCAATAAGCCCACAAAGGTCATACCCTGTTCCAATTCCGTGGCGTCGAGTTTTTCGGGTAACTCAGGGATAAGTTTATAGGCCACTCCTAAAACGCGCAGGGCGTCCTGGGTCATGCGGTCGTTGGCTTGCAGGATTTGCATCTTCTTCTCTTCGCTCATCGGCCGGGCGTAATCCTGCATATCTTGATAATGTGTACAAAGGTCAAGCACAATATCCGGCGCACCTTTTATCAGCACCACATAGCCATTGGATGGGCTTGGTTGGTCGAAAGGAGAAATGTCCTCCGGGCGAGGCTGCTTCAAGGCGTGGATGGTGACCATGCGCTTGCGCTCGGAATCGAACGGAATTTCCTGAAGGCGCGGGTAAGCCCGACGCAGTTCATTTAAATCTGCGTTGGCTTTGAGAGCCGCCACCAACAGGGCGCCCTCGGTGGGATCGCCGACCATGCGATAAGGAAGCGCGCCATCGCCACTTTCCACTGCCTCCAACTCAGCGTCGTTGTTCAGACAGCCCACCCATAACGCAGTCAGTAAAGCCTGATATTGGGTGGGATCAACAGGTTTACCATCAACCAAAAATTCGCCCTGGGGACTGTATCCGCTGCCGCTGACCTCGAAGAACATCCCATCGGCCCAAATGCGGGTGACTGTCATCTCGTTCTGGGTAAGTGTGCCGGTCTTGTCTGAGCAGATCACGGTCGCTGAACCCAACGTCTCGACCGACGAGAGGCGGCGAATGAGGGCATGGCGGCGGATCATCTCACGCATGCCCAACGCCAGCGAAATGGTCACCACGGCGGGCAAACCCTCGGGCACCGCGGCAATGGCCAGTCCGACTGCGATCATGAACATTTCCAGCGGAGGATAACCACGCAACCAGCCAAGAAAGAACACCAGCCCACAAATGATGATGGCTGCCCAGCCGAGGGTTTTGCCTAACTGGTCGAGGCGTCTTTGCAATGGAGTAGGTTCACTTTGCACCGATTGAAGCATCTCGGCGATCAAACCGATTTGGGTGCGCATGCCGGTAGCAGTAACAACGCCGCGCCCGCGCCCGTAGTTCACCAGTGTGCCCATAAAGGCCGAGTTCTTGCGGTCACCGATGGGCAATTCCTTCTCTCGCAGGGTGGCAGCGTGTTTTTGCACCGGCACAGACTCACCGGTCAGGGCAGCTTCCTCGATGCGCAGGTTGACCGCTTCGAGCAGACGCAGATCGGCGGGTACATAATTGCCCGCTTCGAGTAAAACGATGTCGCCCGGCACCAATTGGGTTGCCGGCACTACCTGACGCGTGCCATCCCGCACGACATGGGCTTCGGGTGCCGCCAGTTTACGCAATGCCGCCAGGGCTTGTTCGGCACGCCGCTCCTGAATCACCCCCAGGGTAGCATTCAGAATGACAATTGCAATGATCGCCGCGGATTCGATCCAATCCCCTAAAACGGCAGAAATCAGCGAAGCGACGATCAGCATGATCACCACAAAGTTATTGAACTGATTCAACAGCATTTGCCAGAAGGAAGTGGGTGGAGCTTCCTGAAGCGCGTTTTGCCCCACCACTTCCAGGCGTTGCTGTGCTTCAGCCTGTGTCAGGCCACGCTCAAAGTGAGTCTGTAATCGATCGGCGATCTCTTCAGGGTTCAGGGTGTGCCAGAGGCCATCCGTATCCTGCTTGGTGAGAAATTGCGGTGTGAATTTTTCCCATGCCATGTTCCAGCATCCATCCGCTATGTTGAGATTCCTGCCATACCCTCCCGCAGGTATACGAGCCTATTATATCACGCAGAACATCGTCTAAGAGCGCTGCCATGTTGGCGGTTGTCAGCCAGACGTTCCCGGCGACACACCCGGTGGACAGAGAATCCGGCAAAGCGCTCGAATTTAGCAAATATCCACAATCCTTACCCTGCCCGCCATAGCCAGATGAATAAAACTGTAAACAGCGTCGAGACGGTCAATTGCCGCAAGCCAATGCGAGTGGGGCGCATCCCAACCGCTGGCTGCAGACTTCCGTAGAGGCATACAACCCACTGCAAGGCATAGGCTAACCAGACAAACGGCGGGATGAAACGATAACTGCCTAGAAAAACCGTCAGGAGGACATTAAAAGTGGCATAGAGCAACGCACGCGTAGCGGGGCGTAAGCGATCCACCAGGCGAGATGGAATCGCAACCCACACACGTTGTTCCAACCGTAAATAGGCGTAAACGATGGATGTGGCAGATTGCAGCCAGCACAAGGCCCACAGCAACCAGCCTTGCGGAGCATAGGCGTTCTCTCCCACCCAAAGGGCAGCCGGCGCGGCCAGGGCTAACACGCCGCTGGCAACGATCTCCAGCCCCATTTGACGTCGTTCACTGCGTTTTTTAACCAACCACAAATACCAGCAAAAAACTCCCCCGGCCGGCAAACCCAGCCAGAGCAAACGTCCATGCCCCAACCACACCAGCCAAAGGAGAAAGAAAAATAGAACGCCGCCATATACAGCCGTCCAAAACAAGGCCGGGCGCAAGTCCGAGCGCGGGCGACGTCCACTCCAGACCTTGACGGCAATGCTCACCGGTTGGCGGAGCAGAAAAGCCGCCATCGCAGCAACCACAAGGATCAGGGAAGCAAAACGCAACGTCCCACCAGCCGATAGGCCAATCAACAAGGGGCTAAGTAAGAAGACCCACGAGCCATGATCCTGGGGGATAGCAATGTGTTTTTTGAACATGGAAAGAACTATACCATAAGAAATCGTTGCTTCTGAATCGTCTGTTTTTACCAAATGATTAAAAAACCCTATACCTCAAAAATTAACACTTGCAAATTGAATGAATATCTGATAAAATTTCAACAATAGCGGATGTCTGATGACCGATGACTGATGACTAATGTCAAAGTTTCCATCGTTTGAATCCAAAAAAGCCTCTGAAAACTTTATTTTTCGGCATAGTGAACCCCTTCGTTATCAAGTCCGAAAAGCGATTCTCGATTTTCTCGAAAAAGAGAACTATTCGGTTGGCGACAAAATTCCTTCTGAACAAGAATTGATGGACTTACTCCATGTCAGCCGTTCAACCCTTCGAGAAGGTCTGCAACTCCTGGAACAAGAGCGAATTCTCATTACCCGCCACGGCCTTGGCCGTTATCTTGCCTCCACTCCGAAAGACCTCAAATTCGATATCAATGAGTTACTCAGCGTCACGGAAATGCTGGCTAATTATGGCATTCAAGTCAAGACCCATGTGTTGAGTTCTGAAATCATACCCGCAGATCAGGAACTCTCCACTTATCTGGATGTTCCAATGGGTGAACCGATTATCGCTATCGAGCGTATCCGTTTCGCTGAAGAAGTTCCGGTAATTTACGCCATCGACTACATCCCCAACAAAAAAATTCCGGGCTTAATTGATCCAAAGGAATTTGAAGGCTCGTTGTTTGCCCTGTTAGAAAATCGCTGGGGGATTAAATTGGACTACTCCATTGCCACTTTACGGGTAGTTTTATCTGAAGGGCATATTCCTAAGATGGCGGTCATCGATCCTCATCTGCCCTGGGTGCTTTTTGAGCAAATCAATTATACAGAAGAGGGTGAACCCATCATCTTCTCTCGCGATTACCACCGCAGCGACTACATTGAATTTCACGTTAAGCGTTTTCGTCGGCAATAATCCCTTCTTTGTTAGGATGTATACATGAACAAACCGCTAATTCGCATTCCAGCAGAAGACCTGACCCGACAATACCAACAAATCCGCTGGGAAATTGCTGCCGCCATCGATAGCGTCCTACCCAGTGGCAAATACACACTTGGCCCAATCCTGGAACAATTCGAACAGGAATTTGCTGCGTATTGTGGTGTAAAACACGCAATTGGGATCAGCAACGGTACAGAAGCTCTTCACCTTGCTCTGATCGCACTCGGAGTCGGCCCAGGAGATGAAGTGATTACCCAGGCAAACACCTACGTTGCGACCGCTTTTGCAGTTAATTATTGTGGGGCTACGCCGGTTTTCGTTGATATCGAACCGACTTATTCCAATATCGATGTACAAAAGATCGAAGCGAAAATTAACTCTAAAACAAAGGTCATTATCCCGGTGCACATTTATGGTCACCCCGTGGATATGGATCCGCTAATCGAACTGGCAAGGAAATACAATCTCAAGGTACTGGAAGATGCTTCACATGCCCATGGGGCAACCTATAAGGGTAAACGAACGGGCAGCCTGGCAGATGCTGCTGCCTTTAGTTTTTATCCATCCAAAGTGTTAGGGGCGTATGGAGATGCCGGCGCAATCGTTACCAACGACGATGAACTTGACCACCGTTTACGCGTTCTGCGTTACATGGGGCAAGAGGTAAAACATACCCATTTGATTATCGGTTTCCAGCAGAGATTAGATCCACTTCAAGCGGCTATTCTGCGGGTGAAACTACGTCACCTGGATGGTTGGATTGAGAAGCGGCGTCACCTGGCATCTTTATACAACCATCTCTTGCAAGACTTACCGATCGAACTTCCCAAAGAAGCTGAGTGGGCATCTCACGTATATTATCTCTACACCATCCGCACTTCCCAAAGGGACGCATTAGCAGAATATCTCCTTTGTCATGGGGTTGAGACTCAAAAAATCTATCACACGCCTGTCCCTCTCCAGCCCTGCTATCAATACTTGAATTATCGTGCGGAGGATATCCCTATCGCCTTTGACTACGCTGCAAAGCTATTGAATTTACCGTTGTTTCCTGAAATGACCGAAGAAGAGGTCGCCGAAGTCTCCAGGTTGATCCACGATTTCTTTATAGGGAAACGCCAATGAGTCGAGTGAAGCTAACCATTCTAGGTGGTAGTGCTCTAGCTACCCCGATTTTATTTGAGGTGCTGGGTAAAAAGGGGGCTCAGGCTGGCTATCAGGTTTGCTTGCATGGGAGAGATGTCGAACGGTTGGAGCTGGTTGATCAGGTATCCAAAGCCATCATTTCTAAATATCCACATTTAGATATCCAGCTTTCCTACACGACAGACCTTGAGAAAGCTCTTGAAAGTGCAGACTATTGCCTGAATCAGATTCGAGTGGGGGGGTTAGAGGGGCGTGCCTATGATGAGACCTTTCCGCGACGTTTTGGTATTCCGGGCGAAGAAACGGTCGGGCCTGGTGGGTTCAGCAACTCGCTTCGAGGCATACCCAAAATACTTGAAATTGCAAAAGTCATGCAAAAGGTCTGTCCTCAAGTTGTTATCCTGAACTTAACCAATCCAAGCAGTATCATCCAGTATGCCATACGGCGTTATACCGATCTTCAGGTCATCGGAACCTGCGACTCACCCGTATCTTTGATGGAATTGTTAGCGAAATTGCTTGGCAAGGCACAGGGTGAGCTACAGTTCTCCATTTCTGGGATGCACCATTTCAGTTGGATAACTTCAATTCTAGACTCAAAGGATCATGAGAGAATCCCGGAAGTCCTTGAACGACTGGAAGAAATCCCAAAAGTTGGTGTCGATCCAGAGCTTGTCCGAGTCATTGGGGTTATTCCGGGTCCTTATCTAAAATATTATTTTCACCCTGACCGCATATTAGCCGAGACAGAAGGCAGAATAATCCGTGCCCATCAACTCATGACGCTCTCCGATCAAATGCTTGAGGCTTACCGACAATGGAAACCGGGCGATCCAACAGATATGCTGAATCAGAGAGGCGCGGTGTGGTATGAAAAAATTGTTGCGCCGACATTATTAGCACTGGTCGAAAAACAAAACCAGGAACTGGTTCTCTCGGTTGACAATCAAGACAGTTTACCTTTTTTACCCGCTGATGCCATTGTGGAACTGCCCGTAACCATTCAAGATGGCAAGATTAACAAAGCCCGTCCGGCGACACTTTCACCGTATCTTCAAGCGCTCATCTCACAAAATTGTGTCTATGAGATGTTAACAGCTCAGGCAATTGCCGAAAAAGACCGTCAAAAAGCCCTTCAAGCCCTGATGGCAAATTTGATGGTCAAAAGCTTCAACCAGGCGCGAGGTATCCTCGACGAGGTGTGGCCAATAAAGCAAGGGAATGCCTTCCAGGTAATGGAACTACCAAAATCGAAAGAAGACCGCTATGGCTTCAAAGTCCCTTCTGTGCATTATGGGAACAGTTTGTTAGAAAGTTACCTCCCCCAGGAGGAAGATTTTATTCTCATAACTATGCAAGAGTTGTGGGAAAAAGTCAAAGATCGATTCACACATCCACCTCACGCAGTTGCTTTTATCCAGAATCTGGATTGGTATCAATTGGAAGCGCTTGAGGGAAGCCTTCCTCAAACCTCCCTGATCGTTGGGTTGGGAGGTGGAGTAGCACAGGATGCAGCGAAATTTCTCGCCTGGAAACGGCACCTCCCTGTTGATCTTTTCGTTTCGATTACATCGGTAGATGCATCGGTAACCAAGAGCATTGCGGTGCGGGCAGGTGGTCATGTCACTTACATTGGCTACATCGTACCCAGAAATGTTTATCTGGACTATGCCCTGATCCAATCCGCTCCACCACGCTTGAATCGTTCGGGGGTCGGAGATATCCTCTGCGCTCATGTTGCGCTGTGGGACTGGCGTTTTGCTCATGAGCAAATTGGGGAAGCCTATGATCCTGATGCTGTGGCTCAAATGCGCCACTGGATTGATCAGGTAGTGAAAAATGCCGAACAAATTCGGGAGGTAACACCTTTAGGCATCGAAACGATTATGAGAGCCTTTGAAGGCATCAGCATTGTTTGCCGTCGTTTCGGCAGCAGTCGCCCTCAAGAGGCCTCAGATCATACTTTCGCCTATAACGCTGAGTTCCAAACCCGACGCTCATTTTTACATGGTGAGTTGGTTGCCCTGGGCAGTTGGGTGATGGCAAATCTGCAAGCAAATGAACCTGAATTTCTTGAGGATGTCTATCAGCGATGTGGAATTTTATGGCAACCGGCTGATATCGGGCTGTCGAGGGAAGAATTTATCAAAATCCTTTCAACCCTCAACTGGTATCAATCCAATTTCGGGCGGCGCTACTCGATCTTGAACAAAATCCAAATCACGGAAGCATTTATCCAGAAAATAGTTGCGCGTTTGAACTTCTAAGGGTTCTACCACCAAATGCGGTGGACGGATAAGAACCAGGAGATAGAAAGGAGAGTGAATATTGAAGAGATAACTACCAATTGAAATCCATGACGCAATGTTCGATATCATTCTAAGCTAGCATAAGAAAGGAAGAGAAAGATGAACGAGAGTAAAGGATTTTACAACGAACGGTCGGGATTAATTATCATGTTGGTCGGGTTAGTCATCTTTATCCTTGCATTTCTGATCATGAACCCGCTTGGTACCGGAATGGGTGTTTCCGAATCGCCACAACGCATTGTCTTGCTCTATATCTTCGCTTTCGTATTTTGTCTGCCATTTGGAGCTTATTGGATGTACAAGTTCGCTCGCCGACCGGATTGGTTGGCAATGGCTGGCAGATACATTCAGGGAATGAAAGTAGCCGTTTTTTCACCCTATTCGTTGGTAGCTATTGGCATCGTAGGGGCATTGTTTGCTGCAGCAGGCTTAGGAGATCTCGGTGGGATTGACCTGCAAGCCATGATTATTGCTGCGTCAGCCTCTCTATTCGGCGGTATTGTCTCCTTTTTTGGCTTGTTTGTCGGACAAATCATCGCTCGAGTTTTAATCAACCCGGTTTGGGTTGGAGGCGTCTCTGCTGGAGCATTGTCCCTGTTACCCTACACCCTAATCGATGCCTCCATCTGGGCATATTTCGGTTGGGTATATTTCCGATTTGTTCACGACCGCGGGGATAAACCGTTCTGGCGTCAGTTCTTCATTGCCTGGATCCTCGGTGAGCCAGTGCACCAAATTTGGTGGATGATGACCTACTGGATTATGAACACCCGTGAGGCTGCTATTCTGGCTGTTTTGAACGATTGGGTCATCCCTGGCGCCGGTACCTTCTTCGGTATTCCATATTGGTGGCTAAGCGGGATCGTCTTCGTACCCGTTGGCTTACTGGCTGGTGAGGCAGCGCGGCGTGCCATGACCTCCGGCCGTGGACAAACCAAAGCCTGACATTCATCTCCTGTCTCATGAATGGCGAGAGGGGTAATGACATAACCCTCTCGCCAGCCACAGCAACCTCAGGCATTATAAAAAACAACAGGAAATCACCATGAAATCAATCGAGGCAAAAGAGTTTTCATTTCGCTACCTTCATCAGGCGGAAGGAGAAAAGGCATTATCGAACTTAACATTTGAAGTCGAAGAGGCAAGCGTAGTTGGGATCATTGGCCGGGCTGGAGCAGGAAAAAGCACGCTCGTTAAGTCATTAAACGGGCTTGTTCCTAAAGTGGATCTTGGCTACCAGGAAGGCGACATGATCGTAGACGGCTTAAATACCCGCCAATATGACGTTAATCAATTAGCCCGTCATGTCGGAATTGTTCTCCAGAACCCTGAGGTTCAAATTTTCTCCTTAACCGTCCGCGATGATGTGGCTTTTGGTCCGGCAAACTTGGGCTTACCGCGCGAAGAAATCTATAAAAGGGTTGCCGAAGCGGTTAGTGCTGCAGAATTAGAGCATCTCGTAGACCGCAATCCCAACGACATCTCGGGGGGAGAACAACAGTGTCTGGCTATTGCCGGGATTCTTGCCATGCAGCCAAAAATTATGGCATTCGATGAGCCGGTCTCCATGCTTGACCCTCTGGGCAAACAGCGAGTGATGAATATCCTCAAGCAAGTCACACGACGTTCAGGTACCACCAGTATCACCACCGAGTCAGGCGCAGATATCGAAGCCGTAGCTGAGGTTGTTGACCGCATAATCGCCATTGACCAGGGTAAACTGCTGTTGGATGGCGACCCGGCAACCGTCCTTCAAGACGATCGAATTCAGCAAATTGGTGTTGGACGTCCCCAAGTCACCGAGTTGTTTTTACAACTCAAGAAAAAAGGTATCCATTTTGAGCGCGTTCCGATCACCTTAGCAGATGCTGAGAATCTATTGAGAGATAAATTACGCCAGTTGGGTGTCAAACGCGTCATGCGTCCACCCGATTATCGGCTACAACAACTCAATCACTTTGGTCCACCAGTCGTTGAAGTTGAAAACATTCATCATTTTTATAACCCTCAAGTTCACGCTCTCAAAGGTGTTTCTTTCGAGATTCCAGAGCGACAAATTGTAGGGATCATTGGGCAGAATGGCTCTGGTAAAACCACCTTGGCTCGCCATCTGGTTGGATTGCTTAAACCGACCAACAAGGATTCGGTTCTCAAAGTCAAAGGGGTAGACATCAAGAAACTGCGCCTGGATAAAATCATCCGAATGATTAATTATGTCTTTCAGAATCCAGACGACCAGCTATTCGCAGAGACGATTTGGGATGAAATTGCTTTTGCTCCCCGGATGATCGATTTACCGGAGGATGAGGTAAAACGATTAACTGAAGAGGCTATGAAGGTCTTTGACCTCGAGGCTTACAAAGACCGTTATATCTTCGGTTTAGATGAGGATTTGAAAACTTATTTATCCATAAGCTGCATCTTACCCTTGAAACCAGATATCTTGTTAATTGATGAGCCTACAACAGGGCTGGACGAACAAGGCGAGGTGAAAATGATGCAAAGCCTGCGCTATTTACGTGATCAGATGGGGAAAACCATTGTGATTATCACCCACAATATGAAGACGGTTGGAAATCATTGCGATCGGGTGCTGGTCATGTCCAAAGGCAATCTGATATTGGACGGCACTCCTCGAGAAGTGTTTGCCAATGAAGAAAAATTATTGGAAGCGGATATCCTCCCCCCACAAATCACTCGCCTTGGTCAGGCTTTATCCAAAGAATTTGGATTCCCAAAAGACATTCTAACCGTTGACGAGATGGTAGAAGTCCTGGATTACAGTATCAAGCAGAGCCAGAATGGAGCGTAGAGAATGGACACGGTATTTGCCTATCGACAAGGAACAAGTTTTTTACATAAGGGGCTGCATCCTTTTACAAAAATGGTGGTCTTTTTGGTGATTGTGATCTTATCAGGACTCTGGCTGGATATCCGTTATTTATTACCTCTTCTGGTTATCGGTTTTATCTTAGCCTATATTGCGAAAGCACCGGCGAAGTTATTCTTGTTCATCGTGTTTGCTTTAGCTCTAACCTGGTTTCCCACCGTTCGTAGCACGATCGCCCAGGCACGACCCGAATACTTCAAAGTACTGGATCCAGAATGGGCATCGACAGGAATAGTAACCGTTAATGTTCCTTTCCTTGGCTTAGAACGCCTGGGACTGACTTATGGTAGTTTATACTGGTTAGCAGGTCGAATTTGCCGTTTTGCCACCGTTGTCACCTGGGCGATTGTCTTTCTCTATACAACGCCCATTAGCGATATTGCCAATACTTTGTATGCCCTCAAAACTCCCCCTTCTATTGTATTTGTTGTTCAAATCACCTACAAATTTATTCCCTATATGGCTTCAATAATTAATCAAATCCAGGATGCACAAAAATTGCGCGGTTGGCATCTGCGAACTCTAAATCTCATTAAAGTCTTCAAGCGTTCTTTACCTTTGGCAAATCCCCTGATGCGCCGAACCGCCATGATTGTCGAGCAAGTCACCATTGCGACCCAGGTGCGCGGCTTTGGATCAGGCAAAGTGACGCCTCTCCGCGATTTAACCCTTTCCTGGCTGGACAAAGTGGTAATTATCTTTTTTGTAGGCGGATTGATATTTGCCTTTATTGCGATGGCGCTCTGGAAAGTGGGCATGATCTAAATGATGAGCAATGAGGCATTGCTTGGAATTGATGTCGGCACTCAGGGGGTAAAAGCTTCTATAGTAAGTTTGGAAGGCAATGTTCTTGCCCATTCGTTTGAACCGTATGAAACCGATTATCCACGCTCAGGTTGGGTAGAGCATAATATGGAAAGAAACTGGTGGCAGGGTTCGGTCGCTGCCATCTGCAAAGCCTTGCAACAGTGCCCCTTGAAACCAATCAACCTCCTTGGTATTGGGGTTTGTGGGTTATATCCTGCTCTTGGTCCAACCGACGCAACAGGGCGATCTCTATCGGGCGCGATTTTATACTCCGATAGTCGCGCCTATGCAGAAGTAGAAGAAATCAATCAACGATATAATCTACGACTATCCTGTGAGGAATTAACCCCTAAGCTGCTATGGTTCTTAAGAAATGAGCCTGAGAAAGCTCGCAAAATGCAAATGTTTTTTGATGCTCCTCACTACCTCATTTATAAATTAAGCGGAGCTTATGTAACAGATACCATAACCGCCGGTCTATATGGAGCAATCTTTGAAGCTCCAGATGCAAGCTGGCGAGAAGACGTCTGCAAGGAGCTAGACATTCCCCTTAACATCCTTCCAAAGGTGTACCCGCCAGCTACTCTTGTAGGAAACGTGACTTCCCAAGCATCAAAAGAGACAGGGTTAGCAGAAGGAACACCGGTGATTGCCGGAATGCCCGATTTATTCGGCTCGATGCTCAGTGCGGGGGTAACACAAACCGATGAAGCCATTGTCTATTATGGTTCCGCAGGTGTGATGCCGGTTATGAAGGATAGCGCTCTCAATGCGGCCTTTAAGCCATTTCCAGTTGCTGAACGGGGTGGTAAAGTCCAGGAAGGATATTTATATGACTACCCGGCCTATTGTCTCTCCATTGGTGAAAGTGTTCGCTGGTTTACCGATCAATTTGGGGAAAAAGAATCTTTGCAGTATAAAAAAGAAGGCGATCCCAATCCTTATGCTCGCTTGGATAATCTAGCCCAAAATGTCCCTGCCGGTTGCGAAGGACTCACATTTTTACCCTATCTTTACGGACAGAGAAGTCCGGTTGACAATCCTTTTGCCTGCGGTGTTTTTTTTGGCATCAGAGCTTTTCATCAAAAAGCGCATTTTTATCGCGCTTTGCTTGAAGCATGGGGTTATTCTATCCGTTATGGGCTTGAGTGTGCCTACCCAAACGGTTATTCCTTTCGCCGATTGGTCGCCACAGGTGGAGGGGCAAAAAGTCGCTTGTGGCGACAAATTGTCTCTGATATTATTGGTATTGACCAGGATTACGTCCCTCATGCGGAAGGTACTATCGGAGCAGCGTATGTAGCTGGTCTGGCGTTAGGGATCTTCAAGGATTTCAAAAATCTGCTCCAAAATTGGGTCACTATACAGGAAACAACATTTGTAGACGAGAACAGGCGCCCTGACTATGAGCGCAGTTATCATGCCTTTCGGGTCCTGCATGAGGAATTAAAAAACACGTTTTATACATACGATAAAGTTCTGCATCAGACAGGAGAAAAAATTCATGTTTGACCATATCTCTAAAGATGATTTAGAAGCTGGCTGGAAAGCCTTAGGAGGCGGAGGAGTTGGATCGGCGATTCCCATCGTTGTTTCTCATGGCGAAGGGTCAATCCTATATGATCTTGATGGGAAAGCATATATTGATTGCACATCCCAGGCATGGAGTTTAAGTGTTGGGTATTCCCATCCAAAAGTCATTTCGGCGGTTACCGAACAAATCAAAAAATTCACTCATATCCGGACAAGTTTTGGAACGATCCCAAAATTGCTGTTGTCGAAAAAGCTCGCTGAACTCGCGCCAGGAAATCTAAAGAAAGTAACCTACGCACTGTCTGGATCGGATGCCAACGAAGGGGCTGTAAAATTGGCTTTGCGTAATCGTGACGGTAACACTTTTGTTACCTTGATGGATGCCTACCATGGTCGTTCTCTGGCGATGATTAACTTTAGCTGGCCTCATCCCAATAATCGTTTTACAGCTTTCTGCCCACCAATTATCCGAATTCCGCAAGCCTATTGTTACCGTTGCCCACTTAAACTTGAGTACCCTTCTTGCCAGCTAGCCTGTGTAGAGCTTGCCAGGGATATTATTCTCCGCGCCGCGCCGGAACCCCCCCTGGCTTTGATGATGGAACCTTTTCAGGGCAATGGTGGAATGATTTGTTTTCCGCCTGAGTATTTCAAAGCTATCCGTCGTCTATGCGATGAACTGAACATGCTCCTCATTTTTGATGAAATCCAAACCGGCTTTGGTCGCCTGGGAACCTGGTTTGCAGCCGATTACTATCAGGTAACCCCCGATATTCTCGTTTTTGGCAAAGGTGTCGGAGGTGGCTTTCCCTTATTTGGAGTGATCTACGATCAGAACCTCAAAGGTTTTATGCCGGGGGATCACTCATATACCTTTGCCCATTTCCCGGTTTCAATGAGTGCTGCCCTGGCAACCATTCAGGTGATCGAAGAAGAGAATCTGTTCGAGAATGTGCGCAATGTTGGCAGTTTTATCGCTCAAAGACTAAGAGAACTGCAGCAATCCTACGAAATCATTGGGGATGTGCGTGCAATCGGGTTGATGATCGGGGTAGAACTCGTGAAAGACCGAAAAACCAAACAGCCTGCTCGGCAAGAAGCTGAAAGGTTTGTTTCTGAAGGATTAAGACGGGGAGTCATCTTTGGCGAATCAAGATACATGGGTTTGGGAAATATTATCAAAATCAAACCTCCCCTGGTGATCACCCAATCGGAAGCCGAAAAAGTAATGGAAGTTTTTGAAGACATCTTGAAAACTTTTCGTTAAGCTACCCTGGCAAAATCAGAGGTTAAACGATGGTCAGTCAATTTGAAAAAGAAATCTACCAACAACCAGATGTACTTGCTCATTTCCTTGATCAAAGAATCAGCGACATCAAAGCTATCACGACCTTTCTCCGCCAATATCAACCTCAGTTTGTCCTTGTCGCCGCCCGCGGAACATCGGACAACGCAGCGATCTATGCAAAATACCTTCTCAGCGCGTTCTTGAGAATCCCGGTTGGGCTTGCCATTCCTTCACTTTACACGTTATACAGGCAACCGCCGCAAATGCGCCAGGGGCTGGTGATTGGGATTTCCCAATCCGGTGAATCGCCAGATGTCCTGGCTGTTCTGGAAGAAGCGAAAAGACAAAAGACACCGACTCTGGCAATTGTCAATCGAATTGACTCGCCACTAGCCGGGTTTGCTGACTTGCTATTGCCCTTAGATTGCGGCGAAGAAAAAGCAGTAGCAGCCAGTAAGACTCACACAGCTCAATTACTGGCGATAGCAACGCTCGTGGCAATGTGGCTGGATGAAAACCAGATGCTCAATGACTTATCTCCAATCCCCCAATATATCCACCAAGTTCTTCAAGTGCATGAACGAGTAAGAGAAATCGCCGAACAAATTAAGCATCACAATCGTTTGCTGATTGTTGGCAGAGGCTATACGCACTGCACTACCCATGAAATTGCCCTAAAAATAAAAGAACTTGCCTATATCAGCGCCGATCCATATTCGGCAGCCGATTTCAAGCATGGACCCATTGCTTTAGTAGAAGAAGGGTTTCCGCTCATAGCCATTGCCCCTGAGGGAAAAACCTTTGAGACAATGAAGACATTAATCCAGGAAGTTCAACAGCTCGGGGCGGATACGATTATCGTCAGTAATCATCTGGCTTTTTCAAAGCATCATCCTAGATTTTTGCCTTTACCGACTGAATTGCCAGAATGGTTATCGCCGATTGTCGCAGTCGTTCCAGGACAATTGCTTGCCCTTTGTCTAACCATTGCGCGCGGCAATGACCCAGACCAGCCGCGTAGCCTCAAAAAAGTAACTCGCACACTATAGGAGTCAAATGACTCTTCTGCCTTTACATAATTTCTTTCAAACCAAACTGCTCGAGCAGCGAGCGCAAATCACCCAGTTAATTTCTGACCTGGTCAGAATCCCGTCTGTCAACGACGAAAGTCGGGTTCAAGCTTATATCGAATCATTTCTCGATCAATATGATTTACAAATAGATAGCTGGGAGCCAAGCATAAAAGAGTTATGCCGACACCCAGCTTTTGTTCCTGTGGATTACGGATATGCTAATCGAAAAAATATGGTCGTCATCCTTAAGGGCTTGGGAGGAGGACCATCGCTTACGCTCAATGGGCATATGGACGTAGTTCCATCTGATCCAACGGCAACGTGGAAACATGCCGATCCGTTTAGCGGCAAGATTGAAAACAACCGCGTCTATGGCCGAGGTTCAGTAGATATGAAAGCCGGATTGGCTATTATGATGATCATTGCCAAAGTTCTAAGAGAATTACAGATCCAGCTTAAGGGGGATTTACAGCTCCAATTTGTGGTAGATGAAGAGAACGGCGGCAATGGCACTTTGGCCTGCATAACGCGTGGCTACCGAAGTGACGCCACGATCTTTTTAGAACCCACAAGCCCTAATTATCTGGTTGTCTCATCTCGCGGAGCCCACTTTTTTCGGATTAGCGTACCCGGCGTAGAGGGTGGAATTGAATATCAATATTTGCTACCCAATGCTATTGAAAAGGCTGCTCTCATCATCAAGGCGGTGCAACACTATGCCTTATGGCGCGCATCGCAAGCCAATTCACCTTTATATGAACACGATCCTACGAAAATTCCGGCTGCTATTTGTAAAATCCAGGCAGGGAATTGGCCATCTACCCTTCCGGCAAAATGCATCCTGGAAGGCAGTATCGAATGTTTACCTGGCGAAGACATTGATCAAATCTGTGATCAATTTACTGCGTTTATCAAAGAAGTTGCTCGACATGATCCATGGATGCGAGATCATCCTCCCCAGGTCGAGTGGTTTGGACTTCGATACGAGGCGGGATTAACCGATCCGAACCATCCCTTTGTCCAGACTCTATTGAAAGTAATCACAAAAACCCTGGGAGGTGCGCCTCAAGTGGTCGGCGGAGGTGGTTCTGATCTCCGCTTGCCAGTCTTATACGCTCAAAGTGCCAGCGTCCTGTTCGGGCCATCGGGTGGAGCAATTCATAGCACCGATGAGTTTGTTGACCTCGATTCGGTTATGGAAGTGTTGCAAGTGATTGGGAACTTTATCCTCGAATGGTGCCAGCTAGCAGACAATGAGTGAGCAAGATATCTTATCCATTGGTCGGCAACTGCTTGAGAAGGAAAGTGCCGCGATTCTATCTTTAGCCACCATGCTGGATCAGTCTTTCCTCCAAGCAGTAAACTATCTGGTCAATTGCGAAGGACATGTGATTGCTTCGGGTGTTGGAACGACCGGAATGATTGCTCGTCGCTTTGCTCATCTGCTTTGTAATGTGGGTTGCCCGGCTCTATTTCTTCATTCTGGCGACAGCTTACATGGCAGCTCAGGAGCTGTGCGGAGTAAGGATATCCTTGTCCTTCTTTCAAAATCGGGAGAAACAATCGAAACAATCCAACTAGCAAAAATTGTCTATGAACGTCATGTCCCAATCATTGCAATTACTGCCCGTCCTGAATCCACACTTGGAAAACTAAGTACCGTTGTGTTAAAAGTACAGGCGCCCGACGACATCGATCCATACAATGGCTTGATGGGGGTCGGCAGCTCTTTAGTTAGTGCAGCAATGTGTGATGCGTTGGTCTTTGCAGTATGGCATTGCAAGGGAATGACTACTCAGGATTTCTTTCAGGGGCATCCTGGAGGTATCATCGCTCATCTTAGCCATCCAAAGCCTCCTGATTTAACTGCTTAATCCTCCTCACCCAGGCTTTCAATTAACCAGCTCATTGGATCTTCGATAAGTCGTTTGATTTCTTGTAAAAACCTCGCGGCTGGAGCACCATCCACCAGGCGGTGATCAAAAACCAGAGATAAAATCACCACTGAGCGAATGGCAATCTCATTATGATAAGGCACAACCCTTTCTCCAATTCGGCCTATGCCCAGAATGGCGACTTCAGGGTAGTTGATGATCGGAGTAAACACATCGATATCATAATTGCCCAGATTGGTTATTGTAAACGTACTCCCTTGTAAATCATCGGGAGAAATATTTCCTTGCCGGGCAGCATTGGCTAATTCTCGAATTCTCTCTGCAAATCTTCTTAAAGATAACTTTTCTGCACCTCTGATCACCGGCACCATTAAGCCTCGTTCTGTATCTACAGCAATTCCTAGATTCACGGTATGGTACACCTCGATGAATTCTTGCTGAAAACGTGCATTCATATAGGGATACTTAAGTAATGCCGTTGTGACCATCTTGCCAATTAAGTCAAGATAGCCTGGAGAAAAACCCCATAAACCCTCATAGCGGTCTCTTAACCTGGAGCGTAGTAATACCAGTTCACTTGCATCAACTTCCATCGTCAGGGTCACTCTGGCTGTTGCAAGTACACTTGTACGCATGTGTTCAGCAATTACTGCCCTTACTCCCTTTAAGGGTACTCTTTCAACCGAAATTGCTTCGCTTGCTTCAGAATCAGTTGCTTTTTGAGCCTTCTTTAGCACCTCGAGAATATCTTCTTTCTTAATCCTTTCCTTATCGATCGCCAGAGAGTCGATGTTTAAGCCAGCCTCTTGAGCAAGCTTTTGAGCTAATGGTGTCAGTTTAGGCTTCCTATTTGCAGCGCTTAATACGTCCTTTTCAATAATCCGTTTTCCACCAGCCCCAGTGGGAATGATATTCTCCAAAGGAATGTTCCTCTCACGGGCTGTTCGGCGCGCGCGCGGAGAAACGAAGATCCTGGTCTGTGTATCTTCAGAAGGGTTTTTCATTTCAACGCTTTCTGCGTCTGGCAGTTTCTTGAGCGATTCAATGGATAGACCGGAATTTTGCTCGTTGGATGAAAACTGTTCATCTTCCTTGCCAATGAGAGCAACCACGGTCAGGATGGGTATTACATCTCCTTCTTTATACGGACCGCGGTGTAGAATACCAGAAGCTGTTGCTTCCACAGTGAAAATCGCCTTGTCGGTTTCAACCCGTAATAGTTCATCACCCGTTTGGACAGACATCCCATCAGCCGCTAACCATTCAACAATGGTTACTTCTTCCACTGTCTGCCCAAATTTTGGAATGAAGACCTCTTCTGCCATTATTCCAGTACCTTTCTACAAGCCTGACAGATGCGCTCAACATTCGGGATTGCCTGGTCTTCAAGAATTTCAGCGCGGGGGACTGGAACGTTACGCGCCGCCACCCGGATCATCGGAGCATCCAAATAATCAAAAGCCAGCTCGTTGACTTGAGCCATGACCTCGTTAATAAAACTTGTGTTTTCATAGGCTTCCGTAACCCCAACAAACCTGCCCGTCTTTTTGACAGATTGAACAACCGTCTCAATATCCAGGGGTTTCAAACATCTTAAGTCAATTACTTCTACCTCAATGCCCTCTCTGGATAAGATCTCTGCCGCTTCAAGGGATTTAAGAACCATGCGAGAATAGGTAACAAGAGTAACGTGCTGTCCCTTACGTTTGATATCCGCAATTCCCAAAGGGATTAGATAGTCTTCTTCAGGAACAGGGCCTTTTTCCTTATAGAGCATTTTATGTTCGATGAACATAACCGGGTTATCATCCCGAATGGCAGCTTTCAGTAAGCCCTTGACATCGTAGGGAGTCGCCGGCATGACAACATAAATGCCAGGAAAATGCGTCCAAAGAGCTTCCAAACTTTGAGAATGATGAGCGGCAATCGCTCGCCCGGCTCCTCCTTCGGTGCGGATCACCAAGGGAACAATTGTCTTCCCACCAAACATATAGCGGTTTTTTGCTCCCTGGTTGGCAATTTGATCCATCGCTAAGGGTGTGAAATCCACATACATAATCTCGGCTACCGGACGCATCCCAGCCATAGCAGCACCAACCGCTGCCCCTCCAATCGTAGCTTCAGAGATTGGGGTATCGATAACCCGCCATTCTCCGAATTCATTTATCAAGCCACGCGTAGCTCCATAGGCACCACCGTATAATCCCACATCTTCTCCCAGGATAAATACTCGTTCATCTCGCAGCATTTCTTCACGGAGAGCCTCTTGAATGGCAGCAGCATAGGTAATTTGCCTGATAGACGAATCCGACCGAACTTTTTCTCTAAGCATGGCCTCATATTCTTGATCTTGAAGCGTGGTTTTCGGAGGAGCATAAACATCCGTATCCACCTCCTCAGGAGGCGGCTCAGGAGATTTTTCGCTAAACTGGAGCGCAGCGACTAATTTGCGATGGGCATTTTCTTCAATAGCTGTATTCTCTTCCGGTTTTAGCAAACCAGTTTCCAACATTTTAGATCGCAGGGTTAGAATCGGATCACGATCTTTCCAGTACTTTTCCTCTTCCTTTGTTCGATAGGCTCGCGGATCAGAATGGCTGTGACCGTAATATCGATAAGTCTTGGCCTCGATCAGAGTAGGACCGAGACCTTTTCTTGCTCGCTCAACAGCCCTTGCCACTGCTCCTCGAACAGCTAAAACATCCATTCCATCCACAACCTCGCCTGGTATTCCATAGGCAACAGCCCGGTCTGCAATATGTTCCAATTTACTCGCTTTTTTCCATGGAACAGACATCGCATATAGATTATTCTCAACAATAAAGATGACGGGCAAGTTCCAAAGACTGGACATGTTCAGGGCTTCATGGAAATTACCGGTATTCGATGCTCCATCACCAAAAAAGCATAAAACCACCCGATCCGTTCCCATCAGTTTCTGAGCTAGAGCCGCTCCGACAGCCACGGGTATATTGCCGCCTACAATTCCGGTTGCCCCCAAGTTACCGTGACTCACATCAGCAATATGCATTGACCCCCCTTTTCCTTTACAATACCCTGTAGCCTTTCCAAGCACCTCTGCCATCATCTTGTTATAATGCTCCTGTTTTGCTTCGGGGGATTTTGCAATTTTATCCCCATGAGCATGAGCATGCCCATGCCCACGGTGGGTACTGGTAATCAAATCATCATCTCTCAAGGCAGCAATTGCCCCAACTGCTACAGCCTCCTGACCCGCATAGAGGTGCGATGCCCCGCGTAAAACCCCTTTACTCAGTAAAGAGGCAATCTGATCTTCCAAAAGGCGGATCTCAATCATCTGACGATAGTATTCTAATAATTCTTCGCGGCTAACCCCTTGCTCTTCCATCTGAGCCGTGATCTCTTCGAGCAGTCGGATTGTTTTTGTTTCCATGACTTAAACCTCAATCTACTTTTTATCTATGGGTTCAAGATCTTACCCACAGCACCGCCTGGATGAATTTTGGCAAAATTTTCCGGCGAAAACTTCTTTTCCCTTGCAACAACAGCACAGAGAGCGTCACAAATCGCGCTATATGCGATTGTGCTGGTTGTTGCCAGATATCCCATAAGCTCATCTTCCTGTTTACACGGGATGAGTAAGCTCGATTTGCAAATCCTTGCCATTTGAGAGTCCGGGTTACTTACAAAAGCCAGAGTATCTATACCCAAATGATCGGCAATTTCGACCATCTGGATTACTTCTCGACTTTCTCCACCCCTTGAGATAGCTATCAAAAGGTCTTGTTGGCAGAAAATATTCGTATGCCCGTGCAGTCCATCAGAAGGAGAGAGAAACATAGACCGCTGACCACTGCAGGTTAGAATATGAGCAAAACGAATTCCAACCGCCGCCGATGTTCCTACAGCCGTTATCCAAACCAGTCCCTGACAGTTACATAGTTTTCTTGCCGTTTCAACAAACGATTGACCAAGATTTTTCGAAAGGCTTTGCAAGGTCTCGATATCCTTTTGTAAGGTATCTTTTGCGATCTTAATAGAGCTATGAAAAAAATCATCTTTCAATTGTTCTGCTGGTACCATATCGGCTCCATTACACCAGAATAACATCTACGCCGCGTTCCTGTAATGACACCACAAATTCGGGCGGAGCATCCAAATCCGTAATTAGCACATGCATCATTTCAATCGGCATGATCGTGGCCAGTCCAATTACTCCAATTTTGCTTGAGTCGGTTACCACGATGACTTCACTTGCAGCTCGAACCATAGCTCTGGCAACTTCTGCCTCCAATACATTAGCCGTGGTCAATCCTTGCTGAAAGGTTAATCCATCTGTTCCCAAGAACATCTTATCGGCATGGAGTCCTTTAAGCTGTTCAATTGTTTGTGGCCCTACAACCAAATCATATTCGGCCAGATAGATTCCGCCTAATAAAATCATATGGACTCCTTTACAATTTCCCAGTTCTCGGACGACAGGTAAAAACCCCGTAATCACAGACAGGCTCTGGAGTTCATCGATGCGATTCGCGATGTTCTTGGCTACTTGGAGAGTAGTCGTACCGGAATCAATAATCAACCGGTCATTGGGTTTAACCAATGAGGCTGCTGCCCTACCAATTCGCTCTTTTTTTTCAATGTTCTGATTCATTCTTTGCGCTAACGGAGGGGTCAGGTTATTGGGCAAAATATTGACCGCACCTCCTGCGACCCGTTTCAATAATCCCATTTCTTCCAGTTCCTGTAAATCGCGTCGGATTGAAACGGTTGAGACTCCGAACTGTTTGCTTAACTCAACAACCCGGACAAGATTATTGCGTTTTAGCTCTTCCAAAATTCGTGAACGACGCTCCTGAACTTCAAAACCTGTTTTTCCATTATCCATAGAAAGTCTCTCCTGATGACTTTCAAATACGAAAGTTAACATGAACATTATCGATATATTTTTATTATAATCTAAAACGCATTTTTTGTAATATTAAAATCAAAAAGAAATTTGTTATAATACCTGATGAAACCTTTCGTTATTGGAGGCCGTGCAATGTCAAACCCCAAAAATATTGACCAAAAATTAGCCATACATGGGGGAAAACCGGTTCGCACAAAACCCTTGCCTGCCTGGCCTTCCTACGATGAAGAAATCGAGGCAGCTATCACCGTGCTTCGTTCCGGAAAACATGCCCGCCAATCAGGATCCTATGTAGCTCAATTCGAAGCTGCCTTTGCGGCTTATTTTGGCGTTAAGCATGCCATTGCCGTCAGCTCTGGAACTGCTGCTATTCATGTAGCCTTGGCGGCTCTGGGAATCGGTCCTGGCGATGATGTCATCAACACTGCGCATTGTTTTATTGGCACAGCTACCCCTGTCGTTCATTGTGGTGCCGTTCCAATCTTTGCTGACATTGATCCGAAAACATTCAATCTTGATCCAAAATCCGTTCGGGAGAAAATTACCCCCTTCACGAAAGCTATCGTTCCAGTTCACCTGAACGGCTGTCCTGCTGAAATGAATCAACTGCTCGAAATCGCTAAGCAATATAACCTTTACATTGTTGAGGATGCTGCCCAAGCTCATGGCGCGCGCTATCGGGATAAACTGGTTGGCACCTTTGGTCAATTCGGATGTTTTAGCTTTTGGGAAGATAAGATTATCTCGACCGCTGGTGAAGGGGGCATGATCATTACCGATGACGACCAATTGGCAAAAAGAGCCAGGATGATCCAGCACCATGGAGAATTGCGTCAAGATGGTGACTATTACCGAGGGGAACGCCTGTACTACCACCCCATTCTAGGATACAACTTTCGAATGACAGAAGTTCAAGGAGCTATAGGACTGGTTCAGTTAAGAAAATTACCCGATTACATTGTAAAACGTCGTAAAAATGCTCATCTTTTGACCCAACTTCTATCTGACATCTGGGGGGTTTTTCCACCTTATGAACCCGATTATGTCGAGCACGTGTATTACAAATATATCCTTAAGTTGGATCGGAAGGTACTCAAAACTCCAGCAGCAGAGATTGCCAAAGCGATTTCTGCAGAGGGAATTCCAGCTACTCGCAGGTACCCTACACCTTTACACCAACAACCGATTTTTGTTGAAAAACGGGGCTTTGGCAATACAAATGCCCCCTTTTCCTGGTATCCAGGCGAAGTGCAGTATGGTAGTGGCTTACCAGTAGCAGAGACCATCCCGAACGACTTGATTATGATTCGAATGAATCCAAATTTGACCGAAGAAGATATCGCGGATATTGCTTATGCTGTCCGTAAAGTGGTTGAATACTTCTCACAGCATCAGGAGAATTCATAACGGTGTAGCTTCTTGATGTAGAAAGAATAAAGAGCCCCTGTTGTGAAGTTCAGGGGCTCCTTGTAGGTTTATACCAGGGGAAGTTTGTCATCAGCCTTTCTTGGCTGGGGTTACTTCCACCCAAACCCCTCGGGTTGAGGGGGCAAGGATCGACCAGGGAGGCGAATACTCCATTTTCTCCGCATAATCTGCCAGTTCATCCAGATTTTCCCAAACTTTTCGGAAACCCTTCAGATAAAGGTCCATCGTCTCACGGTTGCGGAAATACCAGGGTCCAGCGCTTCCGTTTTTGCCTATGCAGCGCGTTGTCTCCAGAACTTCTAAAGTGTTGGTAAATTCTTCGAAGTCGTACTTAATGGGATTGGTTCCTGGCAACGACCATGGCACACCATTTCCAAAGCCTTCTTGGGTGCGGAACATTGCCTGGCCCGGGATCGGAGCATTCTGGTATAACCTCAAAGGCAGCCCTTCTGCGCCCATGGCATCTTCGACGGCTTTGGCAAAACGACCGGGGTGTACATCATAGCCGGCGGCTCGGGGATCGAACTTGATCCGATACATGTGATATACGTGCGTACTTCCCTCGGGTATTTGAGGGGGAATAATCCCTGGCAGTTCCGATAATCCCTTACTTAAGTAAGCCCCATTAGAAATGAACAATTCTGTATAGTGGTCTAAACGCTTCAATTGAGATCGAAGGAAAGCCGCCATAATGGGATTAATCCGATAGTTCCATCCCAAAGTAAAAGCGTTATAAGCCCGAGGCTTATCTTTCTGAATCACTTCACCAAAAGAGCGCACCATGCTGGCACGGTTATAGAAATCCACGTTATTGGTAAAGAAAATTCCCCCCTCACCGCAAGTCGCCAGTTGCTTAACAGGCATCAGACTTGTTCCCGCAACATCGCCTAATGCGCCAGCTTTTTTACCTTTGTAAGTTGCCCCCATCGCATGAGCCGCATCTTCAATCAACACTAGGTTGTATTTGTCAGCTATCTGTCGGAGAGATTCATAATCGGCGGGTAATCCATGGAGATCAACGGCCATGATTGCCCGTGTACGATTGGTGATTTTTGTTTCAACCGACTTAGGATCAATATTATAGGTCACAGGATCAATATCCGCAAATACAGGAATGCAGACATGGTGCAAAACGGCTGAAGCTGAAGCTAAAAACGTGAGAGCTGGGACAATAACCTCATCACCGGGTACACAACCTGCCGCTGCCACGGCAGCATGTAAAGACGCCGTACCACTTCCCATTAACAAGACATATTCGACATTAAAGTATTCAGAGATTTCCTTTTCGGCAGCTTCTATTTCTGGATGGTTGATACCTAAAAATTGTCCGCTCTCGATCACCCGATTGATCGCCTCTAAATCTTCTGGCAAAGTTTCCGGCCAGCGATCTTCGAGTGGTCTTTCATTTTTGAACAGAGGTTCTCCACCAAACAATGCAAGCTTCGACATTTTTTACTCCTTTCTTGATATAGTTGTTTAATTTGGATTAAATAAGGGTTCTAAAATTTGATGAACCCTAACAAATTGTTGATATCCTTTATCGTAGATTGCGATTTTTTCCATTCGAGGGTAAATCATCTCTCCGGGAGATAACCATTGTCTGAGCAATATGTCAAAATTTTCAAAATAGCCGACAGCCATCCCGGCCAGATAAGCATCAGCAATTGATCCTTCTGCATTGGGAGCATATTCCTGAGGAATACCGGTAATATCCGTCACAATCTGACGCCAAATTTTACTGCGAGCTCCACCTCCTGTAGCAATCAGGCGCTTAAGTGGATGGCCCTGTGGGTAGTAACATTCCAAACCATACCGGATCGTATAGCCCCACGCTTCCAGCAGAGACCGAAACAGATGGGAACGCGTATGAGAACGCCGTAATCCAATGAACGCTCCACTGGCATAGGGGTTGAATCTTGGGCTGCGTTGCCCCAGCATGTGAGGAATAAAGATTAAGCCATCACAGGTTTCCGGAGCACTTTCGGCAAGCTGATCAAATTGCGCATAAGCGGATATGCCATTCTGCGCCTCAATCAGGCGTTGCTCGTAACCAAACTCATCGCGAAACCAACGCAAACTATCCCCCGTGGTCAAACAATAGGCAGGGTAATCGTAGAGATAACCATCTTGAGGTCGTTCCCCTTTCTCTTCATAAGGGTAGGGATATCGTAAAGCAAAATCCATATCTACTTTCATTACGGGCAATAAGCCAGCCGTCCCATAATAGGCTATTGCTTCACTGGTTTTGGTTGCTCCACCGCTAATGGTTGAAGCAGTTACATCGTTCGTCCCGGCTATAACCAGGGTACCTTTTGCCAGTCCCGTCTCTATAGCTGCTTTGTTCTGTACCTCTCCCACGACCGTCAAAGGAGCAACAACCCGCGGCAGGATGGCTGGATCAATACCCAGTTCCTCGCACACGTCTTCTTTCCAGCTGCAAGATGGGCTGTGGTAAATTGCTCCCCACCCTCCAACAGAAATTGTATCCGTAACGTATTCTCCACAAAGCCTGTAGACAAAATATTGAGCAGCGTCAAAAAATTTTTTCATTCTCGAGGCAGATTCAGGCTCATGCCGGATGAACCAAACCAGCTTTGGGATCATTTCTTCACTCGTAAGTTTTAAGTGATATTTCTGGTTTATTTCATCCAATTCCCGAATCGCTCGATTGTCTGAATACAAGATTGCCCCATAAATTGGATTCCCCTCCTCATCCGTCGGACCGAAGTTAGGGTGTAATCCACTAGGAAACACAGCCCTGATCTGCTGTGGATTGATTTCATTTTCTAAAAGCATCTTTTGGATAACCCAAGAGGGATTTAACCACCAATTTCTTTCAATATCATGCTCTACCCATCCAATGCGTGGATACTGGCAACTATGCTCTAAAAAAGCCTCTGCAAGAACTTTCCCATCAAGTGACACAATTGCCCCTTTAACACCTTGCGTCCCAATATCGATTCCTAATAGCAAATCTTCGTTGGAGGGCTTCATCTGTTATATCCTAGATATTGGTATTTTCAACGCCGCACACGACGCACATGAAACTGAATCCGATCACCTCGGTGATAATCTCGACAATAAATCATCGGCTCAGTAAAGTCACTGTAAATCAACTGTTTCAACAGAATCCAGGTTAGGTTTTCGGACTCGAATGGCAAAGATTCTTTTTCCAGTCGACAGGCATGGATTGTTGCTTGCGAGTATCTGAGGGGCTTTCCAAGCCTGTTCTCGATATACTCAAACAACGAACCCTTAAAATCCTCTTCGCTCCATTGATCGGGTAAAAACCGCAAGGGTATCGTGTCAATTGAGTAAATGATCGGGGTGTTACCTGCATATCGGATTCGTTCTATTGAAAGCACTTCCTGATTGGGGTCAATTTGGAGTAAAGCGCACAATTCTGCATTAGGAAAATGCTTTTCTACTTTTAGCAGTTTGTTTTCTGTGCTTATGTTGTAGCTGGATAATAACTCGGTCACACTTTGTAAATTAGAAATGTCAATGTCCAGGCTAGAAGGGAGCGATAGAACATACCTGCCGGATCCATGCTTTGTCACGATAATTCGCTCCTCTTCCAATAACTGCAAGGCTTCACGCAAGCTCAAACGACTGACATTGAAAATTTCTTGTAAGCGTTCTTCCGATGGCAATTGATCCCCAGGCTGGTAACTCTGCTCTCGAATGAATTCCAGCAAAGCATCTCGAATTAAGTAGCGGATGGGTTTACCATTAGGATTTAAGAAAGATTTCATATGCGCCCAAAAGTCATCAGATATCTGATGACTTTGAGTATAACCATAGATGTTAAATTTGTCAATGGTGCATTTTTGAATTCATGCTTAACTCAATCAGCTATTTTCTACGATATAATCATCAACAAAGGAATATTTCTTTACCTTACCTACCCATATCACCAGTTTGGAGAGCGCAATGAGCACAGGTTCAATTCAGCCACCTGCCGGGGGACATCCCATTGAAATGAAGGATGGAAGACTTATCGTCCCCGATCATCCCATCATCCCTTTTGTCGAAGGGGATGGTACAGGACGGGATATCTGGCGCGCTGCCCAACACGTGCTTGACTCAGCCGTCGCGAAAGCTTATGCAGGCAAGCGCAAAATTCACTGGCTGGAGGTGCTGGCAGGAGAAAAGGCTTATAACCAACTTGGCACCTGGCTGCCCGACGAGACGGTGCAAGCCTTTCGCCAATATCGGGTCGGGATTAAGGGGCCTTTGACGACCCCCATCGGCGGGGGATTTCGCTCCCTTAATGTAGCTTTGCGCAAGGCATTGGATTTGTATGTCTGTTTGCGCCCGGTGCGCTACTTTGAAGGGGTGCCATCGCCTGTAAAACGCCCACAAGATGTGGATATGGTCATTTTCCGTGAAAACACCGAAGATATCTACACCGGGATTGAATTTGAGTACGGCACACCCGAAAACCAGCGCTTCAAAGACCTGCTCAAAGAAGCCTTTCCTCAGGAATATGCCAAAATCCGCTTCCCAGAAACAGCTGGCATCGGGTTGAAGCCCATCTCTAAAGAAGGTACCTATCGCCTGGTACGGGCAGCCATCCGCTACGCTCTGGAGAATGGGCGGCGCAGTGTGACCCTGGTTCACAAAGGGAATATCATGAAGTATACGGAGGGGGCTTTTCGTAATTGGGGCTATGAACTGGCAGAGAGCGAATTCGGTGAGCAGGTTTACACCTGGGCGCAGTGGGAGCGCACCAAAGCTTCGAAGGGTGAGGAAGCCGCTAACGCCGAACAAGAGCAAGCCTTAAAAGCCGGAAAACTGCTGATCAAAGATGTAATCGCCGATATCGTCTTCCAGCAGACCATCACGCGCGCCAAAGAGTTCGATGTGATTGCCACCATGAACCTCAACGGCGATTATCTATCCGACGCCCTAGCTGCCCAGGTGGGCGGAATCGGCATTGCACCCGGCGGCAATATCAACTACGAAAGCGGTCATGCGGTCTTCGAAGCCACCCACGGCACTGCTCCCAAATACGCCGATAAAGACATGGTCAATCCGGGCTCGGTTATCCTTTCGGGCGAGATGATGCTCCGCTACCTTGGTTGGAAGGAAGCCGCCGATTTGATTATCAAAGGAATGGAGGGCGCCATTGCCGCCAGGACGGTAACCTACGATTTTCATCGGCTTATGGAAGGAGCAACCTTGCTGAAATGCTCGGAGTTCGGCGCGGCGGTAGTGGCAAAGATGGACTAAAGAGGAGTTCACCAGGATGTGAACAAGCGTTGGATCTGGCTTCTTTTGGCTGCCTGGCTAACTCTTGGGCTGCTCAACCTTCAACCGCCAATCTCCACCAACGCTCAACTTCAATCCCTACGCTTCCGTCACTTCACCCCTGCTCAAGGTCTAGCCCATGACATTGTCCTTTGCATCCTGCAGGACAGCCAGGGCTATTTGTGGATCGGCACGCAAAGAGGGTTGAACCGCTTCGATGGGTATTCATTTAAGCTCTACCGCCATTCCTTCAACGACCCAAATTCACTGACCAACGACACCGTCCAGGCGCTGTACGAAGATTCACGCGGCTGGCTGTGGGTCGGCACAGCCAGCGGTTTAGACCACTTAGATCCAGAACGCCAGCAAGTCTTCCGTCATCCCGAAGTGTACGAATCGATTCGAGCCTTTGCTGAGGATGCTCAAGGTCGGCTCTGGATTGCTACAGATGGAAGCGGGCTGTTTTGGTACGACCCCCTCGCTGGCACGTTTCATTCAGTCAACGAAGCTTTATCCGCCCCAGACTCCTTTCCTGACAACGTAATCAATACACTCTATTATTCTGACATAGGGATGCTTTGGATAGGGACGAATCAATCTGGATTGCTCGCTCTAGCCATTTCAGAAGATTCAATCCGTCTGCTCAAGCCGTTAAATTCTCCCAATCAACTCACTTTTCATCGAGTGACTTCCATCGTCGCAGTCAACGAGAAAACCTTATGGGTTGGAGGTGGAGAACATCACGAACGACAAGGCGGACTCTTCAAGTTCGACCCAATGGAGGGTCAGATTGTCCAAACCGTGCAGGGGCTTGCTGATCTTCACATCACCTCCCTGCTGTACGATGCAGACGACTTCCTCTGGGTTGGCAGCGAGGAAGGATTACATCGCTATTTTCCTGCATCCCACCAGATCGAAGATTTCCTTCATGATCCGCTCGATCCATACAGCCTGAGCGCCGATCACGTCACTGCCTTAATGAAAGACCGAAGTCAAAACGTTTGGATTGCAACCGTCGGCGGTGGTTTAGACCAGTTTTCTCCAAGTGGCAATCGCTTCCCTTATTACTCCTCCGCCTTAGCCGATCCGCAACAGCGCACCTATTCAAGCGTGGGGGCGGTGCTGAAAGATCGTGAAGGTCTGGTTTGGGTTGGATTTCACGATCATGGCCTGGCAATGCTGGATCGCCAACACGGGACAATGTCCATCTTTCACCATAACCCTCGAGATCCGCACAGCTTATCTCATGATCATATCACGGCGCTTTATCAGGATCGCCAGGGAGAGCTCTGGATCGGAACGCAAAGCGGTCTGGATCGTCTTAATCGCAGTTCTATGCGCTTTGAGCATGTTCTTCCAAAGCCTGATGACCCAAACCTTTCACGACCGCTATCGGTAAAAGTCATTAAGGAAGATCGGCAGGGGTATCTCTGGGCTGGCTTAGAGGATCCGGGAGGACTCATCCGCCTCGATCCCGACAGGAAAACGATCCGATTATATGGAGGCGAAGCACAGCCGCAGGGTAGCTTTCCGGTTACATTTGGGGTACGCGCCATTCATGTCGATTCGCGGGGTAACCTCTGGTTGGGTACCTATAATGGGTTGATTCTCTTCAATCCTGCACAAAACCGTTATCGACAATTTCGCCACGATCCGGACAACCCAAACAGCTTGAGCCATGATTTCGTCTGGGCAATTCACGAAACCCGCAATGGGGTTTTGTGGGTTGGTACCCATGCCGGCTTGAATCGAGTTTCCTTCCCTTGTGGTTCGATCGAGACCTGTGAGCCACAATTCACGGTCTACAGCCGCGATCAGGGTTTGCCAGATGACTCCATCGTCTCCATTCTGGAAGACGAGCAGGGTAACTTGTGGCTTGGTACCATGGGTGGCGGTTTGGCCGTTTATAACACCGCTCAAGATCGTTTTTATACTTATACCGAGGGGGATGGGTTGCAAAGTAATGCTTTTGTCCTTGGGGCTGCATGGCGGGCTGAGGATGGAGAATTATTTTTCGGCGGACTGAAGGGGTTCAACGCTTTCTACCCTAAAAACATCTACCATAATTCTGTTCCACCACCGATCGTATTGACCGCTTTCCGCGAATTTGATCAGTTGAAAGAATTCCCTCAAGACCTCAACCACATCGAGGAGATTCGGATTCCATCGCGCATCTCTTTTTTTGCGATTGAGTTTGCTGCATTGGATTACGCCGATCCGTCCCGCAACCAGTATGCCTATAAACTGGAGGGATTTGATCAGGACTGGATCGCTTGTGGAAACCGTCGTTATGCCAGCTATACCAATCTACCCCCCGGCAAATATATCTTTCGCGTCAAGGGGAGCAACAACGATGGCGTCTGGAATGAAAGCGGCAATGCCCTGCAGTTGGTCATTACCCCTGCCTGGTATCAGACAGGTTGGTTCCGCCTATCCATCATCACTGCCCTGGTTGGTGTGGCAGGGATCTATCTACATGGCCGGCACAAGCAGATCGAGAACCTGCGCCGCAGTGAAGCCCGTTATCGCACCTTATTCGAGAATGCGCCGGTAGCCGTATGCGAGGCTGACTTTCGCCTATCGCCACCATGCGCAACCCAGTTCAACCCGCGCTGGTTATCTCTGTTTGCTTGCTCTCCAGAACAGGAACGCAATCTGGATCACTACCTCCCCCTCGAGATTCTGGAACGTTGCCAGGAAACCTTACTACATAACCGCGCATGGACGGTAGAAACCAGCGGAAGGCGATGTGATGGTCAGGTATTTCCCCTGCGATTAAGTGCTGCCCCTGCTGCCAGCGCCGATCTCGCGCGTTGTATCCTGGTCGTCGAGGACTTAACCGCCGAGAAAGCCCGCCGTAGCGAAGAAGAAGCCATCGCCGAAGAACGACGCCGCATTGCCCGCGAAATCCATGATGGATTAGCCCAGGATCTGGCTGCAATCCGCTTGCAGGTGCACCGCTGGCAAAAATGGATCGAGAGCGATCCGCACCGTCTCTGGAGTGAACTGGAAAATCTTCACACGCTGTTGGGTGAAAAAATTCGCGAAGTCCGCCGGGCGATCTTTGCCTTACGCCCCGTAGCTCTGGATGAATTGGGTTTCTGGCGAGCATTAGAACGTTTCCTTCAAGACTTCGACGAGCAACACCAACTCCATACCTTTCTCACCGTCTTGGGAGATCGCGCCCGGCTCGAGCCCAGCCTGGAGCCACTACTCTTTCGTATCGTTCAGGAAGCCCTGCATAATGTCGCCCGACATGCTCAAGCTCAGACGGTCTGGGTAGAAATTGATTTACGCCAGGGAGTTCTTCTCCGAGTGCGCGATGACGGGGTGGGATTCGACCCGACTATTCTGGCAAACCTGGAAAGTAAAGGTCATCTCGGCCTGCAGCAGATGCGAGAACGGGTGGAAGCCCTGGGTGGTAGTCTAAGGCTCACCTCCCAAATCGGCAAAGGAACTCAAATCGAGGTGCAATTAGGAATGATTAAGACCGATCATCGATAAATCAAAATATGCTATACTGATTTATATCAAGCTCATAAAGATCAGATTCGGTTCATACAGTCAAAACGGATTAAAGTAAAAAGGTTTCTAACACATGGCTGGGGCGATCCGGATTTTAATTGCCGATGATCATCGTCTCTTTCGCCAGGGGCTGCGGCACGTCTTTGAAGCCTGCAAGGATATCGAAGTGGTTGGCGAGGCAGAAAACGGCCGTCAGGCTGTGAAGTTAGCCCGCCGTTTGAAGCCGGACGTGGTCTTAATGGATATCAATATGCCCGATCTGGACGGCGTCCAGGCCACCCATTTGATCTGCGAGTTTAACCCGGCTTGTCGAGTAATCATCCTCACCATGTACCGCCAGGATCAGTATGTCTTTGAAGCCATAAAAGCCGGCGCTCGCGGTTATCTGCTCAAAGATATTGATGAGCATCAACTGGTTGAAGCCATTTTTACCGTCCAACGCGGCGAAGCTTTGATAGATCCCTCTCTGGCTGCCCGTTTGCTGGACGAATTTCGGCGCTTAAGCTCGCAAATGAGCCCGGCTTCTTCTCAGGAAGAACTGAGTGAAGGAGAGATGCAGGTATTGCGGCTGGTAGCTCAAGGGGCAAATAACCAGACGGTTGCCGGCCGGCTAAATCTCTCCGAACGCACCGTTGCCAATCGGCTCAGTGAAATCTATCGAAAATTGCACGTCAACAGCCGCACGCAGGCTGCACTGGTTGCTTTGCGGAGAGGATGGGCAAAGCTGGAAGAAGATACCCCTGAACAGGGATAGGTCTGCTTTATTTGATTTTTTAAAACGCCAGGTTCAGAAAGGAAAAATATCATGAACGTCTTGCTCATCTATCCCGAGTTTCCGGATACTTTCTGGAGTTTTAAGTTTGCCCTCAAGTTTATTCGAAAGAAAGCCGCCAACCCACCCTTAGGCTTATTGACCGTCGCGGCCATGTTACCTGTTGAATGGAGAAAGAAACTGGTAGACTTGAATGTCCATCCTCTTGCAGAAGGAGATTTGAAATGGGCAGATTTGGCTTTCTTAAGCGCCATGACGGTGCAAAGGGATTCTGCTGAACAAACAATTGACCGCTGCCGATCTGCCGGCGTTAAGATCGTTGCCGGTGGCCCCTTATTCACGATCGAACCACATCGATACGAAAATGTAGACCACTTAGTACTGAACGAAGCCGAACTGACCTTGCCGCACTTTCTGGAAGACTGGCAGCGAGGACATCCCCAGCATCTCTATATGACGAACGAGTTTGCCGATATTCGCCAATCCCCTGTCCCGGCTTGGGAATTGGTGGATATGAGCCAATACGCCACCATGTGCGTCCAATATTCACGCGGTTGTCCGTATAACTGTGATTTTTGCAATGTCACTGCCTTATTTGGTCATCGCCCACGCATCAAAAGCGCCTCTCAGGTCATTGCCGAGTTGGAGAAAATCTATCGTCTCGGCTGGCGCGGAAGTGTTTTCTTTGTAGATGACAACCTGATCGGAGATAAAAAGCACCTGCGCTATGAGCTTCTACCCGCCCTGAAGGAATGGCGCAAGGATAAAGCCGGACTTACATTTAGCACTCAAGTCTCAATCAACCTCGCCGATGACGAAGAATTGATGAACCAATTGGTCGAAACAGGTTTCACCTCCGTTTTCATTGGCATCGAGTCGTCCAACGAGGAAAGTCTGGCAGAATGCAACAAAAAACAGAACTTGCGCCGCAACCTGATCGAAGATATTCGGCGCATCTACCGCACCGGTCTGCAAGTCCAGGGAGGGTTTATTGTGGGGTTTGATCACGATTCACCGGACATTTTCTCAAAACTTGGGGAATTCATTCAAAATAGCGGCATTGTAACCGCCATGGTCGGCTTACTTCAGGCACCTCAGGGAACCAGGCTTTATGAGAAATTACGCCAGGCCGGGCGTTTGATAGAACAGATGTCTGGCGACAATGTAGATGGAACAACGAATATCTTACCTGTAATGGACATCGAGGTATTGCGGAACGGTTATAAAAACTTGATGAACTCACTTTACTCACCCCATAACTACTATCAACGCATCCTCACGTTCCTGCGGGAATATCAGCCACCCAAAATATCCATCCCGTTCAACCTGCGTTTCATCAATCAATATCTGGTAGCTTTCTTTCAATCGGTGATTCGACTGGGCATCCTGGGACAGGAAAGAGTTCATTACTGGAAGTTATTCTTCTGGACATTGTTCCACAAGCCTCGTTCCTTACCCATTGCAATCACCCTGGCTGTATATGGCTATCACTTTCGGAAAATCTGTGAACTACGCCTGCAGGCGGTTTGAGTACCCCATTCATCGCGAAGAGGATATCCACTCAGAGAACAAATGGTTTGGATTCCGATCAGGTAGATCACCTTTCCCAGCCTGATAAGCTTGATCTACTTCTCTATCTTATTCTTCTTGAGAGGGTAATTTTTTCTCCAATCAAGGGGGAGATTCTTCTCTTGTCTGCCTTATCCCAAATCTGCCATGATAAAGGCAGCAGGCTGGCTGCTGTATCACGGAGCCGTTTTTCAACAGGTTAAACCTGCATTCATCACCGCGTAGATAAGGTCTCCGTCTGGTTAGCTGCCAGAGCAATGGCAGATTTAGCTTTTGAAAAGGAGAAAAAGAGATGAAAACTCGAGCAGTCTTAACCTTTCTATTTGTATTCAGTCTTGTTGGCGCCTTGCTGTTGGGCGTATCTTTCGGCAAAGCCCAGGAGCCGCAACCCCAGGAGGTTCAGGCACCAACAGATGAGGTCTCGATTGAGGCATCAGTAGATAGCAAAATATCCTTCCAGGGTGTTCTAAAGGAGGGCGGCAACCCCGTCAACGGCACCCGCAATATGATTTTTCGTTTGTATTCCGATGCGACCTGTACAACCAAACTGGGGAGTGATATTACAAAAGAGAATGTCCCCATCAGTAATGGAGTTTTTTCGGTTGACCTTGATGTCTCTCTCACTCATTTCAATGGGCAGGCAATCTGGATACAGGTTGAAATTGGCGGAACAAAGATGGCTTGTCAAGAAATTCTCCCTGCACCGTATGCGCTCAGTTTGATCCCTGGCGCCAGGATAATCGATGCGGAAAGCGAGGCGTATATGAATCGCCTGGTACTGGTGGGATTTTCCCCTCCAAGTTGGGCAAAGTACGGATTATATGGGAAAGCTGAAGGAAGTACTGTAAATACCGCATATTATGGTGTATATGGAAGAGGAAACGTTGGTATATATGGAGAAAGTGACGGTGGGACAGCAGTATATGCAAAAAGTGCGAGTGGAACAGCCATCAGAGCGGCTGGTACGGGGATTATTCAGAGCGACGCCCTGACTGAATGGGTCATCAGTCCGCTAAAAATGGTAAAAGAAAGTGGTGGAAATTTTAACATTTCTCCTTCATCGGATGGTTATGTTATCTTAACTCCAACCGCCTCCGGAAACTTCTATGCTGATTTGCCGGTAGATATTGTTTCATTGTTGTTCGGCAGTCGTATTTACTTCAAGCGTTACTATTTTAACTATAAAACAGCTTCTTTAAATGACAAAATTTTAAGCGTTTCTGTGCGTCAAACAAACGCTGACGGCACTTCTAGTGGGATTTGCTTTTATGGAACTGATCTTTTCAGCACGACATGGCAAGAGACATATTGTCTAGAGAATAAGGCTATATATGGTCCCCTCTTTATTCGTTTTGAACTATCTTTTGCAGGTAGTGGAACTTCCCACGAAATTTACCTTGGTAAAATGTGGATCCAGGTTAGCGAATAGAGGCGAGGGAGGTTAAGTTGAAATGAAGAAAAAACTATGGATATTGATCATTCTTACCACCCTGATGCTAAGCTGGGCAGGCAGTCTGGCTGCCGTTGAGGCAACGCCAAGCCTGGACTGGTCTGTCATTGCTTGCGGAGGTGGCAGTTCACAAGTATCTTCTACCAGCCTGAACAGTACAATCGGTCAGGCAATGGTCGGTGAGTCAACGGTTTCGTCACTGAAACTGTGTGTGGGCTTCTGGTGTAGTGAAGCCTTTTACCGCCTGTTCCTGCCCCTGATCCTGCGCAGCGGCTGAGCAAGGGGTACAATATTGTGTAGAAAACCGCCCTGAGGGGGGATGCAAAATCCCCCCTTTTGATTCGGGACGTAGAAAGTTCAAACGGAGCTCGCTCATGAAAAGCCGCCCGATTTCAATCCTGATCGCCTGCCTGCTGTGCTCATTACTTGCCTGCCAGATGGGCAGAAACTCCTTGCTCTCTTCAACTGCCGGGCAACCGTCAGAAGAAGCCCATACTCCCGGCCTGTCTCAACACCTGCAACCACCGACAGGTGGCGAGGGGCGGACGTATTATGTCTCCCCCGCCGGCGACAACGCCAACCCAGGGACACGTGAGCGTCCCTGGCGAACGCCGGGCTTTGCATCGCGTCAACTGCAAGCGGGCGATACACTCATCATTTTAGGCGGTCGCTATGTGTTGAGTGATTATGAGGCTGACAGAATCATCCCCCCTTCTGGACGTCCAGAAGCCTGGGTCACGATCCGAGGTGAAGAAAACAACCGCCCCATCCTTGCCGGCCGGGATAACCTGATAACCGCCATCGATCTCTCCGGCGCGCAATACGTTCGCATCCAAAATCTGGAAATCACCCACGATGAGCAGGCACAGGGAGAGGCAATCTGGTTTCGTGACGGCATAGAAATTCTGGGTGCGCCGGCAGCGCACCTCATTTTTGAGGGGCTTTACATCCACCATGTGGATGAATTTGCGATGAATATTCAAGACGTGGACGACCTCCAGATTCTCAATTCACGTCTCGAATATGCCGGTTTTGGCGCTTTGGGTGGACCCCAAGGCGAATCCGGTGGTTGGCGAAATGTCATCATTCGCAACACCTCGCTCTCCTGGAGCGGTCATTACTATCAGGGAGGAGATGGCTCGAATCGCCCTTACGATCGCCCAGATGGTTTTGGGATCGAACCTTCAGAGGGGCCAATCCTGATCGAAGGGGTGGTTGCCGAACATAATCTCGGCGATGGGCTTGACTCGAAAGCTGCCCACACCACCATCCGCCGCACGATCGTGGCAAACAACGCCTGTAATGGCATCAAATTGTGGGGAGATCAGAGCCGCATCGAGAATACCCTCATCTATGGGCGCGGTGATGGCAACCCTCAGCCTACGCCCTGGTCGGCGATCGTAATTGCGCCAGAAGAGCAGCCCAATACCTCCTTCGAAATCGTCAATGTAACTGTGGACGATTTTCTGGGAGAAAACTATCTGCTCTATGCCCAGTACGACTACCCACACATTGCCACCCATGTCACGATCAAAAACACCCTCTTTAGCAGCCGCGGCCCAAATTCCCCCATTTTTATCGGGGCAGACAGCACATTAAACATTGACCATACCCTGTTTTTCTTCCCCCAGAATGAGAATATTCTCCTGCATGGTGAGACTGTTTATACCTGTCCCAATCTGGCTTTGCTGGGGGCAGGAAACTTCTGTGGAGACCCCTTGTTTATCCACCCTGCCTGGGGAGAGAGCGGGGATTACCACCTGCGCCAAGACAGCCCGGCGGTGAACAGCGGTACAGCAGAAGGTGCACCCACGCTGGACCTGGAAGGGCGACCACGGGACTCCTTCCCCGATCTCGGGGCGTATGAATTCTGGCAGGCTTCCTCCTGGCATTACTTGCCCCTGATCACGAACGGGGGCATTGCCGGATCGTTGTCGTTCGGCAATCTAAAATAAGCTCGCCCTCGGCGAGAATCAAAGCCCACCCAAACCAACAAGCACACTGACCGGTTGGCGCCGCAGCAGTCGAAGCGTTCCCTGCGTTAAGAATACTTTACAACATTCATTCCAAAAATGTGCCGATTAAAGATAAAATGGGGCTGGCGATCTAATTCGCAAGGTTGATTGACTTCATAATGAGATGACAAGCTGTTTTTGCCATTCCTGACCGACGCCAAGGGTCAGGTCAGGCGTCTGAAGATGAAAAAGAACACAGCCTGGTCTGGGAAGTTCATCGTAATCAGCGGCGGCTCCAGCGGCATCGGCTTGGCCCTGGCAGAAGCCTTAGCTCGCCAGGGGGCACACGTCTGGCTGGTTGCTCGCCGCACAGAGTTGCTGGAAGAAGCTCTACAGCGCCTTCGTTCACAATCCATTTCTGCCCGGCAACAATTTGGTTTTTCCTCTGCCGACCTGAGCGATTTCGGGCAGGCTCAGGCTGCCGCGGCGGAAGCCCTGGCAATATTGGGCAGAGTGGATGTTCTGATCAATTCGGTCGGAGCTGCCCATCCGGGGTATGTGCAGGATTTACCCGTCCAGATTTTTGAGTGGATGATGGCTGCCAATTATTTTGCTCCTCTTTACCTGACCAAAGCCCTGTTACCTGCCTTCATCTCCCAAAAGAGCGGGCATATTATCAATATCGCTTCCGCCGCCGCACTATTGGGTGTGTTTGGCTACTCCGCCTACGGCGCGGCAAAGTATGCTCTGGTCGGTTTCAGTGAAGTCTTGCGAGCGGAGATGAAGCCCCACCAGATTCGCGTTTCGATCGTCTTTCCACCCGATACCGAAACTCCGCAATTGGAATACGAAAATCGATACAAACCCTCAGAAACGCGGGCAATTTCTGGCACCGCCGCTCATCTCAAGCCAGAACAAGTCGCCCAGGCCATTTTAGAACAGGCTGCCCAGGGTAAGTACGCCATCTTTCCATCAAGGGACGTACATCTCATTGCCCTGTTGGTTAAACTCTTACCCCAGCGGGTGGTTTTTGCCGTCCTTGACGCCCTCGCCCGCAAGGGACAAACCGGTGGAGGTTAAAAATGGACATCTTCGAAAAGTGTAATCACTTTACCATCGTCAGAGAAGCCATTGAAGGCGGATATTACCCCTATTTTATTCCCCTCTCCGAAAACGAAGGCAGTGAGGTGCTGTATGGCGAGCATCGCCTGATCATGTGCGGATCGAACAATTACCTGGGTCTTACCACCCACCCCAAAGTCAAGGAAGCCGCCCTGGAGGCTATTCGGCGTTATGGCACGAGCTGCACCGGTTCGCGCTTTCTCAACGGTAACCTTGAACTGCACGAACGCCTGGAACAAGAACTGGCAGCCTGGGTTGGTAAGCCGGCGGCGCTGGTCTTCTCGACGGGGATGCAGACCAACCTTGGCACGATCAGCGCTCTGGTTGAGCGCAGCGATGTAGTCATTCTGGATAAATATGATCATGCCAGCATTGTGGATGGCGCACGCCTGGCATGGGGAGAAACCAAACGCTTTCGACACAACGACATGGCAGACCTGGAGCGCGTTTTGGCATCCATTCCTCCTGAGAAAGGGAAACTGGTGGTTGTGGACGGTGTGTACAGCATGGAAGGCGATATTGCTCCCCTGCCTGAACTGGTGACGCTTTGCCGCCGTTATGGAGCGCGCCTGATGGTCGATGACGCCCATTCGCTTGGCGTTTTAGGGGGCGGCAGAGGCACAGCCGCTCACTTCGGTGTGACCGAACAGGTTGACCTGATTATGTCCACGTTCAGCAAGTCTTTTGCTTCGCTGGGAGGCTTTATCGCCGGAGATGAAGTGGTCATCGAGTACATTCAGCACCACGCCCGGGCGTTGATCTTCAGCGCCAGCATCCCCCCCGCCAACGCGGCAGCTGCCCTGGCCGCTTTAGAGGTCATGCGTCAGGAGCCTGAACGAGTTCAGCGAGTCAACGCCATCGGCGAGCGAGTGCGAAATGAGTTAAGACGCATGGGCTATCAAATCGGCAACTCGCAAACGCCCATTGTCCCAATTCTAATCGGCGATGACATGCGCACCGTCCTTGCCTGGAAAGCCTTATTTGAAGCCGGCTTATTTGTTAACCCGGTCTTATCGCCGGCAGTCCCTGAGGGGCGACAACTTCTGCGCACCAGTTATATGGCAACCCATACAGATGAACAGATTGATCGCGCCCTGGAACTCTTTGAAAAAGTGGGCAGGCAAATTGGATTGATTTGAGATGCCCTCCCGGCAGCGCACCTTTCGGGTCGAGGCGGTCATTCTTCGCCATCAAGATTGGGGAGAAGCTGACCGCTTAATCACGCTTTTCAGCCGTGAACGGGGCAAATTACGCGCTGTTGCCAAAGGGGTGCGGAAAATGCGCTCGCGCAAGGCGGGTCACCTGGAACCGTTTAACCGCGTCAGTTTATTGTTAGCTCAGGCAAGAGAATTGCCCATCATCACTCAAGCAGAAACTTTAACAGCCTACCTCTCCTTCCAGGAAGACTTGTACCGCCTGGGACATGGCGCATACTTACTCGAACTGGTCGATCGCTTTACCGTTGAGGAAGAAGCAAACCAGGCTCTCTATTCCTTGCTGGTTGAAACCCTGGAGCATCTAAACCATAGCGAAGACGCGTGGTTGGAAGTGCGCTTCTTTGAGATGAAGCTGCTCGACTTTGTGGGTTTTCGCCCACAACTCTTCCAGTGTGTGGTCTGCGGTGAAGCCATCCAGGCACAAGATCAGTTTTTCTCCTGCGAACTGGGTGGCGTAGTCTGTCCGAACTGCGCCGCTGGTCAACGATTGCTGCTGCCAGCCTCCATGCCTGCGTTGAAGTATCTTCGTCATCTTCAACGCAGTACCTATAAAGAAGCGCGCAAAGCAAAAATTCCCGTTGCGGTTCAAAAAGAAATGGAATCGCTCATGCAACGCTATTTGCAAGCCCTCTTAGAGCGAGCTCTCAACACGCCACGCTTTCTCCGCTCTATTACCCAATTGCCAGACAATCCGGATTCTGGTTTTACCCCCTGAAGCATGAACAGGGCTCAATTTTCCGTTAATAACCCACACCGGAATAAAAAAACAGAGCCGTTCAGGCTCTGTTTTTTTCGAGGTAGCGGGGCCCAGACTCGAACTGGGGACCTTTGGGTTATGAGCCCAACGAGCTGCCACTGCTCCACCCCGCAATGCTTGTTTCTGCGAAATAATAATATAGCATTTTTATCAGACTATGTCAAGAGCACTTAACAAATTTTTAGTGATCTTTAATCTGCAATCCTGTAATTTTTGTTCGTGCTATAATGCAACCAATGCGCTTTGATATTTTCACGCTCTTCCCCGAAGTCTTTCAGCCATATCTCCAAACCAGTATTTTGGAGCGCGCTCAGCAAAAGAGGCTGATCGAAGTCCATCTCCACAACATTCGCGACTATACCACCGATAAGCACCATATCACCGATGATGAGCCGTATGGTGGTGGGGGAGGGATGGTGATGAAGCCCGAGCCGATTTTCACGGCTGTAGAAAGTGTACTGGGTTCGCCTCCCGCCTGTCCGGTTGTTTTGCTCAGCCCGCAGGGACGAACTTTTAATCATCAAATTGCCCGGGTATACGCCCGGTTGCCCGCCCTGGCGTTAATCTGTGGACGATATGAGGGCGTAGACGAAAGGGTGCGCGAGCATTTGGTCACCGATGAGCTTTCGATCGGCGATTATGTGCTGAGCGGTGGTGAGTTGCCCGCGCTGGTGGTGCTGGATGCAGTCAGCCGCTTTCTGCCCGGCGTATTAGGCGACCCCGATGGCGCAACAGACGACTCTTATGCTTCAGGGCTGCTGGAATATCCTCATTACACCCGTCCGGCAGAGTTCCGCGGCTGGCGAGTGCCAGAGGTGTTACTCTCCGGCGATCACGGGCGCATTGCTCGTTGGCGAAGGGAACAGGCTCTATTGCGGACCTGGCAACGCCGTCCCGATTTGCTGGAGAAAGCAATCCTTACCCGTGAAGATCAAGCTTTCCTCGAACGGCTACGAAGCGCCCCGGATAACTTTTCTCAAGGAGATAACGATGAAGTTTAGCTATGGTAAGACATTTTTGCTCGGTTTTGGTTTCTTCGGCGTCAGCGTGATTTGGGGCGTTTATAACGCTTTCGTGCCGCTGTTTCTGGCAAACAAGTTCAACCTTGCCCCTGCCTTCATCGGCTTCTTTATGACTCTTGACAATATAGCTGCCCTGCTGATTCAACCACCGGTAGGCGCCTGGTCGGACCGCCTTCGTACGCCAATTGGACGGCGGATGCCATTCATCCTGATTGGCGCGCCAATCGGGGCAATTGCCTTTGGCCTTATCCCACTGGCGGCTATCTTACCGCTTTTTGTGGCCTGTACAAGCACCCTGCTTCTATCGATGGCATTTTGGCGCACTCCTGTGATCGCCCTCATGCCCGACATTACCCCTTCGCAATATCGCTCGCAAGCCAATGGAATCATCAATTTCATGGGTGGGGTAGGAGCCATTATCGCTTTCCTGGGTGGCTCCACCCTGTATCGCATGAACCCGGCCTTCCCTTTCTGGCTGGGTTCAGCCTTGGTGATTCTGGCAGCAATCATGGTCTTCATCTTTATCAAAGAGCCAACCACTTACGAGCAGAGCGAAGAAAAGCCAAGCATGATCACCAGCTTGAAAGAGGTGATACGCGACCCGGATCGTAGCGCTTTGCGCATTCTGCTGGCAATTTTTTCCTGGTTTGTCGCCTATACTGCAATCGAGGCCTTTTTCACCTTGTATGCCAACAAACATCTGGGCATGGAAGAAGCGGATGGCGCACGGTTGCTCGGGCAACTCTCTTTGATCTTTGTCCTGTTTGCCATACCCAGCGGCTATCTTGCCAGTCGCATTGGTAGACGTCTGACCATCATGAGCGGCATTATCATCATGATCGTGGGGATGTTGTTGATGTATTTCTTGCCGGGCAACATTTTGACCGTTGAATTGACGAAATTGCCGGTGCTGGGGAGCGTGCCTGTCATCGGTCTGATTCTCATGGTAGCCGGGTTGGCCTGGGCGCTGATTAATATCAATTCCCTGCCGATGGTGGTAGATATGACCGATGCCGCGCGACTAGGTACCTATACCGGGCTTTATTATTTATTCTCGACCCTCGCTGCGATCGCCGGGCCCAATATTAACGGGTGGATTGTTCAATTAACCGGCCGGAATTATAACAATGTGATGCTGGTAGCCCCCTTCTTTATGTTGCTGGCGTTGGTGCTGATGGCGGGCGTGAGACGCGGCGAAGCACAAATAATTTAAGCAATGAATTCTAGCCCGGTGCCTTGGGTCATCTATGCCGATGAGCACCTGTTGGTAATTAACAAGCCAGCTGGATTGCGCGTCCTGCCAGACGGCTATCACCCTGAAGCCGAACATGTGCGCTCGGTCCTGGAGCCTTATTTCGGGCGGTTATGGATTGTTCATCGTCTGGATAAAGACACCAGTGGGGTATACCTGTTGGCTCGCACTGCCGATGCTCACCGCTCTCTAAATATCCAATTTGATCGCCGTTTGGTGGAGAAAACCTACCATGCCCTGGTTTCAGGCACGCCAGACTGGGAGACCATAACCATCGACTACCCACTGCGGGTAAACGGAGACCGCAGTCATCGCACAGTAGTAGATTACGAGAAAGGCAAAGTAGCCATAACCCTCTGTAAGCGCCTGGAAATTTTCAAGGAATGCACCTTACTCTCCATTCAACCGCTAACCGGGCGCACCCACCAAATCCGCGCCCATTTAGCCTACCTCGGATATCCCATCCTGGGTGACAGTTTATATCGCCCCTCCACTCCCGCAGCCTCTTTATCTTTTACGGTCGAGCGCCTGGCTTTGCATGCGTATGCATTATCCATTCACCATCCCCAGAACGGTGCAAGACTTTGCTGGACTGCAGCCTATCCAGATGATCTTCAAAGCTGGCTTGAACGATTGAGAAAATCAACGGCAAGGTCAGAGCCCAACTGACTTCCTTTGCCCGAAGAGTTCCTCTGATCGCTTGCTCTGAGCACCTTATTTTTTCGGACACTAGAGTTCGTCGAACAGGATCGTACCAAACGGAACTCAAAAGGCAAAGCAAATCTTTTCTCTTAATTTATTGTTAGAAATCGGGCAAAAAACGACAACCCTTCTTGACGGCAAACCTGCTACATGGTATCATCTTAAGCGAATTATTAGCACTCTCGGTGTGAGAGTGCTAATTTGGATAGGTGCTTATGGCTGAGTTAACCGAACGACAACGATTGATCTTAGCTTTGATCATCCGCGAATATATTGAAACGGCGCAACCGGTTGGCTCGGAGAGCCTGCAAAAGCGCTACCAGTTAGATGCTTCTCCAGCCACCATCCGCAATGAAATGGCGGTGCTGACCGAGGCAGGTTACTTGCGTCAACCTCACACCTCAGCCGGGCGAGTGCCAACTGAAGAAGGCTATCGCTATTTTGTGCGCCAATTAATGGGGCATATTGATTTACCGGCCGACACCAAGCGCACAATTACGCACCAATTTTATCAAATCGGTTATGATCCCGACCGCTGGATGCGTTTAGCAGCTTCGGTGCTCGCCCAACAAGCAAAAGCAGCCTCGCTGGTCACTGCTCCCCATGTCGAACAGGCACGCTTCAAACACCTGGAACTCATCAGCACGCGCGGCCGCCAGGTGTTGATGGTTTTGGTCCTGGCAGGGGGAGATGTACGCCAGCAAATGCTGACCCTGGCTGAACCGGTGACGCAGGAACAACTCAGCACCGCAGCGAACCATCTCAATCAACTCTTGAGCGGTTTAGGCCCAGAAGCCATCAGCGCTTTATCCCCTCCTCTGGATGCGTTGGAGGCGGATTTAGTCCGTCTGATCGTTGATGAATTACACCATGCCGGTCAATTGCTGGGTAGTGAGGTCTATCGGGATGGCTTGACGCATGTCTTATCCCAGCCGGAATTTTCGGAGAGCGAATCGGCGCGTAAAGCCCTGCGCATTCTGGAAGAACGGCCTCTCCTGGAGGATTTACTTGCCCGTACGCTGGAAACTACCAATGTAGGTGGTGTTCAGGTCTTAATCGGCGGCGAAGGCACCTGGGAAGAATTGCGTGACTGTTCAATGGTCCTGGCACGCTACGGTGCCCCCGGACTGGCAACCGGCGCTTTAGGCGTATTGGGTCCGATCCGCATGGCATATGGACGGAGTATTTCCACCGTGCGTTTTGTGGCTGGCTTGCTCAGCGATCTGGTAGTCGAGTTGCACTCAGAGTAGAGAGCAGTCGCCGTTGAAATTTATGGAGGAGGTAGCTCAAAATGAGCGAAGAAAAACCGAACAACAATGAGGAAAATCAAATCCCGCAACCTTTGATGGTTGAAGAGTCACCTCTAAGTGAAGAACAGCCTGGGGAAGGTGAGGTTCCTCCTGAGGAAACCATTTTAGAAGAGGATTTACAAACAAAATTGAACGAACTGGAAAAGAAAGCCAACGAATATCTGGAAGGCTGGCAACGCGCCCGAGCCGAGTTCGCCAACTATAAAAAGCGCATCGAGCGCGAGCAGGCTCAAACCTATCAACTTGCCAGCAGCGCTGTGTTAAAAAAGTTCCTTGAGGTCGTGGATGATATGGAACGGGCTTTGAAAAATTGTCCACCCGAAATTGCCGGCACCGAATGGACACAAGGCATTGAACTTATCTACCGCAAAGTTTTATCTCTCCTGGAAGCGGAAGGAGTCAGCAAAATTGAGGCTGAAGGACAACTATTTGATCCCAATCTCCACGAAGCCATTTCACACGAGGAAGTTGAGGGTTACCAGGAAGGACAGATTATTGAGGTAGTCAAACAAGGCTACCGGGTAGGCGATCGCGTTTTACGTCCTGCAATGGTGCGGGTAGCGCGTTAGGTCGCCGCCTCACACGGCAAACTTGAATTTCTATATGGAGGCAAATTATGGGAAAGATAATTGGCATCGATTTAGGAACAACCAATTCGGTGGTGGCTGTAATGGAAGGCGGCGAACCCACGGTCATCCCTTCGGCAGAAGGGGAACGATTGGTACCTTCGGTGGTAGCTGTAAATAAAAACCACGAACGTCTGGTCGGTCGCGTGGCGCGCAACCAGGCGGTAGTGAACCCCGAAAATACCATCTTCTCGATCAAGCGCTTTATGGGACGACGGTACGATGATCCCGAAGTGCAAAAAGCCATGACACGCGTACCCTATAAAGTGACCGCTGCTCCAAATGGTGACGTGCGGGTTGTCCTGGATGGGAAGGAATATTCTCCTCCCGAAATCTCCGCTATGATTCTGGCAAAGATTAAAGCGGATGCCGAAGCCTATCTGGGCGAGCCGGTCACCCAGGCAGTCATCACCGTCCCGGCATATTTTAACGATGCTCAACGCAATGCCACTAAAGATGCCGGACGCATTGCCGGTCTGGAGGTCTTGCGTATCATCAACGAACCCACTGCTTCGTCTCTTGCTTATGGCCTGGATAAAAAGAAGGATGAAGTGATCGCTGTCTATGACCTCGGCGGCGGCACGTTTGATATTTCGATCCTTGATGTAGGCGAAGGCGTCTTTCAGGTGCGCTCAACCAGTGGCGACACCTTCCTGGGCGGAGATGACTTCGATCAACGTATCATCGATTACGTCGCCGATGAATTTAAGAAAGAGCACGGTATTGACCTGCGCCAGGATCGGCAGGCGTTGCAACGATTGAAAGAAGCAGCCGAAAAAGCCAAGATCGAGCTTTCCAGCCTGATGCAGACTGAAATCAACCTGCCCTACATAACTGCAGATGCCAGCGGTCCAAAACACCTCACCATGACCCTGACCCGCGCCAAGCTAGAACAACTTACCCAAGACCTGATTGAACGCACCTTAGGTCCTGTACGCCAGGCGCTCAAAGATGCCGGTCTGGAAGCGCATCAAATTGATGAAGTAGTCCTGGTGGGTGGTATGACCCGCATGCCGGCTGTACAAGAAGCAGTCCGAAAATTGTTTGGTAAAGAACCCCACAAAGGTGTCAACCCCGATGAGGTGGTTGCAGTAGGAGCAGCCATCCAGGCAGGTGTGCTGGGCGGTGAGGTAAAGGACATTCTATTGCTAGACGTAACGCCGCTCACTTTATCCATTGAAACCCTGGGTGGTGTTGCTACACCAATGATCGAGCGCAATACAACGATCCCTACCCGTAAATCCCAAATTTTTTCTACCGCCAGCGACAATCAGAGCCAGGTGGAAATCCATGTACTCCAGGGTGAGCGGCCAATGGCAGCTGATAACAAATCTTTGGGGAAGTTTATCCTCGATGGAATTCCGCCTGCGCCGCGCGGTGTTCCTCAAATCGAAGTTACCTTCGATATTGACGCCAATGGCATTCTCAAGGTCACCGCTGTGGATAAAGCCACTGGACGCAGCCAGAATATCACCATTACAGCTTCTTCAGGCTTGAGCGAGGCAGAAGTAGAGCGGATGCGCAAAGAAGCGGAAGCACATGCAGAAGAGGACCGACGGCGGAAAGAACTGATTGAAGCTCGCAATACAGCCGATAACGCAGTCTACACAGCCGAAAAAGCCCTGAGAGACCTTGGGGACAAAGTGCCGGCGGAGGTTAAAACCAAAGTCGAAGAACAAGTCTCTAAAGTTCGCAACGTGATGAACACCGATAATATCCAGGAGATCAAGCGCGAGACCGAGGCTCTCTTCCAGGTGATTCAGCAAATCGGTACAGCGGCCTACCAGACGAGCGGCCCACAAGCTGGAGCACCTTCAGGTGGAGAAGGTCAAGCTGGTACCGAAAGTAAAGGCGGTGAAGAAGACGTCGTAGATGGAGAATTTCGTAACGTCTGATGGCGAAGCGAGATTATTATGAGATTTTAGGTGTGCCACGTAACGCTTCGGCGGAAGAGCTCAAATCGGCCTTCCGCCGTTTAGCGCGCCAGTATCACCCGGATGTCAACAAATCACCGGATGCCGAGGAGAAGTTCAAAGAGATCAACGAAGCCTATGCGGTGCTTTCCGACCCCGAACGCCGGGCGGCTTACGATCGCTTTGGTCACGAAGGTCTGCAAGGCATGGGCGGCATGCCCGATTTCACCACTGTAGATTTTTCAGACTTTGCCGATCTCTTCAGCGATTTATTTGGCTTTGGTAGCTTCGGACGCAGCTCTTCACGACGGGCGCGCAACATGCCGCGGCGCGGTGCGGATTTGCAAATTCAGTTAGATCTGACGTTCGAAGAGGCGATATTTGGTGCCGAAAAAGAGATCTCGATCACCCGCGATGAGGTATGCAAGACTTGCAACGGCAGTGGAGCAGAGCCTGGTACTTCCCCAACCCGTTGTTCGACCTGTAATGGAAGCGGTGAAATCCGTCAAGTGCGACAAACTTTGCTGGGCTCAATGGTGCAGGTCAGCACCTGTCCTACCTGCGGCGGTAGTGGCGAAACCATCTCTACACCCTGTCATACCTGTCGTGGCCGCGGGCTTGAGCGCGTGACTCGCCAAAAGATCGTCAGCGTTCCGGCTGGGGTAGATAGTGGCACACAAATTCGTCTGGCAGGCGAGGGACAACCAGGCGTCAACGGCGGACCGAATGGAAACCTGTACATTGCCATCAATGTTCAACCTCACAAATTCTTTCGTCGGCGCGACAATGATATTATCCTGGACCTGGATATCAATGTCGCCCAAGCCGCCCTTGGCGCCGATGTAGAGATTCCCACCGTCGATGGGCCGGCGAAATTGCGCATTCCTCCCGGCACACAACCCGGAAAAGTGTTGCGCATGAAAGGAAAAGGCGTGCCTCACCTGCGCGGCAACGGGCGCGGCGATCAACTGGTGGTCATCAATGTTGCCATCCCCACACACCTGACGCCCGAACAACGTCATCTATTCGAGCAGCTCGGCAAGAGCCTCGGAAGTGATGCCCGTCCTCAAGAACGCAGCTTTATGGATTGGTTGAAAGAAGCCTTAGGGGGATAATGGATCAAGATTCCTGGTTAGAAGTCTCTCTCACGGTCAACGGTGAATTAGCAGAAGCAGTTGCCGAAGTGCTCGGGCGCTTCGCGCCGAACGGTGTGGCAATGGAAATGGAAGTCAGTGGCTTCCGACCTGATGGAGAGGGCATTCCAAGTGGAGATGTACGCGTTTGCGCTTACCTGCCGGTGGATGAAACCCTGGAAGAAACGCGCAGCCAACTTGAACAGGCGTTATGGTACCTGGGGCGCATTCAACCGCTACCTGAGCCAGCCTACCGAATGCTACAAGAGACAGATTGGGCAGAAGCCTGGAAGAAACACTACCATCCCATTCTGATCGGCGAGCGGTTGGTCATTGTGCCAGCCTGGCTGGAGAACCCTGCTCCTCAGCGGATTGCAATCACATTAGACCCGGGTATGGCCTTTGGCACCGGCACTCATCCAAGCACGCAACTGTGCCTGGAGTGGCTGGAACGGCTATTGGTTTTCCAAAATGCTACCCCGAAATACAACACTTTCATTGACATAGGTTGCGGGTCCGGCATTCTTTCGATTGCTGCCGTCAAACTGGGAGTGAAACATGCCCTGGCAGTGGATGTAGATGCCATAGCAGTGCGTTCCAGCCTCGAAAACGCCCAAGCCAATCGAGTCGGCAACTGCATCGAAGTCGGATTAGGCTCGGTAGAAGAGATTCAACAGGGGATTTTCTCGCTCAGGCAAGCCGACCTTGTTGTTGCAAACATCCTTGCCCCGGTCATCCTGGAGCTATTCGAGAAAGGCTTAGCCGATCTGGTAAAGCCCAATGGGGCGTTGATCCTCAGCGGTATCTTGAGCGAACAAAAAACTGAAATCGAAGCCGCTTTGAAGCGTAAGGGGTTTCAGCAGATTAATTGTCGTCAACAAGGGGATTGGGTGGCTTTGTTAGGAAGGAGATAAAGCCCGATCGCTTCAGGCTTATCGGTATGGATACAGGTATGAAGCGGGATGTTTGGTATAATATCAGAGAAAGTTCCCTTCAGGTATTGATGCACTTCTAATCCCCATGGAAAAATCCGCTTCCCGCACGATCCCCTCACCAAATCCGGTCACGACCAAAAGACATCGCCGCGAAAGCCTCGTTCAAATATTTTTACCTTTTGCGGGGGCTGTCATTCTTATGAGCGGGCTGGCATTTCTACTCGGAAAAGCAACTTCCTTCAACACCGCACAGGGGGCTGAAATTGCCCTGATCGGTTTGATCCTGCCAACCATGCTCTTTGGGTTGATCTTTTTTGCTATTACTATCGTTTTGATTGTTGGTCTGACAAAACTTTTACGAACCCTACCGATCTACACCCGTCTGGTGCAGGATTTTTTCACCCGGCTTAGTCAACAGACCAGGCGGGTAGCAGATGGCAGTGTGGAGCCGGTACTTCGTCTGCAGACGTGGTTGGCTATTTTGCACCGTCTGTGTGGCGGCGGCTTTCACTAAACCTCATCACGAACCGGGAGTCAATCATGGAAACGAAAAACTGGAAAACCACAACGCTGGTGCTCGGCGGAGTTATTGGGGCGTTGGTTGGATTAAGCGCAGCATACCTGTTGATTCAACGTGCCGAAAAGGAACAAGGCCGATTGCAAATGAATGCCGGCGAAGGGATCAAGCTGGGATTATTGGTTTTAGGGTTACTGCGTCAGGTAGCCCAATTGGGAGAAGGTTCATGAGCAATCTTGAGGAGCTAACGCAAGCCAGATGTATTCCTTGCCGCCGGGGAGATCCACCCCTTACCCGGGCTGAAATCGATTTATTGAAGGGTTACCTGCCACACTGGGAGTTAATCCAAACAGAGGGCGTTCTAAGATTACAACGCGCTTATAAATTTAAAAATTTTGCTCAAGCGCTGGATTTTACCAACCGCATTGGAGCAATTGCCGAAGAGCAAGATCATCATCCGGCACTGCTCACGGAATGGGGAAAAGTCACCGTGACCTGGTGGACTCACGCCGTTGGAGGTTTGCACCGCAACGACTTTATCATGGCGGCAAAGACCGACCAACTCTATCAAGATGCTCAAACCGAAACTGCCACTTGAGACTTCAGCAGCAGGAGGCTTTCTGAAGTCAAAAGCAAGCCGAATTATTCATTCGGCTTGCTTTTTTAATAATAGCATTCCAGAATAACCTGGCTCTCACGAAATCGTTCAGGCAACAAGAATCCTCTGATTTGAATTTAAAAATATGATAAAATACATACCGCCCACCGGGCTAATCAGGATGGGGCGTGGTGCAATGGCAGCACAGCAGACTTTGGATCTGTTTATCCTGGTTCGAATCCGGGCGCCCCAGCCTCCAACTCCATTAACAAGTGGGCAAGAACCACCAAAATGACTCCCCTATCGTTTTATAACTCAATCAACTTTTATCGGGGTTATTTTTGTGTCAATATCCCCCCTGATCACCAGCTAAAAAGAGGTGCGAATCTATGAATCTCGGAGTGATTGTCTTAGCTGCCGGTAAAAGCACGCGCATGAAAACGGCTTTCCCAAAGGTTTTACACCGCCTGGCAGGTAAACCGATGATTGAATACGTCTTAGAGGCAGTTCAATCTCTCAGTAGTTTACCCCCGGTGATTGTGGTTGGTTACCAGGGCGATGAAGTCAAAAAAGCGATCGGGGAACGAGCACAATTTGCCTTTCAAGAACCGCAACTTGGAACTGCTCACGCCGTTTTACAAGCTCAACCGCTCCTGGAAGGTAAAGTCGATGCAGTACTCATCACCTATGCCGACATGCCCCTGATCACCCGCCAGACCCTGCTCAATTTGTACAATTTACAACAACATAATCCCGGTCCTCTTTCACTGCTGACCCTTCAATCTGAAAACACGCGTGGGTTTGGACGTCTTTTACGTGACCCAAACGGACGGGTGCAAGCCATCGTTGAAGAAGCCGTAGCTTCTCCGGAGCAACTGGCGATTCATGAGTTGAATGTGGGAATCTATTGTGTCCAGGCAGACTGGTTGTGGAAAGCCCTACCACGCATTACGCTCTCCCCTAAGGGCGAGTATTTCCTGACCGATATAGTGGAACTGGCAGTGAGGGACGGATTCGAGGTAAAGACACTAACTCTTGCTGATCCTGCAGAAGCCATTGGGATCAACCAACGGGTTCACCTCGCCGAAGCCGAATCTATTCTGCGCCAACGCATTAACACCCACTGGATGCTTGAAGGGGTAACTTTGCTGGACCCTCAAAGCACATACATTGAGGCAGAAGTCATCCTTGGTCAAGACACTGTGATTTACCCCAACACTTATCTGTTAGGGAAATCCGTTATCGGAAAGGGTTGCACGCTTGGCCCAAACACCATTGTTCGCGACTCAGAAATCGGGGCAGGCTGCCAAATCTTCTTCTCTGTGGTTGAAAAAGCAATTCTCGAAGAGGATGTTGATGTTGGGCCCTATGCTCACCTGCGTAAAGGCGCACATCTGGCAAAGGGAGTTCATATGGGGAACTTCGGCGAGGTCAAGAATTCCTATCTAGGACCTGGCACCAAGATGGGACATTTCTCCTATATTGGTGATGCCACCATTGGAGAAGGGGTCAACATTGGTGCCGGTACAATCACCTGTAACTATGACGGCGAAAAGAAAAACCCGACCGAAATCGGGGAGGGCGTATTCATTGGCAGCGATACCATGCTGGTAGCACCCGTCAAAGTTGGAAAAGGCGCTCGGACTGGCGCCGGGGCGGTAGTTACCAAGGATATTCCACCCTATAGCCTGGCAGTTGGCGTTCCGGCGCGGGTGATTCGGAAGCTGAAAGAAGGGGATGGATAATATGAGTCTCTGGATCACTCTGCTGATCCTGCATGGTATCAATTTGCTCATTCTAGCAACCCAGACAGTCTTTGGCAATCCCTTTCGAGCCTGGGATGCCGTTGAGAATACCGCCGCTGAAGGAGAAGCAAAGGGATCCTCCACAAAAGAGGAACGCGTTATTGCATTACAAGGTGGATTGACCGCATTACGCGCCCTTTTTTGGGTTGGAATGGGGGTAATCATTTACCGTCTATCCTTCAATGTTGGGCTGTGGAAAACGGCGTTTTTTATATTGGTATTGGTTGTCTTTATCTTAAGTGAATGGGTCACCCAAGCTTTGATTCAGGCTACGGCTGAGGTATGGGAAAAGCGCCTGCAACCTTTTGCCCGGCTGATCGCACTCATCTTCTCCCCTTTGTTGAGCATGGTTTCTCGCTTCGTCCAAAAGATGGTCCCCGCCCCTCAGCCAACTACCTCGCAAGAAATGGCTGAGGAATTAATGGAGTGGGTAGATGTTGCCCAAGAACAAGGGGATATCGGTACCGAACAAGGTCGTTTACTCCATTCAATTTTAGAATTGAGTGACACGGTAGCCCGTGAGATCATGGTGCCGAGAGTGGATATTGTTGCCCTTGAGCAAGAAATGAGTCTCGACGAGGCAGCGCACGTTTTCATCGCTTCAGGACATTCCCGCCTGCCTCTGTACGAAGGAACAATTGATCAAATCCGGGGGATTATCTACGCCAAAGACTTATTACGGTTCTGGGTGGAAAAACAGGTCGAAACTCCTTTGAACCGTCTTGCCCGACCAGCCTATTTTATCCCCGAAGCCAAACGAATTGATGAATTACTGAATGAAATGCAACAACGGCGAGTGCATCTTGCCATCGTGGTGGATGAATACGGCGGCGTTGCGGGTTTGGTTACTCTGGAAGATATCATAGAGGAAATTCTCGGCGAAATTCAGGATGAATATGATCAGGCAGAAGAATTACCTTATCAGGACTTAGGGGGAGGAGAAGTTGTCTTTCAGGGTAAAATCGACCTTGGAGATTTCAATGAGATCATGGCAACCGAGTTACCCAAAGAAGAAGCAGATACTTTAGGTGGTTTCATCCTGCAACAATTGGGGCGTTTGCCATCGGCGGGTGAAAAGTTGTGCGTTAATAATATTGAACTCATCGTTGAGCAAGTAAGCGGACGACGCATTCGCAAAGTGCGGGCTCGCAGCCTCGATGGGGAATGCAACAAGGAGGATCAGAATGTTGACGGATGAACTACGCGAGAAATTGATCGAGAGCGCCCTGGAGGCGCGGCGCTGGGCGTATGCCCCTTATTCCGGCTACCCGGTTGGAGCAGCATTATTAACCACCTCAGGACGCATCTACGATGGCGTAAATATTGAGAATGCTTCTTATCCCAATACAATATGCGCTGAGCGAGTAGCGGTCTTCAAAGCAGTCTCTGAAGGCGAACGGGAGTTTATCGCTATTGCAGTAGTTACATCGAATGCCGGCGCTCCCTGTGGCGCATGTCGGCAAGTGCTGTCTGAGTTTGGTTTGGATACAATCGTGCTCATTGCTGATGAGCAGCGTAATGTCGTGGTGGAGACAACGGTGCGCGAATTGCTCCCCCGCGCTTTTGGAAGAGATCAGGTAATAAAATAAAAAAAGGTTTAGCTGGCAGGGATTTCGCCGGCTGGTTCGATTTGCTCCCCACGGTCGGTAATTAACCCAATGCCATACTTTTTCGCGGCTTCATAGGAACTGGGATCGGCTCGCATTCCGTAAACGTAAACCAGATACGGGCCTTCATAACCGCGCTCGCTCAAGCGCTGTTGCAAACCACCGGAACGCATAGCCTGTGCCCATCTTTCCACAGCACTATAGCCTAACCGCGTTTTTGCTTCTAAAACAACGGTCAGTCTTTTTCCTTCCGCATCCTGAACCGTATAGATAACATCAATCTCGCCATTGAGAGGGAGGTTAAACGGTCCGCTGAGAATTTCATAACCCTTTTGGCGCAGGACATAGCCCAGCATGTCTGCAGCTTCTTGTTCGGTCGTAACACCAATGCGCTCATCAAGACGCGCAAGTTTCGACCAGGTTTTCTCTTGCGCTTCGGCAAGCCTTGCCATAGCAGTCTCCAGGCGTCCGACGCGCTCTTCGGTGCGCTTCTGTGCCTCGGCAAGTTCTGCCATGGCAATTTCCAACCGCCCAACGCGCTCTTCGGTGCGCTTCTGCGCTTCGGCAAGCTCCGCCATGGCAATTTCCAACCGCCCAACGCGCTCTTCGGTGCGCTTCTGCGCTTCAGCCAGCTCTGCCATGGCAATTTCTAACCGCCCAACGCGCTCTTCGGTGCGCTTCTGCGCTTCGGCAAGCTCTTCAAGGCGCTCTTCCGTACGTTTCTGTGCTGCAGCAAGCTCTTCAAGGCGCTCTTCCGTGCGTTTCTGTGCCGCAGCAAGCTCCGCAATCTGCTCTTCGGTGCGCCGCTGCGCCTCAGCAAGCTCCTCAATGCGTTGCTCAGTGCGTTTCTGCGCTTTGGCAAGGTCGTCAACCGTGACAGAAAGAGCAGCTACCTGGACGGCAAGTTCCCGCACCAGCTTTAATAAGTTGTATTCATCGTCCGATAAAATGGCGCGGCGAAACTCTGTCCGCAACTCACTGTCGCCGCCGATGCGCTGAATTAATGCCCGAATCTCATCCATCGATAGCATCTTGAATTAATTATATCATGCTATCTTTCCTGCTGGCTCTTCGCGGCTGAGATAGACGTATTCTCCAGATTTTTAGCAAACTTTTGTCTGCGTTTACGGTTTAAATCTTCCATCAAAGTCCTTAGCCGTTCGCCGCCAATCCAAACCATGAAGGCGTAGATCATCCGATGCCAGTGTTTCAGGGCATAAGATGGATCGAAATAGAGCGCTCTGGCATAATCGCGTAAGGCCAGCGTGGGTTGTTCACCGTCCAGGTAATAACGTGCCTTCAGGCGATACATACCCCCTAGAACCTTACGATGATCAGCGGCAATCTTCGGGGCTAAAGATGGCTGAGTAAGGGCCCATTCATACAGGCGTTGAATCTCTGCGCTGAAGCTTACTGCCTGGGCAACGTTTTTCGCCCGCGGATGCTGGCGGGCGGCTGCCCACAGCGAGGAGACGTGCCGCGTGGAGCTATGAGCGGCAACGCGTACCCATAAATGGTGATCGAGCATATAGTGATAACTCTCATCCAGGTAACCAACTTCCTCCACCACCGAGCGACGCAAGAAGACAGCCGGTTGACAGATTACCCGGAAGCGCAGAAATTCTCTCAAACCCCAATTCCCGAATGACCAGCGGTTGATCGGTCTGTCTGCTTCATCGATTGCAATAGCATCCCCAAAGACCATCCCCAGGGTTGTATCTTCTTGAAATAGCCGAACAGCCTGGGCGATTGCGCCAGGCAGGTACTGGTCATCCGAATTCAGCCAGGCAACGATCTCCCCATTTGCCCTGCGCAGTCCCTTATTGATTGCTTCAGCCTGACCATGATCTTTTTCCGAGACCCAATAGGTTAAGTAGGATTGATATTGTCGAATGATCGCCTGGCTGCCATCAGTAGAATCACCATCAATAATCATATACTCCAAATCGAACAAATCCCCAAGAGAATCTTGATGGATAACCGATCGAATTGTGCTCTCTAAGTACTCAGCCTGATTGTAAGAAGGGGTGATGATACTAACCAGCGGACGCGGGGACATTCTATTGCAACGGATGCCTTAAGTCGAAAATCAGATAACCATTCCCCTCCGCAAGCAGGGGATATTTCTCGTAGAGAGCATTTCTCAGCTCTTCCTGGGATTCAAATTGATTGAGAGCGGTTACCAGAAAGTAATCCATTCCATCGAGACGATTCGTAAAAGTGGTCTCAAAATCCTTTTCCCGTCCGCGCAAGGCAGCCAGTTCCTGTTCACCACTCGTCTGCCAGAGAGTTACCTTCCGCCAACCATAATACATCAGAGGGTATCCATAGCTCTGAGTAAGCGCGATAATCCGTCCCTCAGCAGGTAGTAAATTCCCGATTTTCGCCCAATATTGCGGTGCAGCGCGGTTGTCTTCGGCGCGGGCAGTTGTTATGCTAATCCAGGCTGGATAAACTACAAGCAAGATAACCCAGAATGCCAAACTCAGCCGCCAGAAGCCTTGCAAGTCCTTCAGCCGCTCGTGAATAATTTCCGCCAGCGGCGCCAGCGAGATCGCTAAAATCGGCACGAGCTGGATGGAATAATAGCTATGCGTGTACATTTGATAGGGAACGGTGACTCCATAAATAAAATAACCGACCCACCACCCCAATAAGAGCGAACGTAAGGGCGTTGATGCTAACCAGATACCCAATAATCCTGAAGCTATCGATGCAAATCCAACCAGATCGCTGAGGAAAGATAACCAGCGCACATAGAACGCTGGCTCTTTGAGAAGGTAAGCCAGCGAGGCAGTCCAATTGGTAAAATATGCGCCGATATTTCCCTGACGATTGGAGAAATAATAAGCAAAGGGAATCGCCGCCATGATTATAGACATTACCCAGAGTTGGAGGTTCTTAATCATCTGCCCAAATTTGTAGCGTCCCAACACCAGAGAGATGGCGGAGGCAGCGACAATATAGCCAGCAACCGGCTTGGTTAGCACCGCTATCCCCGCAGCAACTGCAGAGAAGATCGCCCATCGCCAGGTAGGGGTTTCCTGCCAGCGCACAAGAGCATAACCAGCCACAATGATCCACATTGTCATCGCTGGGTCGGGTTGAAACACCCGACTTGCCTGCACAGCAAAAGGCAAGAGAAGCATATAACCCAGAGCAAATAACGCCGCTGCAGGTGTAGTTAACCGCCTGGCAAGAAGAAAAAGGAAAACGGCTCCAATTAACCAAAACAAAATACTATAGGCGCGTCCTACCCAAAGCTGTTCGCTGCCGAGAAGACGATAGGTGTAGGCTGTGAGAGTCTCCAGGATCGGCGCTTCAAAACGCCCGGTGGAGCGGGCAATGGAGAGCGCCAATTCTCGTTTATCCGCCTCGGCATTGGGTAAGATTTGATAATAGATGCTGCGGGCGATAATTGCGCCACGCAATTGACGGGATGGATGGTAATCCAGGGGCGGGTCGGTCAGATCGTAAAAGCGTAAAAACGCTGCTCCAGTTAGCATCAGGAGAACAATCCAAAACTCAAGGGAAAAATAGCGTTTGATTTGATTCATTCTTGAAATCCAAGGGGGAAATTTGTGTAAATCGTCGCAATCCGGTCATCTGTCAAGATGGACAACGTGTTCATTAATCGGAGCAACCGCTCGTTGCGATTCAGGTAGTGAAAGACAACCAGATAACTGATTTCGGTTCCTTCCTGGCTGAGCTCAGGTGTCAGCTCGGTGAAATATCTACCGGGTGACCCGCGCCACAGATACATCGTTGAGAGAGAGTTACTGTAAATTTGTCCCCCTTCCAGGTTTTGCAGCATCTTGATCGACTCAGACTCGTGCCAGCGCCGATTTGCCACCCCCAATCCATTTTTATTGAGCTTTTCCAGGCGCGTAGAACTCTCCTCAACGTAATAAAAAAGCAACAAAATAGCACACAAGACGGCAACCACCTTCCCTACCCCTTTCAGTTTCTTCGCCAGGAAATTTAACAAGACGGGAGTTAGAACAATGACCGAAAGCTGAGTAGGTATCAGCATTCTCTCTGTAAAGCCGATCGCCGGATCAAAAAACAATTTTCCAAGAATGACAAAGGGGACGTAGAGAACGCCAAAGAGGAGATAGATGGCGACCAGCGGTTTTGCTCGAAGAAACTCAGAAACCGATGTCTTCTTCCGATACACTTCGAAAATCCCCCATCCAATAAGTAGCAGCAACAACAGGCTGCCTCCCACAACCAGCCATTTTTCCCGACCGATGATGAAACGCCCAGGCAATAACCATCCCGCAAGGGTTTGAATGATCGACAGCCAGTTTTTGATGCCCATAGGGGTAAAAGTAATTTCTCGATTTAAAAATTGACTTTCGATATGATAGTTCCGGATTGTCCAGAGGAACATAGGAAGGAACGGAATAACAAGGGTTAACCCAACATTCAGTAAATTCTGTCTCCATCCTTGGGGTCTAACAATCATCAATACACAAACCAGCGCAGCAATCGAGGTTACACCTACATAGCGCGTCAGCCAACCAGTCGTCAAACAAATCAGGGCATAGATTAAGAAAATTCGCTTGCTGGTGCGATAAAAGAGATCCACAAGCAAAAATCCACTCAAGGTAAGAACCAGGAAAAGAGGTTCGCTCAACGCCCAGGCATGGCGTTCCAGTAAAGCAGCCGAAAAAAGAGCCAGGAGAGCAGCAAACAGGCTGCTCCACAGAGATTGAGAAATTCGAAAGACACTCAAACCAACCAGAATGATGGTCAACCCAAACAAGAAAGCGTGAAAATAGCGCAGGGTGACGTATGCATCCAGACCTATCCATTCAAAGATTGCAAGTACAAATGGAAAAGCAGGCGGATAATGGGTAAGAGGAACAGGTGCCCCGCCCGAACCTGGGAAGGCGAGTTTTCCCTGCTGAGCCAGACCGCGCGCCGAGCCGATATATTGATATGAATCGGCTACCCAACCTAACCCCCAAACCGTTGCGTAAATGACCATCCAGAAACCAACGGCAGCAAATATCAAGAGGCTCAATCCGAGTAAAAATTGGGTCTGGTGCTTCCCCTGGAAAAGGCGCTGAGTTGTCGTTGAGTCCATGACGAATTATCCAAACAGATGATCGTAATCCACTTTTGGAAATACCTCTAACTTGCCCTCAATGGTCGCATCGAGGACAACTCTTCCAGCTTTCTCGAACGCCTCTTTTGCCATTCGGTAAGCGCGTTCAGAGGTTTCCAGATCAGGAAGTTGCCAGCGAAAGCCTTTGCCGAAGTAATTGCTGTGAAAATGATCCCGATCATCCCCTTGCGAGACCACCGTGGTATTCGGTCTACCCTGGGTAGAAAAACTGTGATCAACCCCCACCAGGATCACTTGCTGAAAGCCCATAAAGAATGCCAGTTGTAAAGCCACATAGGTAACCGTTGCTCCTTCCCACAGACGGCCGCGAACATCGGTAGCAAACTTTGGTCCGGTGTAGGTCGTGTGCAAAAAGATCGTGCGGTCATCAGGTGGATGGATAAAAAAACGATGTGAACGCCACGAAAGGAACTTCGGCATGGGCAAATTAAGAATATCCTGCAAACATTGTTCAATGACCAAATCGTTGATGGAGACATAATAGGTCGGCTGGTACCCCATCTCATCGAATGCCAGATAGATCCGATTCATGCCAAAGGTGATCTCATTCTTCAGTTTTGAAAGATCGGTTCTCTTTAAACTCGGACCATTGCCAAGAATAAAACAACGTTCGCCTTCATGGCGTTTGTAGTAATCACCGAGCAACCGAATGCTGTGCCTGCGCCAGGGATGAAAGGTGGCAGAGGGCAACTGAACAGCGCGCAGGAGCGCATAGCGGAACTGACTTGCCGGACGCCATAGCGCTGGTGGTAGCAGACGTTTGACAAGGGGTAGATAGGTACCCATCGCCTACTCCGTGCTCAAACGGGCCGTTGCACCGCCATCCACAATTAACGCCTGACCGGTCATGAAAGAAGATTGCGTTTCATCGGCAAGGAAGTAGATGGCATGAGCGATCTCTTCCGGCTTGCCAATCCGCCCATTGACCGTCTTACGGGCTAAATTATCCAGGCGTTCGAGAATATCTCCTCCAGCTACGTGTCCGCGCCCCAAGCCGGCGCGCAACATCGGTGTGTCCACTGCGCCAGGTAAAACCGCGTTCGCTCGAATGTTATCCCTGGCAAACTCAATGGCTATCGCCCGCGTCAAAGCCAGCAACCCCCCCTTACTGGCTGCATAAGCGGCGATATTGGCGGAGGTTGCCACAGCATGAACCGATGAGACATTGACGATCGCCCCACCGCCTGCAGCTTTCAATAATGGATATGCCAGTTTAACTCCCAGGAACACAGAGGTCAGGTTGGAGGCGAGAACCATATTCCACTCTTCGATGGTTGTTTCCAACATTGGTTTTGCAACCTGAACGGCCGCATTATTTACCAAAGCGTGCAAATACGGACTGATCTCCTGAGTAGCCGCAAAGATCGCTTGCAGGTTCTCGCTAATCGAAATATCGGCTTGGATAAATGCACCATCCGATGGAAAGGCTTCTCCAAAGGGGGCACGATCGACGCCGATTACCTTCCAGCCCATGCGCGCAAAATGGTGTACTGTCGCCCGGCCTATACCGCCGGCTGCGCCGGTGATCAACACAACCCGAGCAGACGCGTGAACAACATTTTCCATCTGAGTTACTCCTTAAACCAGCTTCTCTGGCAGGTCATGACTTTAAACGATCCACAATGCTTAAGATCTGGTAAACCGCACATAGCGTTCTTCTAAATCCTGACAATCAATCCCCAGACCTTGTAACAAGTTGCGCAGGGTGTTTCGATGCACACGCTCCCACGCAGCAGGACTGGAATTGGCATTATGGGGAGCTAACAGCACCTGATCCATCCTGAGCAGCGGCGAGTCGGGAGGTAAAGGCTCCTGCTCAAAGACATCTAATGCCGCTCCACCAATTTGTCCGTTTTGCAGAGCATGGATCAGAGCCTGTTCATCCACCACTGCCCCTCGCGCCGCATTGATCAGCACTGCGCCCGGTTTCATGAGCTTCAAAGTCTTTTCATTGATCAGGTGATAACTGGTTGGATTGAGATCACAATTCAGGCTGACAAAATCGGAACGCTGTAATAAATCTTCCAGGCTGGTCATTTCGACCTGATACTCAGCGACGAAATCGTGAGCAATTTCGACAATATCATTCCCTAAAATGCGCATTCCAAAAGCGCGCGCCCGACGGATGACCGCCTTACCAATATTGCCCACTCCAATAACGCCTAAGGTACATTCACTCAGAGAACGCCCCGGAAGCTTCTCCCATTGACCGGCTTTCATTGCCCGATCCATCCAGGGTTGGCGGCGGGCGAAAGCCAGCATGTATCCTAAAACTGTATCCGCCACCGGCAACGTAAAGGCATTCGGGGTACGGCAAACTTGAATCCCCAAGCGGTTTGCAGCCTCATGGTCAATGGAATCCACGCCTGACCCCCACTTGGAAATAACTTTCAAGCGTGGAGCACAGGCTTCCAGAACCCGCGCAGAGTAGCGGTCATCGCCGCAGATCGTGCCATCATACAGACCGGCGTACGTGAGCAATTGTTCTTCAGACAACCGCTCTTTGACTTCAGCAGAAAGCACTTCAATGCCATAGCTTTCCAGCAACGGTTGAAAATGATGACGGCGCGGTAACATATACGGAGCAGAAAAAAGCACCACAAAGGTCATAAAGCTTCCTCTTTATTTCTCAAGATTTCTTTGAGCAAGAAAATCCACAATCGCAAAGTCTAACTCGTCATCAATATCCCAGGCTTCAGCCGCATCGATTTCAAACATCAATGGGCGTTCTCCAAGGCGGTTCCGTCTCCGAAGCAAGGTCTCAGCCGTAAAGATATAGATACAAGAGTTCTCCTCATAGACTGGCGGTAAATCTTGCGTTTGCAACAAGATCGCTGGATTGTGATTGATAGCGCGGCCGAGTTGGTCATACAATCGGGTTTGCCAGCGAGTAACTGAAAAGAGCGAGTCATAGGCTGGATAATTTTCCAGGAAGGTATGAATCGCCCGAGAGATCGTCTCTGCTCTCAGCAACGGATTGGTCGTATGGGTTTGGAAATAATATTCAGCTCTTACCTGGGATACGTCATACGCTAAAATTTCATTCATTGGCACTCGATCGCCGCACAGAGCTTCCGGACGAACCAGGGGGTGAACCCGAGGGAAATGGCTTTGCAGTTCGCTCAGGATCAGGGGACTATCGGTGTCGACGACAATTTCCGTGATTTCCGGACAGTTCTGCAAGGTCTCTAAAATATGATGAAATAAAGGCTTGCCGGCTAGAGGGCGATAATTCTTGCCGGGTACTCGCTGGGAGTGATGGCGCATGGGAACAAGGGCAACAATTTTCGGTGAAGATGCTGTCATCTTAATTTCGTTCGCTTTGAATTTCGGTATCATTATACCGAATCGGCTCAATGTTGCGGGTTTTGGCAAGGGTCTCGCCGTTCCGAAATTGGCGTGGATAGTAAAAAGTCTGGCGCAGTTGCCAGGTAAGCGGGCCTGCCTGACGATAACCACGGTAGGTACCCCAAAACTGCATCCAGCGAAACCAGAGAATATCCCACCAATGACGGCTCAAAACCCGCTCCTGACGCGCCTGCCATAAATCGGTGAAGATGTTGCTCAGGGTCAGGCGAAAGAAATCCAGCAAGGTGAATTTCTCTTGAGGAAAGATGCGCTTAAATGCCATGGCTTCGCGGCGGTAACGATTAAAAACTGCCCGCGGGGTTTCCTGATGAACATGCACAATCTCCGCTTCGGCAACATAGGCTATTCGATAGCCCTGTTCCAGCGCCCATTTTGCCCAGGCAACGTCTTCTAATCCGCTCAGGGTTTCATCATAGGGATGCTGTTGCCATAAGGCGCGCCGGATGGCAGCATTGGCATTATTACAGAAGGGATGGCTTTGGGAAAGCTGGGTCTGCTCGCCATACCATTGGAAGAAAATCTGTTTCTCGGAGAAGAAACTCTGCGAATTACCGCGTTGTTTACCATAGGTGAGTGCAATTTTCTCGTTTTCAAAGGGAGCCAATAAACGCTCCAACCAGTCCGGATAGATTGGATAGACATGCGCGCTGGCCATGACAACGAAATCGGTGCTGGCGTGTTGAATACCCAGGTTGAGTGAGCGCCCAAAAGTGAACTCGTGCGGTTCTATGCGCACAACCCGCACGCCGAAACGCCGGGCAATATCAACCGTCCGATCGGTTGAGCCGGAATCGACCAGAATGATATCAACTGGCTGAAGCGTTTGATGAGCAATCCCTTCTAATAATCGCCCGATATGCTTTTCTTCATTGTATGCCCGGATGACCACCGAGCAGGATGTCACGTTACGAAGAGACAATGTTGCTGATCAAACTCCCAATCAAGACACACAGACTGCACAGCGCAATCAGGAGGGCAAGGATCCCAAAAATCAACATAAAGTTTCCACCAACCACGTGGTGTTCTAAAACTGCTTCTTTCGGGTTTTCAGGATTATAATACACTCTCACCTGCGCGCCCACAGGATAGCGCGCAATTTCTTCTCTGGGTTTTTTGGGCGAAGAATACTCCTTTCTGGCACCGAAGGCGATTTTATCTCCTTGATAAGTCACTCCGCCAACTTGATAGCTATATTCCACATGGGCATAATAGGTGCGTCGAACATCTCCCTCATCATCCAGACTGCTTCTCTCGCGCACTTCGGCAAGGTTTATCTGGGCAGGAACGGAGGGCCAGTTCTGACTTGCCGCTGCTTTTTGGCGCTCCTTACGGCTGGTAATCACCAACCAGACCCCCAGCACACCAAAGATCAGACAAAAAAAGCCCCCACATAATAGAGCAAATAATATCGGAAAGGCATCGCCATTCATAGCTTCCTCACTTTCTTCATAAGGGGATGTGAGTTCAGGAGTCCTTTTCGCATTATACCTTCGGGCACCAAAGCAAAAAGGGAGCCAAATCGTTGGTACAGGTATGAAAATCTTCCCGTTTGACTTGAAGCAATAAATGCGAGAACTATCCCTGACTCGGACTCAATTGATGATAATCGAAAAATCAAAATTTTTTTGAACCGTTTCACCAGTTCTCATCTTTCTCATAACCCAACATCGTCAAAATACCGGGACAAACCTCCTTGAATAATTGTTTATGTTGGGGAGTGAACACCTCTCGCCAGCCGCCTGTACCACCTTTGCGAAAGGTCGGAGAGCGTTGAGGCTGGATATGATCTTCCAGGATTTGAATAGCTTCTTCAATACTTCGAGAGAAAGGGAATCCCCGTCTACCAGCATGTTCCAGTATTGCCCGCAGAACAGATTGACGTTCTCCAAAGAAGGCCTCGTATTGTAAAGTCAGCACATTCGGGTTCTCTAACCATCCCAAATACGGCTCAAAGCGCTCGGCAAGGCTTGGCAAAGGGGGCTCAGCCTGGGGCACGCCGGTGATCGTTGCCGCCAAACGGTCTTCAAAGGTGGCGTATTCATGCGCAAAGAGACGGTGATGGGCATGACGAGGCTCCATTTCGGTAACATAGTGCACATGTGAGATTGCCACATCCCGGGGATCGCGCAGGATAAAATAAGTGGCAAACGGATAGGCTGCCAGGATTTCCACCGCCTGCGAGAAGGCATGAAGATGTCCGTAACCAATATCGCCTGGTAGAAACCGCTTAAGGTCAGTAATGATCTCAACCTCGGAGCGCAATCGGCCACCATCCCCCTCGTACATCACCACTGCAGGCAAACCGCTATCCACCGCCGGTCCTATCTCCTGAAAAGCCTGTAAAACTTGAGTCAGCAAATGGGTGCCGCTTTTTGGAAAAGAGTTTGCAAACAAGATGGGCAACCCCTGCAGGGAAAAGCGCGAATAGCGAATCTGCTGACGTAAGCGCCGCAAAAGGCGCCGCACCAGGCGCGCTTTGATCATCCAGGAAGGTTGACGAAGGGGGCGCGAAATTTTATGACTCATCTATCAATTCCTAACGGATATTTTAATTGACAAACTCAGAAAACCCGTCACCCAGGGGGTTGCCTTCCCTCTGCAAAGACCAGCCGAACCAGGACAAATAGCAATAAAGCAAGCCCGCACAACCAGAGGGTGATTACCAGCACAACCCCTGATCGAACGGTTAGCTTGCCCGCCTGTTCAAGTGTTTCGGCTTGCTGGCGCGCTTCCGCCATGATGTGGGGAGGAATCATCCTCAGGGCAAGGGCAATGCCTAGCGGAGTAATCAGGAGGTCATCTAAGTAGCCCAGGATGGGAATAAAATCCGGGATCAAGTCAATGGGACTAAAGGTATGAGCGACCACCAGGGCTGTGAATACCTTTGCATACCATGGACAACGGGGATGGCGATAGGCAAGATAGAGCGCATAGGCTTCGCGCTTGAGCGCCTGAATTCTTTGTCTCAAGGAAGCATACATTTCAACTCAGCGATTAGAGAGAAGCTATACGAATTTTAGCCTATCTTACGACTTAAAGCAGCCTCTCTCCATCCTGGATGCAATATCCAGGTTTACCCGCCACCACAAGGATTCTGGGAGCATCAATTGGAATTGACCAATCGATTAGCTACCACAACAGCTTGTTCTGCATTCGAGGCAAAACCATCCGCTCCAATCTTTTGCCATAGATCGGGGTAGGTATTGAAAGGTAAGCCACCCACCAGTATTTTGGGGCTATCATCGCCTTTGGATTTACGCACGGCATGGATTAACTGTTCCACATCCCAAATATGGGTTGGGAGCGTGGTTGAGATCGCCATCAAATCCACATCAATCTTATCCATATATTCTACAATTGCGTGGATGGGTGTATTTTGCCCAAGGTAATAAATATGCCATCCTTCCATCTGAAAGAAATCCGCAACCATCCGCAAACCAATTTCATGAAGTTCATTTCCGGGACACACAGCGACCATAGCTCGCCCGTTACAAGAAGGTCGAGCGATGAGGGGGTAAAGCTGCGCCATCAGCAACTGAATCGAAGCAGTGCAGAAATGCTCCTGGGCAATGCTGACCTGCTTCCTATGCCATAAACATCCGATCTCCTTTTGACAGGGTTCAAAGACCTGCAAGTAAAGGTCTCGAACACTCGCTCCTGCAGCAATGGCATCTTGAATTAATTGAAAAGCCGTCAAGCGATCTCCTTGGAGAAGGGCATTGAGGAATTGATTCGCTATACTGTGAAAAGGATTCGCCGGGTCGAGAAAGCTGGATTGTGCTTGAAGCGGTTTTTCTAACAGTCCGATACCCAGCGTGAGCCATTGCTCAAGATAGGGTGCACCTTCGGGTAAAAAATATACGCACAAGTAATCTCTGATGAGAGCCAGGTTTTCCTTCAAGCCCTCAATCGAGAAACCTAAACTGGAGAAGAGAACCTTCACCCAGTCGAGATAGTCAAAGAACATTTGCGGGCTGTCCAATGCCAGGGCTTGAGCCAGATAAGCCAGATGAGACTCAGTATCCTTTTCGGTTTTTACAAATCCTTCCTCCCCGTATAGCTCCGCCAGACGGGGGTGGGCTCGCCATTGTTCATGGGTAATCAAACGCGCATAATAGGATTTTTGTTTTTCGATCGATAAAGCCAGATTGACTCGATCCATCTAACCACTCCCTGTTCTTTTTTCAAAAACCCAACCTTGCTTACCTGAAGGGGACTTTGCGATGTTGCCAATCAGTTGCTGTCCACCCAAGGTCTTAAAGAAAAAATCCATCTTTTTGAGGTTTACCTCCCTAAACGCCCTTACCTTAGCTTTATGTAAATTATAGCAAATATCCCCAAAATAGAAAAGTGGTTGCGAAGCGCAATCAACTGCAACGCTCTGTCATGGGCAATGATGTTCTCTATCATCTTTTTTCGATTGTGATAACCCGGGAGCATTTGAGACTGTGACGAATTCCCTGATGCGCCTCTGAGCCAATTTTACATACTCCTCATTGATGTCATAGCCCACATAGTGACGCTGTGTCTTTATCGCGGCAATAGCCACCTGTCCACTTCCCATAAATGGATCAAGCACGACTTCGTCTTCAAAGGTATAAAGTTGAATCAACCGATAAGGGAGCTCCACAGGGAAAGGGGCTGGATGACCGACTTTGGTCGCCGGTTCTGCAGCAAATGTCCAGACGCTTTTCGTGAACTCCAGAAACTCCTCTTTTGAAATCGTGCTCTTGCGTTTCAGGTTTCCTCTACCGAACATACCCTTTGAAAAAACCAGAATATACTCATGGATATCCCGAAGCGTAGGATTTTTCGCAGAAAGCCAGCTACCCCAAGCCGTGGAGGGGCTGCCACTGGACGCCTTGTTCCAGATAATTTCACCTCTCATCAAAAATCCTGAATCCAGCATATCCTCAATGAGAAAAGCATGAAGCGGAATGTAAGGCTTTCTTCCGAGATTAGCGATATTAATGCATGCCCTCCCACCCGGCACCAGCACCCTCTTGACTTCAGTCCACACCCTCTTCAAAAATTCTCTGTACTCCCTCAGGGCAAGATTCTGATCATATTCTTTTCCGACATTATAGGGAGGTGAGGTTACCATCAGATGAACGCTGTTATCCGGCAATTCTTCCATCCGTTCACTGGTCTTACAAAAGATTTTATCCAAAACTTCAGCGGGAATCGGATTTTCCAGATATTCTACGATTTCTTCCTTCGGCAGTTCTTCATACAATTTACTTGCATAGAACGATGTAGAGTCGTGGTTTATCCTTCCAGGAGAGCCGAAGGCGCTGGTTTTCGTCCCTGTCTTTCGTCGATTCAGTTTCATATAGCTCTTCCTCCAGAGGTCAATCCCTCGAATGCGCAGCGAACGAAGCGATGTCAGGTATGAGTGCAATTCAGGCGCCTTCCGGAATAAGGCCCGCTGCGAATCTTACCATTGCTTAAGAGAGTGTGGAATCTCGCCATCGGGTTGCCTTGCGAATAATCCTGCCAATATGCTCCTCAAAGTCGGGCTACTCGCTTGCACAGCCATTGTAACCATCGCAATGAATCACCCCCTCACAACAACTCTGCCGGGAGAGTCGCTTTCTTTTCTCTGGCAGAACGGCAAAGATAGAATATCGCAAGATAAAAACCGAGCTCTATAATGAATACAATCAATACCTGGAGTGAGGAGCGATGATGATAGAGCCCAACTCCCAGATAAACCATTGAGACCAGACGATTGAACCCCTCGACAACACCACCAATGAAAAGGAATGGAAACCATAACGGAAATAGAATCACCAACAAAGCAGCAAGCTTTTGTTTTGCCAGACAAGCACGCAGGAACATCCAGGCACCGCTGCATGTCAGAAACCAGTTTACTCCGAGAGCCAATGGGCTAACGACAACCGGTTTGGAAATGATGGTGATCGAATCCAGCCTGATGCCTGCATAACCAGCCTGCAGGAGAGTACTCAAGCTACCCACAAAGACCGCTTGCTTTATGACAAGCCTATCCAGGCGTCTATGCCTGATCTGCCAGAAGACCCAAGACAGGGGCAGGAGGGCAAAGATTGCACTGACTTTATCGCCACCGCTTTGAGGAAGAAAAAGCAGGGCAAAATCCAGGGAGTCGCTCAAGATATCCGTTGCGAGCCAATACCAACGAGAATGACGCTCAAAACGCAGTTCCAGTTCCCCCCCTTGGGTTGCGACAAGAAGGAATTTATCTTTCCCAAAATTAAGCATCTGTAAGCGACTATTGTAAAAGAGGTCATGATCACTCGCCGTTGTGATGCCAACAGCGTGAACAAAAGAATACTCAGCTCCACCTTTGACCCGCACGGGGATAATCCCGGCCGGGATATTCTGATAGACAAGCGTACGACTTGACCCCTCGACAGTATCTGATTTCAGATTATAAGGAACCTCTCTTTGCAGAAAGAGGCGAGGATCACCTAACAAAAAGAAGTAAGGAAAAGCAGCAAAGCCTTGAAGGGCACCTCGATTTTGAAGTTGGACAATCACTCCGACGGGAAAATCAGGATAGGAATAGCGATAGGGTAACCCATCGAACTGACCGAACAGATAACCTTCATTTGGACTGTAGGCAAAACCCGTATAGGCAGCCGCACCCTGATCCACAAAGGCCAGGGCAAGGGAGTCCTTCTCCCACAAGCGAAACGTATTACAACTTGCCGATTGAACGACCACCGGCGGTAATGGACGAATATCTTGTCTGGATAAACGAACCTGCTCATCAAGCTTCCAATACCTGGCCGCGCCATGACCGGTAAAGGTTAGATAATCTGCTTTGTGAAGATAGTGCAGCAAATTCTCGCGAGTTAACGGCATGGTTTGTTGTTGCTCATTTTGCCAAATTTTGAGCGTAGCCTGGATATGCGCAGATGGATTGGGAGCATTGGCAGCCACAAGGGTCTCGCCGCGAACATTTCTCGCTCTCAACCAGAGCGCACGAGCCTTATCCAGGCTGGAAGCCGAGATGATCCCCACGGCAATGGGCTGTTTTGCCAGAGCGTGCCCCATCTCAATCACTTTCGTATCGGACAGGTTGGAAGGCGAAATCACCCAAAGCAAATAGGTCGGTTGAATTTCCAGAACTTCGGCGAGGGTGTGCAAAACAGGAATGTTTTCTGTGCGAGAAATCTCCTGAGCAAGTGGATAATATGCATCTGTCGGATCGGCGAGGAGAAGGGCAGAGGGATTGCCGTCGTGAGCATAGGCGCGCTGAGGCAAGTTGGTAACCCATCCGATGGTAAGCAGGATGATGATCAAGAAAAATCTCTCTTTTGTGCAGAAATTGGTTATAAAGGGCGCGAGCATTGTCAAGAACGTCCTGAAGTAACTACCCCCCATATTATCAGATATTTGCTGAACTATCCACAGGGGTGTTTACAGGCGGTGATTTCCACTTGCCGCAAGCCAGAGCGCAACGTCTTTGCTTTCTTGCACAGTGTGTTTGCTCATCAGCCTGTCTTCCTGCTGGTAAGGTAGACAGTTATGACGTTTCTCATATTTCCGTCATACTATCCGGCAATTTAGTAAGATGCCCCTTGATGCTGATAATCAGCCACTCAAACGCCTTGCGCTTCACCTGCGCAGCTCAGCGCAGCAGGTCAGGTGCAAGCGTGTGTTAGGCGGCTTCGATCGCACAGATTCATTTTTCAATAGCCGCTTTTTGTGCTCCAGAGTGTGATTGCGGACCGAATCCGTGCAGAGCCCCGCAGAGAGGTTGCAGAGCCTTCGCCCAACGCCGTGACAGGCCAGCCGGCCTCCTGTCCTCTACCATACGCGCCGGAATGCAGAATCTCACGATCGCCAAACCGTCCCGGGGATGGGGGCGGTGAGCATGAGAGCCCCAGCCCCCTCCCCGAGAGCAATCGCCTCCCCCCGGGTGGGCGACAATGATTCCGGGCACGCGGGCGGCGCACAGGTCAGCGGTCGCGCAGGACAAGGGGGAGGTAGATCAACTTGAGCGTGGTCACCTCTTCCCAGGCATACTTCAGGTCATGGTTGGTTATATCGTAGTAACTGATGTGCGGGCGGCTGTTGATATCCAGGGCAAGGGAGGTGTACTCGCCCACATCCCCGGCGCTGTCCACCGTCTCGGTGTGCCAGGCGGAGCCGTCAAAGTAGGTGTACTTCAGGTCGCTGTTGCCCAGGTCGTAGTGACTGATGTGGGGGTTCCCGGCAGCGTCCAGGGCAAGGGAGGTGTAGAGACCCACCTCCCCTGCGCTATCCACCGGCTCGATGTGCCATTCCGAGCCGTCAAAGTGAGCGTACTTCAGGTCACGGTTGGTAACGTCGTGGTAACTGATGTGCGGATGGCCGCTGCTGTCCAAAGCCAGAGAGGTGCATATGCCTACCCATCCCTCGCTGTCCACCGTCTTGGTGTGCCAGGTGGAGCCGTCAAAGTGAGCGTACTTCAGGTCACGGTAGGTGGCATCGTAGTAACTGATGTGCGGATGGCCGTTTGCGTCCAGTGCCAGGGAGGTGTACTCGCCCACATAGCCGGCGCTGTCCACCGTCTCGATGTACCAGGCCGAGCCGTCAAAATGGGCGTACCTCAAGTCGCCGTTGTAGTAACTGATGTGCGGGTGGCCACTGCTGTCCAGGGCAAGGGAAGTGTATCTGCCCACATACCCGGCGCTGTCCACCGGCTCGATGTGCCAGTCCGAGCCGTCAAAGTGGGCGTACTTCAGGTCTTCGTTGGTGGAGTCGTAGTAGCTGATGTGCGGGTGACCGTTTGCATCCAGGGCAAGGGACGTTTCCAGGCCCGCGTCGGTATCCACCGTCTCGATATGCCAGGAGGTGCCATCAAAGCGGGCATACTTCAGGTTCTCGTTGGTGACGTCGCGGTAACTGATGTGCGGGTGACCGTTGCTGTCCAGGGCCAGGGAGTTGTGCTCGCCAACATCCCCGGTGCTGTCTACGGTCTCGGTGTGCCAGGCGGAGCCGTCAAAATGGGCGTATCGGAGGCCGTATCCGAGAATCGAATAATCCTCAATGTGAATAATATGCGGATGCCCATCAGCGTCCAATGCCAGAGAAGAATGGGAACCTACATCCCCGGCGCTATCCGCCGTCTCCTTGTGCCAGGCGGAGCCGTCGTAGTAGGCGTACTTCAGGTCGTGGTTGTCCCAATCGAAGTAACTGATGTGCGGATGGCCGCTGCTGTCCAGGACCAGGGAGGTATCCAGGCCTGCGTCGGTATCCACCGTCTCGATATGCCAGGAGGTGCCATCAAAGCGGGCATACTTCAGGTTCTCGTGGCTGACGTCGCGGTAACTGATGTGTGGGTGACCGTTGCTGTCCAGGGCCAGGGAGTTGCCGCTCCCCACCTCTCCGGTGCTGTCCACCGTCTCAATGTGCCACGAGGTGCCGTCAAAGTGGGCATACTTGAGGTCGTCGTTGGTGGAGTCGGAGTAACTGATGTGCGGGTGGCCATTTGCGTCCAGCGCCAGAGAGTTGGAATCGCCCACATCCCCGGTGCTGTCCACCGTCTCGATGTGCCAGGAGGTGCCGTCAAAGTGGGCATACTTGAGGTCGTCGTTGGTGGAGTCGAAGTAACTGATATGCGGATGACCGTTTGCGTCCAGCGCCAGAGAGGTTTCCCACCACACGTCTCCGCTGTTATCCACCGTCTCGATTTGCCACTTTGAGCCGTTAAAGTGGGCATACTTCAGGTCGTGGTTGGTGAAGTCCAGGTAGCTGATGTGCGGGTGGCCGTTTGCTCCCAAAGCCAGAGAGGCTTCATCCCCCACGCCGGGGGCGCTGTCCACCGTCTCTCTGTGCCAGGCGTTTCCGTAGCGCCAGGCGTAGTAGAGGTGGTCTCCGCCGTAGGCAATGTGGGGATGTCCGGAGCCATCCAGCGCCAGACTGCGCGAACCCACGCCATAAAAGTTCGGGGGATCATCCACCGCCTCCAGGTGCCAGAGGGAGGCTCCGCCCACCGGAGCATGGAGCGCCTCGGCTCCGCCCGATGTCGCCCGGCCAACTACCGCCAGTGCCAGGAGGCCGACCAGCGCGCTGGTCAGGGCCCTACCGACCCATCGTCGTTTGTCCGTTCTCCAGGTATTCATCTTTTCATCTCCTTTTTCCTATTCTCTAACATGTCTGCCCAACGGCTGGTTTTCGCGGCAGGCGGGAGATTGGGTGGGAAAATGCCAAAGGGTGAACCACGCCTGCGGGCTAAATCTCCTAGGGCGGGGGAAACGCCCCCCGCCCGTCCGCGGCAAACAATGTTGGGCGTAACTACAAATCGCACAATTCGTCATTCTCCTGATTGACCTGCCTCTGCCTGCCCTGCGTGACCTGCATTGTCGCCCGCGTGCTGGGCGGCGTGAGTTGACAATCGCCGATTCGCTTTGTCTCTATGCCATGGAAACCGTAAAAGTGTCCTACTCGACCCATGCATGTTAGGCGTAGGGCAGCGGCCGTTCTGACCAGCGGTTGCTATCAGCGAGAAAGGGGGAAATTGTATGCCGATCATCGGCTGCTGCTTCCTTCCTCCAAGATAAACCTCAGCGTCCTTTCAGCACCAGGGGCAGGTAGATCAACTTAAGCGCGACGATCTCTCCCCAGGCATACTTCAGGTCATCGTTGGTATCGTCGTAGTAACTGATGTGGGGCTTGCCATCGGCGTCCAGCGCCAGGGAGGTGTACCAGCCCACCCATCCGGCGCTGTCCACGGTCTGGATGTCCCATCCGCTCCCCGTCCAGCGCGCATACTTCAGGTCGCCCTTGGTCACATCGTAGTAACTGATATGGGGCTTGCCATCGCCGTCCAGCGCCAGGGAGGTGTACCAGCCCACCCATCCGGCGCTGTCCACGGTCTGGATCTGCCACGTGCTCCCCGGCCGGCGGGCATACTTCAGGTCATTGTTGGCGTAGTCGTAGTAACTGATATGGGGATTGCCATCGCCGTCCAGCGCCAGGGAGGTGCCCCGGCCCACATCACCGGCGCTGTCCACAGGCTGGATCTGCCACGTGCTCCCCGTCCAGCGGGCATACTTCAGGTCGCGGTTGGTCACATCGTAGTAACTGATATGGGGATTGCCATCGCCGTCCAGCGCCAGAGAGGTGTACTCGCCCACCCATCCGGCGCTGTCGACCGGATCAGTGTGCCAGGCCGAGCCGTCATAGTAGGCGTACTTCAGGTCATGGTTGGTCCAGTCGTGGTAACTGATGTGCGGGTGGCCGGAAGCGTCCAGCGCCAGGGAGGTGAACTCGCCCACATCCCCGGCGCTGTCCACGGTCTGGATGTCCCATCCGCTCCCTGTCCAGCGCGCATACTTCAGGTCGTAGTTATCCCAGTCATAGTAACTGATGTGCGGGTGACCGTTGCTGTCCAGGGCAAGGGAGGTGTACCCACCTACATCCCCGGCACTGTCCACGGGCTGGATGTCCCATGCGCTCCCCGTCCAGCGGGCATACTTCAGGTCGCCGTTGGTCCAGTCGTAGTAACTGATGTGCGGCCGGCCGGAAGCGTCCAGCGCCAGGGAGGTGTACCCACCCACCTCCCCGGCGCTGTCCACTGTTTCGGTCACCCAGGATGTGCCGTTGAAGTAGGCGTACTTGAGGTTGAAATCTTCGTCGGTCCCATCGGCATAACTGATATGGGGATTGTCATCGCCGTCCAGCGCCAGGGAGGTGTACCAGCCCACCCATCCGGCGCTATCCACGGTCTGGATGTGCCATCCGCTCCCTGTCCAGCGCGCATACTTCAGGTCCTCGTTGGTCCAGTCAAAGTAACTGATACGGGGATTGCCATCGCCGTCCAGCGCCAGGGAAGCGTACCGCCCCACCCCTCCGCTGTCATCCACAATCTCGCTGTGCCATTGCGTCCCGTCATACCAGGCATAGTAAAGGAAATCCCCGCCATAGGCAATATGGGGATGGTTCTGGGCGTCCAGACGCAAACTGCGATCTGTCATCTCCTGGAAAAACCTCGGAGTATCCACCCGCTGGATATGCCAGGTGTGGCCATTAAGGGAAGTGTCAGGATGACCACTCTGGCTGTGTCCCAAAGGCGTCCACGCCATGGTGAGGAGCAAGGCACAAACCAGGGACAATAATGGGAAGTGTTTTGCTTTCATCTTTTGCCTCCTGCTTATCAGCCATATGATTTTCCTGTGAGTTGGCAACGGAGCTGCAAAACTTTACTGAACCGAATCTTTTTCTGGCCTTTTCGTATCATCTTAGCAAAGGGGACTGACAAATTTCTGACAGATTCTGGCGTTCTTGCTGTTCCTTTGGGGGGTTCAAGTCCAAAGGCAACCGCCGCCAGCGCTAAAAGAACGACGGCGAAGCTGGTCTTAATCCGCTCGCAATACCCAAGATGGCACAAAGCGTCATCTTGCATTTGCTGTTTCATCCCTGATCCCTTCCCGGAAACGGTGCAGGAATGTGCGCCAAACGATATGCGGTTCCGCCTCCCCGCTGGAACGCATTACTACCTCCCCGCATCCTAAGAACCGTGCGCGACAGTCTCCCGTCACACAGCTCAAGCCCCTCGAACGACTTGCCAGTCATGCAGTAACACCCTCCCGGCTGTGTTACCTGAACGACATCCCTCTGCGGCTACCCACGGGCTACTGACTTCCAGAAGCGCACGAGCAGGTCTTGCCTGTTGTCATCTGCTTCCCTCACAATGATAGTTGTTCAGGCTTTCATGTACCGAGAGACCCGTTGGGAAGCTGCACCCTCTTGGGTTGGGTATCTCCACCTTCCAATAACCATATTCGCCCCATTATTGGCGGCCCCTATCTTTTCCGAGTACAGGCAAGGCAATCCTTGCCCTTATCGGGTTCTTGTCGGGCTAATGGTTACTGGTGATAAGCGGTAGATAGCAGTCGAACTCGCTGCAGGGCTCGCAGGTCATCTGTAGCAACGCCTCAAATGGCATTGGTGAGATGGCGCCATAGCCGACCGTGCCGCCCACGGTCCATATCTTGTCTGCCATTTGCCAGCCGACCGAGCCGAGTTGAGCCACGTGCAGCGTCTGCGGCAACGGTATCTCCCAGGCGTCGCTGGCGATGTCGTAGACATAGACAGTGTTGTTGAAGTTGCCCCAGTAGCCGTTGGGGTCGCCCCCGATGAGCATGATCTTGCCCCAGTCTTCCTCGCAGACCAGGGCCGGGGTCATGGCGCCAGCTCCGGCGGGGATGTCGGCCAGGCGCGTCCATTGCGAGCCGGAGGGTTGGGTGGCATCCAGGCGATAGAACTCGTGGAAGCCGCGGTAATCACCGCCAATGTAGATATAGCCCAGACAGCCCACGCCAGCGCCCAATATGAACCCGTCGCGCGAGGAGCCGGCTGGCTTTTTGTCCAGTTGCGTCCAGGCATTGGTGGCAGGGTTGTACTGCCAGGTCTCCAGCGTCGTATTGGGAAATTCGGAGTTCGTACCGCCGCCGACGTGGAACAGACACTCACCTGCGCCGGAGGAGCAGGTGCCCACCCCACCGGCGCCGCCGCCACGGGCGTTCGGCATGTCCGCCGGGGTGGTGTTGTCCCAGGCATTCGTGGCCGGATTGTAGATCTGCAGGTCGTTAGTGGCACTGAAAGTAGCGTCATAGCCGCCGGCTGCGTAGAGCAGGCCGTTGATCCAGCCCACCACCAGGCTGAAGCGCCAGTTGGGCATGTCGGTCAACTGCGTCCAGGTGCCGGTTCCGGGATCATACATCTGCAGATCGGGATTAGGCTGGCTTGAGCCGACACTCAGGCCACCGACAATGTAGCCTACTTGACCCGCAGCCGCCGGGTGGGTGCCAACAGTGCCGCCGGCCCATTGGTGCGGCGTAGCGCCCTCAATCGGCTCAAGCTTCCAGCCAGCAGGGTCAAGGTTCCAGTCAACCAGGTGTTTGGTTATGAAGGACTCATCCCAATTGCTCGGTGTGGTCGCATCCTTGGCATTGATCTGGCAGCGCACTACGTCGCCAGGCTCACCGCGCGGCTCAAAGCCAACGGTAAAGGTCATGTTCGTGCCGTTGGTAAGGGAGAGTTGTGGGGGGCCGATACAGACGCCGGTGCCAGCAATGACAGTATAAGTCAGGTTAACGATGGTATCGTAGCCGGCGTTGTTCCCCACTGTGAGCACGTGCTCCTGCGGTTCACAGGCACAGCCATCGGCCTCGATCTGGGCCGGGGTCAGCATGATGGGCTGGATGGTCGTCTGAGGCTTGATCCACTCGTCGTACGGTTTGCTATTCATGCTCGGCGGGGTGTATATATTGCTCAGGCAGGTAGAGTGCGGCGGGCTGTCATCTTTGTCGCCATCTCCATACCACGACTCCAGCGCGTCAGGCGCACCTGTGCCGGAGGTCACCTCGAAGCAGTAGGCGGAATCGCTGTGGTCGGTCAAGGGTTGTAAGTGGGAGTGGGCAATATTGACTTCGTAAGGCGCGATCTCAAACGACCGGAAAAAAAAGCCCCAGAAGCTGCTGAGCGATTCAAGACCGGTGTTTAGGCCGGCTCCCAGGGAAGCACGGGGCGGTGATTGTGCTACGGTGGCTTCAGAGACTGTTCCTAGCAACAGGGTTAACAAAAGCGCCCAGATCACTCCTTTGTATAGTTTCATTTTCTATCTTCCTTTCTGGATAATCTAATCGTAAATGGTCAATAGGCTAATTTCATTGCGCTGCGTCGCTAATTTTCCTCACCTCTTATAGATATAGGAATTGGTCCAGATCCCTTCTGACTTGCAAGGGCTATCAATCCGTAGCGCACCTAGATGCATGGATAATTCCAGTACTACAAGAAGTCAAAAAACTATAATGAACAGATTTTCCTTAAAATCTTATTTTCCTGCGAGTTGGTAGCAGAGTCGCCTAACGGTTTTTTTGAACCTGAATTTTTCACCGACTTCTGCGCTTTATCATAGCAGGATGGATTGACAAATGACTGACAGAAGACTGACAGAGAATGCCGCGCTTGCCAGTACTTTCGGCGGCTTTACAAGCCCGAAGGCGACCGCCGCCAGCGCGGGCACGTTTACGGCAACCTCAAGTCGTCCACAGTGGCTCGACCGAGATTCTCTTGGGCTTTGACACCCGCTTGAGTTATCCACCAGACCTTCGATTGATGGGTTTCGAAGGCTATTGCTGCATGTCGCTCATTGCTATCCGCCGGACAACCTTCAACCGCCATAGAGTCTTCTTCTTCCATCGTTCTTCTTTGCCTTACCAGCGAAGTCTCTCATCGGATTGTCACAGGTAAAAAGACAGCATACGGATGGAGAATAATCTGGATGGTCGCCGCATCAGACAGAGACGGATTTCCGCTGTCCGTAGCAAGCAGGCGAATGCGGAATGGGCAGGGACGCATGTCCGATTCCGCAGGCGCCAGTCGCAGGAAGCCGCTGCCATCCCCGTTGTCTACGAGGGTGGCAAAGTCTACACTCCGATCCAGGCTCAGCGAAATCAGCCCTCCGTCGGGATCGGTTGCCGAGACGGGTATCTGGGTGATTTTGCCAACCGGGACGGCCACACGGTTTGGCGCAACTAAGTCAGGAGGCTGGTTGCCGGGCAATGATCTTGCGATCCAGACGCGCCCAAAGTAGTTCGTCTGACCGTCAGCCCAGGAAAGATCGGAGAGACGCAGGTCAGCCCCCACATTCTGGCGGCCCCCAAAATAGGCATCGGTGAGGTGAAAGGTGTGAAGCCTCCATTTGCCCGTGTTCTGCAGTTGCACAGGTGGCGCAGCGGTGTAAGGCGCCGTCGTACCATCGTATTCCAGCATCCACTGGTCGTTGCCACCGTCGTAGTACTCCACCGTCACCCAGACCTCAGCGGGCGTCGCACGCAGGAAGGCATCGTTCACTTCCAGGTAGATATAGTACGAAGGCGGCACAGTCATGCGGTCGGGGTGGGCAGCCTCCCGCCCAGCCAGGTAGGTGACCAGCCAGGCGCCGTCGGCGTAGTTGAATGCCGGTCTGAGTCCCTGCATGGCAGGGTATCGCCCCAGGTCCAGCCAGATGGTCGGAGCCGCGCTGAAGTCGGTTGCCTTCCACCGCTGAATGTACTGAGCAGTAGAGGTAATATAGGTACGGCTGTATTCGCGGCTGGCCGCAATGTCGGTTCCCTCGTGGAATTCATTCCATGTCTCGATCGAGACCAGCGTTGCGGCTGAACTGGCGATAGTGTCCCAGCTCTCTTCATAGAACTCACCACACTGCCGCTCGCGAATCAGCGGGTTTGGACGATTGTAGACGGCAGATTCATCATAGCCAGGGCCGACGCTGCCAATCTGTCCAAAGGTTGCGGCGCCGTTGAGGGCAACGCCCCATTGATAAACGCCCTCGGTCTCCACATCTGTCCAGGAGACCTCACGAACAATGTAAGGCGTTGTCCCGAAATCGTTCTGGAAATGCTGGGCTACGTAATCGAAAGTGCTCTGGTCATAGGCGCTTACGTACTCAGCAGTGTACAGGAAGACAATGGGACGATGATCGATCGTTGCCCAAAGGTTTGGAGGCACCAGGTGAAAAAAGTCCACCAGCATACCATAGAAGAGAGCTTTTCCCGCTGAGGTCGTGAGGTCCGGGGGCACACCGCCGTTCTGGTCGCGCAAAGCGGTGGTGTCATAAAACATCCCGATCCTGGGGGGCTGATACCCATCGGCGATCATTTGCTGTTCAGCCTGGACAAGTTTCTGAAGTCCCGTCTGGCTCCAGAATAACTGGCTATCATTCCCCCAGTAGACGGGCAGAACAATATCAATCTGCGCTGCCATCATGTCCAGCAGTTCACGCCGGTGCCAGGAGACCTCCTTATAACTGAAGTTGCTCAGGTAAGCATCGGGGGGATGATCGGTCAGGGCGTCGGAGCCATCCGGGTCAATGAAATGGAGGTTGGTGTAGACATCATACCAGTAGAAGTAGTAGGCAGCCACAACCTTGTCGCCCGTCGTCCAGGAGGAGGTTACCGCGGGGGTCGGCCCAGCAGGTGGCGGAGACCATCCCAGGGCCAGGATAATAAGGGAAAGAGTCAGTGATATCTTTTTCATCTGCCTTTGCCTGTTCTCTCTTCAAGCGTCAGCCGCCTGAACTGCGCACCTTATTACGGCGCGTTTCGCAGCACCAGTGGAAGGTAGATGCGATACGCCACGAACTCGTAAGCGCCGACATCGCAAATGGCGATGCCATCCCCGTTGCCGTCCCTGGGGCGAGTGACGCCGCGCTGGTCAGTGGCTGGGCAGACACCGTTTGAGCCGGTGTCAATCGCCACGCTACCCGATTCCAGACCAAGCCACTCACCCTGCCAGACCAGTTTCAGGGTCGCCGTGGTGACTTGCGTGAAGCCAGGTGAGCATGAACCATCGGTGGCCAGATTGTGGGTGCTGGTCGTAGCCATAGCCCCGCCGCAATCCCCGCCGGCGGGGCTGCCTGCAACGACGGTATTCCTGAGCGCAGTCTGGGATGGAGTACCGCTGCTATAGATGCCGCCGCCCTCTACAGCCTCGTTGCGGAAAAGAGTGACATTGGTCACCGTAATCGATGCGCTGGTGATGGCGATGCCGCCGCCACGAGAGGAGACGTTATCGTGAAGGGTACTGTTCGTCACCGTCGTCTGAGTGGCTGCACTCACATAGATACCGCCGCCATAGGTGGTGCTCTCGTTGCCCCCAAAGGTACTGCTGTTGACTGTCAGCGTGTGGAGGTTCAGGATGCCTCCACCGCCGCCAGCCTCGGCGCCGTTGTCGCGAATTTCGCTGTGGGTGATGGACAATACGCCGCGGTTGTCCACACCACCGCCGCCCGAAGCGGCGCCGTTGTCGCCGATTTCGCACCGGGTGATGGTCGCCGTGCGACCGGCGGTATTGTAGATGCCACCGCCATAAGCAGCAGCATCGTTACCGGCAATCGTGCTACCGTTGATGGTGAGTGTGCCCTGGTTGTTGATGCCACCGCCATTGCCCGATTCTGTGCCGTTAGCGCGGATTTCGCTGCCCACGATGGTTAACGTGCCCTGATTGTCTATGCCGCCCCCATTCAGAGCGGCGCCGTTGTCAGCAATGATAGTGGTGGTTACTGTCAGCACGCCATTTGCAGCGTTATAGACACCGCCACCACTTGTGGTAGCGGTATTGCCACGGATAGCGCAGTTGTTCACTGTCAGGTTGCCGAGGTTGTAGATCCCGCCGCCGTAGTCACTGACTCCATCGCTAATCTCAATGTCGGAGAGGGTTACATTGGCGCCACTGCCAACAGATAGAACGCGTGAGGAACTCGCTGCGCTGATCCCCAGGAATTCCGATGCTGGCCCCTCTATGGTCAGGTTCTTGTTGATTGTGAGCGCGCCAAGGTCGAGGACGATAAAGCCACTGACGCTGAAACGGATGGTGCCGCCGGGGCTCGCCACCTGGATCGCGTCACGCAAGGAGCAATCGCCGTCGTTGCAACTGCCGTCGTTTTCATCCACCAGCGTGTTCACCATGATGACGGCGGACATCCCTTCAGAGCGTGGTTGCAATATTTCGGCTTCTCGAGTGCCACTGGCATCCAACCTGGCGACGAACGCGCCTGGCATCCCAGGCTTATACCCACAACGCTCAAACAACACCCTACCGTCCGCTGCGATAACCTGGATGCACTCTACATTCTGCACGGTGATGACGGTACCGCCCGTGCCCTGCTGATAGACGACCTCACCCTTTTTATTCTTGATGGTAAAGTTCTGGTTAGTTCCTGCATTGATGGTAACTTTGTCTTCTCCAAAACCTCCATCAATTAATACTTTGTCATTACCGTAATAGACATCATAGATGATCGTATCATTCCCAAATCCAGCGTCTATTCTGATGCTATCATTGCCATCGCCGCCGCCAACTCTTATGGTATCATTTCCAAAACCGCTGTTCTGCTGGATGTAGTCATCTCCCGGGCCGCCTTCTGCATGCAAATCATCATCCCCCAAGCCTCCATCCTGGTAGATCTTGTCATTGCTACTTCCTCCATCTGCGGCCTGTGTGTCATTTCCAAGACCACCGTCTTGAGATATGACGTCTTCTCCACTGTCTGCAACAGATGTCTGCTTGTCATCTCCAAATCCCCCATATTGCTCCAGCCAGTCGTTGCCTGCAGCACCTGAGGTATATTGTGTATCATTGCCGCCAAATCCGTATTGAATAAAAAGGTCTTTATCAGGGGTACCCCGATCGATCTGTGTGTTGTCTTTAGAATCACCCTGATTCCTCACTACATTCCCGAACTGATCATCGCCAGAACCGGCATCCGCGTACAGCACATCATGAGCGAGAGCGTGTGCAGGAAGCCCTTCAAGGTCTTGGGTAGTCTGAAGGTCTCGTGCGACGGAAGCGCGCACACAGGTCAGCAGAAGCAGGAACACCAGCGAAAGGGATCGCATAAATTGTGGTTTCATGGCATCACCTCCGAATCAACGGTAGATAGGTCGCCCACGGCACGCCGCCAAAAAAGGTGTTCCACTGCAGCGCACCGCTCCCGTCCAACTTGAGCGCAAACGAGTTCGGCGCATCCCCAAACGATTGCACGGGTGTACCCCACACAACATCGTTCACACCCGCAAGGATGAGGTTGCCGCTGGCGTCAATCACGATGCCATCGCCAAAATCATCGCCCTCGCCACCGACGAAAGCAAGCATCTGCCCCGCGCCGGTCGTCGGATCCAGTTGGATTGCATACACATCGTACCCACTTGAGTAATCCCGCACCGGTGTGCCCCACGCCGCATCACCGCTCCCTTTGACGTAGACATTGCCGCTGCCATCGAGCGCGATGCCATCGGCGACATCGCACCAGCCGCCGCCGAGGAAGGTGTTCCATGCCAACGCGCCGTTCCCGTTCAACCTGACCGCAAAGCCATCCCACCACGCCGAGTAGGCACGCTGCGGCATGCCCCAACTCGCGGTGCTGCTACCCGCTGCGTAGATTCTGTCGCCAGCCGCATCGGCGACGATGGCGTAGCCTTGATCCTGCTCCGCACTGCCGAGAAAGGTCTGCCATTGCAGCGCCCCGCTTGCATTCAACTCAACGGCAAATGCCTCCCAGCCACCGATGGTGAAGGCGCGCACCGCCCCGCTGCCCCACTCGTCCGTGCTGGAGCCGACAACGTAAACGTTTGGGCTCGCATCGGTCGCAATGTCTGCGCCTTCGTCAATCCCCGCCCCGCCCAAAAAAGTGTTCCACTGCAACGCGCCGCTCGCATTCAACTTCGCCGCGAACGCATCGTGCAGATCACCAAACGGGCGCGGCATGGTTGTGCCCCAGCTCGCCGAACTCGTGCCTGCGACATAGACGTTGCCGCTGACGTCAAGCGCGATGCCGTTGCCGTAATCGTCGCCTGCGCCGCCGAGGAAGGCATGCCACAGGAGCGCTCCGTTCGTCGCGTTCAGTTTCGCGACGAACGCATCGTTCAAGGCGGTGTAGGCGCGCACAGGACTCGCCCCCCACGCCGCGTAACTCGTGCCGACGACATAGACCTCGCTTCCGCTCACGGCAATGTCCCCGCCGTAGTCCGCTTTCGCGCCGCCAAGAAAGGTGAACCATTGCAGCGCCCCGTTCGCGTCCAGCCTGGCGACGAAGGCGTCGGTTCTGCCCTGGAACTCGCGCACGGGGTTCGCACCCCAGGCGGCACCACTCGTGCCGATGACATAGACATTGCCACTCGCATCCACCGCGACGCGGCTGGACGCACCGCCACCCCTACCGCCGGACGCGCCTGGCATTCCAGACTCATACCCACAACTTTGATACACCACAAAAATCTCGTATTCGATAATGGTCACGCAAACGTTGCGGATGGTGATGACAGAGCCGCCCGTGCCGCCTTGGTATTGGTAAATGATCCGCCCTTTCGAATCCAAGACAGTAAGATTATTATTTATACCCGAGGGTTGGTAAATAAACAACTCGTCGTGTCCCGTCCCGCCATCAATGAAGACCTGACTGATACCACCAGTACCATTATCATATGTAATGATGTCAGCCCCGCTTCCCCCATTGATGCGGATCAGGTCTTCGCAATGAGCACCCACCCGGATGGTGTCATCGCCGGATCCGCCATACAGATAGATATAGTCGTTGCCCAATCCCCCTTTCCCCACTGTCTCATCGTTCCCTGCGCCGCCGTTCAGGTACAGGTAATCATCGGCATCATGTCCTTGAAGAAATAACTCGTCATCTCCAATCCCACCGTAGAGAAGCATGATACCGTTGCCGGTCCCGCCATCGACAATCTGCTTATTATTTCCGTCCCCGCCTTCCTGCTCAATCCAGTCATTCGCACCAGAACCAGCAGCATACTGCGTGTCGTTGCCCGCTCTGCCATACTGCAAGATAGTCTCAGGCTCGGCGGTGCCCAGGTCAATCTGCGTATCGTCGCCTTCGCTGCCGTAGTTGAGGACGCGCCCGGCGGCAGAAGCACGCCCAGGAAGACTTTCGAGTTCTCGGGCACCCTGAAGGTCTCGTGCGACGGAAGCGCGCACACAGGTCAGCAGGAGCAGGAACGCCAGCGAAAGGGATCGCATGAATTGTGATTTCATGGCATCACCTCCGAATAATCACACCTTACCATTCTGGTAGCACCCTGGATACGGCTATACCAGCCGTTTCCTCAATTCGGGTGCTGCCTGGTCAGTCGCTTTGAGTAGTTCCTTAGGGGTTGCAGGGAGAAGCAACTCGCCAGGCTGCAGGTTCATCCGCCAGGACGCTTTTCACGAAAAGCATTTGGAAAACTATAGCATGTATGATTGACAATTCACTGACAAAAAAGGTGTTTGGAAACTTTTCAGGGCGTTTTATTCAGCGCCTTTTCCGAAAAGATAACTATGGAGGCTTTCATTTCTCTGGATAGATGGGGAAAAGGTGCTTGTTTTCTCGTCTCATTGGTTGATTAAACCAGGCAACGATTACCAGGCAAGCCTGGCAGTATGTTTTAGGAGTATCGCCGACCTACTGGTCGGTCGAGTCAGGCAATAGAGACCAGGCAAGCCTGGCGGTATGTTTTGGGAGTAACTCCGACCTTTGGTCGGTCGAGTCAGGCGACAGAGACCAGGCAAGCCCGGCGGTACGTTTTGGGAGTAGCGCCGACCTGTGGTCGGTCAAGCCAGGCGACAGTTAACAAACAAGCCTGGCGGTACGAGATGCCAGGCTTGCTTTGTGTTACGTGAGAGTTGATCAAGCAGGCGCTCTGGGGTAAAAATTTATCAACAATACTGTTTCATAGATAGGAACTCCCACACGCAAGCGCTTTACTTCACGACCGAAGCTCTCTTGGTCATTCAATCCATCAACTGCCCAACAGTCTTCGTCATTTGTTTTGTGATGTGCAGTGGAACAACATCACCTGCTCACTGTGTTGGGTGTTAGCCTGTAATGCCATTTTGTTTTAAATGAGTGCTTCCCTTGTTCAATACGAAACGCTAATTTCCTGTCACCAAGGGTAAATAGATCTGCCTGAATGGGGCAAGCTTAATCAGCAGGGGATAATCCTTCAACAGCAAGTTGCTTATGATTAAGGCATCACCGTCATTGTGAGTGATGAGAAGTTGTTGAAAGCTGTGCAAGGGATCCAGTGCTGTTGCCACATATCCGGCGAACCCCGGCAGTTTTACGGTTGCGTTAACCCCAGGATCTTCATCTACTGCTATGCCATCATTCCATAGAGCTACCAGATAGTTCTCATCAGGTAACGAAAATGTGTAACTGACTACATTGGTAATCGTCGTACTGATCTCGACCGGGAATTGTGTAACTTCAGCCCCGGAATATATAGTGGACAGATTACGGATTACAGTAAAGGCTCTCGGTACATGCGGGGAAGTGCCAGCTCCGGCCACCAGGCCCAAACCCAGATTAATGATTGTGCCGCGAGCAAGGTATTTGGGCACCGTATATTCTGTGTGCATCGGAAACCCGGGATGTCCGCAGTCATACCCGGGGCTGCACCAGTAAATTTCGTCTGCGCGAAACGTGCCAGTGAAACCATTGGCATAGGCATCTCTTTGAAAATCTCGTACGATCTGGGGATAGGCATAGTAATATTCTCGGTGCTCCGCGTGCTCCGGGGAGGTGCCAAACATTGGGTGGAAGGAGATCACATCTACCAACGGCAGAATATCTGATTGAATGATGGTGTTGATGTACGCCTGGCAGTAGGGATTCATCAGATAAGAAACGGCCCCAACCACGACCTTTGCATCCGGATCAGCAGCACGGATTACCGGCACAGTACGTCGGATCAGTTCCACGTAATCGTCCGGCTCAATAAACTGGAAGGAGGTGCCCATGTTATCTGGTTCGTTCCACAATTCGTAATACTTAACACGTCCTCTAAAGTGAGTGACGATATAGTGTACGTAATCGAGGTAGCGTTGAATCTCTTCTTCTGTGGTGAAACGTGACGGGATAGGTGGCCAACCTTCCGGGTGGTTCTCTTTATCCCAAAAACTCAACCCAAAGACGACATACACACCATTCTGGCCAAGCAGGTCAATCCAGGCGTCATCGATCTCCTCGATGGTGTAGTCCGAACGGGTCCAATCAATGGGTTCCTCCCCCTCGTTGAGGTAAATATGCATCCCTTTTACGCCCTGATCGAAAACTTCTGCCTGCTGGTATGCCTTAAATGCTTCATAATCCATGCCCGAGTCGTGGGGTGTGGCGGTATGACTGGAGATATGGTTTTCCAATAACTCAACCGACTGCCTGGTACGAATAGTAGAGATATGGTTGCGATTGTCCACTTGAAGGATCGTTTCAACGCCCGATCCACTTGTCGGAAGGGAGAAAGCACTGGTATTGCCGGCTGCATCGGTGGATGTAGCTGTCAGGTGCGGGCCAGTAAGGGCTGTCCCTTTGTTGAAGATGAAATATCCCGCTGCGTCTGCCTGTACGACCCCTTCGAAGATGCCACCTTGATCGTCTTGATCTGAAAAAATCTCCACCTGGCACCCCGGGCAGGCAAACCCCATAACCATACCCGAAGTCAAATGAAACGCCATTACACCGGGAGCCATGATGCCACCATTACTGCCATCGGCTAACTCGATACCACCACCATTGCTAAAGATCCGATTTTGGGTGATGGTGTTCCCTCTCGAGGCCGCAGTATGCATGATAATTCCTGTGGAAAGGTTATACGCAATGAGATTACCTGGCCCGACAGTATTATCCCTTGCCCCATCATGGAACCAGACCCCGTTAAGGTCATTGGGAATGGGAGTGATTCCATCTTTCGCAACGCCGATCCAGTTCTCTCGAATGATGTTATAGCTGGTTTCGCTGGTGCAACAGGCCTGAATCCCCATTGTATTTCCACCAATCACGTTGCCCTGGATCAGATTGTGGTGGGCAGCATTGAGATGTATGCCATCTCCTTCATTACCCCAATCGAGTTTGCCGGTAGGGTCTACGCCAATCAGATTGCCCTGGATCGTGTTCGAAAACGTACTGGTGCCGATCATCCCAATTCCCTGAGCATTTTTACTCACCAGGTTACCCTGTCCATACGGCCCAATACCCACACCAGGATCGCCGCCAATCCGGTTATGGGCCCCGAAAATACCTATACCACTGCCGGAGAAGTTGATGATCTGCAAGCCCCGCACCGTCACTCCATTCGCTTCGATGGCTAACCCGGTGCATGGGGAAGCGATGGCGTTTCCATCCAGGATCACACCAGCGTTACTGGCATCAATCGTCAGATTGTCTTGGGTAATCGTCGGCAAAGCACTGGTTAACGTGATCGTCTGCGGGTTTGATGGTGGGAATACTGAAGGCAAAAAAACTATCGTATCGCCATTTGAGGCATTGAGTAGAACCTGGCGCAAGCTACCAGGCCCTGCGTCTGCATGGTTAGTTACAGTCCATAAACTGGCCGGGGCTGGGCGATCCCCGGCAACGCTATGGTAATTTGCGCGCGTCATCGTGACAAGAAAGATGACTCCAAGGTTTGAGATGACACTGGCAATAAAACGGTAACTAAACCCCTTACTTGCCAGTAACATGGACGGCCTCCTTCCAATACTATCCTGGTTTCAACGGCCTTGCAATTTACCTGTGCTACGCTTTGTAGGGCAGGTGAATAAATGGGCGGGTTAGCCCGCCATCTTACTTACCGCAGATTTTATCCGGTCATACTCCTAAATCACGAACTCTACTTTTCGCACAGGCCATCCTAACTTAAGGTCAAGTCGTCGTATCTTGCGCAATTGACGTTTGTCATCCGAAACAGAGAAAGTTGTGCTCTCTTTACCGAAAATCTGTCTCCAACCTCGAAGATCAACGACCGCATGCTTTTATCTGCCAGAAACTTGCCCGAACCCCTAAAGCAAATCATCCAGATCAGATAATGATTATTTGTAGTATAAACCGACTTTATCTGAAAAATAAATTTAACAATCCAATCAATTCTCTCTCGCAACTGAGAGCTCTTCCACCTCCCAGTTTTCATTCACCCACAAGCCGATGATCTCCATCTGAGGGTATCTCTGACGCAAGAAGGCGACTGCCTGGTAAATATGCAAAATTTGAGTATCGCGCGGGTTGGGGTTGCCGGCACAATCATGATGCCCAACCACGGCAATGCCGCAAGAGCGATGGGCATTGACCGAGATCGATAGCTTGGCTAAAACTGACTCAACCAGGTTTGAGGGGCTTTGTTCGGCAATGACTTTGTTGACACCGGCTTCGGTAATCGTATCCACATAGGTCACCCCAAATCTTTCCCGAACGTAGTGATTGACCGGTAACTGGATGCGCCCGTCCATACAACCGACTACTGTACAGAAACCTTCTCTGGGTTGCATTGCTCAATCTCTCCTTATTGCAATATTTAGAGGAAATCGCTCATAATTTTACCAATCCTGATCCTTCTCATACCCCAGGCGAATCAAAAGATCGCCAGCAACATTTTTGAAGGCGATCTTGTTTGCCTCGCTGAAGTATTCGCGCCAGTTGCCCGGTTGGGCTTTGCGAAACGTGCCCGACCGCCTGGGAACAATCGCCTGTTCCAACGCCGTCAGGGCTCGTTCCTGAGGGACACGGCACTCAAACCCTCGCTCTTCCAGATAAGCCAAAATCCGTGAGAGAGCCTGGCGCCGATTGAGTATCAAATCCTCGAAGCGCACACAGAGCACCCCTGGCGTCTCCAGCCAGCCGAGATAATCCAGATATTTCTGGCGCACACCCGATAAGCGGGCATCCGGTTCATCTACACCATAAATGGCGGCATTCAAACGCTGCTCCATATCCTGCAAGCGTTGAGTATAGTATGCGTGCATGCCGTGCCCGCGGTGGATCTGGGTGGCGTAAAAGACATGCGAAACCAGCATGTCGCGCGGGTCGCGATAGACAAAAATGGTGGCATATTTCGGCTGAGTCAGGAGCGAAAGAAATGGCTCGCGGGCCTGCAGATACCCATAGGCAATATCGCCAGCCCGCAAGCGCTGCAGATTGCGCACGGTTTCGGCGTCATCCAGCTTGCGGTTGTCCTCAGCGCGAGTAAGCGGGGGAAATCCAGGGTTGACAAAGGGCGCAATGGAAGTCAAACCTTGCAGGACCTGAATGATCAGGTGAGAGCCCGATTTGGGCATGGCGTTGCCGACCACAGCCGGCAGGCTTGCCTGGTAACCGAAACCCCAACGCAAGCCGGCAATCCAGCGGCGCGCCTCCCAGCGCAAAGTTTTCAGAGGCACTTTCATCCAAAGCGGGAATGAAGACTTCATTGATCCCCTCGCGTTCTGACAAGATGATAATCCGACAGGGATCGCTTCCTACCGTCCGGCAAGCGTCGAACGAGAGAAGGAAACCAAACCCTTTTCGTGAAAAAGGGAGACGACCTGCCAGACCGCTTGAAAGGAAATTCCCAGTTCGTGGGCAATATCGGAAATGGTATGCTCTCCATCACAGCGCTCCATAATTTCAAACAATCGCAAATTGCCTTCCGGGTTGGTGCGATAGTCGATCCAGATGCCATAGCCGGAAAGGAAGATTTCACCTTTGAAATGATTAACGATCACCTGATCTCTCTCCCAGGCTTCGAGCAGCCCCAGGACAACTTCTCGCGAGGCTTCCAGGCGTTCCTGAGAGACAATGGCAGGTGTATCCAGGCTGGAGTGATACTCGCGGTAGGGTTGGGGTGGATAAGAGGGCTTCTCCACCCGCGAGAGAGACAGCATGGGAACACGCACACCGGGCGCGTTGAACTGCCGTTCGTCGTTTGGGACGATTTTCCGATAAGCGCCGGTGTAACCGACTGGATCAAGCCCTTTGAATGCGGCTGCCAGACAGCGATCCACCGGGCTCTGGGGCTGGAAAGAATGTTGTAACGCATGGGGGCTATCGTTGCCCAGCATTTCGAGGAACAAGCCGCCGACCATTTGAGGAATCAGCTCTTCATGATGACTTAAGTAAGCCACGGAGCCAATGGTTTCTGGCACAATCAAGAACCGATAGGTGTAATAGGGTTTGGGACGGGCGAGCAAATGGCGCATCACCTCCAGACCGACGACCACACCGGTCAAGTCGTCATTGACCATTGCCGGGTGACAGAGGTGGGCAGCCAGCATAAAGGTCTGCTCACTCTCGCCGGGCACAATGACCTCGCCAACCTTGAGTGTGCCGGGTTCAAAGGTAGTGCGAATCACAACGCGGTATTCTTTTTCGCTCAGAGAGTCTTTAAACGTCTGGGAGCAACATAAACCCCAATCGCGTTGATAGTACTTGAAGACAAAGGGAATGGCATCGGGCAGGGTGGGATGAGTATGCAAATGGGCAGATAACTCCTCGCGGCTGACGATCCCCTCAAACGGCAGGGAATAGGAAACTACGTGCAAGGGGTGATCGGCAACATCGAGCAGGCGCCTGCCGCTCAAGGTTTCCAGATAGGCTTCATGACAGGTCCATTTTTCGGGAATGCGCCACGTCCAGCACGGTTCACCGGTGGGATACTCGTGAATGGTCATTGGCACTTCTTTCGCCAGGCGGAAAAGCGCCTGATCGAAGCCATCCGAAACCAGGTCACGGCGCAGAAACCAGAGTTCGTTGATCAATTCTATCATCGAGGTCATGACTTATGAGGTTCGTAGTTGCTGAAATATTGTATAGGTTATCTTTGGTTTACAGACGATTATACTCGCGACTTGGTTCGGATCTGGTTTTCGCTTGCTTCTCCCCTTCATCTATCCCGCAGCATTCCAAATTGTTTTGTTCTTTCTGCTGCTGATTAACGATTGAGAAGAGGCAGATATACGCAGGAGTTGGGTGGTGGCTGGGGATCCTTGAGCAGGATAACACCGTTCAAGGCCGGGATGGTGAACTGATCTCCCAGACTTGCCGTCTCCGGTTGTTTGAAGTTTGCATGCTCAAGCAGGCGGGCTTTGCCATCCGGGACGCGAATAGTCTGCTGCTGTTTGGTGGGATTGACCACCACCCAGCCGCGCTCAAACTCCCTCTGCCACAGGCCATTGGTCAGTTTTTGGGCACTCTGGCGCGGTAATCCCAAGTGCAAATAGCGCGGGTCATATTCGTCAAACCAGTATGTGCCGCGATATGCCCATAGCGAAAAGTAAAAATAAGTGTTTTGACGCAGCGGTTCATGACCCAAAAGATAACTGCCTAAGCTGTACCATAACCATTTCCACCCACTTTGACAAATTCCCTCTGCGCAGAAACTCTGTTCCATTGCTTCGGGAGGATTATTTTATAGCCCGGCGGCAAATTCATCGAAACGATGGCGTAAGAGTTAGCATTTTGAAGGGTACGCAGCTTCTTCTCCCAGGTGTCTAACTGGATACTGCCCGTGCACAAAAAGCCGCACTCTTCCAGCGCCGTAATCCTCAGGCGTTCGTATAATTCGTGTTGGGCAGGGTAAGCAATTCGCCAGGCATTCACGCCAAACTCCAGATTGCGCTCGCGGAAGTAGGGCACCGCCCGCTCAAGAAATTGATGATAGTGTTGGCGCCATAGATCCTGGTTGTATGCACCATTTTGATAGTAGGTCTGGGGGTGATCAAGCTGCGAACAAACGCCGTTGTTGTAAGAACTTTCAGCACACCATCGATTGCTCCAAGAAACACCGTACTGCATTCCATCGGCAATGAGCCCATCGGTGTAGGTGCCTTTCATATTATTGATGAAGTTAACCCAAATGTCCTCGAAATTGCGGCGCATCCAATATTCCTGCCAGTTGGGATTGCCAATCTCCATCGCTCGTTCAACTGGATACGCAAGTGAGAGCAGATAGTCATTTGAAAAGACCCCCAAAGCCGTCCAGCGATCGGTGGCTCCCTTGCCATGATTTTGCTTAATCCAATCCCATCCATCTCCAATGGCTCCCCAATAGGCAGTGACATACTGCCCGGGCCCCATACGGAAAAGCATAATTTTGGTGCGGGGATTGAGGGTCTTGATCGTTTGAAAAGCATTAGAAGGTCTCTCACACCATCTCGAAGAAGAATGTTTATCAGCCCCTGTGATCAGCAGATCAAACCTGCTTGCTTGCTGCACCGGGTAGCAGCCATTCGGTTGCGCTTTTCCGAAGCTACCAAATAATATTTCTGTCGTAAGGACGAAAGGAAGAGGATTGCATGATTCACTTGCAGCGTTAACCAACGGATCGGCAACTACAACCTGGAAGCGTCCCATTGAGAAAAGGCAAACGCCTATCAGCAACACCATCATAAACAAATTCCGTCCTGTATTCCTGAACGCTGCACGGAATTCAGATAGCTTGCCCATGTTTGACCCTCTCTTACATAAACAACCTGGGGGACCTTACTATATAATCCTATCATCTTTCCGTGCTCAGATAGAGCACCTGACAAAAATGTAAGGTGCTTTGGAATTGTCCCTAAGAAAATTATCCATACCGTTTGTGCAATTCTACCGGTTCATAGACTTTTCTGACGCGCAAATTCAGCATCTCCACAAAGACCGAAAAACCCATCGCAAAGTATATGTATCCTTTCGGTATATGCTGGTGAAGACTTTCGACCACCAGGGTAAAGCCTATCAAGAGTAAAAATGACAGGGCAAGCATCTTAACGGTCGGATGACGTTCCACAAAATCGCTGATGGTGTCCGATAGAACAATCATGCAGGCTGCCGCTGTCACAATCGCCGCCATCATGACCGGTAAGTGATCGGCGATCCCTACGGCTGTAATCACCGAATCCAACGAGAAAACCACATCTAAGAGTAAAACTTGAAGCAAAACTCCTGTAAAAGTTATTTTTCCCTGTCGAGAATGGCCTCCGGTCACCCCTTCCAATTTCTGGTGTATTTCACTGGTTGCTTTGCCCAGTAAAAATAAGCCGCCAGCAAAAAGCACCAAATCACGTCCGCTGACTTCAAAACCAGCCAGGCTAAAAAGCGGATGAGTCAATCGGATAATCCAGGAGAGTGAAAGCAGGAGAAGCAGGCGCGAAATCACTGCCAAACCTATTCCACTGCGCCGAGCACTTTTCTGTTGAGGCACAGGTAATTTACCGGCCAGGATGGAGATAAAGATCACATTATCTATCCCCAAGACAATTTCGAGCGCAGCCAGGGTGACAAAAGCAAGCCAGGTTTCAGGATCGGTCAGCCATTCCATATCAAATCCTTATTCTACGATAGAGTTCGCGGGTCGGTTGGTCACCAAACCCCACGGGTCGGCGGTTAAAAAGTCCTCGACCATCTGAACGAAATCCTTCATTCGACAAACGGAAATCGAGCCGTAATTGAGAGGATAGCTCAACCATTTGCCCTGTTCCTCCAGGCGATGTTGGACGGGATGCAGATCAATGCGGGGGTCCAGATCCAGGTCTCGGACATACATCCGGTAAGTCCGGTCTTCCCAGCGATCGCTCAGGCGCACCTGGCCGCGAAACTCTTTCCAATAGCGATAAGGCACTCCCACCCGCTGTTCGGCATAATGTAATAACGAAATCGCCTGCACATCGGCGCCGAGCAGCAGAATTTTGAAATCCAGCTCGATCATCCGCTCGAACGCCGACCCGCGGTCAAAGGCGCCAGGCGTATGACGACCGGCAAGGTCAGAAGCATAGCGACCAATGACAGCGACGGATTGCAGCGGGTGAGGGGTACGCCGGGCAAGATGATGCTGGCGCACCAGTTCGGAGAATGTCCCCATGCCGACAGACGGCGTCGTCTGGAGGTCAAAGGGCTCGCCGCGCGCAAACGCAAAGTTGAACGTGGGCACCACCAGCGTCCCCTGAGAGGCTTCGGGGGAAGGATCTTCCAGATCGACCCCCAGGGTTTCCGCAAGGACGTGCAGGATCATCTCTGCCCCTCCCTCGGGCCTGCCGAGAAAATGCAGCGCCGAATGCACCATCACCCCATCACCGCGCTGCAAACCGATTGCATAAAGCGCTTCTAACAACGAGCGGCGGGATAACGCTTTCACTCTACATACTCATCCCATAGCAAACGCCCGACCCGAAATTCGAGCTTGAAGCCCATCCGTTCGTAGAGTTTCCAACTGGCTTCATTATCCCGCAGAACCTGGATTTCAACCGAGTGGACGCCCTGCTCGCGCAGCCAGTTGAGCGCCAAACGGGAAAGCTTATCGCCAATTCCCAGGCGGCGTGCTTCGGGTTCAATCCACATGTCGCTCAATTCTCCAACCAGTACGCCTCCCATATAAGCCGGCACGCGTTTGATGCGGCAGAGCATGAAGCCAACCACGTGCCCGTCTATCTCGGCTATATCCACGCGGCTAAATCGCCCCAGGGTGCGCCGAAAGGAATCCAGCCAGACCTCTCCTACGTTTTCGGGGTGCGGCAAGCGGTAGCCAACCTGATAGAAAAACTGATTCAGCTTGGTGTAGAACTCCATTAAGATGGGGAAATCGGCTTCGGTTGCCAGACGATAGTGGACAGGGGTTTGGATTGTTTCGCTCATTGAAGGATCTCCTGCATGGATTGGGGCCATCGGGTATGGTCGAAGCCAAATTGAGCTAAAAAGGCAAAAGCAATCCGCTCTAAACCAAAGGCAACACAGCCGGTATGGGCAGGTGAGCCATCGGGTAGACGGATGTTCAGGTGCCGACCGAAGAAATCCTGATGGTAATTGTAAGAACCTACTGCCAGGGTGCTATTTTTGAAGGGAAGCCTGGCGCGGATCTCGTATTTCAATTGAAAAGCGCTTTGAAAAGCAGCCTGTTTGCGGAATTCACCGATAAAAAAGGGATCGTTGGCGCTTTCGACGCGGTAGGCAAAACCGATCTGCTCGAAAACGCCCTGCATTCGCCGGCGGGCAACTTCGCGGTTCTCCAGCACAAAGTCTTTCTGCCCGACAAAAATCACTTCACGCATCGTAAAGTTCCACAATCGCTCTAGCGAATGAAGATTGAGCGACTCGTAGCGGAAACAATTGCCTACCGCTGTGGCGGTTACCCCCTCGGGGGGCAAGGTTTGATCCGCCAGCGTGAAGTATAAGTGATAACAAACGGCAGGAGAAAGCAAGGTTTGAATGGGCGCAAAGCGTTCAAAAGGCACACTGAGATTTCCGTGCTGATCACAAGCAGCCGATTCGGCGAACGCATCGATCTGATCCAGGTCTTCGCGCAAATGGGTGGCAAAGGAAAGCGAATGAGGAAAGGCACGAAAATACCCCACCCGCTCTAAGAAGCGCGCCGGGATCAGGGTTGGAAAGCGATAGGGCTGCGCAGAAAACGAGGCAGCTAAATCCAGGAATTGTCTCTCGAACCACTCCATCAGGCGGGTAACCAGCGGCCCCAAGGTATAAATTCCGCTCGCTTCGGGATAGATTTCAGCACGGCGCATCAACTCGAGCATGGGATCTGCCTCATAAGGGGTGGGGCGGTCGAGATAATCTTCGAGGATTTGCACTTTTGGGCGAATAGCCCCCTGGGTCATTGAAACTACCACGCGCTGCACCTTTGCTGCGATGGCGGCTTGCTCATCTTCAGCAATGGGATGCGCTAATTCAAGGGTGATTTGATTTCCTTCAGCCGAAATCTGAGCATGAGCGATCCGTTCATCGACATAAGCCAGCTTGGACTGCACCTCTCCCACCAGATGAGGAGGAATGAGCAATTGCGGAGTGATTTGAAGGCTGGTGGCGTTCACGATTCAACTCCAGAGTGATGGTTTTCAAGATACTGCTGGATAGCCGCCACACTGGTCAAAGTTGCAATCGTGTCAGCGTTGATCTCGACTCCAAAAAACTCTTCCAGGCGCATCATCACTTCCATGTGACCCATCGAATCCCATTGCGGTAAATCACCAAAAGCCAGATCAGCCGCAATTTGTTCGACAGGCACCTGCAATGCTAAGGAGAGCGCTTGGCGAATTCGCTCGTGCAGGGAGGTTGACGAAACAGGTTGATTCATAATCATGCTCCATAAAAGGGGTTTAGGGGATCGACAACATTTGCTTTTGGGCGATGCTTTTAGAAAATGTTTTCCCGTTGTATAAATAGGTGACATCGAGCTTTTTTGGCTCACCGGGCAGAGGGTCTTCGCCGAACTCTTCCTCCGTCGCAACCACCTCTAATTTCCCATCTCTGATCTTGGCTCGCAGCAGAGGCGCCACATCGATCCAGCTATCTTTGGCTCCATATTTTGCCGAGAGAATGATCGGTTCATCCTCAGCGGATACAGGAGGAGTTGGAGTTTCAAAGAAGCGGGTCTGGCTTCTATCCAGTTGAGTCACCGGGGCGAGCCTGGTCATAAAATCGGGGTTAAATACGATCTTCCAGATGCTGATGACCAAGCCGAGCGCATCGACAAACAAAGCCGCTCCGGCGGCGGTCACCACATTGGGAGAATAGCGTTGATGGTTGAGCAGGATTATGGCAGAGAGAATCATGATTGCGGTCAGAAGCACAACCGAGGCGTAGCCCATGACCAGCCGCAATTGAAACCAGCGGTTCTCATGGGCTTTATGTTGATCAAAGGTCTCTCGTTCCTGCCTCAAACGCTCTCTGATCCGCTCAATTTCGGGCTCAAAAGTCTTTTCCATCGGACAGTCTCTCCTGTTGATCTCTCAGGCATGGGAAGAATCGCGGGCATAGAAGTTAAGTAAGGTAACGCATATATTGGCAAGAGTATAACGCACAAAAGCGGGCAAAATCAAGCCCTCCAGGCAAAGTGGACTAACTGCTAAACTTTCACCTTCAAAACCCCAACACTCTGATATTGAGGCTCCCAAACGCCCCACGGCATTCCATTGTCACCAGAACGAAAATAAAAACTGGCAAGGTTATCGCGCAATTCAGCGCACTCGCGCAACCTCTCCATCAACTCGGCATAGCGATTGTAGTTGGAAGGAGTTTCGGGCGCAAGATCAAAAGCGCGGCGCAGAGTGGTCTCGGTATAACACCAGCCTTGCGAAGGTTGATGAAACCAATCGCTCTCCTGTGCGGCTCCCAGCGTTGCCAGCAAAAGCCCACCGGGTTTCAATACCCGCATCAACTCGCTCACCACGACGGGCAGTTGATCGGGAGGGTTGTGTTCCAGTGCCGAGAGAGCCGCAACCGCATCGAGGGAATTGTCGGGAATGTCGGTGAGGTGAGCAAGGTCCTGGTTGTAAATCCAGACGCTGCCGTGATGCCTCCCATTCCCCTCTGCCTGGATGAAAGGTGATGGAGGTAAAGCGTTCCTTCGGGCTGGTTTCGAGAGGGAGGCTGGAGGTGTGGACTTCCAACAACCACTCATCATCTGCTTGATCGACCCGAGACGGGTTCTCAGCGAATCATTCCTACGCCAGGCATTCACCAAAGCATAGAGGGGCGGGTTCAAATCCGTCTGGCGAAGCCCTTTTACCCTTGTCCAGCGCCGAAAGCGCCACGGCAAATCCGCGCGGTTCGAGCGATCAACGCTCAGCACCACCGCGCCGTGAGCCGCCAGAAACCATTGCAACACCCCAGTGCCGGCGCCGGCATCCAGAATCACTTTGCCACTTACCTCCCCTAAATGAGAGAGAATCCAGGCTAAATCCAGCAGGTAATGCCAGCCAAACTCGAGTTGCAATTGACGGGCAGTGGCTTTTAGCTCTTCAACCAGCGGGCGGTGCTGATCCAGTAAATCCACCGCCAGGATTTCAATCTTGTCCATAAACACTCCATTCCAATTCATCGGACAGCAAGAAATCTCCCTTGCCTTGAAAACCGCTCAGAATTGTCCGAAGGGTTGGCGAACGCTCTGCCAGGAGGTCTTGCCAGCCGAACTCGCGCAGCTGGACAAAGCCAGGCCGCTTTGCAGCTTGCAGGTAATCTCCAAATGGGAGCGAGGCACGGTAGAGTTGATAGTATAAAAAACGGCGCGCATTGCGTTGAAAATCGGGTGGGACCTCGATTTTCTCGAGGGTCAACATCGCCTCTGCCAGCCGTTCGAATTCATCGGTAGATTGGGCAAAGAACACCATGGGATACTGGGTATAGCGCGCTTTCGCTGCACACAAGACCGGCACCCCTAAAATGGCTGCTTCCAATCCAATCGAAGAGTTATACACCATCAAGAATTTCGAGCGTTGGATCAACTCATAAGAACTGAGATATTCTTGTGAGTCGATAAAAATCACATTGGACATTTTGTTCACGGCGTTGGCTTCCACCCAGCCGCGCACGCTCTCGCGCGCCTGTTTTGCCGTCCCAGGGCGCATCTCATCTGGATGAGCACGGATCACAAAGAGCGTTTCAGGATGAGCGCAAATGACTTTCAGTACGTGCTCCAACCAGTGGAACATGTGTCGAAAGACCACATTGGCATGCACCTGACTGGTGTCATAGACCACATTGGTAAAGACGGGTACGATCTGACGGAATTGAGCGGCTTTTTGCAAAAATGCTTCATCTAAGCCTTTGATCTGCGGCCAGAAGCGAATGCCAGCCATCGTGAATTTGCCCTGAAAGCGCTTTTCCAGATAGGCATCCAGGCGTTGGCTCTGGCGTTCGTTCAAATCAAATGAATCAGGGATGTGGATCGGATATGCCGTGGCTTCCCCCTCGGTAAAGAAAGCCGAAAAGGGTTGAAAGCCCACCTCCTGCGTGACCACCCGAATCCCCCTGTGTAAAGCCACCCAGCGCGCAGTAGCCTCGGGATACATAATTCCATTGAAAATCAGGCAAGCGGTGGGTTTTTCCTGATTCAGGAGTTGATCGAAGTGAACCGCAACGTTATACGCTGAGAGGATGTACTGGCGCAGAAGATAACGGGTGGGTTCATCCTCTGGCAAATGGTGGCAACGCAGTGCCCAGCGGATCGAAGGCAAGACGAATCTGCCCAGCGGGATGGGTTCATCAAAAAGGGGAGTGGCAAATTCAAATTCGCCCAGCTCTTCTACACTCAATTTGGCAAGCATCTCAGCAAGCTGCTCTTCGGTTCGAGGAGCGAACCAATACGTCTCAAAAGCCTGGGTGAGACATTTGGTCTGATCGATACAGGCTTTACACGGAGGTGGCTGGCGATAATCCTGGCGGTTTGTCCCTAACACACACGGGGACATGCCTGCCTGGCAGACAAACTGAACGATGCGATAGCCGCCTAGCTTCAATCCCAGCGCAGCCAGAAGGGTGAAAGCAGCGTTCTGGCTGAGGGCGGAAAGACGCGACGAAGTGTTGAAAACCACGATGGTGGGTAAATTCTCACCTCGCGGGGCATGCACCCGCACCTGACGAGACAAACGCTTCAAGCGTTGGCGGTTTTGCCAGCCCGCCCAGCGAAGCTGGAGTTTTTTCCAGAAGGGTCTATTCATCGCCAGACCTCCACCTGAACCCAGAGAGAACCCGAATTATCGCTCAGGCGCACATCGTTGATCCCCAGATATAACTTGCCTGCTTCACCCATACGATGGCGAAAATCTTGACCGACAAAAAAAGGAGCTCCATCGCCTACTTTAGCGATCAGGGCTGCATGGGAAACCCCGCGCAGGACATTACAATCACAGTTTGGGTCTCCGCCGAAGCCAAGGGTATCATAAACGCCACCGCTCCAGGGAGACCACAAGCCCGACACATAACGGATGATCAACAGGTCACCCGATTGAATTTCAAGTCCGCTATCATTCCAGGGCTGATCAGCCCGCACTTCAATCAAGCGTGGTGTGGTTTGTTGCGAAAAGCTGAGAGTAGCAGCAGAGCGGTTGGGCAACCAGGCAATTGCACGACAGAGGAATACAGCTCCGAAAAAGGAAAGGAAAACCTTGTGCATTATTCTTTACCCTGCATTTGGACTCCGGGATGAACTATTTTAATTCATTTCAGCTTTTTTATAAGGAGAACGAATTCTAAAGCCTTCGTTTTCTCACTCCAGAACCCCTCCAAATCTCCTGTTGAGGAAGAGACGCTTCACATACGTGATTGATGAAGAAAGCGGTCACCAATTTAAGGGATGCGTCATAAGTCTCTTAAGACACCAAGACTCGAAATTTGCTCACCAGGGTTTAGTCCGCTCAATGCCTGTTCCACGCTGTTCACCCCGGCTTCACCTGTGCCTCGAAGTGATTTGGCACGGGCTCCATCTCTGACATGATGCCAGAAACGTTCAATCGGATTCAAATCAGAGCAATAAGTTGGCCAATTTGATACGCACCGCCAGAAAAGGGACATCTGAGCAGGTGGAAGGGTGAGTTATCAAACTCTTGTTCAAAACCTCAATTGCCACAATTTTTTCACTTCGACTTCACAAATTATCCATAACTATGCCCTAAACTTGTTTTCAAGTTAATCCTAAAGAGGATTTGCACCTTCTATATCTAACTTTAACATCAAGGAGAAAATTATGCTCAAGAAAGTCTTACTCGCAATATTGATTTTAACCGTGATCGGCGCTGGCGGCGCAGCGATCGCTTACCAGATAACAGAGGCATCTGCCAGGCGGACAGCTGAAACAACCATCAGCGAACAAAGCGAACCGATTGTAGCATCTGCCAACTCATCTCAACCATCGCCAGACGGGCAACCTGTTGTCACTGCCGAGGGCTCGGTCGGCGATCCCTGGCAAGCCCGCGGCGTGATCACCCGTTTAGACACCAACGGGCTGGAACTCGCCAGCGAGAACGGTGAGAAGGCTTATGTGGAACTCGGACCCTCCAATTACTGGCAATCCCAGGGCATTTCCTTGCAGGTTGGGCAACGGGTCACCGTAACAGGTACGGTCAACGAGGGTCAGATTCACGCCGCCCAAATCCAACTGGAGGATGGCAGCACATTACAACTCCGCAATGAAACTGGGCAGCCGATGTGGAGCGGCGGCGCGGGCAACGCGCGTGGTCAGCAGGGTGCAAATGGCGACGGCACTCACAGCCCCAACCCCCAGGCACAGGTGGATGAGTGGATTAACATCGAGGGCACCTTGATCGCCTTCCAAAACGGCAGCATGACCCTATCTACATCCGAGGGTGAGCTGGTCACCTTCAAGACCGGACGCCCCAGCTTCTTTGCCGGCCAGGGAATCGCCTTTCAGGTTGGGGATGCCATCCGCGTGCTCGGTTTCTATCAGGGTGATCAGTTCATTGCCGCGGAGATCACTCAGCTCGCCAGCGGGCAGCGGGTGATGTTACGCGATCCCAATGGTCGCCCGCTGTGGGCCGGTCCGGGTAACGGGAATGGTCAGGGCAACAGCAATAGTCCGGGCAATGGTGCGGGCTATGGACGAGGTGGAAATCAATAATCCAATCCGGAGGGCTGGGGTTATCGCAACCATTGCCCTCCGAGAAACTGGAGTAGCGTTGTGATGTCCACAAAATCCATCTCCCCAGAGTCAAAGATCAACCTCATCGAGCGTATCCGCCGCTCCATCCTGCGGGATCCATTCCCTCCTGGCGACGAGCGCGAACGCATGCGCCTGGTGATGAACAGCCTGATTCTTCATATCCACCCCACCAAAGTCTCGCGCTCTGCCCTGCGCCTTAACTACACCTTTGGGCTGGGAGGCTTGTTGATTTTGCTCAGCCTGGTTCTGGCGACTACGGGTGTGCTGCTTCTCTTCGTCTACACACCCTCCCCAGAGGCAGCCTACCAGAGCATGATCGCCTTAAAGACCGAGATCGCCTTTGGAAATCTGATTCGCAATCTGCACCATTGGGCGGGCAATCTGATGGTGATCGTCAGCCTGTTGCATCTGTTACGGGTTTTCTTCACCGCTGGCTTTGCTCCGCCGCGGGAATTCAACTGGGTGATCGGCGTAGGGCTGTTCCTTCTGGTGGTGGCAGCCAACTTCAGCGGCTATCTGCTGCCCTGGGATCAACTGGCATACTGGGCTGTGACGGTAGGCAGCAGTCTGCTCAATTACCTACCCCTGATCGGCGAGCCACTGACGCGTCTGCTGCTCGGCGGGCCCGAAGTCGGAGCAGCCACGCTGACCAACTTCTACGCTCTGCATATTGCTGTAATTCCGCTGAGCATCTTCGCTCTGATCTCGTTCCACATCTGGCGGGTGCGCAAAGACACCATCACTGTCCCCCGCCAGCCGAATCAGCCATCCGATGCGGAGAAAGTGACCACCATCCCGCACCTGATCAGCGTTGAACTGGTCTACGCGCTGGTCTGGCTGGCGCTGTTAATCGCCTGGTCAGCTTTTGTCAACGCGCCGCTGGAAGAAGCAGCCAACCCCTCCCACAGTCCCAATCCGGCCAAGGCAGCCTGGTATTTTATGGGATTCCAGGAACTGTTGTTACACTTTCATCCGCTGTTCGGCGCCATCGTCATCCCTGGTCTGGGATTGCTGGGGTTAGTGGCGCTGCCCTATCTTGAGCAGGATTCCGACAATGCGGGGGTGTGGTTTCGCACCTCGCGCGGTCGCTGGATCGCGGCGCTCAGTTTCCTCATCGGCGGAGCAGCGACGTTCGGGTGGGTGCTGCTGGATGAACTCTGGCTGGATTGGAGTGGCTGGCTGCCTTTTCTCCCCTCGGTGTTAAGCAATGGCTGGGTGCCGTTTGCCGCCCTGTTGCTGCCGCTGATCGCCTTCTACGAGATCGTCAAAGCCCGCAGCACAGCCAGCGAAGCCCGCCTGGCGTTATTCACCTTCTGCCTTTCAGCGTTCATCACCCTGACGCTGATCGGTATCTTCCTGCGCGGTGAGGGAATGGCTTTGATCTTGCCCTGGAGCTTTTAACCATGAACACAGAAATTACACGCAAAGATTTTCTCAACCTGCTGTGGGGCGCTGTCGGTACGGTGGCGTTTGCCGAACTGGGGCTGGTCGGCTTGCGGTTCCTCTCTCCGCAGAAAACAGCCGGGCAATTTGGGGGTGAGTTCAACCTTGGCGATTACACCCGCTTCCCAGAAGGCAGTGTTACGCCGGTGGAAGCTGGACGGTTCTACCTGGTGCGCCTGGCAGATGGTGGTTTTCTGGCGGTCTATCGCAGTTGTACCCATCTGGGTTGTGCAGTGCCTTTTGACCAGGCTACAGGGCAATTTATCTGTCCTTGCCATGGTTCGCGCTTCACCACCGAAGGAGAGGTGCTCAACGCTCCTGCGCCGCGCCCTTTAGACCTGTTTTCCCTGCGCATCAACGAGCAAGGCGAAATTGTGGTCGATACCGGTGCGCCGATCAAGCGGGATGATGTTGACGCAAAATATATCGTTTACGCGGAGGGAAACTCATGAGCAGGTCTCTGCAATGGATTGGATTCTTAGCCACGCTGACCATCGCCTTAATCCTGCCCTTTTATGCGCTGACCGAGACGAACAGACAAAAAGATGCGCTGCAAGATTATTACACACAAGCTGTGCTCGCCACTACGGATTTGTACGCTCAAAACTGTGCCGTTTGCCACGGAGCAGCCGGCGAGGGCATCGGCGACAACCCCCCGCTGAACAGTGATACAGTGCGACAGATGTCAGAGAGCGACCTGGCACGCACCATCGCGCGCGGGCGCTATGGTACCCTGATGGCAGGCTGGGCAATGGAAGAGGGGGGCATCTTCACCAACGCCCAAATTGATGATTTCGTTACCTTCATCCAGCAGGCGAACTGGGATGAGGTTGCCAGGCGCGTTGCCGAGTTGGGGCTTACGCCTCCGGCGGTCATTCAGTTAGAAGTGAGCGATGAGATAATCAAAACGCTGGCAACCCTGCCAGATGGGGATGTCCTTGCCCAGGGGCTCACCGTTTACGCTGAAAATTGCACCGCCTGTCATGGTTCTGGCGCAGGGACACTGATTGCTCCGCCACTGGATTCAGCCGATCTTCGGGCACACCCTGCAGAAGAACTGGAACGCATCATCCGCAACGGTGTACCTGGCACGTTGATGACCGCCTGGGAGGGTCAGCTATCCGATCAAGAGATCGCCGCTGTGTTGACCCTGCTCTACCGCTGGCCAGAGGTGATGGCCAGCGGCATCGCTTTCCCCGAAGCGGAGATGAACGATTTTCCTTCCACGCCGCAAATGATCGCTGAAGGGCAGCAGTTGTTTAACATCGCCTGCAAAGCTTGCCACGGAGTAGACGGCTATGGTACGCCCATGGCGCCGGCGCTTAACAACCAGCTCTTTCTTACGGAAACGCCCGATGCAGCGATCTACCAGATTATCGCCGGCGGGGTGAGCGGCACACTGATGCCCGCCTGGGGCAGCCGTCTGAGCGATTACGAACTGCAGACTCTGGTAGCCTACCTGCGCAGCCTGGAACAATCTGCCCCGCCTATCCTGCCGCCCATCCAGCAGCCCTGATTGGTTCTCCCAGGGGGACAGGATGAGAACCAATTCTATGTGGATGGCAAACTGCTGCAGCGCCATGCTGAAGAGAAGGGAGGGTACGCTATAGATTGGCGCCGGCCGTGGGAGTATGCCTCCCCGGCGAAGATTTGGATGGAAAGACTGCAAAGGCTGTGGGACCCTCACGCGCTCTTTGCTACGCTTGGCTTTGCGCCGCAGGAGTTGGGATAAGCCTGGGCGATTGTTCTGTGGGTGATGCGCAGTGAATTTATTGGGGGGCTGCTGGCGGGACGGCGTACTCGGCATAGCGAGCCTGCCTGCCTCGTTCGAGCAGTCTTTCAACCCATGAATGTGCCCTTTCAAGACTGTCTAATTGCTGAATGTTGACCTGACCGGGCACGAACTCCAGCAGGAACAACCGCCCATCGCCATGCAGGAAGACGCCACACACTACCTCGTCCTCTTCCCAGATCTGGAGCGAGAGGGTCAGGGTGCAGCTTTCGGGGGCGGTGAGCGTCGCAGCCAGCGGTTTGGCGGTGTTGCCAATGGTGAGCAGGTCATCCGCGATGCGGGTCAGATAGTCCCGCTCGATTAGCAAGTTGAGGGTGCTCTCCAGCGGCAGTTCCGCCACTGCCGGCACGCCCTTGACCTCCGCGGCTTTGAAAACCTCCCACCAGGCGGCGCTGCGCCGCAAATTCTCGATCAATTCCTGCACCGAAAAGCTGCGCTGATAAAAATCCGAGCGCACGAATGCCCAGTCCGCCAGGTTGCAGGCATGCGTGAAGAGGAGAAAGGCCTCCAACGGCAGGGTATCCTGCACGTCTTCGGTATGACCAACCGTAAACCAGCCTGGCAGCAGGGTCTGCTGCAGGTGGTGTACAGGCATGACCGGATGAAGTGCGAGACCGCTTTCATCCATCCCCAATTGGACATAACTCTCGCCGGCTTGCGCAAAACGCACCAGTGCGACGCGTCCATTGGTGCGCAGCAGGACTGTGATTAAGGCGGCGTTGACCGAGACCAACGTCAAGGCGCGGATCAAGCTCTCGTCGAAAGGCGTGGCTGATTTCGGGCCGCGATAGTAGCCTTTCGCCGCCAGGTCCTTCAAGGTCGTCTCGGATAAAAACTCATCCACTTGGGGGGTGGGGGCGCTTGCCAGCCAATCCGCCAGGGCAGAACCAGGCTGCAACGGCAAATGCAAGAGCGTCGCCAACGCCCATGCTTCCGGATGGCTGAGCTGATAGACGGTCATGGGTTGCCTCCAAACATGCGATTGCGCAGACGATTGATGCGCTCAATTCCTTCCTGGCGCGTGAGCGTTCCCTGTTCCACCTGGCTGCGGATGCGGCGCAGCCCATGCAGAAATTGATCTTTCATCTGGATATCAGCATCCTGAGCCAGGACGCCCTCGCTGTAGCCAGACCACTCCTGCGTGACCTTGTCCCAGGCTTCTGCGCCTTTGTCAATGGCACTGCCAATGTCTATTCTGCCCTCGGCGCCCCATAACATTTCCGTTGCCCCACCCACGGCGGCATCCGTCAACCCGACCATCGGATTCTTGGTCAACATCCAGGTCAATCGTTTCTTGCCCCACTCCGCGCCCACCGTCAGGAATTTGTCCAAACCGGTGTACCCACGTGCCTGGGCTTTGTCCAAACCCGTTCCCACTGCATCCACCACATCGATCCATTTGGAGACATTATCCAGACGTTCAGCCGCTCGAGCCAGGCGGATATTGATGGAGCTCCGGACTGCTTGACGATAGGCCTCAGCGTTGGCTGGAGTGGGGTTGAAATGCCAGTCCTGGATTGCCTTGCGGATGGAATCCACCACCTGCGGGCTATCCGAAAAAGTGAAGAACTCCGACAGCGAACCGACGACCGTCGAAGCTGGACCGGTCAGATTCTTTGCCAGATCAAACCAGGGCGATTGTGTACCGGCCACGATCGCTTTCTCGAAGCGTGAAAGTGTCTCTGGCGGGGCAGCGGTTTGAGGTGGAGGAGGTTGAGGTTGAGGGGGTGACTCATCCTGCAGGGTGGGACCACCCTCTAACCCGGCGGGAGGCGGCTCGGTAGGGCGAAGATCGGCTTGCGGCGCTGGAGGGGAAACGGCAGGGCTGGCAGGGATGGAACCGGCCGCGCTTGCCCCTGCCTGAGCAAGGTTGCTGGCCGTGCTCGCCATCAAACCCATCAGACCGGCTAACGCTGCCCCGGCCACCGCCCCGGCAATCGGGACGGCGATGCTTCCGCCAACCACCAGCGGCGGTAGCGAACTCTCTGAAGACGGCTCTGAGGAGTCAGAGGTATCAGGTGGAATCGGTTGCGGTTGATTGGGCTGCGCCCCCTCGTCCTCCTGGATGGGAGCAGGCGGCTCTTGTGCTCCCTCGTCTGGCTGATCGACGGCGGGTGGCGCCTGATCGCCAACTCCTTCAAATGGCAGGCGCTCCTCAGCCAGCCTCAGGACGACTTCAGCAATTGGTAATGGGTCAGCTGCGGACCCATATAAAGAAATACTATGCGAGTCCGTCTCGACTTCGAGCAGATATGTGATGTCTCCTTTGGGCATGCACCATTTGATACCTGTAGATTCGGCATCGTTTTCGCCGTTATAGAATAATTGTGCTCGATATATCAGCGCATCATATCCATAAAAAGTGGTTATGATCGTCTCAGCATCGGACCAGGGTGGATTCAGATCACACACACCATTAGTAGCACTTATTTTTAATGTGTTCCTCTTGGGACTATCCTCATAACTCTCATCGTAGAAATAAACCACACATCCCAGCGAATTGTCCGTCAATACCCTATACGAAGAACCCGGCACACCGGCCTGGTTGGCGGCCTCCAGCAATAATGTCGCACAGGGAGTCAAAGTTTGAAATTCCTTGTTTGCAAGCGATTCAGACAAGAACAGCGGGCGGCTGGCTGCCGTAAGCAGGGTGATCGCCAGGGCGCCAGTCATTAACCAGCCTGCGAAACGAAGTTTCTTACCCATCACCACGCTCCTTTTACCTGCCCACCCTCAACAGCCATTTTCTCAGCAGTTGACTGCTTACGAAAGAAATTGCAAACGAAAGCAGAAACAAAAAAATAAAGCCCGGCACAGCCAGCCAGCGAGCGGCTTTGCCTGCCAGCAGATAGAACAAATTGCCCACCTGCCCGATGAGGATACCAACGCAGGAGGAGAGCATACAAGAGATGAGAGGAATAACCAGGAAGGTCAGGATGATATGACGCCGTCCAGTAGCAGGGCGAGAAAGAGAGGATGGATTGTTGGTCATGACAATCTTCAGAATAAATTATATGTGAATTATAATCTCTCCGAGCTTTGAAAGCCATCGGAAAGTATAGCATGCGCAACGGTCAGGGGAGACGGAATGTAACGATATCAAGCTACCCAAGGGTGAGTTGCCACCTATTCAGACAGGTAACTTTCTCAGTAACTTTTTGCTTTTGTTAACCGCCAAATGACCAACAGCAGAGCCACATCACCGAGGGCAGCCTGAACTGGAGCGAGTTGTTAAACGCACCCTAACTCGCTCCCGCAGTTTTCCTGTAACCAATGTGCATACTTATCGTGATTACCAACGCGGGGAAAAATCCAATCAGGATGGCAAGGAGCAATGGCATAGGCGAGGTAAAAATCAATTGATAAGCCAACGGTACAATCGTATCAACGAACCAGAAGAGAAGAAATACCTGTCCCAAATTGATCTTGTGGGTACTCAACCTCTTGCCTACAATCAGGATGAAAATAACATTGAAGACAAATGCCACAACGAACATCATCTGCGTCTTCCAGTCCGCAGCAGCGCTCTCCACATCAATGTTTACTTTTGCAATCACGGCGCTTAGAATACTGCCAACTGCGTAACCCATGTAGGCAAAGCAAGCGATCATCACAGCCTTTAGCGTGTCAGCCCATAAAGTGCTTGTCCAGAGTGGTTGAGCCTGGTATCTCCTTTTCTCCCACCATACCAGAATGAGAGAGAAGGCAAGGGTCTGCAACACCATTTCTGGCAACCCAATCAAATGATACCAGAGAGGCAATTTAGAGTAGATAACACCTTCCAGGGAAGACGGAGCAGCAGCCGGGGTGCCCAGAATGCCGAATATTATGAAAATGCCCCACAAAATGAGCCACCCTCGCTTGCTCTCCAAAATTGTTTTCCGGATAGGCCATAATCCAACCGCAAAGAGAAGACCACGAATTGGCTGAAGGAGGGGGCCGAAAAACGTAGAAGGAGAGTCAATGGGGCGCATAAAGTCCCTAATGACTTCCTGTTGGAAGAGTTTCCCATAGCCGAAAAGGTTGGACATAACAAGGCCGAAGACGAAATAGGTAATTGTCTGAACAACAGCGGCCTTGCCCGCAAAACTCAGAAATTCCTTGAATTCGCTTTTCATTGGATTCCTTTCAATAACACAGAAGTTGAGTTGCCTAATGGAGGCAAAGTTAAGTTGTTAGACTGCCATTTTTCCCCAACTAATGGGCCGTAGGTACAACATGGTGTGTTTCCGGATTCAGACTCAAACTTTGCTCGCCACAACAAACACCCGCCCTTCCAGTTCGGGTTCCTCGATCGGAGCCTTCAAATCCTGAAGCCGGGCAAAGTAGACCGTCTTCCAACCAACTTCGAGCAGGGCTTGTTTCACTTTCTCCATCTTAAAAGCCGTATTGAACACTGTCTCCTCAAATCGCTCGTAAAGCCCATTGGGTAAGCGTAGAAAGCCGCTGATCTTCAGCCAGGCTCTCTCACTTTGTTCGTCAAAGACGCCCCGGTTGAGGATCAGTACTTCCTCATCGCTGTCATCTACCAGGATATTGTTCCAACGCCTGAGCCCAAGCCGTGTGTTTAAGTCGAAAATGAAATACCCCTCGCTCACTTCGTAAACACACTGGAAACAATTCAGCAACGCCGCTTCGTCTTCCAGATGATTGAGTGAATCATACATCGAAACGACCAACCCAAACCGCTCATCCATCTTAAAATTGCGGGCATCCCCCTGGATGAAAGTGGCTTTGCCAGCTTCAATATACTGTCGGGCGTTCTCTCGTGCGTGGTGCAACATATGCTCAGAGAGATCCAGACCAACGACCCGGTAGCCCTTCTCGAGAAAACAGACCGCCAGATGGGCTGTACCACAGCAGAGATCGAGAACGGGTTTGTTTTCCTGCCCTGGCTGCGTAGCAGCATAGAAATCGAGCAGAAATGGCGCAACCTGCCTGGCAAAGCCAGTCCACATCAGGTTGTAGACTTTGGCAAAACTTTTCCCATACGCTTGCATCTGATCCACTCCTGAGAAACGTGAACAGCGCGACCGCTCGCGGTTTGGTCAAGCCCTTGTGAGACCGGGGATCTCCAAATCCGAAGGGGCTGCAAGCGAGAACCGCTCCGAATCAACCCCACCTTTTACGCCGTGGTTGCTATCGCTCGTTCCCGTGTGATTTCAACTCTGTGTATGACAGACTAATTGCCCGAGGGCGAGGTTCGATGTGCCCGGCGTAGCAGAGGTCGAAACAGAAGATGGTTCCCCTCTACATTGTACATCGGGATCAGTTTTTGGGCTACCAGCTCGCGGTTGGCAACCAGTACCACCAGAAAAATCGCCTGGATCACAATTCGATTGATGCCAAGCCCAACCGCAATCCCATTGGCATCTCCACCGTAAAGGAAGGGTCCCACAGATAAGTTGAAGGGATCAGCCAGCAAGCAGATCAAGGTCAGGGAAAAATTTGTTCGTTCAGTTTCTCAGCTTACAAAGTCTTATGCCACTAGCCAGCAGCAAAAACATCCCGAAAGGGCCCGAGAAATTTCCTCTCCGCTGACCAATCGGCAATGGCAAAGACGATTTCGGAAAACGCCAGGAACCGCCTGGTTTATGCCATTTTCGCAACTATTTCATTCTAACCCGAAGTTCGCCGCAGTGCACAAAGGACGAAGCCGATCGAAATCGCAGAAAGCAACACCATGACCATAAAGCGCAAACTTTGTGGCAGGCTGGAGGCAGCAAAGAGTGTGAGAGGAATCACGATCACCAGCACAGCCAGCACAACGCCGATCGGGCGGGTGCGGCGATGGGCAGCCAAAACCTCGTCTTTTTCGAGAGGAGCCTCGCTTTCCAGGTATTGGTTCGCCTCCGCCTCCGTGCCCACCACCTCACCTGAAAGAATGACCGGAATCGGGCCGGGCAGGTAATAAACCCGATAGGCGGTTCCCATCTGGAAAGCCTCGAATTGATCCAGGGTCAGCAAGCGGATTTTGGTCTTTCCGAACCTGACCTCGAAGCGCGCCTCGTTCTCATTGATTTTTCCAGGCTGGGCTTCGCCCTCAGCGACCTTGATATTGATCTCTCGGGCGGCTTTCAGGTAATTTCGCCCTGAAAAAAGAAAAGAGAGCAAGATGATCAGCCCGAAGATGCCCCCCACAATGCCAAGCGTAGTCAGCATCTCCGGGTCAGTCAGGCTTTGAGATAAACCCGATCTCATGTTGGCAAAGGCAACCACCCCCAATGTCCCAATCATGATGACAAGAAAAATCGTCATTCCCATTTGCAGACTGACCCTGTTCGCCTGGTGACGGGCTTTCTGGCGCTCGGTAAGCTGACCGGCGCGGTTGGCGAGCAGGTCGCTGGAATAGAACAGAAAAGTTTCCCGTAAACGTTGATTGAGGGGATTCATAGACAAATACCTCCAGATGAAAAATATACCGGTAATACGCAGGGCTTCTCACTGTTTGGGTGAAAGCGGGGGTTGGATAACGACGCTGTTTGCTGCGGAGCGATATCCGAAAACATTGTTCACCTCCCCCTCATGCCCGATGGATAAGGGATTTAAGAACCTAAAAATCGCTCAGCGCAGATAGACCCAAAACCACGAACACACCACAGTCAGGATACCAGGCGCAAACCAGACCAGACAACCTGCAGCCAATCGCTCTGCAACATCGCAGAGGGGATCATCGGCCCTGGTTCTGGCTTATTTTATACAATTATACCCCAGTTACTCTATAAATGACGGGGCTCTGCCATTCGGCGGAGCGGAGGCTGTATGGGGGTGTCACGGTTGCGACTATCATCCTCCCCGACGTGCCTTTGGTCTGTGACCGTTGGACAGTGCCACGTCTCTAGCCACTACCCCTCTTAGCTCACGGCTTTCTTCACCAACGCAGCGATCCTGGCTTCTACCTCCGGTTTCAACTCCGTCAATGCGAACGAGGTCGCCCACATGGCGCCGTCATCGAGATTCGCCTGATCGGTGAAGCCCAGCGTGGCGTATCTTGTCTTGAACCTGGCTGCGCTCTGGAAGAAGCATACAACCTTTCCGTCCCTGGCATAGGCCGGCATCCCATACCAGGTTCTGGGTGATAGCACGGGCGCGCTGGCTGTGATAATTTCGTGCAAACGCGCCGCCATACTGCGCTCCGGCTCTGGCATCTCTGCGATCTTCGCCAGCAGAGCACTCTCACCATCCGCTTTTTCGCCCCATTTCACTTCTTCTGCCCGCTCCTTCATCGCCAGTCGTTCCTCAGCGGAGAATCCCTGCCTCGTCTTACGACTGGCGATTGTACTTCTCTCGCGCTGCTTGGCGCCCTTTTGCGTATCCTGTAAATCACCCATCGAGCCTCCTGTGGAGAATGTTGTGGAAATACCCCACCCAACGACCGCGCTTTCCATACACTGCTTAGCGGTGCGCCAACAGGTGGACGCTGTCGCTGAGCAGCGGTCGAGATGAGTGGCAAGAACGGTTGGGTCTGGGTTGGATGAGCAGCCGCAGAAGTTCAATCGAAGTCGAACAATTCGCCAAGAAAGCCCCGTTTTTTCTTTCTGCGGTAATACTCATCGTCGTCGTAATCTTTGTATTCTCGCCATTCCCTTTTTCCTTCTCCCCACTGCTGCCAGGCAAGACGATCAGGCGAAGCCCCTGACGCCGTTGCACGTTCAATGATCTTGTCGAGTTCACCTCGATCCAGCCATACACCCCGGCACTGAGGACAATAATCTATCTCAATACCCTGTCTCTCAGCCATGACCAGGGCAACTTCCTTACAAACAGGACAATTCATGCGATACCTCCTTTACCTATACCACTACGTTATACTCATCACCACCGGCCGTAGCCTGACGGCCGCTCAAAGCCAAGTCTGGTGTAATCAGAGATGAGGCTCTTTAGCCACATGGCAGGTGTCAAAGTGAGCGCGCATATATCGCACCTTTGCCTATACATAAACACTGCTCGAATCGGGGTTGGAGTTGGTTGAAGTTATTTGGCGGAACAGTGTTGGCGCAACCCATGGTTTTAACCTTCGTCGCATAGCGTGGTAACGATAGAGTTCTATCAACTTCTTCTGCATTCGTGTATTGATTATATTCATTTTTATTCCTTTGCTCAATCTCACGCACAATTGGATAGGGCTGTCGTCATCCCCATTGCTAACCCGCATAACAGATTGGCTCAGCGGCGGCGTGGCGCAGGCGAAGCCGTGCGGTGGAGCGGCTGTCAGCCTGCTTTTTGCCTTTCAAGACGAGAGAGATTTATTTGACCAAATATTCCGATCACCAGAAGCGCCGCAATAGAACTCACCATAGCGGAGGCGATAATGGATACGCCGGGTATCAGCGCTCCAGCCATGTTCAGGGCGATATGAAATAGAGCGACCAACAAGAGACTGCCTTCGGTGCTGTTATAGAGCCAGGTGAAGAGAAAAGTGTTTGCAATAAGGCCGATGAACCAGGGAAGAAAGGGGTACTCGGCCATCGGTCCGCCCACCCAAAAGAAAAGCGGTAGATGCCACAATCCCCATAATAAACCGACAATGAGCGAGGCCCCCAAGGCGTTGTATTGCTTCTGCAAGCGTGGTAAGGCAAAACCGCGCCAGCCTACCTCTTCCCAAGGATTGGCGATCAGGGATGACACCAGAACGGTAAGGGAAAATGAAAATCCCTGTTGTCCAGAGTGAACTGCGGGAAACCCGAAAAGTCTGGTTATCCGTTGTCCGGCGAAGAAGAGCACAACCGGGCCGAGCACGGCAAGGAGATACCAGACGAAGCCCACGCGCCAATAGGTGAAAGCCTTGAATAAGCTCCGAACCCCTGTTTTTCCATCCACTGACCTGGATACGAGAATAGCTGCCAGGGCAGGGCCAATGGCGGGAAAGATGAGCAGGATTTGGAAGGACGGATTATCGAATGGGGCAATCCCATGCGAACCAAGCGCAAGCGGTACCCAGCCAAACCAGGAGAGACCAAAAGCCAGGATATATAACCAGATGAGGGGATGTTTTTTCATTGTCACCTTATCTTTCAGAGGAGGGAGCTAACGGTCGGCATAACTCGCGCGGAGCGCGTCGGGTTGATGCCGTTGTTGGGCAGCCCAGATGCAAGGGACATCATTCGGGTAATTGTTCATCTGGTGTTTCCTCTACTGACCTTATAGGACCGTGCGCGGGATACACTCGGATGACCCCCTTTTCTCGCAGGAGTCTCCAGGTTGCCAGAGCAACAGGGTTATCGAAGGCGTAGGCTTCCGGCGGGAGATCCCCGGTAAAGGCTGATCCGTCATCAAGGAGAAGCGAGACACAATGATCGGTGTGGCCGGGTGTATGCACGATTTCTCCAGCAATTCCGATCTGGCTGAGGATTTGACGGCTCTGCTCGCAGGAGATGACGACGTTGCCCTCCGCTGTGATATCCACGTAGTGGTCGTCTGGCTTGGTCCAGGTCTTCATGATGGGGATGGCATCAACCTGAACATCAATTACGAGGAGGGGAACGCCTTCCCTTTTTAATTCTTCTGCAAGCCCCGCATGGTCAATGTGATAGTGGGTGGCGAGGGCGTAGCGAATCTCGCGGAGAGGTATCCCCATCTTCTTGAGGTTTGCCTTCATGGTTCCGAGGGTCCCTGGCCAGCCGATATCGACGAGCAAGCGAGAAGTGCCCGCACTTATAACCCAGTAGTTGGTTGAGCGGTAACCAACGTTCACAATCGTCACAGGTGTTACTTTGTCCATAGTTCGCTGAGTGCTGCCCAACGGGCTGCGCTTCACCTGTGGCGAGCCGCGAAGCCGACAGGTGGATGCGCTTGTTGGGCGGCGTTTTTCAACTTGACTTTACCGTCTTTCAAAAGTAATTATATAACCACTGTCAGGGTCGCCAACATAATCGTATATGAGATAAGGAGGCTGGTTTCCATACAAGTAAAAATAAGTAACTAAATCGTTAGCAACACCATCCATTTCAGTAAAATGAACTCTTATGCTCCAATTCCCATTCACATCTGTTTCAATATTCCATGTTCCCGAACCCGATTCAAATTCCCCGCCAGACTCACCAAAGTTCCATACCATATCTGGAAGGTTTGTCATCACGAACGTTCCATCATCTCGAAACTCGAAGGCGTGAACACCTGGCTCGTACCCTTCTTTACGAATACTCTCAAGAGAGCTTTCTGTAAGTTGCCATAAGCCTACAATATCTTGTTCGGCTGGTTTACGGCTTGGTGCAGGTGGGTACATGGACGACATAAGTGAATCGCCCATTACCCAAAATAACGCGCAGCCGCCAATTACAGCCATGACTATTGCTATCGGCAAAGCTTTAAGCCATATATTCTCAATCGAATATCTTCTTCCTATCAGTAAGCCAATCACGTAAACAAATACGCCGATCAATAATGATGCAATTATTCCAAGTATCAAAGCCACATAACCCATACAAACTACGGTGGGCATAAATATACCTCTTATATCATTTCAGATCATTTCTTCAGCCGCCCAACGGTGAGCGTTAGCGGTAGGCGGGACTTGGCAAGACATACTCCGAGCGTAGAAAAAACTCAAAGGGGCAGACTCCCTTGGGGCGGGACGAATGCCCCTGCCTGTCCGCTGCACGCTGTGTTAGGTGGGGTTTTGGACCCCTAGAAATTGAAATCGCACAATACGAATTTCCTTTCCCGTCACGTGCATAAGCTCCTCAAAAAATTGAATCTGCGATTCTCGTAATTTATCGCGCGGGCTTTTGACTTCGCAGAAAAACCAATCTTTGTAATCAGCGGAATAAACGAGCAAATCGGGGCATTGTGTAACACTTGAAATCCCGCGGCTTGCGATGAAGTCAAGAACCTCACCAGTCATCAACGATTCTAAAACCTTTCGCTTGCGTGGGTGGGATTTGTACGCATAGGCTTCGACCAGACTCAACAAACCAGCGGTGTGGTATAGGAGAATGGCTGCAAACCATTCATAGTAATGGAGACCAAGATGTCTTTGATTGAGCGCAATCTGTGTGTCCTGGCTATCAAACAACATCGGATAGGCGGCTGACCACTCTTCAACAAGGTGACCCGTGCAGAAGAGATCACGGTGAGCAGAGTGTGTTATGAAAGTAGCGTAGGCGTAGGTAGGTTTTGAAACTCTCCATCATTGCACCTATAATTTATGCTTTGAGCGCGAGGCATATTTTCTCCGCCCAACACCAGGCTAACCTGCGAGCGACGAGGCGCGAAGCGCAGACGTAGCGATCCAGGTTGAGCGCCGTGTTATGCGGCATTTGCTACCGCGTATTTGCTTTGCACAAACCCGTTTTCATACACCCTTGTGGATACATGTTGTAGCCGGATGTCATGCGCCAATGGACCAAAAAGCGGTACGCCCTCGCCAATTATTACGGGGATTCTGGTGATAGTCATATCCTGAATCAAACCGGCTTGCAGGAAGCCCTGGATTGTCTTTCCACCATCAACGTATACGTGCACAGAACCGGACGAAGCCAATCTTTGAATCAGTTCTGTAGGGGACGATGATGTGCCTTTCACGCCCTCGTTGAGTCTCTTGGGTTCCTTCGGAAAGCCGCTGCTCAACACGATGACCTTTTTACCTCGATATGGCCATTCCTTGAATGTTAGTGCCAGCTCGTAAGTCTTACGTCCCATAACGAGGGTGTCTATGGATGCAAAGAATTCATTGAAGCCATAGTCTTCGCCCCCGGCCACACTATCGCTGCCCGGCAACCAATCAAGATCGCCGTTCTTTCTTGCGATGAAGCCATCCAGGCTCGTTGCGATAAATACTGAGCACTTAACCGACACATTAACTCCTTGATGCCGCATAATGGTAGGGTTCAGCCGCACGCGCAGCAAAGCGTGTCGGCTGGATGCAGTGTTGGGCTGCCGATTGGATTCACTAACTACCCACTAATGCCAAGACTGCCTGAACGATTTCCAACAGTTCGTGGTGTTCAATACCATCTTCCTCGTAGCGATCCATTTGCAGAATCTCGTCGCAAGACATATCCTGAATAACTTTGTAGATATTCTCGCCAAAGAGCGCCTTCATATCTGTATACTCATCATAAGGTATTAAAGCACGTCCTGATCTTGCGATAGCGTCAGGATGAAGGTAGTTCTCTATTTCACGCTTCCGAAGGATGAAGAATACTCCACCTTGAGCCTCGCATTTCTGCTTCCAGTTCAGTTTTCTGCCGGGGATATTGTGTTGTGGACTTTCTCGGTCACTATCCACGATCGCGCCAAAGCGACGGTTCAGGCGACCCATAGCCCGAAGATCAATCCAATGCTTCAGGGTTTCGCCTCCACACATCACACACCCTATCCGCCGATCATCAAAGTTGGCATCAGTAAGCCCTGCCTCCTTGAACTTCTGTGCAACAGCCATCCAGTATTCAACATCAGACGGACCCTCGACAAAAATGCAGGCATTGTAGCCAGTGATTTGGTCGGAAGGTTCTACGCCAAGTTGTTCAGCCACATCAGAAAGGTCAAGCTCTGGTATCTGGATAGCTCTGGCAACACCAGTATCTCGCACCACTAACGCCAAGTCTTCAATTGGTGACGCTCCTGCAAAAACTGGCGAATGGGAAGTAACAATAACCTGATACCCTTCGTCGGCTAATTGACGGAATGATGCAACTAACTCCCGCTGAAGTCCTGGATGAAGGCAATTCTCAGGTTCTTCGACAGCGAAGACAAAATCGCCTCCAGTCTGTCGCTCCCTCTCGGCCAAATACTGGAAGAATGCGACCATAAGAAGCCGCCGATTTCCACTGCCTCTTCGGTCTAAAGAGTTCTCCACTCCATATTGATCTTTGCCGAATATCTGGAAGGTAACCGCTTTATCCCAAGAGAATTCGGGTTTGGCTGCAAGACCAGTGAATACATCTGTATGCCGCTGAAGTCGTGTAAATATCTTGTCAATTTCATCTTGAAGAGCTTTGCCTATGACTCCTGTAAAAGCATCTTTGGCATCAACCACATCGGGCTGTTCAGCCGCCGTCTTAACAATGGGTCGGAACTGGCTTTGAAATGAGGTCTCCCCAATACCAAGCTTAGTGTCTGTCTCAAACAACACAAATTCGGGCAGGAAAGAGCTGATCCTCTTCCAGAGTTCGTCCTTAGTTGTCAGTGTAAGCTCTCGCTCGACGAGTTGAATACCTTCATCCTGTGCTCTAGCGCGCAGGGCTTCTCGTTTGCCCTTGTTCGTGACGCCTCGCCCTGACCTGGTGACCTCAATTCCAACAGATGAACACAGTTCGTTGAGGTCCTTTTCTTTGAGAATAGGCAATCCCGCAAATCGGTCATCCTCAAAATCCTGCGTAACTAGAGAAATGTTGAACTTGGTGAGACTGCCGCGTGGGTATACTTTGCGGATTCGAAGGTGACCACTAGCGTCGAGCAGCATCTCTTCTTGTAGGGTTGTTTCGACACCATCCTCTAGCTCAATCTTGACGGGGAGTGAAGTGAAAGCGACTTCTATTACTACATCGTCAGTAGAGCTCGCTCCACTGTATACGTCACCTTCCTCAATCTTCTGCCCTTCAAAGAACACTTGCAGTGCCCGCAGGATGTTCGACTTGCCAACATCGTTTGGGCCAACAATAGTAGCTAATGGACCAAGTCGAACCTCTTCCAAGACTGCAAATGGACCATAGTTATGGACGCGTATACTGTGGATTCTCAAATTGCCTCCGTATCTTTCGTACGTTGTTGCACCCTAAGGGAAACCGTCCAACGGTTTGCGCTTCAGCCGTGCTGCAAAAGACCGTCTGCCCCGAGCGCAGGTTAGCCTGCCAGTTGGATGGCTACATAACAAACGCCATCTCAAGGCCTTGACGTCACTTGTTGAAATCCAAATACGCAACATAGACCAGGAGCCGACTGACCCACAATTGGTCACAATGCAAGGATCGTGTGGGCTCACACGAGGCCTGCGATGGGTAAGTCGTATAACTGGCTAAACACGCGCACCCATCCATGTCCGCGAAGTCAAAGTGACCTGGGGTCAGATTCATGAAAGCCAGGAGCAGGACCACTGCGCCTACCACGCCTAGGATGAAAAGCCTAGCCACCTTTGCACCCCTAGATGGACCATCGCCTGCCGGCAGATTAAATTCTTGAGAGAGCATCTTAGCAACACTCCAAATCGGGATTATATTATACCGAAAACCCTTTGCGGCGGTGGTTGTAGTTGTAGCTGCTCGAGGTTAGAGCTTGTGAAGTCAACCTTCATGGAAAATACCACATGCAGGCCATTCCTGGCGGGCAAACGCCCTGCGCGTCAGCCGCACCGCGACTTTACCGAGAATGGCTTCTATTCGAGCCGCGTCACCTAACCAATTTTGCGTCGATACCAGGCCACAGAGCGGCTTCAGACTGCCCGCGTTTGTTAGGCTACGTTCGCGTCCTTTTTGATACGCTCGCGACAAGAATCTACAAAACTCTGGAAATCAGAAAGACCAAGGCGTTCTTTAGTGGATAATAATCGTCGGCTCATTAAGGACAGAGATAAAGGCATGCGTGGATGTTATATCAGTGACTACTTCCCATTTGAGTTTAGTTTCACCCACGGCAGAGATTTCTTCCAGTTCCTCACCATCGACACGGAGGATTCGAGAGGCTAAATTAGCTCTTTTCTGTTGACCACGATAGGCTGATATATCCTGTCTTCGACTCATCCACTTAAAAAAGAGATGATATAACGAATAAGGAAGTAATTGCCAAAACGAGAAAGACAATGGGCGGTGTAGCTTGACTCGGGAGAAGCCAAGTTCCAAGTGCTACTGCCGTAAACCCAACAAGGTAAGCTACTCGAAGTACTAGAATTGGATTCTGCTTTCCCCGCCTGAGCAGCAAGTGATATTGCATCAGGGCGAAAATATCCTTTTCATTCAAATCGTATTGTATTACCATCTACACAGCCTACCGTGGCGGCCTAACGGTTGGCGCTTCAGCAGCGCGGCAAAGCGCAGGGGAACGCCATCGGCCGAAGTGAGTAGTTAGCCCTCTCGCTTGCATTGAAAAGAACTTTTACCTAATCACCGCGCCAGTAAATCGTGCCTCCGCCATTGTCAAGAGAGCGCGCATTAGGTATTTCAGTAGTATTACCTTATTCCTGTATCGACACCAAGGTTTGCCAGGAAGCGGCGGGGTAATGTAATGGCTTTTAGGGCCTGCTCTACTTGTTGAATAGGATAAGGTTCTGCCGCACTCCGATAGTCATCAACTCGTCGGAATGCTGGCCAGCGTTCTCTCCACGTTGCTCGAGTAATTGAATCGATAAGTGGCCGCAACCTTCCAAAGTTGAGGTGATTCAGGTGATCAATTCGTACTAAATCGAAAGTAGCACGATGTACATCCAGACGGACAAGCCCCAATAAGCCGTAGGGGGGCTCAGACCTGCCTCGAAGTCGGGTGTACCAGGTTAGATGCCCCCCTCCGTACGGCCCTTCTTCGTCGGGAGTATCGCGCCGACCTTTCATGTCGACCTCTTGAGAAAGGCGCGCTACTAAGGAACGCTGCGTTGGGCCAATTCTTATTACCTGCTCTGGATGCTTAGGACGCAGACGCTGACTCTTTATCAATCCTACAGCTTTGTATAACAGCTTGTCCTCGAAGCGACCTTCATGAAACTCTCCCAAATCAACGCCGAGGATATTGGCAGCACGACGGCGCCACTTATCAATGAAAAAAAGGGGGCCATCTACCAAAACCCACTTCTCGGGATGTTGGCTCCGGAAACGAGCGAGTACAGCAAATTCAAGCCGTTGTCGAAGAGTTGCTACACGTCCCTGAGCTCGTGAACGCACAAGACCTTCGTTGAATAAAACGTTACCAGTTAGGGCACTGTCAGTTAATTTCTCTCGACCTTCTTCGGTACCGTGAAAGGTAGTATCACATAATATCCACTCATTCAATGTCTGGGGGAAACCAAAGGTTCGGTTATCAGTATCCCAAATCGCCATCGAAGTAATGTTCCCTAAGTTCACCCCCGCTTGTTTCATTCCTTCAAATGGGGCTAAAAGGAGAAGGCGAGCGGCCACTAAGGCCGGTTCCATAAATAGCCGTCCATCCCCGTTGCGTAAGAGTACCCCGACTGCAATATGAGCTATGTGAATTGGCACAAGTGCTCCAGTCGGCAAAGGCATACGGCGCCAAAGGACTGTTCGTTGAACGCCATCCAAAAAAGCCTCAAATCTTATATCCTTATCCTCTCCTTGCTCTACTTCCACAGGAGCAAAGGAGTCTTCTGGTCCTTCAACCACTTCGACACTCGCTTCCTCAGCGAAGGTGGGAGCAAAAGCCTGCTCTTCTTCGGCGAGCGAACTGTAGGCGGGAAGTGCCTTTTCTGTCAATTCCTTAATAATCAACTCTAACCAATTGGGAAACAGCATCACGCTTATTCTCCTGTTATCTCTTGGTAAATTCGATGCAAAGGGAGAGGGAAATGAATGAGCACCGGTCGTTTGTGTAGGCTATGCCAAAGCAGCATCCAGCCCTTATCTAATACCATTGCGCGCTCTTTCAACCCTTCAGCAAGCCAGGCGTAAGGAGGCTTGTGGATCTCAACAGCATGACTACGACCAACGGCAAAGGTGGAGGTGTTTGCCAGAACCTCTTCGTCGACCTTTGATGCCAGTTGCTGGGCGCCGCACAACGCCATGCCTATGCTTCGTCCACGTGCCGCCATTTCGACAATCTCTCCCTTCAATGCTGAATATTCTCTGCCCGCCGGTACAAACTTGTTAAGTTCGTCCACAAAAATCACTACATGCCTGGGGAAATCTGCCAACTCTCCCTCCAGGTGACCCGTCAACTCCAGGCTTTTCCGTTCTTCTAGCTTCTGGAACACCTTGCGCACAATAGTCTGAAATACCAATCGCTGCCCTTTGTCACTTAATTGTGTGATGTCAATGACCCATAACTGACCGGGACGTAGGGTATTTATATCAATCGATTGATCAGTCGATTCCGATTTCAATATTACACCTTTCAATTGATTGTCTACAGCATGCTTCATCCGATTAAGAATCTTATGAGCCGTTGCTTTGTGATGGGTCGTATTACCAAATGTGAACCAATCTCCCCTATTTTGCCCTGCACTCAGAGAATCTTCAACATTCTTAATTAGGTTCTCGAATGTAAGAGTTTTTGTTTTGGCAACTTCTGACATAGAAGCGATGAGAGCTAATGCCTTCTCGTCAAGGTCTTCTGGATCGAATAAAGTATATAGGGAGCCTACACCTGAGCTTATTAGCGTGTTAAGGCTGTAGTTGAACGGTGTAACAACGTCATCCCTTCGCTGACTGAGCACCCCGCCCTCAGGGCGGAAGTGCATTGGTGCAAAGAACTTAAACTTTTGCTGTTGTACCCAGGCTATAGGATCTAGAGCATAATTTTCTTTCGCTTGCAGCCACAATCGAATTGATGTACCTAGCCGCGCATGTTGTTGCCATTTTTCAAGCTTTGCCCAGCTTTCAGGTAACTGATCAATGAACATCAGGTCCGCTTCTTTGACGTTGAATGCAATGGCAGCGACAGAGCCATTATGCTGCTCGTTGTGCGCCAGAAGTCCATACAACAGAAATAGTGCATAGCTTGTCTTTGTAGCAACACCCGAAGCTCCAGAAATGTTTAGATGAGCGGCCTCGTACCCTATCACATAGCGGGCATCAATGCCGATAGGGACAGGATTACCCTGGTCATCGTAGGTAAATCCCGCAAGGATTTCATGCTCAGGAGAGATCTCAGCCCCATAAGCCTCTCGGATTTCCTTTGCTGTAGAAAAGGTTACAGGCCAAGTTCCTCGAACGGGTTCGGTCCGCCCATCCGAGCGTCGGACGACTTCAACCTTTGCACTCATCACTAAGGGAAGCCTGGTAGGCATCTCTTCCTCAGGACGCCCGAAAGCGTGTGCATAAAAACTGTCTAAAACACTCTCAACATCACTCATTGCCTGAATCTCGCTCACCAATCCCGTTACTCGAATCCCGCTCTGATTGCGGGCTGTTACCAAAGAGCCAATTTCAACATGGATGTTTTCGTTATCCCCCAACCAGAAGCTGAATTCCGTCGGACTTGCTGGAGTGCGAAGCGTAGGAGCAACCCTCCCGATTACCCTCGCTTCAACGGCAAGCGGAGCAGTCTTTGAATTACCCTTTACCTCTCCTTCCGAGATTGCCGTAGCGGGTGCGTGCGGCATCTTAACTTCCACTCCCAGCCTGTTTTGGAAGAATTCTGCTATATCCTGAAGGATATCAAGTTGCTCATTCCCTTCCAGTGCCAACTCGATACTCTGGGCAATACGCTTAAGGGTAGGGGGTTGAGGTCCCTGCTTGACTAATTCTCGCAATTTCTCTTTCCTGATATCGCGATCGGCACGAGCGTTCGGATAATTGCTAATCTTCTTCTCGCGCTTTAACCACCGATCGAATTCTTTGTTGTCATCCAGAAGTTCGGTAAGATCCTCTTGGGAAAGAGGTTCGGCGGGGTCTTTCAGAATAAGCATGACAGTCACCTCCTATGAGTATTTTCCATTACACCAAAGCAGGTTAATTGCCTTTACTTCTTCATCTGAGATAAGGGACATCCCGAGCTTTTCTTGCAAATCTATTAACTCTCCCAACAACTGCTTGCGCACTTGTAAAGTTAATCGTCCTGGTTTCCCATTCGGACGCAGAACTCGTGAGTCGATATGAGCTGTAAGTTCTTTGACACGTTGACGAAAATCAAGCAGGGGTTTTAGATGAGACCATTCCGGCAATGAAGTGATTTTCATCATAGCCTTGTCTTGTTTTACCACCGTACACATCCAGCACCCAAAACGGGTCTCACGACCGTTATAGAGGATTCCTTCGAGATGATCGGTGGGGTATCCTAATATGGGTGCGTAAAAATTCAGGAAATCCCAGACATCACATTCCTTCCAATCAACTATAGGAGCTACATATGCTGCTTGAAGTCGAGAACTGTACTCGAACCATACGCCCTGGCCGCATTCACCCCCTCGCCTACATGATTGATAAAGCCCTGCGTCTCTTGCTTGAGATTCACCAAACCTCACCCCGGTGAGAATCGCTGTTCTGTCGGGTCGAACAAATGACTTTAGGGCATGCTCTACAGGCTCTATTTTCAGCCGCCGAGTACACCATCGGAATCGTTGATGTGGAGGCGGATACCCTTTACCGAGCAAACACACCCAGAAACTTTCTTCTGTAGTAGGATAAACCACATGACAATGCAGCGGCAAGCTTCGGACTCTATCAAACTTTTGAAGGAATTGCACAAAAGTCAATGCGTATTGTTGCATAACTGGAATTTCCACCCTAGTGTCAGCATATACAACATCGAGACGTTCTATTTCATCTCCAAGTTCCAACGCTGTCTCCAGTGCCGTGATCAGTGTGGTGGTCGAGTCCTTTCCTCCAGAGAATGTGATAATCCAATGATTGTAGGCTTTAGCTATTCTCTTTAGTGCAGTTTTAGATACATTGAACCGCAGGAGAAAACCAGTTGCACATGTTTTCTCCTCATATTGTTCTAGTATTCTAAGATCTATCCCATCGATGGTTTGAAGATTCAAGATTTTGCCTCCTTAGAACGCCCGCATTACTTCTGTCGGAGTTTGTGCTGTCAATTTACTCATTACGTATTAGCTTCCACTCGTCCCATACCAATGACATCGGGTTAATGGGTGATCTAAGCGGTGGGCAGAGTGGATTTTACCGAAAAAAGCCAAAGCCCAGAACCCGCTTATTGCATTGAATTCCTTTGGGCGGCACAACGACCCCGCCCCCCGCTGGAAACGGTGTTGGCTAGCATTCCTAATTAACAGAACTTCTCCCAATTATCAGATAGAAATTCGTCATAATCTGAGCAATATACATGAGGCAAGCGAATACCATCCTTATCTATATCAAACAGCACTCCAGATAATTCGGCTCCATGATTGGTTCTAATAAACATATCCGTAGCCCGTTTCTTAATTTGTAGGCTTTCTTTATCTGACTTCAGAATTAGTGAGTTACTTAAGAAAATTGGGGGCTTCCACCCAGGAATTAAGTAAACATGAAAAAAATTATTGACTTTTCGATTCAATACCTTGACTTCAACATCACCAAGCACTTCCCATCTATGCAAACTATCATTTTTATAGTTCTTATCAATTATAAATTTACAGGGCGTCAAATTGCCACGTTGTTTCTCTGTTCCAGGTGGATGATGATATTCTCTGCTACTAGATCTAGGCGACTTCCAGCACTCTCGTAACCTTGAAAGGATAAAAATTCTAGTCTTTATAAGGCCCACATCTCTTATATTGTGATATACACAAAGCGAAAAGTCTTTGTCAGGAACGGAGTCATCAAGGATCAAAAGATATAATGTCGAGAGTTCATTGTTACCTATATGTCTATTCCAAAGAATATTTCTCTCCAGCATAATAATTGAGTCTCTTTCTTGTTCATCATAGGATTTTGACCAGAAGATAACATTTAAGATTGAATTGTTGTAAATTTTTGCTAATTCCTGTCTGAGAAACCCACCGTGTGTAAAGTCTGGTAATTCTTGTGAAAAATATACCGAGAGTCCTACTTCTGATAGGAGATAGTATAAATCATTTGCAATCCATTTATCTTTACTGCTGTACGAAAAAGCCACGTCAAACCGTTCTTGTTTCATTTTCGTCTCTTCAAGCATTCTATTGCACTCAGCTAGCAAACTATTGTTTGGATAGATCACCTTTTGATACCCGCTTACCTCTGGCAATTGTCAAAAACAGCACAATCCTTGTGTACCCGTCTGCCGAAACATCAAAAGCCGCCTTATTACAATTGAAGCATAGCCAATATCTCTATAGATGTCAAGCGCGTCTGGAACGTAGGGTCAAAAAGCTCCCTGCAACTGCGTGAAGCCCGCTGTCTCAAACAGAATTTCCACTTTACTAAAAAAACTGTGCGGAGTGGATGCGTCGTCTTACACTTTTCCCCCTGCCATGTGAAATGCCCCCAAATTCTTTGCTTGCCCTTGCCATCCTTTTTCAGGAATGGCGGGTCTCCACCTGCGCTCAAACCAGGCAGGTGTGCGCTATTCTTGTACCTCTATTTTTAAGCACTCAGGGGATTGCCTGCCCGATGCGATAAAACCTGGATGACCGCTCGGAATGCAGCCGCGTCACCCAAGCGATCTGACCCCCTGCTCCGCAGGCAATGGTTGAAAGGCTAAGTTGCGAGGAGAAATTCTCTGCTTGCCCCCCAGGCAAAGCTTGAAAAGCTGTGTTACGGTCTTGTTCCTCCCTGAGCAGGGCGTCAGCCCTTCGCTGCTTCGCCCTGCATCTGGCGCGCTTTGAAGTACGCCTCCGACAGGCGCTGAATGGCGATCAGGAAACCTTCTCCCTGCCGTTGATGTCCACGCCAGATTTCGGGGATCATCGTGCCGTGATAGTCTCCGATCACCTGGAAGAAGTGCACCCAATCGATCGTTCCTTCCCCGATCTGCAATCCCTCTCCGTCCAGGCCCGAGGCATCCGAGAGATGCAGGTGACCGATATACGGCAACAAAACGCGCACCTGATCGAAGAAATCCACATGGGCATAGTTGCAGTACAGCTTGCTGTGCGAGGTATCGAAGCAGATTTTCAAGCCCAACGGTTCGATGAACTCGCGAATCTCATAGGCGTCCATAAAAGCGTTGGTGAGCCACTGCCCGCCGAAATACCACGGATGAGGCGGCAAATTCTCCAGCAAAAGCTCTACCCCTTCAAAGTCGATCTCTTCCAACGAGCGCCGCAGATTATCGTACAGGGCCTGCTTCTCGCGGATAGGGTGGTCGAGGCTCATCGCACCGGGGTGGACGACCACCTTCGGCGTGCCGACAAAGTGCGGCGCCATCTCGCGGGTGAGGCGAATGGTCTTCTGCACCAGTTCCACCGAGCCTTTGCGTTGCCATTCATCGCGTGAGCACAGATCAACCAGGGTGCGATCCCAAAATTCAGGGGCATGCACCACCAGTTTCAATTCGTAATCGCCGCCCGGATAGTGCTCCTCCAGGTCTTGATCGGTGAAATGGTATTCCAACATGCGCGGCTGGTAGGCCAGCAACTCGTGCGAATCGCGAAAGCGCACCGTAAAACCGTAATCCATCGGCAGGGTATGGCTGGCGTCCAACTCGATTTTGATGCCCAGATCGCGCTCCAGGAATGGCTCGTCCTCTTCGATCACCCGCTCTGCCACCCTGCCCAGCAACTGTTCGTAGTACTGGGGCGATAGACCCAGCGCTGGACCTTTGACGGCAATTTTGTCGCGAGTGATGACCTCGCCGACCTCGATCCGTCTGGCAGCCACCAGACTCTTCCCCAGCACCTCGCGATTGAGAATCTCACCCCGCGAAAAGAATTTTTCTTCGCCGGTGCCAAGCGCCAGCGCCACCTGCCGGATATCGCGCACCATTTTCTTGAAGCCCTGCGGCTCCAGACTGGCGGCATGGTCGGGACCATCCATTGTCCGGTCGAGGGTGAGGTGGCGCTCGATGATGGAGGCGCCCAGCGCAGCCGCCACCGTCGAGACGGCGATGCCGCGCTCATGTCCCGAATAGCCGACCGGCACGCCAAAGCGGCGCAGTTGGTCCATAAAGCGCAGGTTGATGTCCTCGAAGGCGGCCGGGTAGGTGCTGTTGCAGTGTAACAGGGCAAATTCAACGTTCCGCTGCTTGAGGAAATTCACCGTAAACTCCACCTCTTCCATGCGCGACATACCGGTCGAGAGGATCAACGGCTTTCCTTTGGCTGCCAGATGATCCAGCAGGGGCAGATTGGTCAAATCGGCGGAGGCAACCTTGTAAGCCGGCACCCCCAGGGTTTCTAAAAAGTCGGCGCTCTCCGGGTCGAACGCCGAACAGAGGAAGGTGATGTTCCGTTTCTGGCAGTGTTCAACGATGGTGTAAAAATCGTGTTCGGGCAATTCGACCTGCTGCAGAATCGGCAGCAAATAGCGCAGGGTCTTTTCGCCGGCGTTGGCATTTTCGAGATATTTCTTGGCATAAAGTTTCTCCAGCTTGCGCTTCTGGAACTTCACGGCGTCGGCGCCGGCGTCGGCAGCAATGTCAATCAACTTGAGCGCCAGGGCAAGAATGCCATTGTGATTGACCCCAATTTCAGCAATGATATAGGTAGGCTGGCCATCTCCGACCAGACGATCTCCGATTTTTATTACAGGCATAAGAGACTCCTGAAACAGATATTCTGAAAGTAGATTGTACTGATAATCTTGAGCGCGGGGGGTTAGGGTTTCTTAAGGTATGAGAAGGGCGATTAACTTTGTAAAAACCACCCAGGTTTCCCCTTCACCAGTTCAAGTGCAAAAAACGATCGGGCTCAAACCCCAGCTCTTGCCAGGTGATCTCCCCGCTCGCCAACAATCGTTCGGCACGTTGCCAGTCCTCTTCGGAGTCAATATCAATCCAATCCGAGGGAGGTAAGATCAGAGGTAAAATTCGCTCACCGCTCATCGAACGTTTTTCCAGGATCGTATCGCTCCAAATTGCATCCACATAGCCGGTTTGCCAGTAAACGGTCGGCAGAGCCTGGCGAGGCAGGTTATAGGCTTCTGGCAAATCGGTTTGCAACAAAGGACGCAAATATCCAGATGCGTCAATTCTCCACATCTTGTAGGGGTTCTGGAAGGGCTCGATCACCGCCCGCACCGAATCGGCTTCAGGTTGCAGCAAGAGCCTGTAAACCGCCTGGTCAATGTGCTCGACCTTGCGCAACGGCGAGGTAGGGCGCAATTGCACCACAATCTGCGGGTGATAGTTTTCATGCTCGGCTAACCACTGCAAGGCGTGTGTGAAAACCGGCAGGTCGGGTGTGTCATCCTGGGCGTATTCGGCAGGGCGCAGGAAGGGCACTTCGGCGCCATATTGGCGAGCAAGCGCAGCGATTTCCTCATCATCGGTCGAGACAATCACCCGCGTCACCGTCTCGGCTGCCAGACCGGCGGCGATGCTGTAGGCAATCAGCGGATGACCGTAAAATGGACGAATGTTTTTGCGCGGGATACTTTTCGAGCCGCCCCGCGCCGGGATCAAAGCTAACACTTCGGTCTGCTTTTCCATTGTCACTCCCTCTCGATCCTGAAAGATACTGCTACCATGCGCTCCAGCCACCATCCACGACTAAATTTGCTCCCGTCATATAAGCCGAAGCATCGCTGGCTAAAAAGAGCAAGGCTCCGTTCAGGTCCTCCTTGCGCGCCATGCGTCCCAACATGGTGCGGGCGGAGTAGGCGCGCACGAAATCCTCGTCATGTCCATTATAAACCCCACCGGGTGACAGGGCGTTGACGCGGATATTTTTCTCCCCATAATAGGCTGCCAGATAGGCGGTGAGAGCCAAAACCCCTGCTTTGGTGACCGGATAGTAGGCCGGCTTGTATTGCACCGCTTTGCCCGGCCGTTGATAGAGGCGCTGATCTGGCGCGGTTAGGGCGTAAATCGAGGCGAGATTGACAATCACCCCCCTGCCCTGTTCGAGCATCGGCGGGATGACAGCCTGACAGCAGAGAAAAGCTCCCGTCAGGTTGACCGCCAGAGCCTGATTCCAGGCTTCTAATGGGTAATGCTCGAAACCCTGCTCATGACCGCCGTGCTGCGGGTCAAATTTTGGATCCAGAGCCGCGCTGTTCACTAAAATATCGAGACGGGCAAAGAGTTTCAGGGTGGTTTGCACCATTTCATGCACCGAAGCAGCGGAAGTGACATCCACTGCCACCGCACGCACGATCAGGCCATCCTCGCTCAGCGCTTGCTCGATAGAGCGAGCTGCCTGCTCATTGAGATCGGCAATCACTACGGCGGCGCCAGCTTCGGCTAAGGTGCGGCAGAATTGGGCGCCCAGCAAACCCGCTCCGCCGGTTACAACCGCTACCCGTCCATCCAGTCTAAAGAGATCCTCAACCGACATCGTTCATTCTCCTAGAGGTACTCGACTTGAGCGCAGATTTGATGACGACATCGCTACGGAATTGGTACCAGCCACAAAAGATTTTCCCGGTTCATCAACCGCTAATCTTCTCATCCCCTGGAGCGCTTTCCCACACCAGAATCTGGTCACTGCCATGCGGCGATTCGGCTAGCAAGGTCCCCTGAGGCGAAATCACCATCGCTCCTCCAAAGGCAGCTTCTTCGCCATCTTCCTCAAACGCGTTGACCAGCAGCGTGAGAACGCGGGCTTTGCTCACCGCCTCGAGATAGGCATCTCGCTCTTCGTTCACCCAGCGCTCGAAGTCGGGTGAGCGCCCCTCGAAACTACGCGCCATCGGCACCAGCAACAGGTCCGCACAACCGCTGACCTGGGCGACAAGCTGCTCGGAAAAAAGGTCCCCGCAAATCAACAGCCCCATCCGCCCCCATTCCGTTTGGGCGCACAGCACCTTCTTGCCGCACAGAAACGGCGGGCTTTCGACGATTTTCCGGTGCTGCAGGCGAATTTGCCCCTGCGGATCCAGCAGGATAGCGGTGTTATAAAAGCCGCTGGTCTGACGTTCCAACATCCCAAAACAGAGGTAGCTTCGCAAGCGGCGCGCCAGTTGCCCCATCTTTTCGGTGGTCGGTCCGGGAATGGGTTCGGCAAAGGTCGCCAAATCGCTCTCTGTGTAAAGATAGCCCGTGAGGGTGCACTCAGGCAGACAGATGAGATCGACGGGTTGCTCTTCGAATTGGGCGAGAATCTCAACCAGCCGCCCAAGGTTGGTCGCCGGCTGACGAGGCACAGTTCGCAGAGGGATCAGGGCGACACGCATCGCTGGCATTCCCTTCAGGCAGGAAGGATAAGGCAAGATACCGGTTTACAGATTAACGGAAGAAAAGCCTGGCTCAGATAACTGCTCTATTCGTGAAAAGTGGGGCAACTCCTGAGTGCTGCCCCACCGTGCGATGATCATTGTTGCCGGGCCTGTACCTCGCGGTGGTCATCCGACCCGACCTCCAGGGTCTGGTTTCCTGTGCGGTTATACCCATCGGGCAGAAGGAAGCCGCGCTGTTCCAAAAATTCAATGATCAGGCGGGCATTCTCTTCGGCGGTGTGATTGACCGTATCCAGGGTGATCTCCGGGTCAATTGGCGGTTCGTAGGGATCGTCCACACCGGTAAAGCCGGTGATTTGACCGCGCCGGGCACGCGCATAGAGACCTTTGACATCGCGCGCTTCACATACCTCGATCGGCGTATCCACGAAAACCTCGACAAAGCGTTCATCGCCGACCATTTTACGCACTTCTTCGCGCGTTGCCCGGTAGGGGCTGATGGCAGCGCAGATCACCGTACCTCCATGGCGGGCAATCTCGCCGGCCACAAAACCAATGCGCAAAATATTGGTATCGCGGTCTTCGCGGGAAAAGCCCAGCCCTTTGGAGAGATGGGTGCGTACAACATCGCCATCCAGGAGGGTCACCTGGCGGCCGCGCTCCATCAGCAGAGAGGTCAAGATCTCAGCCGTGGTGGACTTGCCGGCGCCGCTCAAGCCGGTGAACCAGATGCAGACACCCTGGCGATGGCGAGGAGGATACATTTGTTGTAAAATCTCGGCCGTTTCTTTGCGGGTAAACCATTCGGGTAATTCTTTCCCTTTTGCCAGATATTCTTCGCGCACCTGCGTGCCGGAGATCGATAACGTGCGCACCCCCTCAGGGATTTTGCTCACTTCTTCATAGCGGTCTTCATCCGGCAGGTAGATTAACTCTTTGAATTGGACCGGTTTAACACCCAACTCCTCGGTGTACTGTTCCAGCATTAATTGGGCTTCGTAAGGCCCATAGAAAGGTCGTCCATGACTATCGTTTCCAGGCCCAGCATGATCACGTCCGATGATGAAATAGTTTGCCCCATAGTTGCGGCGGATGATGGCATGCCAGAGCGCCTCTTTGGGTCCAGCCATGCGCATGGCAAGCGGCAACAAACTCAACACCGTGCGCTTGGGGTCATAATAGTTTTCCACCAGAGCGCGGTAAACGCGCACGCGAGTATAGTGATCGACATCACCGGGTTTGGTCAAACCGACCACCGGATGGATCAACAAACTGCCGTTGACCTCTTCGGCGGCCCGCTTGGTCAACTCCTCGTGGATGCGGTGCATGGGGTTGCGCGTCTGGAAGGCGACCACATTGGAATAGCCCATTTCTTCCAACAACTGGCGCACCTGAGCCGGCGTGCGGCGCAACTCGATAAAGTCATAATATTTTGGCAGGTCAATTACCTTCAATTCACCGGAGACATACACCTTTCCCCAACTGACCATCTCAGAGACCAGAGGATGGCGGGGATCGGTGGTGCCCAGAACCAGTCTGGCTTCGCGCAAGGGATCCCAATGATAAACCTCTTCGATCTGCATCACAGCCAAGGTATTGTTGCGAGCATCGCATAAAGTGATCGCTTCACCCCAGGTCGGTAACTCGTCTTCATTGACCGGCAGGGTGACGGGGATGGGAAAAAGGGTGCCATCGGTCAGGCGCATCTCGGTCAAGACGCGCTCATAATCCGCCTTACGCATAAAGCGATCCAGCGGTGAGAAGGCTCCGGTTGCCAGCAATTCCAGATCACACAGGGCACGGGCAGAAATTTTCACCGATGGCAGGCGAGTCGAGCGGGCGATCAACTCCTGGCGTTCTTCGCCGCTGACCACCAGATTGACCAGTTTTCCTCCATAAGGAGTGATGAGATTAGCTTTGGTTTTTTTTGTCATTGACAGAGTTCTCCTACATCATAAGATTGTTTCTCCCTCTAAGAGGGGGTAAAGGCATTTGAAAGAATAACTTGCCGCCCTTCGTGAGCTGCCTGGTGAGCAGCCAGGACGATTTGCAAAGAGGCAATGCCCTCTTCTAGCGTACAGATTGGCGCACATTTGCCCTCAATGACATCAAGAAAATGGCGCATCTCCGCCAGAAACATCTCATTGCGCTCGAAAGCATGTGGCAAGGAGAAAATTTGTGGTTGAGAGGGTTTTCCCGAACTCTGGTTGTCCAGCCGATAAATTCGCACCTCGCCACTGGCGTAATTCCACTCGATGCTACCGTGCGTCCCGCCGATGGAGAGAGAATGAGAGGGAGGACGCTGCAGGTAGTCTAGATGAACGCTAGCCACGAAAGGAAGATTATACTGCAAAATCACTTCTGCCAGATCTTCGACATCGATGTTCAATTCACCCAAGGTGCCTTTATAAGCCAGGACGCCGAGAGGTTTTCCAAATAACCATAGAAGATAATCGAAAGGATGACAAAGCGTGAGCAGGACTCCTCCTCCCAAGTCCTTACGGGCGCTATAACCGAGTCGATAATCCTCCCAGGGGTGCCAATCAGGCAGATATTCCCCCCAGTGGGCTCGAGCCCAGAGAGGCCGCCCTATGCTCCCTTCTCCAAGAATCTGGCGGATGTACCGAATAGAAGGGTGAAAACGAAACTGATACCCCACCAGAACTTGAACGCCCTCTTTTTCTACAATGTTTTGTAGTTCTTCTATGCCTTCCATCTGATGCGAAACTGGCTTCTCAATCAACAGGTGACAGCCTGCCTTAGCTGCTTCTAAAGCAACCGGCAGATGAAGCGCAGTAGGGCTGGAGACAATCACCGCCTGAGGACGATACCGAATCAAAGCCGTCTTGAGATCTGTTTCCGTAGGGAAAGAACTCAGTTCATCTGCGGGTAAATTACTTTTCCCACTCCGACAAAGCACGATATCGCTTTGTCCTAAAGCGAGTAAATTGCGTAAATGACGCCGTCCTATTGAGCCTAACCCAACAATCAGAAATCTGGTCATCTCAATCGATAGGGTATCCCCATTCCTCTAGGGTCGCCCCTGCGATCCGAAGGAATGCCTGACGATCTTCAGAGGTGAACAATTGCCGCCATGATCCGCTTTTGCCTTTCTGTAAGGATTGCGAGATCGCTGAGGCTTTTTGATTTTGCCAGTCGGCATCCGGGTTGCGAGTTCTCTCGTTTTCCAAAGCTTCTGCTAAACCAGGCAGGGAAAGATCAGCGCCTAAGAATAACCAGAGCGATTGCATCACTTCCCACGGCTGACGGATCAGGTCTTCAAAGCGCAAAGCATAATAACGCGCGCCGTAAATTTCCTTGCCCAGACGATGGGTTTCGGTGACGTTTTCCACCCAGCTTTGTGCAGCAGCCTGCAGTCCTTGCGAGGTAAATATCGAGCGTTCACCCCGTAAAAATGGCTCGGGGTGAGCGATGAATTGCTCAAGAATAGCCCGATCCTCCTGATTGAGATGCTGAGGATTGTCAATAAAAGTTTGGAAACGATGAGAGAGAACCGCATCCCGTCCATCTCGGACGATAAAAATGAGCGATGCATCCGGGTAGATCGAAGCCATGCGTAAAACAGCCTCGCCGTGAACGAGGTTGTTGGGGCTTTTATCGCCAACGATCTCCTTCCCAAGCTGAGCGGCTTCTCTCTCGAGGAAAAAGTCACAGTTAATTCTTAAGAGCAGCGCAGAAGGGTCTCTCCCCTGATTCCAACGGTTACTTCGTCTCGTTAACCACTCGTGAATATTTGGATCTGATACCAGAGCATGGATAAAGGGTTGACGGGTAAAAAAATGGGCTTGCCAGTTACAATGGACACTTGGATGGACTCGAATTAAGCGAGCCAATAAGGTGGTGCCAGATCGAGCATGCCCAAAGATGAAAAATTTTTTTCGTCGAAAAAATTGACGAATCTCTTGCAGATCGGCTTCCGTGATCGCAGGTATCGATTGCCAGGTTAAATCCTTGGGAGAAGAGTTTGTGGTAAACAAAGATAAGGCTCTTGCCATTACTTTCCTCAAACCAGTTCTCATTCTATTCATCCTAGTCCCCCCGACGATACAGAAGGTTGAAAGATTGATGGTATATCCAAAACACGATTCTCCTTAAGAGAGGAAATTTCCAAACCCATCCTTTGCCCGGTGTCGAACTTTTGCGCCTTGGTAGATTATCATGATTGGTAAATTCTCCTAAAGTGTTTCCCAAATGTTGAACATACCATTCAGGAGAGCAAATGCGTAAATACCCTCGTTCATTCATCGCCTGATCTAAAGCCATCACCTGACCCATCGGGCGTTTGGATGGCAAAGGTAAAATCTCCTGGAGCACCTTGCGATAGGCAACAAATTGAAAATGCCCGGCTCCTATGTACACAGAAGTGCCGTTAAAAGTCATCAGGACATCCTGATGCGATTGGTATGCCTCTAACGCTTCACGCTCGTTCTTTCCCAGGCTCTGATTGTGTTTCCAGTAATCAGCCCAGGGTAATAAACGTCCCTCCTCAAAACGGACTTGAGGATTATGTTTTGCCCATTCGAGTGTACTGGAGCAATGCACTTCGCAGCCGCTCAATGGCATCCCGGTTACCATCCCTACCTTAGGGAACTTCTCGAGGAGACCAACCAGAGCAGATAACCAACCGGGATAAAAATACACATCACTATCTGCATAGGCAATAATCTCGCCGGGCGCGCCACCAAAGATCATATTCCATGCCCCGGCTTTGCCGATATTTTTATCGGATAACCAGAGAAATTGAATTTTGCCCTGCTCGTGAACCTCGCCCAAATATCGGCGCACTTCGGCACAACTGGCGTTATCGAATACCAACAGGTCATAAGGCAAATCCGTGTTTTGCCAGATACTGCCCAGACACACTTTGAGCACGTCCAGGCTCTCTGCGTAATATCCTCCCAGAAAGGGAATGTAGGTGATCACTGCCACGGTGATCCGGGCTGGCTGGGCGACTTGATCAACGAATTTTGCAGGGTTCTGTCCAACGCGCATCGAAATCTCACCCCATGCGAAAACGTCGCGCCCGCCGAAAGCGTCGCGCCAGCCACCAGCGCCAGCCATGCCGTTTTTCCTCTGACGGTAACAGCCATAGCTCGATTTTGCGCAAGATGCGGAGCAGGCTCAGCGGTGGACGTCTTAAGCGACCATCCTTAAGTTGATAGTGGCTGTCAAGGATATAGTACATGGAACGCATTCCACCGGCAAGATTCAAGTTGCGTTCTGATTCTTCCAGATCGTAATGGGGTTTTCCACCTGGTAAATGGCTATAATCATGATCCTGATGAATGACCGTCATCGCAGGGGTTGCATCGATCACCGCAATCCGTTCCTGACAGGCATGGAAGATCATCCAGTTATCCCAGCCGGCGCGACCAATAGCAAAATCGGGAATTTTACCGAATTCAGTCCTGGGAAAAAGGAAAATATCACTGCCAGCGGGTGGATGAAGTCTACCTCGATGGCTGACCTCCGCTGCCAGGCGTCGCTCCCAACCTAGGGAAAAATCCAGCGGCGTCTTGACTTCTAAATCCCAGCGTTGACTGATGGCAAGAAAGCGGTCATATTGGGTTATGAGGCTGCGCGCTGCCTGCACAAAATCGGGTAACAGGAGGATGTCACCGTTGACATACGCCAGTAACGGGGCTTGGGAGGCTTCGCGAGCCAATTCAAAAATCGAACTGACCAATGGCGTGCCCTGGTCATTGCGTTTGACTGCAGCTAATTGGGGTATCCCATATTCCCGGGCTACTTCGGCAAGCCCGGCTTCTTCTCCAACCAGAAATACTTCGACTTCATCGCCTAAATGAATCCAGGACTGGATGGCATTGCGCTGGATAAGATCGATGTGAGGGTTGGTAAAGGGTTTTGGAGCAGAGAAAAGCGTTATCAATCTGGACATTGACACATCTATCCGTAAACGTTCTTAAGCACACTCAAAGGTCTTGACAGGCGTCCGAACCGCACCCTATACAGGCAAGATTGCGCTTTTCAGTTTTGCCTCTTTGACGGACTGATTCGCTCATCCACATCATGAACCGACTTATGCTGAACAGCAGCATTGATTTGAGTAAGCTCAGGGTGGCGTTGAACGAACTCCAACACCTCTAACCAGGAAAAAGAATCTCGATCGGCGAAGTGAGCATAGATCTCCCGCACCACCTGTAAATCCTCAGGGGTATCCACCGTCCAGCGATAGAAGCCATAGTCGGGGTCGTGATCGATTTGCAGAACCCGAAAGTATCCCGGCAATGCAGAGGGAATGGAAGACGGAGATTGAAGCGTGGAGACATGCACTGAGCGTTCTTCTTCGTAGATATAGGGCATCACATGCTCGCGGTGATAGGGCAGGGTTGCTTCTCGCCAGGCGCGTTCCAGTGCCTGAAATCTACACACTTCGACATCGAGACCAATGGGAAAAGTCCGTCTCCACGGAGGTGGCAAGCGGTTAGCAGCAAAATCCCAGAAGGGTTCTCTGACCTCTCTCTGACCAGAAATGACTTCTTTTCTTCTTTCGCTCTCCCGAAGAGATAGGGAATTTTCTCGCTCTTCTCCATCTGGCAGAGAGGCGGGAGATGAGGGTCTTCCCCAATCGAAGAATGCCTGCACAACCTGATCAATCAAACGCGGATCAATCAACGGGCAATCCGCCGTTATGCGTACAACCACCTCAGCCTCAAACGCCAACGCCGTCTGATAATAGCGGTCAAGCACATCGAAAACACTACCCTGTCTGACCGGGACATCCAGCCGCTTGCAAAGTTGTACAATTGCCTCATCTTCCGGCGCAACACTAGTCGCAACGACGACCTCGTCCAGGCAGGTAGCCTGAAGGGTTCGTTCGACCACCCGCTGAAGCATTGGCTTGCCGCCGATATCTAATAACACTTTATCGGGCAGACGGCGAGAACTGCGCCGAGCCTGAATGATGGCAATCGTTTTAGCGGGATTAGCAGACTTCTTCATCTAGCGGGATTGATTGCCCAAGCCATGGCTTGGTACAATTTTGGAAAATTGCGCGGCCAATCAGCCCGCTCTTCGACCAGCCGCCGCGCAGCCTGTCCCATTTTCTCCAACAGGTCTCTTTTCTGAATGGCTTGTCCCATAATATCTGCCAAAGCCTGCCAGTCTCCATCGGGAAACAACCATCCCTGCTGACCAGGAGTAATCCACTCGCGGTTGCCTGGCAGATCTGAGACGATGACCGCCCGCCCACATGCCATTGCCTCAAGCATGGAAATGGAAGTGCCATCGCTGTGAGAGGCGCTCACATAAACATCGGCGAGGCGATAATAGCGTGGCAACGCCTGAAAACCGATCTGTCCGGGCATGGATACCCGCTCCAGCACTCCTGTTTTGGAAAAAATCTTTCGGAGGGTGCCAGCCTGCGAACCATTTCCAAGCAGAATCAGATGGGCATGCGGATAATGAGGCGCAATCTCGCTAAACGCTCTGGCAATCCCATCTACACCGTAGATCGGTTCCCAACTGCGGGTAGAGAGAAAAACAAACTCCTCTCCCTGCCCCGCTTTTCGTTGATCGGGTGAGAAATGGTGCAAGTCAACCCCCCACGGGAAGGTCACAATGCGCTCTGAGTTCATCCCATACTCAATGGCAAGCCGGCGGATCGTCTCGCAATCGCCTACGAAAGCAGCGCTCCGCCGTAACGTAAAGCGGGTTATGGCAGCCATCCAACGGTTGCGGCGCGCATCGACCAACAGGTCATACCCCCAGGACATGCTCACCAATCGTGGAAAACCACTTGCTGCAACCAGAAAAGCACAACTCTGTATCGGGCCGGCTAACACCACCTCTGGTTTCACTCGCTCCAGCAGGGAACGAAGGGCGGCAAGGAAAAGCGGTAGCCGCCCATAACCAAAGTTGACTTTATCTGCCAGCCAGTGCAGCCGTTCCACACCTGCAGGGAGAGGACGGTCTTCCAGCGGCTGAGAGCGGTTTTCGAGATGAATCACCCAGACGGTATCACCGTTCTCAGCCATCGCCTGCAGGAAACGGTGATCATGAGGAGAATAGGCGCGGGAAAAATAGAGAATGCGAGGCAATTATTCTCCCAGATCGACCCAGCGCAATTCTTTGCCAGCCGGTAAATCAACCAGGGCGCGCTTGCCGATCACCTGCGGTAGCTCATAGGGTAAAATCGCTCCCGGTGTAGCCGGACGAAGGACATCGATCATTTCCCGGGTAAAAACTTCGCCTTTGTTGATCTGACGTGCCGCACGCAGACACCGCCGCTGGATAATCACCGTCTCACGCTCGTTGTCAGTGACAAATTTATCCGCCGAGCCGAGGGCAGCTTCCAGCTCGCGCGCTCGATCGACCATCTCACGCCAGGTCTGGGGCGTCATCGAGAAGGGATGGTCTGGGCCGATGCGGGTATTGTCATCGGTAAAGTGCTTCTCGATCATGCGGGCGCCCAAGGCAATGGCACCCAGCACAGTGGCATGACCCGGCGTATGATCAGACAACCCCAAAACCAGATCAGGAAACATCACCCGGTAAGTGGTCAACACGCGCAAGTGAATGTGGCGGAAGTTCTCCAGGCTGCCCGTGTAGTTCGTATTGCACTGCATCAATGCCAGTTGAGGGTTGATCTTTAAGATGGTATGCACGGCACGCTGTACATCCCCGATATCCGAAGCCCCGGTTGCAAGGATGACCGGCTTACCCTTGCTCGCCATCCGCTCCAGAGCTTCCAACCAGGTGATGTCCCCCGAACCAACTTTATAAGCCGGCACGTAAGGATCGAGCATGTCAATGGCCTCAAAATCATAGGGCGAGGAAAAGTAGTCGATTCCAACTTTATCGCATTCTTCCTTCAAAATGGGTGTCCATTCGAAGGGAATCGAAGCATCTTGATAAACCTCAAAGACACTTTTATGCCATTTGGCCTGGTGGGAGACCTGTCCTCCCATTGCTTTGAAGCCGTAATCCGAAACGATTTTCGGGGCGCGAAAATTTTGGAATTTGGCAGCATCCGCTCCAGCTTCTTTGGCTAAATGGATGAGCATTTTGGCACGCCCCAGATCGCCATCGTGATTGGCAGAAATGTCGGCGATGAAATAAGTGGGGTGTTGATCGCCAATGACATGAGAGCCAATTTTTAAGTCCATGCTGATTAAATCCTCCTTCACTGGTTAAGGTTCACGCAAATTCTCGGGGTTCATCGAGCGCAGACGCTCAGGATAACCTTCGCGATAGAGAGCAACAAAATGTTGCAAACCCGTATGGATGTCCGGTAACGGTTGAGGAAACACTTTTTGCAACTTGGCAACCGAAAGGGTCATATTCGGCGAACGGGCAGCGCGTAAGCCGGCTTCAGAAACAGAGCTGGGGCGGATGAGCTTCTCATCGAAGTTAAAGGCGCGTGCCAGTTCCACCCCAAACTGATATTTGCTGATTGACTGCGGAGAAACCACATGATAAACACCGCTCAACTCCAGCCGCAGCATGGTGAGCAGAATTCGGGCCAGGTCATTTGCCAGCAAGGGACAAAAGAACACATCCCGAAACCCCAACGTCTCTTTTCCGGCACGAAGGTTGTTAAAAAAGAACTCCGCTAAACTGCGCTTGCCGCTCAGGCTCCAGCCGTAAAAATTCACCCGCACAACCAATGCTTTGGGATCAATGGCTAAAACGGCCTGTTCACCAGCCAGTTTGGTTTGAGCGTAGACGCTCAAGGGATGAGGCACATCATCTTCAGTGTAATCGCCGCGCTTGCCGTCGAAAACTGCATCGGTAGAGATGTGCAACAGGCGCGCTCCGCCCTTACTGACATCTTCTGCCAGCTTTGCAGGCAAATCGCTATTCAGTTTTTTCGCCAGCGGCGGGTTGGCCTCACAGACTTCCAGGTCTGCCAGAGCAGCGCAATGGATCACCCAGTCGGGTGAGATTTGCTCCAGAAGCTGCCGGCGAGCCGTATCATCGCTCAGGTCACACTGTAAGACGTTGAAGGGTGCCTGATGCAATCGGTGACGATGGACAACTCCATAGACCTCATGCTCACCACAGGCTTCTAAGGCAACATTGAGACCCAACAAGCCGCTGGCACCGCTGATCAAGAGTCGCATTGCGGTTGCCAACCCAACCAACAGGATAAACCGGGTTGCTCAAACTCAATCCCAGCAATCCCTACTTAGAACAAAACATACAAATTTTTCCAACTTCTTCTCATTAAACCTAAGCCATCTCCGTCTCGAGGGCGTTGATAATGGCCTGGATTTCATCAATTGTCAACCAGTGTGAGTTGGTATCACTGGCATAGCGGAAACCTTCTGGCAGGGGTTTACCGCGTCTTTGCCAGCTATGTCCAAACCACAATTCAGTTGTCGGCTGGACAACATACATATCATCCAATTCCACGGTCGAACGGGCTTCGTCTTCGTGAATTAGCATCTCGTGCAATTTCTCGCCTGCTCGAATACCGATAACTTCCAACTGGGCATCCGGCGCAATAGCTCTGGCAAGATCAACGATGCGCATGCTCGGACTCTTGGGGATAAAAACCTCGCCACCTTCCATCTGCTCGATGCAACGGATAACAAAGCGCACACCATCCTCCAAACTGATCCAGAAGCGGGTCATGCGCGTATCCGTGATCGTCAGACGTCCGTTTTCGCGCTGTTTGAGGAACATCGGCACCACACTGCCACGGCTGCCGACCACATTTCCGTAGCGCACACAGCTAAAGCGGGTCGGCTTTCCGGCTGCATAAGCATTGCTCTGCACAAACAGTTTTTCCGAAGCCAGCTTGGTTGCACCATAGAGATTGACCGGGTTAACGGCTTTATCAGTGCTGAGAGCAACAACCTTTTCGACATTGCAATCCAGAGCTGCTTCGATTACATTGCTGCTGCCGAGAATATTTGTTTTGATCGCTTCCATGGGATTGTATTCACAAGCCGGAACCTGCTTGAGAGCAGCCGCGTGGACGACAATATCCACACCTGCCATGGCGCGGCGTAAACGTTCCAGATCGCGCACATCCCCGATAAAATAGCGCAAGCTGGGATGATTAAAGCCACCCGTCTGCATCTCATGCTGTTTCATTTCATCGCGGCTGAAGATGATCACTTTTGCGGGATGGTATTCCTCCAGCATGATCTGGACAAATTTTTTGCCAAAGGATCCGGTTCCTCCGGTAATTAAGACAACTTTGTCATTCCAATTCATCAAACACTCCATGAAGAAAAGTTATTGCGGCAACGCTCCATAGTGACGCCGAACAGCTTGCTTGAGACTGTAAGGCAAACGCCAAGTCAGTACAAGATAGAAACGCAACATTCGCCAATAGGATTGAAAAGAAAGAGCGGATTCGCGCTCATAATTCAAAATGTTCATACCTTTCCGGCATGCAACTTCAATAAACGCGGCATCCGGTTGATCTAACTCAGTTTTCCACCGTCCAAGCGGACGCTTACTAATCCCTGCAAACCGATCGTTAAACATGGAGTTTCCCTGCCATGCCGCTCCAAGTTTAGTAGGCTGATAGAGACTTTCATTCTTTTCGATATCCAGGAATAATGCGATATCTGAGATGGTCTTTTCAGGGTCGAGAAGTAAATCCTCATAACGAAGAAGGAGATAATGAGACTTTCCGTATCTGCGTTGATTGCGGAGACCCATCTCCAGACTGCTATTCCAGGCCCGCGAAAAGCGTTCAGGACTCAAATTAGGATGTTTGCGCCGATAAGTTGCATAATTGTCACGCGGGTCGCGCACGACGTGGATACAGCGAGCATCCGGCCACCAGCGAAAAATTTGATCTGCGTATAGTTCATTGAAGGGTGTTTTTTCTACCCAATATCGCAGAGAGGTCGAGACAAGATCATGTACCTGGGCAAAAGCAAAAATCGCTGCGCTGAGATAATCCCCCTCGTGCCTTACCTTGCCTGAGGGCAACAATTGATCCATCTGCTGCACACTACTCAGGTATTTCTCTAACATACTTTTATGATCCGCGCTCTGGCTTTCAAAGTAATGCAGCAAGAAACGCTTTGCCAGCGAAAGCCTTTCTTGATGGTCAAGATTCCACAACCGAGGCCAAACTCCGCGAAAGAAGACTGACTCGACTGGATAAACCAACAGTTGCGGGTGTGAGTCAAGCAGGCTCAGCAACAGTGTGGTTCCAGATTTTGGATGACCACAAATAAATACCGCCGAGTCCCTTAACCTCTCATATTCGCTCATGAGGAGATCCTTTCCTGCATGCCAATTTCGCTTTCTTCAGTGGATAAGGAGTTTATTTCCAATCCTCCACTCAGCACACCCAGACTTTGACCGAAGAGTTGCAATCCCTGCGGAGATAGCACCCGATCCAGTGGCCATTGCTCAGGATCATCGGCTAAGTGAAGATGCCAGGGGAAGGGTTGAGGATACTCAAAGAAGAATACATACGCATAATGCCAGGCACGCTCAATCTGGTATGGAGTCAGGCTCAAAGAAGGATCTCGATGGATAGCTTTTTTCAATAACGCTTCATACTCATCCCAACTGGATGGATCATGGGTAAATCCGCGCTGGCGATAATGAGTTTGCCCACCCACGATTACCGGCAAACCGCCCATCGCCATCTCAAGTCCTGTCGTTGTGGTATAGACTAACCCTACGTCGGCTAACTCAATGAGATCGTAGGTGTTCAGCGGTTCGTCAGCTCCAATGAGATAGATATGATTGGGAAGCGGAGAAATCGTGTTGCGGATAACCTGTGCCACAGAAGGACCACGCGTATATTTCTCGCCTGGATGAATTCTGACCAATACATCCACCTCAGGATGGTTCAGGAAGAAGTTGATCGTTCTCTGAATCCATTCAGTCATAGATCGGGTAAAGATCTGTCGATCCAGGGTCAGGCTATCACCGATGACATTGGCTGCAAGCAATACAATCGGTTTTTGACCTGTCAGACCTAAGCGTTTCCTCGTCTCATCTGCCCCCTGACTGCTGATTCCCTGCCAGCGGCGCGAAAAATTCTCCCATAAATCTGCCTGTTTGCGAGAGCGATATAGAGCAGCGACTTTCTCTTTCTGGCTTTCGGTAAAAGTCTGATTGCAAAAGGTCTCCCAAAGGACATCTGTGTTCTGGCGCATTACCTCATCGTTCTCAGCAAGCCAGATTCGTTGTCTTTGTTCCCCAAATTCGTAGGTAACCACAGGGATTCCTAGAAATCGGGCAACCAAATAGAAACTTCCCATCTCCAAAATGCTGCCGTTGGGGATCAGCACCAGATCAGGCATTGCCTTATGAAGCCACGCCCATGCAGCCTGGGCGGTTTTCAGGTTACGCTGCTGACGCAGTGCGAGCAATTTTGAAGCCTCGCTGTGAAGCTCGCTATTGTCAAATTCTTCGATTTGTAGGGAATATTGAACATCGCGCCAGCTGACTTTTGCGATCTCCTGCCTCAATTCCTCGGGCAAGGGCTCTGCAAAACTTTGCCCAAACCAATCGTAGAGGGACACACTGCTGAGATAAGGCTCTGCTACTTTTAGAACATGCTTTGCATAGAGATTTTGCCGCTTGAGATTAAAACGACTTAGATCTTTTCGCCAGGTAGTGAAAGGTAAGAAAACCAGCGTGGGGCGATGACCCAGCCCAGCCAAGCCCATTCCCAGAAGGACAGAATGTTGAATCCATAAACGATAGGCACTGAAAAGCGCGATCCTGCGCGCAGGTGCATTCTGCCTGGCGGAGTGGGCGGGTAATCGTGCCAATTGGTGTTTCCACTCCGGCAGTTTTCGCCGTACGTACTCCAGCGAGAATTTTTTGCTGGGTGGCCGCTTTCTGCCATCTAACCACCAGGTGAATTCCGTTAAATATGGGATCTCAGCCACGAAATCCTTAACGGTGTGCTTGCTCAACGGCATAGGCGTCCCTTTCAATCTGCCAATTTAAGCGCGGGCGAATGAAACCCTGGCGCACTTCAAACCACTGCTTTCCGGGCGCGCCGGTGCTATCAACGGTGAAATTCAATGCATTTGGCTCATGAAAATAACGTTTCAAGCGATACACGCTGGCATTCAAACCCAGGATATAGCGTCCATCGTTGAGCAAATCGGCGGGGATAATACAGCGGCTAACGTAATGGCCAGCCTGGCGAACACTGTATTTCTCGTACATCGCACCATCATCGGTATCAAAGGAAGTGAATATGGTCTCACCATGGGTATTAGTAAGGTAAATTCCCACCCGCAAGCCATTGATCGGGCTTTCTAATTCATATTCGACTTCCACTTCGATAGGTTCGGTCGAGCGCACAGTCTCGACAACTTTGCCCTGGGGGTTACGAATGCGCATTGCAATAGGGCGGAAGGGATAGGATTCGGCAAGAACTTCCTCTCTCTGCCAGCGCTTTTCACCACTTTGGGATAACCCAGAACTGAGATAAAAATCCACTGCCTGATTGGATGGCGCCCGCATCAGCATTTTGCCGCCTTCCAGGACAATCGTTTCCTGGGTCAGGCGCAGGATGGCTGACATATTATGGCTGACAAACAAAACGGTGCGTCCCTCGCTGGCAACCTCGCTCATCTTCCCCAGACACTTGCGTTGAAATTCGGCATCTCCAACAGCAAGCACCTCATCAACCACCAGAATTTGCGGCTCAAGATGGGCGGCTACGGCAAACGCAAGGCGTAAATACATGCCGCTGGAATAGCGTTTGACCGGGGTATCGATAAATTTCTCAATGCCGGAAAACTCGACAATCTCCTCGAATTTCTTTTGAATTTCAACGCGCTTCATGCCCAGAATGGCGCCATTTAGATAGATATTCTCTCTGCCTGTCAGTTCGGGATGAAAGCCGGTGCCAACTTCCAACAGCGAGCCGACTCGACCGTAAATTTCCGCATATCCTTCGCTGGGTTCAGTCACCCGCGAGAGAATTTTTAACAAGGTGCTCTTACCAGCCCCGTTCCGTCCGATGACTCCGAGAACCTCCCCCTGCCTGACCTCAAAAGAAACATTGCGCAGTGCCCAGATTGTCTCGTGTTGCGAGGGAATGCCATAGCGCAAGACGCGAAAAGGATACAGGGCTGCCTGGGTTATAGCATCCCGTAAGGTTGGGTAATAGTCGTTTTGAACACCGATACGGTATTGTTTCCCCAGATTTTCGACCCGAATGGCAATGTCACCCATGGAACTCTTTCCTCCTATACCATATCCGCAAAGGTGCGTTCCATGCGGCGAAAGTAATACATCCCACTGATCAAGACAAGGACAGAGATAACCGTCGAAACTGCCAGAGTCAGTGAATCTGGTGGGCGGGCACCTAACAAAGCCCAACGAAAGCCTTCCACCACACCCACCATCGGATTGAGGGCATAGAGAAATTGATACTCCGCCGGGACAACCTTGGCTGAATAAGCCACCGGCGTGACCAGCATCCAGATCTGGGTCAGGAAGGGCAAAATGTAACCGACATCACGATAGAGCACATTGAGCGCCGAAAGCCATAAACCAAAACCTAAAGCAGTTGCCATAGACAGGAGGACGAAAAACGGCAAACTCCACACCGCGCTGGTTGGAGTAATGCGAAAGTAGAACATCATACCCAGCAAGATTGCAAATTGAATGACGAAATCCACCAAACCGCCCAGCACCGAGGAAAGCGGGATGATCAACCGCGGGAAATAGACTTTGGTGATCATACTGCGGTTGGCAAGCATCGAGCGCCCGGCGTCTGCCAGAGCTTTGCTAAACAGTCCCCAGGGCAGTAGAGCCGTGAAAGTAAAAATCGGGCGCGGGATGTTATCGGTAGATAGCCTGGCTAAATTGCCAAAGATAAAGCTCAAGACGACCATGTTGATCAAAGGCTGTAAGATTGCCCAGGCTGCCCCCAACACGGTCTGCTTATAACGCACTTTGATATCTCGCCAGGTCAGAAAATAAATCAACTCGCGGAAAGCCCACAACTCACGCAGGTTGAGGGGTATCCAGCCGCGCGAAGGGCGCAAGAGGACCACTTCAGTAGATGATTTTGAAGCCAAAGGGGTTTGTTGTGCCATCAACCCTTCCCTTGAGCGCGATGAGCTTTGTACCATTCAATCGTGCGCCGTAAACCTTCCTCAAAGGGCATTTGGGCGCGGAAGCCGAAAAAGCGTTCGGCGCGGGAGGTATCGAGGGCGCGGCGCGGTTGCCCGTTGGGTTTGCTGGTATCCCAAATAATTCTGCCCTCAAAGCCGGTCAGGCGGGCAATCAATTCCGCTAAATCCTTGATGCGAATTTCCATCCCTGAGCCGAGGTTAAACGGCTCTGGACCGTCATAGCGTTCGGCAGCCAGCAAGATTCCTTCGGCGGCATCTTCAACATATAGAAATTCACGGGTTGGCGATCCATCCCCCCATAACACAATCTCTTTCTGACCGCTCTCTTGTGCTTCAACACATTTGCGGATGATCGCCGGGATGACATGCGAGGTTTCCAGGTCGAAGTTATCCCGCGGACCGTAGAGGTTGACCGGCAAAGGATAGATTGCATTGAACCCATACTGCTCGCGATAGGCTTGCGCCTGCACCAGCAACATTTTCTTTGCCAAGCCATAAGGGGCATTGGTCTCTTCAGGGTAACCATCCCACAAGTTTTCTTCTTTAAAGGGCACAGGGGTAAATTTAGGGTAAGCACAAATCGTTCCAACGGCAACGAATTTATCCACTCCCCGCCTCCAGGACTCGTGCATGAGTTGCACCCCCATCATCAGGTTGATGTAGAAGAAGTCCGCCGGGCGGGCGCGATTAGCACCGATACCTCCAGCCAGGGCTGCCAGATGAATGACCATCACATTCGAGGGGCGCGGCACGGGATTCTTGCCCATCACATCATCCAACAGACGGGTAATGTCTTGAATCTTGACCAGATCATATTGCTCGATGCGTGGCACAATGATCTCAGCCGCACCGCGTTCCTGGAGCTTTTCAACTACAAAAGAGCCTAAAAAGCCTGCCCCACCGGTGACAATCACCCGTTTCTGGCTCCAAAATTCACGCGAAGGAGGCGGAAAGGAACGACCTTCTACCATAAATCACCTATCCTTATTGAACGATGAATTGCGCATTGCGATGACGGCTATCCAGTGGATCGCGGAAGATGCCCGCCTGCAGGGCATGTAAAACTTCCCGAATACCGTCATCAACGGTATAAAGCGCCTGAAAGCCTAGTTGACGCTGTATTTTCTCAAAAGAAACGGAGATATCGCGCATATCTCCTCCAAAGGTCATATCTTTGTAGGAAAGGCGCGTTTCCGGCAGCCGTTTGAGGATCAGGGCAGCGATCTGGTCTTTGGTGTAATTCCCTTGATCCGAGCCGAGATTGTAAATTTGACCTCGGATGCGTTCCAGCGGGCTTTGCAGACCCAATAGTATACCGCGAATCGCATCCTGCAGATGAACAAAGGAACGTGAATAGCCGCGTTGATAGATGAGCAACTCACGCTTATAGTACGCCTCGAGCACAAATTGATTGACGATCAAATCAAAACGCATGCGGGGGGATAAACCATAGAGGGTCGCCAGGCGCAAGACCAGCGAGGCGCAGTTTCCATCTGCGCCCAGCAGGAAGCGCTCAGAGGCAATCTTCGTCTCAGCGTAAAGCGATTGTGGGTTGAGGGGGCTTTCCTCGGTGACCGGTTTGCCATCTGGCGCTAACCCGTAATTGCTATAGGTCGAGGCGTAAACGAAGCGCTCAACATCCAATTCTTCGGCTTGTTCATACACGCGTTGGGTAGCCTCAACATTGTAACGCCAGGCGACTTGCCGTCCAACGGCCTGACAGGCCGGAAAGCCGGCCAGCGCCGCCAGATGAACCACAGCAAATGGCTTTGGCCAATCTTTACGCAAGTTATCTTTGACAGCGCGCGGCTCCCAAACATTGGCTTTCGCAAAATGGAAATCAGGATGAGAAAGATAACCCAAGATCGACTCGCCGCCGTACAACAACTCATCCAACGCCGTAACCTGATAACCCTGGCGCAATAGCTCGCCGCATAAGGCTGAACCAATATAGCCGGCTGCACCGGTGACCAAAACGTGCTTAGTTTCCTGCATGAGCTTTCTCATCAACTTCTAAACGGACTTTTGTGCCGTCAATTTGCAGAACAGGGTATACGCCATCCTCACTGATGGCAATGCCCTGTTCCAGACAGGTCAAACGGCAAATTTCGGCAATATCCCCTTGCCCTTCGATACGCACGCAACGATAACCGCTTTTTTGGACTTCAGTCAGCAATTCCAGCACGCGCTGACGGGTGCGCCGGTAGAGACGCATGGACTGCTCGATATAGTTAATCGTCAGGCGAGCGCGAAATGCAATCCCCTCTGGGGTGATGATATAGCGTAGCTTTCGCCGCTGGGCGCGTTTGACTTTGACATAACCCTTCTCGATCAGACGGCGCAAATGCCAGTTGACCGTTCCGACCGCCACACCAAGCAAATCGGCAAGGGAGGCCTGGGTGACATCAGGGTCTGCTTCAATTTTTTCGAGCAGGAGCATTTCGCGCGCCGCATCGGATTGAATGTCATGATCCATGCTATTCACAACTCACAAGTCCAAAATTCAATCGCTGAATTATAACACGCTTTCTTCACCAGGAAGCATGAAATCTGCGCAAATGGTGTATGGTATTTTATCAAGGTGACTGTTCGATGCCGCCGCCCACAATCTCCGGCACAAAGAAAGCGCCAGGAAGACTTGCCAGCATGGTTAAAAGACGGATTAGCAAAGCAACAATGAGGCTGGCCTGTTGGGAAATTCCCCCTCCACCCGCAAAGACAAGAGTCATAGATACTTCTTGCAACCCATACCCATTGATCGAAATTGGGAACAGGGTTACAAAATAAACCAGGCTCCATAAACCGCCAATTTTCCACACTGCCAGCGGTTCCCCCAACCCATCGAAGAGCAATGCCAGACTGCCAAACAAACAAAGCATGTGAATCCAGGTCCAACCCAGCGAGAGGACAAGCGCGCCTGGCTGCTCCCGCCATATCTGTAACGTGTGCAGCGTTTGGCGGACAAAGTCTATCCCTCGCATCCAACCACGATAGAAGGGATTTCCAACTCCCAGGGTGAACGCAGTCAGCGTTGCCCGCCGATTCGAAAAGATCGTCTGCTGCAATTCTGTCCACCCCGTCAATCCGAAGGGCAGCGCCATTGCCATCCCGGCCATGCCAATTAAGCGGTCGGCGATCAGGGAGGCAGTGACCGTGGGCGCATCCAGTTTTGCCTGCACGGCACCAGCCAGGCGGAAGACATCGCCTCCAATCGTGGTAGGCAAGACATTTGAAGCAAACAACCCGCTAAAGGTCAAACGCAAGGTATGTGAAAAAGGGATAGAGATTCCCGCCGAACGAAGGAGCACGTGCCAGCGCAAGGTTACTGCCAGGCGAGAACCAAACATCAACAACAAAGCCAACATCAGACGCCAGAGCGGGATTTTTGAGGCGGCGCGACCGATCTCCTGCCATCCTTGAGATGCCAGTAAGTAGATCAACACACCAATGCTCAAGAACGTGCCGATCCAACGCAGCCATTTCTGGGTGGAGTTTCTTGCGCCGGGGAGAGATTTCAAAGCTTTTCCTCCTGTCCGTTGCGGGAGATCGAGCGCACGGTGTAAATTGGCTTGTGCTGTGACTCGTGATAGGTGCGGTTGAGCACCTCTGCCTGGAGTCCCATCAGCAAGGATTGAAAGCCCATGATGAACAACATTACACTCAGTAACAGGAGCGGTGAACGAATCAGATGTTCGCCAATGGTCAAACGACGGATAACCAGCACCGTAACGGTCAGAACGCTCAAGGACATCAGGAAAATCCCCGCACCACCGAACACATAAATCGGTTTTTGGGCGTAACTCATCAAAAACTTCACCGTGAACAGGTCCAGAATGACCTTAAAAGTGCGACCCAGTCCGTATTTGGCTTTGCCATACTTGCGTGGATGGTGGCGGACGGGTACTTCAATAATGCTTGCTCCCACACCGCTGGCATAAGCCGGGATGAAGCGATGCATTTCACCATACAGGCGGAATCCGGTCAGCACTTCCCGCCGATACGCTTTGAGCGTGCAACCATAATCATGCAGGTGTACCCCGGTAACCACTGAAATGAGCCAGTTGGCAATCCTGGAGGGTAAGGTGCGGGTGAGAAAGGCATCTTGACGTTCTCTTCGCCAACCGCTGACGACATCATAACCCTGCTCGATCTTCTCAATCAGCAAAGGAATGTCAAGCGGATCGTTCTGTAAATCAGCATCCATCAGGACAATCACATCTCCGCGAGCGTGATCAATCCCGGCGGCTATCGCCGCAGTCTGACCGAAATTGCGGCGCAGGTAGATTGCCACCACATGGTCTGGATCCGCCTGGGCAAGTTGCTGAATGATCTGAGCGCTATTGTCTGTGCTACCGTCATCCACCAGGAGCACTTCCCATGAATGCTCGTTCATGTCAGACAAAGCCTCGTCTAACCTTGCTTTGAGGAGAACCAGGTTCTCTTCCTCGTTATAAACGGGGATGATGATAGATAGATGCATATAGTTCTTCACCTTTCGCTAGCGGCAGGCCCGGAGATCATACAGACGGCGAAAATCAAGATCAAAATCCTGTCCATCAACCAATTTTAGACACTCCGCCTGCCAAGCTGTTTTTGTCGTTTGAGTAAATTTACTCCAGAACTGTTTATCCAGATAAGCATGAGTGTATCCTTCGTCAACCAATTGTTTCGGAGTTGGATTTTGAGATAATACTTCCCAGTGCGGCAACCACTGTCCATAATCCGAAGCGATCGAACCCACTGAGCGTCCAAAAACCACGCTGGCTCGAACAGGGTTAGGGTCGAAGATTTGAGCGTCTGGAGGTAAACGATCCCAGTAAGTGGTATAGAATCTTACATCTAAATCATCAATAAACGTCGTAAATTGCGGGCGGCTGACGGCTAACAACTCCAGGCTGAAGGTTGCCATCCCTCCCACCGAGAGGAGAATTAGATTTAGGGCAATCAGGGCTTGAATCCAGCGAGGCCGTCTTTCCCAGAGAACACACACGATAGGAAAGGAAAAAATCAACAAAATCAACAAGGCTGTATCCAGCAAACGTGTGATCCCTCCAACTGAATCCTTCAAACCGATGACTAGCGTCGCCACCAGACAAACTCCTGCTCCCAGCCGCAAACCATCCTGGATGAGACACAGAGATTTCCAACGACTTCTGAATTGTAGAGCAACCAAAGGGATCAAGAAGAGAAGCGGCCCAAGCAGGAGCAACGAAAACAGCAACGTGTCTATCTGGATCAGGGAGAGCCGCCCAAAATAGAGGGTGGGTAAGGAGGGCGGCCAAAGCCACTCGAAGCCCAGACTGCCCTGTCCAGTCTGTGTTACCTGCGTCCCAAAGCTCTCTAACCAGCGCTGGAACATCACACTGATGACTCCGCCTCCGAAAAGTGCCAACGCCGAAGGCAAAATCCACAACCGGGCAAGGAGACGAAAGGCTGAGAAGTTTTTCTGCTGCGCTGCGGCTAGTAACGCCACCAGGCCACTACCCAGGGCGACTAAACCAAAAAGATATTCTGCCGTGAGAGCCAGAGAACCCAATACCAGACTGACAATGAGTAGATGACCCCACCGCCACTGCCGGGGTACAAGCAATAAGAGTAACAAAACTGTCAGTCCAACGCACGCTCCGTTGCTGGTCAAAGCCAGATTCTGGGGCTTGAACAGACTACCGATAAAAATGAAAGGGAATGAAATCACCCCCAGACCTTCAATATTCCAGTGGTTTACCAATAAGTTCGATAGACTCTTCCCGCTATCAAGAGCTGTATTCGTCAGCGTGATGAGCGAGTTCAGTTTTTCGACCCACCCCTGAGGGGCAAACAGCAACAGCCATTGGGTAGTGCCACCGAAATAAATCACTGCTGCGCCGATAGTGGCTGCCCAAAAACGACCTGTCTGACGCTCAAACCAGAAGAAAGCTAAAACCCACAACAAAGCATGCGTAAACGCTCGCCAGGCATCGAAGGCAAACCAGGGAGAGAATCCCCCCAGCTTGACCGTAATTCCCGCCAGAATGTGTAAACCATAATGATATGCCAGTGGTTGCGCAGGATCGAAGGGGAAATGGGGAGGCATATCGCCCGCAGCTATCCGTGAGACGATCGGAAGATTATAGTTCTCATCAAAGATCGCCAGACCCTGGTTGATTTTCAGAAATAACCAAAACAGACAGAGAAAGACCAGCACTGGAGGAATCGCTTCTTTCCATTCTCCCCATATCCTGAGCCTGTCGGCATAAAAGCGATAGGAGATGATACCAGCTGCAAAAATCACTCCACCCGCAAGTGAGTAGGCGACCTGTAACTTCAAGCCGTGAGCAGCCAGATTGGTGAGAACGATGACCAGGCAGAAACCCACCCCAACCCCAATGATGGCGCTTTCTCTGGTGGAAAAGTTATACCAGGAGCGCACGAGGAGAAAGCCTCCCAATGCCCAGAGAACAAGGAGGCCAAAAAAAACAAGAGGCTGCCCAACCGTCGAAAAGAAAAGATTCCCTATCATTACATGAGGTAAACCTCCTGGAAAGGATATACCAGAATATTCAATCAAACAAGGGTTTAACGACACCGCCGTTGGACTTGCTCGCGCGGCAACAGGATTTCGAAGTTGAATTCGCGAAAACGCAGATAAGGCTTATAGTAACATAAGACAGGGCGGTTGACTCGCTTACGCCAGGCACGGTTTTCATCTCCAAACCGACCGGTGTCTCCTTGAGGCGAGAGGTAGGTTTGGGTCGAAACAATCACAGCAAAACGACGTTTGGCTAAATCGGCATAGAACTTTTCTAAATACTGGCGATGATTCGCCATCGCCATTTCCATCAACCAAACTTTCTCGTAATCAGCGACCAAAGGCACATTGGGTAAAACTCCGAAGGTCAGTAGATGGCGTTCGGTGATGAACAGAATTTCCTTATGAGCGTCAGTCGCTTTCTCTACGATAGAGTACAGGGCATCCAGCGCTTCTTCTACCCTTTCGGGCGGGTAGGTTTTAACAGGCCCTCCCTGAAAGATGGCAAAGGGTAAAGGAGCAATAACCAGCCAGGCATGGATGACTCGCCAGAAAGCACCTTCGCGATGAACAAAGAGGCTACCGAAAAAGCCAAAATTTTCAGCCCTCTGGAGCGGAGAATATGTTTGCGACTCGTTTTCGCTCTTTACCCTGCCCCATGCAAAGTAATAGAGAATTAACCATAAGACCACCAGATAACCATCGAAGTTATGCAAATTACTACCGCCCCCTATTTTTACACTGACAATCACTCCCACTAAAAAAAGCACTCCCAGAATGGCTGCTAAACCAATACCACGCAACCAGCCGAGGTTAAGCCTCTGGAGACGCTTTTCATAGAGGGTGAGTATTACCGGAAAGGAGACAAAGAAAATGGGCAGCAGAATACCACCATAATAGGTGGGATTGGGCAATAAACGTTGCCAAAGCAGATCCGAGGTGAAGCTGGAGGTGAAATAGTTTGCCGGGTTACCAGAGAGTTTGACATAGGCTGCAGACGATAACATCCCGACCAGACTACTCGCAACCGAAATCAAAAAAGGAGCAAACAAGTAACGCCAAATTTTCTGCCCGTGAGTGGGACGCTCCAACAGATAGAGTGTCACAAATAAAATTGCTGGCATTGGCAACCAGTTGACGCGGCTGATACCTGCCCAGACCGAAGCAAGGAGAAGTGCAATTCCAAAATGTATGTTCTTGCGATTATTGTCAAATTGAGTTGCACAAAAGGCAAACAGCAATGCTGGAATCACCAACAAATGGTAATAAACTGCGCCGACCATCAGGAAAAGATAGCCGTACAGCCATGCCAGCCAGCGATCCTTTTCAAGTCGCAATCTCCGCACTAAAAGCCAGCTTGTCCCTGCAGAGCATCCAATCCAAAGCACAACCTGCCAGAAGCGATGAACCCAAAGTGGCAAAGGATGAAACAGGAAAGGGATTGCCTGGAGGAGATAACGGCTGGGGTGCAAAGGGCTCCAGGCTGCTTTCACACCATACACCTGCTCAGCAAAGAACAAAGAAGCATAGTAATACCGACTGGTCTCCGACCAATCCAGGGAAAATGGATGGGTTGAAACCTTGGGCAGGAACGAACCCACGCTGAAACAAAAACCACCCATCAAGAGCGCCCGCAAAATCGTTAGCGGCAAATTTTCTCTTCCCTCATTGCGCAAATAGAGAATTGCGCCAATCCACCACACCGATTGAAGGAAAAGCCATAAACGCGCCATCCAATCCAGATAGGGGTCACCAAATTGCCCAAAAGCCAGAAATGTCGCCCCCAGGCCAATTATGGCTATCCCCAGCCCGCTCAGAAAAGCGGAGCGGAACCATCGAGATAGCCGACCTGCGATCCGATGGCGAACCTCCGAGGTTGAGAGCCAGATTACAGCGCCTTGGATCAACACGCCCAGACCAAGGACCAGGAGATTGACCACCACCCGGCGTGGGAGAAACCAGCTATCGTACTGGTAGCCCTGTAAAATCCAGCGGTAGGCTGTGGTTAAGGAAAGAAATACTAATAGGAGGCTGGAAAGACGGAGATACATTCCATTACTCATCGCAGTCCTCGATGGTGTAAAGAGAACGGAATTGTTCCTCCCGAACAAACGAATCGACCAATTTTACACAACTCCGCTCCAGAGTCGTCTTTTCGACACTCGACAGTCGTTTCCAGTACTGATCATCGAGGTAGATATGGGTATATCCTGCTTCTGCCAGATTTTGGGTAGAGAAGTTTTCGACCAATTGCAACCAGGTAGGAAGGGGTTTGCGATAATCTTCACTGACCAAGCCCACATTTCGACCAAAGATCACCACAGAACGAGCCGCGTTAGGGTCGAAGATTTGCGCTTGAGGCGATAATGTATTCCAGTACTTTCGAGAGAATTGGACATCCAAAGGGGTGATGAAATAGGTATATTGAGGGGTTGGAATAGCCAGCAATTGAACTGCAAACGTCGCCAAACCGCTAAAGGTCAGGCAGCCCAATCCCACCAGAATCAGCCATTGTAGTGAACGTTGGACGCGGGGCAAAACCCGTAAAAGCAGGGGCAGAGCGAGGATCACGCCGAGTAGTAAAGAGATATCCAGGAAGCGAGTGATCTCTCGCGCCCGCTCCTGGTATTCAAGGAAAAGCGAGAGTGTGCCGCCCAGCCAGGGGGATAGAACCAGCGCTGTGGTTAACCAACGCCCTCGCCGCCAGTGATTCCTCAACCTCCAGGATGAGAGAAGGATTAAGACCAAAGCGGGCCCCATTTGAGCCAGAGCAACGATCAGATGGTATGGTTGCCACAACTCCAGCCTTCCAAAATGGACCGACATCACCGCAGGCGGCCAGTAGAAGCGAAAGCCGGTTAATCCAAAACCATACAAGCTTTCTCTACCCAACAAGGTTGAAATCAGGCGTCCGACCCAAACAGTCATCACCCCGCCCATACTCAGGCTCAAGATCGTCGCTGGCAGAAATAACCCAAGCAGCCTGCTAAAATTCCAGCCGGAAGGATGTAAAAGCACTCTGGTCAGCCAGATAATCCCAATGGCAGCCATCACCAGGACAAACAAATGCTCCCCGGTAAGCGCCAGCGAGGCGAGCACCAGACTCAGCAACAACTCTCCCGTCAGGGAGAGATTGGGGCGATCGAGCAAAAGCAGTAGAAATATCGTAAGCGCCAGACAGGCGCCTGTACTGGTCAAGGCCAGATTTTGGGGCAAAAAGATGCCGCTGATGAATGCAAAGGGGAATAAAGGGCCTATGCCGTTCTCAATGTTCCATGGGCGGGAAATCACATCGAGCAGATTCTGACCGCTCACAGCGGCAGCATTGATCAAGGGGATGTGCTCACCAAAACGCGCCAGCCAGTTCGGTGGAACCAACAGCAAAAGCCATTGCGTGCCGCCAGCAAAATAGACGATCGTAGCTCCGGCAACGGCCTTCCAGTAGCTCTGAGTCATCCTCCAGAACCAGAGACCCGCCAGGATCAACATCAGCGCATGGGTAAAGGCGCGGCTGAGATCGAAGGCACTCCAAACAGTCAATCCTCCCAAGCGCACCAGCGCGGCGGCAAAGAGATGCAGGCCGTAATGATAAGGCATGGGAGCGGACGGATAGAAGAAAAAGTGTGGTGGAACATCACCGGCCGCCATACGCGAAACCAGGGGCAAATTATAGCCTTCATCAAAAATCGCCAGTCCACGATTGATGAGCGAAAACAAACCAAATAACAGAAAAAAAGCCAGAATGATAAAAACACTCTCCTTAACCTCCGGCAACACCGGTCGACGAGAAGGAGAACGCAAAGCCAGCCCAACAGCCCCAGCTAATAGCAAGAAAACGCCCAGCCAATAAGCTATTGAGAATGGGAAAAGGTGAGCCAGCAGATTTGCCAGGACGATATGGAGAAGAAATCCCAACCCCAGCCCGGCCATGACTCTCTCACGCGCCTTCAGGAGAAAGAGCGAGCGTGTAAGCAGCCAGCCCGCCAGCCACCACAGGCAAGAGAGGGCACAGAAAACAGCTAATGGAACAAACGAACCTCGAAGGAGATACGTGCTCATCTGGTCAATCGCTATTCCCTATCAGGTTTCATGGGCAACCCGGCGCCGTTTTCGAACGCGGTTCGAGGAACTGGATTTCCTCCCCGCGCAATAACATTCGTGCCTGTTGAAGCGGTTTGTAATAGCAAAGCAAAGGCTGTGACACTCGCTCCACCCAGACGTTGTTTTCCTCGCCAAAGCGCAGTGGTTGACTCTTTGTAGCCGTATAAAGTGGCTCATTAACGATCAATGCAAAGCGATGCTCCCGCAGGTCTTGATAAAACTGCTGGAGATAAGGCTGATTGTTCGCCATCGCCATCTCCATCAGGAAAACGCGCTCATATTCTGGCACCAGACGGATGCCTGTAAGGTAGCCGAAGGTGATCAAATGGCGCTCTGAAATCAACAGGATTTCCCGATCAGGAGGCACCTCTTTGACCAGGCTCTGAATACGGCGCAACGCTTTTTCGGTGGCATTCCAGTCAGGATGGAAAAACGGCTCAAGGGAGGCTAAGAGGAAGAAGGCTGGCACAATCAAAGTGGCAACCCGCGCTATCTGGCTCAACCGGTCTCTCATCGCCGTTGGCAGGTCAGGCGCAGGCTGATCAGTTTGCGCGGGAGAATCGTCGAAAGAGAAGTTCCGGGTCATGATAGCAACAAAAACAATCCCTAAGCACATCCAAAAGGCATCCAGGTTATGTAAATTGCTACCACCGCCGATCTTGACGCTCACCACGCACCCACCCAAGTACAACACCAACAAGATACCTCCTAACCCCAGCCAGCGCCAGGGATGAAACGAAGCCCGATAGGGATTGAGCTGGCAATAGATCAACCAAATCAACGGCAGGATCACGATCCACGAAGCCAGGAGAATGCCAGGCGGGTAAGTTGGGTTGGGCAACAGGCGATACCAGAGCAATTGGGAAGTCAAACTGGTACCAAACCAGGCTGCAGGATTACCCGATACCTGGATATAGCCCCAATGAGCGAGCAGAGCCAGGCTTATCCCTGCGATTGCCCACATCAGCGGGCGCCAGATATAGCGCCAGAAATTTCCTTTGTAAGGGGTCTCCAGGATGTAAAGAATGATCGCAATCAAAGCCGGAACGGGATACCAGTTCACCCGGCTCAAACCTGCCCATAGCGAGCAGAGGACAAAAAGCAAGATCGAAACCCCTCTGGTGGTGTTCGATTTAGGATGCGGCTGAAAGCCAAACAGCAAGGGTAGGACAGCGAGTTGCAGATGATAATAAATCGGTCCAAACAATAAGTACAGAAAGAACCATGCACCCCCAATCCTCCGCTGCCAGGCGGATAATCCCCTGCCAAAACGCCACATTACAGCGTAAGCTGTTATCCCGCTAATTCCAATCCATAACCCCACCTGCCAGAGGCGGTGTAGCCAGAGAGGGGATTGCGGCAATAAAAACGGAACTGCCTGCAACAAGTAGCGGCTGGGATGCAAGACGCTCCAGGCTGTTTTGAAACCATAAATCTGCTCACCTCGAAAAAGCGAGGCATAGTAATAGCGGCTGGCTTCGGACCATTCCAGAGTAAAGGGATAGGTAGAAACATTGGTCAGCAGGGAAACGATCTGGAGCGTGAGCGCACTGATCAGAAAGGAAACGCTGAGGGTATAAGCAGGGCTCTGGAATGCAAAGGTCGCCTGCACAAAAGGGATTCCCAGGAGAAACAAGAGAGCCAGACCGCCTAAACGCGTCCAGTAGGGTTGAAAAAATCCAGCGCTCCGTTCTATCAACGCCAGGCTCAGGAGAAGGTTAAATACTACCAGGATGATCAGGTTAAACTTTCCCCAGCCAGCTAATCTAAGAGTTCCCGAATGCAGAGCCTTCCGACAGCGGTCTTTTCCTCTCCCAAAACTGCCTGCCACTACAATCAGCGAAATCAGAAAAACAAGACCTGAAATCAGGATAGCAGCCTGATAGCGGCGCGAAGCACTCAGTAAGCCCTGAGCGAGGGCTTGCTGGATCAGCACTCCTCCAATGCGTAGAGAAAGCAAACCGATCAGACCTGCAGTCAGGCGCACATAAATCAACCCCCACCGCTCTTGATAAGAAGAAAATAGTGCTTGAGAATCTGAAACCATTCCGGCGCTTCGTTTTAAGAAATTTCCTGAGCCACGCGTTTCAAGTCAGCCTCAACCATCATCTGCACCAACTCCTCAAAGCTCACGGTGGGACGCCAGCCCAATTTCTGATGAGCTTTGGTTGGATCAGAAACCAGCAGGTCAACTTCAGCCGGACGGAAGAAACGCGCATCCTGGACAACATATTTGCGATAATCCAATCCCAGATGCGAAAATGCCAGTTCACAGAAATCGCGCACCGAGTGGGTGACGCCGGTGCCCAGGACATAATCTTCCGCTTCCTCCTGCTGTAACATCAGCCACATCCCTTGCACATAATCACCGGCAAAGCCCCAATCTCGGCGTGCTTCCAAATTTCCCAGACGCAATTCATTTGCCAATCCCAGTTTGATGCGCGCTGCCCCATAAGTAATCTTGCGGGTGACGAACTCCAGGCCGCGGCGCGGGCTCTCGTGATTGAACAAAATGCCAGAGACGGCATACATCCCATAAGACTCGCGATAATTGACGGTGATCATATGACCATAGACTTTCGCTACCCCATACGGGCTGCGCGGGTGGAATGGAGTCGTCTCCCGTTGAGGCACCTCGCGCACTTTGCCAAACATCTCACTGGAGGAAGCCTGGTAAAAGCGCGTATCGGGTTTGACCAATCGAATAGCCTCCAAAAGACGAGTAACCCCCAGCGCAGTGGCTTCTCCGGTCAAAACCGGCTGGCTCCACGAGGTGGGGACAAAAGATTGCGCTGCCAGGTTGTAGACCTCGTCCGGTTGGTAGGTTTCGATGATCGAAACCAGCGAGCTTTGGTCGTGCAAGTCACCCTGGGCAATGGTAATATCGTCCTGGATATGCTGAATACGTTCGAAGGTCACGGTGCTGGAACGGCGCACCATCCCAATCACTTGATAACCTTTAGAGAGTAGAAACTCTGCCAGGTACGATCCATCCTGACCGGTTATCCCGGTGATCAATGCAGTTGGCATATTCATCCTTATTGAAAATAATTCAGCGAGTGAATTATAGTCGAAAGGATACCGAAACGGTAGCTAAGGTATGCTAGAATTACCATGATGCGCTATTTGCCTGGTTGGATTGGGACAATTCTGGTTTTGAGTCTGCTCTTCGGTAATTCAGTCCACGCCCAAAGTACGCCAGAGGGCTTTGTAGTTCTGTTCCTTCCTCCTCCCCAAGAGTTCCCCCTGATGCGCCCCATGCTTAAAGTATTTTCTCGCTCCGGCAAATTCATCCATGGGTTATCTATTTCCAATGTTCAGCTTTACGAAAATAGCACACCAATTAACCTCCAGGAACTCAAAGAACAACGGGTTGGTGCGCAGGTAGTTTTTGTCCTGAATCCAAGTGCAGCCTTTCTCGTGCGCGATGCGCAAGGCAATACGCGCTATGACTACTTGATGGATGGACTGGTAGATTGGGCGAGAAGACGTCTGGGTTCGACCATTGACGATTTGAGCATCATCGTCACCGATGGCCCCAGCCGTTCTCACCTGAACAATCCCCTCGAGTTGTTTTATACCCTGGCCTCCTATCGGGTGCCTGGCGATGCGAATCCATCCTTGGATTCATTGATGAAAGGAATCGAAATCGCGTCTGATCCACCCCCCCGTTATGGTATGGAAAGAGTAGTTTTTTTCATAACCGCGCCATTGGGTGGTGATCAAAGTCTCGCCATTCAAAATGCCCTGCAACAAGCTCAGCAAAACGGGGTGCGGATTGTAGTGTGGGTCTTGACCACACCGGCAACTGCTAACCCACAGGCAATCAACGCTCTTAAACCTTTGGCGGAAGAGACTCAAGGGGGTTTCTGGGTACTTGCCAATCCAGAAGATCAACCCGATCCCGAAGTTATCTTAGAGCCTTTGCGGTTTGTTTATGCGCTTCGCTACCTCACCTCACCAGAGGGTGGGAGTGAAAGGCAACTGGAAGCAGAGGTTCAGATCGGCGAAACGGTGATTCGCTCGCAACCGGTTGACTTTCGCATTAACCTTCAAGCACCTAATGTTGTCTTCCTTGCCCCACCAGCCGAGATCCTTCGTCAGCTCCCAGAAAACGCCTCTGCAATTGCTAACTCAACCGAAGACCTGAACCCCCAAACCTTTCGATTGAACCTTCTCATCGAATTTCCAGATGGCAGGCCGCGGGCGATTACCAGACTGCGCGTGTATGTTGATAATCAATTGATTCTCGACCAACTCGAACCGCCTTTTGATAGTTTCGTCTGGAATCTGAGCGAGTACAGGCAAAGCGGGCAACACGTTCTGCAAGCGGAGATCATGGATGAGTTTGGAATGACTGCCAGGACCGTCGCGACACCAATTCTGGTCAAGGTCAATCGTCCTGTACCCGCACCCTCTAAAATTGTCAGCCGCAATCTTCCCCTGATCATCCTCACCCTGGGGTTCTTTGCTGTTGCTTTCCTCGCCCTGGTTCTCACCCTGCGTGGTCAGTTTGTACCAACTTCCCAACGTTTGAGCCGCCGACTAGGCCTCCAGAAAAAGCAACCTCTAGACCCTTTAACGCAACCCGTTCCTATTGCACCCTTACCGCTTTCGAAGATGAATGTTAATCGATCGGGCGAGGCGCGCTCACCCTCAACTCCTCCTGCCAAACCAACTGTCTTTGCCTTGTTATACCGATTGGGTGACTCCCTTACTGAGGATACAGGTGGTGCCTTTACGATGGTCACCGATCAATTGACCATAGGCAGCAATGCTTTGCAAAATCTTTTGGTGATCGATGACTCGACCGTTGAAGGGAGCCATGCCCGCCTTGAACGACAGGCAGATGGGAAATTCCGCATTTACGACCTCGGCTCTCTGATGGGAACCTGGGTCAACTATACACCCGTATCCCAGGAAGGGGTCACCATCGAAGATGGGGATCTGATTCACATTGGGCGGGTTGGCTTTCGTTTTCGAGTGCGCCAGTCAAACCCCAACATCACGTTTGCACGAACAGGGGAGGAGAATCTATGAGGCTTGGAAAAACGCCGGCGCTAAAAACTGCTGCCATCACCCACGCCGGTATGAGCGGCAAAAACAATGAAGATCGTTATCGCATCCTCCGCATCAACACCTCGAAACGCCAGGAAGCGGTTTTGGCAGTGGTTGCAGACGGAATCGGTGGACATCGGGCCGGCGAGGTCGCAGCCGAATTAGCCAGCGAACAAATTGTGCGCTCTATTGAAAGACAAAACCTGGATCATCCCGTCCTGGCTTTGAAACAAGCCATCCAGGAGGCCAATCAAATCGTCCTGGAAAGTGCCCAATCCAATCCGTATTGGGCAGGCATGGGTAGCACCTGCGCCTGTGCATTTGTAATCGGCAAGCGCCTCTACACTGCCTCGGTTGGCGATACGCGTATTTATTTGATCCGCAACAAACAGATTTATCAACTCAGCCGTGACCACACCTGGATTCAGGAAGCCATCGATCTCGGCACCCTCCCTGCCGCAACCGCTCATTTACATCCAAACGCTCATGTGATTCGGCGATATATTGGCGCCCCATACGGTGTTCAGCCCGATACACGCCTGTACCTCCAGGGTGATGAAACAGATCCTCAGGCTGAAGCTAATCAAGGCATCAAACTGAAAGCAGGTGACCGAATTGTCGTTTGTAGCGATGGCTTGACGGATTTAGTTGCCAGCCATGAAATTCTTACCATTATCAGGAAGCGCCCTCTGGAGCGAGCCTTACAAGAGTTGGTGAGTTTAGCCAATCAGCGGGGTGGGCATGATAACATCACTATCGTCGCTTTGCAGGTAGGAAAAACAACCTCAAGGTTGATACGTTGGCTCGCTACGGCCACATTCTTAACTATGCTGACAATCGGGGTGATGGCTGCAATTTTCTTATTCTACTTTTCTGAAGGTAATCAAATCTTAAATCGTCTTGGTCTTAATCCAACACCCTCGGCATCGTTGCCAGTTTTTCTCCAGGAAACGCCGCTTTTTATCACCCCCGTTTCCACTGAAGTGCCACTTTTCCCGATAGACCTCGGCAGTCCAACACCCAGCGGATCTTTCACCATAATTCCAATACCTTCTTTACAGCCCACGGCAACCTTTACCCCCTGGCCTACCAACACTCCTGAGCCTTGATGCCTCAGGGCAAAGCGGCATAATAGACACGGTTGCCAAAAGCCAGAAAAACCAGGCGTTGTTCCGATGACACTGCCAGCGCTGTTGCCCGCACCCCCTGAGGTAGAGGGCTGAAGGAAGGCATGGCGATGCTCCGGAACTGAGCGTGAAATGCCAGGAGTCTCAGGCTGAACTGGTATATCGCCGGCAGGCTGGATTCAAGCAGGTAGAGCGCAGGTTCGGGCGGTTGAGAGACATAGAGGCGGGTAAAGGGTGTCTCACTCTGTAAGAGTTGGTTTTCACGCCCTGGGCGGGAATCTTTATACGGTTGCGGATCGACACAGCGAGTGGGCGTCGAGGGATTATAGGAGCATTGTGCCAGATGTCCATCCGCATGTAGGAGATACAGATCCTCACCATAAACGGCAAAGTCAATGACATCTTGCATCGAGGGTACATCATCGGAAAAGAACAGCTCCGGCTTTTGATCAAAATTGTTTTTCCAGTAGATCCAAACCGCGTTCTTGTCAGGGTCAAGCACATAGCTATTGCCACGATCAATTAAGAACCCTTGTAAGCTTCCCATGCCGCGCTCGTCAGGAGTCAAGGAATCGACCACTGGAGGATCATTAAACTCGCAGGTGACCACATTCCCCATTGAATCTAAACCAACGATCACAGCCTGCAGTTGCGTAGGTTTGCGGATCAGGCCAAAACCAACCAGTTTTCCCACAGCCGCTCCTTGAATCCCTGGGCCGCAGGAGACAGTGGGGTTAAGAACATAACCGCGCGCTGCAGCCGCCGCCCGCCAGACCACGCCAGCGCTGGCATCCAGCAGAAACAGCTCATTTTCCGTAACGGCGATCTTTACAATCTGAGCATCTTTTGGCAACTCATCTATTGCCACAGCAAAATCTAGCCGCTTGATTGCCTCCAGTTGATCAATAGCTGCATTAGCCTGGGCACGCAGGGCCTGGGCTTCCGACGAGTTTGAGTAAGCCATTGCCTGATCGAGATAAGCCAACGTCGTCTGCCATGCCGAACGTTGCCCTAAAGGATCTTGAAGGCTCTGGGCTTGCTGAGCAGCCTGCTCGGCAAGTGCCAAATAGCGCTCAAATTCTCCCTTCTGTCCCTGCCGGAAATAAACCAGACTGGCAACTGTGACGACCAGCAACGGGGTGAGAATGGCAATCAATGCCATGACCGAAGTCGGAATTTGAAAGACCGTTGCATCTGGCATGAAACGACCAAGCCTTTGAATCAGACGTCGTCCCACCTCCCTCAAGTCCTTTCGGATGCCATCCAGCAGAGAAAGACGAGGAGCGGTGGGCTGCTGAGGTTTCCCGGCTTTGGACAGCGATGGATGTGACTCGACAGATGCCTGCGGTGTAACGATTGAGGCCGTCTGGCTGTCAGAGGATGTCTCGACGGGTGTAAGCGAGGAAGGTCCTTCCTCCAGCAGGGTGGGAGGAACAGGCGAAACGAGAGAAACTTCTTTTTCTGGCTCAGAAAGAGGAACAGGCGTGATTTTTTCTTCACTCGTAGTAGCAGTTGAAGCAGGTGAAAGTTGGATATTCTGCGCCGCCTGAGCAGATGGAAGCGGAATGGGAAAGATTTTCCCGGAACCGGCTTTAAACTGAACCGCCCAGGCTTCTCCGGCGGTTTCCCCTGTCAGCTTCTGACCTATCCTGCTCAGATCCTGACCATATAATGAGGCAAGCAAAGACGATCGCCAGGTAACCGGTGGTCTGATACAAACCAGCAGAGCATCTCCACTCTGGATTTGTCCCTGCACAAAGCGGATCTTTGCGACTTTGCCAACGCCTAAACCCTGTCCTGCCAGATCGGGATCGTAGAGATGTTCAACACCCTGCGAGTTAATCCAAAAAACATGGGTCAACCCGCTCTGAGCAATGGTTAAACGGCCCTGGCTCTGGACAATTTGGGTTAGAAAAGCGATGACCCGATTTTCGGCGTTCTCCAGACGTGCGTTGCGCTCAAAGAGAAACTGGTTCAGACTCTCAGCTACGGCGCGCAGGGCACCGGTGGTGGTGCCAGGCGTTTTGTAGAAGACCTCACTCAGCCTTTGTAAAAGCAAAGAGCGTTTATCAGGAGACAGAGTCGACCCGCCCTGAAGTCTGAGATGAATCAGAAGCGTGTCCTTGCGCCGTTGGCGGGCAACTTTCTTTGCCGTTCGAGCGGTATGGAAATCCGATTGGGGTTCAAATCCCTCTGCGTTAGACGGTGAAGAGAGGGGTAAAATGTGAATGTCAAACACAGGCAACATCCTTGCCGAAGTAAGTCGAGTGAAAGTTTCCTACTTGCATTATACTGGTAAAATCACAAGCATCGATTCAATCTTCGTGGGAAATGCTCTGCGCGCCAGAGGATTCTGCCACGAAAAAAGAAGGGAGCATCCGGTTAATCTATCCATGTGGCAATTCCAAGTCATTCAAACGCCTGAGCAGTTCGAATCGCTGGCAGAACAATGGAATCACCTGTTGGCAGAGAGTGCAAGTCACGTGCCGTTTTTGCGTCATGAATATCTCTATACCTGGTGGCAAACGTTAGGTGGAGGTGAATGGGAAAAGGGAGAGTTATATATTGTGCTCGCCCGCGATGGAAACAACCAACTGCATGGCATTGCACCGCTGTTCTTCACCCAAAACCGCGAGGGAGAAGCAGCCCTCATGTTGTTAGGGAGTATCGAAATCTCGGATTACCTGGATTTCATCGTCCGCGAAGCCGATTTAGCCATCTTTTGTGACGGTTTATTAAACCACCTGGCAGCGGTCAACTCCCCCGCCTGGAAGGTGCTCGATCTGTACAATATTCTGGATAGCTCACGTACCCTCTCCGCATTAGAAACGGCAGCCAGGCGGATAGGATGGCACTATCACCTTGAACGTTTACAACATTCCCCCTACATTCCACTGCCGGGAGATTGGGAGACCTATCTGGCAGGTATTAACAAAAAACAGCGCCATGAAATCCGGCGCAAATTACGCCGTCTGGAAGAATCGGGAACGCCGTTTCGCTGGTACATTGTGCAAGACGAACATACGCTCGACCAGGAGATCGACGCCTTTCTAGAGCTCATGGCATTGGATGAAGAGAAGCAAGCCTTCCTGACTACCGTCATGCGCTCCCAAATGCGTTCAGCCATCTGGACAGCCTTTCGCGCCGGCTGGTTACAGTTAGCCTTTTTGGAAATCGAGGGGCAGAAAGCAGCCGGTTACCTCAATTTTGACTACGGTAATCAGATCTGGGTCTATAACTCCGGGATGGACAACCGTTTCAACGCCTACTCACCGGGTTGGGTCTTACTCAGTTATCTGCTCAAATGGGCAAACGAAAACGGGAGAAGCGCATTTGATTTTATGCGCGGCGATGAGGAATATAAATACCGCTTTGGCGCCATCGATCGTTTTGTGATGCGTGTCCGCCTGGAACGATAGGTCAGGAGAGGGATTAGAAGAGCAAGCGCGGCATCCCCCAGCCGCCCAAACGCACCGCTTGCGGATGATCACTCCACACACCAGGGATGGTTGTGCCACACTGAGGGCACTTCCCGTCTGCAGTAATTTGATACTGATAGAGTGTGTACCCTTGACGTCCGACCAGCAAAGTTTTGCATTGCGGACAAAAAGTGCTCTCATAATCGCCGACCCGCCCTGGCAGATTGCCAGCATAGACAAAGCGTAACCCGGCCTCCAGCCCGATTTCGGTCGCTCTCAGGAGGGTGTGTCCTGGTGTCGGCGGTGGATCGATCATTTTGTAATCAGGATGAAAGGCTGTCACATGCCAGGGAATATCCGGCGACACCGAGACAATATAGCGGGCAGCATCCATTAACTCTTCGGTGCTATCGTTGAAGCCCGGAATAACCAGCGTAACAACCTCAACCCAAAAACCCAATTCATGCGCCAACCGAATGCTATCGAGCACATTTTGCAACACCCCTCCCAGGCGGCGGTAATGGCGATCCTGCATCGTCTTCAGGTCAATCTTGTAACCACTGACATAGGGACGCAAGTACTCCAGCACTTCTGGGGTCGCATTGCCATTGGAGACATAAACACATTTTAAACCGGCCTGAACCGCTTGCCGGAAGATTGCCACTGCCCACTCCGAGGTGATTAAGGGTTCATTGTAAGAGGAGGCGATAACTTCGGCACCACTCTCCAGGGCCAGTTTGACCATCTGCTCTGGCGAAGCCTTGCGCACATAAGAGGCAGCAAGGTTAGAAGCCGGATCCCGCAAGAACTGTGAAGAAAGGTGGTTCTGACAAAAGGAACAGTGAAAATCGCACCCCAACATTCCAAAGGTGAGCGCGTCACTGCCGGCTAGAAAATGGAAGAACGGTTTTTTCTCAATGGGATCAACCTGCAAACCGGAGACATATCCGAACGGCACGCGCAAAACGCCATCTTGATTGAAACGCACCTTACAAATGCCGCGTTTGCCAGAGCGGAGCAGGCAACGATGTCCACAGGCGTAACATCGCACCGAACCGTCAGCAAGTTTCTCATAGAGTTCGCCTTCAACGGTCAGAGAGTCTAACACTTCGGCAACGGTGCTCATACTCATAATTTTACAACATTTATGGACAATCCTGGTGAGGATTATTGGTTTGATTTTCCAGGTAATTTTATTAGATAATGCTGAGTTTTAGATCGCAAATACAGGGACTGTTAAAGGACCTCAGGCTTCGACCTACACTTGCCGCTCGTCGCTTTCAGCATGAATTTGGGTCTTGATAAGCAACCGACACAAATTCACATCATCACCCTCCTTTACGAATTCGGAGTATTGTTGTAGACTTATCTTGCAGGAGAGAAGTTACAATTATGGAGACCGTCAAGATCGTTCTGCGCAATCAGGAATACGAAGTCAAAGCCGGCACGACCCTGCGGGATGCGTTGGCCAGGCTGGGCATCAACCGTGAGAGCGTTTTAGCAACCCGAGAAGGGGAATTGATCACCGATGACGAAATCCTCCGCCCCGGTGAAACGATCCGTTTGGTTGCAGTAATTTCGGGCGGATAAAGCGCAGGCAAAACAAGCAATGAAATGTCGAAAGTGTTCTCAGAAAGCGGTAATCAATATGCGGCAGCACAAGCTTGCCCTTTGCAACATCCATTTCCCGCAATGGATTGTCGAGCAGACACAACGCTTTATCGCCAAATATCGCATGTTCTCGCCAGACGATCGCCTGTTGGTAGCCGTTTCGGGTGGTAAAGATTCGCTATCTTTATGGGATATTCTCTGGCAGCTTGGCTATCAGGCGGACGGTGTATATATTGCCTTAGGGATTGATGGTGGTTTTGGATATTCCCAAAAATCGCAAGAACTGTGCGAAAAATTTGCCAACCAACGTGGCTTGAAACTGATTGTGGTGGATGCTCCGCAACAAATTGGGTTGACCATCCCCGAACTGGCAGCCGTAACCCAACGAGGCAAGAACAAACCCTGTTCGGTGTGCGGTTTGACCAAACGGCATATTCTCGATCAGATTGCCCGCGAAGGACAATACGATGTGCTTGCGACCGGTCACAATCTGGATGATGAGGCAGCGGTATTGTTCGGCAACACTTTAAACTGGAACGTGGGTTATCTCTACCGACAAAGTCCGGTCTTGCCTGCCCGACACGCTGGCCTGGTGCGCAAAGTGAAACCCCTCTGTCGTTTTTATGAGCGCGAAATGGCTGCTTATGCACTGGTGCGTGGTATTGAATACATCTACGAAGAATGTCCTCATGCAGCAGGTTCTACTACAATTTACTACAAAACCTTGCTCAACCAGCTGGAAGCCGACCGCCCAGGCGCAAAGTTGAGCTTCTATCTTGCCTTCCTGCAGGCTAAAGAAAAGGGCTTATTTGCTCAACCGCTGGGAGATGGGGGAGAAGAAGGCATTGGGGCTGGAGGCGAAGAGCTTCATACCTGTCCGGGTTGTGGAGGGCCCACAACCGTAGAAGGGTTATGCGCTTTTTGCCGTATGGTAGAAAAAGTAAAGTAGGTCGGAGTTGCCCGACCTACTTTTTCTTGTCAGGATAAAAAGAGGGATTAAGCGGTTTCCAGATAGCGTTCCAACTCCCAATCGGTGACTTTCATGCGCGATTCTTCGACTTCTGCCCACTTGGCCCGTTGAAAAGCGTCGTAAGTGAAGGGCCCAAGCGCTTCTTTGAGCACCTCATCCTTCTCCAGTTCACGCAGCGCTTCCGCGAGTGAACCGGGCAGTTCGGCAATGTTCATCTGGGCGCGTTCTTCAGCCGTCAGGTGATAGACATTGACATTATTCAAAGGCGCCGGGCAGGGTAACTTGCGATCAATCCCGTCCAGGGCGGCTGCCAGCATTACCGCAAATGCCAGATAGGGATTGCAGGATGGATCAGGGCAACGCAACTCAGCGCGCACCGATTTCTCCCGCCCTTCCGTAAATTGTGGGATGCGGATCAAGGCAGAGCGGTTAATCTGCGCCCAGCCAATATAAACAGGTGCCTCATAACCTGGTACCAAGCGTTTATAAGAGTTGATGGTTGGGGCAACAACTGCTGAGAGGGCGCGGGCATGGTGTAACTGACCGGCGATGAAACCGCGCCCAATCTCCGAGAGGTGATATTCGTTGCTCGGATCAGAGAACAAATTCTTGCCATCTTTGGTGAACAGCGACTGATGGCAGTGCATCCCTGAGCCGTTAATGCCGAAAATAGGTTTTGGCATAAAAGAAGCCACCAGACCATGCTGGGCCGCGATTGCCTTAACCGTATACTTCAGCGTCAAGACATTGTCGGCGGTGCGCAACGCGTCAGCATATTGGAAGTCAATCTCATGCTGCCCCAGGGCAACCTCATGGTGGCCCATCTCAACATCCAGGCCCATGCTCGCCAATGCTTCCATAAGTTCAGTGCGCACCCGCACAGCTTCATCATTCGCAGAAAAATCAAAATAGCCGCCGACATCGTGGGGCACCGGATGGATCATATCCGGCCCATTGCGACGGAAGAGGAAAAACTCCGGCTCAGGACCCACGTTATAAACCCAGCCGCGCGCCTCGAGTTTTGCCAACATGCTTTTGAGCGTGCCACGTGGATCACCTTCAAAGGGCTCACCTGCCGGGGTATAAATATCACAAAACACCCGCGCCCGACGCAGCTCGGGAGGTGTCCAGGGGAGAACAGCGTAAGTAGAAGGATCCAGCACCAGCCGCATGTCGCTCTCCTGGATGCGGGCAAAGCCCTCAATCGAAGAACCATCGAACCACACGCCTTCGTCTAACGCCTGAGGTAAACGATTCACCGGTATATCTACCGATTTGACTGCTCCTGTGACATCGGTAAACTGGAGCGAGATAAATTTGACCTGATCGGCTTTGACAGTTTTGAGTAATTCTTCGGGTTTCATGTTGACTCTCCTTTCGATGGGGTGGATTGAGTAGCCGTCTCAGTCTTCGCCGTCTCAGTTTTCGTCGTTGATGTGGAAGACTCCCGCTCCGAACTTGCTGAGCTGCGGCTTGCCCCAGACGGGGAGCGATGATCGGTAGCGTAAAAACCTGATCCTTTGAAGACGATCCCGACGGGCGTATAAACTTTTCTCAAGGCGTTCTTGTTGCATTCAGGACAACGAACCAAAGGAGGATCGCTAAAATGTTGCTGTTGTTCAAATCGGATACCACAATTGTCGCAATGATACGTATAGATCGGCATCTTTCACCTCTCTCTCAACGCGCTAAATATCAGATGATTATAGTCCTATCATACTTTCCTGCCAAGAGGCGGAAGTAAAAATTTGTTAATGTTTGAATCGGGAATACACTTTGACATTTCCCCTTCAAAGGGGTATAATCTCAATTCGCGGTCATTACCGTTACCTGGACTGCAATTTTCCGCCTTTAAGGTGGTTATCTTATTCTTAGAGATTGTGGAGAGTGGCGCTATGGAAGCAAACGAGATAGCAGCCCCAACAACAGAACAGCCGATCCCCCTGGAAGGGATCAAACGCAAGATGAAGTTCAACGGTGTGGTCAAAAAGATCAACATCGCCGGTGCCATTGTTGATGTGGGCTTAGCCATACCCGGCGTTGTGCATATTTCCCAATTACAGGCAGGTGAAACCAAACGGGTCGAGGATGTCGTACAGGTCGGACAACCAGTCGAAGTTTGGGTTCGCAGAGTAGATGCAAAAAAGCAACGCCTGGAATTAACCATGATTAAACCCCTCGATTTAGAGTGGCGTGAAATCAATAAAGGGATGGTTGTAAAAGGAAAAGTTACCCGCATCGAGAAGTTTGGAATTTTTGTGGATATTGGCGCTGAAAGGCCTGGTCTGGTGCATATCAGCGAGATGACGCATGGTTATATCAAGTCGCCCTCCGACCTGGTGAAGGAAGGTGATGAAATCGAGGCTCAGGTGCTGGAGGTCAACCGACGCAAGAAGCAAATTAAGCTTTCGATGAAAGCATTGGAAGCCCCGCCGCAACCCACTACGCCATCGCAGAGCAAAGCCGTGGCTGCGGAGAAAGAAACGGAAAAAGAGCCGCTCAATCCACCCCCCGTCAGTGAAAGCGAACCAACCGCAATGGAAATTGCTCTGCGAGAGGCAATGGAACGCTCGAATGTCAAGCTGGGGTCGCTGGTTGGAGTGCGCAAGAGAAAGAAAAAAGCACCCGATCAACAATTCGAGCAATTGTTTGACCGCACCTTGCAAAACCGACGCAAGTGAATTCATTGCCCGTCGAAACCGGCAAAAGAAATGGCGTGGGAGCGTGACGCTCCCACGTTTTTCTTACCAATCTCAGGCTTCGCGAAACTCCCCTTCGACGACTTCACCTTCGCCACTGGTACCTGAACGACCATTGCCGCTGCCAGAAGATGTGCTTTGTGCCTGTTGAGCGTAGAGTTGCTGGCTAATCGCGTGAAAAGCGTTTTGCAACTCTTCGGTAAGACGGCGAATCTTCTCGATATCATCACCCTGGGCAGCCTGGCGCAGGTCTGCAATCTTTCGTTGGATCGAGTCGCGCTCGGCAGTCGGAACTTTATCACCCAACTCGCGCAGCGTCTTCTCAGTCTGGTAGGCTATCTGATCAGCCATATTGCGCGCCTCAACCAGTTCGCGGCGCCGCCGGTCTTCTGCTTCGTGCTCACGAGCTTCCCGAATCATGCGCTCGATCTCGTCCTTGTTCAGGTTGGTCGAAGCCGTGATGGTCACTTTTTGCTCTTTGCCGGTTGCCTTGTCTCTGGCCGTGACATTGAGAATGCCGTTGGCGTCAATATCGAAGGTAACTTCGATTTGGGGTATACCCCGTGGTGCCGGAGGAATGCCTTCCAGGCGGAAACGACCCAAGCTCATGTTGTCGGCTGCCATTGGCCGTTCACCCTGTAAGATGTGGATATCCACGGCTGTCTGGTTATCCTCGGCGGTCGAGAAGATCTCACTGCGGCGCACGGGGATGGTCGTATTGCGCTCGATGAGGGTGGTCATCACACCGCCAAGTGTCTCAACGCCGAGCGATAAGGGCGTAACATCCAACAGAAGCACATCTTTGACTTCACCCGCCAGGACACCACCCTGGATAGCCGCACCGACTGCAACTACCTCGTCAGGGTTGACGCCTTTATGAGGTTCTTTGTTGGTCAGCGAACGGACCAGGTCTTGGACCATCGGCATGCGGGTCGCACCACCAACCAGGACAACCTCATCAATATCCGAAGCTTTCAAGCCGGCATCGTTTAAGGCGGCATTAAACGGCCCGCGCAGTCGGGCAACCAGGTCCTCGGTAAGTTGTTCAAATTTGGCACGGGTAAGCTTCATTTGTAAGTGCTTTGGACCGGAAGCATCGGCGGTGATATAGGGCAGATTGATCTCCGTCTCCATCACGCTGGAAAGCTCGATTTTGGCTTTCTCGGCTGCTTCGCGCAGGCGTTGCAATGCCTGGCGGTCGGTGCGCAGGTCAATCCCATGTTCTTTTTTGAACTCCTCCGCCACCCAGTTCACGATGCGCTCATCCCAGTCATCCCCACCCAGGTGGGTGTCGCCATTGGTCGCTTTGACTTCAATGACGCCGTCGCCGACTTCCAGAATGCTGACATCGAAGGTACCACCACCCAGGTCAAAGACCAGGATAGTTTCATTCTCTTTCTTGTCAAGCCCGTACGCCAGAGCCGCTGCCGTTGGCTCATTGATAATGCGCACTACATCCAAACCGGCAATCCGTCCGGCATCTTTGGTTGCCTGGCGCTGGCTATCGTTGAAGTAGGCCGGCACAGTGATCACCGCTTTGGTAACGGGTTCACCCAGATAGGCTTCGGCATCGGCTTTCAGCTTGGCGAGGATCATCGCCGAGATCTCCTGCGGGCTATACTCGCGACCGGTAACCGGGATCTTCACGCGGGCGTCATTCGCAGGTCCTCGCACGACCTGATAGGAGACCATCTTGCGCTCGGTTTCCACTTCATCGAAACGACGCCCCATGAAGCGCTTGATGGAATAAATGGTGTTCTCCGGATTGATAACCGCCTGTCGTTTGGCAGTCTGACCTACCAGGCGCTCGCCATTTTTATTGAAGGCCACGACTGAAGGCAACAGCCGTCCACCTTCCGCAGTGGGGATTACGGTCGGGTCGCCGCCTTCCATCACAGCTACCACGCTGTTGGTTGTTCCAAGGTCGATACCAATAATTTTCGACATAATTCTCTCCTCTCTTCTAGTTTTTTGGGTTCTATCCTGCTAAAGGTTACCCCATCTATGCAAGAAAACCGTTAACATTCCATAGGAAAGTTGTTTATATCTTCTCGAGCGAAAGTGCACAATTGCGCGTAAAATCTTTGCTAAATATTTTTAAGGTTTAAGTCTATAAATCGCCCTTGATTAGACCTGTATTCTCTAACTACCCCCATATATGGTGGGTATCAAAGGAGACTTCCTACAATTTGGCTAAATCATTTTGCAATTCGTTGCAAATGAAAAAACAATTCGCCGGGAAATTCAACGAGTTACCGACCTTAAAATTTTCAATTTTTTTAGCCAAACGTAGGTTAATCGTCTTGCACAGATCTGGTTTCTTTCGTAAAATGGTTACGACACATCAATCGCCCTTGTAGAATGTGTTGAGCGTCGTAAACCTATAGCCAGTATCCGAAACTGCATACCACCACATGCCGAATTCCAGCCGTATGGGAGAGCTGGGGAAGGGTGAAGTGTCGCCTAATCCCGAAAACGAGGAGACAGGGCATGAAAGCAGAGCAAGCCTGGCAAGCCGCGATGGGACAACTGCAAATTGAGATGCCTCGGGCAGCATTTGACACCTGGGTACGTGACGCAGAATTTGTCGCCTACGAAGACGGTTGTTTTATCATCGGAGCTCCCAATGCTTACGCATGTGACTGGCTACAAAGCCGCCTGACCAGCGCTATCAGCCGTCTTTTGACTGGCCTGATGGGGCGTTCGGTACAGGTGCGCTTTACGGTTTGGAAAGATCCATCCCCCATCGACGATCCCATCAAAGACGAGGAAGCCGAATACCCTTTGCAATCGACAACGGTCACGCCCAGAAACGGAAGTTTAAACCCCCGTTATACCTTCGATAATTACGTTGTCGGAGCCAATAATCGTCTCGCTCATGCCGCCTCTCTTGCTGTAGCCGATAAACCGGCCATCGCTTATAACCCGCTCTTCATCTACGGTGGGGTGGGGTTAGGCAAAACCCATTTACTTCATGCAATTGGCAATGTCTGCCATGAGCGAGGCCTACAGGTTCTTTACGTTTCGGCTGAAGAGTTTACCAACGACTTAATCAACGCCATTCGATCGCAAAACACGCAATCCTTCCGAGATAAATATCGCCGTATTGACCTCTTGTTGCTCGACGATATTCAATTCATTGCCGGCAAAGAGTCCACACAAGAAGAGTTCTTTCACACTTTCAACACCCTGCATGGGCAAAACAAGCAAATCGTGATCTCTTCCGATCGACCGCCGAAAGCCCTGGTGACTCTCGAGGAGCGCTTACGTTCTCGGGTGGAATGGGGCTTGACAGTAGACATTCAACCTCCTGACCTTGAAACCCGCATTGCCATCCTGCGCCACAAGGCAGAAAGAAACGGGTACACCATCGCCGGTGAATTACTGGAACGGATCGCCAAGCGGGTACAGTCCAATATTCGCGAGCTGGAGGGTGCCCTAAACCGAGTGGTAGCCTATGCCCAGCTCAGTGGTGATCCCATTACCCCCCAACTGGTTGAGACGATCTTAAGTGATTTTATTCCCCATCGCTCAGAGATTAAGCCAGAAGAAGTCATCGAAGCCGTTTGTCAGCTTTACAATATCCCCCAACAGAGGTTATTGAGCGCCGAGAGAAGTCGAGAAGTTGCCCTACCTCGCCAGATTGCCATGTATCTCCTGCACAAGGAAGCACAATGTTCTCTGCCACAAATTGGCGAACTCTTAGGTGGACGAGATCACACGACCATTCTGTATGGTTGTGAAAAAATCGAAGATTTACTGGAGCGGAATGAGCAACTGCGCCGTCAGGTTGCCCAAATTCGGGAACAACTTTTTCAGAAACCGACCGTTTCAGCGGTACGCTAAAATTCAGACAAGATTTTGAATGTGGATTTGGTCTACCTCAACCTCCATATAGGCTTGACTTTTGCATCACATTTGGTTATTCTAGTTTTGACGAAATTCAGGGTATCCTCATGGCATCTCTTTCAATTTTTCATTGAGAGTGTGTGAAGAGGCCAGTTGTAACAACAGCAAGAGATTAGATTTTAAGCTGACTTCAAATCGATCAGATGCAACACTGATATGGAGAAACAATTTATGAAGGTGCTTGAAGAAATTGAACAGCTTCTAGGAAAGATAACCCGTGCCGAGAAAGCGCAAGTGTTGCAATGGATCGTGCGTGATCTGGGAGATGCATTCCCCGGAATCGAGAGCACACAAAACGTTTGCGGTGGCGAGCCATGCATTGTGCGCACACGGATTCCGGTTTGGGTGTTGGTACAAGCCAGACGATTGGGAGCAAGTGAAGCAGACCTTCTACGTAGTTATCCAAGTCTCCGGTCAGAAGACCTGGTAAATGCCTGGGCTTATTACCGCCTACATCGAGAAGAGATTGAGCAACAAATCCTCGAGAACGAGACCGCATAATCAATGGCACGGTTATACGCCAACGAAAATTTTCCCTTGCCAGCCGTTGAGGAATTACGAAGACTTGGGCATGATGTGCTAACCAGTTATGTAAGCGGTCAAGCAAGCCAGGCAATTCCTGATGAAGAGGTACTGGCATTTGCCAGAGCTCAAGAGCGAATCCTGGTCACCCTGAATCGCAAACATTTTATTCGCTTGCATCAGATAAATAACGATCATGCAGGCATTATTGTCTGCACGTTCGATCCCGACTTTCGGGCTCTGGCACAACGGATTCATACGGCACTTCAGGCTCAACCGCAAATGGTCGGTCAACTATTGCGCGTTAATCGGCCCGGCTAGCATTTCGACGCAGTTCTCCAAAGACTTGGGCAGCCATAAACGTTCCTTGCACTCCAAAGTTCCAGGAGGTCAACCTATCCGGTATTCCTGTGCCTGTTGCAGGAAGGTATGCTTCCGGCACAGACTTTCAGCCGCAAAAACTGCCAGGCGATGAAAGACACGCTCGCTTTGGGCCTCTTTTTCCTCTTGCGGCAGAGAGAGCAAGGCATCCACTTGAGAGATCATCTCTTCATAAGCCTGTGGCTCGGCAAAGGGGGCAAGGGCATCGAAAAGGCGTTCGTGAGCGCGTTTCCGTTCCATGGCTTCAAGTCCATCCAAAATCTGGCGATGGGGCGTGCCCTCCCAGATGGGCAGAATCAGCGCTTCCCGCAACCAGCGCTCTACGCCATATTCGACCAGAACCCCTATGCCGCCATACACTTCCATTGCCCACTTAGCAGTTTGCACCGCCAGTTCAGCCGTGAAATATTTTGCCAGATGAGCTACCAACCGAAACAGGTGGTAACGGGAAGGATAAGGAGGGGATTCTTTCCATACATTTTCAAGCAATTGAACGGCCTCCCAGGCCAGGCAGAAAGATTGCTTGTGAAGACTGAGCCACTCTTCAAATTGGCGCCGTAAAAGTGGCTGTTCGCCAATTGGTTTGCCAAAAGCCACCCTTCGGGTGGCAAAATCGGCGGCGGTTGCCAGGACACGCTGCATCAGGGCAACGCTGCCAATACTGTTGGCAACCCGCGAGAGATTCAGTGTTTCGAGAATCAGATAAATACCCTGCTCAGCCTGCCCCAACAGGTAAGCTTCGCTATCCTGAAATTCCACCTCTCCAGTAGGGACACTGCGCGTGCCGATTTTATCTTTCAAGCGTCGAATTGTATAATTCAAGCTACCATCCGCCCGGTAGCGCGGCACAAGGAAGAGAGAAAGCCCTTTTACAGTAGGCGGCGCGTCGGTTCGTCGCGCCGCAACAAGCGCCAGTTCAGCACCTGCATTGCTGGCAAAATACTTTTCACCCGTCAGCCGCCATCCTTGCGATGTTTGCCGGGCGCGTGTTTCGACATACGTTCCCAGATCGGAGCCACCACCTGCTTCGGTCATCCAGGTTGCCCCCTGCCAAACCTGATCATCTTTCCGTAATAGTGGAGGTAGAAACCGTTCTTTTACTTGCGGATCGCCGTATTTATACAGAGGAACAGCGGTGGAAAGTGAAACGGTATAGGGACAGTACATCCCCGCGTCAAAAAATGCCGTGATGTATCCCAGTAAATAACAGTCTGCTAACGAACCACCTTCAAAGGCGCGCCATACCAGCCCGGCTTTATACCCCTGGCGCAAAGCCCGCCAATAGGCAGCAGGGTAGAGGATTTCGTCCACGCGCTTGCCTAACGCATCGAACATGCGTAACCATGGCGTGCCACCTCGGTCAACCTGATTGGAGATCTCCATCCCCTCCGCAACCCACCATTGTTCATAATCACTCAGTACCGTGGAAATGGGCAAATCGCCCAACATCCGCTTGAGAAAAGCCGTTGGAGACTGCAAATCGCTAACGTCCATTCACCACTCCCTTCGTCCGCTTAAGTAATGATAACACAAAGTGGGTACATTCTCTTAACAGCAGAAGTTTTAACTTCGTCAATGAGTCAAAACCGACTTTGACAAAATCTTTCCCAAATGTTAAAATAAAATCGCATCTGATTGGCAAAGTTTGCCGATTGAGGACGTTGTTGGAGATTTAGAAGGAAAAGATATTTGAACTTTTGGAATCATTCCATAATCCATTCTTGACTCAACCCAGCAGCCCGGTCGGTGATTTGCCGTTCGGGCTGTTGTTTTGATTCTGAACTAACCTTGGTTTTACAAAGGACTGTAGAAAGTATGAAAGAAAGAATTTTACGTATTCTCCCCCTTGGGGGATTGGGAGAAGTAGGCAAGAATATGATGGTCTACGAATACGCCGACCAAATCCTCGTGGTTGATGCCGGCTTAATGTTCCCAGAAAACGATATGCTGGGGATCGATTACATCATCCCCGATTTTCAATATCTGCTCGAAAATCGCCACAAAGTGGTTGGGATCGTTTTCACCCACGGTCACGAAGACCATACCGGCGCGGCGCGCCATGTTTTGGAGCAGGTTCAAGCCCCAATTTATGCCACTGCCCTTACCCTTGGCTTATTGGAAGCCAAACTTGCCCGCAACGGTTTGTTGAGCAGGCTGAAGTTAAACACAGTGCGAGCCGGTGAGCGGTTGCAGATTGGGGTCTTTGACGTGGAGTTTTTTCACGTCTGTCACTCGATCCCGGATGGGGTGGGGTTGGGCATCCGCACGCCGGTTGGTCTGGTGGTTCACAGCGGCGATTATAAATTCGACCATACACCCGTCGATAACTGGCCGACCGATTTTGCCAAGCTGGCTGAATATTCCCAACAAGGGGTTTTAGCCCTGCTGGCCGATTCGACCAATTCTACACGGCCAGGATGGACTCCCTCCGAGCGGGTGATTGATGCTGCCTTCGACAGCGTCTTTCGCGAAGCGCAGGGACGGATTATCGTGGCAAGTTTCGCCTCTTTAATTTCTCGCATGCAACAGGTCGCTAACGCTGCAATCCGTTATGGACGCAAAATGGCTTTTGTCGGGGCAAGTATGGTGGAAAACGCCCGCATCGCCCGGAAATTGGGCTATCTGGCAATCCCCGACGAGGCTATTGTTCCCATTGAACAAGCCTTGCGTATGAACCCCAGCGAGGTGGTCTTGATGTCCACCGGTACCCAGGGGGAACCCAGTTCAATTCTGGGAAGATTATCCACCGGCACCAACCGTCAATTCGATATTTTACCCGGCGATACGGTCATTCTTTCTTCCCACCCGATTCCGGGGAACGAAGAAAGCGTCTACCGCACGATCAACCGCCTCTTTCGGCGAGGGGCAAACGTCATCTACGAGGACATCGCACCCGTGCATGTTTCCGGTCATGCCAGCGCGGAGGAGATTAAGCTGATGCTGAACCTCGTGCGGCCGAAGTTTTTAATCCCCATCCATGGCGAGTTACGTCACCTGCACCAGCACGCTCGCCTTGCCCAGGAGGTAGGTATTCCAGCCGAGCGGATCGCCATTGTAGAAAATGGTATGGTGCTCGAACTGAGTGAGGATCAACTGCGCGTTGGCGAGCGCGTACCGGGTGGATATGTCTTTGTCGATGGCGCTTCGGTAGGGGATGTCAGTCCTGACCTGGTGCGCGAGCGCGAAATCCTTGCCCGCGATGGCTTTGTTCTGGTCAATCTTGTTTTAGATCGGCGTTCCTGTCGCTTGCTGGACGAACCGGAGGTTATCACGCGCGGTTTTGTGAGCGCCGATGAGATGGATGAACTGATCGCCGAAACCCGTCAACTGGTACGCAAAACGGTAGATTGCACCAGCAACGGTCGCTTGCAGAACGATCTGGAGCAGTCTTTAAAGTCGTTTCTCTACAACAAAACCAAGCGCCGACCAATGGTGTTTATCACGATCAGCAACGCCTGAGCAGTTCAATCCCACTCCCAGCGCTCATCTTTCCAGCCGGCCTCGCCGCGCAGCGGAACAAAGGAGACCGGCACAAATTCCTCTTGCTCATAACGGGCGCCGTGACGTGTCCACCGCTCCAGCATCTGCCCCCATTGCCCACCTACAGGGATGACCAGCCGCCCACCTTCGTCCAATTGCTCCAGCAGAGCCTGTGGCGCTTTGGGAGCCGCCGCAGTAACGATAATCGCCTGATAAGGAGCAAACTCAGCCAGGCCAAGCGAACCATCGCCGACATGGATCTGGATATTCTGATAGCCTAATTCCTGCAAGATCAGTCTGGCGCGTTCAGCCAGCTCGGCATGGCGTTCAATCGTATGCACCTTACGGGCAAGTTCGGCGAGGATGGCTGCCTGATAACCCGAACCAGTGCCGACTTCCAAAACATTTTCATCACCCTCCAGGCGGAGAAGCTGGGTCATTAAAGCCACAATATAGGGTTGAGAGATGGTTTGACCGGCGCCAATGGGGAGCGGCCCATCAACATATGCCAGGTGACGGTGCTCCGCAGGGACAAAGCGGTGGCGGGGTACTTTCAGCATAGCCTGGAGCAGGCGCGGCTCATGAATCCCCCGCCGACGCAATTGCTCATCTACCATGCGCACCCGCTCACGCTCAAAAACCGCTTCTTCGTCCTGGTTCATACAGAGCGAATTACTTCTGCTAAATCAAGCCAAAAGGCATCTTGCTGGCCAGGCACAAAAGGAAGATACAACGCCAGGCGTTGGGCGAGGGCGGCATAGCGCTGGACCAGCTTTTCTGCCAGATGCTTTTGCTCGGCGACAACTGCGAAGGTTTCCAACATGGTGTCGTCAATCAAGGCTGGCATGTCTCCCCATTGGGCACGACTGGCAAGAGTGGAAAGCTTCTCACCAATTTCCCCCCATCCATGATGCTCCAGGACACGCCGATAGGAAGGCGTCGAAGCGTAGAAAGCAATTTGGGAGCGAATGAACCCGGCTTCCTCCTTGTTGGTGGCAGTAAAGACGGTAACACTGAGTTGCACCGCTTCTCTTGCTCGCTGACTTCTCTGCACGCCGCGCTGAATGGCCGGGACTATCACATCAGTTAAGTACTCTGCCGAATGAAAAGGGTGAGCCAGAAAGCCATCCGCAGCTTCACCGGCCAGTTGTGCCAAACCGGGGTTGACACCGGCAATAAAAATCGGGATGCGCGGCTGAGCAATCGGACCCGGATTGAAGAAAGGCGACATGAGATTCAGACGATAGTACTCACCGCGCACATTTAGCGGTGTTCCATTCTGCCAGCAATCCCACAAAGCCCGAATTGCCAGGATTTGCTCGCGCAGTTTGCCAACTACAGACTCGGGCCAGGGCATTCCAAAGCGCCGTTCGATATGTGCCTTCACCTGGGTGCCTAAGCCCAACAGGAAGCGCCCCTGCGAGTATTGCGCTAAATCCCAGGCGGTATAGGCAAGGGTGGTCGGGCTACGCGCAAAAGAGACGGCGATGGCAGTGCCAAAGCGCAATCTCTGGGTGTGTTCGGCAATCAACACGCCCGGTAGAAAGGGATCATGGCTGGTTTCCGGGCACCACAAGGCATCAAAGCCGATCTTTTCAGCAGCCCGAGCAATTTCAGCGACCGCAGAAAGATTGGTAGGAGAGAGCGTAGCATCAAAATCCATGATCTCACTCGCTCAATAGATAAGCCACAATCCATTGAGTTGTTGCCAGGAGGGCCTCCAGATGGGTTCGTTCGTAGTTATGGGATGCATCCACACCTGGACCAATCAAAGCTACCGCAACATCCCCTCCCGCTCGCCAGTAAGCTTCACCATCCGAGCCATAATATGGATACGTATCCACTTTATAAGAAATTGCAGCCTGATCGGCAATACGCCTTAGTTTCTGGCTGAATTCGTGATGATAGGGGCCGCCCGAATCCTTGACACAGAGCGAAACATGAAATTCATCGGAGGTTTGTCCTTCACCAACTGCCGCCATATCCACCACTAAAAGCTCTGCTAATTGCGGCGGAAAGCCACTTGCTGCACCGTGTCCCACCTCCTCGTAATTCGAGATCAAGAAAGTTGTGGTCTGTCGCGGTCGCAACCCTTCATCGTACAGAGTTTTGATGGCTGCAAGCATACAGGCAACCCCCGCCTTATCATCCAGGTGGCGTGAGCGGACAAACCCTTCGGTGATCTCGAGGCGCGGGTCAAAAGCCACATAATCGCCCACTTCAATACCCAGAGCGCGGGTTTGCTCGGCGTTGGTTGTGCGGGCATCTAAACGCACTTCCAGGTTGTCGGCTTCGCGGCTGAGTTCACTGACTTGTTTGCCATAGACGTGCGCCGAGGCTTTGGTAATCAACAGACTGCCCCGCACTGTTTTTCCTTCTCGGGTAAATACCGTACAGCCTTCTCCCTCGACCGTATTCCATGGATACCCACCCAACTGGGTCAATTTCAACCGCCCATTCGCTTTGATCTCCTTCACCATTGCCCCAAGGGTATCCACATGGGCAGTGACGCCGCGCGGAGAATCGGTTCGTTCACCTTCCCACTCCGCAATCAGCGCTCCCTTGCGATTCTGGCGCACCTTTAAAGTCGAAAACGGACTTAAAACCTCTTCGCAATATTGAATGGCGCGCTGGGCAAATCCCGTTGGACTGGGAATGTTTAAAAGTCGAGACAATACATTGAGCAGATATTCTGAATCAATCGCGGGTAACGTTGTCATGAGTTCTCCTGTAACTGAGAGGATGAGGAAGGATTTTCCAGCCCTTCAAATGCGCTGATCGCTCTGCGCCATGCTTCCGGGATGGGAATCGACTTCTGCTGCCGATAGTCATAGGCAACCTGGATGGTCGAAGCCGTGGCGAGCTCGGCATGGTTGTCACCATCTTCGACTCGATAAGCCATTTCGAAGCTCTTATTGCCCAAACGGACGACCCGCACACCGACACGCACGGCTTGCCCAAAATGGATGGGGGCTTTATAGGTCACACGAATTTCGGCAAGGATAATCCCAATATCCAGAAACGAACCGCCCTGCCAGAGATTCAGTTGTTTGATATACTGGATGCGAGCCTGTTCAAGATAGGTAACCGTTTTGGCGTTGTTGACATGTCCCTGAGGGTCGAGGTCGCCGTAGCGCACTTCAATGGGATGAAAGAACCTGAATTGTTCCATATGTAAATTATACTCTGGAGTATAATGCGTCTCATGCAAAACTCGGAAACCGACAAACCCCGCAAGGATGAATCGTTCGAACCGCAACTTCCCCTCCAGTCAGGGGAAGAAAATTCTCGTTCGTCATCTGATGACATGCCTGAGGCAGACCCATTGGCAGCCACTCGACTTCATTTCACCTCGCCGGGCGAAGCGCCGGCTGAATCCCGCTCTGCCCCGGTTGATCCCTTTGCCGAAACACGGATGGTGAGCGTAGAGAATCAAAGCAATGCCGCGGGTGACGAAACACTTGCTGACACCATCGTCACCAGAGTTGCTCAACCAGAGCCAATCGAGACGCAGACTTCAGACAGCCTGGCAGCCACACTTCCAACCCGACTCAGCGCAGCCGAGGCTTCAACCCAGGCTGAGGACAAAGAACAACCTGACCAGACCGGCATTTCTCCAGACAACCACCTGCAAGCAACCCAGGTCATTCTGCCGGCTGGTGATGGTGGCAATCAACCTCCACCCGGCATACTCAAGCCGACCAAAGGAAAAAAACCTTCTCCCTTACGCTGGGTGGTTTTGATCGGCATCTTAGGATTGATCGGGGTCGCTTTTTTGAGCGCCTTTGCCGGTTATGCTACCGGCATCAGTGCCCGCAAAGCCGCAGCAGCCACCCAGGCCGGTCTGGTAGCTAAAGAGCAATACGAGTTAGCCTTGCAAGAGATCGCCAGCAAAGATTACGGACGTGCCCGGCAACGTCTGGAATACGTCATTCAACTTGTGCCCGATTATCCTGGCGCAGCCGAGAAATTAGCCGAAGTGATCTTCGAGGCAAGCATCACGTCCACGCCGACCGTTGCACCATCGCCGACGGTTTCGCCAACCCCGGATTTACGTGGTGCCGAAGAACGTTTGGAAGCCGCCAAACAACAAATCTTCAACAGTCAATGGCAAGCCGCCATTGATACACTCCTTTTATTGCGCAAAGCCGAGCCAAACTTTCAACCTGCCGTGGTCGATGACCTGCTCTATCTGGCATACCGGAATAGCGGACGCGATAAAATCCTCAAAGAGGCGAATCTGGAAGGGGGGATTTATGATTTGACCCTGGCTGAGAAGTTTGGACCGCTGGACACCGAAACCAAAGGGTTGCAAAACTGGGCGCGCCTGTACCTGTTGGGAGCCAGTTATTGGGATGTAGACTGGGGACAGGTAGTGTACTACTTTGCCCAGGTGGCGCCAGCGGTGCCAAATTTACGCGACGGCAGTGGCTGGACCGCAACCGACCGCTATCGCATTGCGCTGGGTAAATATGCTGAGCAACTGTTGGCTCGCAAAGAGTGGTGTGCAGCGATGGAAATGTATCAGCAGGCCCTGAGCTATGGCGGCGATCAGGCATTGCAGGACGGCTATAACCGCGCCTACGAGAAATGCGTCGGATCGCAGGTCACCCCCACCGAAGCTGCACCGCCCGCCGAAGCCCCCACTGAGACGCCCCAACCCTGACTCCTTACCTCACGATCTTCCAGCTTTGGGATGTTCTTAACCAAAAAATAAGGATAGACATCCATTGAACTATTCCAAAAGATAGGATAAGCTAAATTTACTGGTTCTATTTTTCACAATCAAGGGAGTAGGAGTCAATATTATGATGCGACTGTATGCAGATAGCTCAAAGTGTTCTGGCTGTCGGGCGTGTCTGGTGGCTTGTTCCTTGAACCTGTTCCAGGAGAACAATCCCAAAAAGGCCGCCCTGGTCATTGAGGCGCACTTTCCTGCCCCAGGCGCTTACAAGGTACGCGTCTGCACCCAGTGCGGAGCGTGCGCGGAAGTCTGCCCAACCGGCGCTATCAAGATCAACGAACGAGGAGCCTACTATGTGGACATGGCGGAGTGCAACCTATGCGAAGCCTGTGTCCCGGAATGCCCCGAATCGGTGATGTTCGTGCGCACCGAGCTGGCAGATACCTCGTGGAAGTGCGATCTGTGTGGCGATTGCGTCAGCGTCTGCGGCACCGGTGTGTTGTGGATTGCAGAAACTGAAGCAGCAGTAGCATAAGGAGCGGACAATGAACGGATATGGCGGTCAAATTTTACGTGTAAACCTTAGCAACGGTCAGATCAGCAAAGAACCAACCCCGCCAGAATTGGCACGCGAGTTCGTCGGCGGACGTGGTTTTGGCATTTATTTCCTCTTGAAGGAAGTTCCACCCAAAGCCGATCCTCTTGGACCCCAAAACAAACTGATCATCTCCAGCGGGCCCTTTTCGGGGCTTATGATCCCCGGCGCTGGAAAGTGTGACTGGACGACCAAAGCGCCGCTGACCGGCGGTTATGCTTCGGCTTCGATGGGTGGTCATTTTACCGCCGAGATGAAATATGCTGGATTGGACAGCATCATCCTGGAAGGTATCAGCCCCAAACCGGTCTATCTCTTCATTGATGATAACAAAATCGAACTACGCGATGCCGCTCACCTGTGGGGGAAGGGCAGCATGGTCGTCGAGAAAATCCTCAAAGACCAATATGGGGAGGAATTTCAAGTTGCAGCCATTGGTCCAGCTGGCGAGAATTGCGTCTCCTTTGCCCATATCAATCATGACTATGGGCGGCAGGCTGGACGAGGTGGCGTAGGCGCCGTAATGGGCGCTAAGAAAGTGAAAGCGATTGTCGTGCGCGGGACAAAATCTATCCCGGTTGCCGACCCTGAAGCCTATCGCAAGGCTGGCCTGGAGCTATTTAAAGCCTGCAAAGAAGCCGAAATGCTAAAGGAATGGACCAGTTACGGCACCACCATCGTGGTAAGCTGGTGCGACGAGGTGGGGGCTTTGCCAACCCGCAACTTTAGCGCCGGTTCTTTTGAAGATGGCAAGAATCTCTATGGTCCGGTCATGCGCCAGAAAATCGTCATCACCGACAAGGGCTGCTTTGGTTGTCCTTCACCCTGTGGTAAGTACAGCCGTGTTCAGCGCTATGATACCTATGTGGAAGGCCCGGAATATGAAACCATCGGCATGATCGGCTCCAACCTGGGCTTAAAGTCAATTGAAGATGTAGCTCACGCGAACTACCTGTGCGATGAGTGGGGGATTGACACCATTAGCGCCGGCGGGGTCATTGCGTGGGCAATGGAATGTTATGAAAAGGGCATTTTCACCAAAGCTGATACTGATGGACTGGAGCTAAAGTTTGGCAACGCGGAAGCAGTGTTCAAACTGATTGAGAAGATTGCCAAAAAAGAGGGCATTGGCGCCTTGCTGGCAGACGGAGTCAAGCGCGCCGCCCAAAAGGTCGGCAAAGGCAGTGAAAAGTGGGCAATCCATGTCAAAGGCATGGAGCAATCTGCTTACGCCACCCATAACGCCACGGCGATGTTGCTTGCCTACATGACATGTGATGTTGGCGCCCATCATAACCGCGCCTGGGCAATCACTTACGACTTGCAGGTTGGGCGCGAACGCGTTGCCCCAGAGAAAGTCGCCCGCGTAATCTGGTTGCAGCACTTCCGCCCGATGTTCGATGTCCTGGGCGGCTGCCGCTTACAATGGGTGGAATTGGGCATTGACCGCAACCTTTACCTGCCTGCCCTCGAAGCTATCACCGGCATTCACCGCACCTGGGAAGACCTTGAACTGGTAGGTGAGCGCATCTGGAATCTGGCGCGCCTCTATTGGATGCGTGAAATCGACGGCTTCGATCGCAGTTGGGACTTGCCTGCACCGCGCTTCTACGAAGAACCTCCAACCAGCGGTGCTACCAAAGGACAAATTACTCGCTTTGAAGACGTCCAAAAGCTCCTGGACGTGTATTATGAACAACGCGGCTGGTCACCGCAAGGACATCCCACACCTCAGACTTTAGAACGGTTGGGATTGCAAAGTTTTGTGAACTAAACCACGCAGTCGGGCAGACCTTGAGGGTATTCCACCCTTAAGGTCTGCTTCTCGTTCTGGAGCAGGAGAAGATGAGCGCAACCATCCGCCCGTTTGGCATGTTACGCGAGTATCTTCGAGGAGAGAAAGAAGCCAGGGTTGAAGGAGGTCAAACCGTTCGCCAGGCTCTGGCATCACTCGGCATCCCACCCGAGGTAGTTGCCCTCGTGCTGGTCAATGATCAACCGCAAGAGAAAGACTATGTATTGCAAGAGGGGGATGTGGTCAAGATTTTAGCTGTTATTGGGGGTGGGTAATGAAAACGGTGAAACGGTGTCTGTTTCTGCATGGCCTGGATAGCAGCAGCCAGGGTGTCAAAGCCACCTATCTGCGCCAACATTTCCCAACCATCCTTACGCCTGATTTTCAAGGCTCGCTGGAAGAGCGCATGTTCCAGTTGAGCCAGATCATCGGACGAAAGCGAGACTGGACGCTGATCGGTTCCAGCTTTGGCGGTCTTATGGCAACCTACTTTGCCTGTTGGCACCCCAAACAAGTCAAAAAGATGATCTTGCTTGCCCCCGCTTTAATCTGGCCTGATTTTGTTGCCAACCCACCGCCCTCCATAGATATCCCCGTGACCCTCTATCACGGCACCCAAGACACTCTCATTCCCTTAGAGCAACTCAAGCCTATCGCCCGCCAGGTCTTCCGCAATCTGGATTTGCACGTGGTGGATGATGATCACAGCCTGCTTAAAACCTTCTATGAAATCGATTGGCACACTTTGATTGGGTGCTGACCTCCATCTGCCATCTTCGCGCTTAAAAGCTCTCAAAATATTCAACCTCAAACGAGCAAGCCCACGCACTGCTCCTGGAGGAGGGAGGGGTTTTTCTTCCAGATTGGATAAGGTCACCAGGGGTAGTCAGGTAAGTCGGAGGATGAGTACAATTGCGTTGCAACACTTTCAAGACAGTTTCCTCGAGTTCTTGAGGAAAACCAATCAACAGAACAGACTCGGTGCGGGAAAAGGGTCTATTTGCGGAAGTCAATACAGTCACAAAAAGTCCATAGTTGCTCAATGAATGAGTAACATTCTCGACATCCGAGGCATGTAGAACGGCGATCAACAAGCGTTGGATGGTTTTTGAAGCGCCAAACTGCGTAAACAGAGGTGTCCAGGTCGCATGATCATTCATCAGGGCGTCGTCGATTTCGGTAGTCAATTGAGTGAAAATTTCATCTGTGATCACGCCATCGCGGCGCAAGAGATTGAGCGTGCTCCGTTCAGCGCGCAGCATCTCCCGCCACGCAGTCTCTAATTCTTCTTGCTCCAGTTCAGGTTCAGCGAGCAGGATTTCCTGCACAGAGTGGGTGAGGGATGCCGTTCGTTCGTGCAGGATGGGAGAGAGCGTATTCCAAACATGCTCACTCAGCAAACCCTGGCGATAGCGACGCTCTAAGTGATGATACGCGTTGCGGGACATGATCGCTCGGGCATGTCGCCGTTCATACTCTTCTTGCCATTTGCTGCGTTCTGTCAAGCCCAGGCGATGAATCAGGAAGGGCATGCTCGTGCCTTGAACCAGCAAGGTAAACAATACCACTCCAAACGCCATTACCTGAATTTGACTGCGGAGCTCCCCCATCTGAGCCGGCAAACTAAGGGCAAGGGCAAGGCAAATTGCGCCGCGCAGGCCGCCCCAGTATAGAACCGGCAACCAGCGCTTTGGCAGCGGGTGACGGAAGCGCGGCAGGATCAAAACCGTCAACCCTCGCGTGATGAGCACGGCTATCAACGACCAGATCAAGTAGGGAAAATAGCGCAGGAACAAAGCCAGATTAATGTGTAAACCGATTAATAGAAACACGAAGGTATTTGCCAAAAAGGCTACATATTCCCAAAAGTTCAAAACCACAATGTGGGTGGTAGGTGACATGCCGCGCGGGCCAATGTTCCCGTTGATTAATCCAGCCATGACCACCGCCAGCACTCCACTAACCCCCAATAACTCCCCAATCAAATAGGCACCATAAGCCAGGATAGTTGTCAACGTTGTTTCGATCAGATAGTCATCAATGCGCGAAATGATCTCCGAGACCAGATAGCCCAGGATTGCCCCAATCGCAAGGCCACCCCCCGAAACCTTTAGAAATTCCCATACCATCTGCCCAAAGGTCTTTGCCGGCGCGCTTGAAAAGAGCGAATTGACAACAAGGTGAAAGATCACAACGGCTATGCCGTCATTGAACAGGCTTTCCCCTTCCATCAGGAGCCGCAAACGGTTGGGTACCCCCATACGCCGGAAGAGGGCAACTACCGAAACCGGATCCGTTGCCGCAACCACCGCCCCAAACACCAACGCACTTGAGAGAGCCATCCCGCTACCCCAATGGACAATCGCTCCCGCCGCTCCAGCGGTTAACAGAACGCCTCCAATTGCCAGGCTCAAGATGTAAGCGCGATTTTCTTTTAGATCATCAAAATTGAGGTGAAAGGCAGCTTCAAAAATCAGCGGCGGCACTAAAACAGAAAGGATAAGGTTCGGCGCCACCTGGATTTTGGCTTGAATACCAACTGCCAGGGTTAACCCCATCAAAACGAGACCAATCGTATAGGGAATACGCAGGTTGTGCGCAATGATTCCGACCAAAACGGCAACCAGCAACATCCCGATAATGACTTCTTCGACCAGAAACAGCTCCTCGTTCTGGTCGGGGGAGAGTTGCAGGGTAGAACAGGCGCCAAGCAGAAGAACAAAGGGGACTATCGCCAGCCAGCCAGTAACTCGATCGAATCTCAAATACCTGAAGAAAGGAAGCCATTTTTTCATTGTTTCTATGGGTAGTGAGCCACCTCTCAACGTTACTCCCGACTGGCTTTCTCCACCAGATACACAATGCCCAGATAATTTTGCTGCGTGGCTTCGCGCAGGCCGATCTCACAGGTCAGATTGCTGGAGTAATAGCCGCTAAAGCTTCGACGGGTTACTTCCAGGGCTTCGTGACGGGTTGCACTGGCTGTTAATTCCGGGAACAGGAAGCCCCGATCGCCGGCAAAGCCACAACATCCCAAATCCAACGGCACCGTCACCGATTCAGCGCAGCGTCTGGCAATGGCAACCAGCTTATCCTGCAAACCCAGCTTCTGCGCCGAGCAGTTGGGGTGCAATACCACGCTCTCAGCCAAAGGATGGAGCGATAAGCGCGGCATTACGATATCGTGCAGAAATTCAATGCTATCCAGCAAAGTCAGCCGCCGATAGCGCTCCAGGGCTTCCCCCTTCAGATCACCACCCGCGCTGCGCAGGGTATAGGCGCACGACGTGGCATCGATTACAATGGGGTATCGTCCGCCCTCCGACCAGCGCCAGAACTTTTCAAGGGTATGCCCTAACATTCTTTGATAAGCCTGATGATAGCCCTTTGAGCTAAACGGCATCCCACAACACGCCCCGCGCACATCGTCAGGGATGAACAGGTCAACCCCGGCGCGCCGGGCAACGGTCAACATCACTTCGGCAATGGAAGGCAGGCTTTCATCATCTGGCTTACCCAGGTTGCGGTTGATGCAGGAAGGGAAATATACAAATTGCAACGACTCAGCAGAGGCCTGGCTCCTGCCATTGCGGTGATTTGCCCTTGCTACGGGAAGGGTTTTGGGCACCTGCGGGATCGAATCGTTCCACTTGGGCAACCTTCGCCGACTCAGACGCTCGATCAAGAGCAGCCAGCGCCGCCAATCTTTGTTGGTCAGGCGATCAGCAAAGTGTCCAAGGCGCACACCCAGGCGGAGCAAGGCTTCGACCAGAGCAAACCAGCGTACCACCCAAAGGGCAATCCGCTGGGCAGTGGGCGAGGCTTGCTGGCTGCGCAAGGTTTTCGTCAATTCGCCAGTGTTGATTCCCACCGGGCAGGCTAAGCCGCACAGGCCATCGACTGCGCAGGTATCATTGCCGTCATAAACATATTCCTCCTGCAGCAGAGCAATCAGCGTCTGGGCATCCAGATCAAAGCCGGGGATGGGGGATTTTCCATTGCCCGAACCGGCCACCTGTTTCAGGCGTTGAAGGGTGCGTTGAATGACAATCCGTTGGCGGGGTGTGAGAGTCAATTCCCGCGATGGGCAGCGCGACTCACAATAGCCACACTCAATGCAGGGATCAATGCGTTCATCCGTCAATGGTGAGACTTTAATCGCGGATACATGAGCCCGGGGATTGTCGTTGACAATAATGTCAGGATTTAACATATGATCGGGGTCAAAGAGGGCTTTGATGTCGCGCATCAGGGCGCGCCCATTCTCCCCCCACTCCTCGATTAAAAAGGGCGCCATGCTGCGTCCGGTACCATGTTCCCCCTTTAAAGCCCCATCGTACTTTTCACAAACCAGTTTGACGATCTCTCGATTGAAACGATCGAAGCGCTCGATCTGCTGAAGGGTGTCAAAGCGTTGGGAGATGGTATAGTGCAAATTGCCATCTTTGGCGTGACCGAAGATAATCGAATCGTCATAACCATAGGCGCGGAAAAGTGCCTGCAGATCGACCACCGCTTCACCTAACCGCTCAACCGGGAAAACCACATCTTCTAATAAAAGCGTTGTTCCCGGCGGGCGCATTGCCCCAACGGTGGCAAACATACCCTTGCGAGCTTTCCAGAGGATGGCCTGTTGGACAGGGTCGGTGGTAAATTCAGCAGGGTGAAGCAACTTTATCTCCGCCAGGGTTTTCGCAGCCGCCTGTTGAAAGGCCTGCATAGCAGTTTGATCAGCAGCCTGAAATTCAACCAGGATCGCTGCGGCGCTTTCGGGCAGGCTACGGATCACTTCTGGGACACCGGGTAGATGTTCAACCGAGCGCAAGGCGGCGCGATCCATGATTTCCACCGCCCTGGCACCCGCTTTCCGCAACGGAAAGACCGCCTCGGCGGCAGCCTGAATGCTGGCGAAATATAGCTGAGCCGTGTATTTATAGGGGTAATCTGGGACGGTGCGCAAAACCGCTTCAGCGATGAACGCCAGTGTCCCCTCTGAGCCAATCAGCAAGTGGGTTAAGATATCTAACGGTTTCTCATAATCGATCAAAGCATTGAGGGCATAGCCGTTGGTGTTCTTCATCTGGTATTTGCGGCGCACACGCTCGGCAAGTGCCACATCTGCCAGCAAACGCTGGCGAAGATCCAGCAACCCCTGGGCGAGGTGGGGCTGTTCGTTTTCAAAGACGACGTGAGCATTGGCTGCCCCACTGTTAAGACTAAAACCATTCGGCAATAAAAAGGTCAGGGAGTGGAGCGTTCGATAGGAATTCTCCTCAATCCCACAGCACATGCCACTGGAATTGTTGGATAAAATGCCTCCCAACATGCAGGCATCAATGGAGGCCGGGTCGGGTCCAATTTTGCGTCGGTAGGGCTTGAGAACGTTGTTCAAGTAGGTGCCCACGATACCCGGTTGAGCGCGAATCAAAGCCCCCTGTTCCTCAACCTGATATGCACCCCAATGTTTGGAAAGATCGACCAGTATGCCATCGGTCACGGCCTGACCGCACAGACTGGTGCCGGCTGCACGGAAAGTAAGCGGAATGCGATGGTACTGGCTGAAACGGAACAGATCGCGCACTTCGGCGATGGAGTTGGGTTGGACAACTGCCTGGGGTACGAGATAAAAGTAACTGGCATCATTGGCATAAGCCAGACGCTCGATTGGACGCGTCAACACCCGCTCTCGGGGCAGGATTTTGGTCAACTCAGCAGATAGTTCCATGAGAAAATCCTTTGGATAAAGCTCCCTTAAGTCACGATCCAACTGAGGCAGATAAATCACAGATCCAGCCTGCCTCTTTCCCAGAGATTATGAAGAAAACTATCCCAGAGGGAAAAAAACAGGGCAACCATAGCCTGTCCTGGGTTATCCTGGCGGGCAGAAAGAACATCTTGTTTACCGGAGAAAGGTGCAGTGAGAGAAATCAGTCTTTATCCCGCAGCGTTCTCGCCACGCCAGAGAAAGGCAGATTACGCCCTCTCGCTTCGGGAGAGGGCGTTTAGATGAAAAGCAAATCATTCGCTGATCTTTGTGCCAAGAACCTCGAGGAACAAAGCCAGCCATTTAGGATGTGCTGGCCAGGCTGGGGCGGTTACCAGATTGCCATCACGCACCGCCTCATCGACACGGATGTCGGCGTACTCACCGCCGGCTGCAGTGACCTCAGGCCCAACCGCCGGGTAAGCAGACACTTTGCGCCCCTTGACCACACCTGCCGCAGTAAGTACCTGAGCGCCGTGACAGATGGCTGCCACCGGTTTATTCGCTTCAAAGAAATGGCGCGTGATCTCCAAGACGCGTGGGGTCAGGCGAATGTATTCGGGGGCACGACCACCTGAAATCACCAGAGCATCGTATTCTTCGGGTTTTACATTGTCAAAGGTAGCGTTTAGGGTGAAATTGTGACCGGGTTTTTCGCTGTAGGTCTGATCCCCTTCAAAGTCATGGACTGCTGTGCGAACTTTCTCCCCGGCTTTCTTGCCCGGGCAGACAGCATGGACGGTATGCCCGACCATCTGCAGGGCCTGGAACGGGACCATCACTTCGTAATCCTCGGCAAAGTCGCCAACCAGTTGTAAAATTTTCTTGGGCATGGGAAACTCCTTTCTAGAATAGAAAGCATCGCCAATTGAACAAAAGACACTCAGCGAGGGAGATTCCAGGGTGTTAATCTATATCGAACTGATCACCTCCTTATTCAGAATGAATTTTTGGCAACTCCTCATTCTCAATAGGGAAGAGCAGTGAAGCGAGTCTTAACAATTATACCCAATCAACCGAGCGCTGACTATCTTGTATTCAGTATACCCGGCAGGTATTCTCAGGCTGGAAGGAGTGAAAATCAGGCGATTCGAAGAGCCGTTTGGGGGATATGAGAGATATAATTTGGTTGTGAAACGTCCTCTATCCTCACCCATTTATGATGGAATCCTACATCTCATCTCAAGCATCGGCATCGTTTTCCTTGCCACACTCATTTTTCTCCCTTTACGCCCGATCGTGGGAATCGAAATTATCGCCTTATTGTATCTTCTTCCCCTTGGGGTCATTTCCACTTTATGGGATATCAGAGTATCCATCCTTTCTGCTGTCCTTTCATTCTTCACTTTAAACTTTACCTTCATCCCTCCCTATTACACATTGTATGTCCATCGCCCTCAGGATCTGGTCATTTTGATGGTGTTTCTGGGGGTGTCTTTGTTTATCAGTCAACTGATGGGACGTTTACGCCAGAGCCTTCAGGTAGCTCGCTCGCGTGAAATGGAAGCTATCTGTCTTTTTGATTTCATGGTTCAACTCGCCGCTCTAACCGAGGAGCAAGCTGTTCTCGACGCCCTGGTGCGCCAGGTTCACCAGGCTGTTCATGCTGAATACGTGCTCGCCAGGCTCGAACTCAAAACAAAAGAGCGAGACGAGCCAGAGATCCTGTCCAGCCAGTGGAGTGCAGAAGACGAGTTTACCCCTCCGACAGATCCACCCACGATTTGTTTCCCTTTTCAGGTTACCCAACCCTCAGGAGGAGAGATTTGTATCTGGAGAAGGAAAAAACCATTTTTAGAGGCTGAAAAACGTTTTCTTCAACTCTTTATTTCCCAGGCCAGTCTTGCTATGGAGCGCATACGCCTCGGACGGGCAGAACTACAGAGTCGCGTTTTAGCGGAGAGCAATCGTCTTAAGACATCTCTGCTCTCATCGGTTTCGCATGAATTACGCACCCCTCTGGCTGCAATAAAAGCGGCAATCTCCAGCTTAAATCAATCAGGAGTTGAATTAGCTCCAGAAACTCGGGCAGAGTTGTTAAAATTAGTAGAAGAGGAAACAGACCATCTCAATCTCCTGGTTGGAAATTTGTTAAACATGTCTCGTCTAGAAGCTGGAGCATTAACTCTCGAAAGAAGTTGGAGCAACCTCAAAGACATTGTTCTCAATGCAATCCGCAGAACAGCACCTTATTCATCAGCCCATCAGATAGTTACTTCGTTTCCTCCAAATCTGCCCTCCCTGCATATAGATTTTCTACTCATCGAACAGGTTATGCTCAACTTGCTTCATAACAGCCTAAAGCACTCTCCCGAAGGAAGTACGATAGAAATTGTTGTCTTTCCACCAGATAATGACTTTATTCGGGTGGAGGTACGCAATCAGAGTCCGCCCATTCCTCCCGAACACCTGGAACGGATTTTCGACAAATTTTACCGTCTGGAGCAACCTCAACGTGTGCAAGGGACGGGCCTGGGGCTGGCGATTTGTAAGGGAATTATCGAAGCCCATGGAGGGATGATATGGGCAGAGAATCGCTCGCAAGGAATTGCCTTCGTATTCACCTTACCCTTACGCAATCATCAAAATACCCGTGCAGTCGTCGAATTGAAAGAGGGTAAGATTTGAACCCTGATATTCATATCCTGGTTATTGACGATGAGCCCCAAATCCGGCGGGCCTTGAAGACGATTTTGACAGCCCATCATTTTCGGGTTAGTTTAGCTGCCAGCGGTGCAGAGGGAGAGGCGCTGGCAGCCAGTTTACAACCGGATTTGATCATCCTGGATCTCGGTTTACCCGATATCGACGGCATCGAGGTTTGTCGCCGAATCCGAGAGTGGAGTCAGGTGCCGATTATTGTTCTCTCGGTGCGCGAATCAGAGCGAGACAAAGTGATTGCCCTAGATCGAGGGGCAGACGATTACTTAACCAAGCCTTTTGGAATCGAAGAACTCCTGGCGCGCATTCGGGTTGCGCTTCGCCATGCAGCCCAGGCACCAAGCGAGAAATCCACAATCGTGCGGAGTGGAGACCTGGTCATAGACCTGCTCAATCACAAAGTGACCCGGCGCAACGAAGAAGTGAAATTAACGGTTACCGAATTCAAACTCCTGGCTTATCTGGCTCGCAATGCCGGGAAAGTATTGAGCCACCATGCCATTCTATCTAACGTGTGGGATCCCGCCGACGTTGACCGCCTGGAATATCTGCGGGTCTATATTCGCCAGCTAAGAAAGAAGCTCGAAGAAGACCCCGAAAACCCCAAAATTATCGTCAACGAACCCGGCATCGGCTATCGCTTTTACGCCGATTGAATTTTTATTCTTTTTTTATTCTTCTCCTTCCTCCCTTTATTCGTTCTTAACTTTTATCCGCTATAGTCTGACCTTAGACAAACGTTGTCCATTCCTGCTCGGAAAGGAAAGATGATGATGCTTCATGCAATAGCCAGACCCGATCTCATTTTCCACATTGAAAAGAGTTTCTATGTGGAAGGAGAACAAAAATGGCGCTTATGGCGCAACCAAACGAACGAGGTGCAACAGCATTTCGTTCACCAGGCTGAGCAGATCTTGCAGGCGATTCAGGAGAATTCGCCAGCAGTAGAATTCTCCCTACCCGAAAAGGTAGTGCTGTGCGATCCGCTGACCAACTCCTATCGCGAAGAAGCGGTTCCAAGCCGTTACCGGCATCAATCCCTTCACCGTGGGGTCATTCAAAGAAACAGTTCTACTTTTTCCAAAGTGCTTCAACGCCTGAGCGATCTTCAGAATTCCTCTCATCTGTCTCTTTCGCTCTCTGCCAATATCCTGCGCTACTGGATTGCCCGTTTATGGCTCAATCAATTGCCTGAAGGAGAGCCCTATGCCGATAACAGAGAGCGCGTTGTTGAATCCTCTGAATCAACGCCGCTCAGTCAAGCGGATCGCTATTATCCCCAATGGATGCTCATCGATTCGAGCAAGCAGCCTCTCTTTTCCAGTCCTGCAGAAGCTGAGGCGCGCATTCATTCCATGGAAGAAACCTTGCAAAGCCTGCTTTCTATGATGGCTATCGATCCGGAAATCGTGGAAGAAGAAGCTTTCCGATCTCGATATACTGCCTTGATGGCTCAATGGATTGCACAGGGCAGGGCTTATACCGAATACTTAACTCACTCCATCGTGACAGAGATTCGGCGTCGGCAAAGTCATCACACCCTGAATCGTGGTTTAAGGATTCGTCTGCCCTATTTCGATGATCAACTCCTGGAGATACAGTTTCTGGATATCGAAGTCGTTCCGCCTGGACGAATCGCTTTTGAAGAATGTTTCCTGATCCAGGCAATTCAACAGGTTAGACAGCGCCTATCGGAAGATAACAGGCTCAGTCCGTCAACCCGAGAGCACATTCTTGGAGAGTTAGAAATCATCGAAACTTCCTTCCCGGATTGCGCTCCCTACCTCCCGATGGGTGCAATGTCTCCCTATTATCACTGGGTAAGTATGCCAACCCCACAAAAAGATACTGAACCATCTTCAAATACCTAATCCCATAAACTGATTTCAAGGAAGATAAGCCATGTTGTTTTCAATTGGTCTCCTACTTTTGTTTCTGTTTCTATCCTTAAAAGGTGCACCGAAAGAACGCGAAGAAGACGCTCACGTTCATGGTGCCGGTCAAATTGGCGTGATTGCCGCCCTGGCTCTCTTCGGAGTGGATTATTTCACCTCCTTTTACTATGCCACCGGTGAAATGTTGCACGCCCTCCACCCCTATGGTTTACAAAAATGGGGGTATATTGCAACCGCCATCATTGCGTTTGCGAACATTGTCTTCGGCTTGCTGTACATGTATTCGCTGGGAATTTTTAACGAGGGCGGCGGCTCCTATACGGCTTCCATGCGCTACCTGAAACCAGGCGTGAGCCTTGTGGTAGCTGTGCTCTTAATTCAGGATTACATCTTTACCATTGTAGTCTCAACTTTGTCCGGCGCAGACCAACTGCTCTCGATCTTGAATTGGTATAAAATTCACTGGTTTTGGCATTTCCTGATTGGAGCAGTTCTGGCCAGCATTACGTACTATCTGACGATTCGAGGGCGTGGCGAATCGGCAAGGGTGGTTTTCACTTTACTGGGTCTCTTCTTTTTCCTGACTCTCACCATGTTAGTCGGGTTAATCATTGCCCACTCGAAAGGCGTTCCTCCCATCCCTTACCACGAAGAAATCAAAGAGGCATCCTTCGGTCAGGCTCTCTATCATCTTCTGACGGCCTCCATGAAGGGTCTGGTCGCCTTGACAGGATTGGAAGCCATGTCAAATGGGATTCAATTTGTCAAGAATGAGGATTTTGCTCTGGTAAGATGGGGTAAAAGAAGACTGCCGCGTCTGAAAAAACTGTGGGATTTTTATAGCGGCAAATCGGGGATCGGGCGTTTGGTGCAAACATCTTTCCTGTTCTACGGTGGATTGACCACCTTGATGCTATGCACCTTTGCCATTCGTTTCAATGTTTTTGATGGGACATTGGGACGTACACTGGTAGGTAACCTGGCTTACATTGCCTTCGAACAAATGCCCGGTGGAGTCATTTTGTTCTGGGTCTACCAGATCCTGGCGGTGGCATTACTGGCTGCAGCATCCATGACGGCCTTTCAGGATTTACAAGCTACTGCCTGGCGAGATGTGGCGATTGGTGAGATACCGGAATTTGTGGTTTATCGAAACGCTCAAGGGACATTCACCCGCTCGGTGACAGCCGGTTTTATTGTGGCTGTAATCATCCAATTCCTGGTGAGAGGGCATACGTCTGCAGCCGTCCCTTACTACGGCATTGGGGTTTTCGTACCGATCATGGCAATGGCTCTTTCGATCCGCCAACATGTCCGCAAGCACTATAGCGGTAAAATGCGAGCATGGGGAAGCGCCGGGGCAGGTTTTGCGGCAGGACTGGCTTTTGTTGTCTTCGTCGGACAAATTGTCGGGAAGTGGCAGGAAGGAGGTTGGGTAGTTTTGATTTCCTTTGCCGCTCTGATTTTGGTTGCTCATGCCCTGCTGATTTCACCGATTGGCTACCGCTCACCACAACAGATTTATCGCATTGTGCGGGAAAAAGCACGTGTTCAAGGGGCAATGGGCTCCATTGTTGAGTGGCAATCGCTCAAAATGCAAGAATACCGCTATGAGCTTTTGGTAGCGATTGCCAAAGTTGCTGAGATATTTGGTGTCCGTCGCCCAATCCGCTTTGAACCGCCTCCTCCAGCAGGAGATTACACCGATGCCATTCACGACGAAGAAGCGGGCATTGATGTTCTTCAACCCTACCTCCCAAAATCTAACGTTGTTTAACCACCCGCTAATCAGGTGTATAAAATTTCTGTCCCTTATCCGTAAAAAAGAACTTCCCTCAGGCATAAGCCTGAGGGAAGTTCTACCTTGTAACCTTACCGACCGATTCGACTCCACTGATTTTCCCCTCCCTTCATTCCGCTTCTTCTCAGTTCTTTTTCTTTCGCTTCCTTCTTCCCTCAAGAGACGATTGCATGCTCCACTCGATCGTAAGCCCATAACTGCGGCCAGCGGCGCATCACCCAGAAAACTGCTATCAGACAGCCAAAGCCACCGCTGATGATGGCAAAAGGCGCACCAAAAAATTGAGCGACCACGCCTGCTTCCACTTCTCCAAGCTGAGGTCCTCCCAAAAAGAAAATTTGATTTACGCTGACCATACGACCGCGCAAATGATCTGGGGTTAACAACTGGCGGATGGTGTTGCGAATGATTGTACTGACGGCATCCGCAGCCCCTACCAGAATCAATGCAGCCATTGCCAGCCAGAAAACCCGCGCCATGCCAAACAAGATGGTTGCCAGACCGAAAAGGATCACGGAGAGCAGGAATAGTGGTCCCTGACGGCGCACTTCTCCCATTTGCGAGACTACCAGACCAGCCAGCACCGCCCCAATCGCCTGCGCTGATGAAAGCCAACCATATTCGATTTCCCCAACCTGCAGAATATCGCGGGCAACGATCGGCATCAGGGTGTTTGCCGAAGAGAAGAAGGTGGCAAAGAAATCCAGCAACATGGAGGCAAAGATCAGGGGCTGGCTGAGAATGAACAGCCACCCCTCCCGCATCGCCTGCCAATCGAAGAGTCTGCGTTGCGTGTTAATTCGCTGCTGAGGCACCTCGCCCATCCGCCAGATCGCCACCAGCACCGCACCGTAGGAGATAGCATTGATCAGATAGGGATAAGCCTGCCCCCAAGCGGCAATCGTCCAGCCGCCCAGCGCCGGTCCAACGATCGCCCCTACCTGAAAGGCAATCGAACTCAGACTGAAAGCATTGGGTAAATCTTTGGGTGGCACAAGGTTGGGAACCAATGCCTGACGGGCAGGAATGTCGAAGGCCGCAGCCGTGGCTTGTAAGGCGGTAAGAGCATAAATGTGCCAGAGGGTGATCGAACCCTGCAAGGTCAACCAGGCGAGCAGAGTGGCGACAAGGGTTAAGACACATTGGGCAAGGAAGAAGATGGCGCGTCGGTTATAGCGATCGGCAGCCACTCCACCGATTAGCGAAAAAAAGATAACCGGCAGGATGCGCACCAAACCAATGCCACCTAAAGCAATGGGATGAGGGGTCAGGGTGCGCACATGCCAGAAGAGCGCCCACAGTTGCATATTTGCCCCCGCCGTTGAGATGATCAGGGCCAGCCAGAGATAGCGGAAACGCGGGTAGCGTAGCGCGGGAGGTAAATGAAGGCGGCTCAATTCATCACCTTCCCGCCATCCACGTTGATGGCCTGTCCAGTGATGTAGGCAGCCGCCGGGCTGCATAAAAAGAGCACCAATCCGACCACATCCTCAGCTCTGCCCAGCCGTCCCAATGGGATGGAAGCCAGCCAGCTTTGCATCATTCCTTCATCTTGCCGTAAGGCGGCGGTCATTTCGGTTTCAATAACCCCCGGGCAAACGGCATTCACACGGATATTATAGGCAGCAAGCTCCAATGCTGCCGTACGCGTCAGACCGATCAATCCCATTTTACTGGCAACGTAAGCAGCTCGATTGCGCAAGCCATACGCCCGCCCGGCAATCGAGGCGATATTGACAATACAACCTCCTCCCTGTTCTCGCATTGCCCGCCCCACTGCCTGGGTCAGATAGAAAGGCCCGCTCAGATTGACATCCAGCGTGCGTTGCCAATCCCACTCATCCAGTTCAAACAGCGGTGCGTGGGGTTCTACGCCGGCATTATTGATGAGGATATCAATGCGCCCCCAATCATGAAGGATTTGCTCCACCATGCTGATACAAGGCAATCGTTTAGCGATGTCGTACACATAGGCTTGTGCCCGTCCACCCAGGGCACCTATTTCGGCAATGGTCGGATCGAGGTTGAGTGGCGTAATGTCATTGGCGGCGACAATCGCTCCTTGTTGCGCAAAAGCCCGAGCAATCGCTTTGCCAATCCCCCGCCCTGCCCCGGTAATTAAAACGACCTGATTTTCAAAGGTTTGCATTACCTTGTCTCCTCTGCAACAGAATTGCCTACCTGAATGTTCAAATGCAACAGAAGGTAAGCCCAAATGTCAATCGAGAACTCAATATTGAACCTATATACCCGCGATTCATTTTGCAAGGTCAACCAGCAGCTTCAGTTTCCACCAAAAACACTCAGCCTTTACCTATCTAAAGCAACCTCTCTTAAAATCTGGCTCGCGCCTCTCCCGATTTTACACCACCAGACTCAAAACGGTTTTTCTATCACCTTTTCTCTGCACAACGGCACCTGATCCGGATTGGTTTCCGCATTGAGTGGCAAACCAAAGTAGGGCGAGGGGTCAAGCGTGTTCGTGATCTCCAATTCATTGAGAAATTTTCCGTTTCGATCCTTAACAATCGAAAAATGTAAATGCACTCCAACCGGGTTGGAAGGATTACCGGAATAATTCCCCTGATAGCCAAGCAATGTTCCCGCTTCCACAAAGACTTCTTGCGTGCCGGGAGGAAAAGCCTCAACGATATAAGAGTCCCCTTCTGAACTTGCCAGGTGGGTGTAGTAGGTCCAGATCTGGCGTTGAGGCTGAAGAGGGTCTTGAGGTATGCGGATAATCAGGGAAGATCGCCAATCTGCCAGGCGTGTTAGATAGCCGCTATAGGCTGCTCGAACTTCAGTGACGCCGGGCTCAGTGCCGGCAAAGATGTCAATCCCCTGATGGCGATGGCCTGGACGAAACGAATCCCCCCACAAGAAACCAATATAGCCATCGGTAGGCATGAGAAACGGCGCTTCGCCACAACGCTCGCCTCCCTTTACCCGCCAGTGTGGGAAAGCCGCCGGATTGCGCAGATACAGCCAGACCCGCCGCGTGCGCCCCAGGTTTGGCAACACCCATTCGTAGACCAGATAACCGCCGATGACCAGCAAGAGAAAACCAAAGGCAAATGCCAGACGAAAGCGGGAGGAACGTTTCATCCGCTTTATTCGGTCGAAGAAAGAGATTGGCGATATTTGCGGATGTTTTCAAGATCGTCTTCACGGTGATCGGCGAAATACAACACCAACCGTCCCCCACTCAATTGCTGTAAAATCCGTCCGGCAGCGCGGCCGGCTTCAGAAGCCATTGCCTGTCGGGCATCTTCGGGGGAGTTAAAGAAAAGCTCATGTTGCAGTTGATACGCTGCGTCACCGTAGAGATGTACATCAACGCGGCTGGTGGATTCCCGCAACAGTCCTGGCATCTGCTCGGCATGATGCAAAAACTCAGGCCAGTACTGATCCAGTACTGCCGCATCCACTGAACTCTCGATCAGGATAACCAGTTTATAGGTCACAGATGATATCCACCGTTGTGATTATGAGCCCTGCAAGATTTGCCAGATCTTTTATTTCAGTTTGACTCGCTCATCTTCTAAAACCGGGCTTCGGCATATCTTTAGGGTGCAGGAATCTTATTGATCCAGTCGTTCCCTACAACCACCACCACATCAACGCTTTGGGTGGGATCATAACGATTGTAAAGGTAATTGGAGTTGATACCCATTAACTCGACCAGAAACTTGAGGGTATAAGGCTTGCCGCTATAATCGAACAGCGTTGTGTAGTTATAGAACGTATCCGCATTGCCGGTTTCGACCACGTTGACGCCTTGTTTTTGGAGATATTCCATCGTCTGCGAGGCAAGTCCAGGCGATGAGCTACCGTTCAGAATGCGCACCCTGGCTCCTTCCGCTTTCATCTGCTCAACAGCAGGGAGATTCGCCAGGGGGCTTTCCAGGCGCGTATCGGCAAAGATCTGATCGCGCACTTCACGGATTTTATCAGGCATCGGTTTGAGGGCATCCAGACCATCGGGTGTCTTGAAGAAATTGACCTGCTCGGGACCGATAATGGCGTGTTTGATATTCTCCTCAGGGATATCTTTGGCAAACCACGCCAGACGAATAGCCTGATCCAACGATAGATTGGTGCGCACACCACTGGAGAACTCCTGATATAACACCGGAGCATTGGCTATCATGCGCGGCAGGTTGTCAAAGCGCAACATCTGGTTCCGAATTGCCATGACCACTTCTTGTTGACGACGGGCGCGATCGAAGTCGCCACCTTCGGTACTGCGGGCACGGGCATATGCCAAAGCGATCTCGCCATTCAGCACCTGAACGCCGGGTTTCAACTTCTTGAACGTATTATCCCCCAAGAGATCGACTTTAATCGGCTCCTGGAGATTCAATTTCACACCGCCAATGTGATCGATAAACTTGATAAAAGCTCCAAAATCGATTTGGGCATAAAAGTCAATCGGCACGCCAATCAGTCCTTCGACCGTTTTCATGGCTAACTCTGGCCCGCCACCCGGCAATTTATAGGCTTCACCGAGTTGATAAGCCGTGTTGATCTTGCCATAACCGAAGCCCGGAATCGCCACCCACAGGTCACGGGGGATGTTCAGGACACCAGCAGTCTTAGAGAGGGGATCAATGGTAAAGAGAATCATGGTATCCGTACGCGGTGCTCCCTCACCGGCTGCCCAATCCCGGTAATCCAAACCCATTACCAGCAAATTGACACGACTGGCGCCATCCCATGGCTCAGGAGTTGGGCCAACTATCTGCAAAGGAGCGTTGGGATCGGTGATGATACCGCTCAAGTCGGGGGTTGGCGTGGGACCACTGACGCTGATGCCGGGTAAGCTGGTGATTTCCCACGAAGTAACCAGATCGCGGGTAACGATAAAGGTTAGATAAGCCGTCAACAACGCTGCGATACCAAACGCAGCAATCAAAGCGATCAAGAGAAGATTGGCTCTCTTAGCAAGTTGTCGGTCTGTAGATAAATTTTCCATACCTTATCATCTACACAGGTTAAAATCGCCTGCTGATTATATCACGGTATAATGAGCGCATCATGTCATACCTGACAGCGTACAACCTCTCCAAATCCTTTGGGGCGCGGGATTTGTTCACCAATCTCTCCCTGAGTGTACCGCCAAATGGGCGAATTGCGATCGTCGGCCCGAACGGAATTGGGAAGACAACCCTTCTGCGCATCTTAATTGGCCTGGAGGAACCCAGTCAAGGAATGGTGCAGCGTGCCCGCAATTTGCGCATTGGCTACCTGCCGCAAGAAACGGTGCTGGAAAGCCAGCACACATTATGGGAAGAATGCCTTGAAGCGCTGACCAACCTTCTCCAAATGGAAGCAGAATTGCGCCGTCTGGAAAAGGAAATGAGTGAACCCAATCCATCTCCAGATTTGTTGGCGCGTTACGGGGCTTTACAAGCGGCATTTGAACATCAGGGAGGGTATGAATATGAGTTGCTGATCCGCCAAACTTTACGGGGTTTGGGTTTTGACGAGCAGGATTTCCGGCGCCCTCTGACGCAACTCTCCGGTGGACAACGTACCCGTGCGGTGTTAGCCCGCTTACTGATTTCCAAACCCGATTTGCTGGTGCTCGATGAACCGACCAATCACCTCGATCTCCAGGCAGTAGAATGGTTGGAAGGCTACCTTAGCCAATGGGAAGGTGCTGTGTTGATGGTTTCCCATGACCGCTACTTTCTGGATCGGGTAGTCAACACCATCTGGGAGATGTCCGAACGGGGCATCGAAGTTTACCGCGGCAATTACAGCGCCTATCTGCAACAACGCCACGAACGCTGGAATGCTCGCCGTCTGGCATTCGAAGCTGAGAAAGAACATCTGGAAAAGGAGTTGGAGTATATCCGCCGCAATATCTCCGGTCAGAATGTATTGCAGGCAAAAGGTCGCCTGCGGCGGATAAGTCGGATGTTGGAAGCAATTGAACGCAGTGGTTGGGAAACCATTCAGGGGAAATCCTGGGCGCAGATCGCGGCTGAAAGCGGAGCTGCCAGTCAAATGATGAGCGTCGAAGAAGTTACGCAGCGTATTCGCGCCCTATCCTTCCTCCAGCCACGTCAGCCAAAGTTGGGTTTGCGCCTCAATGTTGCCGAGCGATCGGGTGATCTGGTCATCCGCACGTTTGATTTACGGGTAGGATATCCCGATGAAGACCGTCCTCTGATTGAGGTGCCGGATCTGATCCTGAAGCGCGGTGAGTGTGTGGCTTTGATCGGTCCGAATGGCGCAGGCAAAACCACCTTTTTGAAAACCATTTTGGGAAACCTGCCCCCCTTGAGTGGCGAGGTGCGTCTTGGCGCCAGTTTGAAAATCGCCTATTTCGCCCAGGCCCATGAGGGGTTGAAACCCGAGAACAGCGTGATGCAAGAGATTGAAACCATTGCACCCGATATGCTGCCGGCAGAAATGCGCAACTATCTGGCGCGCTTTCAATTCACCGCCGATGACGTTTTTCGTCAGGTTGCCACCCTCTCTGGCGGCGAGCGCGGTCGCCTGGCGTTGGCGAAACTCTGCCTTAGCGATGCCAACCTGCTCTTGCTGGATGAGCCCACCAACCACCTCGATATCCCTTCGCAGGAAGTGTTACAGGAAGCCCTCAGTGAGTACCGCGGCACAATCTTACTGGTTTCGCATGACCGCTATCTGATCGATGCGCTTGCCACACAGATTTGGGAAGTCATTCCCGAAGAACGCTGCCTGCGTGTTTTTCAGGGACGCTATACGGAATACCGTCTATACCTGGAAGCAGAAAAAGCCAGCCAGACAACTCTATCCCGTAGCTCGCCCAAGGCAGAACCACCGCCACGAAGAAATCGCCGTAACGCCGAAAGACAACGCCTGTTGCGCCTGCAAGAACTGGAGGACTCGATTGCTAAACGGGAAGCGGAACTGGCTATCCTGCAGCGCAAGCTGGAAAACCCTCCGACCGACCCCGTTCAAGTGCAAAAGCTGGGTAACGAATATGTGCGCCTGCAAGCGGAAATCGACCGTTTGCTGGAGGAATGGGATCAGTTACAAAACGCACCGGATATTGTAGAGGAAAAGCCCTCCACCGGGTAAGAATACGCTTTCGAAGCCTTGCTCTCGGGAAGTATCGGGAGACTCCGACAGTTCACGCCCTTCCAACCATTTCGCTGGAACAATCCTTCGAGGGCACATCGAAGGATACCAATAAACCCATCAAACCAAGAATACTTCCCACAATGAGCCATAACCCCAGCGCAATTCCCATGAGGATGTTCGAAGCCGTCTCAGCCGGCATGGTAGCCGGGTCGAAGAAACCCAGGTTGGCGAAAAGCTTTGCAACAGGCCATACCACAAACCTCAAAATAGGAACCAGCGTGAAAGGGAAAACACCCACGCCAAAGACCACACTTAAGAGCACTCTGGGCAAGGTTTTATTCCAGTAATTACCCACTGAACTCACGATGAATCCGATCAGCACCAGAATGATCCCCAGTGGAATCGCAAAAGCTTTAAAGTCTTCCCAGAGTACATAACCAGTATATTCCAACCAAACAATCCAACTTAGACCCGTCAGCAGGGCTGCAATGATGCTAAAAGAAACATGCCTGGATTTCAATATTTTCATGTCTGCCTCCTTCGCGATGTTCGAGATCACTGCTCTGAAAAAAGTAGTCCAAAGCCTGTTATAACTGAGCCTATCTCGATTATCGGCATTCTTTGCCCGGAACGCAACTGTGGAATCCCCCAGCTTTTCACTCCTTCCACCTGTGGAATATCCGAGTTTTAAGATCAATTCAACTCTGGACTTGACCTGAAACTTGGCGTAAATGTTTCCCAGATGGAATTCCACTGTGCGGACAGAAACCCGCAAGGAGGCAGCGATTATCTTGTTGCTTTTCCCTTGTAGCAACAAGTTTAACACTTCCTTTTCACGTTTGCTCAAGTCAGGAAAATCGATCATGGATATTGACCTTTACCAGCATTAAATAGTAGCCAGGGTTTAGACGATTTCACGATATTTCAGGCAACAATGTAACTGAAGTCATTATACTCTTTTACCGTAGTAAATACGTACCGACAAGTTAAATCTCCGCCAGGCATAATATCCCACCAACCTACGTTGGGAGCAATCAGGCGCAGGCGAAATGTCAACCCTCAGGAGTCTGCTCTCGTCTCCAGTCTTCCGACAACCCAATGAGATTTATAATCGGGACATGAGCCAGAGAGAGAATGCCATTTGGCTGCGTCTAACGGCTATTTTTGCCCTGCTGTTCGGCACATTTCTGCTATTCACCTTCGAAGCGGGAGCTTCTCGCTTGCGCCAGGCACGACTCGCTGAAGAACAGGGAAATTATCGCCAGGCTGCCCAGCTCTATCATGAAGCCGCTCAGGTTCTCTTCTGGCAAAGGGTTGTTTTACAAGAGAGAGCAGCTCAAAATTCCAGGCGGGTTGGGGAGAATTCACAAGTGATCGCCCTGCTGGCACCATTGCAGGAGTATCATTCACTCTCTTATCAGGCGAAAACTCTGCTGGCAAAAGCCTATCTGGATACTGCAAATCCCGATGCCGCAATGTCTTTGCGTCAGGAGTTGGCACAACAGGGATACCCCACCCACGACCTTGACTCCCTCCTTTTGAAACTCTACAGTGACGCAGGGCGCTACGAGCAGACGCTACCGCTCTTACGCGATCTGGTAGCCGCCCAACCTCAAGATGCGGAATGGCACTATCGCCTGGGGCTCGTCTTAGCTGCGGAAGCACCGGCAGAGGCAATTCAACCCTTGCAAAAAGCTGCTGAACTGGATGACGGATATCAACTCCGAGTCTCCCTTCTGTTGGAACAACTCAACCAGCCCGCACCAGAAAAGGCTCTGGCGTTCCTGTACGGCGGGCGAGGGCTGGCAACCATCGGTGAGTGGAAACTGGCAGAGCGCGCTTTCCAACATGCGGTCGAGCAACGTCCTGATTTCGCCGAAGCGTGGGCATACATGGGTATTGCCCGCTTCCGCTTATCTCCACCCTCCCCCAGCCCAACGCTTCAGAATCAATCCATCGAGGAAGAACGTCGGGCATCCACGAATCAGCAAGAACCGCCGGGACTGTTCGAAATTCGGTATGCCTTAAAGCTCAATCCCAGGTCTCAACTTGCATTAGCATTTTTGACCCTGATCTGGCAGGAACTCGGTCGGACACAATTAGCCCTGCAGAGCGCTGAGCAGGCTTTTCGGCTCTATCCAGATGACCTGAATGTGCGTCTACAGTATGCTCAGGCGCTTGCTCAAGCAGGGAATCTCGAAGGCGGCTGGCAGGTCATGCAGGAACGGCTGACCCAAAGCTCAACACTCCAGGCAGCACGCAAGGCGTTGATTCTCTTTTGTGTCCAATATGGTTACCGTTTATCAGAGAGCGCCTTACCCCTTGCCAGAGAACTGGTTAGCCAGATGCCCAAAGACGCCGAAAGCCTGGATTTGCTTGGGCAGGTCTACCTTGGATTGGAAGAATATACCCTGGCTCAACAATCCTTCGAACGGGCTTTGAGCCTGGATGCAGGCTATGCTCCAGCCGTCTTACACCTTGGGATGGTACATCTTGCCCAGGGCAATACCGCTCTGGCGCGCACCCAATTTCAAAGAGCGGTAGAAATTGCGCCTTTTTCCCCCAGCGGCGAGCAAGCAAGGCGATACTTAGAGGTGTACCTGCCCTAGCGTTGCGATGGAAAAGGATGGCGGTGTAACGATGAGACGAAAGGATAACTACTCCATGCGCTCGACCTTGCTCTACCTGGTTTTGCTTGTTACCCTATCGAGTACAACCTGTGCCCGCACCACCCTGCAGGGCATGGGTTTTTGGTCAACCACCTCCCAAACGCCTCACGAAAATCAAAGCTCTTTCACTCCTTCCGTTCCTGCCTCATCGCCGGAGGATCAACCCTTCGATACGGAGGTTTTCCTTCCGATTATTCATAGAACCGAAACAACTACGCAAATCTGGCAACCTCAACCGGGCTTAAGCTGGCAATGGGACTTAAGCGACGAACAGCCCTCGACGACCATTGCCGCTGCCGTGTATGACCTTGATTTGTACACCAATCAGAACGTTATCAACGAACTCAAACAACGCAATGTCAGGTTGATCTGTTACATCTCGGTTGGTTCGTGGGAGGAGTGGCGGCCTGACGCCGACCAGTTTCCGCCCGAAGTGCTGGGTAAGGACTATGAAGGCTGGCCTGGCGAGCGCTGGCTGGATATCCGCCAGATCGACAAACTTGCTCCCATCATGCAAGCCCGTTTCGATCTTTGTGCCAGCAAAGGTTTCGATGCCATAGAGCCCGATAACATGGAAGTGAGCAGCAATGACAGCGGTTTTCCGATCACCGTTGAAGACGAGCAACGCTACGCTTTATGGCTTGCTGAGCAAGCTCACCAGCGCAACCTTGCGATTGGGATGAAAAACGCCGTTCATCTGGTGGAGAGTTTGCTCCCCTATTTTGAATTTATTCTCACGGAGGATTGCTTCGCTCAGGGCTGGTGCGCCCAGGCGCGCCCCTTTATCCAGAACGGTAAAGCGGTGTTTGCCGCCGAATATACCGATGAATGGACAGAGACGCGATTTAAGGCCCAGGTCTGCCCGCAGGCAATTGCATGGAATTTCAGTGCAATCTTGAAAAATCGCTCTCTGGATGCCTGGCGGATAGCGTGCGAGGATGAATAGGAAAAGGAAGGTCACGGATAAATTCTGCACATCCCCTCCAGCCCTGGAGATTGCCTGAGAAGTATCGAAGGTTATCTGCCTGGTCTTTTTGACATAAGAAAACGACTTCACCTTGTGAATCTAATCCGGATTCGGGTTATAATCCTCCCTATACCGTTAACACTGCCTGGGAACAAAGCTATTGCGAAATCCGTCAACTCAATGTACACTCTATTCCAGGCAACCAATCCGTTTGTTTGCCAGTGTTGGAGAATGAGAGGTTCCATATGAGAAAACAATTCTTCCGTCCCTTCACGGTATTGAGTATGCTTGCCCTGGTGGCATTAGCCTGTGGCATCAATTTCCCGGCTGCTGAGCAGGTCAGCGCCCCAACGCAAATTCCGGCTGAAATGATTTACACGGCTGCCGCCGAAACCCTGGTAGCCCAATTAACCCAGAATGCGCCGCCAGAAATCCCACCGACCGCAACCCTGCCAGCCGAACAACTTCCTCCGGAAGGAGAACCGCCAACGCCCACGTTCACCTTTACACCGCTTTTCTCCGAGACCCCCACGATAACGCCAACGCTACCCTTCACCCCAACACCAACCCAACCGACCATCACTGCAAACCAGAACACCAACTGCCGTAAGGGTCCAGGGCCGATCTATGAAAGGGTTGGTGCTTTGAACATTGGACAAACTGCCCTGGTCTACGGACGCAATAGCACTTCATCATGGTGGTACATCGAAAACCCCAATCGACCGGGGAGTTATTGTTGGGTATGGGGAGGATCAACAACGGTCAGTGGCGCAACGGCAGAATTGCCAGTCTATACCCCACCCCCTCCGCCAGCTACTGCAACCACGACCCTTACAGCCAGTGGAGTCTCTTTCGAGATTTCCTTTGTGACCAAGAAAAAGTGCAGCGGAGATTGGTATGCCTATTTCACAATCAAGAACAACGGGACGAAAGCGCTCGAATCGGTTGCCATAAAGCTCACCGATGTCACCACCGATACTACCCTCTCTTCAACCAGTTATGACAATCCATTTCTATCTGGCACCGGCAAGTGTCCGCCGGGTAATGACAGTCTGGATGCTGGCGAGAGCGCCTATATCGCCGGCTTTATAGGCAATGTTGCGGCAGATCACCAGCTCAAGGCTGGGGTTACTGTTTGTACAGACGAAGCCTTAGGTGGCAAATGTGAGTTCAAAGCCATCAAATTTTTTGCCCCCTAACTGGTAAAATAATCACCTCTACCTGGGTAGAGAGAGCTGTGACAGGCATCCTGGCAAACAAAGCTCTCTCTACCAGGCCGTCTGCTTTCACCCGATGAAAAGAAAAGTTTATTTATTTTGGTGTAAGATCTGGTTATCTGTCTGGTTAATAGCAGGATTAACAGCCTGCAATATGCCGCGTGGGAACACCACACCCACCGTAGAGAACAGCGCCCTGCACACTGCTGCTGCTCAAACGGTGATGGCTCAGCTTGGCACAGGCATGCCTTCTGCCGCGCCTCTGCCTACTCACGCTACCATTGCCCCGTTTCCCACCCCAATGGCAACCTTCACACCGTTACCCCCCACTCCAACGGTAACCATAGTGCCGCCAACCAGCACCCCCTTACCTTGCGATCGCGTGCGCTTTATCAAAGATATCACCATCCCCGACAACACCGAAATCGAACCTGGCAGCACGTTTGTGAAAACCTGGCGACTACAAAACGCCGGCGCCTGCACCTGGTCGCCGCAATATGCGCTTGTGCTGACCGGTGGTGAACCCATGGGTAGTGCGGTTGCTATTCCTCTGACGCAGTATGTCGCCAGTGGCGAAATGATTGATGTATCGGTGACTCTCACCGCCCCCAGCGTTGGAGGTACCTACCGGGCGGAGTACAAACTGCGCAACGCCTCAAACATCGTATTTGGGATTGGAGAAAAAAATGATCCGTTCTTTGTCCAAATCAAAGTCCCTGCCGTCAAAGGAGTCGTCTTCGACTTTCTCACTCAAGCTACTCAGGCAGAGTGGAAAAGTGGCAGCGGTAACGTTTTTGAGACCACAATCAATTTTGGCGGTGCCGATGAAGATGTCAACGGCGTTGCTAAACTGAAAGAAGGCGTTCCATTAGAAAATGGCGCGACCTCCAGTCGCATCTTGCTCACCGTTCCCAAGCAGGTCGAAAATGGGTTTATCGCCGGCACATTCCCGGCTTACCTGGTGCAGAACGGCGACCGCTTTCGCGCCAGGATTGGCTTTATGGCTCCGAGCGGGAGTTGCGGAGCCTCTAAGGTAAAATTTCGCTTGAACGCCGTCATTGATGGCAAATTGAACACCCTGCAAACCTGGGAGAAAACCTGCAGCGGGCAATTAACGACCATCGAGGTGAATCTCTCTGGCTTGAAGGGCCAAACCGTTCAATTTATGCTTGCTGTCTTAGCTGATGGCGATGCCAGCGGCGATTGGGCAATCTGGAGTTCGCCGCGGATCGAACGTCCTTAGTCTATATAAAGGAGTAAAGAATGAAGATTCAAAAAACAATCCTCAGGAGAACATTCCTGATCGCTGCATTTATCCTGGCGGGATGCGGTGGCAAAGAAGCCACCCCAGACCCCCAGGCAGTCTTAACGGCGGCGGCCGAAACCGCCAATGCCAAAATGACCGAACTGGCAATGGCAACACCCATCCCAACCGATACCCCTGTGCCAACAGCCACCGCATCACCCACTCCAACCGAGACCGTCTTGCCGCCAACGACGGTTGCTCCGACGACCCTACCAGCCGGCAGCACAGTTGCCGAACGGGTGGAATTTGTCGCCGATGTTACCATCCCAGATGGCACCGTATTTGCCCCCAACCAGGCTTTCACCAAGACCTGGCGATTGAAGAACGCAGGAACGACGACCTGGACAACCGCTTACTCGCTGATCTTTTTCAGCGGCGAGAAGATGGGTGCCCCTTCGGCTGTCCCCCTGCCCAATGACGTGCCACCCAATGCAACCGTTGACATTTCCGTTCCAATGGTTTCGCCCGCCTCACCGGGCCAATACATCGGCTATTACATGCTGCGCAACCCACAAGGGAAAAATTTCGGACTTGGGCCAAATGCCGACCAGGCTTTCTACGTCTGGATCAATGTGGCAGCCACCGGAACGGTGCTCGCATCAGCGACACCCACAGGACCTACCCCAACTCCTGGCACACCAACTCCGGGTACCCCAGGTGTGACCCTTACACCAACCAACACCGCTGCCCCGGCAGCAGTGAGTAATCCGACGATCAGCGTCAACACAGCTTCTTATACAGGTTCCTGTCCATATACCTTTGTCTTTCCTATCCAGTTCACCGTCAATCAAGCCACTGCGGTCACTTTTCGCCTTGAGGGCGGTTCTGGCACTCCGGGTGTAAATCTTGTCTTACCCGCCGATCGCACCGAGAACCTGCAGCCAGGTATCTACAGCAATCAATTTGAACTGACCATCACCAGTTCGATGAGCGGCTGGGCAAGGTTGCGCATCCTCGCTCCGCTCGACCTCAGTTCGCCGGTTGTCAATTTTGAACTGACCTGCCAGTAAGCCAATGCAAGATGAATGAAGGAAAACGACATCGCCCGAGCAATAAAAGCCTTAGCCCTTGAGATGGGATTTGTGGCGGTCGGAATTACCCTGCCTGGACCGCCCGCTCATCTCGATGTCTATACCGATTGGCTGGAACAGGGTTGCCACGGTGAAATGGCGTATCTGGCAGAGCCGCGTCGGGTCTACCTGCGCAGTCAGCCTGGCGAATTGTTGCCTGGTTGTCAAAGCATCATCGTTCTGGCTGCCCGTTACGCAGCCCCACCGTCCATCCCTCACCCCCATCCCCTCTCCCAGGAGGCGAGGGGAGAATATTCTGGAGACTTACCCCAAGCCGATGAAAAAGATAAGGACTTCTTCGGAAGGGTTGCGGCTTATGCCTGGGGCAATGACTATCACTTTGTCCTGCGCCAGCGCATGGAAGCCTTCATGCAGCGCGTCCAGGAAAAAACAGGAAGGCAAATATCCTATCGTTGCTTTACCGATAGTGCTCCCATTCTCGAACGCGAGCTTGCTCAGAGAGCCGGCCTGGGTTGGATTGGTAAGAATACCTGTCTGATTCACCCTCGCTTAGGCTCCTACCTCTTCCTGGCTGAAATCTTCACCGACCTTGCCCTGCCACCGGACCCGCCTTTCTTATCTGACCGCTGTGGCACCTGTCGGCGCTGCCTCGAAGCCTGTCCTACCCGGTGTATCTTACCCAACCGCACCATAGATGCCAGGCGGTGCATTTCCTACCTGACCATTGAGCATCAGAGCGCCATCCCGGCTGAACTGCGTCCCTCGCTACAAGACTGGGTTTTTGGTTGCGACATCTGCCAGCAAGTCTGCCCCTGGAATCGGCGGGTTTCAGAGTCAGCCTCTTTCCCTGAATTTCAACCCCGACCCGAGCAGGTCTGGCTCTCTCTAACTCAAATCCTTACTCTCACCAGGGCAGAGTTCAACCAAAAATTCCGCCATACGCCACTCTTACGCCCCAAATGGCGCGGCTTGAGTCGCAATGCCAGTGTGGTGCTGGGAAACCTGATCCGTTCACGCTCGCCCTTCCATGTTGGTATTTTCAGGTTCTTGCAAAATGCTCTTCAAGACCACCCGGATAGTCTGGTGCGCCAACATCTTGCCTGGAGCCTTGCCCAGTTGAATCTGGACATCGCCCGGCAAGCGCTGAAAGAACAACTCCAAAAGGAATCGGACCCATTGCTCAAAGCTGAAGTTGCAGCCTTGCTGGAATAAATCCATCACCCAGAGGAACTCATCAAAACAATGTCCTGGCGTTCATTTCTCTGCCTGCTTGGAATCCTCTCAATTCTTGGGGCATGTTCAACTCCCCAATCCGCTCCTTCTACGCCAACTTCTGAGATCCCTGCGCTTAGGGTCACCATCACCCCAACACCGCCCGATCCCGCACCAATTTCTCCAACTCTGCCTGCCCATCCCACTCCAACTGAGCCTGCACACCCACAACCTCCCACGCCAACTGAAACGGCACTCCCGATCACCACTTTGCTGTTCACCGGCAACATCGTCCCTGCCCGCTGTGTGCAGGCGGCCATTGACGCCTCCCAGAATTACGATTATCCCTACGAAGAAGTACGCTCGATCATTCAAGCAGCCGATTTCGCCATTGGCACCTTCAACGCCACCCTGAGCGAGATTGCACCGCGCACCGGTTGTGTTCGCACCTATGTTTTGGTTGGCGATCCGCAAAACGCCGATGCCCTGGCGAGAGCCGGTTTTGATGCAATGAGTGTTGCTACCAACCACATCAAGGACTGTGGCATTACCTCGTGCGGCGATCAAGCGTTCTTTGAGACGCTGGAAAACTTCCGGCGCGTCGGTATTCTGACCGTAGGCGCAGGCAAAAACGAAGCAGAAGCCTTACAACCCATTGTCCTGACTGCCAATAATGTGCGCTTTGGGATTGTCTCTCTTGGGCAGCTTGAACAAGGTGGCGTGTTTGCAGAGGCTGAAAAAGCCGGCATCGCCCGCCTGACAGATGCAAATATCGAACAAGCAATCCAGCTTGCTCGTCAAATCTCCGATATTGTCATCTTCATGCCTCACTGGGGGCCGGAAGATCAAGCCACACCGACCTGGATTCAACGCCAGCTTGCCCAAAAGATCGTCGCCGCCGGGGCCGACCTGGTTGTCGGAAATCATACGCACGTTGTACAGGGATATCAGATGCTCAACGGCGTGTGGGTTTTCTACGGGTTGGGAAACTTTGTCTTCGATCAGGATCTAAACGATCATCAGCAAGGCGTCATTTTGCTGGTTCGCTATCAAGGCACCCAATTGCTGGATTTCGAGTTCATTCCCACTCACGTCGATGAAGACGGGCGAGTTCACCTGGCTGAAGCCACCGAAGCAATGGAAATCTTGCAGCGTATCGAGCTGGCAAGCCAAAACTTAAGATAGTTTCTAAGAAGCCGCCACTCTTGCCACAGCCGTCAAGAGCAGAACGATCAGGCTCAGACCCCAATTGACCCGCATCCAAAACAATTCGCTGCGAAGAAGGCGCTCCGCATTTTGCTCACTTTGCCCGTGAGCGTGCAACCAGGCCAGACGGTTCAGGTGGGGAAAGATTCCCCAGGTCATCCAGGCGCTGACGGCGGTCATCAAGCCAAAGGCAATATGCTTAAGAAAGATGGCAACCGACCAGGGGTTTTGAATAACCAGAAAGCCTTCATATTGGGGACTGACGCTCATCTGAAAAAGTCCACTTCCTGCCAAAACCGCCAGGCAAAGCCAGGCAAAAGGATTGAAACGCCTTCGAAAGTGTTCGAGAAAAAGCGCATAAGCATCGGGATTAAGGGTACGCCTGGCAATCGGAAGTAGAAAAAGCGCAGCCACTGTCAAACCGCCAATCCAGACAACGGTGGCAAGAAGATGAAAGAAGTACACAAAGGAGAGAGTCACAAACGGGTCAGTCATTCCTTTATTGAAGCAAGGGACAAACCGAACAGCGAAACGACAACAGACAACCATCCTTCAGTCAATCAGGGCGAAGGACGCAAGACTCCATTTTCATCTCTGACAAGCGGAGCTGTTTGAGTAGGTAATGGCGCGCCCGGCACTTCAAGTATCGATACACCATATTGCCAGTCAGGAGGACATACCGCAATATAACGAGCATAGCCGCCAGTTCCACCCTTTGGTTTGGCAAAACCGATGATTATCAGCGCGCCGGCTTCGGGCACCTGGTCGAGATTGGCAACCCCTTCTGCCTGAGCGAAATGGTTGTGCATCAGCCAGTATTCTCCCTCGAGGGTCGGAGTTGTGTCGGTATCCAAAGGTTCATGACCGTGGAACAGGATCTTGCGCTCCAAATGAAGGAATTTCAGGGCATCGAGACTGACACCCGGGAACGGTTTTTGATTAAACCGTTCCAGATCCCCCCATTTTTTATACCAGTCCGAACGTACCATCACCACCGCTCCTTCAGGAATCTGCCCATATTGGGCTTCCCAGTCAAGGATATCCTGCACCTGAAGATGATAGCCTTCATCTTGTGCAACTTTATCGGCAATATTGATCACTACCAGTGGACGAATTGCATAGGTAGCAGGAATATCACTGATGGTTGCCCCTAGATTATCCCAATGAGCCGGTGGGTCTAATTGGGTACCGTATTGATCGGTCAGGAGTTCATAAGCTGTAGCTACAAAGCCATGCTTTTCATAGGTAAATTCCTCCCCAACTTCTACATATCCTTCGATTTTCTGACCAGCGACAGCGGGTTTGAATTTTGCATTGCCAAAACCAGGCCAGACAGGTTGTACTGGTTCGAAGGGATGAGTCAGGTCCACGTATTTGGCTGCCTTAAAGAAATCTTCATAAACCTGCCATAAACCCGGCAATTGCGGCTCCGGCTCCACCGTTGGTTGGGGGGTGGGGGTGGGAGGAACAACCTGGGTTACCACTTGGGTTACAACTTGAGTGACAACCTGGGTGATGACGGGCGCCGGCGGTTGGGTTGCCTGCGTTGTACAAGCCGTAAGGAGAAGGATCCCCATTACAAGCAAGGAAACAAATATTTTCTTCATCCATTCCTCCTTAGTATTCTTCAATTTGCAACTTTAACAATCGGGTTTGCCCCTCGCTTCATATCTTCGGATTATACCCCCATGCGCTTTGTGCCAATACCTGGAATCTGATGATTGCCCCCATCTATCAAGAAAATCAATCCTGGAACCTTAGACGCAGGTGCGTGATGAACCATTCACCTGGCTTGCTCAAAGCCCTGGATGTACCCTAGTAATTCTGCATCAAATCCATGCCGCTGTAAAGATGGGCAACCTGCTCGGCATATCCGTTGAACATTAAGGTCGGGCGGCGACCGCTTTCTCCAATCCGTCTTTCTGTGGCTTGCGACCAGCGCGGGTGTGGTTTTTGTGGATTGACATTGGAGTAAAAGCCATATTCATCCGGAGCAATCAGGTTCCAGAAGGTGGGCGGTTGTTGTTCGGTCAATTCGATTTTGACAATCGCCTTAGCGCTCTTGAAGCCGTATTTCCACGGTACAACCAGTCTTAAAGGTGCCCCATTCTGGTTGGGAAGCAACTCTCCGTACAAACCGCTGGCAAGGATGGTCAAGTCGTGCAAGGCTTCATCTAAACGCAAGCCTTCTTGATAGGGCCAGGGGTAAAAACTCGAGCGCATGCCCGGCATTGCCTCTGGACGCGAGATAGAGACAAAGCTGACATAGCGAGCTGAACCCAATGGCTCAACCTCTTGAAGCAGTTTCGCCAGCGGAAAGCCCAGCCAGGGGATGACCATTGACCAACCCTCGACACAACGCAGGCGATAGATGCGCTCTTCCTGGGGATATTTCTTGAGCAGGTCATCAATGTCGAAGCGGCGCGGTCTGGCGACCAACCCGGTCACCTCGATTGTCCACGGCCTGGTTTCAAAATCCTTTGCCAATCTGGCAACAGCTTCTTTGTTGGTTGAGAACTCGTAGTAGTTGTTGTAGCCGGTGACCGCTTCATACGGCGTCAGCGGATCGCCATATTCATCCTGTCCTGTCTGTAGAGTGCGCTGGGGAGAAGTGAGGGCAGCAGGGGTTTGCGTGGCAGGGCCGCCGCAGGCAGCCAGTACAGCCGCAGCAGCCCCAACGGCGCCAAGTTTCAGGAATTCGCCACGGCGCAGGTACAATTCTTTCGGAGTGACTTCAGAGGATCGAATGGGGATACTTTTCCAGATAGAAGTGCTCATAGCAGATTCTCCACTGCTGTTGTTATCAAAAAAACAACTTAACAAGGGACACGGGGTAGCATTGTCACAGCTATCGCATTTTGATTCATCTGTGCAGGATTTGCTGGATCACGGTTACTCTCGGAATAACAGTTTTATTTTTACCATATTACTCTAATTTCTCTATATTAATAGTTAATCTTTCATCAGAAATCTTCACCCATTTTGCGATTTCCAGCGCATTGCACCTTTCAACTTCTTCAGGTCATCTGTCAAATCCCTTTTCCAATTCACTTTTTCCGTTCATAATTGAGCCATGCAAACCATAGCGCTTTCTTCTCTCAGCACCTCTCCCCAGTGTTTTTCCGGCGAGCGCTTTACGCTCGATTTGCCTTCTCCTCCTCAACGCTTCTACCGACATGGCTGGCAATCCTGGACTTTTAGCGGCTGGATCGACCCGCAAATGCCCGCATTAACGGTACGAGCGGTTCAGTTCCGCATAAAAGACGAAGACCCCCCCTATGCACTCAGCAATAGGCACACCAGCGCCTGGCTGGCAGCCCTCCAATTTGCCCCAGAGGATATTGTGCTGGTCGGCGGTTTGGATTTTGGCGCACGCCTGCAATTGCAACCGAATCGCTTGGAGGCATTTTATGAGTCGGGTGAGGGGGAGTGGCTGATTGCACGAGGTACAGAGCAGGAGGTATTTAACCACTACACCCAGGCCTTGTGCCAGAAATATCCCTGCTCTTTATCGCGCAAGGCATTGCGGGTGTGGTGTTCCTGGTATAGCCTTTATCGATTTATCAAGGAAGAGATCCTGCATCGCATCCTGTGCGACCTTGGAGACTTGCCCTTCGACGTCATCCAGATTGATGATGGCTGGCAGATCAGCAGTGGAGACTGGCAACCAAATTACAAATTCCCTGCCGGGATGGCTGATCTGGCTGCCCGCATTCAGGCCAGCGGAAGACAAGCCGGTCTGTGGCTTTCGCCGTTTATTGTCACTGCCGACTCTACGGTATTCAAACACCATCCAGACTGGCTACTACACGATGAAGAGGGAAAACCGGTGTTTGCCGGGCGTAACTGGAGCGGCATGACCTACGCGCTCGATGTAACCCACCCTGCGGTTCTTGAGTGGACAGAACAAACCATCCGCCGGGTGACGGAATGGGGATACTCGTACCTAAAACTCGATTTTCTGTATGCTGCTGCTTTGCCGGGGCGACGCTACCAGGAAATGCCCCGGGAAGCAGCTTATCGGCACGCTATGGAAGTGATCCGCCACGCCGCGCCACAGGCTTATCTCCTCGCTTGTGGCGCGCCGATCATCCCCTCCTTAGGTCTTTGTGATGGCATTCGCATTGGACCCGACGTCACCCCCTACTGGTTAAACAGACCGCTGAGCGCCTGGTTGAATAATCCCAATCACCCCAGCACACAAAATGCCCTTCGCACCTGTCTGCATCGTTTATGGCTGAAGCCGCTGATCGACATCGACCCTGATGTCGTTTATTTTCGGTCCAAATACAATGCCTTAACCGCAGAACAACGCCGCTTGATGAGAGATTTAGCTTTGATTTGCAACTTTCGCAGCACTTCCGACCCACCTCACTGGCTATCCGCCCAGGAACGAGAGGAATTGCAAACCTTTTTAGAGCAGGAGGTCATCATCGAAGCTCTGGGCAACTACCGCTATCGCATCAATGGGCGAGTGACGGATTTTCACTCTGTAATTCCGTTTCCTGCACCAGGCAACCTTCCGGTTTGGCTGGCGACCAACCTTGGCTTCTTGCAAACCGGCATTTATGAAGTTCTACCGGCTGCATGGGAGTTCTATCTCTGAAAGAAAGCGCCACAAGGTCTGAAGCGTGAGAGACCCTGCAGGGAAGGATGGGTGCCATTTACCGCAAACCTTGCCCCGTCCCAAGCAAACCGGAATACCTCTTAGAATATCCAAAAATAAAGCTCACCCAGTTCTCGATCAGGGGTAAATAGGTCACCCCGTTGCATTCATCCGCCCCAATATCGACACCCTTGCCAAGAGGGCGTATATCCCCATCCATATCTGTGGCTGGAGCATTCTCGGGCGAACCCTGATCAATTGCCACAGATGTGCAGGAGAGATGAAAGTCAAAGGCAGAGGGGTTTAGAAAACCCGCCTCCCCTTCGACATACGCCTCCCCATAAACTTCATCTTCATAACCCCGATATCCTTCAATCATATTATGATCAATCTTAACTGTCCCCATCGGCACATCGGCAGCAACCGCAATTTGAAAGGTTAAGTTTTGGCTGACAAGGTTATTGCGGATGATCACATCGGTTGCCTGGGCATTATCCTGAATCATTCCTCCGCCCCAGTCAACGCCATTTCCGAAGAGGGTATTGTTGATCAGGGTGATCTGATCCATGGGATGGCTGGCAGAACAACAGCGCGAGACCTCGATTCCAACCGTGTGGTTATGGTAGGCAAGGTTGTTCTCCAGGCGTATGTTCTTCAGCAAACCACCCATCTCAGAGGCAATACTGAAGCCAGAACTCTCAACCGATCCATAGACAAGGTTTCGAGCAACCGTAATCTCGTGGGTGGGTTTATCCCAGGCATCGACATAGATACCCACCTCCCTGGGATGGGTAACGACATTGTGGTCAATCAACCCATTCGATGAACCATCTTTGGCATCGATTCCTTCCTTTTGACAATCGATCACAAGGTTCTCTCGAACCTCAAAGCCCTGGCTTCCGGCAACGGTGATACACTCTTGTCCGCCTCCAACCCCGGCGCGCTCAACAATATTGCCGACCATCACAATCTCCTGGCTGTGCCAGACGCCAATTCCCGATGAAGCGGTGTTAAAGGTCGTGTTGTTTTCGACAGTGATCTGCTCGGAAGCAAGGATTAAAATTCCGGCATTGTCGGCAAAAGGGCCGCTATTGCGCACCTGCAAACCGCTGATGCGCAGGTATCGCTGTTCAACAATCTCGAATAAGCCGGCTAAATCATCCGCTAACGCAATTCCCGTCCCATCGATGATGACCGTCTCGCCAGGATAGGCAGTGTAGGTGATTTCATTGTTGGAGTCACCGCTGTTTCGAGGGGTGATCTGTTCAGGATAGACTCCGCCGCGAATCAAGACCGTTTCACCGGCAACCAGGGTATCGGCTGCTTTTTGAATGGTGCGCCAGGGCTTCTCCTGGCTGCCGGGGTTTGCGTCGTCCCCATTCGGTGCCACAAAGTAAATTTTGCCCGAATTCAGAGGAACAGGCGAGGGAAGTGTCGGGCGAGTTGAGGAGACGGGTGGCGCCTGGGTTGATCCGCCTGGCATGGATGAAGGGCCGGGTTGGGATGAGCCTGGGGCATTGGTATCAAGGGCGGCTGCTGGCTGTGGGGTTAAGGGTGAATCCTCCAATACGGCGCAGACGGCTGTACTGAGGAGCATAAATCCCAGGCTCATCAACCTGAAGAGGGTTGCTTTATGGATCAAGGTCTTGTTCCCTCCCGTGCAACCCTTACGGAGAGAGTAAGCCTTCGTAAGGGTCTGGCGAACAACGAGAACGTGAGAATAGTTTCTGGCAATTCCGACCTGTTTGCAACCGTATTTACGGCTTTTTCAGCAAACAGGGCAGATAGGTGCAACAACATTGGGTACCCGTTCCGCTGGGCTCGAGCGGATTTGCCATGACCCGATAGGCTTCACCTGCCGAAAGCCCCTGAAATTGCCAGATAGCTCCCGAAACCTGGTAAACGGGACTGCGAGAGTCAGGCTGGCGGAAAAGGCTGTGAGCCGAGGCAGGGTAGATCGCCATCACCCCAACGGCAAGGAGCAGAACCATCAATACCAAAAGTGCAAAGCGCCGCTTCGTCATTTTGGCTCATCCTTTTCGCTCAACACCTCTTCCAGGCGCAGTTCTTCTGTACCTGCACGTTTGACAGTAATGGTATAGTCAAAACTGCAGTTCGATGGACTTCCATCTAAACCAACGCCCTGGACGGTGAAACCCTGCGTTGTCTTCTCCACGACGAATAAAAGGAGCGGCTGCTGACAAACGGGGGTAAGCTGGACGTGGAAATCTTCCTGGGGATTGATCACCTGAGCAAAAATGGGATCAAAGGCTACCGTTGCGCTTCCGTTGATTAGCGTCGCCGTGCCGAAATCCTCCAGCCACACTTCCGGGCTTTCAATGACATAGACGGCGCGCTGACCAAAGTCCTTCGTACCCAGGACGGCACTTTTCGTGCCATCTTCACAGAATTGACTGACTAAGCCGCTATCAGCTCCATTATAGACCTTAAGACAAGCATTTGCATCATTGTTGTCCTCATCCAGATCGAGATAAATAGAAGAGTAACTGTAAATATCCATGGTCCCTGTTCCAATGATTTCCGCTTTCTCCCCAAGTAGAGCGAGGTCACCAATAAAATCATCGAAGGAATCGTCTTTTCCCTCCGCACCGAGACCAAAGCCTTTCGGGCTGCGTCCAAAAACGCCATAACCTTCCTGGCTGTTATAACCATAGACGCCACTCTTGTTCACGCCACCCGATTCGCCCCTCAGACCATCATGACTGGTGCTTTTGCCAAAAACCCCAACCCCACTACCGGATTCGCCCCGCACGGCATAATTGGAATTACTCTTTCCAGATAGCCCAATGCCACCGGCAGTGTTTTCAAAATAACCGCCATAACCCGAAGCAGAGTTACTGAATCCTGCAACCCCTCCTCCCGCTGCGCTGGTGCTCACTGTCTGTTCGCCAGCAACGCCATATCCAATCCCACCGGTTTTACCATAGAAGGCGCCTCCCAGGTTGCCGCTGGGAGTATGAATGACCAGTCCAGCGAATCCGCTCCCGCTCCAGCTTTCCCCAAAATGGGTGTGTTCGCAGGACAGGGCATTGGATTGTGTGGGAACATCCTCTGCTGTGGGGGACAATAGGCTCAATGGCTGACGAGGTGCCAGGGGAGTATAGGTTGATTCCCCAGCGCGGCGGACGGAAATCTCCAGCCAGAGAGCGCCCGTCGATAACGCTTCTGGCAAAAGGGGAGTCAGGCTCCCTAATAAGACCGTGAATTGACCGCCTTTGACCTCTACCTCCTTTTGGTTTTCAGACCACAGCAACGTCCCTCCGGTTTCGGCGTCATAGAGAGCAAAGGAAAAGTCAAACACTCCTGCTTCAATCGGATTGCCTTGCTGATCGAACAGGCTGGCAGTGTAGGGAATAGCCAGGGCAGATTGATCTTGCCCGGAAACCTGAGCAGCGCTTCTCCCCAACCAGGGGGAGAAGGCAACCGCCAGGAAAAGCAGGCAACTGAGCCCAAAAACAATCAGAAAACGCCTTTTCGCGCACATGGTTCCTCCTTATAGATTGAAAAATTTTCCAAACCCGTTTTTTTGAATCCATCTCTGGGATTGCGTGACCAGACATTTCGCTCAGCACCCCTTGATGGAGGTTTCGCTCTTCTTGTAGTTGTTTTTCTAAAGTCCAGGCAACATGCCATGGCACCATCCTTTCTCCAGCCGCAAACTTCGTGCGGCAGAAATTCCATCCTCTTTCAGCGCAAGAGCAGAGGAAGAAAAACCCAACTCTCCGCTAACCATCTTTGACACTGACTGTCAGTGGCGTGCTGAGTGCAAAATGAGCGGATCGTCTGGTCAAGGCTCACCTCTGCCAACTGCCGTTGATCTTCCGAGCGATAAATACCCAGAGAGTACAGGCCAGGAAGAAAAGGAATCACCACTCCAAAATCGGTCTCTGGTATTAACTCGCCCCCTACCGGATAATATCGGATAGCGCGCGGATCGTTGAGGAAAAAAGTGTAAAGCACATTCCCCAATCGATCGGTTAGCTCCCAACGCAGATCGCCTCTTAATTGAAACCGCTCCGGGCTATCGCCAAATAACATAGTGCTCTCGGTCAGTGAAACGGAAATACCATCATAATGAAAATACGCCACAATTGCCTTCGGAGAGCTGTTTGCCTGCCCTGTAAATAAACTTGCGGTAGCTTTATACTGGTTGACGATATCCCATACCTGCCGTTCAGCGTCTGCGCCCCATCTGGTTAGCCCACTCTGCATAACCGTGCCAGGGGGTTGAGATTTCCACCATCCATTTTCACAGGTTGTGAATTGGGCACATTTCGCCGGGGTGGTAGAATTGTTCTTACAGGAGTCCTGGCTACTGAAGATATTGCAGTATTTCCCGGAGCAAGCGCCGCTATAACTGGTTGTACAACCAGGGGCATCGTCGTACTCATCACCCAACAAAAAAACGGCGTGACCTGCCTCGTGCGTAAAAACAGCTTCCGTCGGTTCAAAGGAAAAGAAATTGCCCCTTGCATTGTCAATACAAGAAAGGGTGTGCATCAGGCTGCCAACCTGGACATGGGGGCAGTCCTGTTGCCAGTGATCTGGAGCGGTAAAGATGCAAACCCCATTCAATACACTCAGACTCCCGTTTTGGTTGACATACCAGAAATTGAAGCGCGAAATTGTTTGGGTGATAACATCCGCCTTAGAAAATTGCTCAATGGTTGCCAGAGCATCCTCCCGAAAGGCAGCCGCGTTGGCATAGTCGTTGGTGAAAGAGATTAAGATGTCAATTTTATCGCTGGGATTACCATGGGTAAGGATCGGGAAGCAAGTACCCTGACAGGCAGGACAAAGCCCGCCGCAATCCATGGCAACTTCGTTTTTGCCCCACCATCGGTCATTACAATCGCAGTGATCTCCCTGTCCATCCCGGTCACGATCTTCTTGAGCGGGATTGATCTGTTTCGGACAATTGTCGCAGGCATCGCCGCAATGTGGATCCTTGAGCCACTTATTCAGCGCCCAGTCAAAGAAGCCCCCAATTGCCTTGACATCATTGCAATCCGAGTCGGAATCATCCTGAGAGGAATTGGATTGATTCCAGCAGTTATCGCAGGCGTTGCCGCGTGAATCCCCATCGGCATTTGCCTGATCAGGGTTTGCAGCAGTCACACAGTTGTCGCAGAGACTGCCAACTCCATCGGCATCGTGATCTTGCTGAACGGGGTTATAGACAGCAGGACAATTATCACAGACATTCCCGTAACCATCCGAGTCGTCATCCTTCTGATCAGGGTTTGTCACGACAATACAATTGTCACAGGCATTGCCCAGGGAATCTCCATCACTGTTTTCCTGATAGGGGTTGTAGATGGATGGACAGTTATCACAGACATCCCCCACACTATCGAAATCCTGATCGCTCTGAGATGCGTTTGCAGCGGCAGGGCAATTATCACACACATCTCCCTTGCCATCCCCGTCTACGTCAGACTGATCTGGATTGGCGTTGATTGGACAATTATCTGCACTATCACACACTCCATCGTGGTCTGTGTCCCGACAAATGCCGCACACATACATACAGCCCCGCTGCCCTTCGTCGTTCCAGTTAAGGGCAACATCGCACTCATTGTCTATGCCCCTGTTGTTGTTCCCACTGGTACGACGGATATCTGCTTCGCGATTGCTGCAGGAAATGTTTTCTTCAAGGACTGAATCATCGGAAAAGTAGAGGATGATCCCATCGTCATTGTAAGCCATAAAATTGCGCACAATTTGCGTGGCAATGGCTTCTTCTACCAGCAAACCGACCTTGTTATCGGTCAGTTCATTTCCGATCACCACCGTTTCCTGGGCTGACTCGACATGAATGCCATTGCTATAAGAAGAAAGGGTGCAACCTCGAATATCGGCGCCTCGATAGTTACCAACGCTAATTCCGCTGCCCCATCCATCGCCAACCAGGCTGGCGTTGTTGCAATCCAGCCATGCATCATCAGCCGCAATGATCAAGACCCCCTCGTCGCCCGTATCTGGAAGATTATAGGTGCCAGGACATAATCTGGTATATCCCGTAATTTGTAAATCCTGGCTGGGAAGCGTGCAATCTGTCTGAGTAGCTGCCGGGTAGTTTAGGGGCTGAAAAACCTGTCCGGCAAGCCCTGGTGGGAAAAACCTCGCTGCCCCAGGCGAGGATGCTCCTTCCACCGGGAACAGAGGAATGATCATCAACAGGAAAATCAAAAGAGACTTAGATGTCATCGTTCTGCTCATTGTCCTCACTGTTTTTCGTGAGGGGGAAGCCAGAGATCATCTGTTCGATAAAATCGAGCATCTGTTGGTGCTTGTAGAAATTAATGCCCTGCCCGCTTTGAATATGTTCAATCCGACCTCGCCACCCCGAAAACTGCTCTGCGTCCGAGCCTTGCCATTCCCGCCAGAAACGAACAATAAAGGTGTTTTGAGGTGGTTGGAAGTGTCCTGGCATCTGCTTTTCAAGCAATCAAAAAAAGACTGCCTTTCCAATGGCAGTCTATCAAAGGGGTATCAAAAAACTATCAAAAGTTCAGAAGGCTTTCAAATCAGAGTCTGCGTTTCACCTTTTTGAGAAAACTCGAGCGCAAATCTGGATCGGCGATCAAAGCGGCTTTGCTCGCAATGATCTCCTGCGCCAGGCAAATCTGTTCCCTTGCTTCCGCCTCTCGCCCGAGCGCCCTCAAAACCATCGCCTGAGCCTGATAGACCTGTTCTCTGCCGATCCAACCTTCATCCTCACAGGCAGCCAACTCGGATGCCCGTTGCGTGTGATCGAGAGCCTTCTTCGCCTTTCCCTGGGCAAGATAAAGCAACCCAAGTTCCAACTCTCCCCACATCTCTACGGCGACGAACTGCAATTGGTGCGAGATTTGAACTGCTTCCAGGGCATACCATAAAGCCGTCTTCCAGTCCCCCTTCTTGCGCTCAAGTCGCCCAAGGGCGGCCAAGCCTGCGGCAAGGTTGCCAAGAGATTGGCTACGGCGAGCGATCTGCACCGCTTCGCAAAGACAAAGCTCAGCTTTCTCAAACTGACCCTTGATTGTCTCGGTTATGCCCAAACCAATCAGAGCTTCAGCCAGGCGGCGTTGGTGACCCACCTGGCGCGCCGTTGCAATTGCCTGCTCTAACCATTGCCTGGCTGCGGCGCATGCTCCAAGATGGGAATAAGCAAACCCGATCCCTAATTGAGCAGCAATGCGCCCATGCTCGGTGCGCAGACTCTCCTGAAGAGATAAAGAGCGCTGAAAGGCAGCGATGGCAGCCTGATAATTGCCAAGTTTCAATTCCAGCCCTCCGACTTGATTCAAGCCATAGGCTTCTACCGAAAGGGCGCCCATCCTTTGGGCAATCTGCAAATGATCCTTGATCATCTGCTCTGCCTCTCTCAGCCTCCCTAATTGCAGGTAGATTGCCCCCATATCCAATCCTGCCCAAACCATCCCATTAAAATCGCCTAACGCCTGATGATCCCGATAAGCCTGCTGCTGATCAGCCAGGGCAAGCAGATAATTCCCAAGATGAAAATGAACATAGCCCAAAATATGGGTGATATGACGGCGGGTTTCGCAATCGTCCTCCGGCAGCAAGCTCAGTGCCTGTTCAAGCGCCTGCAGGGCAAAGCGCGGTTTCCCTAAAAAATAATGGGCAAAGCCAAGCTGAGAGAGTAAATAGCCCTGCGCCTCAGGATCGATCAAGTTTTTCGCCAGGGAAATCCCCTCCTGGGCAAACGCAACAGCCTGTTCGTAGCAGGCATCTAAATTGAGATAACAAGTCTGACGCATCAGAGTCTGGAGGGATAAGTGCTGATTTCGCGTTCGGGTTGCCAGTTCGCTCAGCCTGTTCAGGTCTTGATCGCGCTTGTACAGATCGCCCTGGAGATAATGGATTTCGGCGCGTTCGGCAAGCACCTTTCCATAGCAATCAGCAGTCTCCTGCCGAGAGATATCGGGATCAAGACTGGCAAGAAGTTCCAAGGCGCGGTTCAGGTGCATCTCCGCTTCCTGCCAGGCAAACACCGCAGAAGCGCGCCGGGCAGCCAAGTGGTGGTAACCAAGTGCCTTCTGCGGATTACCGCCGCGGTCGAAGTGAAACGCCAGGGATGCTGCCTGCAAGGACAGATCGCCGCCAACATTCTCCAGCGCTTCGCCGACCTGACAATGCAAATGGCGCCGGCGACGATGGTGAATCTCATGGTAAACCACTGCCTGGACAATCTGGTGCACGAATTCATAATCCGCCGCAACTGTGCTACTGCCCTCGCGCAGGAAACCCTTGCGCAGTAATTCATCAAAACCTTCCAAAGCCTGTACCTCACTCAACTTACCGGCAATTCGGACAAGCTCGAAGTCAAAACTCTGCCCTGCCACGGCTGCGCAATTCAGCAAGCTACCTGCCAGAGGCGAGAGGTGTCGCAGGCGCGACTTTATCAGAGATTGGACATTCGGCGCAATGGGAAACACATCCTGGCGTTGTTCTGTCTCGGCACAGGCGCGTAAGGTCTCCAGGGTATAAAAGGCATTGCCCGCCGTGTAAGCATAGAACTGTTCGATCCAGTCGGGATTAGCCTCAGTCAATCTCATCCGTTGGATCATTTCCTCAATCGCCTCTCTGGACAATCGTCCTAACTGAATGAGCCGGGCATTCTCATTGCGGACGAGCGCGGCAATCATCTCTTCCAGTTTGCCTGCCTGTTCGAGTTCTTCGGCTCGGAAGGTACCGATCACCAAAACGGGCAAAGAGTTAACTTGACGGGCGATAAAGTGGAATGCAGCCAGAGTCGTATCGGCTGCCCAATGTAAATCTTCAATCACCATCAGCAGTGGCTGGCGTTTGACAAAATGACGCAGAAAAGCCACGATGGATTGGAAAAGGATAGACTGTTGTTCCGGTTGCAGGTAGCTCGATGAAAGCTCGCTTTTGGTCAGGTCAGGTTCAAGTTCCGGCAACAGGCGCGTGAGTTCTTTCCGTTCCCATTCAGGAATAGCTTGATAAGCAGCCAGGTCTTCGGCGGCGAGGGTTTGAACGATCTCGCGAATGGGTTGAAGCGGCAAATCACGCTCTGGTTCGTAACAATTGCCGATTGTTGGAAAGCCACCATTCCAGCGAATAAAAGAAGCAAACTCTTCTACCAGGCGAGTTTTTCCAATGCCTGCTTCTCCGCTGAGAAAGACGATCCTGCCATGACCCTGGTATGCCCGCCTCCACAGGTCTACCAACAAATCCATCTCGGCTGCCCGCCCCACAAAAGGCGAGCGTTCCAGATTTCCTGGACGAAGAGAAACTTTCAATTGGAGCGGTTCAGTCTCCTGAGGAGGTTGATAGAGCACTCCAAGGATCTCTTTTGCCTGCTCACTCATTTCAGCGGAAGGAGGCAGTTGAAGCTCATGCTGACGAGCTTCACAGCAACGTTGCCACTGGCGACGCGCACCATACGCATCTCCCTGTTGCATATAAGCCCGCATGGCTGCAAGATGCACTTCCTCTGTAAGCGGATCGCGCCCTAAATAGAACTGGGCGTATTTCAAAACAGCCCCGGCATTTCCCTGGCGCTTATACCAGTCGACCAGTTGTCGCAATGCGTTGAGATAGTGCGCCTCCAGGCGATAGCGTTCATCAAGGCACCAATCATCGTAAAAGCCTTCTAAGAAATCGCCGCGATACAACTCGACGGCTCTTTCCATACGAGCAACGGTAGGAAAGTCCAAATCCACCTGTTCGCCCCTAGCTTGACCCAGCAACTGTTCAAACTCCGCCACGTCCAGCCAGAAAGGAGCGAGGCGGTTGATTTGCACTGTCTCAACATCGGATAGAAGGAACGCCTCCCCAAATTGTTTGCGGATGCGCCACAAAGCGGTCGATAATGAATGATGGGCGCGGACCTCATTCCAATCGCCCCAAAAGAGAGCCGCCAGTTTTTGACGAGGGTGACCTTGATGGCGATAGATCAGTAAATACGCCAGTAAAGATTGGGTCTTTTGGGTAGCGAGGGGGGCAAGCCGTTCTGAACCGCGCCAGACCTCTGGTCGGCCAAACAAATAAAACTTGAGAAGAGGGAGAGCAGATGTCTCTTGGGTCATTCCACTTCCCATTAAACTTTAGCGCATTCCGTTTGTCTTCGCTGCGGTCCAATGCAATGAACCGGTTGAATGGGGCAGAAGAGACGAATGGCAGAGGATCGAGCAGGGTGGGAGAGACCTTTAAGGACTGATTCCAGTATACCCGAAAATCGGCTTTTCGGGCAGCTTTGTGAAAGACCTCTCTCAGCGAGTATAATTCGGCTGGTTTTCGTCTTGCAATTCTCATAAGAAAGGATTTGTCTATGCCCAAAGCTCTGGTGGAATGTGTTCCCAATTTTTCCGAAGCCCGTCGGCCGCGCGTGGTCGAGGCGATCATGGAGGCGGTGCAAAGCGTGCCAGGGGTGATTTTGCTCGACCGCCATTCGGATTTGGACCATAACCGCACGGTGTTGACTTTTATCGGCGAACCGCAGGCGGTTGCTGAAGCCGCCTTTCGGGCGATCGCCAAAGCCGCAGAGTTGATCGATCTCAACCAACATCGCGGTGAGCATCCCCGCATCGGTGCAACCGATGTCGTGCCTTTTGTGCCGATCCGGGGTGTGACCATGCAAGAGTGCGTTGAACTTGCCCGTCAGCTTGGCAAACGGGTTGGGGAGGAACTGGGCATCCCGGTTTATCTCTATGAAGAAGCGGCTACCCGTCCGGAGCGCAAAAACCTGGAAAATTTGCGGCGCGGGGAGTACGAAGGGCTCAAAGTAGAAATTGAGACCAATCCAGACCGCCAACCCGATTTTGGTCCGGCGAAGCTTGGTCCAGCCGGAGCAACCGTGATTGGCGCCCGTCCGTTTCTTATCGCCTATAACATTTACCTGACCACAAATGATGTAGCTATCGCCAAAAAGATCGCCAAGGTAATCCGCCACTCTTCGGGCGGCTTGCGCTTTGTCAAGGCGCTGGGCTTGCTGGTCGAAGGACGCGCCCAGGTCTCGATGAATTTGACCGATTTTCGTCAGACAGCCATCCATACCGTGCAGGAACTGGTGCGCCGCGAAGCCGCCCGCTATGGGGTTGCCATCCATCACAGCGAGTTGGTCGGCCTGATTCCGCAGGATGCTCTGGTTGATAGCGCCGTCTGGTATTTGCAACTGGATCAATTTGAACCAGAACAAATCCTGGAACGACGTTTAGAAGCAGCTCTAAGCGAACAAAAATCTTTAGAAGGTGGTTATGCCTTTTTAGATGAGCTGGCAGCCGCCACGCCAACACCAGGCGGTGGATCGGCTTCCGCCTATAGCGCTGCCGCAGCAGCCGCCCTGGTTGGAATGGTGGCGCGTTTGACACTGGGCAAAAAGAAATACGCCGAGGTTGAAGAGCGGATGCAAGCGATCGCCCAACAGGCAGATAGTTTATGTCAAAAGATGAAAACCGCCGTCGTGCGGGATGCCCAGGCGTTTGAAGCTGTGATGAGCGCTTTGCGCATGCCAAAAGACACCCCCGCAGAACAACAGGCGCGCCAGGAGGCGTTGCAAGCCGCGACGCTGCGGGCTGCCTCTGTGCCTTTGGAAGTAGCCCGAGGGGCAGTTGAGGCATTGCAATTAGCGCAGGAAGTGATTGCAAAAGGAAACTTAAATGCAATCAGCGACGGAGGTTCGGCGGCTGCCCAGGCGCAGGCTGCCTTGCGTGGCGCAGCTTTGAATGTGCGCATAAACCTGCAAGGTTTGGAAGATTCCGCCATGGTCGAGAAGATGTTGGGTGAATTAGAGGCCCTGGAAGCACAGGCAAATCTCTTATGGCAGCAGGTTCAGGAAAGCTTACAGGCACGCGCCAATTTAGCCGTTGGATGAGGTTGATTTGGGTGGTAGGGTTGTGGGTAGGGTGTACCCTCACCCCCAGCCCCTCTCCCATGGGGCGAGGGGAGAGACCCTCACCCCCGGCCCCTCTCCCCCTTGGGGGAGAGGGGAGTGCCCTTACCTCCAGCCCCTCTCCCTTGGGGCGAAGGGAAACCCTCACCCCTTACCCCTCTCCCTTGGGGCGAAGGGAAACCCTCACCCCTTACCCCTCTCCCACAGGGCGAGGGGAAGCCCTCACCCCCGACCCCTCTCCCACAGGGCGAGGGGAAGCCCTCACCCCCGACCCCTCTCCTAAAGGGCGAGGGGAGACGCTGCAGGTGTGTGAACAGTTGATTTGCGTTTTCGATCTGGAATTTGCCTTTCAACGCCCGATTCAGCCGCCGGGGACAAACACGGTTGATCCGACCTATCGCTATGGCAGTACCCAGAACGGACAGCGCGAGGTGCATCACGGGGTGGAATTTATCAACAAGGCTGGCGTGCCGGTTTACGCAGTGGCGGATGGTGAAGTGGTGTTTGCGGGGGAGGATCAGGAAATATCCCTGGCGACGAAAAGAGGCTTTTATGGCAAGGTGATCATCTTAAAGCATCAGGTAGCAGGCTTTTCGATTCCCATCTATACGGTTTATGGACACCTTCTGAACCTTCTGGTCGAGCCACGCCAGAAAGTGCGCCAGGGAGATCAGATTGGCGAAGTTGGTTTGGGAGGTGTAGCCGCCGGTACGCATTTGCATTTTGAAGTTCGCTATGGAAAGAACGAATATCAGGCAACGCGCAATCCTGAACTCTGGCTGCCGCCCGCCCTGCCAGATAGCGGTGTTCTCCTGGGGCGCTTTCTTAACTCACAAGGCGAGTGCCTGAATATGGAAAATATCGTCCTTGAACCTTTGGGAGCAGAGGATTCTATTCTGAAAAGGCTCTATCTTTCCACTTATGAAGACCCAGCCATGCGTTGTCTGCAACCGTGGCAGGAAAGTTTCGGTATCAATGATTTAACAGCCGGCAGGTATCGCTTGAGTTTTATCTATTCGAAACCGGAAACCCTCGAACTCGAGATTGAGGCGGGAAAAGTTACCTATCTGAATATCCGTTTACCTTAAAAAATATTCTCGTGCCGCCAGGTTTAGCCTGCTGTGCACCTCTCCATCCATCAGGATCAATTCGAATCGCCTGCATTCGTTGACATTCTCCTGGTTAGATTATAAAATCTAATTATTCCAATTATCATCCAATAATGTATATTTCATTTAAGGAGGAAGCAGTGATGGCAGCAAGTGAGGTTCGACAATTGGAGGGGGAAGTTTACTATCCTTCTGCAGAAGTCAGAGAGCAGGCAACCATCCAGGAATACGAGACATTATATCAACGCTCCATTGCAGACCCACAAGGCTTTTGGGCAGAACGCGCCGAAGAGTTGGAATGGTTCGAGAAATGGGATAAGGTGCTCGATGACAGCAATCCCCCTTTTTACAAGTGGTTTGTGGGCGGCAAAGTCAACATCATCCACAACGCCCTTGATCGGCACGTGAAAACCTGGCGCAAGAACAAGTTAGCCCTGATTTGGGAAGGCGAACCGGGAGACATGCGGACTTTTTCGTATCACGCTCTCCACCGGGAGGTATGCAAGTTTGCCAACGTATTACGCAGCATGGGTGTCAGGAAGGGAGATGTGGTCACGATTTACTTACCTCGCATTCCTGAACAGGTGATCGCCATGCTGGCATGCGCCAAGATTGGTGCTGCTCACAGTGTGGTCTATGGAGGCTTCAGCGTCGAAGCACTGGCAGAACGTATCGAAGATGCCCAGAGTCGTGTTCTGATTACCGCCGATGGCGGGTGGTTGCGAGGCAAGATCGTGCCGCTTAAAGATACGGCTGACGAAGCCATGGCGCGCCAGCCGACGATTGAGACTTGCATTGTCGTCAAACGCACCGGTCAGGAGATATACATGGAAGCCGGGCGGGATTACTGGTTTCACGACCTGATGGCTTTACCGATTGCGAATCAAAACTGTTGCACCGACCCTGTGGATGCTGAAGATCCGCTCTTCATTCTCTACACCTCTGGAACGACCGGCCGCCCCAAAGGGGTGGTTCACACCCATGGGGGATATATGGTCCATGTTTACACAACCCTCAAGTATGTCTTTGACCTGCGAGATGAGGATCGGTGGTGGTGCGCGGCCGATCCGGGCTGGATCACCGGGCACTCTTATATTGTGTACGGCCCTCTGCTGCTAGGCGCCACATCTTTCATGTATGAAGGCGCACCAAATTACCCTTATCCCAACCGCTGGTGGCGGATGATCGAGAATTACGGCATTACCGTCTTATACACCGCTCCGACAGCTATTCGCGGCTTGATGCGTTACGGTGATGCCTGGCCAAATCGTCATGATTTGAGCAGCCTGCGTTTGCTGGGCAGTGTGGGTGAACCTATTAATCCCGAAGCCTGGCGCTGGTATTACACGGTAATTGGCAAAGAACGCTGCCCGATTATGGATACCTGGTGGCAAACCGAGACGGGTGGATTTATGATCACACCCTTGCCTATCACCCCATTAAAACCTGGCTCGGCGACCCGACCATTTTTCGGCATTGAAGCGGAAGTGGTCAATGAACAGGGCAAGCCCGTAGCACCGGGAGAAGAGGGATATCTGGTGATTAAAAAACCCTGGCCGGGCATGTTGCGCACCATCCTGAAAGACCCCGAGCGCTACAAAGAGCAATACTGGAGCAAATTTGGCACGATGTACCAAACAGGTGACTCAGCCCGCAAGGATAAAGACGGCTACTTCTGGATTATCGGGCGCATGGATGATGTCATCAAAGTTAGCGGCTATCGCTTAGGCACGGCCGAGGTCGAAAGCGCCCTGGTAGCGCATCCGGCTGTAGCCGAAGCCGCCGCAATCGGTTTGCCCCATGATGTCAAAGGAAATGCTATTTATACCTATGTCATCTTGAAAGCCGGAGTGGAAAAAAGCGAAAAGCTGGCAGAAGAATTGCGCAACCATGTTGCCCATGAGATTGGTCCCATCGCCCGACCCGAACAGGTGACCTTTGTGGACAGTTTACCCAAGACGCGCAGTGGCAAGATTATGCGCCGCGTTCTGAAAGCGCGCGCCCTCGGTTTACCCGAAGGGGATGTAACAACGCTGGAAGAGTAGGGATAAGAACATCCCGCAGTTGAGAGACTGCGGGATGTTCTGCACCAGAAACAGGGAACCGATACTTCAGCAGCATCTTTCAGCCCCTGCAATGATCAACCCATCCCCAGCGCAAAAGAACACAATCCCTGGCGGATGGTCTGGCTAACTTTGCTTTACTTCCGTCAGGACTTCCTCGGAGATCAGGAACATTGGCTCGGCAATATTCTTCAGCCAGCCCTTCAGTTTTTCTTGATAAGCCGGGTCGTAGAAAGATTTCTCGAAACTTTCTCGATCCACAAAATAGGCTTCGGTCATATAGCGGTATGGAGCTTTGTCCATATTCCACGCATCCGTGACGATGTAGAAATCGCTCTTGACGAGACCTGGCATCTCCATATTTTCTTTTTGATGCTCAGTGGTTCTCCACTTCAGAAATGCTTCGTGATCGGCATCTGGAGGTAGGTTGTAGAGCACTGTTAGCTTGATCATTTTTCCCTTCCCATCAGGATGATTTAACAACCAGGTCGTGAGAGGTTTGAGAAAGGACTCGCGCACCCTGGTCTGTTACAGCCACAATATCTTCAATGCGGATGCCGTATTTGCCCACCAGATAAACTCCGGGCTCGATGCTAAATGTCATCCCGGCTTGCAAAGGTGTCTGATTTCCCTCCATTATATAGGGTGGTTCGTGGATATCCAATCCGATCCCATGCCCGGTGCGGTGAACGAAGTACTCCGCCAGTCCATGTTCTTTCAGGGTATTTCGAGCGGCACGGTCAACTTCCTGAGCTTCGACACCCACTTTAACCTGAGCTCGCGCAGCAAGGTTTGCCTGATTAACCGCTTCGTAGGCACTCAAGAACTCAGCGGTGGGCTCACCCAAATAGACCATGCGGGTAATATCCGATTTATAACCGTTCAAGGTTGCTCCAATGTCAATGATGATCGCATCCCCACTTTGTAGAATGCGCTCCGAAGAATGGTGATGGGGAAAGGCGCCGTTCGGACCTGAGGCAATCAGCGTAAAATCAACCTGCTCTGCCCCATCCTGGCGGAAGAAAGATTCAACCACCCAGGCGACTTCTCGTTCTGTAACGCCGGGGCGACAGGCTTGCATGGCAGCCTGCATGGCGCGGTCAGCCTGGGCAGCCGCGGAAGCGAGCCGCTCGATCTCATCTGCAGACTTCATCTGACGAAGCAAAGCGATGATCCCATCTGCGGATTGACTCGTCTGAGGTTGGGCAACTTCTTGCAAGTGGAGAAGGAAATCTGCCCGCCCAGCCCCGTCAATCCCTAGCGATCGAGGTCGACCTAACACTTGCAAGGCTTTACGGATAGCATTCTGTGGTCCCTCGTTGTCCTGCCAGGAGATCAGCGGAAAATGGACGTGCTTTTCAATTTGTTCACGGTTTAATTCTGGGGCAACCCACATCACCTCTTCCTGGCTGACCAGAAGCGCGTTGAAGCGCTCATCGAGATGAGGCACAAAACCGCCAAAATAACGCAGATTTGGAGCGGTGGTAATCGCCACGAGATCAATATCTGCCTGTGCCATTTGCACCTTCAAGTTTTCGATTCGTTCCTCAAAAACACTCATAGACCTTTCCTTCCCTAAAGCAAGTCTGTTGGATTGATGGGCAACGGCTCAAAGATGCCCCAAGCCCGAAGTTCCGAGTCAGGAGGCGCTTCGCTTCCACCGACCCGGCTCGGTCGCCAGCCAAGCCGCTGCCCCAACTCTACCATAAATTCCGCCATTTTGAAGGGCGCTAAAATGGCATCGATCACCGGCACACCAAGGGTTTCTTGCATCCTCTGATAAAAGCCGTATTCTGCGGTACAACCAAGGATGAGCACTTCGGCGCCATCTTCTTCGACAGCTCTACGTCCTTCGTCAATTAATTTCTGGCAGGTTTTCTTCTCATCAGCCTGGAAATCATGGACACCCAAATCCACCGCCCGCATGGATGCCAGGCGATGTTCATGCCCGTAGAGGATCACATTCTCGCGCATTTTGGGAATCCATTTCTTTCGCCCAACTAAAATCGAAAACGAGTTGCCCAGGTTTGCAGCTATGGTGGTCGCGGATTGACAAGGTGCTAAAACGATGGCGCTACCAGAGACTTCCCGCGCTTCGCGCAAGCCGACATCATAAAAACAGCCTATGACGATAGCGTCATAGGACTGAGCCGCAGCGTACGTAATGCGAACAATATCTGCCACAACCTGGGCTTCATACGCATGGTATTCGAGATGAGGAGGACGATTTGAAGGGAGAGAGACAACCTTTGTGGTTGTCTCAGCTCGCTTCGTTGCTGCCAGGATTTTGGCTGTGTCTGCATCAAAGGCCGTCGTACCGACCGGGTTGATCCACAGAATCCGCATCCTGATTCTCCAGGACTACTGCTTTCTTCCGTTGGTAAAACCTAACACCTGCAGCGTTTCCGGATCAACAATTACCCCATAGGATTTTTCGGCGATTGCCGGGGTAATGTATTCGTTGCGTACGTCTTCGATCACCTTTTCAACCGGGCGTTCCAAAGGATTTCCCCAACCCGCCCCTGTACCAGTCATCACGCGGATAATGTCATTGGTATTCAGTGTCAAACCACTGGTCACCGAGTAGCGTTCTTTTTGCCCGTTGGCTCGTTCAATGATGACATGGTTGGGAGATCCGGGTTCGCCGCCTAAAAGCGGCCAGGGTAATACCTTGGAGCGCGTATACGCCACGGTTAGCCAGGCATTATCGGAGCGGATCCGGTAATCTATGCGCACGCCCTTACCGCCGCGATGGAACCCCGCACCACCCTCCTCATCGTGGAAGCTAAGATAATCTACCGTGACACCATAACGGGCTTCGGCAACCTCTGCCGGGCAGTTATAGGTTTCACCATGTAAGGCAGAGAATTGACCCGAATTCCCATCTTTGGTTGGTGATCCACCCCAACCGCCCAACTCCGGCTCAATAACCGCATAGGGGCGGCCGGTATCCGGGTGAATACCGCCAAAGAGGGTTCCACAAACCGAGGCAAAGCCACCCGCCGGCAGGCATTCAGGTATCTTCTCCGCCAGACAACGGACAATGAGATCGTGCACACGGATGGTTATTTCATAGTAGATTCCCATCGCCGCAGGATAGATTGGATCGAACACACTCCCTTTTCGAGTCAGGACTTTCAGAGGACGGAAAGTGCCTCCATTGGCGATTCGTTCCGGGGAGGTAATCCCTTTGAAAGCGATCTGGCAGGCGGTGATTGCTTCATCGCGACTCATATTAAACGGGCCTTTGTCCTGATCAGGATTACCGGTTAAGTCGATGATGAATTCGTTATCGGTAATCTCGATTTTGACTACATAATCCGGTCCGTTATCCTGGGGTTCGACCAGTTCATAGACACCCTTTGGCAGGCGGCGGATGGCATCCAGGCTGACCTGTTCACCATAGTCAAGGTAGTCTTTAACCGCCTGAAGAAAGACATCTTTACCATACTTGTTAACGATTTCTAAAACACGGCGCTCACCCACTCTCACGGAGGCAACCTGTGCCCACAGATCGCCGGTTAAGAAATCGGGCATCCGACAATTTGCGGTAAGGATGTCGAACACCGAGCGGATCGGTTGCCCACGCGAGAAGAGTTTGACCGCGGAGAGGATGATCCCCTCCTGGAAAATTTCCGTGGCATTGGTGGACATGCTGCCCGGCACCATTCCCCCTACATCGTTCCAGTGGGCGATATTTGCCGTCCAGGCAACGATTTCACCGTTGTAGAAAACCGGCATGGTCAAGATCACATCGTTCAAGTGGGTAACTCCCCCCGTATAGGGATCATTGGTGATAAAAATGTCACCGGGTTCGATATCATTCGGTTGATCATATTTCTCAATCACCCGCTTTACAGCCTTATCCAAAACGCCCACAAAAGCGGGAATCCCCGCGCCAGATCCAGCCAGTTCACCCTCGCGATCGGTAATACCGGTGCCCATATCCAGCACTTCATAAATGATAGCGCTCATCGCCGTGTGCCGTAATGCAGCAAACATTTCGTCGGCAGCGGCCTGGAGCGAATTCTGAATAATCTCAATCGTAATCGGATCGAATTGGGATGTCATGGGGATACCTCCTTATTTCGCCGTCCGGATCTGATAATTTCCATATTCATCAATCTCACAGGGTAAGCCGGGTGGAATGACGATCGTTGCCCCGGATTCTTCTACTACGGCTGGACCGCTGAATTTCATGCCCGGCTCGAGCAACTCCCCTGCGTAAATGGTGGCTTCGTGGATGCCGTCTTCAATGAAGTCCACCTTGCGCTGACCTTTGATTGCATCTGCTAGCTTTTTGCCGCTGGGTTGAATTTTTTGTGGTTTTAGTTTGTCCACTTCGGCGATGGCAATCAAATGGTAGCAGACCAATTCAACCGGCGCCTTGAGCCGATAGGTATATTCACGTTCGTAGTCTGAATGGAACGTCTCTAAAATCACCGGTAAAGTCTCAGCAGTGATCTCACCGCCAGGGATGGTGATTTCAACCGAGTGTTCTTGATTTTGATAGCGGCAGCGGGCATAACGGAGAAAATGGATTTGCGAGGGGTTAAAACCTTCTGCCAGATAAGAGTCGAGAGCCTGCTTTTCCAGGATTTTGAATGTTCGATTCAACTCTTCGGCAGCACCGTTTGCCGAAAGCTCGACGATTTGGGTTAAGAGCGTGTCGCGGCGCAAGTCGCTCAATAACATTCCCCAAGCCGAAAAGACTGCCGAAAGCATGGGGATGACCACTTTCTTGATATTCAACTCGCGCGCCAGCGCACATGCATGCATTCCACCCCCACCGCCGAAAGCCACCAGCGTGAAATCTCGTGGATCGTGACCGCGGTTAACAGAAATCAACTTGATGGCATTGACCATGTTGTTATTGGCAATACGCACAATCCCCTGGGCAACTTCGTAGGGAGTTAAGTTAAGCTTTTGAGAAAGTCGCTCCAAAGCTGCCTGCACACCTTCCATGTCAGCTTCGAGGGTGCCGCCACAGAAGTAATGAGGGTTAATACAACCCAGGGCGAGATTGGCATCTGTGGTCGTTGGCTCGGTGCCTCCTTTCCCATAGGCCACCGGACCCGGTGAAGCACCCGCGCTTTGCGGACCGACATGCAAACGCTTGTACTCATCTACCCAGGCGATTGAGCCGCCTCCGTTTCCGATTTCAACCAGATCAACCACCGGCACCATCACCGGATAGCCTGAAAAAGTCTTTGATCGTTCCACATAATAATTGGTGTTAAGCTTGACCTCTCCGTTAGTGATCAGTCCGCACTTGGCTGTAGTGCCGCCGATGTCAATGGCAATTACGTTCAACTCTCCAATTAAACGCCCTAAAGCAGCCGCACCCCAAACACCCGATGCCGGTCCTGATTCGATCATGGTAATGGGCGTCTGGCGGGTTGCTGTGACAGTATCAATTCCGCAGTTGGACTGCATGATATAGGGAGTACATTTCATTCCAGCTTCATAGAGCCGCTGGGTCAAACGATCCAGGTACTGATGTGCAATGGGCTGTACATAGGCGGACAGAACCGCGGTGTTCGTGCGCTCGTATTCGCGCCATTCACGGGTAATCTGATGTGAAGCAACAACCGATACTTCAGGCCATAGCTCACGGATCTTCTCTAAGACTTGCTGCTCGTGAATCGGATTGGCGTATGAGTTGATCAGGCAGATAGCAATCGCTTCTACCTGGTTCTTGCGGAAATAATCCAAAATAGAAGGCAGTACCGAGAGATCAACTGGTTTGACAATTTCGCCCTTGTACGAAATTCGCTCCGGAATTTCCTTGCGTAAATAGCGGGGCACAAACGGGACTGGCTTTTGATATTCCAGATTGAAGAAATCTGGACGATCTCCACGCCCGATTTCCAAAATATCTCTGAATCCTTGCGTGGTGATTAATCCGGTTTTCACTCCCTTGCGTTCGGTGATCGCATTGATCACAATGGTTGTACCGTGTACAAAGGATTCAAATTCGCTTGCTTGAAGTCCGGCGGCGTCAATAACATCTATGACGCCTTGCTCGAACTGATGCGGCGTGGTATGGCTTTTTGCCGTTCCCACGCGCCCCTCTCTGGTTACATAAACCAGATCGGTGAACGTGCCTCCAATATCAGTTGCTACTCGAACCATAGTTCCTCCATTCGTAGAGTGAATTCGATAAAGTGATGAATTTGTCATCCTCCTTGAGGGTATAGATGACACCTCACAGAGTGACCATTGCCCATATCGGTGAAGACAGGATCAACCTCCGAGCAATGCGGCATTGCAAACGGACAGCGAGTGTGAAAACTACATCCCTTTGGGATATTGACCGGACTCGGGATCTCACCGCGTGAGATTACTTTTTGAGGACGGAGCGCTTCTTCCTCTTCGGATACAACCGGGATAGAGGAAAGCAACATCTGCGTGTAAGGATGCAAGGGCTGCTGGAAAAAATCTGCGGTGTTCGCCACTTCGCAGATTTTTCCCAAATACATGATCGCCACTCGACTGGCTACATTGCGCATCAGGCTCAGGTCATGGGTGATGAACAGGTAGGAAAGGTCAAATTGCTTCTGTAATTGCAGTAATAGATTGATCGTCTTTGCCTGAACAGAGACATCCAAAGCCGAGGTGGGTTCATCCAGGATGACCAGCGAGGGATTGGTGGCTAAGGCTCTGGCAATCCCCACGATTTGTTTCTCTCCTCCACTCAACATGCGAGGGTATTTATACATTGCCTCCGGTGGCAAGCCGACGATTTCCAGCAGGTAAATGACCATCTCTAAGCGATTGCGGTCCTTGCGATGAACCCGCAGAGGCATCTCCAGAATTTGTTTGATGTTTTGGCGAGGGTTCAGGGATGAGCCAGGGTCTTGAAACACAATTTGGATCGCTTTTTGCAGTTCTTTAGGTCTTTTTTGCCCGGCGCCAATTTCTATGTCTTTGAAACGAATCTTGCCAGCCGTGGGCTGATACATACCAACAACGGTATAGGCAACGGTGCTTTTCCCGGAACCCGATTCACCGACCAACCCCAGTGTTTCCCCTGAATAGATCTCAAACGATACGCCATCGACCGCTTTCACGGTGATCGGTTGCCGATTGCCCGGTATCCCTGAATACCCCACGACGAAATATTTCTTTAAATCTTGAACAGAGAGAATAGGTTGGGTCATTGGTTCACCTTCTGGCTCGAAGAGTACAAGAAACAGGCAACCGAATGGTTCTGATCCACCTCAACCAGGGGTGGTTTTTCCACTTTACAGATGTCCATTACATGAGGGCAACGTGGGTGAAAACGGCAACCCGAAGGAGGATTGCGATAGTCTGGGATTCGGCCGGGGATTCCACTCGCTATTCCTCCGCCGGTAAGGCGGGGGACAGTGGCTATCAATCCCTGAGTGTAAGGGTGCAAAGGCTTAGAAAAGATACTCTTGGTTTCAGCAGTCTCGACAATCGAACCAGCATACATCACATAAACGCGATTGGTCAGTTCACGCACCACTCCCAAGGTATGGGTGATCAAGATGACCGACATGTTGCGACTCTCTACTAAATCGCGCAACAATCGCAAGATCTGGTCTTGAATGGTGACATCCAATGACGTCCCCGGTTCATCGGCGATCAAAATCTCTGGATTGGTTGAGAGCGCCATGGCAATACAAACCCGTTGGCGCATCCCACCACTCAACTGAATGGGGTAACTCTTCAACAAACGCTCGGGGTCGGCTAATGCAACGTCCTTCAATGCAGAGACAGCCAGTTCCCAACTCTTCTGGCGGCTGAGCGAGAGATTACTGTCCTGGGCATTGCTCTGAATCACCGCCTGCATTTGTTCTCCAATCGTAAAGACCGGATTCAACGCCGCGGTTGGGTCTTGAAAGATCATTGAAATGCCCTGTCCTCGCACCAGGCGCAAATCGCTATCCTTCATTTTCAAGATGTCATTGCCCTTAAAGTAAATCTCCCCGCGTGGGATGCGAGCTGGAGGCATTGGCAGAACGCGCAGAACCGCCTTCATCGTGGTCGTTTTTCCACAGCCGGTTTCTCCAACCAGACCAACCCGCTCACCCGCAAACATGCGGAAATTCACCCCATCGAGGACACGTAATTCGCCTCCATAAACAGTAAAGTTGACTGCAAGGTCTTTAATTTCAAGAAGAGGTGTTGTAGCATTGGTCATGTCGTTATGCTTCCTCAGAGGCAAACATATCGCGAATGCCGTCTCCCAGCAAATTGAAGCCCAAAACGATCACCACAATTGCCAGGGCAGGAAAGACTGCAATCCACCATTGATCGGGCAGGTATTTTGCCCCATCGGCAATCATCGTTCCCAAGCTAGGTTCAGGAGGTTGAACTCCCAAACCAACAAAACTTAGCATCGAACCGATAATGATCACCCAGGCGATGTCTATGCTTATCTTGGTCAGGATAGGAGAGATCGTGTTGGGAAAGATCTCCCGAAAAAGAATGTGAGCTGTGCTTGCCCCGGTTACCTCGGCGGCAATCACAAAATATTCATTGCGCAAAGCCGTTGCCAAACCATACACCAAACGGGTGTACCATGGCCACCACATCAAAGAGACCGCCATCATACTGTTCCAGAGGTTCGGTTTCAGCACTGAAGCAACCGCTAGAGCCAGTACCAGAGGCGGGACGGCCAGAAAAATATCCGTTACCCGCATGATCAACGTATCAATCCATGTGTTGTGATAGTAGCCGGCAAGCAATCCCAGTAAAACACCGGGAGGAACCACCAAACTCAGGACAACCACACCCATCAATAAAGAGGAACGCATCCCGAAGAGAATGCGACTCAGGATATCTCTGCCGATTTGATCCGTCCCAAGCCAGTGAGCCGGGCTGGGCGGTTTCTTTGCATTGGCAAAGTCGGTAAACGGGCCGGCATGCGCAGGATAAGGCGCCACGTACGGAGCAAAGATGGCAAGCAAAATCACCGATACTACCACGAATAATCCAACCACGGAAATGGGGTTGCGAGAAAACTTATACCAGTTCCGCCCAAGTTCTTCGCGACGCGAAGCGCGTTGAAGTTGTTTGATCTTTTCCAGGCTCAAGGATGATTGGTTTAGATTTGAATTCGCTGATACTTGCATCTCACTCTCCCTTAGCAGCCCGCAGGCGAATACGTGGATCAAGATAAGCAACAATCAGATCAACAATGATATTCATGATGGCAAATGCGGCGCCGAAGACCAGGATAACTGCGGAAATTGCATTCAGGTCTTTGTACAGCATGGCATTCATCCCATAACGTGCCATCCCCGGCCAGTTGAAGATACTCTCGACAATGAACGCTACAGAGAGGATTGCCGCAATATCCAGACCGAGGATAGAGATAGTTGGGATGAGCGAAGGCTTGAGAAGAAAGCGGCTCATTATGGCACGTTCTGGGACTCCAAGGGCACGCAGGTTAGCAATGTAGTCTTTGGTGAGATTATCCGCCATGGAGGAACGGGTGATGCGAGCCGCTTGAGCAATCGAACCCATTGCCAGGGACAGGGAAGGTAAGATGATATGCCACAAAGCATCCAGAAAGGTTGTAAATTGGCCTTGAATAAGTGCATCAATAGTCACCAATCCGGTAATTTTCGGCGGGAGGGGCACATTTTCGCTGACACGCCCGATGATCGGAAACCACTTCAGGGCAAAACCGAATAACAGGATAAAGAGAATGGCAAAAATATACGAAGGGGTAACAATGCCGGCATAAGAAAATAAACGGCTCAAGTTATCGATCCAGCTATCTTTATAACGGGCAGACAGAATACCCATTCCAATCCCGAAGATTGCGGCAATCATTGCCGCGTAAAGAGCTAACTCCAGCGAGGCAGGTAAAGTTTCTTTGATGTCATAGGTCACCGGTCGCTGGGTAATCAAAGACAATCCGAAATCTCCCCGTAAGGCATCTCGCAACCAGTAATAGTATTGAACCGCAATCGGTTGGTCGAGGTGCATTTGCTCGCGCAGACGATCGACGACCCATTGCGGAGCGCGGGCGCCAACCGCCATCCGGGCCGGGTCGCCTGGCATAATTCGGGCGATGATAAAAATAACAATCGAAAGTCCTAAAAGAACAAAGACCGAGTACAAAGCTCGCTGGATCAGAAAGCGCAACAGGGACATAAACGATCTCCAATCCTTACCTTTTGAGGAGGGGAGAAGTTCTTCCAGTAAATCTGGGCTTCTCCCCTCCAACTGAGCGTGACAGGGATGATTTAGCGCTCAAGAAATGTTGCTATTGACAATCGACTCCAATCTGCGGCAGGAAGAAGAAGTAACCCATTAACATGCTTGTTTCGCCGCGTGCAGCCGGAAAGTCCACACAAGAGCGAACGGCATGTTTTTCAACCTGGTCATACACCCAGATCGAAACTGCATCTTCGACCAATTTGCGTTGGATGGCACGATATTTCTCGTAGCGTTGTTGTTCATCCAGGGTTGCCAAAGCGTCATCAATGGCAGCATCGAGCTCGGGGTCAAGCAGCCACTCATTCTGTTGCCAGGTATTGGCGGTGCTGGAGTGATAGCGCTGCTTGAGCATTAAGCCTGCTTCCGGCAGATCGGATGAGACGTAGATTGTGACGATGTGAGGCGAGGTCTCCAACTTGCTGGTATTTTCGACGACGCTTAGCCAGGGTGACTTGGTGATTTCTACCTTAATCCCAATCTCTGCCATGTTGGACTGGAACAACAGAGCAAATTTCTCTTCGTCTGGGACTTCGGATACCCAATGCATTTGTACAGGGTATTGATCCAGTTCATTGGCGTACTTGCATTGGGCCAGTTCTTCTCTCGCCTTGTCCAGATCGCGCTTATAAGGGGTGATGGTGTCGTCATGACCTGCCAGAGAAGAAGGCACAGGTCCAACGGTTTGTTTTGTGCCTGGCCATTCCAACCCCACCGCTGCATCGTAATCAAACGCGTATGACATGGCGCGGCGGCAGTGGACATCGTCAGTCGGAGGAATGCGATTGTTGATCATGAAGTAGAAGGTGGTCATACCCGGCAACGCCACGATATCCACGCCTTCGATTTTATCCAAAGCCTCATAAGCCTCGAAGGACTGCCATTGATCGGAAATTTCGAGTTCGCCCTTTTCCATCAGGCTGCGCACCGTTACCGCCTCCGTTGTGCCGATATAGCGCACTTCATCCGGGGCATTGGGGACAAATTCGCCCCACCAGTCCGGGTTTTTCTCCATCAGCAAGTATTGCTCGAGTGGAAATTCTTTGACTTTATACGGACCGGAGCCGGCATCGTTGGTTTGCAACCATTCTTTAGCATAATCGCCAAATTCGCCGTAGGGGCCTTCGGGTTTGATGTGTTCGCGAACCTGTTTTTCATTCAGGATATACAAGCGGGTCAGGCTGGGCAGGAAGAGTGCGGTGGGAGCAGCAATCTTGAACTGCACGGTATAGTCATCCAGTGCTTCGACGCTTTCGACACCGGCAGTAACCAGATAAGCGAAGCCTTCTCCAATCGTTGCCAGGCGATTATAGGAGAAAACGACATCCGAGGCTTTTAGAGGCGTGCCGTCGTGAAACTTGACATCCTGACGAAGCTTGAAGGTGTACGTTTTACCATCCTCGGATACCTCCCACGATTCGGCGAGCCAGGGATCTACCCCACCTTTGGCGTTGGGGAAAACCAGCGAATCATATAGATTGATGAGAGAGCTGGCAGCCACATAGTCATTCCCAACCGCCGGGTCAATTCGGTTTGGCCAGGAATGGGTAACCCGCAGGACACGTAAGCCGCCAGATGGCTCAGATGGCTGAGAGGGCGCGCTGGTCTCTGCCGGCGCCTGCGTCGCTGCTGGTTGCTCCTCCCCACCGGCAGGCGCAGAAGTGGGCTGCGGTGCTGGAGCGCATTGGGCTAACAGGAAGCTCAACATCAGCAGTAAGGTAAATAAAACGAGTGTTTTTTGTCTTGAATACATCTCTTCTCTCCTTTAGGTTAAATTTGACAAAGGATTGAACATCAGGTAGCATCCACCTCAATGTTGCCGATCACTGCACCTCCTTTCTGATTGCAAAGGATACGGTTTGAGATTTATGAGTCGGCCGCATTGCTGCGTATGCATACAGGATAACGCTCATCTCACTGGATTCGTTGGTCAGGATATGGGATTGAGTAGCAGCAAACGCGGCACTATCTCCTTCGCCGAGAACAATCTTTTCATCCCCAATTTCGAGCACAACTTCGCCGCTCAGGACAATACAAAAGTTCTCTCCCTCCTCTAAGGCCTCTACGGTTAAGGAGGTTGCTCTGGGCAGGTTGTATTGCCAGACTCTTAACCGCGAAGGCTCATTGACCGGTGTAAGAGGTAATTCCTGGCTGGTGGAATAATCAACATCCTGAAAAGCAGCCAGGCTCTTGCGTGTCACAAAAGCCAGATCAGCGCTCTGCTCTTCTTCGAAGAAATAACGCACATTGACATCCAACGCATTGGCAATTTCTACCAAACTCGAGATCGAGGGCGTGGTTTTGTCTCTCTCCAATTGAGAAAGATAACTGGAGGATAGATTGGTCTTCTGGCTCAACTCTGCCAGGGTCATATTTCGCTCATTGCGTAAGGATTTGATTCTTTCGCCAATGCTTTTTACCATTCGGATTTCCTGATAAAGAGTGATACAACAACAGCCAAAACAGCTAATTCTTGCTTAAAAAATGGCTGGAGTGATCATGGATAAGACGACTGTAGGATGATCGGTATGATTCACCAAACGGTGCTTTAGAGAGGAATGGAAATAAATGCTGTCTCCGCTAAAAAGGTCATAGAAGGTGTCCTCGATTAACACGCGCAAAACGCCGGACAGCACATAATAAAACTCTTCCCCAAAGTGCGCTCGCTCCTCATCGTATTGCAACCCCTGGTTGGGAGGTAAGAGCGTGAGAATGAAAGATTGGAAGGTGGCGCGAGGCAACCGATCCATCAAAGGGGAATAAATCACCGAAGAACCTTCGATGCGAAAGGTCTGGCGTTCGCCTTTACGGACAATTTTTGGAGGATGAATCGTTTCGGGGAAAAAGTCAGTGATTTTGATATCCAGGGCTTCAGCAATGGCGTACAGGGTAGTAATCGAAGGAGCGACCTTGCCATTTTCTAATTGGGAGAGAAAACCCGGAGTACAATTGGTTTTCTGGGCAAGCTCCTCCAGCGTCCACTCGCGCCGCAGACGCATTTCTCGAATGCGTTGCCCGATACCTGTAATTACAGTATCCATAAATTTATTTTAACCATACTGTAATATTTGTCAAGAGTAAATTTTATTTACCATAAGTAAATTTTTTCACAAGATTCTGCTACGTTCCCGTGTACCCCTGTTGGCTGACTCGATCGCTTTAAAAAACACCTCTAAGACTTTCACGGTGCGAAAGATATTCTTCTCAATAATTTATCACTTCAGCCATAGAACCTCTCCTGGATGTCACTACCTAATGCAACGAGAAGACCATCCGCTCCGTTAAACTGCTAAGCTTCCTCCGCTTTCTTGCGAGGAGATACGTTTTGAAGGTATCAAACAACCACGTGGCAGCCAGAACTCAAATCAGTTAAGGATTTCCTGCATGATCACTGGCCGCCGACATGCTCGACTTGCGACCTGTCAGGCAGATCATTCAATCCCTTTTGTAATACTCACCTGGGTAAAGATATCGCAGGATTCTAATTCTTTGAAAAATGCAAGCGGTTCAAAAACTGCCTCAGGTGGGTAAACCCCTGCGGGGATTCGTTTTTCACCGAGCCAGATGGCTCCAATGGCCGGTGCAACTCCTGTTGGTAAAGCGCCTTTTACGGTCAGCGTTCCAATTCGATAGTGGATTTCTTTGCCATCTTTTTTCCCTTTGACCTCAGTGACAATTTCCTTTGTCCAGTTGGGTGGTGAATTCTTCGGTGGGGCAAGAAATTCTTCAACAGCAGGAACATATTTTGCCATCATTGCCATCAAGACCTGGCGAGGAATTACGGTCTGTCCTTCCCCCACTTCCAACGGCTGTGAGCTATTGAACCCAAATTCTTGCAACACCTGCACCTTCTCAACTGTTTCCTTTGCCATCCCCCAATAATTTATCTTGAAAAAACACTCCCGAATCCCTTTATCCCGAAAGCTCAGCGGCAAGGTAGCAACCTCAGAGTGCAAGGAATAGTGCATGGGCAAAATTCCTAAGGGGGGAGTAAAGGCATAATCTTCGAAGCCCGACAGGGGTTTTTCGGAGACAAATTCGCCGTCTCGGAAGATAATGGGTTCCATCGTCATCTCATCCAAAATCGTTGGGACAGCATAGGTAAACCGGAGATCATCTGGTGGTGGAGGTTTAATCCCATCGTAGATGTGAATATACTCAATACTATCCAGACGGTCAGCGGCATAGCGTGCCTGCACATTCGGAATTCCCGGTGCAGAGCCGAGTCCCAACACAGCACTCAATCCTTTTTCCACAAATCGCTCATGATATGTAAGCTGTTGACGGGTAGTGTGAAACAAACCACCGAGGTCGGTATAAGAAACGCCAGCTTCCAGGCAGGCTTCCATAATTGGGATGTTAAAGTAATACACGGTAGCGTTTAGACATACATCCGCGCCTTTCAAGCAAGCCACCAAGGCATCTTTCTGCTCAACCTGTACCTGACAGAAACGCACTTTCGGGTTATTCAGTGTCTCCATCACCACTCGAGCATTGCGCTCATTCAAATCGGCAATGAGCACTTCGCCGACGCGTCGATCATTTGCCAGCGCCTGAACAGCGATGCAACCCATTTTGCCTGCCCCTCCGACAACGACGATTTTCATGCAATCCTCCTAATGTAATCAGGGATTCTTCTGAAATTAATTGAGCTTCAATTGTGGCTTAACAGTCCGCACAGTATCATTAAAGATATTGAGGGTTTCCTGAATATCCTCCTCGGTTAATGCAGCACACAAGAACCACGGTTCACGTCCATCAATATCAGGCAAAACCCCCCTTTGGGCAAGTCCCTGAACAAGTTGATGGTACAGGGCAGAATTACCTCTGAGAAAATCCCGAAAATTGCGCGGTCTCTGTTCACTGCCCAAATAGATACCAAACATGGGTGGCAAGCCTGTCACCACATGAGGAATATCTTGATCGGTTAGGATCTCATCAATACCTTTCATCAGAACTTCACCTCGCTGGTAAATTGTCTCAATAATTGATTCGTTCTGGAGCAACTCCAATGTAGCCAGAGAAGCCGCCACCGCAACTGTATTGCCATTATAAGTGCCCGATTGAGAAACCTGTCCTGGCACAATGGTCATCATCACTTCGCGTCTACCGCCGATAGCCGCAATCGGATAACCATTGCCAAGGGCTTTGGCATACGTGACCAGGTCAGCTTTCAAGTCGAAATATTCCTGCGCCCCCCCGTTTGCGAGGCGAAAGCCAGTCTTGACCTCATCAAAAATCAGGAGAATGCCATATTGATCACACAAGCTGCGTAAAGTAGGCAAGAAATCCTCCTCCGGAAGAAGCCCCCCCACATTGCCCATCACAGGTTCAACGAAGACAGCTGCAATCTCGCCCCAACGAGCCCGGATTGTTTGTTCCAAAAGTTCGATATCGTTAAAAGGCAAGATAATCACTGTCTGAGCAATTGAAGCAGGTATGCCCGAACTCATCGGCGCAGCAATTGGGCTGCGGTGAGAACCCAGCATGTTCAGGCTAGCTGAAGCTGTGCTGTACATAAAGTAATCCGCTGATCCGTGATAATGTCCTTCAAACTTGATAAACTTCTCCCGACCGGTATAGGCACGGGCAATTCGCAGGGCTTGCATGGTGGCTTCCGTACCGCTGTTGGCAAAGCGTACCATATCGACACCTGTCAAGCGAATGATGCGCTCAGCCAATTCCACTTCCAGCGGCGTAGTCCAGGCAAATAATGTGCCATTCTGGATTGCCTGGGCAACAGCCCGATTGATGCGTTCATCGGCATGACCAACGATGATCGGGCCAAAACCTAAACGGTAGTCAATATAGCGCTTTCCGTCCATATCCCATAGATAAGCGCCTTTTGCACGTTGAATCACAAGCGTATCCTGGTCACCCCAATAGCGAAAGTTGGAACTAATCCCATAAGGCATTACCTGGCTTGCTCTGCTAAACCATTCTTGTGTCTTCGGTCCTTGCAGGGTCATCAGAGTCTCCTTATTACTCAAGTTTAGTCTTCGCCTTTCGAATCACCATTTTCAGAGGCAGGAACCAAAATGCCACTCTCAATCTTCCAGCCAATGCAAACCTGCTGCCCGATGCTTAAGGATGGAGCAAAATCGGCAGCAGGGGTTTGGATAGATAACCGTTGGTCATCTTCCGTTTGTACAATAAAGGTGCGTGCGTTTCCCAAATACGCACTTTCTAATAAGCGTCCATAAACCAGGTTCAAGGGTTGCGAAGCACGATCTGACTCACAGGGTTGAATCATCATTCGCTCTGGACGCACTACAATTGCTACTTTTGCACCGCGCCCCAGAGCGGTTCTTTGTACTTCTGCCTCCGACACCCGATACGAATTGCCATTTGCATTCACTAACCACCCATCCGCACCGTTTTCCAGACGCCCCGAAAATACATTTGCCTCACCGATGAATCGAGCAACATAAAGATTGGCCGGAGCATTATATAACTGCTCAGGAGTGCCAATTTGCATCACCTTACCGGCTTTCATCACTGCGGCGCGATCCGCCATTGTAAGAGCTTCTTCCTGATCGTGTGTGACGAAAACGAAGGCAATCCCAACTTCGTTTTGCAGGCGCTTCAACTCCAAGCGCATCTCCACCCGCAATTTCCGATCTAAAGCGGCTAAAGGTTCATCTAAGAGCAAAACGCGCGGGCGCTTGACAATAGCTCGCGCCAGGGCGACGCGCTGCTTTTGGCCTCCCGAAAGATTACTTGGCTTTCGTTTCGCTAATTCCGGCAAACCAATTAATTCCAGAACCTGTTCGACCCGGCGATTGATCTCGGCAGAAGATAAACCTTCTTGACGTAATCCATAAGCAATGTTGTCAAAAACTGTCATGTGAGGAAAGAGAGCATAGGACTGGAACATCATATTGACAGGCCGCTTCCATGGCTTGATATTGGTCAAGTCCTTGCCATCCAGAAGGATTATTCCCGAATCTGGGGTTTCAAAGCCGGCTAACATGCGTAGCAAAGTAGTTTTTCCACAACCGCTCGGACCTAAAAGGGCAAAAAATTCGCCTTCCCCGATTGAAAGAGAGACACGATCGGCTGCCACCGTGGCTCCAAAGCGCTTAACTACATCTTCAATACGGATCAACTCTTTCCAAGCGTTCATTTTAGAAAAATCCTTCTGTACCTCCCAATCTTTGAGAGATCAAGATGAGTAAAGCACTAATACTCAATACGATGGTTGCCAAGGCATTCACATCGGGCGTTACCCCAAAACGCACCATTGAATAGATCAAAATGGGCAAGGTTGGTCGCGCCGGTCCGGCAGTGAAAAAGGCAATGACAAATTCATCCAAAGAGATGGTAAAGGCCAGTAGTGAACCAGCCACGATACCTGGCAGGATCAGAGGTAAGGTAATCTTAAAAAACGTCTTAACCGGTGGTGCACCTAAATCTAACGAAGCCTCTTCTAGGGTGTTATCAAAGTAACTCAAGCGGGTGCGAACAATTGCAGCAACAAATGCAATGTTAAAGACGATATGGGAAATCGTAATCGTCACCAAACTCAACGGCATATTGACAAAGGTGAAAAATGAGAGCAAGGCGATAGCCAAAACGATATCCGGGATGATCATCGGTAAAAAGACAAAGGCATCCAGCACCAGATTGCGAGCGATCCGTTCGAGCCCCATCGCCAGCAGGGTTCCAAACACGGCTGATACCAGGGTCGAACCACCGGCGACCAGCAAGGAATTGATTGCAGCGTTCAGCAGGGCTCTATTCTGCAACAACTCTTGATACCAGTGCAAGGAAAAACCACCCCATGCAGTGGGCAGTCCAGAGCGATTGAACGAGAGGACAATCAACATCAGGATCGGTCCGTAAAGGAAGAGGTATACCAGACCGGTATGAAGACGAAGCCAGTTCATCGTCCGCATAAGATGCCTTAACCTTCCTCTGTGCGACGCGTGACCCACGCCTGAAAAAGCAACAACATCAAAACAATCGCCATCACTCCAAAAGCCATAGCCGAGCCATACGGCCAATCACGCGCCTTGAGAAATTGATTATTGATCATATTTCCAATCATGAAGCGTTGTCCTCCGCCCAATAATTCTGGAACAAAAAAATTCCCCAAACTGGGTACAAAGACAAAGATCGCTCCGGTGACGACCCCTCGTATCGTCAAAGGCAATGTAACTTGAAGAAAAGTTTTCAGGGGAGTTGCCCCTAAATCAAACGCGGCTTCTCTTAATTCAGGGTTGAGTCGTTCGATAGCAGAATACAAGGGCAATACCATAAAGGGGAGATAGCCATACAGCAAACCTATAAAAATGGCTGTGTCGTTATAAAGAAAAGATATTGGCTCTTTACTTAATCCAACCGCAATGAGTAAACGGCTTAAAACTCCTTCGCGGTTTAGCAGTACGATCCAGGCGTAGGTGCGAATCAAATAACTTGTCCAGAAAGGTAGAATAACCAACACTAAGAGCGTATTCTTCCAGCGCGAGGGCTGGTGAGTAATAAAATAAGCAGTCGGATACCCCAAAAGAAGCGCCAAACCGGTCACCAGGGAGGCTATACGCAAAGAGTTCAAGAAAACCTTTAAGACCGTTGGGTTAAACAGGCGAGAGTAATTTGCCAGGGTGAGTTGGGGTACAATTTGGCCAAAGGCGCCTCTTTGAAAAAAGCTATAAACCAAGATCAGGGCTAGGGGCAACACCAGAAATAATCCCAACCACGTTAGGGCAGGTCCTAATAAGACCAGCGGTGGTACGAGCCGTTTCATTCCACTTGCTCCCAATAAAGAATTCCGGGAGAGTACAAGAGGTAATCAGTAGCTACCTCTTGTACTCTTCGAACTCAGAGCCGATTTATTGACCACTGGCGAGGACTTCGGCAACCACCGAAGAGTATAGGTTTTGCGCCTCACCGATATCTTGAAGAACTTCTTGTTTGAGAAGTTCTTGGGGCGAAATAGTCAAATTGGGGAATGAATTTAGCAAATCTGTAGAAAGCTGGCCCATCACCGCCCGGCTTGGAACCTTATAAAGAATATTTTCTGCCACCCAGGTTCCAATTTCAGGTCGCAACACATAGTCAATGAAGGCATAGGCAGCTTCTTTGTTCTTGGAAGGTTCAGGGATGACCATAGTGTCAACCCACAAATCGCTACCTTCCTTCGGGATCACAAAACGGATGTCGGCATTCTCGGCGATCCCATAGTTACACCAACCGTCCCAGGCTTCAACCAGCACAGCTTCTCCAGCAACCAGTTTGGAGTAAAAGGTCGTGTCGTCATAAGCCAACAAGGTTTTCTTGGCTTCGATAAGCAATTCTTTGACCTGCTGCATCTCCCCTTCATCGGTTGTGTTTGCTGAAAAACCTAAGGCTTTTTGGGCAGGTAACAACAGCCACCGATCAGTGGACAACATGGTTATCTTACCAGCTAACTCGGGTTTGGGTCTTAACAAGTCATACCAGCTATCAGGGTCATAATCGACCAAATCGGAACGATAACATAAACCGGTCGTTCCCCAGGTATACGGAACAGCATATCTGGTAAAGGGGATGCGCTTGACTTCTTCAAAGAGGTTGGCCGAGTTTGGCAGTTTGGCATAGTCAATTTCACTCAATAGTCCCATCTTTGCCATTGCATCCGCAAATTGACCGGTCATGAACACCACATCGAATCCCTGTCCCTTAGAAGCAACCAGTTTACCGACAATCTCTTCGTTGGTGGCATGGAGGGCTAACTCAACCTGAATGCCCGTCTCAGCCGTAAACTTTTCTAACAAGTCCGCAGGCATATAGGCATCCCAGTTTGAGATGACAATTTTTCCTTTTGTTCCCGATTCACTCTCGGATGGCGGGGCTTGTGTCTCTGCAGAGCTTGGCGATGAGGGCGATGTTGGTTGAGAAGCAGCACCACTACAGGCAGCCAGTGAAATCACTATCAACATCATCAAGGCTAACAGAATTTTCGATCCGTTCATTTCTACCTTCCTTGCGATTAGGTTACTTCTTGACGTTCATAAAGTCAATGACAACCGTGTTGAGATACACCATATCCAACATCGTGTACTTTCCGCCGATCCTCCCATGGCCGCTCACCGTTCCTCCCGCGCCACCAAAAGGAACATGCGGCTCCCAGTAGTCTGTATTGTCATTGATTACCAGGTTACCAGTGCGCAAGTTCTCCATGAAATAAAAAGCGCGCTGTAAACTGGACGTAAATAATCCCATCTGCAAACCGTAACGATCAATATGCGCCAGGCGGAGCAACTCTTCATCGCTTTCGGCAGCCGTGATTGCCGCCAAAGGCCCAAAGGACTCTTCGTAGTGAATCACAGAAGTTTCTGGCACGTTATCTACCACCGTAGGCTCAAAGTATAAATTGGTGGGAAAACCAGTTGCCCGTTTGCCACCAAACACAAGATGTGCGCCTTTCTCCAGCGCATCCTTAATATGCCGTTCCATCTTTTGAGCAGTCATCTCGTTACATAAGGGGCCCATAGTGACCTTTTGGTCGAATGGATCACCAAGCACAATATTTTTGGCTTGCTCGCTCATTAGATCGACAAATTCTTTATGGACTTTTTTGTGCACAAGAATGCGCTCAGTAGCACAGCAAACCTGACCGGCCTCATAAAAGCAACCAAAAGCCGTTAGTTCAGCTGCTTTTTCAAGATCGGCATCATCAAGAATGATTGTCGGCCCGTTGCCCCCCATCTCCATCAAGGTATGCTTCAAGCCAGCCCGAGAAGCAATGATCCGCCCTGTGCGATCAGACCCAGTGAAAGCAATTGCATCCACACCCTCGTGGGTAACCAGCCAATCACCAACCGTGGGGCCATCACCTGGAATGCATTGGATAATGCCGGGTGGCAAATCAGCTTCCATCATAGCTTCCACTAAGGCTAAGCCGCTCAGAGGGGTGTATTCAGAAGGCTTAAAAATAATCACGTTGCCAGCAGCCAGGCCAGGTGCCAATGTCTCAGAGGGGATTAAGGTAGGGAAATTCCATGGGGTAATCACTGTCCACACCCCGTAGGGCCGATAAAAGGTCAGAATACGTTTATGCCCATCTCGCGACGGGATAATCGGACTCTCAAGTCGCTTGATATCTTCAGCCGCAATACGAAAGTTCTCGGCTGTCTCCTGCACACAGGGAATCGCTTCGCTATGATAAGGTTTTCCGTTTTCAAGAGTCTTAAGTCGCGCCAGTTTTTCGAGATTGCGTTCAATTGCATCTGCCATGCGATGAACAAGGGCTGCGCGCTCAAACGGAGGCGTCAAGCGCCACTTTTCAAATGCCTGTTGGGCAGCTTTGACGGCTCTATCGATATCTTCACGGGTAGCTTTCGGATAATATCCTAAAATCTCCCCAGTTACCGGGCTATGGACAGCAATTTCCTCACCGCTGCTTCCGTCCACCCATTGGCCATTAATGAGCAATTTATAGTGTCTCGCCTCGGGCATCTCGGTTTGTTTCGGTTCGGCAAGTTTTGGGAGAGGGGAAGGCACACTCATCGCTATTTACTCCTTTCTAAAATCTGTTTTTCTTACCACAGGGCATATCGCACGTATTGCCCAGTTTTTCAACCAAAAATCATTTTGTGTTGAGATCAGGGATAACCCATTCGTATGTGCGCTTGGCAATTTCGAGATAGGGAAAGGTGACCGTCTCCCGCACACCCTCAATGACCGAAATTTTGTGCGACAAAATTTTCAGCAAGTGTTCATTATTTTCACAGACCAGTTCCAGTAAAATGTCGTACTGACCGGCACAAATAACTACCCAGCGCACTTCAGTCAAACGGCTTATCGCCTGGGCAACCTCGTGCAATCTCGTGCCGTCAGCTTTAATGGCTACCATAGCCATCACGACATTTTCAATATCGGCTGGATGAACGATGCCTTTGATGACAATTGCACCTGACTCAATCAGACGATTGGCACGTTGTTGAACAGAAGAAGCCGAGATGTTCAGTTCAGCAGCGATTTGAGCGAAAGACTTACGGCCATCTTCCTGAAGATGCCTGATTATTGCTAAATCCAAAGAATCGATATTTCTCTTCACAAATCACAAAGCAATTAGCAGTATTTAGGTAGTATATATCATAATCATATATAAAATCAGTAATTTTGTCAAGGATGATGCATTGATTCAATAGAATTAATTGCATATCTATATAAAATCGATATGCCTTGATTGTTCCAAGCGAGATTAAGGAATCGGTGTCCGAGAAAAGGCTATAAATTACGTTTTATTCAGGTTCTTTAGTGATGTGTTTCATTAAGGGAAACTACTGGATACGGGACAATTAACTACTAAGCTAAAGAGATCTAAGAAATCAATCTGCGACGCTGAACCCAACTATCGTAAATCTGGACAGCGATCTCTTTAAAGTTATTCAAGCTATTGGAGCGTTCGCAAGCCCAAATCTGCTCGAAAAACTGAGCACCCTGAAGGCATAAATTCAATCAAAGTTTGCTGCTAATTTTTCCTTGCTTCGAGCCCACACAAGACCGAACACGGTTATACTAAAAGTGAATCATCTTTTTTTATAGGATCATTTATTGCCAAAGGAGGAGATATGCGCACCTTGCGACGTGGGCTGATCGGAACAGGAATCTTTGTTTTGGTCTTAACAATCATCCTCTTGAGTGCTTATATATACTTCTTTAAGTATCACATTCCCAACAACCTGGCAAAACAATCTTTCCCCCAAACCGAGGGACAAATACGGATCTCTGGACTTGATCAGGCAGTTGATGTTTATCGCGATCGAATGGGCATTCCTCACATTTACGCTGCCACGCTGCACGATTTGTTCTTCGCCCAGGGATATGTTCACGCCCAAGACCGTTTCTGGCAGATGGATTTCTGGCGGCATATCGGCTCGGGCAGGCTATCGGAAATGTTTGGCGCCTCTCAGGTCGAAACCGATGCCTTCTTGCGCACGCTGGGCTGGCGACAATTAGCCGAACAAGAGTACACCCAACTAAGCGCCGAATCCAAAGCCATCCTGGAGGCTTACAGCGAAGGAGTTAACGCTTATCTGAAAGATCATCAGGGAGCAAGACTCAGTCTGGAGTACGCAATTCTGGGCCTCATGAATCGAGATTACAGCCCTGAGCCCTGGACACCCATTCACACACTCACCTGGGCAAAAGTGATGGCCTGGGATCTGGCCGGAAACATGGATGATGAAATTGAACGCTCGATTTTATTGGGCAGCCTTTCTGCCGAACAAGTCGCTGAACTCTATCCTCCCTACCCGGAAGACCATCCTTCCATCGTGCCAGCAATTGAAGGAACAACTGAAAAGGATCGAGCGAATGACTCACGGGCTCAAGCGAACTGGTTGCAGGATACGGGCGTGCAAGCGAGCCTCCGAACATTGCGGACGAATGTGCAAAACCTGGAAACGCTGCTCGGCTCAGGTGGCGAGGGTCTCGGCTCAAATTCCTGGGTCGTGAGCGGTTCTCGGACGAGCACAGGCAAGCCAATCCTGGTCAACGATCCTCATCTCGGGATTCAAATGCCCTCCATCTGGTATCAGATCGCCCTGCACTGCCGTCCCAAAAGCTCCGAATGTCCCTTTGAAGTAGCCGGCTTCTCTTTCGCCGGTGTTCCTGGCGTCGTTATCGGTCACAATGAGCGCATCGCCTGGGGCTTTACCAATGTCGGGCCAGATGTCATTGATCTATACATCGAAAAAGTGAACCCTCAAAATCCCAATCAGTATGAAATCAACGGTCAATGGGTAGATTTTGAACTCCGTCAGGAGATCATTGAGGTCAGCGGCAGCCAGCCCGTCACCATCACCGTGCGCATCAGCCGTCATGGGCCGGTTATTTCGGATACCTACGGACCGCTCAAAGACGAGGTAGATGAGCAAGACCCTGAAGCTAAGCCATTCCGCCAAAAAGCTGGCATTCAGTTACCCGACTCGTATGCCATTGCCATGCGCTGGACGGCATTAGAGCCTTCGCTCGTCTTCGAGGCAATTTGGGGATTTAACAAAGCCAGGAACTGGCTGGAATTTCGCCAGGCAGCCCAATCTTTTGCAGTGCCGGCTCAAAACCTGATTTACGCCGATGTGGATGGCAACATCGCCTATCAAATGCCAGGCAACATCCCGATTCGCGCTAAAGGGGACGGACGCCTACCCGTTCCAGGCTGGACAGACGAATACGAGTGGACGGGCTATATCCCGTTTGACGAATTGCCCTATACCCTCAACCCACCTCAGGGCTATATTGTGACCGCCAACAACCGCGTTCCACCTGCCGATTATCCCTACCTGATCACTACCGATTGGGACTACGGCTTTCGCGCCCAACGGATTGTTGAACTCATCGAAAAAGAAACAGAAAAGATCGATCTGGCTACTATGCAAAAACTGCAGGGCGATAGTTATGACACCAGTAGCGCCTTCATCTTACCGGTTTTGTTGCAAATTCCGCTGGAGGAGGCAAACTTACAGAGCGCTCGCCAACTCTTGCAAAACTGGGACGGTCAGGCATCGCTCGACTCGCCGGCTGCAGCCCTCTACGCTGCCTTCTGGAAGCACCTGTTGTTTGCGACCTTTGGCGATGAGTTGCCCGACCAGCCCCCCAGCGGCGGCGATCGCTATTTCGAGATTTTGCGTCATCTGGTCAATCAGCCAGACAGCGCCTGGTGGGATGACCAGAGTACCCCGGAAAAGCGTGAAAATCGGGACGCAATTTTTCAACGCGCCTTCGGTGAAGCCGTTCAGGAATTGCAAAAAACGCTTGGCAAAGACCCGCTTCTCTGGCGCTGGGGCGACTTGCACACCGCCACCTTTCGGAATGCCACTTTTGGGCAATCGGGAATAGCCCCTCTGGAGAACCTCTTCAATCGGGGACCTTTCCCCACCGGTGGCGGCGCCTCGATTGTCAACGCGACCGGTTGGGACACCTCATTGGGCTACTTTGTGATTTCGGTACCTTCCATGCGCATGATCGTCGATCTAAGTAACCTGGACAACTCGCTCACCGTGCATACGACCGGACAATCGGGCCACGCCTTTCACCCTCACTATATCGATATGGCCGACCTCTGGCGCAAGATAGAATATTATCCGATGTGGTGGGATGAGCAAACCGTCAAGCAAAATACAGAAAATCATCTCCAACTCTTGCCCTAGCGTCTTTGAAGTCTACTGCCCGGGCTCTTCCCTGCCCGGGCAGTAAATACGCCTGCCCGATCATGAAATTTCCAGAGAGGTGCGAAGCTCAACTCAAATCGGGAATGCTTTTATAGGCTGCCAACTCACGTTCCATTCAATCTTTTCAAAACGGCCCCTAAAAAGGCAGCCATAAGCCAACTCCAAAACTCAAGCCATTCATCAAGAAACTGAGCAGGAAAGCCTCTCCCACCCTCAGACGGTTGGCAGAAATCCGCTTCATTAGATAGGCCTCGCCGAAAAAGATCAACCCTTCGGCGATAATCAACGCTCGAAAATAATGCCGATAGAAAACCATCAGTCCCAACCAGAGAAGGGGTTGCGTGATCCCATTAACGAACACACTGCTCAGGAACAGGCTTTTGACGGGTTTCTGCCTCCAGAGAGCAAATCCAACCCCCACAAAGCTCTCACAAGCAAGGGTGACAAACAAAGAAACGAGCGGTGAAGCAATTCCGCCTAACGTTTGTTGAGCCCCAGCAAGGTCAACAAAGCCCAAAGCCCCACCAGCCACAAAGAACCACACACCGACAAACAGATCGATGAAGCTAACGGATTCAGTGAAAAGCGGTTTTTGACCAGCAAGTCACTTTCCCGCACCGTGACCGAATAAAACGAACGCATGCCGCGCGGCGTAAAAACCTGACTGCTCAGCGTTCTGCCATCTGCCAGGCTGACCTCCAGCCGATAGTAAGGCGCTAAATCATAAAAATTAATTGTGCAGATCTCCTGTTGACAGTACAATTGTTGCGGCCCGATTTCCGGAACGGATTGAGCATCGGAGCAATCCGCCTGCTGACATTCATAGAGGATAGCCGATTGAATTGAAAAAGACTGTTGAGGGTTTTCTGAGACGAACTTAAATTCCATATCGGGTTTTATCCCCATATCCGCCTGGGCGGTAGCTGTAGGGATTGCAACGAATAGCCCTATCCAGACAAGGACAACAGCCGCTTTGACTAAAGGAAAAAATCGATCGTCTTTCACTGCCAAACTCCCAAAAACTCCGTTTCTTTTCTCTGCCAACCTATGTATAAAAACGAACCTCATATCCAAACAGGGGGAAGAAAAGAGGTTTTTAGAACTGATTGTTGTGTAACACGATTCTCGGTAGCTGTCAATGACAATTGAGCATAAACTCGTAGCCGGAACCACGCCATGTTATTCAATTTTTATTGCGTTACCATCCCCTTTGAAGCTATTATCCCCGCCGTGGGTTAAAGGCTTGCTTCCAATTTGAAGCATCATTCTTTTCAGGCACTGATCATTTGAACCTCTATGGAGTGCGGCACCTTCATGATAAAAATATCACACTCGAGGTCCGTCTTCGAAGTTTTGCGGTGAAGCGAACTCAAAACGATGATTTCCAGATTAGAATGGTAGACCTTCTGTAAATAGATCACCAATTGGCAAGCTGAAAGCCTCGATTCTTTCTTCTCATCAGCTCTGCTTAGCCTCAAGAAGAAAATCAAAGGCTTGTATAGCAAAAAAGCCCTTCAACTAGAACTCCAGGAAATTGCTCGCCAATAAGGAAAAATCCCCCTCCTGCAAATTTATTTTCAGCAAGAGGGGGGTGAGAACACACCACAAACAAAGAGACGATTAAGTCTGGCCGAGAGCTTGCGTTGGCAGCTTATCCCTCAGCGCTTGACGCCGATCAACACGTGATGCTGATCGATGGTATGGCTTTCCTGGTAACTCTCTGGAGGAGGAGTTTCAGCCACCAGCTCGAGGGTCAGGGTCTCGGCTTTGATGTAGTCACCCCAACTGCGGAAGATCTCTGCTAGGGCTTCATCGGCTTGATAATAGGTCCGGATGCGGTCCTCGATGTTGAAGCCGGCTTCCTTGCGCATGGCTTGAATGCGGCGCACCAACTCGCGCGCCAGCCCTTCGGCGCGCAATTCCGGGGTGACGTTCGTGTCTATCGCCACCGTTGCCAGCTTATCAAAGGCGACCGCCAGACCCTCAGCCGGTTTGGTCTGGACAAGGATTTCATTGGGTTCCAGTTCGATTGTTTGTCCATCGACCTGTACGGGAACACGCAAACCAGCCTGCACCAGCGCAGCGACTTTTGCGGCTTCCATTTCAGCTAAGGCAGCCCGCACCTTGGGGAATTGCGCCCCGAACTTCGGCCCGAGCAACTTGTTGTCCGGCAGGATTTGATAGGTCACCAATTGCTCGGCTTTTTCCACAAATTCAAACTCCTTGACGTTCAATTCGTCCTGAACGATTTCCACCAGTTCGGGCAGCAAAGTCCTGGTTTTGCCGGCATAGACCAGCACTTTGGCAAGCGGCTGGCGCACCTTCAAACCGGCTGAATTACGGGCGCTCAAGCCCAAACTGGCAATCTGGCGCGCTAACTCCATCTGTTCCTCCAGAGCCACATCCACAGCCTTTTCATCCGGCAAGGGCCAGGAGGTGTGATGCACACTCTCATAGGCTGTAGGACGCACACTGCGCACCAGATTTTGATAGATTGCCTCGGTGACAAAGGGAATGAAGGGTGCTAAAAGGCGGATCAGTTTGACCACGACATGGTACAGGGTGGAATAAGCCATCTGCTTATCCTGATCCTGTTCCGATTTCCAAAAACGGCGTCGCGAACGGCGCACATACCAGTTGGTCAAGTCGTCCAGCAGGGCTTCCAGCGCCAGGGTTGCCGTCAGGCTATCCGAGTTTTCCAAAGCCTGAGTCACCTGCGGCGTCACCTGATTGAGGCGGGTCAGAATCCATCTATCGAGCAGATTCGAACTCTGAGGGGTATCTCCTTCGGGGTAGGCAGGATCAAAGTCAAAGGTTGGCTCCCACCCATCAAGGCGCGCATAGGTTGCCAGAAAAGTATAGACATTCCAGAGGGGAATCAGAAAACGGCGGCGCGCTTCATCGCCGCGATGATAGCCGAACAGCAGGTCGTTTTCCGGCTTGTGGTTGCAATACAGCCAGCGCATCACATCCACCCCCATCTTATCGGCGGCTTCGTTAAACTCAATGGCATTTCCCCAACTCTTATGCATCGGGCGGCCATCTTCAGCCAGTAAGGTGCCATAGCCAAAGTTTTCCAGGAATGGCGGCTCACCGGCGATCACCGTCGCCATGGCAAGCAAACTGTAGAACCAGTTGCGGAACTGACCGGGGAACGATTCGCTGATCCAGTGTGCCGGATACCACTTGCGCCAGTAAGCGGGATCTGAACGGTAGCGCAAGGTGCTGAAGGAAACAATGCCAGCATCCAGCCAGGGATTGCCCACATCGGGAATGCGGCTCATCAAACCTCCGCAATCAGGGCAGCGCAATTTGACAGCGTCAATAAAGGGACGATGAGGTGTGTGATGGTCAAAGACATCCAGACCGGAAACCGCCCGTTCCTGTAACTCCACCTCGCTGCCAATGACCTGGTATTTACCACACTGCTCACACACCCAGATCGGCAACGCCAGGCCCCAGTAGCGCTTCTTGCTGATCATCCAATCGTGCATGTTGCGCAGCCAGTCCATCTCACGGGCGTAACCGAACTCTGGAATCCAACGGATCTGATCGACAATATCCATGATCTGGTAACGGAGACTGCGTGCTTTTTCTTCCGCCGTAAGTTGTTCGCGCGGTTTGTCATAGACCTCGCCCATACTGATAAACCACTCGTCTACCAGACGGAAAATCAGCTCTTCTTTACAGCGCCAGCAAGTCGGGTAGCGGTGCGTATAAGGCTCTACGCGGTAGAGCAAACCCTTCCGCTCTAGATCTTCGAAAATCGGCGTGGCAACTTTAGAGACATGCATTCCGCTCAGCCAGGCAAACCCTTCGACAAAATATCCTTCATCGTCCAGAGGAGCAACAATGGGTAAACGGTATTGTTTGCCCAATTGAAAGTCCTCGGCACCACAGCCAGGTGCAATATGAACGATGCCGGTACCCTCGGTCTCACCAACCTCATCCCACAAAATCACGCGATGGGCTTCAGCAGCCGTGAGAGGAATATCTTTGATGAGTTCCTGCATGTGGGTAAAGCCACCGCGACTCTGGGCTGCTGGCAGGTCATCGAAGGGCCCAAAGTAGTACCAGCCTTCCATTGCTACACCCGGTAACTCGCCCAACACTTCATAGTCTCCCCGTAACATATCCAGGGTACCTTTGGAGAGGTAAAGGAGATGTTCCCCCTGACGGACTTTGACATACGTCAACTCAGGTCCAACCGCAGCGGCGACATTGCTGGTCAACGTCCAGGGCGTAGTCGTCCAGACCAGGAGCGACTCCGGCAAGCCAGTTTGGGGATCGCGGCGCGGCGGGCTATCCAGGGCTGCCCCTTCCCGGAGGGGGAAGCGCAGGGTAACCGAGCGATGGGTTAGCTCGGCGTAACCATCGGTCACGATCTCGTGTTGGCTGATGCCGGTCGCGCAGCGCGGGCACCATGGCATGACGTCGGCACCGCGATAGAGCCAGCCCTTCTCCCAGCATTTTTTCAAAAAATACCAGATCATGTAGTTATTTTCGTTGGAGAAGGTAAAATAACTGCCCCCCAACTCCGGCATTCCCAGGCGACCGACAATCTGCTCCACCGTATCGGTAACAGGACCCTGCGGGCCTTCTACGGTGATGACCTTTTGCGGGTCTTGTAAGAGTTGCTCTGCCAGCCAGCGCAATTGATCGGGGTCATTCCAGTCCATCCAGTAGCCGAGACGGATCGATTGCTCGGTCTGGACGGCTGCATACTTCAACACGCGCGCCTTGCAAGCGCGCACAAACTGCTCCAAACCATAATTTTCGATGTCCTTTTTGGTCTTAAAGCCCATCTCCTTTTCGACTTCGACTTCCACCCACAGTCCCTGGCAGTCAAAGCCGTTTTGGTAGCGCAGTTCTCGGCCGCGCATGGTCCAGAAACGATGATACAGGTCTTTATAGGTACGCCCCCAGCCATGATGGACACCCATCGGATTGTTGGCGGTGATCGGTCCATCGATAAAAGACCAGTGCGGTTTGCCCTTGTGGATTTCGCGCATCTTCTGGAAGGCATTGGTGGATTTCCAGAAGGCAAGGATTTCCCGTTCCTGGGCTGGAAAATCGACTTTGGTTGGAACTTCTCGAAACGGCATACGACCTCCGAATGCAAATATTTGGAAATAAATCCAGATAACGATAAAAAACTCTCGTCCCCTCAGGGACGAGAGTGAATAACCCAATCTCCCGCGGTGCCACCCTGTTTCCTGCCAAGGCAGGCAACTCGATAGTGGTCTTAGAAGCCCTTCAAGGCTCATCCAACCACTCGTCCACAATAACGGTGGACGTCACCGGCTTCCTTACTTGGCGTTGCGGTTCGCGAACCCCTTTCAGGTTGCAGCTCCGGAAGGATTTTCCACCCTGTGGTCTGCCCCGCCTCGCACCATTCGCGGGTTCGCTGTCAGCGCCAACCGGGGTGTACTCGTTTCCATCATCGCCTCTGGCAATCGATTGGCGCAAATTATGCCATATTTTCGAGGATTGGTCAACGGATCGCGTTCTATCAAATAAAATGTTACCGAAGTATCATCGTTCACTCAAAAGAAAATGTTACCGAGGGAACGATGGCAGAAACAGACCCAATGACCGTAGATGAACGTCACAAGTACTTGC